>Ga0302326_10000340_pt1 | contig 132437 bp, 117 predicted proteins | sample Palsa_T0_3_FD_202264 | JGI IMG/M metagenome (GOLD analysis project Ga0302326, IMG submission 202264) | Peat permafrost microbial communities from Stordalen Mire near Abisko, Sweden - Palsa_T0_3 | ecosystem: Environmental > Terrestrial > Soil > Palsa > Peat permafrost | place: Sweden: Abisko... | reverse complement strand
GTCACATGGTACCATCCACCGGCTACTGCGATTCGTAACGGTCGCGCCATGACGCAACTCTGCCTTTCTTTCCATGACCCGTCAATCCAAATGTCTAATGTCCAGATGTGACCCCAATCGTTGGATGGTTTTCGACAGCGCGACTACCGGTGGTCGCTTATGGCTTGCCCGGGACTGCCGCTACTACGCTACTTCAGCGGGAGGTTGACCTGGAAGGTGGTGCCTTTGCCTTCGACGCTGGAGACGGTGATGGCGCCGCCGTGGTCACGGACGATCTTTTGGGAAATGGACAGGCCGAGGCCCGTGCCTTCTTTCTTGGTGGTGAAGAACGGGTCAAATAGGCGGCTGCGGACGGCCGCGGGTATGCCCGAGCCGTTGTCGGAGACTTCAATGACCGCGTAGCCATGTTTTCCGTTGCCATTGCCAGCCGCGTCAAGCTGGCTTACGCCGGTGGCGACACGAATCTTGCCCTTGTCCTGGAGCGCGTCCGCGGCGTTGGCCAGCAGGTTGACGAGCACTTGCAGGATCTGGTGCTTATCCACGTTGATGGTCGGGTTCCCGCGAAACGCGCGGGTCAATTCGATATGCTTGGCCTTCAGGCGCGGCTGCACCAGCAGGATCGCCTCCTCCACGAGATCGTTCGACGGCTGTTCCTGGATGTTTACCTGGGCCGGGCGCGCGAACGCCAGCATGCTCTCGATCACCTTCGTGATCCGATCCACGTCCTTCAACACGAGCTTGCTGAATTCGTTTTTGAACTCCGGGTCTTCCATCCGCTCGGGCATCAACTGCGCGAACGTCTTGATGGAAGCGAGCGGGTTGCGGATTTCGTGGGCCACGCCGGCGGCGATCGTGCCCAATTCGATCAGGCGGGTCTTGCGGGACACCTCGCTTTCCATGCGGCGGTACTTCACGGCCAGGGCGACTTCGGTCGCAAGCGTTTCCAGCAGGCGCAGGTCGCTGACGAAAAACATGTCGCGACTGAGTTTTTCGCCGAGACCGATCAACCCCACCAGGCGGCCATCCAGAATCATCGGCACGCACAGATTGACCCGGAGCTGGTCCAGTTCCGTCTCCAACTGCTGCCGCACCCCGGTGGGTTCGCGGCGCACTATTTCGTCGCGCACCAGTTCATCCCGATGTTGGGTCAACCAGCGCGCGATGGCCGCGTCTTCCCGCAACATCAGCGCCTCCGTGTCATCCTCCGGCCCCAACCCGCTTTCCGCTTGTAGCCGGTACTCGCCCGACAGCATGTCCTGCATCAGCACCAGCACGCGCGAGACCTGCATCTGGGAATGTAACGTGGTCGCGACCGTGCCCAGCACCTGGTCGATGGTCGGCAACGCGCTCAATTCCCGCACCATGCCGGCCAGTGCATCCTGATACCCATATCGCCTGCCGAACATGCGTTCCTGCATCATTCGTTCCGCCCGCGGCAACAGACGTGGCAGACCGATCGTCAATCCGACGCCAATGGTCATGGCGAGCACGAATGCAAACATCAATTGCTCCTGGTTCATGAAACTGGGAGCGATGGCCGCGACGCCGCCCAGGAACACCAGCGTGACGCCCGCAACCATCATCATCGTCACCGCATACAGGAGCACGCGCGCGACGACGACGTTGTAGTCCGCCAGCCGGGCCCGGCTCATCACATACGCCAAAAACGCGAGGTTGAATGGCAACAGGAAGAAACCGAATGGCTGCACGTTGAAGTTGTATTCCAAGGGAATGATGATCGACGAAGTCGTCAGGAAAATGACCGCGATCGCCACCACGAAATAGACGAGTTGGGTCCGGGTGTACCCGACCGCACTCATGGCACTGCGAACAACGATCCCGACGCCAAAGAGTTGCCAGAAGATCAGATGAACGCCGAGGATGCTGTACCACGCCCGGTCGTAGTGAATGTAGTGGTGCATGTACGGCACCACTCGGATCCCGGCAATCAGTGAGCCTTTCCACAGCAACACGATGAACCAGGCCGCCACGACATAGGACGCAACAATCCACCAGCGGTACGAGCGGATTCGATTCACCAACGCGCACAACCCGTGAAAGAGAAACGGGTAGTTCAGGATTGCCGCCATCAGGGTCACCTTCGCCCACCACAAGGCCCGGACTCCATCGAGGGGACGAAAATAGTTGGCGAAGCCCAGCAGCCAGACCGAATTGCCGAACAACGCCAATCCCAGCAGCGGGCCGACAATCTGAAACCGATTCTTCCACAACACCGCCCCAGCCGCCAGAAGGCTAACCATCGCGTTGAGGAGAACGAGATAAAAATAGACCTGGATCATTCGAGGCTATCGTGGCCGGTTCAACGCGCCACCACCTTCCGCATCTGGTTGCGGGCGGGCCACCCAGAAGCGCGGCCATAAGACCCCCGCCTGCTTTCGATAGGCCAGATAATCTTCCCCGAATTTCGCCACCAGGGCCCGCTCCTCGTACAAGATTCGCACGGCCAGGAACGGAAAAAACAGTGCGAACACGGGGATCAAACTGTAGTAGCAATTCCCCACCAACGGGATGCCAATGAACTCCATGATGATCGCGACGTAGGCGGGGTGCCGCACGTACCGGTACGGCCCGTCCCGGATCAATCGGTGTTGCTCGCGAATTTCGACGTGGAGACTCCAGAATTTCCCGAGCGTATGGATCGCCCACGATCGGAGCAGGAGCGACGCGCCAAACAATACCATCCCCAGCCCGGTAACCCACAGCACGAGCGTGCGGCGCATCCAGAAGTACTCGGTCGCGACCGATACCAGGATCGCTATGTGCAATACGTAAAAGACCGGCAGCGACCACGCCTGCTGCTTCTGCCCGCGCTCAGCGTGTCGGCTGGCACGGGTCGCCCACAGCCGTTCCGCGGACACAAACGCCAGAAAGGCAGCGAATAACAAATTTTGACTCCCCACGATCGCCCATTATAGGACTGGCTTTTCCAAATTCAAACCATTAAAAGGCTCGCGAAGTTTTCCGATGAAGACTACCGACCGTAAACGGTTTGCCGGGAAGGTTGTAATCATTACCGGCGCGAGCAGCGGCCTAGGTCTGGCGACGGCCCGCGCCTTTGTCCGCGAAGGCGCCCGGGTGACCCTCACCGCTCGCCATGGCGACCGTTTGCAGCAGGCCGCCTCCGAACTCCAGCACCTGACCGAGCACCCCGTACTCGCTGTCCCCGGAGATGTCTCCAACCGCGAGCACATGGATGGCTTCGTAGGTCAGGTCGTGGAAAAGTTTGGTGGCATCGATATTCTTGTCAACAACGCCGGTGCGGGCATGATCGCGCCGTTCGAACAGGTCGCCATCAACGATGTCGCGGCCCTGTGGCAGACGAATTTTGTCGGGGCGCTCCAGTGTACCCAAGCGGTCTTGCCACACATGCGGCGACGCGGCACCGGCCATATCATCAATGTGGCTTCGCTTGCAGGATTGCGTGGCATCCCGAACAGCTCGATCTACTCAGCCACCAAAGCCGCTCTGATCACTTTTTCTGACGCGTTACGGCTGGAACTCAAGCCCTGGGGTGTTGCCGTCACCACGATTTGTCCCGGTCGCATCCGGCTCGCCGATACGCAGTTCTTTGCCAGCGCCAGGAAGTACGGACCGGTCGATCTCTACAAGGTCTCCGAATCCCTCACCGCCGACCAGGTCGCCCGCGCCCTGGTCCATGCGGCCGCCACGCGCAAGCGCCTGGTGGTTCTTCCGTTCCATGCCTGGCTGTTGCACACCGTAAACAAATTTGCCCCGCAAGTGGTGGATCGTTTATTGTACAAAAACATGCCCCGGATCGGGGACAAACAATCCGAGAATGCTTCGTGACAAACTTTCGACAACCTGGGTTATGAATCACTCCGACGCAAAAAAAAGAATCGCGGAACTGTGCGAGCAAATTCGCCATCACGATTACGTGTATTTTGTCGAGGCGCGCTCCGAGATTTCTGACCGCGAGTACGATAAGCTCGCCGCGGAACTCAAGTCGCTGGAGGCGCAATACCCCGACCTCGTCTCACCCGATTCTCCCACTCAACGCGCCGGCGGCCAGCCACTCAAGGAATTCAAGAGCGTGCGGCACACCGTGCCCATGATGTCGCTCGACAACACGTACAACATCGAGGAACTGCGCGAGTTCGACAAGCGCGTCCGCAAACTTCTGCCGGGCGAGACGGTCGAATACGTTCTGGAGCCGAAGATCGACGGCGTGTCGATTACCGCTCGTTATGAGAAGGGCAAATTTGTCCTCGGCGCGACGCGTGGCGACGGGACCATGGGCGATGACATCACCGCCAATCTGAGAACCATTCGGGCGATCCCGCTGCAACTCAATACGAACAAGCCTCCGGCGCAACTCGAAGTTCGCGGCGAAGCGTACATTCCCGTGAATGATTTCAAGAAATTGAATGCCGAGCGCGAGAAAGCCGGCGAGCCGTTGTTCCAGAATCCGCGCAACACGGCCGCAGGTTCTTTGAAGCAACTCGATCCTGCCCTTGTTGCCATGCGTCCGCTGCAGGCGACCTTCTATGCCGTCGCGGACGGCCCATCATTCAACAAACAGTCGGATGTGTTGGAAGCCTTGAAGAAATTTGGGCTGCCAACGCACCGTTATTGGTGGATTTGCAAGGACATCGAGGAAGTCATTACCCGCGCGGAGGAATTGCAGAAGCTGGAAGCGAAGCTGCCGTTCGAGATTGATGGCGCGGTGATCAAAGTCAACGATCTCGATCAATGGAAGCGCCTTGGCACGACCGCGAAAGCGCCGCGATTCGCCATCGCCTACAAATACTCGCACGAACAGGCGCAAACCAAGCTGAAGGACATCACGATCCAGGTCGGTCGCACGGGCACGTTGACACCCGTCGCCGAGCTTGAACCTGTCTTTCTCGCCGGCTCCACGATCTCCCGCGCCACGCTCCATAACGAGGAGGAAATCAAACGCAAAGACATTCGCATCGGCGACACGGTCATCATCGAGAAGGCGGGCGAAGTCATTCCCGCCGTAATCGGCATCGTGAAGGAGAAGCGTCCACGTGACGCGAAAGAGTTTAACCTTCAGAAGCATATCCACGGCAAATGCCCGGCCTGCGGCGGCCCCATTGCCCGCGATCCCGAATTCGTCGCCTGGCGTTGTGAAAACATCGCGTGCCCCGCGCAGTTGAAACGCACCGTCGGCCATTTTGCCGCTCGTAGTGCGATGGACATCGAGGGCTGCGGCGAAGTATTGGTCAATCAGCTCGTAGACGAAGAACTGGTCCGCGACGTCGCCGACCTGTATTCGTTGACCGTTGAACAACTCGCCGGCCTCGAACGCATGGCGGAAAAGTCCGCGACCAACGTTGTCAATGCCATTGCCGAAAGCAAGAACCGCGAGCTGTGGCGGTTGATCCACGGCCTCGGCATCCTACATGTAGGAGAGGGCGGTGCTCGCAAGCTCGCCGATCATTTCCATGATTTGGATACTCTGACCGGCGCGAGTATGGAAGAACTACAACAAGCTGAAGATGTCGGCCCCGTGATGGCACAAAGTATCCACGACTTCTTTCACAACCCACGCAATCGAGCCGTCATCGAGAAGTTGCGCAAAGCCGGCTTTAGCCCCCGTAGGAGCGATTTTCAATCGCGACCCGCAACTGGGCCGTTCGCCGGAAAAACCGTCGTCGTCACGGGCACACTCAGCAAGCTCTCGCGGGACGACGCCAAGGAAGCCCTCCGCAAAGCCGGCGCGAACGTGACCGACAGCGTGAGCAAAAAAACTGACTTTCTCATCGTTGGCGAAGATGCCGGCTCCAAACTCGACAAGGCCCGCTCTCTCGGCGTAAAGACGCTCACCGAGCAGGAATTTCAGAAACTGTTGGGATCCTGATCATGGCGTCGTCGAGCCTCAATCTCGCCATCGAATCCATCAATGCGGCCATGACGCCGGCGTTGTTGTTTACAGCAAGTTCCTTGTTGTTGGCGGGCTTGCAGAACAAGTATTCAACGTTGATTCAAGCTGTGCGGACGCTCAATGACGAGCGGCGCGCGTTACTGCGGCGGCCCACGCTCGCCGGCTGGGAGAGATCGCGCAGTGAAAGCCTCGCCGAACAGATCCCGCACCTGCTCGCCCGGGCCAAACTGGTGCGCAATGCCGTGTTCATGCTGTATCTTGGAACGTTGCTGTTCCTGCTTTCGTCGTTTGTGATTGGCCTCGCGCATCTCGGTTGGGCGCCGATGGGAACACTGGTCATCGCCCTCTTTGGATTCGGATTGGCGGGACTGATGGTCGGCGTCAGTTTCGCGCTGGCCGAAGCGCGCTTGAGTTATCGGGTCGTGCGGATGGAAGTTGGCCTGAAGGCGATCGGACAATGAGCGACGCGGTGGCCACGGAAATCCCGCAATTCATCAGCATGTTGATGCCGCCCACGTTCATGGTCACGGGCGCGGCGACGATGAATTGGGGCCTGCAGCGCCTCCAGTCCGTTCTCACGAATCGTATCCACAAGCTCCACGATGAGGGCGCCGAATTGCAGAACCTGTCAATGCCCACCGCCCTCAGCAAGATGCGGCTCCGACAGGTCAGCGAACAACTCCAGGCGACCATGCGCCGGGCACGGTACACCCGCAATGCCATCGCCAGTTTTTACGCCGCGATTCTCTGCCTGCTCCTGTGCTCCGTCTCCATCGCCGCCATTTCCTGGTTGGATCTGACGGCTACGTGGTTTTGCACCGCGCTTTTTGAAACGGGGATGCTGTTCATTTACGTCGCATTGGTGTACACACTTCTGGATGTGGTCCTGTCCTACCGCTCGGTATGGGCGGACAGCAAAGCGGCGCAAGACTCCGCAGAAATAGTGGGCATGAATGTCTGATTGGCGATTGACTCCACAAAACTCCGCACTCGTGGTCATTGACGTGCAAGAGAAACTCATGAACGTCACGCCACGACGAGCAGAGCTTGTGCGGGCAATCCAGAAACTCATCGGCGCGGCGCGCGTGCTGAAGCTGCCGACCCTGGTGACTGCCCAATACATCAAGGGCCTCGGCCCGGTCTGCGCGGAGATCGCTGAGGCGACGCCGGGCATCGGTACCATCGAGAAGATGGCGTTCTCGTGCTGCGGCTCCGAGGAATTCGTGCGCGTGGTAAAAGATTTGCGCCGGCAACGCATCATTCTCTGCGGCATCGAGGCGCATGTGTGCGTCCAGCAGACAGCCATCGACTTGATGAAGGATTATTTCGTCTACGTCGTCGCCGACGCCATTGGCTCACGTCATGAGATGGATCATGCGGTCGCGGTCGAGCGGATGCGCGACTGCGGCGCGGTCATCACCACAGTCGAGTCCGCCGTCTTCGAGCTGCTCCGCGAATCCGGCACCGAGCCGTTCAAGCAAATCCTGCCGCTGTTCAAGTAGTCCTCGCCCAGCGTATCCCCACTCTGTAAGGCGCGCAGGCTAAAGCCTGCGACTACATGGCACCACCTCAGTGATGATGGCGCGGGCCGACACAGCCGCAGCCGCCGGGGCGGGCGCAGGGTTGCGGGGCCGCAGCGGAGGCGGAGCTTGAGCCACCGCCTTGCGCGGCAAAGACGGAGAGTTTCTTGGTCAACTTCTTTGAACCGCAATGTGGGCAGGTCACGGAGCCTTCCCAATTCGTGGAGCGTACCAGCGATTCAAAGTCCTTGTCGCATTTGCTGCAACTGAATTCATACAGCGGCATGATATTTCTCCTCTGAAATCTACTGGGGCGCGGCGTCCATAAACTGTTTCATTTCCGAGCTGGGTTCTTTGCGCGGCGCTTGCACCGATTTGATCTTGGTCCGCAAGACGTCTTGGTGAAACGGAATACCGAGTATGTGATCGACGTAGGTGACATCGATGGCGATGCTCTTGTTGACGAATTGCACGCCAATCCGCGAGCCGACCATGCCCTGGGCGACCGTGCGTTGCTCCGTGTCTTCGTACAAGATGTGAATATTCTCAGGGACCACGTCGATATCGAACTTCTTCGCGTCGGCGATGACGTCTTTTCTCACCGAATCCATCGAGGTTTCGTCGACAAAATCGAGTTGATGCTCGACGCGGTCTCCGAAATCGCTGTAGGTCTTGAACATCTCGATGCCTTTGACAACAGAATAGCCGATCAGAACAACGACGACGATAATGATGAAACCCTTCATTGGGACGCTGCCTCCAACACTTTTTGCGACGTGCGAAAATGCATCTTGGCGACCTTGCCCAGCGCGTCGGGCCCGTGCTTCTTGACAAGCTGGACTGCCGCCTCCTGGACGGCGGTGGACGCGCCTTTCGGCAATTCGATGCCGTACTCCTTGCCCAGCCGGCGCAATCGCACGACAAACTCATCGCGCGCGATGATCGAGGCCGCCGCTACCGCCAGATCGCTCTCCGCCTTGTGCCGCTGCACGAGTTGAATTTTCCGTCCGCGCTCCATCAGCGCGCGCTCGATGATGCGCTTGTTACCAAACTGGTCGGAGATGGCCTTCGGGCTGTCCACGCGACCCAGCAGGTTCTCAATCACGCGGGCGTGGCCCCACCCCAGAATGTCGTTCACGTTTTTCATCCGCGCATGCAGCACATTATACTTCTCCGGGCCGATCGCCACAACGTCCGTGACGCAGTCCGTCGTCGCGCGAATCTGCTTCGCGACCTCAGCGATTCGCGCATCACTCTTGATCAACTTACTATCTTTCACGCCGATTTCCATCATGTTACGCGCGGCGGCTTCGTTGAGGAACGCACCCGCAATCACCAACGGCCCAAAGAAATCGCCCTTCCCGCTTTCATCCACACCGATGCGCGTCTCCAGCATCGTCGGGTCGAGGATGTGCTCATACCCGAGCCTGGCCTCGCCGAGCAGTTCCGGTTCGAGGTAGAACTGCACAAAATCGGTCGTCCCCTTCCCCTGCACGACGAGCTTACCACTCGTGTACACGGCGACGTTGACTTTCTCGCCGCGGTGCTCGGCCCCGAAATGCGTGTAGGGAATGTCCCGAAACATAAAGCCACGCGCCTCCAAATCGCGTTTCAGACGCGGAATCTTGTCAGCATCCAGCGTGCACGTGTAGGATGTGCGCTCGGCCATGGCGACACGATTCCATACACCTGCCGTGCGGGTCAACAACGGAGTACGCACCGCGTTCCATCGCCATTTGCTGCTCTGGTATCGACGCCATCAGCGCAAACTCCCGTGGCGTGCGACCCGTGATCCATATCGCATCTGGGTCAGCGAAATCATGCTGCAACAAACCCGTGTCGAAACCGTGCGGCCGTACTACGCCCGCTGGTTGCGAGCGTTCCCGACGATACGGGCGCTGGCGCGGGCGATGGACGACCGCGTGCTCAAGCTCTGGGAGGGGCTGGGGTACTACTCCCGGGCGCGTAATCTGCACCGGGCAGCGAAATTGATCGTTGGCGGGATGGACGCGTCGAACCGGAAACGGATGGCTGGGCCAGCCATCCCTACCACTGCTGAAGAATTGCGCGCACTGCCGGGAATCGGCCGGTACACGGCGGGCGCCATTGCCAGCATCGCCTTTGGCGAACGCGTCCCGTTGGTGGATGGAAACGTGGCCCGTGTATTCGCGCGAATTTTTGCCATCTCCGCGAACGTAAAGTCGCCATGCACAGTGGAGTCGCTTTGGAAACTCGCTGAAGAACTGCTTCCCGATACCGACGCCGGTGAATTCAACCAGGCGCTCATGGAACTGGGCGCGTTGGTGTGTACACCGACAAGCCCACGCTGCGAGATGTGCCCTATGCGGCTCGTGTGCGCCGCACGAGCGCGCGGACTGGTTGATTGCCTCCCGAATCGCGGAGACAAACCGTTGACCGTGAGGATGACTGCCGGCACAGCGTTCGTGCGGCGGGGAGACAGAATTTTACTGCGGCGCAGGCCCGATAGTGGCTTGCTGGCCAATTTCTGGGAGTTGCCCGAAGCGGACAAACGGCAATTCCGTGTAGGCCACCAGCTTTGTGAAGTGCAGCATACGATCACCCATCACCGGATCACGTTGCGTGTCTACGAGTGCGCTCCCGCAATCAAGTTTCGTTCCAATGGACAGTGGCGTTGGGCCTCGCACGCCGACCTGAAGGCGCTCGCCCTGCCTGCGGCGCATCGGCGCGCGATTGAGAAGATTCTGTCAGCGCAGTAGCAAGACCGGACTGTCTGTCACACGCAACAGCTTGACGAGGACGTCGTTCAGAAGCCGGTTTGAAAACTTCTCCCGCGTGCCCGGCGCCATCACGATGAGGTCAATCGGCGTCTTCTCGACGAAATCCAGCAGGTTACGCACGCGCTTGGCCGGATCGGCAAACAGTAACACGTTGGTCTGCGCGGCGTTGAGGTGCGCCACTTCGCGCAGGGGATTGTCGTCGCGCGAAGACTTCGCGCGGCCCGTCACCAACGGGAAGACGTGGAGCATACTGTTGAACTTGTGCACCAATGGGAGAAGCTTCGAAAACCGCTGGGCGACATCAGGGCCGAGTTCCGTCAGGGACAGGATGTGTTTGAAGCGCGGGCGCTTCCAATCCTTGTCCTTCACCGGACGCCCGCGGACGCACAGCACGTGGCACGGCACACTGGCGATGATCGACTCGATGATGTTGCCGACCGACCACCACGCCAGATTGAGGCCATCTTTTTTCGACGCTACGCACACCAAATCGACCTTCTTGCTGCGGATTGACTCCACGATCGCCTCAGCCCGGTTCTTTTTGTACATGTACATCTTGGCGACCGGAACATTCTTTTTCAATGGCGGCAGATCGGGCGCGCCCAGATCAAGCGATAGCATCCTCGTCAGTCTTGGAAAATCGAGGAGGCTCTCAGGCTCCTTGAGCGAGGCGGGGTCCATCACGTGCACCAGGTATAACTTGCTGTGAAAGGCCTGCGCCAACGTCACCGCGTACGGGATGACGGAATTCGATGAATCGGAAAGATCGCTCGGCACCAGTATCTTCTCTAACATCCGGTCTGCGGCCCTCCTATCGTATGCGCTTCGGCAGAATCTATGAGCGCAGCGCATCGAAAGCAACGACTTTCCCTCGCGCGACTACATCAACGGCAATTGCTCGTCGCTGCGGTTTTCAGGTCTTGTAGATGTCGTGTGTGCCGATGTTGAATGTCACGACCAAATCACCTTCGATGTAGAAGACAGCGCGCAGATTACCCTCGATGACCACAGCGTGAATCGTGCGCTTGAACAACGACGACAGCGATTGGATTTTGTGCGTCCGCAATCGCGGATCGAACGGGTTCTGGCGGAAGATGCGGAACTTATCCCGAGCCAAGTCCTTTTGTGCCACCGGCAACGAATGGAAGTTTTTCCAGAACTGCGCCGTGGAGCGATAGCGATAGCTCACGAGCGGGCAGGCGGCGGGTAGGGTTGCGTGAGGGCCGTGTCCAGGTCAACCAGCTTGCCGTCTTCGGCCTGCTCGAATCCCTCCCATACGTCTTCGGGAACCTCTGGATGTTGCAGGCGGCGCTGCACGCGCTGCAACAATTTGGTGATCTCCTTGCGTTCGTTGGCCGAAACCTCCCCAATCGCCTCCGTTAATACGCGGTACTGCTCATCACGCGGGAGCGCTTTGATTTCCAAGATGATCTGGGCCGCAGTCACTTCCTTATTGTGCCACGCACCGTGCCCGCCGTCAACGCCGGCTCTGGTGTGTTACGCGCATGCGGCACGAGTGCCGTGGCTGCGTTAAGAACGGGGCGCTAACCTTGCAACTGCGCACCGTTTTGCCGTATTCTTGTACTCCGAGATACAAGGAAGCCTTGTGTTACTATTTGTTCCGTTTCTGAAGGGTACCTGACAAGACCGAGGTCTACTGAATGGCGCGACGACGAACGCGTGAGCCGGATATAATTGGGGCAATTGGCGCAATCATCGGCATGGTGTTGATTCTCGCGATGCTGGCTTCCCTCGGCGGCCAGAACCTTTTCGGCGGACTCTTGCAGGACTTCTTTGCTCTTGTTTGGCTAGCTCTGCTTTTGATTCTTGTCGTGGGTGCACTTGTGATCGGATTCTTCGTGATCCGGTTTCTCATTATGAGGAAGTACGGGCCTAGGTCTGACCCAGTACCACCCGAATCGCTTACCTTCTTCGATCTACCGCCTCCACCGCAGCAGGACTTTGTCAGCCAATTGCGCGCGACCGACTGGTATCAGTTTGAAAAGGTCGTCGGCCTCATTTACAAGTCCCAGGGCTACGAGCTTTGCCGGCGGGGCGGTGCGAATCCAGACGGCGGCATCGATCTAATCATCGAAAAGGACGGTGAACGGGCCGCAGTCCAATGTAAACGCTGGAAGAAATGGAAAGTGGACGTGCCGAAGGTTCGCGAACTATTCGGGGCAATGACGCACGAAGGGTTGCACCGCGGTCTGATTGTCGCGCTCAACGGCTTCACGCCCGAAGCCAAGCAACTCGCCATCGAGCACAATATCGGCATCGTTCACGACGAAAACCTCGCCGTGATGATTGCCGGTCTCGCCACCGCCGATCAACTCAAGGTGCAGGCGATGCTCGCCGACACAACGAAGCATTGCCCGAAGTGCGAAGCCACGATGGTATGGCGGACGCCAAAACCCGGTAAGAACTGGAGGCCGTTCTTGGGCTGTGCACGGTATCCGCAGTGCCACGGCAGACTTCAGGGCGATTGACTCAGATCGACACGCCTTGTCGCCTAACTGGTTACACCAACGGCAATTGCTCGTCGCCGTCGGGGACGGTGCTGGCACGGATGGCGGGATAGCGCTCGCGCAACGCCACGGGGGCAAGAATGGCTGCCGCAGGCGACAGGCGCGCTTTCAACTGCAAGGCATTGGAAAATGCCTTCGCGTCCTTGTGGTTGTTGAACACAACAAAGGTTTTCTTCGTCCGCGCGGCAATCTTCGCAATGTGCGCCAGCACGTCGTCCAACTCCGCCGCCGAGTACAGGTAATCATAGCGGCCGCCGTACACATCCTGCTTCTCGCGGAACCAGTTTTTGGCGTTGCGCCCGTGCAGGCGAAAGTAGCCCACGGTGGAGGTCGCGTGCGCGGTCGGCGGGATGCAATGCGCCAGCAGGGGCTGGTCAATGTTGCAGAAGGCAAGGTGGCGTTCGCGGAACAACTCCCACGTCTCCTCCACGAGCCAGGAATCATGGCGCACTTCGACGGCCAGCGGCCAATCGGTGAATGCGTCGGCGATGGCGCGTAACCAATCGCGGTTGCGAGCGTCGTTGCGGAACGACCAGGGGAATTGGAACAGCAAGGAGTCGAGTCGGGCGCTTTCGCGCAATGGCTGCAGGCCGGTGGTGAACAAGTCGTACTCGGCCGTTGTCCAAGGTGAAGAACGTTCATGGGTAAAGCGCTGCCAAGCCTTCGCCAGAAAACAGAACCGGGGTTGCCCGTCCACCGCGCGCACCCAGGCTTCCGTCATGCGCGTGGTCGGCGGACGGTAGAACGAGCTGTCGATCTCCACGCAATCGAGGTAGCGCGCCATGGTGCGGAGGCGTTGGGCCGCCTTCCCGGGCGGATAGACGATGTTTTCCCAATCGGGATAGCTCCAGCCCGCAGTGCCCACAAGGATCGAGTCGCTGGCCATAATTCGCAAGCATGATACCCCGCCCAGGCAGTGTACAAAACCCTTTTGACATTGCGGCAGGCTGCTGACACACTTCACCGCACCGAATTGGCCGAGCGGCCTCGGTTGGGAAAGCTCGCGCCGCGCCGATGAGCCCAAAAAAGACACCGTCCGTATCAATCGCCGAGGAGGCAGAGCAGCCCGAGGTTCAACCCGGGCCAAAGACCAGGCTGTGGCCGGCAGCCGGGGCGCTTCCCCATGTGGCGGTGGCCTTTGTGCTCGGCGCCATCGTGCTGTTTACCTACTGTAACACGTTGACCAACACAGGGTTCGCGTTGGACAACAAATTCATCATTCTGGAAGACCCACGACTGCGTGACTCCTGTGGAGCCAACCAACCCCACACCGTACAGGAACGTGCCGATTGCGCGAAAAAAAACTGGGAGAACATCCGCCTCATTTTCACCGAGGACTATTGGTGGCCGAAGGCTGTGAGCGGATTGTACCGTCCCCTGACGACGATGTCCTATCGCTTCAACTACGCCATGTTGGACAATCGGGACCATGCTGCCGGCTATCATTGGATCAATTTCCTCCTGCATTGGGCGAACACCGTGCTGGTGTATTTCGCGGTGCTGGTACTCATGGAGCGACTCTGGCCGGCGTTCTTCGCGGCCGCGTTGTTCGGCACGCATCCAGTTGCGACGGAATCGGTGGCCAACATCATCGGACGTGGCGATTTGCTCGCGACGCTCTGGGTGTTGGTCGGATTTCTGTGTCACGCGAAGAGCGCGACCATTGACAGTAAACGCAAGCCGCAAGTCGCATCCCTGACGGCGGCCGGAGCGATTTCTGCCGCTTTGGCGGGGTTCGTGGTCGCCTGTTGGAAGTTCCCCGCGCTGGTGCCGCCGGACCTCCAAACCTGGAAGACCATCACCGTTGCGCTGGTGGCGCTCGGTGCCAGCACGCTGGTACTGGCGTGTCTGGCGGGTGGCTGGGGCAAACTGCCGTCCCTGTTCTTGCTGATGCTCTCGACGTCCATCAGCATATTTTGCAAGGAGACAGGCGTGGTCGTGCTGGGTGTCGTCATGCTCTACGACTTTCTCTACCGGATGCGCCCGAAGCACGGGAACTGGCTGGCCAATTTCGTTTCGAATTTCTGGGAGTTTACCCTGAAAGGCTACGTCGTGCTGGCCGTGCCAATTCTGGCCATGTGCTATACGCGTGGCTGGGTCTTCCAGCACTTGCGTCCCCCGGAGTTGCCGTGGGTGGATAATCCGCTGGCCATGCCGGGCGTCGATTTTTGGACCGCGCGCCTGACGGCGATCAAGGTCATTGGGGAATACTTCTGGCTACTGGTGTGGCCGCAGCAGTTATCGTGCGATTATTCCTACAATCAAATCCCGATCGTCAACTGGCACTTCAGCACGTGGGAGGATTGGAAAGCCATCGTCGCGCTGGCGGCCATTGTGATCGTCCTGCTGGTGGCGATCCGCAACGTGCGCCGCAACCGGCCGTTGTTCTTCTTCGTTTTCTTCTTTTTTGGAACGCTGTTGCCCACTTCGAATCTGTTTCCGAAACTAGGCGAACCACTGTTTGACAGGCTTTCGTGGTGCATTGGCAGCATCATGGGCGAACGCTTCCTGTACTTGCCGTTGATCGGATTCGTTGGTTGCGTGGTGCTGGCCATTTATGCGCTCTGCCGCCGGCTCATCCCCCACCTCGACGTCTCGCAGTGGGCGCAACGCATTTGGCTGCAGGTGGTCGCGCGCACCGCGTTGAGCCTGGTCGTCGTCGCCTACGGCGCGCGCGCGTTCACGCGCAACTACGATTGGGAGGACGATGAGCGGTTGTGGACCTCGGCGGTGCAGGTCTGTCCCAACAGTTTCAAGACGCATAAGTCCCTCGCCTTCGCCCTGTACGAGAAGGATCCCGATGGGAAGAACATCGATCGGATCATCGAAGAAGGCGAAAAGGCCCGGGATGTCACGGATAAGACACAGATCGTTCTACTTCACCTCGGCGCGTACTACCGGATCAAGGGTGACACATTCGCTCAACGCGCGTCCGATGGCACCACGCTCGTGCCCACGCCGCAGAGTATGCCCTGGTATCAAAAGTCGGTCGAGGCCCTGCAGAAAGCCGTCCCTTTGGACCGGGAGTTCAATGATGACAATCGCCAGAAGGAGCTGAAGCGCGGGCGTAACCCCGACCAAATCCCCGACATCGGCAATCACGAGATTTATTGGAATCTGGGGATCTCCTACATGCGCATGTCGCAGTATCAGCAGGCGCTCGAAGCCTACACCTACATGCGCCATCTGGCCCCCACGAACCCCGATACGTATCTGAGCATCGCGTCGGTGTACCTCGCCACCGGCCACGCGGAGGAAGCCGGCATCTCGCTCCTGCAAGCGCTCTTGCTCGACAGCGGCCGCACGCAGGCCCTGCGACTGCTCGTGGACATCTACCGCCAGATCGACCACGAAGGCTGCGCCGTCACCATGGACTCGGGACAACCCCGCTTGAATCTGGATTGCGCCATTGTTCACAATCACATCTGCTCGGCGTATTATGGCCTTGTGCAGGTGTTTCTTGAAACCAAGCAGCCCGATCTGGCGAGACAGACAAAGCAGAATGCGCTACAAAACTACCACTGCCCGTCCGAGCCTTTCCAGCAACTCCTCCCAGAACAAGCGACCAAGGTGAGTTCGAAACCATGATCAGGATTCTTTACGGCCTCGTGGCCGGTTCCATGCTTTTATTCGCCGCGCGGCCAATTCAGGCCACCGACACGTCCGCGCCTCCGGCAACCCTGACGCTGCCGGACTGCATCAGCCTCGCACTGCGGCAAAACCCAACGATTCTCAAGGCCAAGGAAGAGATCCGCCGCACACAAGGCGTCATCGTCGAAGTGCGCGCCCCTGCCATTCCGCAGCTCAACGCGTCTGCTGGCTATCAGCAGGTGGACAAGCACACGATCGATTCCTTTCCGATTACCAACTTCCCGGCGGTCTTCGGGAACCAAGAGCATCCGTGGACTGCAGAGGTCGAGATCTCGCAACTGGTTTATGCGGGTGGACGTGTCAGAGCCGCACTCCGCGCCGCCAAGCTTTCCGACCAGGTGGCGGCTCTGGGGTTCCAGCGGGCAGTGGCCGACACCCTCCTCGACGTGCGCAAAGACTTCTACCAAATCCTGCTCAATGTCGCGCTGGTTGACGTGCGCGCGCAGTCCGTGGCGCTTCTGGAGGAGCAGCTTCATGACACACAGTCCCGGTTCGACGTCGGCTCGGTCCCTCGGTTTAACGTTCTGCGCGCCGAGGTCGAACTGGAAAACGCCAAACCGCCACTCATCCGAGCGCAAAACGATCTTCGTCTGTCCAAGGAGGCCCTTGTAAAGCTGCTGGCCATCGATTCGCCAGGGCACACGAATGAGTTCACGTCCATCAACTTCGATGGCAAGCTCGCCTACGAGCACCGTGCGTGGGAACTTTCAAGCGCTCTTCAACAGGCGCTCCAACGACGGCCGGAGTTGTTGCAAGCCGAGCGACAGATTGGCGTCGCGAAGGCCAATGTTGACCTCTCTGCATCGGGCTACAAACCACAAGCATCCGTATTCGGCACGTACGCGTGGCACGACTACACATTCAGCGGTGACATCGGCGATACACGAGAGGGATGGATATTGGGCGCCAGCGTGAACTGGGCACTGTTCGACGGTATGCTCACCCGGGGCAAAGTCACGGAGGCGCGTGCGCAATTGCAGGAGGCAAATCTTGATTATGCCGACATGCGCCGTCAGGTGGAACTGGAAGTTCGTCAGGCCTATTCCGACTATCTGCAGACACTTGAATTGATCGAGGCGCAGAAGAAAACGGTGGAAGAGGCCCAGGAAAGCCTGCGACTGGCCGAAGCCCGCTTTCGCGCCGGCACGGGCACGCAATTGGACGTCCTCAGCGCGCAAACCGCCCTCACCGAAGCCAGATCCAACGAGGTTCAGGCGCTCCACGACTACAACGTCGCCATCGCCACGCTGGAGCGCGTCACAGGCATGACGGTGCGCGTGGCCGATTGATCCATGGAGTGGGAAACCTTCGCGCCGCTACGCCTGCTCCCATTCATTACCCACGCCTTCACACTGCGCACCGGCGAAGACACCAAGGCCGACGACTTTGAAGGCCGCGCGCTGCAGGCTCTCGGCTTCCCGCCCGGTCGATTTGCCTCCGCCGAACAAACCCACGGCAGCGGCATCGCGACCGTCTTCGAAACAACTGGCGAACGTGTGCCGATGGTTGACGCACTGGTGACATCTACCACTGATTTACCATTGGTCATTCGGTGCGCGGATTGCGCCGCCGTGTTCGTCGTCGACCGACAACGGCCGGCCATCGCCCTGATTCATTCCGGCAAGAAAGGGACGCTTGCCAACGTCACGGGAAACACGCTCGCCACCATGAGCCAGCGATTTGGGACAAATGCGGTCGATTGTCTGGCGTTCATCAGCCCGTCGATCGGCCCGTGCCATTACGAGATGGATATCTGGAGCGCCATTGAGCAACAGCTTCACGAGGCCGGCGTCCGTGACGTCCACAATCCCCGGGCCTGCACCGCCTGCCATCTCGATCGCTACTTCTCCTATCGCGCCGAACATGGGCAGACGGGACGGATGTTTGCCGTTCTCGCTCTGAAACCACAATGAGCCTGTTGGTGCCGCAGCGCCGGTTCGACCCCGCTGTCCCGGAAATCATGGATCGGCCCCACAATGATCCCGCTCTATTGCGTGCTGACCTCGGAGTCTTGGAGAACATCAACCGCTTCCTTGGCGGACGGCGGATTGCTCTGCATTACCTGGAGGATTTTCTCGAACTCACGCCGATGTGTTCGTTCACCGTCCTTGATTTGGCCACGGGTGGCGCGGACATTCCACGAACCATTGTTGCTTGGGCGCGACGGCGCGGCGTCAGTGTCCGGATTACCGCGGTGGATGGGAATCCCGATATTTTGCGGATTGCGCGCGAGCAGTCTGTCGCGTGGTCCGAGATTCAGATTGAACAACACAACTTGCTGGCGCTCCCCTACCCGACTGCCAGCTTCGATTTTGTTCTCTGTTCGCTTACACTGCATCACTTCACGGAAGCGGACGTGATTGCAATCCTGCGGCGTATCCACGATATTGCACGGGTTGGCTATATCATCAACGATCTGCGGAGGAACCGGATCGCCATCTGTTTGAGCAGGCTCATGGCGCGCACCATCATTACCAATCCCATTGCGCGGTTCGACGCGCCTGCTTCATGCGAGCGCGCTTTCTGCGCGGCCGAGTTGCGCGCGCTGGCCATCCAGGCGGGCCTGGGCAATGTCACAATTCGTCGCCACCGATTCTTCCGCATGGCGCTGGCGGGGCATAAATGAGCGTCCGAACCGAAAATTCGATCCTCATCAAGGCCCCGCTCGACAAGGTTTTCAAAACCACCTCCAACCTGCTACTCTGGCCGAAGGTGCTTCCACACTATCGCTGGATCCGCGTTCTCCAACTCGCAGATGACGGGCTGGTCGTGCAAATGGCGGCCCGGCGTGGCTGGTTGCCAATCCAATGGACATCGCGCTTCCAGGTTGATTCAAAGATCCCCGAACTGCGCTTCGTCCATCTCAAAGCGTTTACGCGTGGAATGAAGGTCCGCTGGTCCTATACGCCGACGCCCGACGGCGTACTCGTCAAGATTTCCCACGAACTCGAGCGTGCGTCGGCGTTTGGCCGCTGGTTTGCGCACCGCGTGCTGGGCAAACTGTTCATCGAGCCCGTCGCCACGCGGACATTGTTTCATTTCAAACAACATCTGGAACAGAACGGTGCTTGAATACTCATACCCTAGGGAATCATGCCGCAACGTGTCGTCATCACGGGAATCGGAGCGATAACTGCTGTCGGCAGCGGTGTGGATGGACTCTGGCGCGGCATCCTGCGCGGTGAGTCGGGCATCCGCCCCATCACGCGCTTCGATGCGTCCCAGTTCGACTCCCGGATCGCCGGTGAAGTGGCCGACTTTGATCCACTGGCCTTTTTTCCCGCCCGCCGCGTGAAACGGCTGGATCGCTTCGCGCAATTCACCCTCGTGACCGCAAAGATGGCCCTCGAAGATTCACACCGATGCGGCTCGCCACTATGCCCGGGTGAGCCCCCCTACTCGCAAGTCGGTGTGTGCACCGGCACCGCGCTGGGCGGCGTGGCTCTGGCGGAACATCAGCACGAATTGTTCATGCAACAAGGCATTCGCGCTGTGAATCCGGCACTGGCATTCCTCGTGTTCGGAGGGTCGGGCGGCTCTCATGTCGCCATCGAATTCGGCTTTACCGGGCCCGGCAACACCAATTCCAACAGTTGCGGCTCGGGCGCCATCGCGGTTGGGGAAGCGTTCCGCACCATCCGCAACGGACAGGCGTTTGCCATGGTAGCGGGCGCGGCGGAGGCGCCGCTGGCCTCGCTCACGTTTGGCGCCTTCGACGTTCTCCACGCCATGAGCAAGAATAATGAGAATCCTCCAGCAGCCTGCCGTCCATTCGATGCCACGCGTGATGGGTTTGTCATGGGCGAAGGCGCGGCGATGTTCATTCTCGAAGAGCGCCGCCACGCGCTCACCCGGGGAGCGCACATTTATGCCGAGGTTGTCGGTTACGCGTGCAACAATGATGCCCATCACATGCTGGCGCCCCGCGCCGACGGAAGTTGTGCGGCGCGCTGCATTCGCAACGCGCTGGCAGACGCGGGGGTGTCGCCCGCGCAGGTCGACTACATCAATGCCCATGCCACGGGCACCCCGCTCGGCGACGCCGCGGAAACTCTGGCCATCAAACATGTGTTCGGTGAGCGGGCCCGGCGGATTCCGATCAGTTCGACGAAACCGTTTCACGCGCATCCTTTGGGGGCATCCGGAGCGATTGAGATCGCCATCAGCGCGCTCGCACTGGAACGTGATTACCTGCCGCCGACGTTGAATTTGCGGCAGTCGGACCCGGGGTGCGACCTCGACTACATTCCCAACGCGGGCCGCCGCGCGCGTGTGAATTGCATTCTTTCCAACAGCTTCGGGTTCGGCGGCATCAATGCCAGCGTAATCCTCGCCCGTCATGACTGATTTCGACGTGATTGTCGTCGGTGGTGGACCCGCCGGCGCAACCGCCGGCGCGTTCTGCGCGCAGCGCGGGCTGCGGGTGGCGCTCTTCGAGCACGCCCGGTTCCCGCGCCGAAAGGTCTGCGGCGACGTCATCAATCCCAACTGCTGGCCCCTGTTCGAACGACTCGGCGTGGCGGGGAAAATCCGCGCGTTGCCCCATCATGTAATCGAGGGCGCGCTGTTCGCCACATCCGAGACCCGGACGGTCACCATTCCACTGCCGCGCCTGATGGTCGCGATCCGCCGCGATCTCTTTGACGCTGCCCTGCTCGAGAACGCGCGGGCGTGCGGCGTCCAGGTCTTCGAACATACGACCGTCCACGAGTTGTCCACGAATCCGCTCGTCGTCATGGGCAGCGGCTGTTCACTTTCGGCAAAGGCCGTCCTTGGCGCAGACGGACGACATTCCATCACCGCTCAGAGAACAGGGCTGGCTCGCCGGGTCCGCACGGGCAACGGTCACATTGCCTTTCAATCCCATGTCCGCGCTCCCCAAGCCTTGGATGGACGGGTACAACTTCATCTGTTTCAGGGCGGGTACTGCGGTTTGGTGCGGGTCGATGCCGAGTGCGCGAACTTGTGCATCGTGACCGATGGGCAAGGCGCGCGGCTTCACAATGATTGTGAAGCTCTGTTCGCGCACACCGTGTGGCGAAACCCGCGGTTCCGCGAACTCGGGATCGCGCCCGAACCGCACGAACCATGGCAAAGCGCGCATCCCCTGCAAGCGCCGATGAACCTCCCAGCCCGGGATGGCGTCTTTCTCGTAGGCGATGCCCTACGGGTGATGGAACCGTTCACCGGGCAGGGAATCTTCTTCGCCCTGCGGACCGGCGAACTGGCCGCGGAAGCCATTTGTCGTCGGGTCGGCGGCGAGGAACAGTATGGCGCGGCTGTGGCTGACCTGTATCGGCAACGCGGCCGCACCAACGAATGGCTCCGGCGCGTGATGTATCGCGAGCGGGCGGCCCGGGTGATCGTTCCGGTCGTCCAACGTGCGCCACGGCTGGCGCGGTGGCTGGCTGACAACGTTCTTGGCGGCGAGCAGCCGTTTGAGTAGGGTGTTCCGGAGTATGAACCCCACTGCAAGCCGCCGCGCCGTGTTCCTCGACCGCGACGGGACGATCATGGAAGATTCCAACTACGTCGGTGACGTTTCGCGCGTCGTGTTGATTCCGACTGCCACGGGGGCGCTGAAGCAACTGCAGGATGCAGGCTACAGGTTGTTCATCGTCACCAATCAATCCGGCGTGGGCCGGGGCTACTTCTCACACGAGGACGTCGCGGCAATCCACGCGCACTTGGATGAGCAATTCGGGCGAGCGGGTGTGCGCTTCGACCGCTATTACATCTGTCCGCATCACCCCGAAGACAATTGCGACTGTCGCAAGCCCAAGCCGAAGTTCCTGCTCGAAGCCGCGCACGAGTACAATCTGGATTTGGCAAGGTGCTACATGATCGGCGACCGCGCCAGTGACATCCAGGCGGGCGTGGCCGCCGGCACCAAGACAATCCTTGTCCGCACGGGTGCTGGTCGTGACACGCAGGCGAAGCAGGAGGTCAAACCCGACTTTGTGGCCGAGGACATTGGGGAAGCAGCGACCTGGATTTTGAAGCATGGCCCGTAAAGCGCGGACGTTTCCTGTGTTGCAGTCCATGACGTTTTGAGAGATTGTATGTCCAAGTAGTGAGACCCATGAAAGCCCTGCGCGAACCCGATCGACGAGCGCTTGCCAAATTACTGGCGGACGAAGATCCACGTCAGTTGCAACTGGTGCAAGAGAAGTTGGGAGAACGCGGGCAAGAAGGCCTCACGTTCCTGGAATCCGTGGTGCGCGACGGCAGCCCCTCCGCCCAGCGCAACGCGATGCAGATGTTGCGAATCCTTCGTGAGACGGTGGCCTGGGAGGCATTGGCCCGGTTCTGCGCGACAGGCGAGAGCCATTTTGATCTGGAGGAGGCGTGCTGGCTGGTGGCGCGGACACGCTATCCCGAGTTCGATGAGGCGGCCTATCGCGCGCGGATCAACGAGATGGCGCAGGAATTGCGCAAACGGCTGACCGGGCGGGAGACGCCGCGCGCCACGATCGAGGTGTGCAATCACTACCTGTTTCGCACGCTTGGCTTCCGCGGCAACCGCCAGGATTATTACGACCCGGACAATTCCTACCTGAACCGCGTGCTGGATCGCCGTCTGGGAATCCCGATCAGTCTCTCGGCACTTTATCTGCTGCTGGGACGACGGCTGCATCTGCCGTTGGTCGGCATCAACATGCCCGCGCACTTTCTGCTCAAATGGCAGTCAGCCACGACAAGTTTCTACTTCGATGCGTTCCACGAGGGGGAATTACTGGATGAGGACGACTGCCGCGAGCTGTGCAAGCGGCTGGGCGTCGCGTTCAACCCCGTATACCTGACGCCCACCACGCCACAAATCATCCTGCTGCGGATGTGCAACAATTTGCAGGCCATCTACGCCGAGCGTGAACCCGCTCGCGCCGAGCAATTCGGTCGGTTTGCCGCGTTGTTGTCACGGATATAGGTGAGAGGGTCGCGTTCGCGCGGAAACAATCCATCCTGCCGCACACGGGCCACAGCGCGCCGGGAATGCAGCGCCTGAGCTACCAGATCAAATCCGGCTATGGGCTGGTGATTGTCACCTTCAGCTTGCCGTATTGGCCGCCAGACCCTTCACCCACGATGAAGAATGTATTCGTGCCGTCGGTGGTAAAACTGACCTGTTCGCCCTGGACCCCGGTGTTTATATTCTCACAGGCCACCTGGACGAGGTCGTTGCTGGTACAGTCACCCTCCCAAACCGCAATCAGCGTGTCGAAATTGCTGCCGGCGGTTGACACCGTGAACTGACGCCCCGTTGCGCCAATGGTTGGTGGCACCTTCCACACGGCGTTCGGGCCGCCGCCCGTTCCACAAGTCGGAACCGGAAAACTGGATGAGAAGCCAGGCGGGGTAAGGTTGACCGACTGGTTGTATACGGCGGACGCAAACGGATTCGCCGAATTGGTGGAGAAAAACACCGTCGCCGCCGACAGACAGGTGTTGTTCACGCCCGGACAGGTCGATTGTGATGTTGGATCGCGTGACAACGTGCGCAACATACCGCCGCTCTGAGGCGAGCATTCCACCAATCCTGCGGGGAAATTGTTCGTCAGGCCACTGCTATTGAATTTCTGCAACAAGGCCGTCATCGACACCATCGCGCCGGGGTCGAAAGCCAGCAGGGTTTCGCGAGCCTGCGCCAACAGGTCTGATGGGAAATTCGTGGTGGTCGTGCCCGTGAAATAGGTCACGTTGCCCGGCTGTGTATCGAGTAGACTGGCGTTGGCGGTTGCCGCGATTAGTTCCACAGCCAGTTGCTTACGGTACCTGCACAGGCTCGAACCCGGCAGTTTTTCATTTTGCGTTCCCCCGTTTTCGCCGGTGAGACCCACGCTTCTCCAGAAAAAGCTGAGCGCTTCGATCAACGCGTCATTGGCGCCCGGGATAACATCTGCCGTGTGGCTGGCTGTTGGTAACGTGAGAAATCCAAGATCGACAAGACTTCCATTGGCCAGGATGGCGTTGAGCAAGCTGACACAGTTCGAGCCCGGCTCGAAAGCATGGGTGAACCAAAATCGGGAGTTTCGCGTAGCGTTCGGCGACGAGCCGCTGGTTCCGCACTCGGCAACAATCGCCGAAATACCGTCTCCCGTACCGTCAGCGTTGGCCGCGGTTTCGTCGAAGGCGCCTCCCGACGTGGTGGCATAGTCCTCCATGATCGCCTTGACCTCCGGATCCTCCCCGGTATCGGGCACATAAATTGACGCGATGCGTACGCCCGCATTGGCGGCCGCCACGGCCACGCTGTGCGCGTGGACATCAGAGACGCCCAGGGTGAATGTATCGGCACACTCGCCCGGGGGAGCATCCGTGATGAGCACGGCGATTTTCACGCAGTTGGTCCGCAGGGTGCCAAACGCCGAGGGGACTCCGTTCGAGAGCACCGAGCCGGTGACCGCGTTCGATACAATACAGGATGGATCCGCGGCGCCAGTGACCGCATATTGGAGCGCCTCGTCCGAGGACTCAGGGATACCGTTACCGCCAGCCGCCACGAGGCCCTGGATGGCAGTCTGGACAGCGGCGAGGTCGGTTGTCAGGGGCACATTGATTACCACATTGTCTGATGGGAAGGTGATCAATCCCATTTGCAAATCCCCACCGGAAACAAATTCCGCGATATTAATGATCTGCTGCGCCGCTGCCTGGACATTGCTGATGGCTCCGCCCATGCTTCCCGTATCGTCAATCACAAACGCCACATCCATGCATCCGCACCCGGCAAATGCCCGAGCCGCAGGAAATGCCATCGCCGCCAGCAAAACCATCGGCATCAGAACTTTCGTGCCGCGGATCATCGCGATCGTAACCAATCTTCTCATAGCTCCAACGCCTTTCATTCAAACACAAATCCGATGCACAACACCACCAATCTCCCCGCGCGAACACGCACCATTCACGCTACGGCTACCGGTCGACTCTGCCAGGTTGCCGTGCGTTGCCCCCACTCGCGCTCACTTGGCCGTTACCGTCGCTCGAACCGCATCCTGCTTGGTCGGGTCGCTGGCCGATGTGAATGTGATCGTAAAAGTCTTTGTCGTCCCCTTGGCAACAATGTTCTTGTCCGCGAGAACCTCCACGCGGATCATCGTCGTATCACCCGTAACCGCCTCCGGCGCCATTGTGCTGGTCGCAAAGGAGCCGGCGGTCACCGCCGAACTTACATTGACACTGTCCGCAGGGTTGGGGTTGGCGCCCAAGAAGTAGCTCACCGTAAAACCCCCGCTGCTGCCATCGCCCTGCACGAGGAACTGGTCGGTTCCCGAACCGATGTTCTCCACGGAAACGTAAAACCTCACGGGTACTTTCGCTCCTCGACGGACGGTCTGGACAACTTCCTGTCCGATACCGGTGGTATTGATGACCCCCGCACCCACCATCTTCTTTTGATTGGGCGTCTTGCCAATGGAGGCGTCCGGTTGGCTCAGGGCACCCGACCCGACAAGCGGCAAAAGGTGCGGACTGCCGGAACTATTGTCGACGAAGGACAAGCTCGCCGACCGGTTTCCGGGACCACTCGGAGCAAACACCAAACTGACGGCACATGTGGCGCCCGTGGGTACCGTGCTGCATGAATTGGAAATAAGAATAAAGTCGCTCGCATTGACTCCCGTGACGGTGACACTACTGATCACCAGCGGCGCCGACCCGCAATTCGTGACCGTCACGCTCTGGACGGCGCCGGTTCCATTGACGCCGACAGCGCCCAGGTTAACAGTGCCCGAACTGAAGCAAATGCTTGGGGCTGTTGTGAAGCCCAGGCCCGTGAGCACGACCGTATTCGGACTGCTGGAAGCGTCGCTGGCGATCGTCAAGGTGGCTGACCGTGTGCCACTGACCAAGGGGTGGAAGGTCACGGAGATCGTGCATGTGCCACCCGGAGAAATGCTGGCGGTGGAGCCGCAACTGGGAACCGCTGTGAAATCATTGGAGCCGACGCCGGACAGCGTCACCCCCGAGATGTTCAGCAGGTCGCTCCCGCAGTTGTTGATCACCAGCGATTGCGGGGCGCTGGTCGCGCCCACGGCCGTGTTGGTAAACGCCAGCCCATTGGTTGCACTCAGACACACCAGTGGCGCCGGCGGCAAGCCTGTGCCACTGAGAGGAACTATGCGTTGGCCGCCCGTCTGATCATCGATGAACACCAGATTGGCCTGTCGCGAACCCACGCCCTGGGGCAGAAACGCGATGCTGGCAAAGCAGTTCGTGCCGGAATTTATGATGTTACCTGCACAGGTCTGGGAGGTGATCTCGAAATCTGAAGCGTTGTCTCCGGTGATGGTCACGTCGGAAACCCGTGCGTTGACGACACAGCTATTCTGATAGGTCACGGTTTGCACGGCGCTGGTTGTTCCCTGAATCTGGCTGCCAAACGCGAGACTATTTGGGGTCAGCGTAATGCACGAGGCAGACGTATTGACGTCCAACACCAGCATTCCGCCAGGCCCGTCATTATGCGGCTCGGCCACAACGTAATAGTCGTTGGAACCGTCCGCGGTAAAACTGACGCTGGACTGCAGACCCCCGTTCGCGTCGTTGTCGGATACGAGTTCCTGCAGGGCGCCACATTCACCACTGACGAAAACCGCTTCCGGGAAGACACTCACCTGCCAGACAGACAGGACGGTGTCAAAGAGGCTGCCAAATGTGTCGATGGTGAAGGCCGTTCCCGGTGTGGGCCTGGAGATCTTGAAAAACTCATTCGCCCCGCCGGTGCCCGCAGTGGGACTGGGAAAAGTGTTATGATAAACAGCCTTGCTCAGCACGTTGGTGAACGAAAATGGGAACGTGCTGATCTCAATCGCCGTCTGGCAACTATCATTCGTCGCCAGATTGGGCACATCGGACCGACCGGCGTTGGCGGCGTTATAAACGACCAGCGCAAAGTCCTGGCCGACCGTGCTGTTGGGGACATTGGGCACGCCGTTGCCTGCGATATCGGAGGCGCGGACCACGACGCTCCACGTGCCGGTCTGGCCCGGGGGGAGGAACACGCTCTCCATATTATTGATGTTATCCGGCGAACCCGCGACAGTCACGGGTACGGAGGTGGGTCCCGAAAATCTGTTGCCAAAGTACGTCTGGCCGCCGATGGTGACCTGCAAGTCCAGATCGTTGACCAGTTGCTTGAACGCGCCGGGAGTGCCCGGTACATCGGTCCACGCCACGGTGACCCGGAAGGGATTGGTGGGATCGGCCACCTGACCGCTCACTTCATAGCTTTGGCCGGAGCGGCTGAAATAGGTTTGTTGCGGGACGGGATTGGTGGTGATCAACGGCGTGTCGATCGCGCGCGGCGTGGATTCGTCACGCACCACGCGCGGCACACCGTCGAACATTTGTTTCAAATCCACAATGCCCATGCCCTGGCCAATTGACGGCAGGTTATCGGGGGCGCCAGTCTGCGGATCCGTGATCGGCAAATATCGGGCGGAGTTGCAGAGATAGGCCTTGGCCATCGCCGGGCTGGGCTGCAGGTAATTTTGTCCCTGCTCGTTGAGCAGTCGATGCTCAAAATACCACCACAGGAGCTGGATGGCGCCCGAGATGGCCGGCGTGGCGAAACTGGTGCCGCTGCCGCATGTGTAGGCATTGCCAGTGCCTTCAACCTCGTTGGTACCCACGAGAGTGAAAAAATTCGTGGCGAGTCCATCCACTCCAAAAATCCCCGACCCCGGCGCGACGATTTCGGGCTTGATGCGTCCATCCAGTGTTGGGCCAAACGAGGTAAAAAACGCGAGCTCGAACGAATTGCTCGCATCACTGGGGGAGAGTCCGCATTGATTGGCCGCATCGAGCGCGGTCCGCACGTTTTCCGACGCGCCCACCGTGATGACATTCTTCGCGGTAGCCGGGGGCGTCATGATAATGCTGCCAAACCCTCCGTTGTCATTCCCCAAGCCCTGAAAATTCCCGCCGGCAAATGCCGTAATCATCTCATGATTCAATCGAAAGGGCGTCGGGGTTGAGACCACCCCAACCACCGTATTCGTCACCGTGTTGGTACCTGAGCCGGAAATCACTGTATTGGTCGCAATCGCCGTTCCCGTCGGCACGGCGTCGCGGACGGTCCCGTCGAAAATCTGGCACTCATCGTTGTAGCTTCCGGCGTTACCACCGGTGTTAACGGTCAGCGGGCTGTCCCCCCAACTATTGTTTGAAATCCGCGCGCCGAAGATGAGATATTCGTTGAGAGCCACATCCGAAAACCCATGATCAGAGTTGGGCAGGCAGCCCACGCAAAGGGGAGTTTCCAGGTGGAAGATGATCAGGTTCGAGAGTTGTCCGAAGGGGGACACGCCCAACCCCTTCCGAAAGCCGTTGGCGTCGAGATTGACGGTGTCTCGCGTGTCATTGTAGGCGCCAACCACTGACATCACAAACGGCCCGTGGAAGTCGTCACAGAGTGTGTCCCCGGGAGTGCAGAGACTGGCAAACCCTACCAGACGCGTCGGATTAGCCGGGTTTCCAAACTCGAAGAAATCATTGAAGAAGGCGGTGGACTCGGCCAGTGTGTCGGCCACGTCGAGGACGGGGTAATCCGACGGATTGGTACTGAAGCCCACGACGTTGGTCAAAAAATCCAGATAATCGTCGAAACCTGGCACCGGGCCGTTCCCTGCTCCGCTGATCCGCTCCGCCATGATCAGGTCCTGGACTTCATCCCGTTTCTCGATCGGCGCGCTGAGTTCGATCCACAAGACGTTCGATATCTGTGCGATGGAGGGCAACGCGGCCGGGTCGACTTTCATCCGGACGACGACTTGATTTGACACAGGGTGCGGCCGGACAGTTTGCTCCAACGCGTACCCCCGAATGGCTGCCAGTGTTGACTCCGTTTCGGGACCATTCAGGATACCAATTTGCACCTCAATGGCCGACGGCGCACCGGTCAGCCGCGGATCCATCTTGTAATATGGATCGTACGTTCCGATCCACTGAATTGGGCCTGCTGGCGCCATGAGTGTGCTGAGATGCTCTTCCGCCGCCTGATCCAAGGACACGACATACGCGTTGTTCGGGATGTACGAGGCAATCGTAGCACTGCCCACCGCCTTGATCTGGTCGAGCCATTCCGGCTGGATCGGCCCCACGAATTGAACCAGGCGCAGCACGTTTCCCGACCGCGCGGTCTGGCGGGCGCTGTTGACAACCAGTGGTTCGGCCGTCGTCGTGTCCACCGTCATGGACCGAAACTCGATCTTATTGAGGTAGTTGGCGTCCACGGCACGGCCGGCATACCGTTGCTTCAACACCGGCACCTGGTCCGCGGTTACCTGCACCAGCCAATACGCCCCGTACTTCCGGATGTTCGTGATTCCCAGTTGGTGCAACTGATCGATCGAGTCCTGCGCCGTGGGATAGATAATGACCTTGTTGTTCGCGCTGGGACTGACCGTCGCCCCGGTCCGCAAAGCCAATCCGATCGAGAACACAATCGCGCCGACCAGTGGCCAGAAATGACGTCCTGAAACTCTCATTCTCCATCCTCCATACTTTCGCGCCGCAATCGTCTGTTCCCGCAATCTCCGCGAACTGAAACATTCACCCCGCTCGGAGCGGGGCCGGTCGATATGAACTTCAAATCCAACATGATTCCCAATCTGACGGTTGCATTCCTGGCTTGCAAGCCCCTCATTCGATCCTGAATTACGGGATGACGGTCACTTGAAAACCACTTGGCTGAGACGACGTCGTGATCTTCCATTTCGAGCGCGGGCTGGCCACAGTGACCGTGCCGCCGGATTGCTGAACCGTGATCTGGTTTGCGCTGCCGCCGGTGACGGTGCCCAACTTTACAGAGCCGATCTTCACCGCGCTGATCTTGGTAGCGCTGTAGGTCTTCGCGGCGACGGATCTGACGGGTCCGCCGACCGAGACCGTCGTATTGTTCAAGGTATTCACGGTGACGCTACCCAGGCTACCCGCTACCTGGATTCCCGCGCCAGTCAAATTGACCGCGTTGCCAGTGATGGCATTGAGGCTGCCATCGCTGACGATGCTGCCGATATTCACGAATCCGTCTCCTCCGGGCCGTTTCTTCACCTGTATCGTCAGCGTGCTGGATGTGGTCGTCCCTGTCAGCACGATCTGATCGATGGGACCGTGATTATCGCCGCCGAGCACGCGCACCTCCATCGCACCCTTCCCTTTCAGCGTCACGGACACGATGTCTCCGTCCACGTCCGTAATGGCTTTGGGATTGGACGCAACGGTATAAGGGGGGACGACCGTATCGTTGAACGAAACTGTGTTGTTTCCGATATTGCTATCAGTCTGGTTGCCCGCAACCGAGGCCGAGAAACTGACCGTCCCCGTCGCGCTGGACGTGACGATATAACTGATATCGGCACCCGCACCCGCCGGCAGATTTCCAATGTCGCAAACGACCGTGTTCCCATCCGCCGCGCACCCCGTCGACGCCGAGACGAAGGTCACTCCCGACGGCAGTAAATTAGTGACGGTTACCCCGGTGGCTGGTGACGGCCCAAAGTTCGTCACCGTGAGGCTGCAGGTCAGGTTGCTTCCCAACAGCACGGGCTGTGGGCTCGGGGCGGAGAAGAATACCGCAAGGTCCACCTTGCTGGTTACGGTCACCGCATAGGTCATCGATCCGGAATTACTGCCGGCATCCGTCGCGGTAATCGTGAAACTGAAGTTTCCTTCCGTAGTGGGCGTTCCCGACAGGGTGCCGGCGTTGGACAATTGCAGCCCCGCAGGCAACGAATCCGGTGGGACCGTGAAGACATATGGCGGCGTCCCGCCGCTGGCGGCGAGCGTGCTGAGGTAATTCTGTCCCACCACACCGGCCGGCAGGAACGATGGCCCCACGTTCAGCACGGTCGCATTGGTATTGGGCGGCGGCAGCGGGTCATTGAGGGGCAGCGTGTAGGTCATGCTTCCCTTGCACCCGTTCGCATCCGTGGCCGTGGCCGTAAACACACTGCTCACGGAGGTCGGCGTTCCCGTGATCATGCCACCACTGGTCAAGACCATACCCGCCGGTAGTGATCCACCGGTCTGGCTGAAGACATAAGGACTTGTAACCGTAACTGCGCCACCGGTTGCCACCAATTGCACGGGGGGATAGGGCTGGAATTCCGTGCCCACAGGAAGCGAGTTTTGCGAAGTCGTGAAGGTAATGTTCGGACAGTTTACCGAAATCGTGTAATACATGCTTCCAGAGCAACCGTTGGTGTCGACCGCCTGCACTTTGAAACTGAAGACCTTATTCGACGTCGTTTCCACAACAGCGGGAATACCTGATAGCAGACCCGACGGCGACAGCGTCAGCCCGTTCGGCAGAGGCCCGACTGCCAGCGAGAAGTTGATCGGGTTCTGACCGCCGATGGCACTAATCACGTTGCTGTACGCCCTCCCATCCAAAGCAGCCGGCAGCACCGGCGGCTCCAACGTCAACGACGGGCACTCGATGCTGATGGTGTAGACGCCGCTCGCACTGCATCCAAGCGCGTCAGTGGCCGTGATCGTAAACGTGTATGTCCCCGTGTTGGTCGGCACCCCGCCGATCGCGCCCGACGCTTTCGACAATGTCAGCCCCGGTGGCAACCCATTGGTTGGCGATACCGTAAATGTAAAGGGCGGCGCACCACCGGATGCGGTGACTTGCGCGTCGTAAAACGCACCGAGGCGAGACGACGGCAGGCTGTCGGGAAACAGGGTGACTTCACACTGCCGACGCACGTTCAATACCAATGTTCCACCAGACCCGCCATTATGCGGCTCGGCTACAATGTAATAATCGTTCGATCCGTCAGCCGTAAATGAGATAGCGGACCGCCCGGAACCGCCGGGATCATTCGTGGAAACCACTTCCGTCAAATACCCGCATTCGCCGCGCACGAGGATCGTCGACGGGAGCACCGGCACACTCCACACGGACAACACCGTATCGAAGTCGCTGCCAATCGTATCGACGTTGAATGTGGTTCCGGCCGTCGGTTGCGGGATCTTGAAGAATTCGTCATCGCCGCCAGTGGCTGCGCTGGGGCTCGGCTGCACGTTGGCGTAGACGCTGTTGGTCAGCGAGTTCGTAAACGTGAACGGGAACTGCGTGAGGATCATGGGCGTCGAGCATGAGTTGTTTGTCTGTAGACCCAGATTCGGCACGTCGGACAATGTATTCGTCGCGGCATTGTAAACGACAAGGGCAAAGTCCTGATTAAGAATGTTGGAGCCACCCCCGATCGTCTCACCCACATTCGGCACGCCCTGACCGGCGATGTTGCTGGCGCGGACGATGATCTGGAACGGAGTGCCGGCCGCCACGTTGGTACTGCCGTTCAGCCAGCCGACCGGGTTCAAGAACACGCTCTCCATGTTGTTGACCGAGTCGAACGTGCCGCCCGGTACCGACACGTTTTCTTTAAATTGGTTGCCTTTGTAGGTGGGGCCGCCGGGGTACGGAATGGTCACCTGCAAATCCAGGTCATTGATCAATTGGGGGCCTGTCTGAACTACCGGATTTCCGGGTGGATCCAGCCATGCCACCGTCACACGGAACGGCAATCCGTTGCTGGCAATCTGCCCCGTCAACTCATAACTCTGGCCCGACTGGCTGAAGTACGTCTGCTGGACTACCGGATTCGTCGTGACGAGCGGCACACTGATCGCCCGCGGCGATGATTCGTCACGGATCGCCCGCCCGACGCCATCGAACATGCGCGCCAGATCCAACTCGCCCATGCCCTGAAGAGTGGATGGCAGCGTGTCAAACACGACATTACTCGGGTTCAACGTGGCCGAAATCGGCAGATACCGGGCTGAATTACACAGGTACGCCTTGGCCATGGCCGGGCTGGGCTGAAGCAGCGCATTCCCAACCTCGTTCGTCAGACGATTCTGGAAATACCACCAGAGTAGCTGAATTGCACCGGAGACGGCGGGCGCGGCATAACTGCTCCCACCGACGCAACCGTATAGATCCGTGTAAATCGGTCCCTGAGTGCCATCGCAAGGCGGATTGGTGCACGCGACAATACCGGGATAGGCTGGGAAGAGGGTCTTGTCCAAGGTGCAGTTGGTTGTGACAGCTACAATTTGCGAAAGGGCCGCATACACATTAGCGCCGGGCGCGACAATCTCGGGTTTGAACCGCCCGTCCAATGTCGGGCTAGTCGCCGCGAAGATCGGCATTTCCAGTGAGTCTCCGCCAACACAGCCGGTGCTGTTGGTAAGGTCTCGCGGATTATCCGCAACGCCGACGGAAATGACATTCTTGGCCGTCGCCGGAGCGGTGATGAAAATATCGGGGAACCCGCCGACTCCACTATTATTGCCGGCATCGCTAAACGACGAGGCGCAGGCAAACACCACGATAAATTCCTGATTGAGCGGAGACGGACCGGGAATATTGTTCGACGATCCCACCAACGACGCGTCGCGGACCGCGATATCATACGATACACAGTCGGCGTCGTATTGGCCCCCGGCGGTCGGAGGAACCCCGATGTTATCAGCCCAGCTATTGTTTTGAATTCGGGCCCCCTCCCCGCTAAAGTATGCAAGTGCTATCAGCGATGGAATATCGGTGACGCATTTGCCCAAGTCCGTGACGAACTGTCCCTCGTTGCAACCGCCGCTAAGAGCAAGCACACCCAAACCGAAGATCCCCGTACCTGGAGCCGTCCCCGAGATGCTCAGATCGGATGAGTAGTTCTCCCAGATCCGGCTATTCCCAAGCAGGCCGAATGGTGAGACGCCCATCCCGAGCTGGTTTCCGTTGCCGTCGACCCTTATCTGGGTAAGATTGTTCGTCACAATCGATGTGTACAGAACATCGACAAAGACGTTCGTCGGACAGGAATTGGAACTGATTGTAAACACCACGTTCGTAAAGGTGGCGTTCGGTGGGGTCCCGCCGGGACCACAGGTTTCTGAAAACCCGGTCGGAAGCGGAATCGTGATGTTGGTGCTGATTGCACAACTGATCACGCCGTTGGTGATAGGGACAACACTTCCGTTATTGGTGTCGGTGATGCTGGTGCCCGGGAGCGTAACCAACCACGTATTGCTGGCGCTGTGCAGTTGGAGGCACGGCTCGTTCAGGATATTCGTTCCGTCATCGAAGCCGGCAATGATGGAGGCCACCGCAGTGCCGTGTCCAACCAGATCCATCGATTCGATGTGCTTAAAGGGACCATCATTGGCGCCAAGGTAAACGCTCGGGCACCCTAGTTGCGATGCGGGGTCACCGCCAATCCAAGGAGGTGCATCATAAACCACACGAGAGAAGTTGCGCGCATCGCCAAGAAAGTGAAATGCCGGGTGGACGGGGGCTTCGACAACGTCTGGTTTGTTGGTATCGAAAGCGACGGTGCCACCGAGCGGCCCCGAATCGATTCCCGTGTCGGCCACATCCACGACAGGGTAGGTCAAGGGGTTCACGAACGCGTCGATCTGGCTACCCGCAACCTGAGTGACCAGGAAATCCAGGTAATTGGTAAACCCCGTGGTGGCACCCTCTGGTCCGTGCCCGAGACCATTGGTTTGCCCAGCCAGAACAAGATCTTGCACTTCATCCAGGAGTCTCTTTGGATACACCTTCTCGATCCAAATCACATCCGGGAGTCTGGCCATATCGGCAACGGCCGAGACCGGCACGGTCAGGAACTGCGCGGTTTCATTCGCCCGATCATATGAATAATCGACGAAGCCAATTTTCTCAATGGCCTTCATCGTATCACTGTTCTCGGAATGCGGTGCGACCATCACGCGAACGTTGACCAGTGAATCATTTTTCTGGTCGCCTTCGGTCCACAGCCCCGGCTGAATCTTATAATACGGATGATAAGGTCCCAGCCATTGAATGGGGCCGTTGGTACCCACCAAAGCACGAAGCTTGTCTTCCGCCGACTGGTCGATCCGCACCAGATACGCGTCGTTGGGTATATAGGAGATGATTTCGGCCCTGTTCGCCTGGAGCAATAGCAGCCACTCAGGCAAGATGGGACCGCGGAATTGCACCAGCCGCAGCCGCTTGCCAGGACCCTCTTTCTCACGAAACGCAGCCGGAACGGACGGCTCACCGGAGGTTGTTTCGATGGTTACCCCGTTCAACTGGACGCGGTTGAAGCGGCTGTCCTTGACCGCCCGCGACCCGTACATCTGCGTGAGCTGATCGACTTGCGCATCAGTCGCTTCCACCAGCCAGTAGGAACCGTAATTCGTGACCCTGGTAATGCCTTTCGCCTTGAGTTGGGCGAGGCTCTCGTTGGCGGCCTGATAGACGATCACCTTGTTGTTGGCCGCCGCTGGTTTGATGTTTGCTACAACAGCAGGATTGCTTGCCACCGCTGTCGGTTGGGCATGACTGTAGAATCCAACGAGGGCAAGACCCGTCAAGCCGACAAACGCACATATACGGAATGCGGAAAATTTCATTACTCGCTTTCCTCCAACCGTCCTAATCATTCGGAAAGATTTGCTGGTTGCCGTGAAGCTATCAAAAGGGGTTTTGCCATTGCAACCAGAATGTTCGTCAAAATTCTCCCCGTGACTCTATCATCGCAGAATCAAGCGGAAACGCAAACGAATGTCATGCCGTCTGTTCCAACACCGGATGCCATCGCGCGGTTTCGAGATCGGGGTAAAAATTGCCCATTTCCGCTTCCGAGTCCTCGGGAGCGCCCTTCTTGCCATGTTCGGCGCTGGCCTCCTGACCGCGCCGGGGCCACGACCGAAGGTTTCCAGCGGGCTTTTTTGTCGCGACCTTGGCGATCCATCGTCAGCAAGCTGGGAGAGGTAACGCGGTCATGCGAGGTCAGGAGACCTTCGCACAGCCGTGTGGCGACTGCCGCCCCTTCTTTACCCGCCCGGGCCAGCCAATCGTCACTTCCGCAACGTCGCCCACGCCTCCAACACCTTCTCCCGCGCCTTCGCGTGATCGACCACCGGAGCCTGGTAATCCGGTGTCCCATGATCGGGGACCCACCGCTTCACGTACTCACCATCCGGATCGAACTTCTGCGCCTGGCTCTGAGGATTGAAAATGCGAAAGAAGGGCGCGGCGTCTGCCCCGCAGCCGGCCACCCATTGCCAACCCAGCGTGTTGTTCGCCAGATCGGCGTCCACCAGCGTGTCCCAAAACCATCGGGCGCCTTCCTGCCACGGAACCAACAAATCTTTCACCAGAAATGAAGCCACGATCATCCGCACGCGGTTGTGCATCCAACCCGTCGCCCACAATTCCCGCATCCCCGCATCGACAATCGGATAACCCGTCTGCCCGTGTTGCCATGCGCCCAACAGTTTCGCATCGCGCTGCCACGGAAACTCCGCAAACTCGTCCCGCAACGGCTCGTCCGTCGTGTGGGGGAAGTGGAACAACAGATGATGCGCGAACTCCCGCCACCCCAGTTGGCGCAAATACTCCAGCGCCGACGGCGACGGATGATCGCAGACCGCCCGCCAGACCTCCCGCGGACCAATCTCCCCAAAATGCAAATGCGCCGACAGCCGCGAGGTGGCCACCATGTCCGGTCGGTCGCGATCTTCGCCGTAGTTGTCGACCGCTCCCGCAACGAACATCTTGAGTTGCGCGTGCGCACCCGCTTCGCCCGGCTGCCACGCCGCCCGCATCGTCTTCGACCAATCGATCTTCGGTTCCAGTTCCAGCGCGTCGAGCGCCAATGACTGCGGCCACTGGGGCGGAGGATTCAGCTTCGTTGGCGCGGCGACCAATGTAGCTGCGGCCTTGTTTGAAACACACGCCCGCCAAAACGGTGTGAAAACCCGATACGGCTCGCCCGCCGCGTTGTGGATTTCCCACGGTTCGACCAGCAACGCTGAATTGAAGCTTTCCGTGGCGACGGCCGCCTTGATTCCCGCGTCGCGCTCGATTAGCGCCGGTTCGTAACGCCGATTCCAGAAAACCGCGTCGGCATCCGTCTCCTTCATCAGTGTGCGCAACGCGTCGAGCGTCGGCCCCCGACGAATGATAAGCCGCGAACCGATATCGCGTAGCGTCGCGTCGAGCGTCGTCAGCGACTGATGCAGCCACCAGCGGCTCGCCGCGCCGGGCGGCCACTTCCCTTCCTCTTCGGGCGCCCAGATAAAAACAGGAATGACCGGCAGACCGCGTTTCGTGGCAGCGATCAGCGCGGGATTGTCCGCCAGCCGCAGATCGAGCCGAAACCAGACGATGGTTGCCCCGGTGCTTATGATATGCCTTCCATGCTTGATAATATGATGCGTGCCGTCTCGTCCCAATTGAACCGCGCTGCGTGCTGGCGTCCGTTCTCGCCCAGCCGCTGGCGCAATGCCGCATCCGTCGCCAGCTTCTGACAAGCATTTGCCACGCCCGTGATGTCGCCTTCCGCAACGAGCAGACCCGTCTCGCCATCCACCACCGCTTCGGCCACGCCACCGCTACGATAGCCAACGACCGGCTTCCCATGAAGTCCAGCTTCGAGATACGCGATTCCGAATCCCTCCACACTGTTCGGCAATGAGCGGCTCGTCATCACAAAAATGTCACATTGCGCATACGTGGCGGCCAGCCGGTCGGGACCAATCACGCCGAGATGTTCAACCGCAAGCCCTGCGTCCGCACACGTCTCCTGCACGCGCCGCAAATAACCCGCATCGCCCGTACCACCGACCTGATAGAGAATTCTCGTCCGAAGTTTAGGCGACAGCAACGCCAGCGCTTGTGCCGTATCGAGTTGCCCTTTGCGCGGGTGAACGCGAGCCAGTGTGAGAACGCGAATCCTGCCGTCGTTCTTCCCAACCGTCCCGCACGATCGCGTCGCCGCCGTGCTGCACGCGCACGGCGCGATGACAATCTCCCGCGCCAAGGGAGAGAGGAAACTTCGTTCAATCAGCGACTTTGAGAACTGCGACACCGTCAGCACACAATCGACCCGTGAGTAAAATCGTCGGGCACAATATCTCCAAAGCGGATATTGCTGGAACCGCAAGACTTCCGAACCGTGCAGCAACGACACCACGCCGCGGCAGTTTACGCGTCCCAGTGACACGAAAGCCATGAACGCCAGATGCGCGCCCACGCTCGTGAGGAGCACCAACGCCCCTTCCATCTGTGCCTGCCGCGCCGACAGTTGCCGCGCCAACTGCATCTGGTGTCCAAACCGCAAACTTCCGCCCGCACGCAGCCGCACAACGGGAAACGTAAAACCTTCCTCGGCGTCACGTCCGTCATAATCGGGCGCCCACACCTCGACAGGCTGTCCTGCGCGATGAAGAGCGGCGGCCAGTTCTTCACTGTACGTGGCCACGCCGCCCCGAAACGGAGCGAACTCGTGTGTGACGATCACGATCCTTGGTTTTTTCCCTGACGCGTGTGTCATGTGTAGGCTGCCGCCATCTCAACAGACCCGCGTGACGCTGCCAAATCAAAAAAGCGCTTTCACTTTGTAGTAAGGTCTGGTATCAGTGCCATGGCGAGAAGATATGCGTGACGTTCCATGAGTGTAACATTGATCGATAACGACATAGCCGACTTGAAGGAAGGCTTGCGCCGGTGCAGTCCGGAGACAATCGAGGCGGCCGTGCGCTACCGCGAGACAGGTGATCTCGACGCCGTCCCCGCCATCGTATTTGGAATTCTGGAACGCTATCAGCCCGCGACAGCCCCCGTGAAACTGTCCACGGCGGATGAAAACACGCGCCTGATCGAGGACATCGGCCTCGACTCCCTTACGTTGCTCGAAATCGTGCTATCCATCGAGGAAGTCCTCAAACTTCGGATCGAGAACGAGGAATTGCGCGAAATTCGCACTCTCGGCCATCTCAACAAATTCCTCCACGCCAAGATCACCGGCGCGAAGCTGGAGGCGCCCCCCAAGGTGTACTCGCGAGAGCAGATTGCGCTCGTACTTCCCCAGCAGCCGCCGTTCATGTTTCTCGATGAAGTCGCGCTGAACGGGGACACGCTAAAAGCCAGTTATACAATCAAGGGCAACGAGTTTTTCCTGGAAGGTCATTTCAAGGACGAGCCGATTTTCCCGGCGTCGATTCTTTTCGAGGCCATGGGCCAGGCCGCCTGTCTGTGGGTGCTGGAAAAAGCGCCCGCCCAGCTCGGCAAGGAGGTCAAGTCCAACCACGTCTTCTTCGCGTCGCTCGATGGCGCGCACGTGTACCGCAAGACCCGACCCGGCGACAAATTGGAATTCGAGCAAAAACTTGTGAAGCTGCGCGAGCCGCTCGCGATTTTTGAAGGAACGGTGACGGCGCAAGGCCAGCGCGTCGCCCGGGTCGAAAAACTCGTGTTGGCGTTCGGCGAGCAGCTTCTGTCCGAGGACGCACCGACATCGGACCCGACCACGACCGAAACTCCAGTGGCGTTGGCGGCATCTGTCCCGCCCCATGGATCGAATAACGGTCATTCCTGATTCCGTATCCAGCTAACGTGTCCATGAAGCGCGTCGTCGTCACGGGCTTGGGGTTCATCACGAGCATCGGCAACAACCGCGCCCAGGTCCTGCGCAGCCTGCAGGAGTGTCGCACGGGCGTCGAGCCATTCCCGGAATTCGCCACGCCGGATGCGCCGGTGAAACTCGCCGGCACCGTCAAAGGATTCCAGTTCCGCTCGTCCTACTTCGAGGACTGGACGTTTCCTCCCGAATACAAACTCACCCGCGAGCGATTGCGCCCGATGGCGCCCAATTCACTCTACTCCTACTGCGCCATGCTGCAGGCCATCGCTGAGGCCGGCCTCACGTCCGACCAGATATCAAATCCGCGCACGGGTGTCATGTGCGCTTCGGGTGGCTCCATGTGGCTTGCGTATGAGAATTATCACACGATGCTCACCCGCGGCGTCACTCGCTGTCAACCGATGGGGATCATCAACGCCATCCCCGGTTCGCTTTATATCAACCTTGTCACGTGTTTCAAAATCAAAGGCGCGTCGCTCGGCTTTTCCAGCGCCTGCTCGTCGTCCGCGCACGCCCTCGGTGCCGCGTGCGATCTCATCCGCCTCGGGCGGCAGGACACTGTCTTCGTGGTCGGCGCCGAGGACTGCAACAAATTCAGCATTTTACCCTTCGCCGGCATTCGCGCCCTGAGCCTGCAAACGGATCCGCAGAAAACGCCCTGTGCCTTTGACGTAAATCGGGACGGGTTCGTCGGCACCGGTGGGGCGGCCGTGCTCGTGCTCGAAGACCTGGAACATGCATGTCAACGCGGCGCGTCCATCTTCGCCGAGGTGCTCGGCTGGGGCCAATCCTCCGACGGTTACAATGTACTGGCGCCCGATCCCGATGGCGACGGATTGCGGCGCGCGATCGAAGACGCGCTACGCGACGCCCATTTGCCGAAGGAAAAGGTCGATTACATCAACGCGCACGCAACCTCCACACCGGCGGGCGACGTAAGCGAATGCCGCGCGATCCGCTCCGTCTTCGGCAATGGCCACACGCCGCACGTCAGCAGCACGAAGAGTCTCACCGGCCACGGCCTTTCGTTGGCGGGCGCGATGGAAGCCGCGTTCTGCGTCCTCGCGCTTCAGGAAAAGTTCATCCCCGTCTCCGCGCACATCACGCAACTTGACCCGCAATGCGCCATTGTGCCGATTGTTACGAAACCGATCACCGATGAGCCCCGCGTCGCGCTCAACAACTCGAGTGGTTTCGGCGGCACGAACGTCTGCCTCGCGCTCCGCCGTTGGGACAATGGTACCTAGCGAGTCCAGGACCGTGTTTCTTACCGGCGCCAGTTCCGGCATCGGACTGGAAACCGCCAAACTCCTTACAACGCACGGATTCGAAGTCTGGGGAACATCCCGCGATCCCGCGCGCTTGCCGACTCTGCCAAAGTTCCACGCCGTGGCGATGGACCTGGCGCGACCGGATTCTATTCGCGAGAACTTCGCCCGTGCCTTGCAGCAAGCGGGTGCGTTCGACGTGCTGATCAACAACGCCGGCGACGGCGCGTTTGGACCGGTGGAGACAATGTCCGCGGAGACGGTCCGCGAGCAGTCCCAGGTGCTGTTCCTCGGGCCGGTGGAATTGATTCGCCTGGCACTTCCCCAAATGCGTGAGCGCGGTCGCGGCATGATTGTCAATGTCACCTCGCTCGCTGCGCAGTTCCCGATTCCTTTCATGGCCCCGTACAGCGCGACAAAATCCGCGCTGGCAGCGCTCACGGCAGCATTACGCGTTGAGTTTTCTCACACGTCGATTCGCGTGGTGGAGATTCGTCCCGGCGACATCAACACGCCGTTTCATGAGCGAACCCGGCGCTCCAAGTCAGGTGCCGGCGCCGACACTGACCAGCGGCTGAAGACCGTCTGGGAAATCCAGTTGCGCAACATGGCTGCCGCCCCGCCTCCTGACCTCGTCGCACGGACCATGCTCCGCGCGATTACGACGCCGAATCCGCCACCGGTTTTGGTTGTGGGCGGTTTCTTCCAGGCGCGGGTAGCGCCGCTGGCGGCGCGCCTCGTGCCGCTTCGACTACAGGAATACGCGCTGCGGCGGTACTACCGTCTTTGACACCGAGTGCCGCGATCATACGCACGATGTCGCTGGGGTGAAATGCTGGGCAGACTTTCTTCATCGCCCGTTGGATCGACGCCGGAAGCTCGGGTCGCTTCCTCCATTCCGCAACGATGCCCGCCAACTCTTCCGGGCTTCGGACAAGTTGTGCCACCCCGTGCTCGCGGCAGAATTTCACCGTGATGCGCTCCTGCGGCATGATACCGCCCATACAGTTCAGCAGCAATGGGCAGCCGCTCACGATCGCCTCGCTGGTGGTGCCCGTGCCCGGACGCGCGACGATCGCCGACACCGACCGCATCAGCTGGCCAACATTCGTGTTGTGCGGCAGCAGGCGCACGCGCGCCCGCGGGTTGCCGTGCGCCCATGCGGAAACTTCGCGCTCGGTAATCTGCGATTTGCCGCACAGCAGCACCACTTGTGCGTCAACCCGATGCCGCTGCAACGCGTCGAGAAATCGCACGTGATTGTGCGCGCCCCGGCTCGAAGCGCTCAGCAAGAGAACGAATTCGCCCGGGTCGAGCAGCAACTGCTCGCGAATGAACGTCTCCCGACCCACGTCGTCCGCCGGTTCGTCGTAGAAGAATCGTCGCAAGAGAAAACCGCCGACCTGCGTCCGTTCGCGCGGCATTCCCCAGCGCACCGCCGCGGCGCACGTCTCGGGAACCGCGCCGATGAACAGGTCCGCGGACGGATTCACCCAGTGACGGCTGAAGCCGTACCCGCCGGCCAACTCGCCGCAGTAGGTGACGCATTTCACGCGGTCGTGGCCGAGCACCACCCGCGCGTATTCAAAAAAGCCGTGGTTCAGCGAGTCGTGCACGCTGACGATCACGTCGGGCCGGATCTCTTCCAGGACTTTGCGGTATTTCGCAGCGCCAAGCGGTTTGCTCGTGCGGACGATGGGCACGAGCTCGAGGAAGTTGAAATAGATGTGATGGAGAAACGGCGCGGTGCGCTGGATCCAGTTGTACAGCCAGACGCCGAACGCGTAAATCTCGTGCGAGCTTTCGAGGGGGCGATGGAGTTGCGCCGATACATTCAGGGGAGGCTCCGCCTGCGACCATTCTTGAAATGCGCGCGCGCGCATGTTGTGGCCCCCCCCCGTGCTCGACGTAAGCATGAGCACTCGCATCAACGACCGGCACTATAGGCAAACATCTCACCATTACAAGCTCCGAACAGACATCGTGGTTCGGAGCAAGCGTGGAAATGCTTTGCGCCACACCCAACCGAACAGGGGCAATTGCTCGGCCGCCCTCCAACCGCTCTCTCCCTCGCAGCGAAATGGCGACGCGAGAAACAACACGCCGACCAGCAACACCGCCGGCGAAAACGAAATCCTCATCAACAGATATACCCCGATGTGAAACAGAATCAGCCCTGCCGCCCACCAGCGATGCAACGACGGACGGAACGCCACCCAAAACGAAAACAGCTCCACATAAATGGAAGCCAGTCCAAGCGGCCAGCCAAACCATGGATGCGCCACGAACCACGGCCCCAGCCAACTGGTCGAGTTGGTCTGAAGCAAGCGATCCGCGACGATTGCCGCCAACCCTGTCGGCATCAGGATATTATTCTGCCCCGCGCACAACTGGTAGATCGCGCCCGCGACCTTCCCCACGCCCGACATTGTATACGTCAGCAACACAATCGCCTGGCACGCCCAAAACACCGTCACATATCGTTGCCGCTCCGTTCGAGTAGCGGCCCGCGCCCCAATGTCCGGCAAGAACACCAGCCCGAACGCCGTCAGCACCCATAGATGGTAGTTGTGGTTGATCTTTCCGAAGGAGTTGTCGAGCGCCACAAACTCAAGCGGTCCCACAAACGCCAGCACCCGCGCCCAGCGCCGATCTGAAAAGACGGCTCCGAGAAACGCCGCCACCAAATACCCCGCTAGGATTCCCAACATCCCCGCCTGCAATGGCACGGCATGAAGCCACCAGACCGGCCAGAGCGGCAACGCCTCGCGCCGATCCAAATACCCCGACCAGTCCTGCATGGTTGTCGCGGCGAAGAACAGCACGACCGCGTAATAGCAGCGCACAACAATCCGCGCCGCACGAAAAGATGCGGTCTGACCGCGCAGTGCCGACAGTGATGATCGAAACTCGTGGCCACGGAAGAATCGCCGCGCGCGCCTGGTAAAACTCACGGCGTCTCTCCCGCCGACGTAAACTGCGCCAGCGACCTGATTTCATACCGCCCCGTGCGCCAGCGCACCAGCGGGTCGTAGGTCATGCTCACCAGCTCATAGCGACACGGCGACGGCAGGCGGTTCTTCTCAAGAATCTGACGGACACGCCCCTGCTCGTCCATCCGTCCATGCTCCGTCGCCGCCCCCAACTGCTGCGCCAGCTCGCGCACCGTCACGTCGTGCGGATTCTCCACGTATCCTTCCGCCTCCTGAAACAACACCGGCTCCGCGAGCTTTTGCCCCCGCACTTCCAGCAGCCGCAACGCGTAACTCGACTCCCGCCCCGGCACCAGCGCGAACAAGAACCACGAGTAGCATGGAAACACTTCCCCGCGCGGGAGCAACAGCGTCAACACCCCCAGCGCAAAGTATCCCACCAAAAAAAGTGCGACCCACCCCCGCAGGATTCGGTATGCCGCCATTCAGTTCACCTCCGCGCCCCCATCCTATCCATTATATATGCCCCCGGTCAGTTCCAAAATTCTCAAGAATGAGGAACGCCTCGCATCACCTCTTGATCACATACGCCCCGACCGCCACCGCGTCGTTTGTAGGGCGCGCCGATCCCCTCCGAATGGTAGGGCGAGCGTCCCGCTTGCCGTCGTTGAGAGCGCGAAGTTCACCCCGATAGAGTCGGGGCTCCCGGTGAGCCGCCGCCGTTATTGTGCGGCAAGCGCTCCGCTTGCCCCCGTCATGTTCGCAGATTGCGACCGCGCCGCTCGGTCCGACCGCATGGTCTCCTGGCCTTGGAGCGTGGGCCGACCCTTCCGCCCTCCAAACCCAAACGAACCCAAATCCGCCGAAACTCTCGGCGGGTCCAACTTCCTCCCGCCAAACCATATCGACCCACAATTTCGAGAGCAGAATTTGGCTTCGTTTCGCAGTTTTACCCTTTTTTCAACCGCCCCTTCCGCGACGTTGTTGTCGCAAATCCTTCCGCCACCGCCTGACAACCCCCTATGTCAAAGAACACGCCGGGACGTTACGCCCCCTCCATACATCCGTCCAGCAAAAAATATCATTTTCCGATATTCCGTAGAATCCGACCGCCTCATCCGCCATCTGAAATCCCCAATCTCAAATTCCCACTTCCGGCTCGCCGCCCCGTCGTTGGTAGGGTGCGCTGGCCCAGCGCGCCGCCAGCCGTCATCCCCCCTGTGGCACCGGATCCAGTTCACGTAGGCATCTTCAGCCCGAATGGAATAGTGTCGGAACCGGCAAACATCCCTGACTTGATCAAGGAGTTTTGCCTTGCCAGAATCTTCCTGTTTTGGCAACATGTTGAATGTGAAGGTCATAGCCACATGGCCGCCATAAATCCCAGAAGAAATAGACGCAATGCTGGTGTCTTCTTCTGCGCCATTGGACCGTCTACTTCATGTTAGGCCGCTATGATCTCCTACATTGTCCCAGCACATAACGAAGAGGTGTGGATTGGCAAGTGCCTGGCCAGCATCCGCACGACTATGGAAGAACTCGCCGAGCCGTATGAGGTGATTGTGGTGGATGACGCATCGACCGATGCAACTCCTCGGATTGCCGAGCAAATGGGTGCTCGCACGATTCGGGTTGGGCATCGCAAAATCTCCGCCGTGCGCAATTCAGGCGCGTGCGCCGCGTCCGGCGAGATGTTTATCTTCGTGGATGCGGATACACAGGTGAATCAGCCAGCCGTCAGCGCTGCTCTTTCGATTCTGCGTTCCGGCGCCGCCGGTGGCGCGTGTGTGTTTGAATTCGACGGCGTAATCCCCCTCTGGGGACGAATCATTCATCGGTTCGGAGTTACGCTGGGTCGGCTCCTGCGACTGGGCGGAGGCTGTTTCCTTTTCTGCACTCGTGAGGCTTACACTGCGGCGGGGGGATTTTCTGAGAGTTTGTATGCCGGTGAGGACATGGCGTTCATTCAGGCGCTGAAGAAAGTCGGGCGCTTCGTCGTGCCCAAGCCGGCCGTCGTCACTTCCGGGCGAAAACTCAGCGTGGTCGGTCCCTGGGAAGTGATCATGTTACTGGGGAGAATTGCGCTACGGGGTCCGCGCTACGAGAATGAGAAGACGTTGGATTTTATGTATGGACGACGAGCTCACGAATGCAGGAAACCAGCGCAGACGGGCAAGACGGCCTGACCATGCGCAGCAGCGAACGGCGGCGGGCCGTCTCGCGATCGCAGTCGGCGCGCCTCGTGGCCGCCTCGTAATGCGTCGGCGGCAAAGCGCCGGTCGTAACGGACTACCCCCGCCCGGGCCGTCCACTCGGGACCTACTCTCGTTCCAACCTTTATCCGCCCCTCCCCACTCCCCCATGCAGCAAAAAAACTTCTCCTCACCCCCGCCGGATTCAGTATGCTGCCGGCCGCAGATTCATGGCACGAGTGCTTTATGGGGTGATGGGGAACATGTTCGGGCACGTCTCGCGCGCTGGCAATCGCGAGTCGATTGGCCGCCCCGGTCGCCGAGGTTGATGGTTGACTGGAATCATGAACATCACGACGCGACCAGCAACAAACACAGATAAGGAGTTCGCACGGGTTGTTCACCACCTGGCATATCGCGAGGTTGTGGAACGGCAATTCGGCCCGTGGGACGAAAGCGACCAAGATCAACGATTCGCCTCGGACTGGGAGGCGGGCAGGTTCGATCTGCTGATCTGCGACGGGGATGTGTGCGGTTATACGTCTGTCGCAATTCATCCTGACCAGATAAGCGTTCGAGAGCTTGTGATCCATCCTGAGTTCCAAAATCGCGGTATCGGCTCAACCTTCCTGCGTCAGATCATCGCCAAGGGGAAGACCCTGGGGATCCCGGTCCGACTCGGCACGTTTCCGTTGAATCGAGCGCTGGCCCTTTACCAGCGGTTGGGTTTCCGGGAGTTTGAGCGTACCCATACCCACGTGCTTATGGAGTCGACGTAGATCGGCCAGCCCCACACGACGAGGAACAATCGGGGCCGAATCTTTGCATTCTGCAAATCCTGTCGCCGCAACCCCCGGTCGCAGGTGCTGATACATGGCACTACCACGTATCACCCGCACTGCAATTGCACCCCCACAGATTTATGGATAGCGCTATCCATAAATTTCCCAGCACAGGCACTTAAAAAATTGGGGTCACATCTGGACATTAGACATTTGGACTAACGGGCACAGAGCTCCCAATATGCGTAGCAGCCGGAGGTTTGACTCTCGTCCCCCCGTAAAAGAATCTTCTCCCCACCCCCGCCGGATTCAGTATGCTGCTGCCGCGAATTCATGGCACAAGTGCTTTATGGGGTGATGGGGAACACGTTCGGGCACGTCTCGCGCGCGCTGGCAATCGCGAGTCGATTGCCCGGCCATGAATTCCATTTCGTCGGCGGCGGACGCGTGCCGGAAGTATTACGCGGACTGTACCCCGTCCTCGAAGTGCCCGTCGCCCGCACGGTGTACAAACGCCAGCGCGCCTCCATTCTCGGCACCTGCAGCCATCTGGCTCGGTGCGTGACCAGCACGCCGCGTGTGCGCCGAGAGATTCTCGATCTCATTCATCGTTGGCAACCCGACGTCGCTATTTGCGACCGCGAATTCTTTTTGCCGCGTGCCGCTCATCAGGCTGGCTTGCCGGTGTTTTCGCTCGATCATTCTCACGTCCTGCAGGTTTGCCGCTACAAGGTCCCTGCATCGCAAGCCGTTTCGTGGTCGCTGTCGCGCCTCGAAGATGCCCTGTTCTTCAATTCCACCCGCCACAATCTGGTCACGTCCTTTTTTAATCTCGAACTCAAAGGCCACGGTCAAAACGAACTTCTCCCACCCGTCTTGCGCCCTGCGGTGCGCGAAGTCAAACCGACATGCGGCGACTACATCTTCGTCTACCAAACCACGCCCACCTTCACCGCGCTGATCGATCTCTTGGGAAAACTCGCGCGGCCGGTGATCGTGTACGGGTATCGGAACGAGCACGCCGTGGAAAGAAACCTGACGTTCAAACCGTTCGACAAACGCGCCATCCTCGAAGACCTCGCCGGCAGCGCCTACGCCGTGGTCAACGCCGGCCATAACCTCGTCTGCGAGGCGCTCTCTCTCGGCAAACCGTTGCTGTGCTTCCCCATCGCCAACGCCTTTGAGCAATTCATCAACGCCTGGCACGTGCGCAAACTCGGCTACGGCGATTTCTCGCCCAGTTTTCATCCCACGCGGGAGATGTTCGCCAATTTCGAATCGTGTCTCGATGAGTACCGGCAAAACATTCAAAGCAAATTCGTGGATGGCACCGACATTGTCACCAAACGCGTCGACGAAGTCATCCGCGACTATGCGCAGCGGAAATCCCGATGAGCGCATCACCGACCGTCCTCTACGTCTTCGAGCGCTACCCCGTGCTCTCCCAGACATTCCTGCGCCGCGAGATTGCGGGCCTGCGCGCCCAAGGCGTGCGCGTCGAGATTCTTTCCCTGCACCCGCCGAGCACCACCGACCGTGCCCACGCTCTCGAAAGTGTGCCCGTCGATTACTTCCGCTGGTGGGAAGCCGCAGCTTTGGTCCTCGCCCTTCCCCGCGAACTTCTCCGCGATCACGCACTGGTTCGGGACGGTCGACGCCTCTGGCGTCAGCATCGCCCGACGAATTCCGAAAACTTTTGGACCACCGTGTGGTCGGTAATCGTCGCCGTTTGCCGCGCCAACAGTGTCCGCCGCCGAAAACCCGACATCATTCACGGCGTTTGGGCGACAGGCCCGGCCACGACCGCTGCGGTCTTGAGCCGGCTCTGCGGCATCCCGTTCAGCTTCGGCGGTCACGCTTACGACATTTATCGTCATGGCGGCGACGCCTTCCTCGAACCGAAGTTGCTCGCTGCGAAATTCGTCCACACGACCACGGAAGCGGGCGTCGCGTACCTGCGCGAATGCGCAGGCAGTGCCGGCGCGAACATCATCCTCGCGCGCCGTGGCGTTGACCGGCTTTCGCCCAAACCGGACCGCGATACCGCCACGCGACCGACCCGTTTGCTCTCCGTCGGACGCCTTGTCCCGAAGAAGGGCCACGATCATCAACTCGCCGCGTGTGCGCTGCTGAAATCGTGGGGTGTGCCATTCATCGCCCGAATCGTCGGCGACGGTCCACTGCACAATGAACTGCGTCGGCGCATTGAACACGACAACCTCGGCGATGTAGTCACGCTCAGTGGCGAGCTTTCTCCAGATCAGGTCGCGGAACAATATCGCTGGGCTGACATCTTCTGGCACACTGGCGTCATCGATTCGCAAGGCGACCGTGACGGCCTGCCCAATGTCATTCCCGAGGCGTTTGCGAATTGCCTGCCCGTGATCTCCAGCCACACACCCGGTCCCATGGAAGCCGTCGCGCAGGAGGTGAGCGGCCTGATTGTTGACATATCCAACGCGAATGAGTTAGCCACCGCAGTGAAACGCCTTGCCAGCGACCCCGCGCTGCGCCGCCGCCTCGGCGAAAATGGCTGTCGCTGGGTGGAAGAGAATTTCTTGGCCTCTCGGAACACTGAAATCCTCGCGCGCGCCTTCCACGAAAGTTCGCGCCGATGAACGAGCCACCGATTACGCCGATTTAGCCTTTAGTCCCGCCTTCTTCATCGCGGCCCTGAGCGCCTCGCCGAAACGATCCAGTTGCTCTTTCGTGTGCAGCGAGGTGACGGCCGAACGGATCAAATCCTTGCCCGCCGGAACGCCCGGCGCAATTGAAATGACGGTGAAAAAGCCTTCGTCCCAAAGCGTTTTCCACATCCAATAACACTTCTCCCTGTCGCCCACGACGATCGGCAGCGCCGGCGTCGGACTCTGCCAGTAGTCCAGGCCAAGATTGTCCATGATGCCACGCAGATAACGGTGGTTCTCCCAGAGCCGTTCACGGTGTTGCGGCTCTTCCTGAATCACCCGCAGGGCCGCCAACGCGCTCGCCGCTGACGGCGCGCTGATCGCCGCGCTGAAAATAATTTGTCGCGAACTGCTGCGCAAATACTCGATGAGCGCCCGGCTGCCCGCCACAAATCCGCCCGTGCTCGCCAGCGATTTCGAAAAACTGCCCGCGATCAAATCCACACGCCCCGTTACCCCGAGATGATCGCACACGCCGCGTCCGTCGCGACCGAGAATCCCGATGCCATGCGCGTCGTCCACCACCACCGCGGCGGCGTATTGCTCCGCCAGATCGCACAGCTGCGGCAGCGACGCGATATGTCCTTCCATCGAATAGACGCCGTCCACCGCAATCGCCTTGGCAGGCTTCGGGTCGAGATGCTCCAGCAGTTTCGTCAGCGAATCCATGTCCTCGTGCGCGAACCGGTCGATCTTCGCGCCGCTCAACAACGCGCCGTCCCACAACGACGAGTGAATGCTCGGATCAACCAGCAGAATGTCACCACGCTGGACCAGCGAACTTAAACTGCAGATGCACGCCAGATAACCCGCCGAGGTGACATGACACGCCTCCTTGCCGAGGAACGCCGCGAGCGCTTCTTCCAGTTCGACATGGTACGCGCGGCTCCCGTTGGCCAAGCGCGAACCGCAGGGGCTCGTGCCCCATTCTTCCAACGCTCGTTTCGTCGCCGCGACAACCTTCGGATGACGCGCGAGGCCGAGGTACTCGTTGCTGGACATCATCACCATCGGACGACCGTCCACGATGATGTTCACGCCATCGGCCGCATCAACCACGCGATAGTACGGCGCATATTTCAGCCGCAACCGCGTGTTCGTGTCAGACTCGCACCGCTCGATGATGGGTTTGGATTTGCCGAGGATCACAACTCGCCGCACTCCTTCAAACTCGCGTGAGGCTAGTAGAACGCTGTCCCCCAGTCAAGCCAGCCGCGTAAATGTCGTTGGCAAAGAACTGGTTTGTCATTACAACATCCACGTCTTGCGGTCGCGACAAACAACCCTTGGCGGCGAGAGAAATCCCTGGTGGCATTCACTGATTCGCTCCCGTCTCTTTGAAGGCGGTTATGGACTGGTGTTGCGCGGATTGTTCAAGTTGCGGCTCCGGGGCGTGGAATCACTGCCTCAATCGCGGCCGGTAATTCTGTGCTTCAATCACGCGTCGCACTACGATCTGTTCTTCATGCTGGCTGTCGGTCGGCGGGTCCTGGGCGAGACGCCCGTGCCACTGGCGTGGAAGGGTATGCTGCAGTATCCCGTGATCGGCGGTTGGCTCCGGGCGTGGCGCGCGGTGTCGATCAATTCCTCCAGCCGCATCGCGTCGCGGTCGGTCGCGTTGCGGCAGATGATCCGTCACTTGCGCGACGGACGCAGCCTCGTCATCGCTTGCGAAGGCAAACGGCTCGACGCGCTCGGCCCTTTTCGTCCGGGCGCCGCCCTCGTGGCCCTGCACACGGGCGCACTGGTCGTGCCGTGCAGTCTGCGCGGCGTCCACTCACTATTCAAAGACATTTCCCGGCCGGAGAAATACTGGGGCAATGTGGAAGTGTATTTCCATCCGCCACTCGATCCCCGGGCGTTCGCTGACGTGGATGAACTGACACAAGCGATCCGCCGCGCCGTCGCCTCACAAATTGACTACCCCACCCAGAAAGAAGTCCAATGACCGCCACCGCAGTTTTCCAACCGACCCGCGAATGTCGTTGGCAAAGCCGCCGTTTCTCATTAAAACTTCAGCCGCTTTGTCGCTGCGTGGAATAATTCTCATTTTCGTGGTGGCGCTGGGGTGCGGGCGGTGTGCGCACGCGGACGGTAACGCCGCCTCCAACGCAGCACCGGCGCAACTACCGCGCTATACGCTCGCACAATGCATCGACCTCGCGGTGAACCATAACTCCGAAGTTTTGGTGGCGAAAAAGCGCCTGGAAGAAACCGCCGGCGGCATTGTCGAGGCCCGCGCGGGTTTTCTGCCCAGCCTCACCACGTACGCGAATTATGAATGGCTTCAAGCCGATTACGCCACGCTCGACGAAACAGTGAGCAACCGGACGTTCATCTGGAACGTCAACGTCCGTCTCACGGAAACCATTTATGCGGGTGGCGCGGTGCGCGCGCGGATGGATATCGCGCACCTGCAGCAGCAATCGCGCACGCTCGACTACGAGGCGTCGATCGACCAGGTAATCATGGACGTGCGCATTGCTTTCTACGACATCTTGCGCAACCAATCCGATGTCGGCGTCCACGAACAGGCCGTGAGTTTTCTCGCCGAAGAAGCGAAGAACGAACGGGCGCGTCTTGACGTGGGTACCGGCCAAAAGCTCTATGTGTTGCGCGCCGAGGTGAACCTGGCCCTGGAGCAATCCGCACTGGTCGATTCGCGAAATCGGCTCCGCAACTCCTACCTGCGACTCAGCGAACTTTTGTCGATCCCCTGTTCGATCGACCCTGGCCAGGCCCCCTTTGATGTCGATGGCAGGTTGGAGCACGAGAAAATCACCCTCGACCTGAACGATTGCCTCACCCGTGCGCTCGTGCAACGCCCCGAACTCATCACGCGCGACAATGACGTCAAGGTCGAACAAAAGCAACTCGTCGTCGATCGCAGCGGTCTGCTGCCACACGTGAACCTGTTCGGCGGCTACGATGTTGTCAGTCAGCCAGACCGCTCGGCGACGGCGGAGTACTACAACGGGTACCTCGCCGGCGCCGAAGTAAGCTGGCAAATGTTTGACGGCTTCGCGACGAAGGGCCGCATGAACGCCACGCGGGCGCGGATCGAGGCCGCGGAAATCGCTTATGACGCGCTTCATCGCAGCATCGAGGCCGAGGTGCTGCGTTCCTACCGCGACCTGCAACGCGCCGAGGAAAACATCGAGACGCAAACCGCCAACGTGCAACTGGCCACCGAGTCGCTCCAACTGGCCACGGCCAACTTCGGGCTCGGGCTGACGAGTCAGCTCGAACTTCTACAGAGCCAGCTCGACCTGACACGCGCCCAGACGGCGGAATCCTCGGCGCGGTTCGAGCACAACGCCGCCCTTGCGCGATTGCAGCGCGCCATGGGCAGCCAGTTCCACCTCACCGAAACCCGCGCACAGGATCCGGGCGCCAAATGAGACGCTGTCATGTCATCGTCTTTCTCCTGTTGTTCGCGCCGTGGGCGGCGCAACCAGCCCTGGCTCAACTCGAACAGCAGGCGCATACATACGACGTGACATTGGAGGACTGCCTGGCGTGGACGCTGACCCGCAACCCCGATATTCAACAATTGCGGGCCGACGTGGAACGCGCGGCGGGCTCGAAACTCGTGTTCCAATCGCGCGCGCTCCCGCAACTCGCCGCCCAGGTGAGTTTCGGGGAGCGCGGAGGCGATCTCTACAATTCGTCGAGTATCAAGAGCATCACGACGAACGCCAGCAGCAGGCTTGTCACCAACATGACATCGGCCCTTGATCCCAAAGTTTTCGGCATCGTAACGGCACAGTTTTCGCAACCGCTCATCGATGTGGGGATCCCACCGACACTTCGTCGCAGCAAACTGGAGGTTGTCATCGCGCAGCAGAGCCTCAATCACACGGTGACGGCCATCCTGCATGACGCGCGGGTGACGTTCCTGCGCGCGTTGTACCTGCGCGACCTTATCGCGTTGTACGAAGGGATCGTTCAGCGGCTGCGGGCGAACGTGGACGGCGAGCAGCAGCGGCTCGATGTGGGCACGGGCAACAAGGCGGCACTCGCGAACGCGAAGATCCAGGAACTGAACCTGGAACTGGCTCTGGCCAACTTGCGAAACGACTACTTTTCCACTGTGACAAGGCTCGCCGAACTGTGCGGACGCGACCCGGGTGAACGCACAAACGGCGTGTGGCAATCGCGGCTGCCGAAGCCGGTCGGTGCGCTGCAGTACGAGCGAGTGTCCGTGGATTGGTCGCGAGAATCCGCCTACGCGCTGGGGCACCGGGCCGACTTGAAATTGTTCCAGGCACTGGCCGATGCCATGGGGGCCGACAAACAGACGGTGCAAGCCGGCTATTTTCCGCTCGTATCGCTGATCGCCTCGGGCTTGCTCATCCCGCAGAACCTCCTCGTCAGCAAACAAACCAGTATCGTGCCCGGTCAGGACCCGCGCACGAGCGATGTCCGCGCGGGTGTGGAGATGACGTGGCTGGTGATCGACAATGGACAGGTCACCGGACCGAGCCATCGCCTCGAAGCTGTTCAGCAGGAGTTTGAGATCACGCGCCGTAAACTGGAGCAGAATATTCCCCGCGAACTGGCCGTGATCGAGGGCGCCCTGGAGAGCGCGGACGCGCGCCACGACGCGCTCCTCAAGTCCGCCGAAGCCGCCGAAGAGAACCTGCGCTTGATTGAGGCGCAGGTGGCGCTCGGCGCGGCCACGCAACTGGACTTCCTTAAGGCCCAGACTGATCTGCTCTCCGTGCGGGTCGGCATCGCCGACGCCACGCAGTCGTATGAAGTAGCGCAGGCGGAGCTGGATCGCGCCACCGGCCGGTATCTCGAGTATCGCGCTGCAGACACGCAATGACCACACTTGTCTTGCCGGGCAGCCACGATTAGTATCTCCGCGCCGTTTTCAAGATGAAAAAGCACGTCATCCTCGGTGCAATCATTGTTTCGGCGACAGCCGCGATCCTCTACGGCATGTGGGCCTCGCGTCCCGTCGCCGAAGTGTACGTGGCCCAGCACGGCACCGCCATTTCCACAGTCTACGGCACCGTCAAACTCGTGGCGTCGATGACCATCAACGCCCGCGCGCGCAGCAGCGGCACAATTCACTTCTCGGACCCCGTACTCAAGAACAACAATGCCGGCCTCGATGTCAAACAAGGCGAATTGCTGGGAACCATCGTCAGTGAAGACCTCGACCGCGAGATTACGAAGGCCGAGGCAGACTTGAAGGCCTCCGAAGAGCGGCAGAGGCTCGGTCCGCCCACCCAGCCGCAGTTGAATACACAGGAAGCGTATCTGGCTCGCTTGGAAAAACTGGCGCAAACACAGAGCGTCTCCGCGACGGACCTGGAGCGCACACGCAGCGACGTGCAGACCCTGCGCGAGCGTGTCCGCGGGGAACAGGTTGAGCTGGACCGCGCGGTAACAATCTACCGCGAACAAGCCGGCGTGTTGCAGGACCGCAAGGCCCGTTGCCTCATCACGTCACCGATTGACGGGTACCTCAGCGCGATCAACTGCCTCAATGGCGAGTTCATCACCGAAGGCAGCACACCGTTCATCGTCGCGACGAAGGCCATGTATCTGGAGGGCCAGATCAACGAAGAAGATGTCGGACTGGTGGCCCCGACGATGAAAGCGTCCGTACGGCTCTATTCGTACGCGAACCAGGATTTCACTGCCACTGTTACCCAGGTTCTCCCGACCGCTAACGACCAGCGGTACACGATCACCCTGACGCTCGACAAGGAGCCGCCCAACCTGATGGCGGGCATGACCGGCGAAATGAACATCACCGGCGGCAAACACGAGAACGCCCTCATCGTTCCATCCCGCGCGGTGCTGGCCGACCGCGTGTGGGTCGTCAAGGACAACGTGGTAAAACCGCGCGTGGTGAAAGTCGGCTTCCGCAATCTTGAACGCGCCGAAATCATCGACGGACTAAAAGAAGGCGAACAAGTCGTCGTCGCCGACCAGGATTTATTCAAACCCGGCCAGCGCGTCCGGGCCGTCACCATCAATATGTAGACCGATGGAAACTCGAAACCCGAAACTCGAAGTTCGAACGAATCAAAAAGAACCCACCAGGCGGTTCGACTTGGGGGAACGTACCTGCCGTTTCGCACAAGATATACGCCGCTTTGTAAAAACCATTAACCACACGATCTCGAACATTGAAGACGCCAAACAGTTGGTTCGCGCCTCCGGTTCCGTCGGCGCGAACTATATTGAGGCTAATGAGGCGATGAGCAGGAAGGATTTTCTCCTGCGCGTCAAGATTTGCCGCAAGGAGGCGCAGGAGTTGACGAACATCTTCGGAGCCATTGTACGAAAGACTGAAGTATAAGATGCACTCTGTTTTCGAATTTCGGATTTGTTTCGGATTTCGAGTTTCGAACTTCGGATTTTCTGGTTAAACCATGTCTTCCCCGTTGTACATCGCGCTACGATTCATCGGTCATCGGAAAAAGGCGATTGTCCTGAGTCTGGGCGGGATCGTCCTGGGTGTGGCGTTCTTCATCTGCACGCAGGCGCAGACCCAGGGCTTTGAGCGGTTCTTCATACAGACCGTGCTTGGCACCTCGGGCGCGATTGTCGTGCAGGACCGGTTTCAGCAGCGGTACTCAGGGTTACCGGAATCGCAAGGTGCGGCGGTCATCAGCGCGAACAACAACCAGCCGCGCAAATACTACGAGGGCATCACAGACGCCGGGCAGGTCATGCGCGTGATCCGCGAGTTCTCGAACGTCATCGCTTGCGCTCCCGTGCTGGAAGGCAACGCGACGGTGGAGACGGATTTTCACAACGAAGTCTTCCGGCTGCAGGGCATCGATCTCGACGCTCAACTCCAGGCGACCGACCTGCGCAGTTACATGGTCTCGGGCGACCTGGCTGATTTTCGCGAGAAATCCTCCGGCCTGCTTCTCGGCGCGCTGCTCGCGCAAAAACTGGACGTGCAGACGGGTAACAAGGTCTCCGTCATGGGGCCGGGCGGGGAGACGCGCAGCTTTGACGTCTGTGGCATTTTCCGCACGGGCGACAACATGATCGATGACAAGCGCGGTTTCATCCACTTGCGCGTCGCGCAAAGCCTGTTCAAGAAACCGTCCGAGGTGTCGTTCATCCTGGTCAAGTTGCGCGACCCCGACCGCGCCCCGCAACTGGCCGCGCACCTGGAAGATTTGCTGCAACATCGTTCGCGCAGTTGGCAGGAGCGCGAGCGCGGCAACCTCCAAATCTTCAAGGCGATTCGCTACTCCGCCGCCCTCACGGTCTCGACGATCATCGTGCTGGCGGGGTTCGGCATTTTCAACATCCTCACCCTGATGGTGCTGGAAAAAGTGCGGGAGATCGCGATCTTGCGGTCGATGGGCTATCGCCGCTGGGACATCAGCGCGATTTTTCTCTGGCAGGGTCTGCTGGTCGCCGTCATCGGCTCGACGTTGGGCTGCGGGCTCGGTGCATTGCTGACGTGGAGCGTGTCGCGCATCCCGATCCGGATGCGCGGCTTCTTCGCAACCGAGCATTTCCTGGTGTACTGGAGCTGGTACCATTATCTCGCGGCCATCGCCATCGCATTTGTCGGCGTATTTCTCGCCAGCTACTTCCCGGCCCGCCGCGCCGCGAAACTGGCGCCCGTCAGCATTCTTCGCGGTTCCGGACAATGAGGCAATCGAATGGCTAATGCCGCGACATCAACAGCCGACGCTAGCGCGACAACCACATGTACGGCGCCGTTGTCCTGCCGCGGTGTCCATCGTTATCTTGGCGAACTGGAAGCGCGCGTCCACGTGCTGCGCGGGATTTCTTTCGACGTCGACGTCGGCTCGGTCCACGCCATCGTCGGGCCCTCGGGCTGCGGCAAGAGCACGTTGTTGTACGTGCTCGGCTTGCTGGACGCGCCCGACGAAGGCCAGATCATCATCGGCGGTGACGACGTGTCCGGCTTGTCGGACAACGACCTGTCACAAAAGCGCAATGAGTTGATCGGATTCGTCTTCCAGTTCCACTTCTTGATGAACGAGTTTACCGCTCTCGAAAACGTGATGATCCCCATGCGCCGCCTAGGCAAGCTCAATCCGCGCGAGATGTGCGACCGCGCCGCGCTGCTCCTCGATGGCGTCGGACTCGGCAACAAAGTGGATCGCCTCGCCACTCAACTCTCCGGCGGCGAACAACAACGCGTCGCCATCGCCCGGTCGCTGGCCAACGACCCTAAAATCCTCCTCGCCGACGAGCCGACCGGTAACCTCGACACCGAAAACTCCGAGCGCGTGTTCCGTTTGCTAACCGAATTGGTCAAGCGCGAACACAAAGCCCTCCTGCTAGCCACCCACAACCCCCAAATCGCCCGCGCCAGCGATTTCATCCACGAAATGAAAGACGGCGAGATCGTCCGCAGCGGCCCGCCGACCTGACGATTCAAGAACCACACTACTGGGTTCAGGCCGTGAGCTTGGGCGTGACGCCTACCGGCAACATCCTGTCGCACCGCATAATGGCAGGGCCAGTCAGGTCTATTGGATTGGGAACAATTACGCGACGGGCAATCAAAGGAAACATTCAGGTTGTACCAATACTTAATTGCGTCGAAGAGAAAGCTGTTGACGAAAGACTCCGGACCAGCTACAAACCTGCCACATTGATGCGAATTCCAAGACCACAACGTATGAGCCCGACTGCGGGGACTTTTATGTCCTCGATGCGCGGTAGTGGTCTGATCTGGTCCGTTGCCTCTCTGGCCCACTTCGCCGTCGAGAATAAAGGAGGCCTCGGAAGCAGGTAGCTGTCACGTCCATATTTTCCGCAGCCCTGCTTCCGAAATGGAACGCAGGGTTTTTTGTTGTCGCCATCACGGACAAACGACAGCAACCACCGCGAAAATGAAGATTTAGGGTGAAAGTATACCGCGCCGCCGGCGTCGAGTGGCTGCGCGGCAGGATCGGTCGCCACAAGGACATCATGGAAAATCAAGAACGCAAGCCCGCAGCGTCACTACGGGAGTATTTGGAGAATGCCCGCGAGGCCGGCAGTATTTTCCGCTGGATTTGGCGGGAAGTCACCACGCCGCAAAGCCGACGGAAGCTCTATAGGATGTTCGGCGGCCTCGTGGTCGTCATCATCCTGCAGACGATTCAACCCGGCGCGGTGGGCCTCATTTTCAATGGGCTCACCACCCGCAATGGCACTCTGATTTGCTGGGGGCTCGGAGTTTTCTTCGGGACCCTCCTCATTCAGAAGCTCGCCGATCGCTATCAGGAATCGGCCCGCGAATGGGTTCTCGGACTTCACTGGGGCCGTCTGGATGACCGGATTACGGAGCTCTTTTTTGAAAAGTCCGTTGGCCAGCATATTCATGAGGGCACGACCCTCGCGGTAAGCAATATTGATAAAGGCCGCTGGCGGCTGCTGGACATGCAGGGAATGCTCCTCTTTGAAGGGATACCCTCGATCACGCAACTCATCGTGGCATATATATTCCTCTGTTTCCTCAATTGGCTCGCGGGAGTGGTTATGGGGATCGTGATTCTCACCTATCTCTGCTGGTCGATGTATCTCAACTTCCGGGTCAATCAGGTTTGTACGCCGATCGACAAAGAGTTTCGTGCCCTAAACCGGCGCCGGGTCGAACGCTGGGAACGTGTGGAGCGCGTCAAAATCTCGGGCAAAGAAGATGAGGAGACCCGGGAAATGTCCGGCATCTTCGACGGCGTAATCACCCGCGACAGAAGTTTTTGGCTCTGGTTCATCAAACAGGCCCATATTCGGGGGCTTTTCAACGCCGCCGGCTTGGTCATCATCATGGCGTGGGGAGCCTGGCTGGTGTGGACTCACAAATGGCAACTCGGTCTGCTCTATCCGCTCTATGCGTGGTCCACACGGGTCAGCGAAAACATCTGGCGCATTGGCGTGATCGAGCACCAGATCAATTGGAACCTGCCCTCGGTCAAATCCATGATCGAAGCGCTACGGATTCCACCGGCCATTACCGATTCGGCGCAGGCAGTTACGCTGGATCACAGCATGCCGCACAAGATTGAATTCGCGGATGTGTCTCATACGTATCCGGCAGATGTGAAGAAAGCTGCGGAAGCGCCTCCCGCGTTGACCAGGGTCAATTTCACGATCGAGCCCGGGGAAAAAGTCGCCTTGCTGGGCGCGAGCGGCGCGGGCAAGACCACCGTGATGAGGAAACTCCTGCGCTTCGACGATCCGACATCCGGCTGCGTTCTAATTGACGGCATCGATCTACGCGCCATCCGTCAAGCTTCCTGGCGGAAGGGCATCGGCTACATTCCGCAACAGTCACAGGTCTTCGACGGTACCATCCGCTACAACCTGACCTATCGGCTCAGTATGGAGGAACGCGCCCGGATCACCGAGGCCGAGTTGTGGAAACTGATGCAGCTTCTACAGATCGATTTCAAGGACCGGCTGACGCATGGTCTCGATACGATTGTCGGGAAAAACGGCATCAAACTGTCCGGCGGTCAGGCCCAGCGGCTGATGATCGGCGCGGCGGTCATGCGGCGCCCGTGGCTGCTTGTCGTCGATGAAGCTACATCCAGTCTCGACTCCGTGACCGAGCATGAAGTGCAGGCCGGGCTGGCCACGGTGCTTTCTGGCTCGGCTACCAGCGCGCTGATCGTGGCACATCGCCTGAGCACGGTGCGGCATCTCTGCACCAAGTTTGTGGTCTTGAAACCGGCACAGGATGTTCAGAACGGTGAATCACAAGTCGAAGCCATCGCCAGTTCCTTCGAGGTCCTATATCGCGGATCCCCGACGTTCCGTCGTTTGGCGGACTATCAGGGGGTTGCCGTTGAAACCACACACACCCGGCCCACGACAGGAGCAATGACAGAGCCATCTGTTGCCGTTTGAAATGCTATAAGTGGCGAGCTGTTAAGAACGTATTACTCACACGTGATTGCCCACCAAACTACCGACTGTCAGGTTCATCCACTTATTCAAAGCACATCCGCAAACGCGCTCTTGGTACGCATGAAGAAGGTGTAGCTCAGGACCATGAGGACCAGGCTGGCGACCAAGACCGCGCCGTACCGGTCCCACTCGGGCGGCGCGCCCCAGAGGACGGCGTTGCGGGCCTGGTCGATGACGGTGGCAAGGGGGTTGTAGCGGACAATCGGTAGGAGATTCTCGGGCACGCGGCTGATCGAATAGAAAATCGCGCTGGCGTACAGGATGATCGTCAATAGCACGGGCACGACGGAGTTGATGTCGCGGATAAACACGCCCAGGCTCGCGAGCAGCCACGTGATGCCCAGACATAGGAGAACCAGCGGTACGAGGATTATGGGTAGGTACAACGCCGTCAGCGGAATCCCGCCATGCGCCAGCATCAACGCGACCAGCAACGGGATGAAACTGATCACGAGTTGCGTCAAGGCCGCGCCGACGGTCATCACGGGCAGAATCTCGAGCGGAAAGACGACCTTCGTAACGTAATTGGGATTCGACAGCACCAGTGTCGGGGCGCGCAACACGCATTCGCCAAGAAAGTCGAACAGAATCAGGCCGCAAAACAGAGCCAGCGTGAAATCCAGTTTGGTCTGGTTGGGGTGGTCGCCGAGTTTGGTTTGAAAAATGTAGCCGAAGACGACGGTGTATGTGGCCAGCATCGCCAACGGCCGCAGTAGCGACCACAACACACCGAGATACGACCCGCGGTAGCGGCTGAGTACGTCGCGTTTGACGAACTGGCGGATCAACACATCATGGCGATGCAGGTGCATGACAATGTTCCATGGCAACGCCAGTTGCGCGAGGGGAATTTTCTTGCTGGCAGATTGCGTGGCCGTCAGCATAATTCGCTACCAACAATGAAGTTCCTGGCACATGGTCGTGGAAGGATTCTACGGAGAACGCCCTGAGACACAAGGCATGAGTTCGGACACCATCATCACGCTCGACAACGTCTCGAAGGCCTACACGATCTGGTCATCGCCGTCGGCGCGCCTGCACGGGCCGATTCTCGGCCAGATCGGGCAGTTCCCCCTGCTGCCGCTGGGCACGCGCAAGCTGTGCCAGCGTCTGTCTCACGAGTCGTTCAAAAACTTCTACGCCCTGAAGGACGTTTCCCTGGAAATCCGCCGGGGAGAAAGTTTCGGGGTCATCGGGAGGAACGGCTCCGGCAAAAGCACACTGTTGCAAATTCTGGCCGGTATCCTGACGCCGACGAGCGGTTCCGTGGCGGTCAACGGCAAAGTGGCCGCCCTGCTGGAGTTGGGTTCGGGGTTCAATCCCGAGTTCACCGGCCGCGAGAACGTGTACATGAACGCCACCGTGCTGGGACTGGGCAAAGCCCGGATCGACGCGAAGTTCGAGGAGATTGAGGCCTTCGCTGATATTGGGGATTTTATCGATCAGCCGGTCAAGACTTACAGCAGCGGCATGATGGTACGGCTGGCGTTCGCGGTGACCACCAGCGTGGATGCCGACATATTACTCATCGACGAAGCGCTGGCGGTCGGAGACATTTTCTTTCGGCAGAAATGCTACCAGCACCTGGAGAATCTTCGCCGCAAGGGGGTGACCATCGTGCTGGTGTCGCACGGCATGGGAGAGGTGGAGCAGTTTTGTCAACGAGGTGCGCTGCTGGATCATGGCGCGCTTCTGTTCCAAGGCAACGCATCCGAAGCCGTGAAGCGTTATTATCTCGTCGAGCAACAGGAGCGCGCGCCAGCGCCAGCATTGAAAGCCGAGGCTCTGCCGTCTTCCGCTTCGGGCAATGATGGGACCATTTACCGGCCGGCGACCGAGGCGTTTCTGAATATTTCGAAGGCCCCGCAGGTTTCCAACGGTTGGGCACAGTGCACGGGTGTGGCTCTGTGTGACGTGGATGGACATGCCTGTGCCGTATTCGAGCAGGGCGCGACCGCCAGTTTTTTTTATGAATTCGAGGTGTTACAAGATATCGAGGTACCCATCGGCGGAGTGGTCATTCAAAACGATAAAGGTGTGCTCGTGCACGGGAAGAGCACACTGGAGTATGGCACGGACGTACCGCGGTCGGTGCCCCGTGGCAGCCGATTGCAGTTCCGGCAGGACATAGGATTGGAGCTGGGTGTCGGCGAGTACACGTTTGAAGTGGGGCTGGCGATGATGCGGAACGTAGATTACCAACGGCGGCGGGACCAGCCGTATACGGAGCTGAGCACGAAGTGGATCCGGCTGTGCCATCTGCCGGGTGTGGGACAATTTGCCGTGGGGTTTCGGCAGAACGGCGCTCCGGTTCAGTTGCTCCACCACGGCGCGGTGAATCTGCCAGGCGCTTGCCGCGTGACCGCCTTCGCGCCTCCCAAAGCCACCGATCAAACCACGGGATCGTTGCGACGCGAGCCGTCCGAGCCACCATCGCTCGCGGCACACTCCCCTAGTGGTTAGTTATGCCATGAAGCAAAGCGTGTTGTCGATACAAGATGTCCTCGCCGGGTACGATGCGGTCAGCCCGCTCTACCCGCACTTGGCGCCCCTCTGTGCGTGGCGGGCGTGGGAATATGCCGCTTACCAGCGATTTGCGCTGCCGGAACCGGTTTTGGACATCGGCTGTGGTGACGGGCGGTTTTTTCGACTGGTGTGGCCGCACGTGCGGGAAGCGGTCGGTGTGGAGATCGATCCGTCGGTCGCCGAGCAAGCGCGCGGCTCGGGCGTCTACCGGGCAGTACATGTGGCCGCCGCCCATCGGCTTCCCATGCCGGCCGCAGAGTTTGCCGCTGCCTTCGCCAACTGCTCTCTGGAACACATGGATGAATTGTCCGCTGTGCTGCGGAGTGTTTGCCGGGCGTTACGGCCCGGCGGAATGTTTCTCTGCAGTGTCGTCACCGACAGATTTCCGGCTTGGATAACGCTACCCTTGTTGGTAGAGAAATTAGGGCAGCGTGCCGACGCGGAACGGCTGCAGGCGGGCTACCTGGGCTACCACCATCTGGTTAACGCGTTATCGCCGCCGCAGTGGACGGCACGCCTGGAGGAGGCAGGATTTGAGGTGTTGGAACACGTTTCGATTGCGCCGGAGATGTTCAGTCGGTTCTTCTTGTTGCTGGATCATCTGTGGCATGTGCCCCAACCTCAGGGTGAATTGGGGGATCAACTACACCGCCACATCATGAGCCTGCCTAATTTCCCCACGGCATTCCGCCAGATACTGGCCGCAGTCTTACAACTGGAACAGGACTGGCCGACGGGCAGTGGCGCGGTCTTTTGGGCGCGGAGAAGAATATGAGCCAACAACCCCGATGTTGGTGTGGAGGCTCCAGCCTGACGCCGTTCTCCGCAAGCTACGTTCGCTGCACCAGTTGCGAGACGTTGATTTCCATTCCGACTCCGACCCAGGCGACGCCGCACGTGAAGGACGACGAGCGCGATTTCTATGGCCGGCAGTATTGGTTCAAGCATCAAGTCGCCGATCTGGGGCATCCCGATGTCACGACGCGGGCGCGAACGGATCTGCCCGAGCGTTGCCTGCACTGGCTGCGCACCGTGCTCAAATACAAGCTGCCGCCGGCCAGAGCCCTCGAACTGGGCAGCGCACACGGCGGGTTTGTCGCACTGTTGAATTGGGCAGGCTTTGAGGCAACGGGGCTGGATCTCAGTCCCGCCATCACCGACTTCGCGCACCGCACCTTCGGGGTCCAGATGCTGTTGGGGCCGGTCGAGAAGCAACGGATCGCGCCCGGGAGCCTGGACGTGGTGGCGCTGATGGATGTGCTGGAGCATCTACCGGATCCTGCGGGGACCATGCACCATTGTCTGGACCTGCTCAAGCCGGACGGCCTACTGATCATCCAAACGCCGAAATACCGCGAGGGCCGGACGTATCCTGAGATGGTGACCGAGAAGGACCGCTTTCTGGAGCAACTAAAAGCTGACGAGCACCTGTATTTGTTCAGCCAACAGTCTGTTCGTGAGTTGTTTCGCCGGGTGGGCGCCGACCATCTCCTCTTTGAGCCGGCGATGTTCGCCCATTACGACATGTTCTTCATTGCCTGTCGGGTGCCCGTTGCCACCTATGGCCTGGAGGAGATCCAGAAAGCGCTGAGTACGACCCCGACTGGCCGCGTGATGCAGGCAATGGTGGATCTGGATGACCAGTTCAAGAAGGTACAGGCCTCGCATGCGGAATCGGAAGCGGATCGGGCGACGCGACTGCGAAACATCCAGCGATTGGAACAGTTACTCGCGGAGTCGGACCGAGACCGGGCGGCGCGGCTGGGCATCATTAAGATCCAGAGCGCACAAATCGCCTCACGACAGGCTGAGACGCGCGATTGGGTGGAACGGAATCTGGTCCTGTCTCAACGGGTGGGCCATCTAGAAACCGAGTGCGGGTCTGCGCACGCACGTCTCGCCGAATTGCGGCAGCAATTGGAAGTATCGGAAGCGGATCGAGCCGTGCGACTGGAAAATATCCAACGGCTGGAACAATTGTACAAGGAGACCGAGGCCAATCGAACCGCGCGACTGGCAAGCATACAGCAGTTGGAACAATCGCTTGCGGACTCGGAACGAGACCGGGCGGCCCGGTTGCAGAATGTGCAACGGCTGGAACAGTTACTTGTGGAGTCCGAAGCGGATCGGGCCGCACACCTGGCCGTGATCGAAACCCAGGGGACGCAGATGTCCTCCTTGCACGCCGAGGCACGCCGCCGGGAAGAACAGCATCGATCTCTGTCCCAGCAGTTGGGCAATTTGGAATCCGAGCGCAATTCGTTGCAGGCATGTCTGACCGAAGTACAAGGCCAATTGACGGCGTCCGAGGTGGACCGCACGGCGCTCCGCAAGGAGATTGAGGAACAGAAGTCGCTGACAGCGCAAGTGACGGAAGCGGCGGCGCGTTTGCGAAAGGAGATTACTTCCGTCGGAGAACAATTGAAGGCCGTCGGCCACGAGCGAGATGATTTCCAGACCGAGTTGGCCGAACTGCAGCAGCGGTTGGAAGTATCCGAGACCGATCGCGCCGCGCGCGGACGAGAAATCGACGAGCAGCGACGGGTCGCCACCGAGGCTGATGCCGAACGCCGGCGGCTGCGGGCCGAGGTCAGCTATATGAAAGTGCTCGGGGAAGAAATGCAGACGGCGCTGCATCGCCTGGGCGAGAGCCAGACATACCGCCTCATGCGTGCGCTGGGACAATGGCGGTCGCTCGACCGTCCCATAGCGGCAGCGACCGGGATAGCATCGACCCAAGCGCAATCGAGCAACAGCCGCCCTCCCCAAACCTTACGACGGGTGGTCGTGGACTTGACGCCCGTTCTGGTGGGTGCCGACAACGGGGGCGCCAAGCTCGTCGCGGTCGAACTGGTGCGACATCTGGCCCAAGCCGTCCCAGCTTGCGAATGGGTCCTGCTCACTTCCGAGAAGGGCCACGCCGATCTCGCCTCGTTGGACTCAGGCAACGTCCGCCGGGTGTGCGTGGGGGCGGGTGCCAGCAATGGCTCGAGGAAACCATCGCGTCGCGCACGAGGCCTGGCGTGGTTTGGCAAGCGGGGCGGCTCGTCGTCACGTCGGAGTTTGGTGCGGCAGTTGGACCCCGACCTGGTTTTCTGCCCGTTCACGACCGCACAGTTCTTCGATCCGCACGTGCCGATGGTGACGATCGTGTACGATCTGCAATATTTGGAGTATCCTGATTTTTTCAGCCGGGAAGAGCGGGCCCATCGCGATCGGGAATTCCGGAATGTGTGCCGGTTCGCCTCACACATCGTCTGCATTTCTGACCACGTACGGGGGACCGTCCTGCAATATGGCTCGGTGGACCCGGCGCGGGTCACAACCGTTCACATCAGCTTGTTTCGCAGACTCGCGACCACCCCGGAAACCGCGGACACTGGCGTCCTTGGCCGGCTCGGGTTGCAGGCGGGCCGCTTCCTGTTGTACCCGGCGAATTTCTGGCTGCACAAGAACCACGAGATGCTTCTGACGGCGTTCGGGATGTACCGGGCTCGGCATCCGGAGTCCGACTTGAAACTGGTATGCACCGGCGGGTTGAACGCGCGTCGCGAGAAGTTGCAGGAAGCGGTGGAGCGAATGGGGCTGGCCGGGCACGTGATGCTGATGGAGTTCCTACCCAATGAAGATTTTGCCGCCCTGTTGCGCGCGTGCCGCGCCATGATCTTTCCATCGTTGTGCGAGGGGTTCGGCATGCCCGTGCTGGAAGCGATGGCGTTCGCCAAGCCGGTGCTGTGCGGGAATCTGACGAGCCTGCCGGAGATCGCCGGCGATGCGGCGCTGCTCTTCGATCCGCGCAAGCCGATGGAGATTGTTCAGGCGATCGAGCGGATCGAGACCGATTCTGAACTCGCGGCGCTCCTGGTTCAGCGCGGGCACAGTCGTCTCACCGCCTTCGGGGACGCGGCGGGGATGGCGCGACAGTATCTCCAGGTGCTTCAGGATGCGCTGCACGGAGGCAACCACTCCGCCACGGCCATTCACGGCGTATTTTCCGACGGCTGGACCGGGGAGCACGTCGCTGTCGTACACGAGCCGAGCAGCGCGCCGCGCTACCTGGAGATGACGCTGCACGTACCGCCGTGGTTGCCAGCCGAAAGCGTTTCGGTTCAACTCGGCTCCTCGGGTCATGATGGCGCGCAGACGCACGTGATTAAGAGGGACCAAACGCTCACGTTGCGCCATCTGCTGCCGCCTGCCAGCGGCTCGGTGGAGGTCCAAATCCACCCGACCTTCCAACCGCGAGCCGTGCAATTGGGCGACGACACGCGCGTCCTGGGCTGCTTGTGCCAATCATGCAGGATTTTGTCGCCCAGCGAAACCGTGGAATTGTTCGGAGGCGCGGCGACGAAATGACGGCATGCATCAGCATCATCACGCCGTCCTACAATCAGGGCAAGTATATCGAGCGCACCATCCAGAGCGTGATGAGCCAGAACGTGCCGGGCTTGGAGTACTTGGTAATCGACGGCGGTAGCACCGATGATACCGTGGAGATACTGAAGCGCCATGGGGACCGATTTGACTGGCTCTCCGAGAAAGACCGGGGCCACGCCGACGCCATCAACAAAGGTATCGCGCGATCCATGGGACCGATTGTGGGCTGGCTGAATTCCGACGACGTGTATTATCCCGGCGCGCTGGCAACGGTGCTGGAGTTTTTCGATGCGCACCCGGACGTCGATGTGGTCTATGGCGATGCCAATCACATTGATGAACGCGACGCCATTATCGAAAAGTATCCGACGGAGCCATGGAGCTGGGAGCGGTTGTTGGAGACGTGTTTTATCAGTCAACCGGCGGCGTTCTTTCGGCGCTCGGTTGTTGACCGCCATGGGTTGATCGATCAACAAGCCGCGCCCAGCATTGATTATGAATACTGGGTGCGGCTGGGCAAGAACGGCGTGCGGTTCGAGTACTTTCCGAGATTATTGGCGGCGACGCGCCTGCACGACGAGGCGTTTACAGTCGGCTCGCGGGTCGCGTGCCATGCCGCAACCAATAATTTCATGCGGGAGCATTTCGGCAAGACGCCCGACCCATGGATTTTTAGCTACGCGCATGCGGTGGCCGAGACGAAAGGGTTCCGGCGCAGCGAACCGTTTCGCTTTGCCGTCGTGGTGTCCGCGGTTTCTTGGTACGCTTCCCTGCGGTGGAATCATTCCCTTTCGGGAAACGTGCTACGAACGACCGGCGGGTGGATCAGTGGCAACGCGAGCCGGGTGCTGCGGGAGACATTCGCCCAATGAGAATCGGCTTCGACATCAGGCCGTACGAATATCTCCTGTACCCCGCGGTCGGTTATGTGTATTGGGCCACGGCGGAGCCTGCGGCAATCGCACGGATCGACCGTAGCAAGGAAAGGAATCATGACCGACAAAGAGATTCAACAGTTGATTAACTCGAAGGAATGGTACCACAAGATCGAAGTCGCTCCGGGCGTGTTCACCCCAGGCCGCTATGATCCATGGTCAGTTTTGGATCCACGGTCAGTTCTGGATGCGATGGGATTTCCCAAGGATTTCACTGGCAAGACAGTCCTGGATATTGGAACCTTCGACGGTTTTTTCGCCTTCGAGGCCGAGCGCCGAGGAGCGAAGCGGGTTCTGGCGATCGATCGTCATCCGGCCGATCATCGGGGGTTTGCGGTCGCGCACCAGTTGCGCGGCTCAAACGTCGAGTACGCGCAAGGCTCAGTGTATGATTTGTCCCCTGCGATTCACGGAACCTTTGATGTCGTCCTTTTCTTGGGGGTGCTCTACCACTTGCGGAACCCAATCTTGGCCATGGATAAAATACACGACGTATGCAGGGAATACGCCTTCCTGGAATCGCACGTGTTGGACAACGCTTTCGTCCACGAAGGCAAACATATTCCTCTACATGAGCTGAATCCGGTCCTGGCAAACTCGCCAATCATGCAGTTCTATCCCGGGGACGAACTGAATCAGGAGCCATCAAATTGGTTCGCGCCAAATGTGAAGTGTGTGGAGGCGATGCTGCGTACATGCGGGTTCCAGCCAAGCTTGGCAGGACGCTGGGGCTATCGGGCATCGTTCGTTGCCGCACGAGTGGAGCAGACTCGGCCTTTTTGGTACGACGACTGAGCGTGATCGGGATAGAGTTCGGCCCAGAGCATTGCCTGCAGCGAGGACCACCTTGGAAGGCGTGAGCCGCTATTTCTGGGCCGATGGCCGGAGACTAATATTATGATGGCGTTACGGGAGACATTCGCTCAATGAGAATTGGCTTCGACATTAGCCAGACGGGACAGGCCAAGGCCGGCTGCGGCTGGTTGGCTGACAGTTTGATCCGGCACCTCGCTGGCATCGACGCGCAGAATGACTATGTCCTGTATCCCACGTTCGGTGACCTGTATTGGGACACCGAGGGACCGGCGGCGACGGCCCAGATTGACCGACCGAATTTTCGACGGGGTTTATCCCATCCCACGTTGGCGGAGGCGCAACAATTCTGGCGCAACCCGGGCGACGATTTTGAGGAGCAGTTGGGCGAGCCCGACATCGTCCATGCCAACAACTTTTTCTGCCCGCATGGCTTGCGACAGGCCCGACTCGTGTACACGCTGTATGACCTGATGTTTCTGGAGCATCCCGAGTCGACGATGGAAGCGAATCGCAATGGCTGCTTCACCGGCGTGTTCAACGCCAGCCTGCGCGCCGACTTTGTCGTGGCGATCTCGCATTACAGCCGCCGTCATTTTCTCGACATATTTCCCCACTACCCGGCGGACCGCGTGGCCGTGGCACATCTCGCCAGCCGGTTTCACAGGCAACCGGATTGCGCGCACCCCGGCAAACTGGCGCGTCTGCAACCGGGACGTTTCTGGCTGAATGTGGGGACAATTGAGCCGCGGAAAAACCATCGGCGATTGCTCCAGGCGTATGCGCGCTTGAAGGCGGAGTTGCGAGAAAGTTTCCCGCTGGTGTTGGCCGGGGGCAAAGGCTGGCTCATGGAAGATTTTGAAGGTTTCGTGGACAAGCTTGGCCTGCGCGAGGACATCGTGGTTCTCGGGTATGTGGACGAGACCGAGCTGCAATGGCTCTACCAGAACTGTTTTGCTTTCCTGTACCCGTCCCTGTTTGAAGGGTTCGGCCTGCCCGTGCTCGAAGCCATGACGCTCGGCGCGCCTATCATCGCGTCCAACACGACGTCCCTGCCCGAGATCGTCGGTCACGCGGGATTGCTGGTGGATCCATTTGTCGAAGAATCGATCTTCAACGCCATGCACAGGCTGGCAACCGGCCAGATCAACCGTAAGACTTTGTGTGAGCAGGCCATGGCACGCGCGCGCGAGTTTTCCTGGGGTTCCGCCGCCAACCGCGTGCGTGAGGTGTACCAGCAGGTAGTCGCGATCCCTTGCATCCGCACGGCTTCGCGAGAAGGGATACCAGCGGTAGCCTAGGTTTTCCGCTCCAGTGAGGTTGGTTGGTCAGATCCGCGTCAGCAGAGGTGCCGGGGCTTCGAAAGTGCGTCGTCCATTCCTGCCTTTTTTCTGCTCGACCACTATCCAAACAATGGTATGTTTTGGTGTCAGTTATGTGCTTGAGGTGGGCCGCCGCGTTGGATCACAAGAGGCTTTGCCACTGATTTAGATGGCAGCGTAGTATTCGATTAGCCACTCGCGTTCCGCGCGTGGATTGTCAAACGGTGGCAAGTCAAACGTTGTGGGTGGGCGAGTGGCAAGCATGAGATCGAGATTTGGGGTTCCGGCAACCAGACCCGTAGTTTCATGTACACCGATGATTGCCTGCATGGAATCCAGGCGATCACGAACAGCGAGAGCATGTACTTTCCCCATCAACCTTGGCAGCGAGGAACAAATTTCGATCAACCAACTGGTCGATGTTGTGGAAGATATCGCGGGTGTGAAATTGAAGCGCCCATACAATCTGGACGGGCCCAAGGGTGTCAACGGTCAAAAAAGCGAGAACACAGATTCGCAAGACGCTGGGTTGGAGGACCGAAAATGGCATTCCGCGATGGGCTGGAGAAAACTTACGAGTGGATTTACAACCAGATCGCCAGTGGCAAAGAAGAACACGCCGTCGTCAACCGGTACTGACGTGACATGAGTTCGCACTCTGCGGCGGCCCCGTTGGGCCGCAGATTTCCGGTGACATGGACGAAGAGTGACGTAACACGGACTGTCGCCAGAATCCGCCTCCATTCTGGCGCACCTGCAAACCATTGGCGACAAGAATGATAATAGCATGACACCTCCTAATGATTGCATGTTTTATCAAACCATCGAGCTTCCCGGAATTGGAGTCATTCCTGGGTGTTGGGACCATCGTGAAAACTGTGATGTATATCTGGGTCGTGTTGACTTTCATGGCAAGACGGTACTGGATGTCGGTCCCGCAAATGGTTACTTCTCTTTTGAAATGGAGCGTCGTGGAGCCAAAGTTGTGGCCATCGATTTAGGGCAGAACTCGGACTGGGATGTGGTGCCTCATCCATATCTTGATGAAGAGAACTCAAAAGCAAACATGCGCGATAATGTCCGAAAAGTTGAGAATGCATTCTGGTATGCTCATGGACTATTGAAATCCGAAGTAGAACTCGTTTACGGAACCGTTTACGACGTTCCTCGATTGATCGCTCCAGTCGATATTGCATTGATGAGTAATGTCTTGCAGCATTTTAGAGATCCTCTTCGCGCGATTGAGCAGGTGTCAAAAATAGTAAAGGAAACAATCGTCATAACCGAAACCCTTTGGTACGAATCCCCCGATTTTATCGACAGTTGTTCCATGCGATTAATACCAACGGTAGACACACCGGAATGTAATCATTCATGGTGGCAAGTATCACCCTCTCTAATTGGGAATTTCTTGCGTCTCCTGGATTTTCCACAACTCAAGCGTGAAATTCACCAACAGAGTTTCCATGGTTCAGCGACGGATAAAAACAGCCGAAAGCTCAACCATTTCACCATGACAGCGAGTCGGATAAGAAACTCAGAGTCAGACGCCTCGTCGAGCAGCCCCAAGCTCACAGTCGCATATTCCGATGATTGGCATGGGGTCGAGCGGAATGCCAAACACACTTGGCGGTGGGCATCTAAGGCCGAGACAGAAATCGATATACGGAATCAAACAGAAGTGATGATCCCTTCAATACTTGCCTTTGGGTTGGCAAGCGCCACCCCTGATGCCGAAATCCGAATTCTGCTGAATGATCAATTGGTGTGGCATGGCAACGTGCACGGTATTAGGCCCGTCTTCTTTTCGTCTGTTTCGTTGAAGCCTGGGATAAACCGCCTAAAACTCAGTAGTGCCAATATGCCGATCAGTCCAACATTGAGGGATCCCCGCGCACTTTGCTATTCTGTCTATGATTTTTGCGTTGATATGTCGTGAAGAACCATCCGTTTGCTGGTTAGATTAACAGTTTGTTAAACAAGTGAAGCCAAATAGCAGGCGAAATTCTTATCGTTTTTGGGATGTATTCTTTGGTTTTGGACGTTTTTTGTGCGCCCCGTGGAGCACAAGCGCGGTGTCCCAAACGGAGCGAAGACAGACATGAAGATGCACACTGAGAACGAACAGCCCGATACCAAGAAACTGCAAACAGTCAACAGTACACCGCGCCGGGATGTTGTGGCGTCGCAACGACGGCTCGACGCTTTGCCATGGCTGATCTTGGGATTCTGGTTCGTGGCGCAGTTTTGCCTGTTCTACCAATATCTGCACCGTGAAGTCTTGTGGGCGTTTCCCGGTCACTGGGACCAAACGCGCTACCTTCAGGAAAGCCATGGCGCGCTTCAGCACATGCTCTCCGAGGGCCTGCTGCGTGGATTGATGCACGCAGCCTCCACGCCCACCCCCACTGGTAATCTTCTGTGCCTGGAAGCGGCGGTCCTGTATTTGTTCCTTGGGACTTCGCGTTTGACAGCGCTGCTGGTGCTGTTTGTGCATTGGACTCTGTTCCAAGTAGCTGCCGTGACCACCATCCGCTGGTTGAGCAGACGATGGAGTCTGGCAGTAATTGGCTTGGCATTGCTGCTCCTGGCTGCAAGCCAGTTTCGCATCGAAGGAGGGTTGACCGTTTTTCAAATCGATTTCGCCGACTTCTGCGCGTTCGGTGTGTTGGTCTGCCTGATGATACGCTCCAACGTGTTTGCTGATCGGCGTATGACGTTGCTTGCGGCCGTGGTCGCCAATTACCTGATCGTGCTACGATTCATCACCTTGGTTTATCTGGGTGCCATCGGTGTAGTGTTTCTCCTGGCGGCCACCACTCTCTGGTTGTTGCGGTGGCGGCGCGCTCCCGTCAGCAGTCTCGCCAAAAAACGAATGTGGAATGTGATGCTGGCGCTCGTTCTCATCGGCGCAATCTGCGGGCCTGTTTTCTGGCACAATCGGCACCTGATCGATCGGTACTATTTCGTCGGGACCGCCAAAGAGAAATACATCCGCGCAAGGGACGTCGGGATACACAGCCAACTGGATTCGATTCTGTTTTATCCGAACGCCGTTTGGAACGAGCACGCCGGCCCGGATTTTTGCCACGCGGCAATCGCGCTGGTCCTCCTGTCCCTGCTGGCGATGGGCGCACGCCGTCTACGTGGTAGCGCGGTAGACTCCTCGCCCCTGCGCGACCGGTTGGACATGCCCTTGGCCTATTTGGTCCTTTCCGCCTGCCTGCTGGGTCTCTATCTGGTGCTCACGTACGACATCAACAAGGCGACCTACGTTGGTAATATCTTCATACCGCCCTTGTGGGCCATGGTTATACTGGCGGCAGTCTGCGCTGCGGAACCGATTCGAACGCCCGCAGGCAATCAGTGGCTGTGCCTTGTGCCAACGGGACTTGCCGCAGTGCTTATGTGCATGGCCGTTTCCTATCAGGTCTACTCCTACAATCGACCAAGTCGATACACCCAAAATCGCGAAGACGTCGAAAGAGTGCTGGAACTCCATGATTTGATCGGGCAGAAGTCCAAGGAACTCGGCCTCGAATCGCCGCTAATCGGCCTTGACCTTGTGAGCGATACGTTTTTCCCAGGCGTCGTGAACGCCACCCAACGGGAGCGGCACCAAATCACACTGTTTGCTCGTCAAGCCTTCCCGCAGGCGATTTCCGCCGTCACAGAGGATGAGGTCATGCCGGGTCTGCACCAAGCCGATTTTGCGCTCCTGACTCTTTCCGGCGGGCCAGAAGACTCGCCCTATCCGTTCGACAAATCGATGGAAGCTCTGCGCCCCAAAATGCTGGAGATATGCAACCGTGAGATGATCCCCCTGCGAGAGACATCGTTTTTCGGGCGGCGCGTCCGCCTGTACATGCGGCCATCGTTGCGCGTGGAACCAACCTGGTCCGACTGGATGGGGGAAGACGGCACGACACTCCATGGCGACACAGCGGAGCTGCGGCAGTTTCCGAGCATTACGCTCCGGGGCACGACTTTCCCCAAGGTGCATTTCCCAGACGGCAGCCAAACCGTGGCGGCGACGCTGGAGATTGAGGACCATCCGCCGTTGCCGGTTCCCGCAACATACGCCGATACGAACGGACAATACACCATCCACCTGTCAGTTCCTCCTCTGGATACATCCACTGACGTTGTGGCAGCGATTCGATTGCATTTTAATCGCTTCTTTGTCCCCAAGGAACTTGGGGTCAATGGCGATACCCGGCATCTGGTCGTCAACCCTCCGAACTCGGTGCACCTCGACCGCCAGTAGGCAACATCGACGTCCGGCGTTTCGGCTGATCACGAACAGGCGGATACTCGACCGTTCGTCCCCGCAACTGTTTTGCCGACGAACCCCATCTTCAAATAGCTCAGCGGGTCTTGCATTTTCCGGCAGGCGCTGGGATATGGTGGACCCAGTTTTCGCAGAAGCATGGCGGTGCCGCCCGCGGTCACTTTTGGCGCCAGCGCTTGCAAGTTCCGCCAATAACTGAGCGCGAACCTCGTCCAACGCACCGGCCCCGCGCCGCCTTTGCGCAACTGCTGTTCCGCGCAATCCCTGGCGTACGCGATGATCCATCGCGGTGGGATCCGCCCGTTCTGATACCGCTGCAATATAGCCAGCGTGGTGCGCAGGACCGCGCTGGCCTGGTCGAAGGTTTTGGCCCGCGCATGACAGCGGCTACGAGCGAGTTGTTCGGGGAGGAGATGAAACGGGGTCGTCGCTCCCACCCGCAGCCAGTACTCGTAATCCATCGCGTAGCGCAACGATTCGTCAAACGGACCGTACCGTTCCATGACCGACCGCCGCCAACAGCACGCCGGTTGACAGATGAAACATGTTTCCAGCAGCCGCGTGTAGTTCCACTCTTCGACGGGATAAGCCCCCAAGACCCGATCCGTCTCGTCGATGAAATCCGCCCGCCCGTATACGACATCCGCGTCATGATGCGCCGCAAAAAAGGACCCCACGCGGCGCAAGGCGCCTGCACACATGACATCGTCCGAATTCAGGTAGCACAGGAATTCGCCCGTTGCCTTGCGCATTCCCTCATTGATCGCTGCCGATTGGCCGTTGTCCGGCTTGCTTTCCCAGCGCAATCGGCCGTCGTATCGTTTCAAGATGTCCACCGACTCGTCCGTGCTGCCGCCATCCTGAACGAGGATCTCCACGTCGCCGTAGTCCTGATCCAATACACTCCGCAACGTTCGTTCGAGAAACTCGCCCTGTTGAAACGAGGGCACGATCACCGATACACGGCCCGTCACGACCTGCGTTGACCCCAGCCAATTCATGCGCCCCGTTTCTACTGCACCGCGCCAGCGGCATCAAGCCGCCAATCAGCCGCGCTCGATCCGCGCTTGCCACATTGGCCAGCCGCTCTCTACACTCCATCGTGCTTTACCTGGATGTCACCAGTTCCTGCAAATCGCCGTTGAACACCGGTGTCCAGCGGGTGGTGCGCGGGATGTATCGCGTGCTGAGTGCCCGCACCGATGTGACGCCTCTGCTCTGGAGCGACGGCTGGGAGGCTTACTGCCGCCTTGGGGAGCGGCAGCACGAATATTTGACGGCCCCGTTCCGGAACTACGGCGCCGCCACCGACCGGCCCGAAGCCCTGGCCGCGCCTTCCTTTTGGGCGGGAGCGTCTCGCCATTGGTCGCACCGCTCCCGCCGCGTGCGGCTGGAAGACATTGCCACCCTTGATGACGCCCTGCTGGTCCCTGAGATTTTCCAAGACTGCCGAACGAAAAGATTGTCGACTGTTCATCAATGGTTTCGTGGTCGGCGCGTCGCTGTCTTTCACGATTCTGTGCCACTGCGTCTTCCAGAGGTGACCAAGACTGCCGAACAGCGCACTTTTCCACGTTACGTGCGGGCCCTCGCCAGCTTCGACAAGGTGATTTGCCCGTCCCGCGAAACGGAAAATGATCTCCGCTTCTACTGGAAAGAATTCGGCGTTCACGGCGGACAAACGTCCGTACAAATTTGGCCGATCGACTTTGGCGAGAAGCGGCAAGCTGCTCCGCCAAAGGGCGAGGCCCGGCGCATTCTGTGCGTCGCTTCATTTCATCATCGTAAAGGCCATCTCCCCCTGCTCCAGGCTGCCGAGCGTCTGTGGAGCGACGGGTCGCAATTCGAGCTTGTCTTGATCGGCCGCACGACCGCCCATTGGGGGTCTGTAGTCACCGCGGAAATCGACCGCCTCGCTCGCCAAGGGCGTCCCGTGCACTGGCGCCGGCACGTGGATGAGGAGTCTCTGCACCGGGCGTATCGCGAGTGTTACGGTACGGTGTATCCTTCCGTCCGCGAAGGGTTTGGGTTGCCAATCCTGGAGAGTCTGTGGTATGGCCGCCCGTGCGTCTGTGGGTCCAACGGGGCGCTCGGCGAAGTGGCCGAGAGCGGTGGCTGTTTGCTGGTTAATCAAGAAAACCCGGCGTCCCTGGCGGATGGCTTGCGGCAACTCCTGACCGATGACCAAACGTACGGCCGCTTGTGTGAGGAAGCACGTCACCGGACATTTCGGAGTTGGGAGAACTATGCGGACGCACTGTTGGGCGAATTGCGGATTCGCCCCGCTTGATTGTAATCTTTGGCGGCGCTGCGACCGCTCAGTTCAGGAACAGCATGGTCTCGCGCACGCCGGACAGGAGACCGATGTTCCCGGCGATAAACCACAACAAGAACGTCGAACGCTTGTTTCTCATCAATTCAATGTTGAATGCCAGTGTGAGCGGGATCGCATCACGGCAGAACGAATACTGGTCAATGAAGACATCCGGGCTCAGGAGCAGAAAGCCGACAGCAAAACCAATCCCCATTCGCCAGTACGGTGACTTCGGTGCGCGACGCCACAGCATGTAGCCAACCTGAACGAGTAACGAGATCGGAGCGAGCAGTTCCTGGATGAAGCGCGGGCTGAGGATCCTCTTCGGATACCAGTGACGCCAGGCCCGCCACAGGTAATCGGCAACCCCCAACCCGGGCCAACTCACGTTGGGTCCATCGGACCGCAAAAACCCAAAATGAAAATGCGCGTAAAAGTACCAGACCGCCAGAGGAGCAACGGCCAGTCCCAATCGCGCGACCGTCGTCCGGATCGCGTGTCGATCGCCATTCGCCGGCCCCAGCAGCCGGGGCAGACTCAGTACGTACGTCTCTTTTGCCAGCAGGGCCAGCGCCATCACCGCCACCGCCGCGCTTCCACTCAATGCGGCGCTGTAAAACGCCAGCGTGGCGGCGGGCAAATCCGTCAGGGAGCGCGCCATGGAGAACATGATGCCGGACGTCAGCACTGCGGCGACGACACACATGTGGTCCCGAACAGTCTGCGGACGCAAGTAGCGAACCATGCCAAGCAACAACAGGAACCAAAACACCAGATTGAGGACGGCATAGACCTGAATGATGCGACAGGGGTTCCCCAGTCCAATCACGTACGCCAACGCGGGCACCAGGATTCTCGTCGAGCGGTATGCCGGCGAATCGAGGCTGTCCTTCAGGTGCGGATTCCGCAGCGTGGGATCAATCGCCACCTGACAATAGAATTGGCCGTCATAGCCCGCACCTTCCATCAACGAGGGTTGACACGTTTTCATCTCCGGTATGGCAACGGGGTAAAAGCGTGTCCCGAACAGAACCAGACTGCTCCACCCGGTCCGCGGCGAATAATGTGCGAGCACAAGACGAAGGGGAATCGCCGCCACGATGCACAGCACGGCTATGCGCCATGCGCGCGGCACATACCAGTCGAGTATTCTTAAAATGGACAGCTTCGCTTGTCGTTCGTCGTCGGTCATCCAGCGCATCGTAACGGAAGCCGCCGCTGCCGCAAAGCGGCAACTCACGCTACAGTCCCAGCCACCGGATCAAAAAGAAAATCACGGGCACCGTGACCAGGCTGAAGAAGGTGCTGTAGAAAATCCCCTGCGCGCCGAGGGACACGTCGCCGCCGAAACGTTCGGTGAACATGCTGCAGGAAATCGCCACCGGCATCGTCGCAATGAGATAACCGACCATGCGCGGAACTTCCGGTATGGTGACGCCCGCTTTCAACACCAGCCAGCCGATGGCCACCGTGAGCACTGGCCCGAGGATGAGCCGGGCGAGCAGCACGCCCCACAAGGCGCGCGCGGGCCGATGCACGTGCAATTCGAGGTTGCCAAGTTGCGCGCCGATCGCCAGCAATGACACCGGCACCGTCATGCTGCCCACCATGGCCAGTGCCTGCACCACCGCGCTGGCGCCGATAGGCAGCGGGGATCGGGAGATAATCGCTGCTGTCTCCCAGTCGCGGGAAGACGGAATCAACAATACCACCGTGATTCCCAGGGCGGTGGCGATCAGACCCGGATTTGTCGCGATATTGCGCCATGCTTCCCGCGCGGTCACGCCTCCATGCAGGACTCGCACGCCAAACGTCCAGAGCATGAGTTGCGCGCCGACGTTGTCGAGCAACAGCGTCCGCACGCCGGCGTCCCCGTACATGGCATCGACAATCGGCAGCGGCAGAAAAATCCAATTCGGGATCGCCGCCAGAAACACGAACGTGTTTTTCTGTTCCCCACCGGAGAATACCGGGGCGAGCAACAGACCAGCGACGTACCCAATCACAATCAGCACGCCGATCAGCAAGGGAGCGAACCAGCCTTCCCGCAGCGACGCCAGGGTGACCGTGCGCAGCATTTGCGTGAACACCAGCGCGGGCAGCGCCACATCCACGACAAACAGGCTCAGCACCCGCGTCGTTTCCGCCGCCAGATAACCCCGCCGCCGCACTGCCCAGCCAACAAGAATCACCAGGAACATCGCGGTGATTTTTACCAGGACAGTTTGCCAGTCAGCCATGCGCACGCCTCAAGCGCGGCACTCTAGGGAATCTGACCGCGGAAGTCAAAGCGCGACCGCCACACGACGGGCAACGGATTCTAGGGAGCGATGGTCTTCGACTTGACGATGAGCGTGAGAGCTTTGAGGCCAAGTTCTGTCGCAAGAAACGGTTTGGCAATGAGATCGTTGCCGCCGCTGCGGCAGACTTCCGCGCGGTGTCCGAAGTCCGTGGCGCTGGTGACAAACACAATCGGAGTTTTCTTATAATTCGCCAAGCCGCGCAGCTTCGCGCACAGTTCCACGCCGGTCATGTCCGGCATTTCGATGTCGAGCACGATCAGGTCGAACTGCCATTCCTGGGCCACTTTGAACGCCGCATTGGGATCCGACAACGCCTGGGATTTGAGGTTGGCTTTCTCCAACGCGTTCATGACAGCACGGAGCGCGATCTGCTGGTCATCGACTGCCAGCGCCCGCACCGTAATCAGGTCCACTTCGCGACCGTCCCCGTCGAACAGGGCGCACAACAGATCGACGGTTTGCGCCATGGTGCGCTGGACGGATTGGTTGATGCAATCGGGCTTGTCCACAACCTGCCGGAGCAATTGCTCGAACGCGTTCACGACCCTCGCGATGGTCGCCAGGCGCGTTACACTCGGATTGGCGCCCAGTGCCTGCACGTTCTCAAACAGTTCTCGCAACTTCGAAACGTCGGACGGGTTTTTCGCGACGCTCTGCAGCGCCTGCCGGATCGGCGGCAAGGCCGGGCGGACTTCCTCCAGAGAACTCTTGCGCACCTCGGCACGCAGCAGGTCATTTCGGGTTGCCGGTTGCTCCACAACGCTCATGGGTTCACTCCTTGGCTTGCGATGGATTCAGATTTGAACTTCGCCGGTTGAAGACCGTGCGTTCTCCTGCGTGATGCGCCGCGAAAGGATTTGATTTCCAGGGGAAATCGCTTCAGAAAAGAGCCGGGGACGACTCGGGGTGAAGAGGTCCGGCCGGCGCGAAGTGAGGTCGGGGTGCAGGTTGTGCCGCCCAAGCTGCCAAGGGCGACGCTGGTGCCGCTAGTGCGGCAATCGCGCGCACAGCCGACTGGGGTGTCTTCGCTTCCGAGCCGCCCACGGTCTCGATATACATTATCGGCAGGACAACGCTGAAACTGTAGCGGCTCGGGGTCCTTTATTACCGTGCGTGTCGCTCCCGCTGAAACATTGGCCTGTTCGTCGTGCATGCTGATAACAATTTCAGCACCATATTGTGCAACCTGCGTGCCGGTTTTGCTTCCAGCCAACGGAAAGGCATTCCGTGCATAACTCACTTGACGGCAAGTAGTAACGGATTAAATAGCGGATTGAGATATCCGCAGCTCTACCAGATGCGCGCTATGGGCCGATGAGGTGAAACCTACGGTTGGCGATTGCTATGCCCCAGCGTCTGCGTCGCCACGAAGAACATCTCGAGCGGCGTGAACAACCGCCAACACATCGATTTGGTCGGGCTTGATGTCGTAGATGATTCGGTAGGGACCTTCAATAACCTCACGAATCTGATCAAGCTGATATTCTGGCACGACCCGACCGGATTGAGGGAAATCACCGATTTGTTGAGAACGACGGGTCAATCGGTCGACCATTCGCTTGGCATACTCAGGCGAGTTCTGCGCAATGTAACGGTGAACGGCATCGAGATGACCCTGCGCGGTGTCGGTCCAGTGAACCTTCATTCAGGAAGCCCGTACTTGCCCCTGACTTCCTTGACCGATTTCGTGCGCCCCGCATTGCTGTCGGCCAATCCCTGTTCGATGGCTTGCCGGACATAGATTTCGTGCATCAGATCATCCCACGTGGCGTGAGGCGGCATCTGATCCACCAGTTTGTGCGCGTGCTCTTTGGTCATGGGCGTTGGCATCCGTGGTCTCCGTGAATCCTGCCAGACAGTGTAACCCCCATGAGACACAAAATCAACCCCGCGCTCACCGCCAGTTCCGCGTCGGCAATCTCAGCTTGAACCCTCTGGTGGCGTAATCAGGCTCTTGACCACCGTCGGTTCACTCATCGCTACAGCCTCCGTATCTCTTTCTAAGTTGCCGGAATACGACCTTGTCTAAACACCTTATACTATACTACTCCTCTGAGGAATCGCTCGGCTATCCCTTAATTCCCGTCATCGATATTCCCTCAATGAACGTCTTTTGGGTGAAAAAGAAGAGGATGATGATGGGCAGGGCAACGAGGGTACTGGCGGCCATCAGGTAATGCCATTCCGTGCCGCCGTGCTGGCTTTGGAAGAATTGCAGGCCGAGCGTGAGCGTGTAATCGTCCTGCTTGGTCAGATAAATCAACGGGCCGAGGAAGTCGTTCCACGTGTACATGAATTGAAACAACGCGACGACCATGAGCGCGGGACGGCACAGTGGCAGGATGATCTGCCAGAAAATGCGGAACTCGCTGCAACCGTCGATGCGCGCGGCTTCGGACAGGTCTTTCGGAATCGTCATGAAAAACTGCCGGAGCAGAAACACGTTGAACGCGCCCGCGAAAAACGAGCCAACCCATAGTGGTTTTAGCGTGCCAATCCAACCGAGCCAGCGGAAGAGGCAGTACACGGGCACCATCACGACGGGAAACGGTACCATCATCGTCGCCAGACAGACGATGAACATCTTGTCGCGTCCGCGCCAATCGATCCGGGCGAAGCCATACGCCGCGAGCGAACTGGATGCCACGGTGCCGATAACCGTGAGCACGCACAGGATCAGCGTGTTCTTGAGGTAGGTCCCAAACATCTTCATGGAATAGATGGCCTCGACGAAATTGTGCCAGCGCGGCGCGGGTTTCTTCACGATCGTCGCGTTGGGATACTTGCCCACGTCGGCTTGTTGGATTTCGGTGAGGACGCCGTCTCTCTCGACGTACAGTCGATAGGGAATCCATGTCGGAGGCATGGACATGGTTTGCTCGATGGGCTTCAAGCCGGTGGAGATCATCCATAACAAGGGAATCAGACATGTGATGCCACCGAGGACAAGCAGCGCGTAGATCAGGAAACGTTGCAGTAGTCGCATGAGTTACTCTCCTCCGTAGTAGATGAGCCGGCGCGTCGAACGCGTTGCGATCCACGTGAGAAACAAGGTGATCAGGAACAACATCCAGGCCATCGCGCAGGCGTAGCCCATTTGCTGATAGTCGAATGCGTTCTGGTACAGGTACACCGTGTAGAAAAGCGCGGAGCGATTCGGGCCGCCGAGTTGCCCTTGCAGGCCGGCGGCGCCGCTGAACAGCACGTAGGCCTGGGCGAAGACCTGCAGGGAACCGATGATGCCCATGATAAGGTTAAAATAGATGACGGGCGAAATCATCGGCGCGGTGACGTGGCGAAATTTCACCCATGCATTGGCCCCGTCGAGTTCGGCCGACTCGTACAACGAGCGCGGCACATCCTGCAACGCGGCGAGGTAAATGACGACCGTGTTGCCGCAACTCCAGATCGCCATGAGGATCAACGATGGTTTGGTCCATTTTTCATCCGACAGCCACTGAGGGCCTTTGATCCCGAACCACGCCAGCGTGTGGTTGAGGACGCCGAAATTACCATTGAGAATCCAGAGCCAGATCATCGCGCTGGCCACAACGGGAATCAAGGATGGCAGGAAGTAGACCGAGCGGAAGATGGACCGGCCTTTCACGTCCTGATTGAGGAGCACCGCGACCAGCAGCGCGATCCCCAGACATAATGGCAATGAAAAGAAAGCGTAGTACAATGTGTTGTACAGCGATTTCCAGAACACACTGTCGGTGACCATGTCGCGATAGTTCAGCGTGCCGATCCAGACGGGTTTGGTAAGCACATCGTAGTCGCAGAACGAGAAGTAGATGGACGCGCATACGGGGAACAGCGTGAACGCGAGAAACCCGACGATCCATGGGCTGATGAACGCCAGGCCGATCCACAGACTGCGTTTCTCACCGCGCGTCATAGTTGCTCCACTCCTTGAAGCGCTCGTCTTTGACCGCATCCCAACGTCGCAACATGCGATCCAGTTTCCACTGCACCCGCAATTGCACGGCGTCCAGCGCCTGCTGCGGCGTGGCCGTCAGCGAAGTGATTTGATCGATCGCGACGTTCACCTCGTCATTGTATGGCCCCCAGATCGACAGGCGCGGGGAGTATCGTGCGTCCGGGCTTTTGGCCAATTCGAGGAACGTTTTGATGTACGGATTCGGATGGTTCTTCATGAATTCATCGCTGACCTTGCTGAGCGGGCTGAACTTGCGTTGGCCGAGGCAGAGCTTCTCCATCGGGCGTTGCTCGTTGACGTAGCGAATGAACTCGAAGGCTTCCCGGGGATGGCGGGCGCCTTTCGGAATGGCCAACACATCCGCATCCACCAGCGTCACCTGCGGATGCGCCTGCGGGTCCTTTGCCGGAAACGGCGCGACGGCCCATTCCATCTGCGGGGCATACTTGTCGATAAAATTGTACATCCACACCCCCTGCAACGTCATCGCGATCTGGTCGGACAAGAACGGGTTTTGCACCGACTGGAAATTGCCGAATGACGCTCCGAAGCTACGCCGGTTATCGACGCCGTATTTCTCCGCCTGAAGCTGCAGCCATTCAAACGCTTGAACCATTTCGGGGCTGTTGGCAGTGATGCGTCGCTCGCCATCCCATAACTTCCCGCCGAACCAATACACCCACATCGGCATCCACCAGCCGGGCTGCTGCGGGTCATGGCCGACCTGCACCAGCTTGAAATCCTTGACCTTCCTCTCCGCATCGGTCAGATCGGGATAGCGAACGCGCAGGGTCTTGCCAGCGCGCTTGATTTCAACAATCGTGAGCCGCTCGGACATCGCTTCCAGTTCGTCCAGGCTGTGGGGTGGCCGGTCGGGGTCGAGTCCCGCGTCGCGAAACAGTTTCTTGTTCCAGTGCAATGCCAGCGATGTCGGCGTGGCGGGCAACGCCCACATGAATCCGTAATGCGAGCATAGATCCCAGTACACGGGAATGTAATCTTCCCGCTTGATACCCGCTTCCTTGATCATCTTGTCGAGGGGCGTCAGCGCCCCTTTCTCAGAAAAACCGGGAATGGTGGCCGGCCAGATTCCCGCGACATCCGGCGGATCGCCGCCCGCGGTCGCCAGCATCAATTTGCGCTCGACTTCGCCCACCCCCGCGAGTTTTTTGACCACAATGCGATTCTGGGAGTGATTGAAATCATCGACGATGGCCTGCATCGCATCGTCCTCGAATCCCGTCCACTTTTCCCAATACGTGACCTCAACCTTGCCGGTCGCAGTGGATTGTTCGCAGCCGATGGATGCCAGCAGCGCGCACACGATTGGGATCCAAATGCCGCTGATGTCAAATCGGTTCCGAAATCTCATTCAGGCTCAGTTCGTGGTCGGTAAGTCCCCGCCAGCGTGAAAGAATCAGCCCGCGAAGTCAACCGCGTTATTGTCCGACGCGGTATCCGCCAGCCCTGCTGAAACTCTGCTGTGAAGTCGTCCTTGACGAAGTCCCTGTCCGCCCGTTAAGGAGAGCGGGTGGGAACCAATTCACAAGACTAACATGCAACCGACACTTCTGGTCATGGCCGCAGGCATGGGCAGCCGCTACGGCGGGCTGAAACAGATTGATGCCGTTGGGCCCGGCGGCGAAACAATCATTGATTATTCAATTTACGACGCGTTGCGAACGGGTTTTTCGCGGCTCGTGTTCGTCATCCGCCGCGACATTGAGGCGCCTTTTCGCGAGGCCATCGGCAGCAAGTTCGAGAAGCGCATCGCTGTCGATTACGTGTTCCAAGAACTCGACATGCTTCCGTCAGGATTTACCGTTCCACCCGGCCGCACGAAGCCGTGGGGCACCACGCAGGCCATCCTGCTCGCCGAGGAAGTTCTGAATGAACCCTTCGCCGCGATCAATGCCGACGATTTTTACGGGCGTGAGTCGTTTCAGGTCATGTCCGGCTTTTTACGAGAAGGCGGTCGTGACTACGCGATGGTCGGCTATACCTTGCGCAATACGCTGTCCGAACACGGCAGCGTGTCGCGAGGCGTGTGCGAGTGCGATGCCGATGGCTATCTGCGCGCCGTCACCGAATTGGCCAAGATCGAGAAACAGGGCCACGGCGCGCACGCGGAAGGCCGCGCCTTGAGTGGCGATGAACTCGTGTCGATGAATTTTTGGGGCTTCACGCCCGTCGTGTTCCCGCAACTGCGCGAGCGATTCTTCACGTTCCTGCAACGCGGTGGAAGCGAGCTGAAGAGCGAGAGCTACATCCCGACGACGGTCAATGAATTGGTGGCCGCAGGCGTCGCCCGTGTGAAGATCCTGCGCACGCCGTCGTCGTGGTTCGGCGTCACGTACCAAGAGGACAAACCCCAGGTCAAGGCGAGCATCCGCCAACTGGTCGCTCGGTGCGAGTATCCGGAAAAGCTCTGGCCGTAACAAACATTGCCGCGGGAGTGAATGTCCGGGTGCGCCGCAAGACTCTCGATTTGGACTGCCTCTGCTACGAGGCGGTTTTCAACTCGTTCAAGCGCGAGGCGGCCTGCTCCCAACCGGCGACGGCGCGGGCGAGGTCTTCGGTGACGTGGGTCAACTCACGATTCACGGCCACGGCGCGACCGGGCTTCTCGTAGGTCTCGGGCTTTTCGAGTTCGGCGGTCAATTCCTTCTGCGTTTTCTCCAACCGCACGACCTGTTTCTCGAGATCACCGACGATTTGCTCCTGCGCGCGCCGCTCTCGTGAACGCGCCTGACGCGCTTCGGCTTCCGAGCGCTTCTGGTCGCGAGCCTTGGTGCGGGGAGATTCCACGACGGGCGCTTGGGTAACCACCGCCGTTCTTGCCGTGGCGGCCGACTTGTCGAGGTAGTACTGGTAATCGCCGTGGTAATGCGTGAGCTGGCCGTTATTCACGTGCAGCACGTGCCGCGCAAGCTGGCGAATGAAGTACACATCGTGGCTGATGAAGATCAACGTGCCCTCGTAGATCGAGAGAGCCCCGATCAAGGCATCGATGCTCGCCATGTCGAGGTGCGTGGTGGGTTCATCCATCAACAGGAGATTCGGCGGATCGAGTAGCAGTTTGATCAGTGCCAAGCGGCTCTTCTCACCGCCGCTGAGCACGCCGACGGACTTGAACACGTCATCGCCGCGAAACAGGAACGAGCCAAGCACCGTGCGCGCGAATTCTTCGGAGATTCTTTGCGGCGTGTCCAGCGCTTCCTGCAATACGGTGCGCTCGGGCTTCAGCATCTCGACGCGATATTGGGCGTAGTACCCAACCTTCGCGTTCAAGCCCAGTTCGCGGGTGCCGGTCTGCACAGGCAGCACGCCGGCCAGCAGCTTCAGCAACGTGGACTTCCCCGCGCCGTTCGGACCGACGAGCACGATGCGCTGGCCGCGCTCAGCCATGAATTCCATGCCCTTGTAGACGACCGTGCTGCCGTACGCGTAATGGATATCTTTGAGCGTGATGACCCGCAACCCGCTGCGCTCAGGTTGTGGAAACCGGAACTTGATCTTCCTGGCTTCGTTCACCGGCGCTTCGATCTTGTCCATGCGCTCGATCTGCTTGAGTTTCGACTGTGCCTGCGAGGCTTTGCTGGCTTTCGCGCGGAAGCGGTCCGCGAATTCCTGCAATCGTTGGATGTCACGCTGCTGGTTCTTGTAGGCCGCGAGCAATTGTTCCGCCATCGCCTCGCGCTGGACGAGGTACTCGTCGTAGTTGCCGCGATACCGCAGCAACTGGCTCTGGCGAATCTCCACGATACTGCCCACGAGCTGATTCAAAAACTCGCGGTCGTGCGAGATCAACAATACCGCGCCGGGATATGATTTCAGGTATTCCTGGAACCACTGCAACGCTTCGAGGTCGAGATGGTTCGTTGGCTCGTCGAGCAGCAACACGTCGGGCTGTTGCACGAGCAACCGGGCAAGGTACGCGCGCATCACCCAACCGCCGCTCATCGCCTTCAATTGCCGATCAAAATCCCGTTCGCGGAACGCCAACCCGCGCAGAATCGTCTTGGCCTTCGGTTCGAGTTGGTACCCACCGAGGGCGTCGAACCGCGCCTGCACTTCATGAAAATCGTGCGATTCCGTGTCGTGACCGGCCTCGAACGCCTTCAGCCGCCGCTGCAATTCCGCGATTTCCGGCGTGATGGCCGTCGCCAATTCCAGCACCGTTTCCTCGCTCACTGGCGCCGTCTCCTGCGGCAAATGACCCAACGTCCCATTGCGCTCGAGCTGCACCTCGCCCTCGTCCGCCGTGTCGTGGCCGAGGATCAGCGAGAACAGGGTGGACTTGCCCGCACCGTTCGGCCCGACCAGCCCAATGCGGTCGCCGCGGTTAACCTGGAGCGACGCGTCCTCGAACAGTACGCGCGCTCCAAACGCCTTTGTCATTCCCGATATCGTCAACATGTGAAACCGCCGAGCCTACTGGCATGGAGCGGAGAACGCAAGGTTGGGTGTGATGGAAAACTGACCAACGTGGATAAATGGCGACAGGGCGTGCGGGCTGCTGCTGAACGGGAGAGTTTTTCTGGCGCGTCGCTACGTTTCGCTCCCCGAGCAAGATTCCCCTGATTTTACAGGCGTTTCTGCACCTTCATCTTCGGTGTGATGGCCCGGACTCAGCAAATTACTGGGACCTGAGCACGTTCATTGCTACTGACCTACGCATGGAAACCACGTCTGTTCCGGTCGCAAAGAGCAAGTCGGCATCGGGTATGAACACAGGGGCTGCGCCGCATGTCCAACGCGGTATGAAATCGACGCAGCACATCGCGGAGACACACCGGGACCGGCTATACGATCTCGTCGTGAACTCAGACGTGGACATCCGGCTCGAAGAGTTGGAATTACATTTTGTAGGGATGCCGTTGCGGTACTGGCCGCGCGTGGAGGACGCAACGCTGCGGTGGCATCTGGACATCATTCACGAATTTATCGACGGCCTCACGGGCAGCGATGTGTTACTCGCGCGACCCGTGCTGCGCTGGCGGCACTTTCCCGAACGCGGCTTCTCCGAAGTGGTCGTCTGCACGTGGGATCGTCTGGGGCTACTGGCGAAAATCGCGGGCTCGTTTGCCGCCGTCGGGCTGAACATCGTGCGCGCGGACATTTTTACCCGCGCGGACAACGTGGTGCTCGACGTGTTTCAAGTCTGCGACGAGGATCTGCGGGACGTGCACGATATTTCGCGGCTGAAGCAAATGGAACAGTTGTTGACCGTGGCCCTCAGTCCGAACGGCGGAGGCGAAACAGCGTTGCGGACCTGGATGCGCTATGCGAGCGAGCCTACGGCGGCAGAACTGGCGCGGACCGCGACCGCCCCTTTCGTGGCGCTGGATAATGATCATTCCGACGAATATACGGTTCTTGAGATTCAGGCCGCAGACCGGGTCGGTTTGTTGCACGACGTGCTGGAGGCAATCTCGGCCGGCGATGTGGACATAGCCCACGCCATCATCGTGACCGAAGACACCGAAGCCGCCGACGTTTTCTTCCTCACCGGCACGGATGGCAAGAAGATACGCGACACGAAACGGCTGGAGCAGATTCGCACGGGCGTGCTGGCGTCGCTGGGGTAGTACAGCGCGCTAAGCTCTCCTATTCGAAGAGATCGCTGTGCGTTCCCGTCCGTTCCAAGCACAGGGAAGTGGGGTCGGACGTATAGATCAAAATCCAGTCTGGCTCAATATGGCAATCGCGGGAGTCACCCCAAGCTCCACGTAGCGGGTGATCCCTGTGTCTTGGGTCCAACACTTCACCGTGTGCGAGTTTTTGGACGATGACTTCAAGCTTGGCGATGTCTTTCCCTCGTTTTCTCATCCTCTTGACATCCTTGACGAACCGGGTCGTCTGGGAGAGCGACTTCATTTCTCCCAACTGGCGAACATCTCATCGAGAGATTCAAACGATTGCACGCCCTGACCTTTGCGGCTCTTCATCAGAGTTCTTTTGGTTTCTTCGTTCGGAATCTCGACGCGGAACGGCAACCCGCTGCGAAGACAAATCTGTCGATAAAAAAGTCGAATCGCCTCGGTGGGGCTCATGCCGAGGTCGCGCAATACATCTTCGGCTCGTCGCTTGGTTCGTGGCTCGATGCGCGCGTGTATGACGGCTGATTTCCTCATGCTGTATTTGTATCACATTTGCAACACATCGTCAAGGCACTTACGGACACGCCCCGACAGTGTAGGATGTAAATAGCAAGGCGTTGACCCTTCTACATGACTTCTACAGCATGACTCGCTCACTGTACATGCTGCCGAAGTGTTCCCTCCTTCAGCCCCTTTTGTATCATCAACAAGTCGTTGTCGGATGGCGCCAGTTCCAAACAATGCGTAAGCTGCCGCTTCACATCCTCCAATCTGTTCTCAGACAGATACGCGAATAGCAATTGCCTTTCTACGGAAACGTCTCGGTCGGTCTTAAGTATTTGTCGCAACCTCAGTAGAGCTTCTTCTGCCTTTGGGGCGTGTTGGGGACCAACGCTCAAATAGAAGTACGCTGCTTGGAAATTCAGGCATTCCGAACTTGGATACTTTTGCAATGCTTTCGTTATCGTCACTGCTGCATTTTCTGCAGAACCAACTACATCCATGTTATTACCCTGCCGATAAAGAGCAGCCAACAAACACAAATCTACCCTGGTATCGCCATCACGTCGCCGCAAAGTGCGTGCGTCCTTCACAGCCTCCGACCAAGCTTGATACGTAAGCTTCCTGTCCGCGTCATTCTTGAACTTCGGGGGAAAACCTCCAATCTTGCCGTCAAACCCGCCCACCCGTGCCTCCAACTCGGGAAGCTGAACCGAAATATTAGTGGATTCGCCTTCGGGAAACGGCAGGGCCGACACCTTCAGCTTCGAGAAGTCCGGTTCTGCTGCCATCGCAGCCGACGTAAACAATGCGAAGAACACTACAATTTTCATAGACCTTTCGCCTAGCACGAAGCGGCGGCTAACGATGCATAGTGAGACGCAAGATTGGCATCCGTATCACTGCCAACTCGGTCTCTGGCGATCAGATTGGCGAGATCCTTCGCCTCGGACAGGCAAAAACGATCATTATACGGCGGACAAGATGCCCGCCCTACAATTCGGACGGGCGGCGCGCCCGGCGGTCGCGCCCTACCCACGACCAGCAGAAGTCGCCGCGTGGGGGCACACGGCCTACGACAAAACAAAGGCGACCCAATCCTACTAACGACCGGCGGACGAGACGCGGCGGGTCCCTACCACGACGGACTCACGCGTAGTAGTGGTAATTGACGTCAGGGAAGATGTTGTCGCGCCACTCGATGGAGGAGAGCCAGGGCTCGTCGATGTGGTGGGACTTGATCTGGTCGTAGAGGCGGGTGAAGCGGAGGATGTGGTCTTTGGTTCGTTTCACGGCATACGGCACCATGGTGCCGGTCTTCATGATGAACGCCCAGTCGCTGGACTGGGCAAGCAGGAGTTCGCGGGCTGACTGTTTGAGTGCGCGTTGGGTAAGATGGTCGCCGTTCTTGTAGTTGCGCGCGAGCTCGGTCATGCGCTGTGCGGCCATGTGCAGGTGCGGGTAAATCCACGCATTGGAACTTTCGAGCCAGACTTCCCAGTAACCTTTGTTGCCCCAGCTCGATGCGCTCGGCTCGATGATCTGTTGCGTCGGGTAATCGCGCAGGTATTCCGTCGGCGTGGTGAGCTTGAAGGCGTTTTGGTCGAACGCGACCTTACGCGTGAAAAAGTTAATGAAATCGGGGCCTTCGAACCACCAGTGACCGTACAGTTCCGCGTCGTAGGGCGAGATGATGAGCGGCGGACGCTTCATGACGCCGTGGAGATGCGCCACCTGTTTCTCGCGGTTGAACATGAAGTTGCCCGCATGGCTCGCGGCCTTCTCCATCGCCCAATGGCGATTGTACGGCTCCTTGTTCGGCGTCTTGCCCGTGATGCGGTAATACTTCACGCCCGTGAAACAGCGAATGCCGTCGGGATGGATGTACGGCTTGATGTAGTCGTAATCGAGGTCAAAGCCAACATCGCGATAGAAGTCGCGGTAGTCCGGATCGCCCGGATAGCCCTCCTCAGAACTCCAGACCTGCTTCGACGATTCGACGTCGCGCCCGAACGCGGCCACGCCCGAGCCGGTGAACACGGGCGCGTAAATCCCGTAGCGCGGACGCGGATTGCCGAACATGATCCCGTGCGTGTCCATGATGAACCAGCGGATTTCGGCTTCCTGGAGGTACTTCTCGATGCCGGGAACGTAGGCGCACTCAGGCAGCCAGATCCCGCGCGGATCGCAACCGAAACATTGCCGATAATGGTCGCGGGCGATCGTGATCTGGGCGCGGATCGATTCGGGATGCTCCGCCATCAACGGCAGGAAGCCGTGGGTCGCGCCGCAGGTGATGATTTCCAGCTTGCCCATCTCCTGAAACTTGCGGAACGCGCCGACGAGGTTGCGCCCGTAGCTGTCGCAAAACGTGGCGCGGGCCTCCTGAAAGCGGTTGTGATAAAACCACGCGAGATCATGGAACGCGCGGTCCCATTTCGTGCGGTCGATTTCGCGTTCGGTGAGTTCGATGAGGCGCGTGATGTGGCGGATGTAGCGTTCCTGCAACAATGGGTCGAGCAACATCGAGCACAACGGCGGTGTCAGCGACATCGTGAGCCGAAAATCCACGTTGTCGCGGGTCAGGCCCTCCATCATCTTGATGAGCGGGATGTAGGTCTCGGTGATGGCCTCGTAGAGCCAGTCTTCTTCGAGGAAATCCTCGTACTCCGGATGGCGCACGAACGGCAGGTGCGCGTGCAGAATGAGCGCTACGTAACCTTGTGGCACTGGCACAACTCCTTTCTGCGTTTCAGTTCAGACCGAGGATCCCGTCTTCGCCGCGGACACTGGCGTGCTGCCCCGCAAATCGCAGCACGTTCTTCCTGCCCCCTCACCTTAATCCTCTCCCCCGGTGGGGAGAGGAAACGGACAACGAGCGGTCAAAAAGCATCTCCTCTCCCCTTGGGGGAGAGGCAGGGTGAGGGGTCTGTCTTTCCATCTCATCGTAGAAATTCACATACAACAAAACACTAGCGCGCGCCACACGTCACGCTGCTGCGGGCGACTTGAGGTGCGCCGGCTGCTTGACCTTGCCGACATCGCCCTTCGTCCGGCTCTGGCGTTCGAAGGTCAGTTGCACTTCACGTTTGTCGTCACCGGCAGCCGAGACAGCGACGACCGGCAATTTGTACTGGCCATCCAGGAACGAGTAATGGAACGAAAACGTGCCGTCGGTGCGCAGTTTGATCGGCTTGCCGTCGATGGTGACCTTGGCGTCGGGCTCGGTCGCGCCGTAAATAATCAACTCGGCGTTGACGGCGAACCAAAAACCCTGTTGCGGGGCCGCCGACCAACTTGAGCCCGACGGGCTGAACGCGCTGAACATGCCGGAGCTGAGTTCCTCCTGCATCCAGCGCCGCAGCCATTCCGTGATCTCGAACGATCCCATCTGGATGCGGCGGAAAAGGTCGCCACCGAGGATCTGCTCCAATTCGGCGGCCTGATCAGTGGTCCACGGGCCCAGCTCCAACCCCAACTTGAAGGGGAAGCGAAAGCCCGCCAGTTGCAGGCGATGCAACGCATCGGCGAGGGCCTCGCCCGCGCGCATGTGGCCGCGAATGATTGCGAACAGCTCCGCGAACGAAATGTCGATGGGGATGGTCACGAATCTTGCGGTCGTGTCCGGCGAGACCGCGTCGGGCGGCGTGACGGCTTCGCGGGAACGATTGATGACATGAAACTGGCCATCGTGTTGCCAAAAGCCGAGTTCGGCGCTGTAGCTGGTGGCCGCCTTGTTGACGGGAACGTACCAGTTGCGCGAGTCGTGCCCGAGCGTGAGCACCTGAATCGGGTCAGAATGATTCTTCTCGAACACGCGCAAGAGCAAGCGACTGTCCGAGGCCTGGCCGCGATAGTCGGCCATCTGCTGCCAGCTCAAATCCCAGTAGGCATAGAGCCAATGAGGATCGCGAGCCGTGAGGAACAGTCGGCCGGTACCGTAGGCGTCGGGCAATTCTCCCAAATGTTCATCCTGGAAAACCTGTCGCGGAGGCGGCGAGCCGGGTGTGACGTCAAATTTGTGCGTGGAAAGCTCTGTTGATACGGCCGTTTCGCCGTTGGTCCTGGCTACCTCGAGCTTGCGGGTCAGGGTGGTCTTTGGGCGACGCGCCGACTGTGATCTGGCAGAGGCCACTCTCGCAACCGCCGTCTCAGCTTCCTCCATCCCGGCACGTTTGCGAACGGCACGGCGTTTGACAGCATCGGCAACCCTGCGCGCGACCGCGCTGACGCCCATGGGCGGTCGTGCTGCCGCCTTGGGTTTCTGCTGGGCCCGATGAATCCTCTCCGCCAGCTCTTCCTTCTTGAGCGTCGAAACGCCCCGTAACCCAAGCCGTTGGGCGATTTTCAGTAATTCAGTTTTTGTTTTCGCAAGTAAGTCTGCCTCGTTCATGGCACATCTCCTCCTGCCTCGCGGACGCGAGGCGTGCCCCACAGGTGCCCGGGGCCATCTTTCTCCAAGTGGCACCAGCTTAGAACAAAAATCACCAGAATGTAAAACGATTATTTTACGAAAACGGGACTGTCAGGCCGGGGGCGGTTCGTTCCCCATGGCCCAACGGAACTTACGCAGATTTCCCGGTGGATCAGTCGTGGTAAACAATGGCCGCGCCCACGAGGGCTGCGGGCACGGCCTTGTGACGAACATTTAGAACGCGTAGTTGGCCGAGACGGTGACGTCGTTGACCGTGTAGCTGGCGTTGGGGAGGTTCGAGTCGCGGATTTGATGGAAATAGCTCAGCGCAGTGCTGAAGTGCTTGGTAAACTGCCGTTGCAATCCGAAGCCGACCTGGATGATGTCCGCCGTTTCCAGGGTCTGGCTCCCGGCCAGCGACCTGAGATGGCTCCAACTGACGTTTGGCGAGAGGGTCAGGTACCGATTCAACCGATGTGAGATCGTATAGCTGAGACCGGTGACTTCCGTGATGCTCGAATTCTCCAGCAGGAGCGTCACGCCGGGGCTCCGGAAAAACGACAGGCTGTGCGTCGTATTCGGCCGCAATGGGTGCGTGTAGCTCAGAGTCACGTTCGAATCCACCCCGTCGAAGTGCTGTGCGTGGTTCGTCCCGCTGGCCGACAGGTCCGAGTGCGACCAGCCGAGGCTGATCGTCCCAAAGAGGCTCGGCGTAATCTGGCCGTTGACCCCCGCGTCGACCGAGTAGCCGGTGGAGTCCTGCAACGTCGGGTCGTTCACGTACACGAGTCCGTACGAGTTTCTCACGAACACCGAGTACCCCTCCCGCAAGGTCAACGACGGCGTGAACGAAAACTGGTAGTCCGTTTGCTCCTGGTTGGGCTCGTCGGGAAACCATGTGTCGTAGCGCTGCGCGGCGAAGGTGAAGGCGGTTTTTCCCAACTGCCGGGTCGCGCTCGCAGCGGCGGTATTGGAATACTGCTTCACGTTTGATTGATTGAAGGCAAATGTGTCCTCCAGCGGGTCATTCGTGAAGCTGAAGCTGTCGGAAAGCAGCACCGTCCAGTCCGCGATGTACATCGGCAACGTCAAGGTCGCAGTCAGCGGCGCCCCAAAGCTGTCCGGCTGGACGTGAAACAGCGAATGCGTGTAGGACGCGGACATGGTGAGCGTGAATTCCTCGCCGCCGGCAAATGGCAGGAAGATCCCCCCTGTCACGTTCGGCCCCGCCGTCAGCGTCACATCGGATTTTGGGTCGTGCTCGCTGGTGTTGGCGTTGTCCCGATATTCGGCCGATACGCCAAGGCCAAAATTCAAGCGGAACGGACCGTACTGGACGTTCTGGGCCACCGCCGCGCGAGTCAATCCAAACGCCCCACAGAGCAAAAGCAAAAATGTTCTGGCCCGCTGAAATCTGTGGTGTGGTCTCATTCCCTGATGCGCGACGTGAACACAAAACTCTGCTCTGCCGACCAGCCTCTTGACAACAAGGTTAGCGACTATCGTACCCGGGAATGACGGCTCTGTAAATTAAAAACGGGTTTTTATACCCATCGCGCACAGGGGTGGTAACCCGCTACCTACCGCCTTGCAAGCCAAGGATTACCGCCTTCCGGGGGGACGTGGCGGCGGACGTTGAGGGCGCACATCCTCCTGGGTCCAGCGGTGCAGCACCTCGCTATAATTGACATTCAGCGCCGCTCCCAGACCGATCATGCAGAGGATCGCGAGGCTGAAAACGATGTAACCGGAGTAGTCGTGATAAATCTTCATCGCCCAGTCCTGTCCGAATCCCTGCGCCACGAGCGCGACCGTGGTGATGCGCGCGAGGTTGCCCACCACCGCCAGCGGCATGCTGGAGACGAACAGCACCCATTTCTTCCACGTCTCGTGCATCGTGATGTAGCCGTACAGCGAGGTCAGCGCGACCAACGCCACTAGCGACCGAATTCCGCTGCACGGATCGGCCACTTCCAACGGCATGAACCGGTTGAGCCGGGAGTAGATCCCGGTTCCTTCGCGGTAGACCTCCAGGCCCAGAACGTTCAGCAACGAGGTCGAGACCTGCGCCACAAACATCCGCAACGGGAATGAGACATAGGCGTCCAAAAAGTTCAGGGGGATCATGAACAGCAAAAACGCGCACGGGAACCACAGTTCCTTCGCCCACTCCCAGCCGGCCAGGTACAGCACCAGGCCAAAGATCAGCACCACCAGCGAGCCGGCCACCAGACGCGCGTTGGCCGCTTTCACGCCGATCCAGTACAACGCGATCGCCGCCAGAATTACCGCCAAACCGCTGTTCGACGTGCTCAACGGCAACTCGTGGAGTTTTTTCCGCCACTTCCAGACAAACAGGCCCGCCGCGATCACCGGCACCACATACCCATGCGCGTAATCCGATCCCCGCCCCCAGTACACCCACAACCACCCGAACAGCGATAGTGAGTTCACGCCCGACGCGCACGACCTGCTGATGAAGTACGCATAGAAAATGATGGCCAGCCCGATCCCACCGAGGAGCCAGCGCCGCCGTTCCTCGGCATCGGATGGAAACCCAACCCGGCCGACGCCGACACGTCGCGCGTCAGGGTTCGTCGCATCCGGCGCGCCGAGCCACCGCTTAAAGACTTCCAGACTCATGTTGACAACCCAATACCTTGAGCCAGAACACGATAAAAGTCAAACGGAGTGGCGCGGGGCGGCGCACCAATTTGTTCTTGTGGTGCGTTAATTGCTTCCGTGAAAGACATGGCCAAGATGTCCGCATTGTGACGGTGCGCGGACTCCCGCCAGTGGATTTACGCCGCAAGGCCGTATAAGCGCCAACAGTCCGTTAAGCAGAAACGAAGCATGAACATCAATAAGCCGAGAACAAGCGTATCTGTCTGCGCAGCCATTCTGTTGGCGGTCATCGGCGGCGTGGCGATTGCCTATCTCACCTATTACTTCTGCCTCATGACCGGTCGTCGGCGGCCGGAGCCATGGCCCTGGGCCTACTCGCAGTAGCCGGTATTTACCCGCAAAACTCGCCGCGCGAAACTCCACGCCCCCAATTGCGCAATTGGGACAACGCCGGGGAGGAAAGCAGCAGACAGGAGGTACTGGCCTGGCACTGGAAAGATACCAGCACGAAGTCTTAGTAAATTCCCCAGTCGATACCGACACCGGCTAGAGAACTTTTGGTCGCCGTGCTGATTTGAATCTGACCCGTACCGGTCGGATTCAATTGGTACGAGTGCCCGAGTACGTCGATGGTCTTCCACGGGGACTTTAGGTATGTACCGGCACTCACAGTATCGATGGCGGTGCCATCCGCTATCCCGGAGTTGAACGTCCACAGGTCAACGGCGGCGTCCTGTTGACGGCAGTCATTCATGGTGCGTCGCCCTTGCGATTGTTTGCGGGCCTTGACAAAACTGGGGAGTGCGAGGACCGCCAGGAGTCCAATAATTGCGACCACAATCATTATTTCAACCAAGGTAAAGCCTCGATTGTTCCATTTAGGAGCGTGGCAATTCGTAAAGAGCATAATTATTGCCTGTCTCCATTCATCACAGTCTCACACTTGGAATATATCGAGCACTGCGTGTGCCAAACATTGCGATAAAACCCTGTATGCCATCACAATGCTCCCCTACCAGCCCGTTGAAAAAGCGCCCGCTGGGAGCAGCGGGCCTACAACAGACTGCCGAATTCGAAGGAAGTTGCAGGCCGCGTGCCCTCACGCGGCGTGTCATCGATCTTTTTCAACGGGCTGTTAGAGCCTCTTCGGCACATCGGCATCCTCGTCGAAGCAAATTGCGAAGGGGGCATGACCGGAAGCCACACTGCCATTATTAACGCTGGGGAAGGTCTTCAGACGTTGCGCAACGCGTTGCGGATGCGATGCAGGCAACGTCGGGAGTTTTTCGTGAGTTCATGTTCCCAGACTCGCACCACCTGCCAGCCCTCCTTGCGGAGCGCCCGGTTGACGAATCGGTCCCGCGCCATATTCGCCATCAACTTCTTCGCCCAAAAGAGTTTTCCAGTCCGGACTCCCCCGGCTGTCACCCTGAGCCTGTCGAAGGGTCCCGCCGTTTCGCCCTTCCCCCTCCTGTCTACTGCCCCTGCCCCCATCGAACTCTTCCTCAACCACTTGGCCGGGCTGGAATGAACCGGACACCCGTGCCAGAAACACCCGTCGACGAAGACAACGACGCGCTCCTTTGGAAAAATGAAATCCGGCCTGACCGTTGTAGCGGCGGTCTGCGACCGCCGGTCGTGTCCCGCGTCCTCACGAATTGTAGGGCGAGCGTCCCGCTTGCCGCCGTATCCCCTTTCACCCTTCCCTCTTCTCTCTTCTACCTTACCACTCTTTCCCCTCCTGTCTCCTGACTTCTGACTTCCGTCTCCTATCCTCACCCTCTGCTGTCGTCTCCATCCGACAATGCCGTGCTTCCGCAACAATTTCACCAGCGCCAACTCCGTGTCCCGGTTCCCGCGCCCGCGAATGCGCGACATCACTTCGGAGCGTTTGCGCTTGGTGGAACGAAGAGTTTTGCCCTCTCACTCCGTACGCGGGCCGAAACAGTTCCCGTCTTCGTCGGTAATCGTTCCGTCGGGAAGCACCGTTACGGGGACAACGTATTCCTCAACGGTGATGGCGTCGTCAAAGTCTCGCTCACCGTCTAGAAACTGTTGGAGTCGGGTCATGGCGTTGTCGACGATTTCTCTTTGCGCCTCCAACTCGGTTTCAAAAACGATGTACTTCCCATCGCCATCACTCACAACGGGCACAGGCCCTTGGCAGAGTGTGTTGATGTAAATGCAAAAGCCCTGTGTGCTCATTGTCGCGGCCAGCTCTACGCTCGTTGTTTTTCAACCTGCTCTTCAATCTGTTTCAGAATGCGGCGATAGTGCTGCGCGATTCTTTCCGCTTCCTCGGCATCTCGGCATTCTTCAGCTATGAAGAACTCGCTAGGCAGTTCACCAGTTCGCAAATAGCTAGCCGTGTCCTCCCACTGTTTTGTACGCACTTCAAGTCCTTCGACGGCTTGGCCGAGGTCGTTTTCATCAAGTCTTAGGAGAATCGATCGCCCCATGCCTAATAGGATAGATGTTCTAATCTGGAACACAACTCTTTTCGACTTCTGGTAGCCTGGCTGCGTGGCTCAGGAGCGCAAGAATATCGTCGGCGAGCGAGTCAAGGAAGCGAGGCACAAGCACAAGCCGCCGCTGACGCAAGACGAACTTTCCGGTCGGCTCTCCGCTGTTGGTGTCGCCATTGACCGGGCGGGTATCTCTAAGATCGAAGTTGGCCTCCGGAGTGTGCTCGACTTTGAAGTTAAGGGTTTGGCGAAAGCGCTCGGCGTTTCAGCAACTTGGCTACTTGGCGTGAAGGAGTAGAGAAACTATGGCGTACGAAGAGCTATTCCTTGATTTGTTAAAAGCCGAACGAGAGGAAGATGTCACAGACGCGCTAACGGTTTATGACTTGGTGAAATTTTCCGACTCAAATTGGTTGCCGTACGGCGGAATCGAAAATAACTACGGCATCATCGGAGCACAGCAAGCCGATGCCCTCGGCGCGCTCGTTGAAAAGGTGGTCAATTCGATTGATGCCATCTTGATGAGAGAATGCTTTGCGAGAAACCTTGATCCCAGAAGCAATCTCGTGCCGCGCTCAATGAGTGAGGCCGCAGAGCAGTTCCTAATGATTCCCGAGGGAAATCTTGCCAAGTTGTCTGCAACCCAACGAACGGAACTTGCGGGGCGAAACATCAGTATCATCGTCACCGGCTACAAGCCTGCCGACGGCAACCCTTGTGTCATCGTCGTTGACACCGGAGAAGGACAAAAGCCGGAAGATTTTAAGGAGACTTTGGTTTCGTTGCTAAAAAGCAATAAGACTTCCGTTCCGTTTGTCCAAGGGAAATTCAACATGGGGAGCACTGGAAGTTTGACGTACTGCAGCCCAAATAAGAATTACCAGCTGATCGCTTCGCGCCGTAACGCCGCTATCCCCGGGGTCAAGAATCCGAAATGGGGGTTCACTGTTGTCAGAAAGCGGCCACCGCTGAAGAACGAGAAGAACGAGCGTTACGAATACCTCGCGCCTAAAGGAAAAGTCTCCGAACTCGATCTTGATGAAATTCTAATTTATCCGGACGACGAAGGGTCTCCGTATGAACGGCCAATCAAATACGGGACAATTGTGAAGCTTTATGAGTACGACCTTCCGGGTAGCACAAGGACGATGGCGACCGCAGATTTCTACAGAGCTTTGTCTAACAAGCTCTGGACGGTGGTTGTTCCAATGCGCATTCATGAGACGCGGGGTTACAAGGGGCATACTCTTGAGAGCACGTTTTCAGGAATGAACATCCGGCTTGAGGATGACAAAGGTGACGTGCTGGAGGAAGGGTTTCCTTGCAACTTCACATTAAATATTCCGAAGGTCGGGATGGTTGAGGGGCGCATTTGCCTGTTCAAAAAGAACGCCGAAATATCACGATGGGTAAGTTCGCGAGAGGCGATTATTTACACCATCAACGGTCAGTCGCATGGCGCGCTGCCGAATGATTTTTTCCGACGACAATCTGTCAACCTTCCGTGGATACAGAAGCAGCTTTTGATCAACATTGATTGTTCACGCCTCGACCAACAATTGATCAACAGGATGTTTATGACCAGCCGTGACAGGCAACGAGATGTTCAAGAAAAGGATTTTCTGGAATCTGCGTTGGCTGAATTTGTCCGCAAGCATCCGGGTCTGCGAGATTGGAATGAGCGACGACACAGGGAATGGACGGACGAGAAACTTGCGGGGGAAGCAGACACAATTGAGCTGTTTGAAAAGTTGGTGGCACAGAATCCAGCTCTTGCAGAACTCCTTGGTGTCGGCATCAAAGTCAAAGTGCCGAAGCCTGGCGATCTGCCAATCCCGAAATTCGAGGGGCAAAGGTTTCCGACATTCCTAAAAATCGAAGGCGCAGGCGAAAGCAACGATTTCATCAAGAAGTGTCCTCAAAATTCGTACTGCCGGGTGACCTTGCTGACTGACGCAGAGAACGATTATCTAGTGCGGGCGTTTGACCCCGGCAAGTTTATTGTCAGGCCGGAAGCACTCGTAAGAAGCACAAGTCTTTACAATGGACATTTGGAATTACAGCTACAACCGGACAAGACATACGATATTGGTCACCGTATTGAGGTGAAAGTCATGCTGACCAGCCCAAACTCGACAGAGGGTTATTTCTCGGTTCGATTCTGGATGGAGATTGATTCGCCGACGGAGCCGAAAAAGAATCCACCGAGCCCGCCCAAGCCGCCAAAAACTTCGACCACCGCCCTGCCTGAAATCCGAGAAATAAGGAAAGAGCAGTGGTCTGAGGACATCGAGATCAATTCGGACGACGATGTCGTGAAGATAATGAAAGACAATCAAGTGACGACTTCGCTCGTGAATGTAGATAATCGGTACTACCGCCGCTACGTTTATGCGAACCCGAAAAGGGAGCAAGAAATCAGGAACCTCTACAAGATTTCGTCAACAATTATGGGGTTGTGGTTGATCGAACAAGTTGATAAGGGTGGGCTCCAAGAAGAAAACCGAAGATCGGTGAGCAATTCGCTGGGCAGACTCCTACTCCCAATGATTGATTCGCTCGGGAGCAAGCTGGCTGAATTAGAGCAGGGTTAGATGGTGTTGATTCGCTACCAGACCCTGATTTTTCCGGCTTCAATTCTATGCCCTCTTCGGCCATTGTGACCGCATGCCCAATGCTCCTAGCGTAAAATGGACGCGCGAGCACCTGCTCATCGCGCTGAATCTCTATTGTAAGCTGCCGTTCGGAAAATTTCATAGCGGCAATCCCATCATTATCGAAGTCGCGCGCAAAATGGGGCGAACGCCGAGCAGCCTCGCGATGAAGCTGTGTAATTTCGCGTCGCTCGATCCTGTCCAGAGAAAACGGGGCATCAAAGGACTCGAAGGCGCTTCCAAGCAAGACAGGGTGACGTGGGATGAGTTTCAGTCTGACGTAGCAACGCTTGGCCCCGCGAGTGAGCAGACGTTCCACGACCTCTTCACGCGAGATGATGGCAAAGAGGTGGACCTCCTTGACCGCGAGAGCGTCCGACTCGAGAAGACGGTCCGTCTGCGCACACCATCGGGGCCCACGGAAGGAGAGGCGACCGTTCGGGTTCGACGTGGACAGCAGTTTTTCCGACAGGCTATCCTTAATGCCTACGGTGTCCGCTGCTGCATTACCGGTATCGCCGTGCCGCGCCTTCTGGTTGCCAGTCACATCAAACCGTGGAATCAGTTTCCGCAGGAGCGTCTAAACCCGCAAAACGGCCTGTGTCTTTCGTCGCTTCACGATGCGGCATTTGATGGGGGTCTAATCACGTTGGACAAACAGTTTCGCGTCGTCCTCAGCAAACGGCTGAAGAGCTATTTGCCACAGCCTGCACTGAAGCGAAGTTTCGTTGCGTTCGAGGGTAAGACGATCCGTTTGCCGGAAAAACTGGCCGAGCCAGCGCAGAAATTCCTCGAATATCACCGCACGAAACTCTTTGCAGACGCATAGCTCGCGGACAGATGTAGCGTAGTTAGCCCTCGCCATAAATCGTAGTCTAAGCATTCTCCCTGAAATGACCACAGACAATGAGTCATATTTCCGTATGCCCCGTAGTTGGCACGTTTGTCGGAAATCAGTCTATCGACGATGAGTGACATTCTTGCGGGCGGCGAAACAGGCCTTAAGCCATATTCGGTGAACCGACTTTCCTCTTGTCGTCGCAGCAGTGCAGGAGGATGATGGCGGCGAAGAAGTTATGCCAAGGCGAAGAAGACAACCCAGCCCAGTCGAGCTGGCATTAGACCTTGCGGCGCCCGTTATCGGGCTGTTCTGCGTAATAGCCGTGATGATGACGTTCTTCGCACCCAATCTTCTCAAAATTATTATCGGTTTGATCCAACTGATGCTCGTCGTTCTCGTGTGCGGCGGTGTGGCCTTCGCCGGTTTTCTCGTCATTCGCGCGGTTGTTGGCGGCACTCACAAGCCATCAGTATCGAATCCAACGACGATGATCCCCCGTAGTACGCCGGCAGCGCCATCTATGCATCTAAATCCCTTCGAGACGATCTCGCGCTCCGAATGGGACCTTGATAGATCTGGGCCGCAGAAGCCCCAGCCTACCCAGGCGCAAAGCCTTCAACAGCGACTCAGGGCAATCGATTGGTTTCAATTCGAGAAGGTGGTGAGTGCGATTTACGAGGTGCGCGGGTGCACGGTCCGACGCCTCGGTGGAGCGAAACCCGATGGCGGAATCGACCTCATCGTGGAGAACGGCGACGAGCGCCTCGTGGTGCAGTGCAAGCACTGGCGAAAATGGAGCGTGGGGGTGCGGCACGTTCGCGAACTTTTGGGGACCTTGACGGATGCGAAGATCGAGACTGGCGTGCTCGTAACATTGCGGGGCTGCACGTGTGAGGCGAAGGAATTGGCCGACAAGCACAAGATCGTAATTGTCGAAGAGGCTGAGTTGGTGGAGTTGATGCGGAATATGGATGGTTCGACCAACCGGCGGATCGGTGAGATATTGAACGATACCAGAAAGCTTTGCCCGAGGTGCGAACGTCCCCTTGTGATGAGGACGGCGAAGAAGGGCCATAATCTAGGCCAACAATTCTGGGGGTGTTCAAATTATCCGCGGTGTCGGTACATTCTCCGGAACGCGTGAGTCCGTGCGCTTCACGTTGTTTGCGGACGTTGCGCCCGAACGCAGTCAGGACGGAATGTCTGTTCGCCATGACTCATAGTCTAAGAAGCGGGCGCGGAAAAGTGTATGGACGACGAGTCATATTCGGTTGGGGACGAATACGACGGCAAGCGGGCCGCTCGCCCTACAATTCGGCGTGGGAAAGCTCGTGACGATGAGTCATAATCGGTTTGGAGGGGCGATGGGATCACGACGGCAAGCGGCGCGCTTGCCCTACAATTGCGGAGGACGGACGCGGCGCGCTGGGCCCTTCGACCGGGCTCAGGACAGGCCAGCGCGCCCTACCCCGGTAGGAGCGGGGCGGAATTGTTCCGAGGCCGGGCCGGAAATATCTGGACTTTTGAACGCGCTTTTGCTTGAATTTCGGGCGTAGAGGCGAGTGTGCACAATCTCTGTTGGTCTCACGTCTGAACTTTAATTGGCGAGAAAGGCAGGGCCGGGAGACGAAGGGTGGTTTGCGAGGCAGGGCAGTGGCTTTTCGTTGGCTGGCGGTGCCGCTCATGGGCGCCTGTTTCCTTGTATCCACGGCGCGGGCGGACATTTATACTTTTGGAGTGGTGCTTGATGGGTTTCAGGAGATCCCGCCCAATACGAGTACCGGGACCGGCGACGCGGAACTCACGCTGGACACTTCCAGCGGGTACGTGAACATCGCCACCAACGGCGGCTTCTACCAGGATTTGATCGGCAATTCGAGTGCCGTCAGTATCAACGGCCCGGCGGGCTATGGGACCAACGCCGCGATATTGCTGGTGTTGACGCTGGCTTCGCCCGGCACCCAGAGCGGCACATTCTCCGGCAACGGCACTCTCTCCATGGCGAATGTAACCGCGATGATCAATACCGACACCTACATCAATATCCGCAGCAACGTATATCCCAGCGGTGAAATCCGCGGCCAGATCGTCTACTTCGTGCCAGAACCGACGAGCGCGGCGTTGGTGTGCCTGGGGTTGTCCGGATTGCTGATCTTCCGCCGCCGCCGCAGGTAAAGCCAGCAGACCATGAGTCAGATTCGGCGGGGCGGGGGGATGACGACGGCAGGCGGGACGCTCGCCCTACTTGTTTCGTCTTTGACCATGCCGCCCAGCCATCGCGCGGGAGCCAACGCCGGGCGAATGGAAGAAAAGCTGCGTTAGCCCGCCTGACATAACCTCAATGATGCAGAATCTGTTCCTGTAGGAGCGGTTTGTAACCGCGACGGGTCGCGATTGAAAATCGCTCCTACGACGGCATCGGGGCTTTACAGGATTACGACGGCAAGCGGGACGCTTGCCCTACTTGTTTCATCTTTGACCATGCCGCCCAACCACCGCGCGGGAGCCAACGCCGGGTGAATGGAAGAAAAGCTGCGTTAGGCCGCCTGACATAACCTCCATGATGCGGAATCTGTTCCTGTAGGAGCGGGTTGTAACCGCGACCGGTCGCGATTGAAAATCGCTCCTACGACGGCGAGCGGGCTTTACAGGATGACGACGGCAGGCGGCGCGCTTGCCCTACAATTGCAGAGGACGGACGCGGCGCGCTGGGCCAGCGCGCTCCGCCAAAGGCGGACAAGCCTACCCACCTCGGCGGGCGAGCCAACGGCTGCGGCGGCCAAGATGGCCGCCCTACAATTCGGTTGGAGAATTCGCGTGCGGCGGGTCAGCGAGGTTCGGGTAGCCAGTCTGTGGGTCTACTTCAGCCAGCCAATCTTGATCTCGCTCTCGATCGCTTTGAATTCCGGATCGCCGGTGACGAGTTCGGCTTTCTTCTGTCTGGCCAACGCGGCGGCGAAGGCGTCGGCCAGAGACATTTTGTGATTGGCTTTGAAATGTGCGGCCACTTCGGCGAGATCGCGGTCGGCAGGGACGATTTGGATGGGAAGTTGGAGCAGGGCCTGCCGGGAGGCGAGCCAGTCGTTTGCCCCGTTCTCGCGGATCACTCGGTAGCCCGCCTCGGCCCAGTTGACGGTGGTGATGAAGATGTCGCGACTGTCCCGGCTCGCTTCCTGGAGCAGTTGTTTGACCATGTCTCGGCCCGGCTCCGCGAACAAGAAGGCCAGCACCGCGTAGCTGTCAAATACGGTGGCGCGCAATCTTGTCCTCGTCGCGCCGCACTTCCTCGGCGTGTTCCTCGATTAGCTCCTGGGTGACAAGTTTTGAACCGGGCTTGCGCTTGAGCATGCCACAAACGGAGTCGATGTACGCGCGGGTGACGGGCTGGAGGATGATCTTGCCGTTGTCCTCCACGAAGTTCACGCGCGTGCCTTTCTTGATATTGAATTTGCGGCGAATCTTGGCCGGTATGACCAACTGCCCCTTGGATGTCACATACGCTGCATGCATGGTAGTCCTCTCGCTTGGGAGGTAATGTACAACATTTATTGGATGTAATGCAAGCGAAATATGTAAGACAATTCTACTGTGCTTACTATTGTAGAATGTCTTACTTGTTCGGCTCCAGACGTCTGTGGTGTCGGGGTAAACGTGGGTGAGAAAGGCCGGACTTGCCTTACATCTTGCGGGCGCTGACCAACACTTGCTGGCCGTCTTGCGTCCAGGGGCGGGCGAATTGCAGTGGGAAATTTTTTGGCGGGAAATGCCCGAGGTCGAACATCTGGACCCAGAATCGCTGGTACCCGGTCACCATGGGCAGCACATCGAGTTGCAGCAGCGTTTCCTGCGTGAGGTAAATGCCGGAGACCACTTTCACGTTGTCATTGATCGCGTAGTAATCCTTCTCCTCGTACGGCGCCCAGATCGCCGAGCGGTCGGCGTACCATGCCACCGCCCATGGAATGTCGCTGACCAGCACTTCGTCCTGCGCAAACTCCTTCCCCAGGAGTGTGATGACATCGGCCCGGTACGGCGGATAGGGCAACGTCGTCGCCGGTGGCAGCAGCATGAAGATGAACGGCAGCGCGTTGAACACGGCGAACGCCCCGATCAACGTCGTCCGCACCAGCCGCGTGCGAAACTGCAGCCGTTCAAACATCACGTAGAAGAACGCCACGCCGTACACGATGATCAGCGGCGCGAACACCGTCAGGAAATTCCGTTTCGGCGGACCCGCGATGCTCATCCAGATGATCGATGTCAGCAACGCCCAGAAGACAAACCGTCGCAGCCGGAACACTTCTTCCTGCCGGAACCGGTGCAGTAACCCGACGAGAAAGAAAACGATCAGATAGTTGGACCCAATGTCTTTCAGGCCCACCTCGTACAACTGCCGCGCGTTGATCAACGCCCGCCGCACCTGTTGCCGCAGCCGCAACTCCGGAAAATCGCCGCCGAACATCCGTTGCACCTGTCCCACCTTGATCTCGTTCGCCGTCCCCTCCCCCACACCCTCCAACAACTCAAACCGGCTCAGCCCAAACAGCGTCTGCGACGCCCGCCAGTTCCGCACCATCCACGGCGTCAGCACCAGCGCGAACACCACCACGCACAAGCTGCACTTCACCCGCCAGCGTTTGGGAAACGAGACGGCCACGTAGATCAGCAGGGGAACCAGTACCGACGCGAACGCGTATTGCGTGAGCGTCCCCAGCGCCACCGCCAGCACGCTCACCGCCAACGCCCCGTACACCCAGCCCACCGACCGCCCCGCCGCCTGCCACTTCTCCGCCTTGAACACTCCATACGCCGTCAGCAGGAACAGCACCGACAGCAATCCCCACGACAGGCCTGAGATCGCCGTTTCCAAAAGCGGATTGCAAAACAGGTACATGAACGCGCTCATTGCCGCCACGCGATGATCGAACATCTCCCGCGCCAGCACGTACATCAGCACCATCCCCACCAGATAACACCCCCATCCCATCAGCATGATCACCCGGTCGGCGGGCAGCGTCCACGCGCCATTGGCCACGTCGAAATTCGGTGGCAGGACGCGAAACACCATCGACAGCGCCAGCGGATACACCGGCGGCGACCACAATTCCGCTTGCGTGTTCGCTACGCGATCCAGCGGCGGCCGGCCAATCGAGTTGAGGTACCAGATTTCCAAGGGACGAATATTCTGCGTCACATACCCGCGGCCGCGCGCGAGATTGCGCGCCAACTGCCCGGCGTCCATCACCTCCGCGTCGTGCAAACCGTAGAACTGCGTGCCCGTGTACAGCAGAATGACCAGCAAAACCACCACGGCGAAAATGAACAGACGAAACGGCCCCAGATCCGCGCCCACGTCCATCCTGAAAATCAGGTCTTGCACCCGCTCAAACAGCGGTTTGTACTCGACGGGCTCGTTCGATTTCTTTCCCGCAATGAAGGGCATGATAACGAGCCGCGAGCTTATCCCACGCCCGCCAGCGATTCAAGATATTGCGCGGACACACGCTCATCCCGCCACGCCTGCGTCAAATTCCCGAATTAATTTCTCTCACATCACTCATTGTCTGCGGAACAGTCGTTCGATGTCAATAACACGTGAAGTTGGCCGCTGTTTGTAACAAGTGATCTGTCCGCTTTTGGTTATTGGCTGTTTGTCGTTCCGTCTGCCCGCCGCCCTGGGGGGAGAGGGCGGCGGCGGTCAGGCCGCCCGTTTCAGTTTCTCCTTCACCGCTTGACCGATGGTGTCATACCAGCCCAAGATGTGCGGCCCATAGCGCACCGACCAGCGCCCGTCCAAGTGCTCACACACCTTGACCCGACACTTCGCGTAGCTCCAGCGACTCGACTGGGGCGCGATCTGCAACCGCTGTCCGCCCACCGTCACCGTGTTGTCGGCTGCTACGCTGCGCTCGTGTTGCACACAGAGGATCGCCGCCAACTCCGCTTTCCCGTAGGGCACGAAGGCTTCCGCTTTCTCCTGCGTCGGCTCGGTCCAGTGGCGCCGATGCCACGGCAGAAACTTCTGGCGGATGTAGCGGTTGGCTTGCGCCAGAGTCGTCAGACCGGCTCGGCCGATCTCCCGTGGCAACCGTCCCTGCCAGGAACCGAAGAACCGTTCCATCCGCCCGCGGCCTTGCGGGCAGTAGCTGGGGATGTGTTCGATGCCCAACTGGGCCAGCGCCCGGCCGATCTCGGTCAGTTGGCTCTTGTCGACCGCCCCACCGGCCCGGGGCGTGTGGAAGAAATGGCTGCCCCGATCCGTGTACAGGCTGCAAAACAGGCCCTGTTCTTCGATCACTTCCTGCAGAGCGGCCAGCACCGTGCGCGTGCTTTCCTGCTCGACCAGTTGCGCGTAGTAGCAGTCGGTGTCAGCGTCATCGACCACCGCCACCAGATCCACCTGCGCCGGTGCCAGGGCCGGAATCCACGCGTGCGTGCTGCCATCCACGTACAGCAGCATCCCGCGCAACGGTCGACGGTCGCGGCGTTGGTGATGGCGGCCCCGTTTGGCCCGGGCCGCGACCAGCCCGGCGGTCTGCAACGCGGTCTTGACCCACTGATAACTCACCGGCAAGCCACGCTGCTCGCGCAACTGGTCGCAGAAATGCGCGACGTTGAAGCCCTGGTAGTGTTCTTGGTACAAGCGCAGAACCCGTTGCACCGTGGCCAGCGGCATCCGCTTCGGACTGGGTCGGTGCCGCCGCCGATCCAGCAGCCCCTCGTAGCCGCGCTGCTGGTAGCGCGCTTTCCAGCGGCGCATCGTGCGGCAACTCACGCCCAGAATCTCGGCGGCCTGCCACCACTGTAGTTGTCCACTGATCGCTTTGAGAATCACTTCCTGTACTTTCATGGCCCGCTCCACGGCGGGTATCGGATAGCCCTCCATTCGCCTCCCCTTGGTTGAGGGCCATTTCCTTACCCCGCCACAGCGGACACTTCACTTGTTATTCCCACCGGTCATATCACTTGTTATCGACACGGAACAGTCGTTCGATTGACTGTTTCCGATGGCTCTGGTACCGTCGGCCCGCGGTCGTAGCTCGACGGTCTTCATCTGAAAGCCAATGAAAAAATCTCTGAGCGCCTTGTTTCTGTTGGCCGCCAGTCTTGCTCCATTGGCCTCCGCCGCGGTCATCGGCACGAACACGCCGGCTCTGTCGCTCACGGCTGAGCGCGTGGCCACGCTGCCCGTGGACCAACAGCCCTTTTGGAAAACATACCTGGCGCGTTCGACCCAGCAGCTACTGACCGACCAGGGTTTTCTGCAAACCGAAATGCGCGAGCATGGGATCAAGGAGTCGGTGTTTCCACCCCCGGGTCGATCGGCGAGTTCCCTTCCGTTGGATAAAGCGGCCGCGTGGTACGGCGAACCCGAGGCACGACGCATTGCTGATATCGTGATCTCGTTTCAGACTCCCGCCGGCGGATGGAGCAAAAACCTGGACATGACGCGTCACCCCCGCGCACAGGGCGAGAGCTTCGCTCCCGACAACCGCTCGCACTACCTCGGCCAGGGTGATTTTGATATGCCCCATGACACGAATTGGAACTACGTGGGCACGTTCGACAATGATGCCACCACCACCCAATTGCGCTATCTCGCGAAGGTCATCGCCGCGGCCGGAACCAACCAGACCGCGTCGTATCAAAATGCGTTCTTGCGGGGGATTGACTACACCCTGGACGCCCAATACCCGAACGGTGGCTGGCCGCAGGTCTGGCCACTCGAAGGCGGCTACCATGACACCATCACCCACAACGACGACGCGATGATCAACATTCTCGGTTTCTTGCGCGACGTTTCCAACGCGACCAACGAGTTTGCCTTCGTGCCCGCCTCGACCCGCGCGCTTACCGCCGCCAGCGTCGAACTTGGTACCGAGTGCATCCTCGCCACGCAGATCGTCATCAACGGTCATCGCACTGTCTGGTGCCAGCAACACGATCCCCTAACGCTCCAGCCGGCGTCCGGCCGCAATTACGAGATGCCTTCCGCGGTTTCCAGCGAGAGTGCGGACATCATGATATTCCTGATGCAATTGCCTAAGCCCGACTCGCAGGTCGTCTTGGCTGTGCAGGCTGCGGCCACGTGGTTCGAGAAAATCAAGATTACCAACATGGCCTTCGAACGTACCGATGATAATGACCGTCGCCTCGTGCCTGCGCCCGGCAGTGGGCCGCTGTGGGCCCGTTATTATGAGATCGGCTCCGACCGCCCGATTTTTGCCGATCGCGACAAAACCATCCACGATAAACTCGGTGAGATCTCGCGAGAACGGCGCCTTGGTTACGCCTGGTACCGGGACACACCCGAGCGCGCTCTCCAAGAGTACGCTGTGTGGAGCAAAACCCACCCCTGAATCAGCTTATTGACCCAGGCCGTGCAACACGGTGCGAAGCTCGGCGGCATGCGTGGCGGGATTCACCTTCGGGTTCACGAACGCGATCTTGCCGGCCTTGTCGATGACGAACGTGACCCGGCTGGCGACCTTGCTGTCGTCGTTGGCCACGCCATACAGCTTCGCGATCGATTTGTCGGTGTCTGCCAGCAACACGAATGGCAGTTTGTATTTCGTAATGAAGTTTCTGTGCGACTCGACCGAGTCAAAGCTCACGCCGAACACCGTCGCATTCAGCCCCTTGAACTCATCGAAGTTGTCACGAATGCTGCAGGCTTCCATCGTGCAACCCTTTGTGTCGTCCTTCGGGTAGAAATACAAAATGATATTGCCCTTGCCGATGTAATCCTTCAGATGCATGGTCGTGCCATCACTCGCCGCCGCGGAAAAATCCGGCGCACTGTCGCCCACCTTCGGCATCTCGGCGCCGAACGCCGAGAATTGTATCATCACTAGGCCCACCCAAAGAAGAATGCACGCTTTCATAAGCTTCACTCGTTATGTGGTATTTTCACAGTGCTCTTGCCGATGAACTCACGGATGACGGAGTCACCCGGTATGATGTCGTACGTTTCCGCTTCTTCCCGCGTGATGCCTTCCACGGATTGGAGTAGCTGCTTGACGCGGTCGTACCGGATGTGCGCGTCAAGGAACCCGCGGTACGGCTCGAAGGCTTCGGGTTGCGGCAAGTATCCCTGGACCCCGGTGAAGAACGGTTTCAGCGCCGCCAGATCGAAGGGCAGACCGCCGTTGACGACGTGGTCGGCCAGCCCCATCAAGGGGACGATGCTGAATAATTCGCCCGCGCGCACGTAGTGCCAGTGCAACATCGTCGAGAGCGGACTGTGATTGCGATGCTGCACGTCCCGCAGCATCCGCCGGATCAGCCGCACGTCCGTGAATTTCGTCAGGCGATTGGTGCTCCCGTCGCCTTCGTACAACACGTTGAGTGTCTCGATGTACACGCGAAATTGCGTTGACGCGTCAATTTCCTCGGTGATCGGCGGGTAGAACCCGTGCAGGCAATCCAGCAGCAAAATCTGTCCCTTCTCCAGCTTCACCGGCTTCGAGGAGACGCGCCTTCCTTCCTTGAAACTGTACACCGGCTTCTCAATCGTTTTGCCGTCGAGCAATTCTTTGAGATGGCGGTTGAGCAACTGGATGTCCAGCGCCTCGGGCGTTTCGAAATTGCGGTCATTGATCCAATCCGATGGATGCTCAATGAGCGCCCAGAAATAATCGTCGAGGTTCAGCATCAGGAACTTCAACCCGTGCTTCTGGAGCCGCTCGGTCAGCTTCACCGTCGTCGTGGTCTTGCCCGACGAACTCGGCCCGCTCACCCACATCATGCGGATATCATCCCCGCCGCTCAGGCGCGCCATCACTTTGCGGGCCGCCTCATCCAGCGACGCTTCGTAAGCCGCGAGCGATTCATCGACGAGTGGCTTGAGCTTGCCGCTGCGCACCACTTCGTTCAGCCCGGCGATCGTGTCGCACCCATGCTGGCGGTTCCACTCCAGCGTCTTCTCCATCCGTTTCCGCGGAAACCCGTTGCCCACGAATTGCGTCTCGTTGATCGCCCCCTCCCGGAGCCAGTGACGGCCCCAGCGATAACACTCATACGCATCCGCCGTGTTTTGGAAACCGTAACTGCGCAACGCGTGCAACACGCCATCCTGGATTGTCTCAATGGTGGGGGGGAAATTCGCGATCAAGTGATGGTGGTTGGCATTCAGACACAAGACCACGGCATCCGCCACGAACTCCGCAATGCTTTCGTCGGAATTGTAGGCCTCAAAAATCTTTTCGTTGATGCCGGGCAGATAGTCCTGATGAAATCCGCCGATCGACTCCGCGGCCCGCAACACCGCCTTGCAGATCCGGTCCTCGTCGAACGACACGAGCGCCCGATTGCGTTTCTGTACCTTGATGATGCGGTTCTGGATCGCCATGGGATTGCCTTGACAAAATCTTACCATAACCCCGCCCACCCCGGCAATGCCCTTGCAACCCGCCCTACGAACCATCTCTGTTCTGCCGTTCTTGACGCATCGCGAACATTCTGTTAGGCGTTACGGCATCCCACAGGAGGCTGGCTATGAACAACAAACTGTCGCAATGCATCGCGGAAGCCATTGGTACGTTCACGCTCATTTTCATCGGCATCGGCGCCATTTACGCCAATCCCGGCCTGCTGGGTGTCGCCCTGGCACATGGGTTGGCCATCGCCGTCATGGTATCGGCCACGGGCCATATTTCAGGCGGACACCTCAACCCGGCCGTCACCTTCGGCTTGTTGGTGGGTGGCAAAATTGATGTCGGCGGCGCGATCCGCTATTGGATTTCGCAACTGATCGGCGCGACCGCCGCTGGATTTGTCTGCCTCGCGTTGTTTGGCCGTGCGATTGTCGTCGGGGGCACGCCGCAACTAGGTGCCACCACCAGCCCGCTGGCCGGCATCACCATTGAGGCTTTCGTCACTTTCTTCCTTATCTTCGTTGTGTACGGAACTGCGGTGGACCCACGGGCGCCGAAAATCGGTGGTCTAGCCATTGGCCTGACCATCACCATGGGGATCCTGTTCGCCGGTCCGCTGACTGGCGGGGCCATCAACCCTGCACGCGCCTTCGGCCCCGCGCTGGCTGCGAGCTCCTGGGATGCACACTACGTCTACTGGATTGGCCCCATGCTGGGCGGCGCGCTGGCCGGCCTCGTGTACAAGTCATTCCTGATGCCCAAGAGTTAAGATTCACTCCGGTTTTTCAGACGGGGTCGACTCTGATCGGGGCATGGTGCCGGTGCGTGATGGCAGCGGCGGATTCGGTTGCTGGACATCGTGCATTGCCTTCTCTAAAACTGACTCCGCACCTTCACCATAACCGGAAATAAAACCCCGACGAAAATCATCACGCACGCTGGACGGAGCGTTAATGACGTACGCGCGAAGGTAGTCCACCAGCCACTCGCGCGAAACCTTCTGTAATTTCAAGGCTTTCCCGGAGTCATGACCGAGCGTCAGATAGTCGCGTCTGTCATACTCTGGGTGGGCATAACCCTGGGTGTTATCCCCGTAGGAATATGCTGGCGCGGGGGTATACTGATTGTAGTAATCGTATTGCGGCGAATAATAGTAGCCGCAACCGGAGTAGTAATACGGCCCCCAATAATACGGGTACCATGCCAGAGGCCATCCGAAGTAAAAACCGTAATGCCCGTAATCGTGATAGTAGTAACTACGGCCAAAACGCTGACGTCCGCCAAATCCGCCGCCGAAGCCCCCAAAACCGCCCATGCGTGCGCTCGCCAGAGGAACCGCGACCAGCATCGATACGAAAACACCCACAACAAAGGAATCGAGATAACGCTTCATACTCAACCACCTCTATGAGATTAGATGCCCGGAAGCGCGTTTTGGTTCAAATACGAATGTTGTTCCAATCTAATAGGTTACCTGATTGGAACAGTGAGTTCCTCTGTTAAGCAGAATCGATCTCAAATCCCATCTTGCGGAGTCGCTGTAGTTTGTAGAGCAGAGCACGACGGCTGATGCCGAGGGCTTTCGCCGTCTCGGTCCGGTTAAAATGGTGTTTACGCAGGGCCTGGAGGATCGCTTCTCGCTCGATCTCTTCCAATTGGCCGATGTCCGTCAACCCCGCCGCGTTTGGTTGGTCCGCAGCAGCCCGGACGCGCTGGGGCAGATGCTCCGGCAGGATAAGTTCGCTGCGGGAAAGCAGCACCGCGCGTTCCATCGCGTTGCGCAATTCGCGCACGTTGCCAGGCCAGGGATACCGCTCGAGACACGCCGCGACTGTGTCCGAAAAACGTGCGCGGCCCTTCGCAAATTCCGCGATGAACTGGCTGGCCAGGGGCAGGATGTCTTCGCGCCTCTCGCGCAATGGCGGGATGTCGAGTTCGACCACGTTCAGCCGATAAAACAGGTCTTCCCGAAAACGCCCGTTCTTGACCTCTTCATCCAGATTGCGGTTGCTGGCCGCCAGAATGCGAGCGTTGGTATGCACCTCGCGATTCGAACCGACCCGCTGAAAGCGCCCATCCTGCGTGACCCGGAGCAGCTTGGCCTGGAGCTGCGGCGACATCTCCGCAACCTCGTCGAGAAAAATCGTGCCGTCGTTGGCTTCTTCAAACCGGCCAATGCGCTGCGCGTGGGCGCCGGTGAACGCGCCCCGTTCGTGTCCGAAAAGCTCCGTTTCCAGAAGTGTTTCCGGAATCGCGGCGCAATTCACCTTCACCAGCGAACCAGCGGCGCGCGTACTCCAGGCATGGATGACATCCGCCAATACTTCTTTACCGACACCGCTTTCGCCGGTGATTAGCACGCGGGTCTCGGACGGAGCGATGAGCGAGGCGTCCCGAAAGACAGCTTGCATGAGCGGGCTTTTGGCCACCACGGTCGGCGGTAATTTTCTATCCTCGCCATATTGCAAGGGAACCGACTTGGAAATACCCGTGGCTTGCTGGACAGTGGCCAGTAATTCGTCCAGATCGATGGGTTTGGCGAGATAGTTGACCGCACCGTCCCGCATGGCCCCCACGGCCTCGCGAATGTCCGCGTAGGCGGTGACCAACAACACGGGCAATGCGGCGTGCTCCTGACGCGCGCGCCGCAGTGTTTCCAGCCCGGACAGACCGGGCATGCGCACATCGGAAACCATCATGCTGATTTTCCCGGTGGACAGAAGTTCCAGCGCGCGCTCACCGGAATCCGCGACAACGGTTTCAAAGCCCTGGCTGCGGAGGAATGAATCCAGCAAGCTGCGCTGCCCGGGGTCGTCATCCACGATCAGGATGCGCACGGGCTGGTTCGGTTTGACTTCCGATGCTGGCGTCCTCAAGTTCGGGCTACAAGTTTCAGGTGCGTCAGACGAAAGATAGCACCTTTCGGCTGGTTGGAAAGACATTCGATTTCCCAACCGTGCGCCAGCACGATCTGCTGCACCACTGCCAGCCCAAGCCCGGTCCCCTTCTCCTGTGTCGTGACGTAGGGCTTGAAAATCTCCTGGCGCAGCTCGGGTGGCACGCCGGGGCCGTTGTCGCGGATGTCGAGCACGGCCTCGGACGCATCCTGTTTCTCCGCCACGATCTGAATCTTTCCGCCCACGTCGACGGCTTGAATGGCGTTCAACAAGAGGTTGAACAGCGTTTGGCGCAGCAATTGTTCGTCCGCCTCAATATACAGCGGCTCGCCCTTGACCTCGATCTGGACCTTTTTTTCCTCAATGTCGTAACTCAGGGCGCGAACAACTTCGTTGACGGCCGAACCCAATGCGAGAACGGTCCGGCGCACTTCACGAGGACGCGAATAGTTGATGAACTCGTTTAATTGGGCCGTGACCTTGTCTGTTTCGTCCACGATCGCGCGCGATTTGTCCCGGATTTCCGCGGGCGCATCGGGCAATTTGGAAATCATCTGGGCCATGCCGCGGATGATGTTGAGCGGGTTGCGGGTCTCATGCGCGAGTCCCGCAGCGGCCAGATTCATTTCTTTGAGATGCGTGTTCAGTTCGCTGGTGCGCACCAGGCGAATCTGGAGGTCCGAAGACGTGCCGAGATTGCGCCACGCCAGCCCGAAACCAACGACCGAAACCGCGGCGAGGGCACCGATGATTAATCGCAGCCACAGGTCTTGATTGCTGGCGACGCGCACCGATTGCGTGGACATCACGATCAGAAAGCTGTGTACCCCCTGCTTCTGCAGCATCGCCTGGTATTCCTCGTCGCTCATTCCCCAAGGCCGGCCGAACCGCGGCCGGCCCTCGCCGCCACGTGACCGGGACCAGGCCGCAGCGGCATTGGTGCCGACAACTCCCCCGTCGGCATTGGTCAGATTCTCGGACGGTACCGATTCCGTAGCTGCAGGTGGCGGGCGGTTGGTACCGGACGACCTCAAAAAATCCTCACGAGACAGGATGACCGGAGGATTCGTTCTCTCGATGTCATGCGTAACAGTGGCACCCAGGTCCACCAGATTCATCAAGGTGACGGTCTGTTCGTCCCAATGCTCTGATGGCCCGGCGATGGCCCTGGCCTGGGATTCAGGATGCGCGCCGGCGGACGCGACGACGTCGCCGGTGGCGTTCAACAGCGCGATTCCGCCCAATTCACCTGGCCTGACGAGATCAGTCAGCGCGGATTCCAGCCGTTCCTTGGAGACAACACCGCCGAAACGCCGTTGCGACCGCAACACGATGCCCAGAGTCGTCGAGATGTCTTTCGCCCGTAGAATCAACTCGGCGCGGGCGGCGCGGCGCACGCGAAAATGCTCGGTAACCTGCCAGCCCAGGATCAGCATCCAGGCAGCCAGCAGGAGGCCATAAATCAGCACGCTGCGGCGACGTAGTTCCATGCACGGCGATTCGAGTGAACGCGCTTACTGACCCGAATTCGCGCCTTTCGATTGCTTCGTCGGCACCTTGTCGAGAAATCTATCCAATGCCTGTTCCGAATACGACTTGGGAATCAGGGAGCGGTTTCTTTCATCCTTGGATAGCGCGGCCAATTGCGTTGGGGCCTGGATCACATAGGGCGTCAGAAAAATCAGCAATTCCTCATGGGCATTGCTGGTGGTTGTCCGCTTGAAAAGATTCCCCAGCAGCGGAATGTCACCGAGGAACGGGATCTTCTGCTCGGCGGAGGCCTTGGAGCGCTGCATCAAGCCGCCAATGACGACGGTTTGCCCGTTGGGCGTTATCGCCACCGTGTTGGCGGACACCGTGTCAATGACCGGCGCGTTGACCCCTTGCGCGATGGGAACCGTCAACGTCGGGTCGATCGATGAAGTCTGCGGCGCGACAATCATCTGCACCATGCCGTCGCTGGTAATGTAGGGCGTCACGGTCAAAATAATTCCCACATCCGTGTACGTCACCGAGTTGATCGGCGCGCCGGAGATCGTGTTGAAACTGACGCTGGTGATCAAAGGAACTTCTTGTCCCACGACGACGCTGGCCGGCTGGTTATTGCGGGCCAGAATGGACGGCCGCGACAACACTTCCGCCTTGCCCGCCTGCGCAATGGCGCGCAAGGTCGCTTGAAAATCGTTTCCGAGGATCTGGTACATTCCGGCGCCCGCCCCTGCGGCGAACGGCGCAATCGCCTGAAAGCTTTGGATCGGCAACCCAAAGGAATTCAGTACCGGCGCGTTGGAACCCGTGCCGGAACTAAGGGCGGACAGTCCGAAGGAATTGACCGCAATCCCCGTCTTCGAGCCGCCAATCCCGTTCATCCATCCACCTTCCACACCAAGATCCAACGCGTCGTTGTGCGTGACCTGCATGAAGACGACCTTGATGAGTACCTGGGGTTGTGGACGATCCAGGCTGGCGATGATGTCCGCTATGTTCGCAGTGGTATTGCTGTCCGCGAGGATCGTAATGTTGTGCGTATCGGGGTCGACGGAGATCGTCGCGTTGCCGACTGTGCCGTTGACATTGTATTGCTGACTGCCACTGCTGGTAGCGGAGTTGGCCGCGCCACGGTTGCCGCCCCCGGCACCCCCGCCAAAACCTCCGAAACCGCCAAAGCCTCCACCGCCTGCGGGGCGTTGTCCTCCCTGTTGTGCCTCGACCGCCACGCATAAGCAAAATCCGAGCAGCGCCACGAGACATCGTTTCCATTTCCAGACCTGAGTATTCATAATTCCATGCTCCTTGGTTAATAACCGGTCAAAACGTCGGCAACCCGGCGCCACTGCGCGACGAACCTGGCGTACCCCCGCCCAACCCCGTACTACTGCTCGTCGTGCTGCCCTGATTCTGCTGGATTCGATTCGCCAAGGGGCTGAGTTGCGTTGAAGAAGAACTCTTCGCCGTCGTACTGCTCTGGAACATATCCTGCAACACCTGTTGAACCTGCTGGGGATCCGCATTCTGCAAGTGAATGACACTGACCTGCTGCATTTTCCCCGGCGATTCCTGATCAAGCTGCTCAACCATGCCGGCGATTTGCTCGATCATGTCCCTCGCCGCGGTGACCACCACCGACGATGTGCGAGGATCCGCCACTGCCACGACCTGTTGCCGCTTCTTGATCCGGTCCGATTGCGTACTCCCACCAGCCGCGGGCGCGGCACTTCCGCCCCCGGCTCGCCCAAAATTGCCGCCGCCACCACCACCAAATCCGCCGCCGCCAAACCCGCCGCCCCTGAATCCGCCACCGCCAAAAAATCCGCCGGGCCCGAATCCGCCAAATCGTATCGGTGTTTGGTTGCCGCCCGCACCCCCTTGGTCCGAGAATAGCCCGGTCAGCAGATTCGCGATCTCGGTTGGGTCGTGGTGTTTCAAATGAAACACGCGTACTTCCGTCGCGTCCTCGGCGCTCGAATCGATGGCCCTGATGATCTCCGCCATGTGGCGGATGTTCGCCTGCGTATCGGTAATCACGATCGAATTGCCGGCCTCGTTCGCGACGATCGTGGCATGGGGGGACGTCATCGACGACAGATCCTTCACCAATTGCTCCGCCTCGACAAACCGGATCGGAATGATTTGGGTCACGATTTCGTCGTTCTTCGGAATCGCGCTGGGTTCGTTGCCGACCTTGACGGGAATGTCCCCGTGGATCGCGTCATCCCGGCTCATGATCGTCAACGTCCGTCCGTTGCGCACGGCGGCGTACCCGTTCTTGTTCAACTCGGAATTCAACAGTTCCACCGCTTCATCCTTGGTCACCGGTTGATTGCTCCAGACATCCACTTTCCCTTTGACCGGCGTGTTCAGTTGGATGATGAAGCCAGCCGCGTCGCTGAGGTAATTCAGCACCAGATCGATCGGCGCTCCCCGAAAGTTCAGGCGCAACTCGTTGCTCCACCGGCTGTCCACGGCAACCGGAACAGACGGCGCCGGTTGCGCGCTCGCCGCGGCGTCATTGGTCTGCGGCGCGGCAGTTTCCTCGGCCGCTTGTGGAGTTGGACCCGTTTCCGGCGGGGCCGATTCAGTTGCTTCGGGTGCTGCCGGAGATGGCGCCTGGTCTTGGGCCGCCGGCGCATTGTTGTCTCCGTCCGTTGGCGGCGCTTGCTGCGCGTAAATGGACGCAACTAATCCGAACGCGTACGCCACCGACAGGGTGCGTAACAGTAATGTGTTCATTTCAACTCCTGTTCTCTCCGTTGCATAAGTTTCTTGAGGACATCGTTCACCTCGCCACCAGACCCGCTGTCCGTGCTGCTCGACGGCACGCTCGACGGGTTGTCTGACGCCTCCGTCTCCGCATCGGCGGGCAATTCACTCTGCGCAACCAACTGCCAATTCGTTCCTTCGTGACGCATCTGCGTCCCCACCTTCAGTTCCACCCGCTTGTTGGCGGATTCCAGCTTCACCGTGTTCGGCGTGATCTCCGCGACCTTGTAACCGGCGATGACCCCGTTCCGTTCGAGGACCTTCCGATATCCCTCACTTGTTCCATCGAAAAACGCAAATTGTCCCTTCTGATAACTCATCGTGCCCACCAGTACGAATGCGTCCACCGCTGCTCCCCGTCGTCCCGGCCGCGACCGGGATTGGCGCGAGTACCGGTCGGGATTGAAAATGTTCCTGTCCGCGATGATCTGAAAAAATGAGTAATTCGTCCGTGATGGCGCATTCGTTTCCTGGCCGGATGCCGCCATAGCCTTTCCCATCACCAACACCGCGCCCACGCACAGGATTCGGGCCATGTGTCCGTTCCGCCGCTTGTCGTTGTTCCGCTTCTGGTTCATTCGGCTTGTCCGCCCGGTGTCAATACCAGCCCGCTGACTCGCAGACCCATCGCCAGTTCCCGGCCCGCGTTGTCGCGCGAGCTGAGTTCAATCGATTCAAACTTCAGCGCCATCGGATCCTTTTCGATATCGTAGAGAAAGCGGCACAACGTCGCCAGATCGCCGGACGCGTCCACGCGGCATTCAAGCGTCATGTACTCGTCCGCGTCGTGCTTCCATTGCGGCGTAAGCCCGGTGATGCTCACGTGGCTCTCTTGCGACCACGAGTCAAACGCCTTGAGCAACTGCTGTTCAGCCAGCGACGCGTTGTTCGTCAGCGCGTTCTGGCTCATGGTTTCCCAGCGCGCGCGCAGACTTTTCTCCCGTTGCAGCAACAGCGAGCCGTCCGCAACTTCTTTGCGCAAGTCCGCGATCCGCAGCGAGCGCGCCTTCCACACTTTCGTCAGTGGCCCGAACACCAGTCGGTCCGCCGCAAAGACGGCGACGACGGCAATCGTCAGGATGATCAGGAGCCGCTGGCGATTCTCAATTTTCACTGGAACCTCCTTCGCCGTAACGAAAATCGAACGTGAATTGCATCGGCGCCTTGCCGCGAATCTGATCGACCTTCACGTCGTGTACGCCCTCCGCACTCCGCAACTGAACCAGTGTCCGCAATAGCGCGGCGTTGTCGCGCGCCGTGCCCGAACAACTCACCGTATTCACGTCTCGAATTTCCACCGTCTTGGCCGTCACCACGCCGTCTTCGGGGAACACCAGGGCTAGTTGCCGCAGAATCATCAGGCACCGAAACGAATCATCATACCACGGTCGGTACTGCCGAATCTGCTGCTGCAAGCCCTCCAGTTCATGAACCGTCGGCGCCATCTTCGTCCATTTGGAATTCAACCGCACCAATTGCCATTGTTGGATGCCAAACGCGCCGAGGACAATCACGGCCAACCCCGCCGCCACCGCGCCTACCGTCTGCAATTTGCCGGAAGCATACTGCGTGGTGATTCGCTTCCAAGCCGAAATCCTTGGCGCCAAAAACTCAAACGGATCCTTGCGACCAACCAACTGCCACGCCGCAAGGCTGAACGCAGGCGAGATGGCCGCCCCCGCCGGAATCACCACGCCAAATTCATCCGCCGCATATCCTGACGCCAACTCGACCTGTAACCCAGCCGGCTCCATGCGCGGCCGGAGTTCAGCCGCCAACTGCTGCGCCAGCTCCCGCGCCCCAAAAATGCGAATGCGCTTCACCATGGCTCGGACGTCGGGAGACAATTGCCCGAGCGTGATGCGCGCTTCGCGCGCGACAAGGTCGCCGTGCAAAATCCGCTCGCCGCTTTCGGTTTCCAGCACGCCTTCCAGTGCCCGCAACGCCGCTACGCCGCCGCCGCAGGTGATTTGCAACCCGACATGGTCTTCGTTGATTGCGAGCGCGAGCACGCCGTTGGACGCTTCTACGGCCGGCGGTTGCAGCGCCGCGATACCGAGCGCGAAACTGAGCGGCTTCAGTTTCGCCGCGCGCAGCACCCGTTCCAATCGATCGAGATGGCTCCTCGGAATGCCCACAAAAGTGGCGTACTGCTCGCCTGACGGCGACGCATAACGCGACGTCGACACACGCAACGTCATCACGTCGGATGGAAACCCGCGTTCCGTTTCGATTTGCAGAAAGCTGGCGACATCGGCCTCCGCCAGGTCTGGCAGTTTCACATTGGCCGTCATGGCCCATTTCAGTGGAACGGCAACGACACAGTGCCGCTCGCGCACACCTGCCGCTTCGAGATGGTTCACGATCTCGCGGCCAACCAGTTCCGCGTCGTTCGTCAGCGGATCGAGAGACAGCGTCGCGGTAATGGTCTGCTCGGCCAGGAGCGAGCCGTTTTGTCGGCGCAACACCACGCCGTCCAACCGGCTCCCGTCCAACGTCACGGCGAGCACACTCGTCAGCTTCTTTCGTTTTCCAAAATCGATGTTCAGAAGATTGTTCATCTCGTCTCGTTCGCCACCCAGGTGTCACGCACGTGTTTTCCGAGCGCCCAACCGAGCCGGCTCAAGTCCTGCCGATACACCACCTGTACGTTGCCGCTGCTGAGATCGAATACGAACCGGGTGCGGCGGTAGCCGCGGCCATACGGCCCAAGCGCAGCAATATCGGCACTGAATTGATAGCTGGATGTCGTAATGTAGTCCCCTTGGGCCAGCGATTGGATCGCCGTGCTACCCGCGCCGAGCGCGTCCACAATCCAGGCAATCGACGTGAGCAGGGTGGGATTTGCCTGGCGATAGTTCACCAATTGCTGCGCCGAGTCCGGGTCCATGCCGCGCAAGCACGCCAGCACTGCGGCGCTCGCGGTATTGACGTTCACGCGGCCATACACATACGGCCCGTTGCTGGCCGTAAGCCCGTTGGCAACCTTTGCAAATTCAACTGACGTCATTCCACTTCGCAAATAGAATTGCAACAGATTGTTGACCGTCACCGCCCGGGTGATTGTTCTCCCGCCCGGCCCTCTGGTCCGCGTGACGAACCGTGAGAGAATCTGATTGGCACGCGACGACCCCAATTGCGCAGTCAGCAATGGACCGAGCGTCGCTTGATTGTTCACGTTCGTATACGGCGTACCGTCGCTATGAATATTCGGTTCGCGGCTGTAGACCGTGACGTATTCAAAAATCCCGGGGTTGACCTGGCCGTTGTGGTTTTCGTCTGTTTCGTTTTCATCGAGAACGCCGTTACGATTCACGTCATCGCCGACGAGCAGGTCGATGCTCGAGCCATACACGAGACGCAGTTCATCCACCGTTTCGAACGGGGCGCTCTTGTCGACGTATCCCAGTTGCGCGTAATTCAAACCATACAGGCTGGCGCCGTTCGTGTTGCGCCAATCCACAATCGCGGTCGCGAAATCGAGGGTCATGTTCGGCAAATCGGCCAGCGCGTTCGTGCGAGCGTAGTTCAAATTCAGTTTTGACGCTTCATCAATCAAGGCAAAATACGGCTCCGTGGACGGTGTTGCGGATGGGTTGCGGCCGATGATCCAAAAGTGCGCGTCACCGACCGGTACGGCTTCCGCCCGGTATTCTGTAAGATCCGGCACGGCGCCGTTGGTCGCAGAATTGGCCAGCACATAACTGATGTACCGGGCGGCGCCTTCGATGGCCTGGTCCGCCGCCAGGCCGCACACGCGGTTGTCCGACGCGCGCAATTCCGAGGACATCGAATCCGCAAAATAGAGCGCGATGCTGACCAACCCGAACGCAATCCACAACACGATGACCAGCACCGAGCCGCTGAGCAGGCGATGGATTGCTGTTGAATGGCGAGATTTCATCTAGTTTCCGGTGCTCGCGATGGTCTGAATCTGGTTCGTGGCGGACTGCGATACGATGGGCACAACCATTTCAATCGGTTGTTGATCGGACGCATCGCCCGTACCGCTGGCGAGTTGGACGCGCACCCGCACCGCGACGGGTAAATTGGTATTGCTCAGGGTTGTGTCCCACGTGCTAATCCACTGGGTGCCATCGTAACACTCGAATGTGATGTCTTGCACGCCGCCCATCACCCATTGGTCGTCCGATTCCGGAGTGACCGTATTGAGCAGGTTCCGCGTGACACTGCGAAACAGGTCTTTCCCACCGCTCGTGGTGCGCACCGCAGGCTCCTTGAGTTCGTACGTGACCTTTTGGACGTCGCCCCACGGCTCGCTGTCGCGCAACGCGCCGGTGGCCGTGTACAGTTCGATGGCCGCATTCTGGTTCATGTTCGGCTCGCTGACATTGCCGACCTTGAAATCGCCCGATAGGATCCCGACCGGCGACACCGCGCACAGCAAATCACGGCGCAAAAACGTCACCGCCTGCTGTACCGGCTGCGCCTCGTCCACCACGTCGGCGGTGCGCTCGCGCAGTCGGAGTGCGGTGAAAAACGCCGCGTTGATCACGACCAGCACAATGGCCATCACGCCGACGGCCAGAACCATCTCGATCAGGGTGAACCCCCTCACGCGCCGTGTTGGTGAATGTGTGCTCATTGTTGTTGTACCGGCGGCACCAGCGTGCTCAGGCGGACAGGAAAGTCCCTGCCCTGCGCCGAAAAGATCACTTCCGCCGTGACCAACTGCATCGCATCTTCCGTCCGCGCCTCGCTCCGCACGGTCCAGCGAAACTCCCGGCCGCTCTCGTTGACCGTCCCACCCTGCATCGGCTGGTTCCAATTCCCGGTGACGATCGCTTCGTTCAACACCCTGTCCGCCACGCGTGCCGCCTGGCCTTTCCGCGCGGCGACCTCACCGGAAAGACTCGCGACACGTAGCGCGGCCACCGCCACCGGAATCACGATGGCCATGAACGTAAGCGCCGCCAGCACTTCCACGAGTGTGAACGCCGTCTCGTGTCTTCTGCTGCTGCCCCTATTTATTCGTGTTGCGAATTTCATAACTCATTCGATTGCGCGCCTGAATCAACCATAACGTCGCACCGGTCGAATCGTTCAAGCGCAACGTCTGCGGACTGTTCTCATCGATCGTGCCGTCGGGCAAAAATCGGATCGCCGGCATGTTACGAAGCATCGTCGCGCTCAACGCCAGATTCATCACCGCGATCTGCACGTTGCCATCCGTTGAAAACTCCAACGCCTTCGGATCGCTGTGCGCCGCCGTTGCCTCCCGTTCGACGCCGTATCCACCCCGCGCCGCGTTCACCCACAGCAACATCGGCATTCCCTCCGAAATCGCGCGGCTCTGGGCGGCGCGCGTGAGCGACAGCAGCCGTCGCGCCTCCGAGTCGAGCGCGCGACCGCGCACGAAGCTCGAAAGCCTCGGCGCGATGAGCGACGCCGCCACGGCCAGCAACGTCAGCACGAGGATCAATTCGATGAGCGTGAACCCGTGCCGACATCGTGCCCTACCGCCTGTTTGTCCAATTGCAAATGTCATCGTCTGTTCCCGCGCGACCGTCTGTCCCCATCGACATGATGTCGTAGGAAGTCGGGTTGTGACGGCCGGGACATTCATAAATGTAATCGTTACCCCACGGGTCCTTCGGAATCGCGTCCGCCTGAAGATATGGCCCGTGCCAGTTGGGCGCGTTGCGCGGTTGTTGAATCAAGTCCACGAGCCCGGCTTTCCCCTGCGGGTAATGGCCCATATCTACTTCGAAGGCGTCGAGCGCGGTCTTGAACGTGGAAATCTGCGTTTGCGCCGCCGTTACGCGCCCGCGCTCGGTGGTGCCGGCAAACTTCGGCAGCACGATGGCCGCCAGCAGCCCGAGAATGACCAGCACGAGGAGCAATTCGACGAGCGTAAAGCCGCCCTGCGCCCCACGACTGATTGAGTTTCGAATGTCCGTCTTGCGTTTCATAATCGTCTCCCGAACGTTGGCGACCTTCATTTGATGTATTGTTGCAGCGTGAAAATCGGTAGCAGCATGCCGATGAAAATCGTGCCGATGAATCCCGCGACCACGAAGAGCATCAGCGGCTCGGCGAGCGCGACCGCGATCTTCAATTGTCGATCCAAATCGCCCTCGGTCACGCCCGCGATACGGACCAGTTCGCCGTCGAGCCGTCCGCTCTCTTCCGCGACCGACACCATTTCTAGAACGGAACCCGGAAACAGCCCTTTGCAGCCCGCCAGGCTTTCGCCGAGGCGTCCGCCCTCCTGCACCCGGCTGATGGAAGTGGACACGGCGTCCACGAGGATTTGATTGCCGATGGATTTTCGCGCCACGCTCAGGCCCTGCACCAGCGGCACGCCGGCGCCGAGCAACGTGCCGAGCATCCGGCAAAAGCGGGCCATCGCAAACTGCGCGACGAGCGGGCCAACCATGGGCGCACGCAGAATCAGTCCCTCCCAGACGCGGCGGCCTTTTTCCGAGGTCACCCAGTTGCGGATCAGAACACCGACGATGAACAACCCGGCCAGCACGAACAATCCATAGGAGCGGACGATCTCGCTCGCCGCGATGATGATCTGGGTGATGACCGGCAGCGTGCCACCGAATCCCTTGAACAATTTTTGAAAATTCGGAATGAAGAATACGAGCAGAAAGATCAGCACGCCGAGCGCGAGCACGACGAGAATGCAGGGATACAGCATCGCACTCGTCACCTTCGAGCGCAGTTCCCGTTCCCGCGATTGAAAGTCCGCGATCTGCGCCAGCACCACGTCCAGAAATCCACCCACCTCGCCCGCCTGCACCATCGCGACGTACACGCGGGGAAAGACATCCGGCGATTTCGCCATGGCATCGGCCAGCGACATGCCGTCGATGACGAGGTCGTGAATCTCCTTCCACTTCGCGGCGGCGGTGGGGGTCGAGGCTTCCCGGTGGAGAATGACCAGCGCGCGGCTCAACGGCACACCCGCCGCAAGCAGGCTGGAGAGCAACCGCGTAAAATTCTCCAGAGCGCGCGGTGTCACCTTCTCGGGCCTCAATTTCAGCGAAATCTTTCCCAGCGAAACGGGGAGCGCGGAGCCGTTGGCGGTCTTGACGGATGTCCCTTCCGACAAATTCACCGGTCGCAAGCCCAGCGTTTCCATCTGCCGAAACGCGTCGGGCCGGCCCGCGGCTTCGAGCTGCCCTTCGGTCATCGAACCGTCGGCTTGCACCGCTTTATATTGAAAGGTCGCCATATTACGCCCGGCCCGCCGTGGCACCCGCTGGTGCCACATCTTTCTTGGCGCGTTCGATTTCCTTGGCGGTCGTCACGCTCAACACCTCTTCGGCGGTCGTGATCCCGAGCCGCACGAGCCGCCAGCCGTCCTCCGCCAGCGAACTCGTCCCCCCGCGCCGCGCGGCGTCGCGGATCTGGTCGGTAGACGCGCTTTTCAGAATCAACTGACGAATTTCACTGTCACTATCCATCCATTCGAAAATCCCATGACGTCCGTGGAACCCCGTCAGGCGGCACTCGCGGCAGCCCACCGAGCGATAGATCGTGGTGGCCGCGGGAATACCGACCTGTGATTTGAACGCCTGCGCCGCCGGCGAATCATCCGGCTGTTTGCAGTGCTTGCACAGCACGCGCACGAGGCGCTGGGCGAGCACCGCTTCGAGCGATGACGCGACCAGATACGGCTCGACGCCCATGTCCACCAGCCGCGTCAGCGCTCCCGGTGCGTCATTGGTGTGCAGGGTGGAAAAGACCAGATGTCCCGTCAGCGACGCCTGCACGGCAATCTGCGCGGTTTCCTCATCGCGAATTTCGCCTATGAGAATCACGTCGGGATCGTGCCGCAGAATCGAGCGCAGGCCGCGCGCAAATGTCAGCCCGGCCTTTTCCGAGACCTGGATTTGGTTGACGCCTTTGAGTTGGTACTCGACCGGGTCTTCGATCGTGATGATCTTGCGGACGAAATCGTTGATCTCGTTGAGGGCGGTGTACAATGTGGATGTCTTGCCGCTCCCCGTCGGCCCGGTGACGAGAATGATTCCGTGCGGCAGTTGGAGGACACGGCGGAAACAGTCTAACTCGCGCTGGCCCATGTCGAGTTCGCCCATGCCGCGCAGCGTGCTACTTTGCCGCAACAACCTCATGACGACCGCCTCGCCGTGCAGCATCGGAATCACCGAGACGCGGATATCCACTTCGCTGTCGTCGATGCGGATTTTGATGCGGCCGTCCTGTGGCAGCCGTTTTTCCGCGATGTTGAGATGGCTCAGGATCTTGACGCGTGAGACAATGGCCGGTTGGAAACGCTTCAGCTGTGCCGGCACGGACGTGTCCTGCAGGACGCCATCGATGCGGTAGCGAATCCGAAACTCGTCCTCGAACGGCTCCAGATGAATGTCCGACGCGCGCAGTTGAATCGCGTCGCGCAACACCTGGTTGACGAAGCGGATGATGGATGCATCGTCTTCCGCCGGCGCGTCGAGATCGGTGTTCTCCCCGTTGTCGTCGACAACCTCGAACCCTTTCTCTTCGTCGAGCGTGCCGATCGTGTCCGCGCCGACGCCCAGGCGTTTTTTCATTTCCCGCTGGATCGCCTCGGTGGACGCCAGGACCGGCTTGAGGTTCAAGCCGGTCAACGTCTTCAACGCATCGAGTCCCTGCGTGGCGAACAGGCGGCTGGTGGCCACCTCGACGGTGCCGTTGTCACGGCGCAACGGAAGCAATTCCTCCCTCAACAGAACGCGAGCGGGAAACAGCGAGAGGATCTGGCGGTCCGGCTCGACGTCTTCGAGCGAGGTATACGTCAGGCCATACTCTTTGGCCAACCACCGCAGCACGTCCTCTTCGCTCTGGACAGCAGTCCGGGCGCGCACCAACGTCTCCATGTCGGCGGTGGACAGTTGCCTGGCGGCAACCATGCGCTCCAGCAACGGCTTCGACGCGGCGTCTTGCGCGACGGTCTCACTCATGTTTGTAACCACCCGTGTGTGCCTGCTTGTGGCTGTGCATTCAGTTTAACAGGCCCAGCAGGACAGCTTGCGCTTCTTGATGCATGGACAGCACCTTCCGAAGGTCTTCCTGCGCCTGTTCGAGTTTGGCCTGTTTGTCCTTGCGCGAGGCGCGGTATTTCTCCAGCAAGGTCTTCACTTGCGCGGCCGGCACATTGTCATCCAGCGCTTTTTGCAGCGACTCCGCTTCGGGGCTGGGCTGGTTGAACGCGTTCCGTCGACCGGCATTGTCCGTGCCGCCGCGACCGCCCATCCGGCCAAAGCCGCCGCCAAATCCGACGTCACGTCGGGCATCGAATATTTTCTGCACCAACGGCTGCACCGCCGCCCAGTCCGTGTCATTGGTGAACGCGAGCCGGTCCTTGATGTTATCCATAAAGCGCTGCTGGAATTGGGCCGGATCGAAGTTTCCTCCGCGGCGACCGCCTTGGCCGCCCTGGTCCTGTCCGGCATTGTTGGAATTTGAATTCCCGCCCTGCGCCCAAACGCTGCCCGCGCCCAGACACAGAACACCGGCTGCTCCGCAAATTGCTACCACGCGATTTAGTTTCATCGCCACGTTCTCCTCCCGCACATTGTTTGGTTTTTACTTCCCGTCGCGCACAGATTGGCCGCCACACGCGGACAAGTGCTTGCGCTGGCGTTACCCTTTGCATGGAACATGCCAGTGCGAAAAACCCCTGATTTTCGAGGAAAACTGATAGAACACCTGCGCAATCCCTGCGCAAAGTCATGGCGCGCGCGCAGATTTTGCGCAACACGATTGGGATGAATTCTCGGTCCGAGAACGGCAGATTTCGGAAGCGCATTCGTGCGTAGGGCGCACCCCCGTCGTGTGCGCCCTTCGCCGGAATGGAGGGCAGGCGCGGGGGCCTGCCCCTACGGGACGAGGCGGACGCGGTAGTAGCGGGTGTTGTTGGTCGCGGCGCCGATATCCAAGTAGTTCGTCACACTGCCGACGGTGTTGGTGACGGTGAAGATGGGGGTGAAGTTGTTGGTGCTGTAGCTGCCACCGGGGCCACCAGATGTTGCCTGCAACTCGTTGGTCTGGCCGGGGGTGGTCTGCCAGGTGATGAGGATGTTGTTGGCTTGTTTGGCGATGCTGGTGATGCGGAAGGGTGTGGCGGCGCTGAGAATGCTGCCGTTGTTGACGAAGGTGTTGTGGAAGTTGGTCGTGCCGCCGGTGATGTCGATGAGACCGTTGTTGACGACGGGGCCGTAGAATTCGAGGATGCTGCCGTTGATCGCCCGCAGGGTGCCGTTGTTGGTGACGATGCCTGTAAACGTCAATGTGCCGCCGCAGTTGGCCAGCACCGTGGCGTCGGGATCGATGACGACGGAACCGTCAAGCGTGCCGCAGCCGGTCACAGACGAGTTCGTGTCGACCAATAACCCATTAGCGAACGAATGGAAACCGCCGGCCAGATGGAACGTGGCCACATCGGTGCCGTCGCCAATCACAAAGTTCTGTCCGTTCGTCACGAACGTGCCGCCGGTAACCAACAGGCCACTCGTGAACGAGAAGGTATTGTCCCCATCGCCATCGGACAGCACAAATTGGCCCGCCGTCACCGTCCCAGCATTGATCGACAGCGTGCCACCATCAATCTCTAGTACGCCAGTGCCCAGCCCGTTTGTCACGCACAATGTGCCGCCCGAGACATTGATGGAGGGGTTGTTGTAGTAGTTACCACTAAACACGTTGGCCGCGAAGACCGCACCGTCGTCGGCAATGGTCCAGTTGGCATCCTGACTGTTGTTCATGCCTAGGTCATTTTCTATGCGCCAGACCGAACCGGTTCCCGTAACCAGCACGCCCACGAGGTCGCCAAGATCCCCGCTTCCGCTGTACATCGCGCCACCGCCCGCTATGATCACGGAACCTTTGCCGTCGATAACGAGATCATTTTCGACGTGCCACACCGAGCCTGCTCCCGTGACTTGGACACCACCTCCCGCTTCCGCCCCCTGAAAGTCCCCACTTCCGCTGTACACCGCGCCGCCGTTGGCGATGATCATGTAGACATAGTAGTAGCCTGCCAAGACTAGACCATCTTCGATGCGCCAGACCGAACCCGGCCCCGTGACTACTACCGTTTGGAGATCCTCGTCGTAACCCACCACTTCCCCGCTTCCACTGTACACCGCGCCACCATTCGAGATGACCATAGAACCAAAAAATGGTCCCTCTTCGGGGGCCGCATTGACGAAGAGTTCGCCGCTATTGCTCCAGACCGAGCCGGTTCCCGCGATCGATACAGACGTAATGACATAGCCGCTTCCGCTGTACACCGCACCCCCATCGGCAATTGTTAATTCGTTGGATGCGCTAGGGAACCCGCTGAAACTCAGACTGCCGGCATTGCTCCAGACAGAGCCGTTGCCGGTGACGACCACCGAACTGTCACCTACCTGACTGCCACCGCAATACACTGCGCCGCCGTTGGAGATCGTCAATGCGTTGCCGAAGTTGGCCCCCCCACCATTGAACTCCACGAAACCTATTGATAGACCGCCGCTATCGCTCCAGACCGAACCGTTGCCGCTGACGATGACCCCATTGTTGTCACTTTCATTAGGATCGTGTGTATAGCCGAAGCCGATATAGCCGTTGTTGTTGTACACTTTAGCCCCGCCCGAGATGGTTAGGGTGTTGCTTGAGCCATTGTAGCCAACAGCGAGATCGCCGCTGTTGCTCCAGACCGAGCTTGGTCCGTCCACCAAGACCTCGTTGTTGCTGCCGGTTACGTTGTAGCCCACGTAGCTGTTACTAACGACCACCGCGCCGCCATCGGCGATCCAGAGGAAGTTGTTTGCGCCGGAATTGCCGACGTAAAGGCTGCTGGCGTTGCTCCAGACCGAGCCAGAGCCGATGACGGCCGCAACATTGTTGCTGCCGCTGGCCTCATAGCCCAGGTACCCATTTCCATCTGCCAGCACGCCGCCATTCTGCACGAATAAAATATCGGCAAAGGTGTTGGAGCCGACGATGTAACTTCCCGACCAGTTGCTGGTCACGCCGCTGATGATGGCGTCTTGGAAGTCAGCGGTGTACTGCGCACGGGTGGCGGGGGCTACGGAAAGACCCAAAGCCCCGATGAGGGCGATCACTACAAGGACAGCGCGACGTTTCACTCGATGTCTCCAAGCACCAGTAAAACACAGGTCCGTAGGAGCGTCGAGATATTTCTGGCAACATCGCTCGGATGGCGGGCTGGGCCAGCCCGCCCTACCAAAATCGCGATAGGCAACGATTTTCACGGCGCGTCGGCTCCGTTATGCAGGAATCGATAGAAGGCGGGAAGGTTCGTCGGCGTCAATGTCGGCCCGTTCGGGTCGAATGGAGGCCACGTCAGACTCGCAGGATACCATGCAGGCCGCCCTGAGTATGCGAGGCTGTTGGTGATCGGCTGCATAGCGATCGTCCCCCACACCACGGCCTCGTTCAC
>Ga0302326_10000338_pt1 | contig 132536 bp, 121 predicted proteins | sample Palsa_T0_3_FD_202264 | JGI IMG/M metagenome (GOLD analysis project Ga0302326, IMG submission 202264) | Peat permafrost microbial communities from Stordalen Mire near Abisko, Sweden - Palsa_T0_3 | ecosystem: Environmental > Terrestrial > Soil > Palsa > Peat permafrost | place: Sweden: Abisko... | reverse complement strand
ATCCGTTGCTACCGCAGCCGCTGCAACGAGCGGCCGGTGTGCCTGAGGCCAGCGCCGACGGCCAGCTGCGGCTGGCGCGCCTGCGAATGCGCCAGTGGCAGCGCAGCGCCGTGCAGTGCGTGTACAGCTGGTCGCGCAGCGAAGCCGAACTACCACGCGATATGAGCCCGTTGCTGCGCCTGCCCGCCGCCGATCAGCCTGCCACGGGGGCCGGTGCCGGCGGCGCGCCGACGTTCGATCTTCAAAGCTGGCTGCTGGCGCAGGCGCCGCCGCTGCAAGCCTGGCGCGACGTCAGCGGGCCGGCGTGGCCGCGCAACCGCGCATTACGGGGCGGCACACGCTTGCTCGAGCTGCAATCGCTGTGTCCATTCCGCAGCTTTGCCGAGCTGCGATTGAAGGCGCGCAAGCTCCCGCAGCCGCAGCCCGGAATTGATCCACGTGTGCGCGGCCAGATGCTGCATCGCGCACTGGAATTGTTCTGGCGCTCGATGCGCGATTCCGCGACCCTCCAGCGCCGCGGCCGCGACGACGCGCAGGCGCTGGCACATGAGTGCGTGCAGACGGCAATCGAGATGATCGCCGCGCGGCTGCCCGCCAGCATCGGCGCCGCGCTGCTGCGGCGTGAGCGCGTGCGTGCCGAACGATTGATGGGTCAACTGATCGATTGGGAACTCAGTCGCGAGCCGTTTGCGACTCAGGTGCTGGAATCGGATCAGCCTTACGCAATCGCCGGCGTAACGCTGCAGCTGCGGCTCGACCGCATCGATCGGCTTGGCGATGGCAGGCTGGTCGTCATCGACTACAAGAGCGGCAGCGCGGAAAAATTTGACGCGTTCGCCGAGCGGCCGACGCAGCCGCAGCTGCCCGCTTATGCCATGGCGGCGGGCGATGAGGTCGCCGCGGTCGTGGCGCTCTACCTGGGCCGCGAGGGCCTGAAGCTGCGCGGTCTGGCGGACCGGCCCGAGCGCCTGGGCGCGCGCGGCATCGACACGGTGCCCGGTGGTGAGCTGGCATGGCCCGGGTTGCTGCACCTGTGGCGCGCTCGGCTTGAGCACCTGGTGCGCGAGTTCCTCGACGGCCAGGCCGCGGTACAGCCGCAGCCCGGTGCCTGCGAATACTGCCACCTGCAGATGTTATGCCGGGTCGACGCGCAGGTGCTGGCGGCCGCCGCTGCCGCCGCCGACGCGCGAGCCGCACTGGCCGCGGCGGCCATCGACGCCGACGTTCAATGACACCGTCCGATCCTCAAGCCCACGACGTGGCACTGGAACTCGATCGGCGCGCGCGGCACGAGGCGCTCGACGTCACCCGCTCGATGCTGCTGCAGGCTCCGGCCGGCTCCGGCAAGACCACCGTACTCACGGCGCGATTCCTGGCGCTGCTGGCAGCGGTAGATGCGCCGGAGGAGATCCTGGCCATCACCTTCACACGCAAGGCGGCCGCCGAGATGCGCCACCGCATTCTCGCAGCGCTGCAGGCGGCGAGCGCGGGGCAGGCGGTGGCGGGCATTGCGCCAGCATTGCTGCACGCGGCGCGCGCGCGCGATGCGGCCTGTGGCTGGAACCTGCTGCAAAATCCGTCGCGGCTACGCATCGAAACTATCGATGCGCTGAACCACTGGCTGGCAACGCAATTGCCGGTCGCGTCCCGATCGGGGCCCAGTCTTGAGATTGCGAGCGCACCGGCGTCGCTGTATCGGCGCGCGGCGCGCGCCTGTCTGCATCTGGCGGCGGAGGATCGGGACGCAGCGGCAGCTGCAGCGCTGCTGTTCGATCGGCTCGATAACAGCTGGCGGCGGCTCGAGCAGCTGCTGGCCGACATGCTCGAGCGGCGCTCGCACTGGCTGCCGCGGCTGCTGCAGGCTCGCGGCAGCGGCTTGGCGCGCCGCGTACAGGACAGTCTGCAATCCGCGCTGCGTGCCGAGCTGGCTGCGGCGATCGCCACGGTGCCGGCGGAACTGCTGCGCGAGGGTGAAGCATTGCTGGCGCACGCACTGCGCGTGCGCGCGGCCGCGACCGATGCCGTGGTCCTCAACGCCGAGCCGGCAAGCCTGCCGCACTGGCGCGCGTTGTGTGAGCTGGCGCTGACCGAGCATGGCTGGAGGCAACGCTTTACCACTCGCGAGGGCTTCGAGCGCGACGACAAGGCGATGAAGAGCCGCGTCGGCGCGTGGATTCATGCGCTCGAGCGGCTGCCAGGCGCACAGGCGCTGTGCCGCGCGCTGCGTGCGTTGCCCGATCCCCGGATCGAAGCCGCCGATCACGAGGCACTCGAGGCGCTGGCACTGCTGCTGGTGCGTGCCGCCGCTGAGCTGCAACTGGTGTTTGCCGCCAGCGCCAGGGTGGACTACAGCTATGTCGCCGCAGCGGCGCGCGACGCCTTGAGCGAGCAGGGCGCGCCCAGCGATTTTGCGCTGCGCGCGGCGGGCGCGCTGCGGCACATTCTGGTCGACGAGTTCCAGGACACCTCGTACGAACAGTTGGCGCTGCTGCGGGCGCTCACGGCAGGCTGGGAGCGTGGCGACGGCCGCACGCTGTTCGTGGTCGGCGATCCGATGCAGTCGATCTATCGGTTTCGCGAGGCCGAGGTAGGTCTGTTCCTGCAGGCGCGCGATCACGGGGTCGGCGACATCAGATTTCAAGCGCTGCAGCTGCGGCGCAATTTCCGCTCCAGTGCGCCGCTCATCGCCTGGGTGAACGCGCATTTCTCGCGCCTGTTTCCCGCCGATGACGATGCGCGGCGTGCGGCAGTTCGATATCTGGCGTCGGTGCCGGCTGCGGTTGCGGCGCACCAGGGCGCCGCCGTGACGCTGCATCGCCTGCATGACGGCGAGCTGGCGGCGGAGGCCGAGCGCGTGGTCGAGATCGTGCGGGCGGCGCGCTCCCGGGATCCCGCGGTGTCGATCGCGGTGCTGGTAGCAAGTCGCGAGCATGTTGCAGTACCGGTGGCACACCTGCGCGCGGCGGGTTTCGCGTTGCGTGGCGTTGACCTCGAGCGCCTGCGCGACCGGCCGGTGGTCCGGGATCTGGCGGCATTGACCCGGGCGCTGCTGCACGCGGGCGATCGCACTGCCTGGCTTGCACTGCTGCGCGCTCCCTGGTGCGCTATGACGCTGGCCGAACTCGAGGCGCTCAGCGCCGCGGCCGGCGCCGATATGTTCGAGCTGCTACGGTCTCTGGCGGTAGCGAGCGGCGCGGCGGCCGCGGCGCCGGCGCTGCGGCGACGGCTGTCACGCCTGTGTGCAGCATTGGCGCCGGCGATCAGCGGCGCGGAACGCGGCTTGCCGCTGTGGCAGCGCGTGCAACACAGCTGGTTGCGACTTGCGGCTCCGGCGGTACATCGCGCTGAGGTCGACCGGCTCGACGCGCACCGCTTTATCGATGCGCTGGCGCTGCACGACGATCCGGAACGGCTGGTGGGCGAGGCCCTGGGCGAGCTCACCGAGCGGCTTTATTCCGGGGCGCCGCCCCAGCCCGGTGCGATCGAGCTCATGACCGTGCACGCCGCCAAGGGCCTGGAGTGGGACATCGTGATCCTGCCTGGACTCGGTCGCAGCACTGCCGTCGACACTGATCCGCTGCTGCATTGGATCGAATTGCCGGGCGCCGGCGCGGACACGGATCTGCTGCTGGCACCGATTCGGGCCACGCCGCTGGAACCGCGCTGTTCCCTGGCCGGCTATATCAAGCGCCTGCAGCGCGAACGCGGGCGCCTGGAGCGGGTGCGGCTGCTGTACGTGGCAGCCACGCGTGCGCGCAGCGCGCTGCATCTGCTGGCTGCGCTGCCGCTGCTGGCGGATCCCGACCGGCAGCCGACACCGCGCGCGGGCTCACTGCTCAACATCCTCTGGCCAGCGATCGGCGAGCAGTTCCTGGCACTCTCGCCGGCCGCGCACACGCCGGCGCCAGCTGCGCACGCGACGCATCCGTCGTTGTGGCGGCTGCCGGAGACCTGGTCACTACCCAGCCCGCCCGCGCCGCCGGCCGTGCAACGCCTGCGACTCGCATCGATCACGCCGGAGGAGGCGCCGGAGTACCGGTGGGTTGGTTCCACCGCGCGCGCAGTCGGCACCATCGTGCACGCCGAACTGCATCGACTGGCGACGGCATCGGCGGCAGCGATGATCGCCACGTTGCCCGCGGCGATGCCCGACTATGGCGCCTGGCTCGCGGAACTCGGCGTGGCCCAGGAGCAGCATCGACACGCCAACGCGCAGGTGCAGGAGGCCATCGCGCGCACGCTCGCCGACCCGCGCGGCCGCTGGCTGCTCTCGAACTCGCATGCCGGGGCATGCAGCGAGTGGCGACTGACCGGAGTGCACCAGGGCCGCGTGGTCAGCGTCGTCATCGACCGCATGCTGGTGGACGAGCATGGGCAGCGTTGGATCGTGGATTTCAAGACCAGCGCGCACCAGGGCGGGTCGCAGCGCGACTTCATCGACAGCGAAGCCGAGCGCTATCGGCCGCAGCTGCTGCGCTACGCGGCGCTCGCCCGCCAGCTCGGCCGCGAGCCAGTTCGCCTGGCATTGTATTTTCCGCTGCTCGGAGTGTTCCGCGAACTCGATCCGTTGCCGGCCTGAACCCCGCGGCGCGGCTCCTGCGAGCGCCTCACAGCGAGCCGGCGAGCGAGAATGGGTGCCGCCCCTGGGCGTCGGCTGGCCCTAGGACCTGCAGCTTCTGGGTGAGTTCCGCGCTCGCGCCCGGCCTTGGAGTGACGCTGCCGTCGAGCTGATAGTTGCCCGTGGGCGACAGTTGCAGTACGCCGGTGACCGACAGCGGACCATTCAGGTCGCGCAACTGTGCCACCATGACGGGCGGCTGGGCGGGCGGCGTAAACTGCAGTTCGAAGCTGCCCAGGTCGGCTTGCGGGTTGTCGATATGAATCTGCAGCAGATCAATCGTGCCGTGCAGCGCGATCAGATGCTGGTCCTCAATGCGCGCCGAGTCGATCGCCAGCTGCATGCTGCCACTGACTCCAGCCGGTACCACGGCCGCATCGCCCGGCAGCGCCACGCTCGCCGCCAGTGCCGTGATCGCAAGCTTGCCGTCGCGCGCCAGATCCACCTGCGCATGGCCGCGCGCTTGCGGGTCGGGGCTCGCCAGATCGGCAACGAGGTGCAGGCGCAGCAGCGCCGCCGGATGCAGCGCCCAGGATAGCCCCGAGACCGCCAGCTCGCCCACGTGCAGCTGTCCGCAGGTGCCGCTCCACACGGTACCGGTGGGTGCGGCGCAGCTCACATCGGCCGGCAGCAGCGGCAGCAGCGTGCGCGCCGGCAGGCGCATCAGCAGCGTGACCAGAAATGCGATCGCCGCCAGGATAAGGGCTGCTCGCAACAGCATCAGCCCGCGTGCAGCACCAGCGTGGCGGTGACATTGCCGCTGCCTTTGGCGGCATCGATGGTCGCGGTCTGAACCTGCACTCCGTAGCGCTCGCGCAGCTGCGACAGCCAGGCGACCAGAGTATCGAACGGCGTCTGATCCAGTCGCACATTCAGGCCGCCATCGCCGCTGGGCTGGCTGCCGACCAGACTTTTTGACAGGCCCGATTCACGCGCCGTGCGATCCACCAGTACCACCAGCGACTCGCGCAGCGGCGGCGGTGCACTGACCTGTAATCCGGCCAGCTGCGGCGCCATGGAGCGAAGCCACTGCAGATCGTCGCGCTTGCGCTCGACCCGCTGTTGCACCGCGGCCACGCTGCGCTGCAGCGGCAACACCGTGGCGACGATAATCAACAGTACCGCGGCGACGGCGCCGAACAACAGCATGCGCCGCTCGCGCGGTTCCAGCCGCTGCAGATATTGCATCACGCGTTCAATCATCGGCTGTGCTTGCCAGTGGCGGGGGCGCCGGCGGGGCGCATGCGTATGCGGCCTTCGTAAGCGGAGCCGGCGGCCGCGCCGGAAGTCAGTTCCGCTTGCCAGCCGCCGCTGCGCAGCGCCTGATCGACGCGCTCGAGGCTGGCGGCGTCGCTCGCCTTGAGAGCAAGATCCAGGCCGCCCTCGCGAAAGCTCAGCGTCTGCACCGACGCGCCGTTGACGCCGTTTACGGCCTGCGCCAGGGCGGCCAGCGCCGACAGCAGCCCCGAGCCGCCCGCTTGCGACTGAGCCGCCAGCAGCTGCTGTTCGATGCGCGATCGCACCGCGCCGGTGCCGGGATCCCCGGGCAGTGCGCGCCGTGCCACAGCGCCGATGGCCGCATCGAGCGCACGTTCGCTGCGGTGCTGCTGCACCAGCTCCAGCGACAATCCGCCGATATGCACGGCGAACAATGTCGCCGCCAGCACCGCGGCCAGCCGCCAGCGGCGCCAGTCGCTGTCAAATGAGGTTTTCAGTGCAAAGTCACCGGTCAGCAGATTGATGAAATGGCCGGCGGCCAACTGCGGTGCCAGCAGCGGCAGCGGTCCGGAAGTGAGCAGTTGCACCTTGAGGCTGGCGCAGCGGCTACGCAGCGCCTCCGCATCGCTCGAGTGCCGCTGCCAGTCGTGCGGCGTGGCGTAGATGATCAGATCATCGCCACTGAGCTGCGCGCCGAGCGAGGCTTCGAGCGCGGCCGCCATGTCGGCCGCCGGCAGCGCCAGCGGCGGCTGGCCGGCGCGACGCACGCTGAGCATATCGCCGTCGAGCATGACCACCGTATGACCCGGGTTTTCCGGCAGCAGCGCGGCCTCGGCGCACAGCACCTCGGGTGCCAGCCCCTGGGCACGCAGCGCCGCGAGCCATTGGTCCATCAGCGAGCGCGTCACCACCGCCACGGTGGTGCGCCCGGTATGATCGTCGCGCCCACCGAGCGCGAAATGCAGCGTCTCGATATCGGCGGCGAGCTGTTCCTCCAGCGCGTAGGGTGCCAGCTGTTGCGGCCGCACGCCGCTTTTCTGCGGCAGTTCGATCTCGGTGGTGAGCACATCGCTGCTGGGCACGATGGCGGCGACGCGACGCCCGGTGGCCTCACCGGCCGCTTGCGCCAGCGCGCCCACGCGCGGCGCACCCAATGGCTGACCGTGCTGGTCGGCGAGCATCCAGCCGCACCGGTCTTCCGGGTCGCGCGACAGCTGCAGAATGAGCCATTCCGCCATGATTATTCCGTACCGAAGGTTCTGATTATGGGCCGGATCTGCCCTGATGGATCGAGGTACAGGAGACTGTACAAGGTGAAGCGCGCAGTGCCAATAGTGATGACCGAGCGCAGGCGGAAGTACGATGAGAGGGTGCCAACTCTGCCCAATAGCAGTGTCCCCGCCGCTCCAGTCACACTGCCGGTATAAGTGTTCAGGGCCGGGAAGCAGCCCTTCTCCTTGCGTGCATTGGTAAGCACCGAGACGTCGCTGCTGTATTCGTTCTTACCGCTGAGCGCATCCAGCACCACCCCCGAGGCGGTACAGACATTGATCGAATTACCCGGCGGTAATGCCGTGATATACGGCTTCAGACGATCGTAGCGATCGCGGCCGAATCCCGGCAGCGCCAGCAGCTCGGAGATGCTGGTGACCGGCAGATTGGCAGCGCGGTAGGGCGGAGTCTGCGTCAGGTAGACACTGTCCTCGGCGCCGTCGGGTGTGTTGGGCGTGTTGTCGGCATCGATCCAGTCGGCGAGGATGCCGGCCCACTTGGTCTCCAGGCCGACCTGCACCAGCAGCTGCTGGAACAGCTGTTCCCAATTCCCATCGGTGCCGCCGTTGGCGCCGGCGGCAAGATTGTTGATATTGAACTTGCCCTGCTGGTCCTCGATCTGTGCGAATTCGAGCGTGACGCCGTCGCCCAGTTCGAACGGGCCATAGGGTTGCGCCCAGGCCTGGTCGAGCGACATGGTGGCACTGGCCGACTGTTTGAGAACATAGGCCGCCATGGCTTCGGCACCCTCGGCGGCCAGCAGACTCTGGTCGGCGCCAAACATGGTGCTGGCGCGCCGCGCCGACATGGCGCTCGAGAAGCCGATCGCCGTAGCCAGCACCGCAGCGATCGCGACCAGTACCAGCGCCGTGATCAACGCAATCCCGCGCTGTGCGCCAATCGTGTAGGCGCGCAGCTCGCGGTCGCCTTCTGCATCGGACCGCATCATCCGGCCACCTCAATGTGACGCACCAGCACGCCCCAGTCATCGAGTTCGATCGTGACCTCCACCGCCACCGGCCGCAGGCGCGGCAGCGCGCTTACAGCGCCGGCGCCGGAGGTGATCGGCGGCCATCCGTTTTGCCAATTATGGCCGGCGTCCATGAAGCGCAGGCTGAAGTTCTTGACGTGATCGATCAGCTGGCGTTTGACCGGCTGCACCGCCTCGGTGGCGTCGAGCATCGGGTAGTACTGGCGGATCAGTGCACCGTTCTCGATCGAGTAGCTGACGCGCTGCAGCTCGCTGCGCTGTATGCCCGCAGGATTGGTCCAACCGCCGCGGGTGAAGGTGAGCAGCGGAGCCGAGGAGCCATTGATGCTGCTGCTGCTGCCGAACCCCCCGCTGGCACCGCTACTGAGCGTCGTGCCCAGACTGCCGATGGTGTTGTTCTGTGCCGCGCTCACGGCCGGCAGGTAGCCGTCGCCGATCAGGTTTCGCACCGGCCGCGGCGCCAGCAATTCCAAATCCTGCTCCAGCGTGCGCACCGCCTGCTGTACTGCGATCAGCCGTGCCGATTGCTCGTCCACTTCACGCCGGCTCCTGAAGGCCTGGTCCAGCGCCCGGTAGCCGAACGCGAACATGATGGCGGTGATGAACAGCGCCACCAGCAGTTCAATCAGCGTGAAGCCGCGTTGTCGTTGTGCTGCCATGCTTCAACTTCCGCCCGAGGAGCCGCTGCCGGCACCCGAGCTGCTGCTGAGCGCGCTGCCGGGATTGGTGCCCGGATTGAGCACTGCGCCGGAACTCGATGCGCCGCTGCTGCTGGCGCTGCTGGCGGTGAATCCGGTGCCGTTCCAGTCCGGTGCCTCGCCGCTGGATGCCGCCACGGCGTCGCCGCGAAAGCCGATGACCGTCGCCAGCCAGTTCTGATCCTTGCCGCTGTTCGTCACCACCGTGATGGAACTCACCGTGCCGAGCGTGCTGCCGGAACTCGATGAGTGGCCGAAGGTGCTGCCCGAACTCGAGGTAGTAAAGCCGAGTATGCCGCTGCCACTGGAGCTGCCGAAGCCCGACGAGCCCTTCAACAGGCTCGAGCCGCTGGAGCTGCTGGAACTGCTGAAACTGTTCCAGCCGCCCGAACTGGATGAGCCGGAGCTCGCCCCGGTGCGCTGCACGCGCACGATGATCTCAAGTAAACCCGGAATCGACGGCACCGGTACGATGTCCTGGCGCCAATGCCAGTTGGCATTGCCGAACGCCTTGACATCGCCTTCGGTGGTGCCGGTAGAGGGCACCTGCAGGCTCAGGCGCGTGTCGGCGACCAGATTGAGTGCGACCCATTGCGCCAGGGTCTTATCGTGCAGTGCTGAAATATTGCCCGCGGCTGAACTGAGCGCCGCGAGCACCGCGCCCATGCCAAAGGCGACGATCACCAGCGCCACCATGACCTCGATCAGCGTGAATCCGCTCTGGCGCGCGCCATGCACGCCGCAGCTGCGCCCGGCTCTCATTTCTTCGGCTCCAACATATCGCCCACCTTGAGCGTGCCATCGGGGTTGCTCTGCAGCGTGGCGCTGCGGCCGACGCCGTCGCGCGCGATGGTCAGCGCGAACGAATTCGTATCGCCGTTGGAGAACAGCATGATCTGCGGTGAGTTATCGGCCTGCTGATTGTTGAAGCTGCTGGTGATATCGCCGCCCAGCGTGGAAATGGTGCCGCCGGGAGGGGTGGTGTCGTGCTTGCTGAGCGTCAGCGCCTTGTCGTTGAGCACGATCGGGCGGCCTTCGATGTCCAGGGTCAATGTCAGCCCGGCGGGCATGCGCCGCGGCCGCAGCGTGTCATCGACGGTCTCGGGCTTCCACTGATTGGTGACGTTGTCGAAGTAGACGAAGCGATAGCCGTGCTGGCCGCAGCGTATGCCGTACTCGAGCGTCAGCATGCCACCGCGTTCGTGAACGTACGCCATCAGGGCTGACAGCCGGTCGCGCTCGCGCTCGAGCTGGCTGTCTTTGCCGGTGACGCCCAGGCTCAGGATGGCGCCGACGATCACCACCGCAATGATCGCCACCACCACCATTATCTCGATCAGGGTGAAGCCGCGCTGGCGCGGCAACGTCGATGAGCCCGGCCGACGGCTAGCAGTCACGGCGTGTGCGCCCGGCTGGCCCCGGGTCAGTTGTCGAGGTTCCAGTTGCCGATGTCCGCGTTGACACCTTCGCCGCCGACCTGACCGTCGGCGCCGAACGAGGACACATCCACATCGCCATGCGTGCCCGGGGACTGGTATTGATAGTCATTGCCCCACGGGTCCTTGGGCAGGCGCTTGAGATAACCGCCGGGGCGCCAGTTTTTTATGTTCGGGTCATTGGGCTTTTCTACCAGCGCCTTGAGTCCTTCCTCGGTGGTCGGGTAGGAGAAATTATCCAGCTTGAACATGGTCAGGCCGGTTTCCAGGGCCTGGATGTCCTGTTTGGCCTTGGCAATACGCGCGTCGTCCACGCGCCCGAGGAACTGGGGAACCACCACCGCCGCGAGCAGGCCGATAATGATCACCACCACCATGATCTCGATCAACGTGAAGCCACGCTGGCGCGAGCTTGGGATCGAAACTGTACCCGGGACTTTGGCGCTCATATAGTTCACTGGCCGCGGCGCGAAGCCATAGCTGTTGATCACCCGATCATAACAAATGCACACCGTCAGATCTGACAGCAGCTCACAATCTTGGTTCCGGTCGGCGAATTGCGACGCTCGTTACGGTGCAGCACTGATCGGCGTTGTGGCGCTGCTCCTGGCGCTGAGCGCCGGCGGCGGAAGGGTGCGCGAGCACCTGCAATACGAGCGCGATGCGCTGGCGCACTTTCAGTTGTGGCGACTGATCAGCGCGCACCTGGTACACCTCGGCTGGCGCCATGCATTGCTCAATTGCGGCGGCCTGACAGCGCTGTGGATGCTGTTCGCACGCGAGTTTTCGCCGCGCCGCTGGCTTTGGATCGTGCTGCTCGCGGCTGCGACCATCGATGCCGGGCTGTGGTTCCTGCGACCTGCGGTCGACTGGTACGTAGGTGCCTCGGGAGTGCTGCACGGCACCTGGGCGGCCGGGGCGTGCGCGATGTATCGGCGTGGCGAGGCGGTGGGTGCCGGCCTGTTGCTGCTGCTGATCGTCAAGCTGGTGTATGAGCAGCAATCCGGGGCCAGCTTGTTCGACGGCGATCTGCCGCTGGTGCCCGCGGCGCATCTGTTTGGCGCGCTCGGCGGCCTGATCGGCGCCGTTCTGCCGCGCGCGGCGACGAAGCCGTTATAATCCGCGCCGCTTTCAATCCATCGCGCGCCGGCGCGCGCGCGGTGCCAGTTCGAGGGTCGTAGCTGCGAGGTCTTAAGACAGTAATGTCCATAGCACTGGTGTTTCCGGGCCAGGGATCGCAATCGGTCGGCATGCTGGCGGCACTCACGGCGCGCTATGCGTCGGCGGCGCAGTGCTTTGCAGAAGCATCGCGGGCGCTCGGCTTCGACCTGTGGCGGCTGGTGGCCGAAGGTCCGGCGGAGCGCCTCAACGCCACCGAATACACGCAGCCGGCAATGCTGGTCGCGGGCGTGGCTACCTGGCGCGCTTGGCGCGAACAGGGTGGCGCGCCGCCCAGCGCGGTCGCCGGGCATAGCCTGGGTGAGTTCACCGCTCTGGTGTGCGCGCAGGCACTGCCGTTCGAGGCCGCGGTGCAGCTGGTGCAGTACCGCGGGCAGATTATGCAGCAGGCCATGCCGGAGGGCGCCGGCGCGATGGCAGCGGTCATTGGCCTTGAGGACGCCGAGGTGGAGGCGGCCTGTGCGCAGGCGTCCCAGGGCGATGTGGTGGAGGCGGTGAATTATAATTTCCCCGGCCAGGTGGTGATCGCGGGCCACGTCGGTGCAGTCGAGCGCGCCATGGAACAGGCGCGGGCGCGCGGCGCCAAGCGTACGGTGCTACTACCGGTGAGTGTGCCGGCACACTCGCGTCTGATGCGCGAGGCCGCGCAGCAGTTGGCGGCACGCCTGGATCGGATCGAAGTGCGGCCGCCGGTGTACCGCTATATCAGTGCCGTGGATGCCCTGGAGCATTCGGAGCCGGCGGACATCCGTGCGACACTCGTGCGACAACTGGCCAGCCCGGTGCGCTGGACGCAGACCGTACGGGCGCTGCTGACGCTGGCACCGACGCTGGTCGAATGTGGACCTGGCAAGGTGCTGAGCGGCCTGGTCCGGCGCATCGAGCGCACGGCAAGCTGCTATACGCTGGAGGATCCGGAGTCGGTGGCGGCCGCGGTAGCCGCCACCAACTGCGCGACAGCGCCCGGGGAAGCCCATGCTTGAGTCGGATCTGGCACTGGTGACCGGGGGGTCGCGCGGCATCGGTCGCGCCATCGCGCTGGCCCTCGGCGGCGCCGGCGCAACAGTGGTCGCGACGGCCACCACGGTCGAGGGCGCCGACAAGTTGAGCGCGGATTTTCGTGCCGCCGGCATCCGCGGCCGCGGGCTGGTCTGGAATGCCACCGAACTGGCGTCGACCGACGCGCTGATCGACTCCCTGGACGGGGCCGAGGGTCTGCCGACGATCCTGGTCAACAACGCCGGGGTGGCTCGTGATGCATTGATTTTACGGATGAAGAGCGAGGATTGGGAGCAGACACTGCAGATCAATCTGTCGGCGGTGTTTCGCCTATCCAAAGCCTGCCTGCGCCGCATGCTCAAGGAGCGACACGGCCGCATCATCAACATCGGATCGGTGGTCGGATCGATCGGTAATGCGGGCCAGGTGCACTACGCGGCCGCCAAGGCCGGACTGGTGGGTTTCACCAAGGCGCTGGCCAAGGAGGTGGCTACACGCAACATCACCGTCAACACCGTGGCGCCCGGCTTCATCGAGACCGATATGACACGCGCGTTACCGGAGGCGCAGCGCGAGGCTTATCTGTCACAGATACCCGTGGGCCGTTTTGGCGCCCCCGAAGAGGTCGCCAATGCGGTGCTGTTCCTGGCCTCGCGTGCCGCCGGCTACATCACCGGGCAGACGCTGCATGTCAACGGTGGCATGTACATGGGCTAAAGTTGCGCTCAAAGCTAGCTCTTGGCGCAAATAATCTGAATAATCAAGTACTCGCGCTGTCGGCGAACTGGCGAGCGTCCGGGGGTTCCCCTACAATACGCGCCCCGTGCGGAAGTGCCCCGAAAAGGCGACCTAAAGCGGGTCCTAGTCAACACGAGAGAGGGTTATCAAAAGATGAGCACCGTGGAACAACAGGTGAAGGCGATTGTTGCCGAGCAGCTGGGTGTGAAGGCTGAGCAAGTGACCAACGCCGCCTCGTTCGTCGACGACCTGGGCGCCGATTCACTCGACACCGTCGAGCTGGTCATGGCGCTGGAAGAGGAGTTTGAGATCGAAATTCCGGACGAAGACGCTGAGAAGATTACCACCGTCCAACAGGCGATCGATTACATCAGCGAACGCCGCAACAAAGCCTGAACTTGTCCTTGTTGCCGCGGTGCGTGGCGTCTCGTGAGTAAACGCCGGGTAGTCGTCACCGGTCTTGGCCTGGTGTGCCCGGTGGGGGGCAATGTGGCCGACGCCTGGGCCGCCATCCTGCGCGGCGAGAGTGGCATCGGTCCGATCACCCGTTTCGACGTCTCGGCATTCCCGACCCGCTTTGGCGGTGCGGTGCGCGGCTTCACCGTCGATCAGTACATGAGCGTCAAGGATGCACGGCGCATGGACGAGTTCATGCATTACGGCATCGCCGCCGGCGTGCAGGCTGTGGGCGATGCCGGCGTGGACTTCGAACGACTCGACCGCGATCGGTGCGGCGTGGTCACCGGTGCCGGCATCGGCGGCCTGTGGACCATCGAGGAGACGTGTGCTGGGTATGTCGATTCCGGACGCAACCCGCGCAAGATCTCACCGTTTTTCGTGCCTTCAACCATCATCAACATGATCTCCGGCCACCTGTCGATTCGCTACGGCCTGCGTGGACCGAATCTGGGCGTGGTCACCGCGTGTACTACCTCGACGCATGCGCTCGGCCTGGGCGCGCGCTGCATCCAGTACGGTGACGCCGACCTGATCATCGCCGGTGGCGCCGAAATGGCCACCACCCCTACCGGTCTGGGAGGCTTCGGCCAGGCGAAAGCGCTGTCGTCGCGCAATGATTCACCGCAGACGGCCAGCCGCCCGTGGGATCGCGATCGCGATGGCTTCGTGCTGGGCGATGGCGGCGGCGCGATGGTGCTGGAGGAATATGAGCACGCGCGCGGCCGCGGCGCGCGCATCTATGCCGAGCTGATCGGCTTTGGCATGAGCGGCGATGCGCATCACATCACTGCCCCGCCCGAGGACGGGGACGGCGCGCGACTGGCGATGGTCAACGCGCTCGCCGACGCGCACATCAGCGCTGAGCAGGTGCAATACCTGAATGCGCACGCGACCTCGACCGGCCTTGGCGACAAGGCCGAGACCATTGCCATCAAGCGCGCGTTCGGCGAGCACGCGAGGAAGCTGGCGGTGAGTTCCACCAAATCGATGACCGGGCATCTGCTGGGAGCCGCCGGTGTGGTGGAGGCCATCTTCAGCGTGCTGGCGATCCGCGACAACGTCGCACCGCCGACCACCAACTACGAGCACCCTGACCCGGACTGCGACCTGGATTACGTGCCCAATACCGCGCGGTCGATGAAGATCGATGTCGCGGTATCGAACTCGTTCGGTTTCGGCGGCACCAACGGTACGCTGGTGTTCCGGCGCCTCGGCGGCGCCTGACCGCCGGCGCCACCTCGGGCGCGAACGCTAGGCGCGCATGGCACAGGTGGCAATCCCGGAGCGGCTGCTGATACGGCCGGTGGCGGTTGGGGACGATGCGCTGCGGCGCCTGGCCTATAGCGATCCCGACTCCTTTCCAGTGCTGTTCGACAGTGCCGCCCGGGGCCCGTTGAGCCGCTACTCGGTCCTGGCCGCCTATCCACAGGCGGCGCTGTGGCAGGACGCAGGCGGGCGACTTCATACCAGCGGCATGCCGCCGCCGAGCGGCAGCGGCTTTCTCGCAGCGCTCGAGGCGGCCGTGCGGCGCGACGGCTGCGGCAGGCGAGCTGGGGAGGAGCCCGACGCGCCGACTGAGGCGCGAGGGCTTGCTGCGGGCCCGTTTCGCGGCGGCTGGGTGGTGTTTCTGGGCTACGAGTTGGCGGCCGAGATCGAGCCACGGCTGCATCTGGCGCCACGCGTGCAGGCCGACGCGGCGGCGCCCGCCGCGTTCGCGCTGCGTATCCCGGCCGGGCTGGTGTACGACCATGTGGAACGGCAGGCCTGGATGTTCGCGCAGGCGGGACGCGAGGACCTGCTGGCAGCGCTGGCCGCGGCGCTAGCCGCGCTGCCAGCAGGCGGCTCGCAGGCCACCACCGCGGGCGGCATTCGCGTTGACGTCGAGGAGGAAGCGCCGCATTACTTCCGCGCTCGGGTCGAGGCGGCGCTGGATTACATACGGGCCGGCGACATCTACCAGGCCAATCTGTCGCGCGCCTGGCGCGGTGTGCTTCCCCCCGAGCCGTCATTGAGCTTGGCCACGCAGGCACTGTACGAGCGCCTGCGGGCGGTGAATCCGGCGCCGTTTGCGGCCCTGGCACAGTTCCAGGATTGGCGGCTGCTGAGTTCCTCACCCGAGCGCCTGGTGCGGGTCGCTGGCCGGCGTGTCGAGACCCGGCCAATCGCCGGCACCCGGCCACGCAGCGGCGCTCTGGCTGCGGAGCCGCGCGAGATCGCAGCGCTGATCGCGCACCCGAAGGAGCGCGCCGAACACATCATGCTGATCGACCTGGAGCGCAACGACCTGGGGCGCATATGCCGTTCGGGCAGCGTCCAGGTCGATGAATTCATGCGCATCGAAAGCTATCCGCACGTGCACCACATCGTGTCGAACGTGGTTGGCGAGCTGTTGCCGCAATTGACGCCGATCGATGTGCTGCGTGCGGTGTTCCCGGGCGGCACCATCACCGGATGTCCGAAATTCCGCTGCATGCAGATCATCGCTGAACTGGAGGGGCAGGCACGCCAGGCCTACACCGGCGGCATCGGCTTCATCGACTCCGACGGTTCCATGGATTTTAATATTCTGATCCGCAGCCTGACGCTGCACCAGCGGCATGTGGAATTTCGCACCGGCGCGGGCATCGTCGCCGATTCGGACTGGCAGCGCGAGCTGGCCGAGACGCGGGCCAAGGCGCGCGGTCTGCTCGCGGCACTGGGCGCCGCTTGATCGCTACACTCATCAACGGCCACGCCGGTGGCGGAATCGACAGCGCCGATCGCGGTCTGCAGTACGGCGACGGCCTGTTCGAGACCATCGCCTGCCGCGACGGCGCGCCACGCTGGCTGGCGCTGCATCTGGAGCGGCTGCAGCAGGGCTGCGAGCGCCTGCGGATCGCGTTCCGCGATGTCGACCTGCTGCGTGCGGAGATCCGCGGCCTGGCTGCAGGCCAGCAGCGCTGCATCGTCAAGGTGATCGTGACGCGCGGCACGGCGACACGCCGTGGCTATGCGCCGGCCGGCGACGAGCAGCCGACACGCATCGTGAGCCGCCATGACTGGCCGCAGCCGCCGGGGCGCGCAGACGCAGGCTTTCAGCTGGGCTTCTCGAGCGTCACGCTGGGCACCAATCCGCTGCTGGCCGGTCTCAAGCACCTCAACCGGCTCGAGCAGGTGCTGGCGCAGATGCAGTGCGACGCGGCCGGACTGGACGAGGTACTGATGTTGTCGAGCGCAGGTCAGGTGATCGGTGGCAGCATGTCGAATGTGTTCCTGGCCGATGAGCATGGATTGTTTACGCCCGAGCTCGGCGCCTGCGGCGTCGCCGGAGTGATGCGGCGCCTGGTATTGGAGGCGGCAAGCACGCTCGGGCACCCGGTGAGCGTGCGCCCGGTGGCGCCGAGCGAGCTGGCCCGCGTAGCTGAAGTGTTCGTCACCAACGTGCGCTGGGGTGTGCAGCCGGTACAGCTGCTCGACGGCCGCGCACTGCCGAGCGATGCCCATGCGCGTCGACTGCGCACAGTGATCGATGCGGCGCGCGCTTAGTCTGCTGCTGCTGCTGGTAGTGCTGGGTGCAGCCGCGTGGCTTGCCTGGCGCGCTCTCGGCTGGCAGATGGATCAACCGGCTGCCGTGACAATGCCGGTGCGGGTCGAGGTGGCGCCCGGCACCAGCCTGCGCAGTACGCTGCTGACCCTGCAGCAGCAGGGCGCGCTGCGGCATGCGCGGCTGGTGGAGCTGTATCTGCGCCTGCACGGCCCGACGCCGCGGCTGCAATCGGGCACCTACGAGGTGCCGCCGCACGCGAGCGCGCGCGAGGTGCTCGATCAGCTGATCAACGGTCGGGTGGTGCTGGAATCGCTCACCGTGGTGGAAGGCTGGAGCTTTGCCCAGATGCGCAGCGCCCTGGACGCGCACCCGGCGGTGGCGCACCAGCTGCGTGGACTGTCGGCGCAGCAGCTGATGGAGGCACTGGGGCATGCGGGCGAGGCCGCCGAGGGGCGATTTTTTCCCGACACCTACCGCTTCGCGGCCGGTACCAGCGACCGCCGCATCCTGGAACGCGCTTATGAGCGCATGCAGGCGGAGCTTGAGGCTGCCTGGAGCGGTCGCGCGCTGGACCTGCCGCTGGTCAATGCGGATGAGGCGCTGATCCTGGCCTCGATAGTCGAAAAGGAGACCGGTCGCGAGGATGAGCGCCCCAAAGTCGCTGCCGTATTCGTCAACCGTCTGCGATTGGGCATGCGCCTGCAGTCCGATCCGACCGTGATCTATGGCCTGGGTGAGAGCTACGATGGGCACATCCACACCCGCGATCTGGAGACCGATACGCCCTACAACACGTACACCCGCAGCGGCATGCCGCCGACGCCGATCGCCTTGCCGGGTGCCGCAGCACTGCAGGCGACACTGCATCCGGCGGCCAGCGACGCGCTGTATTTCGTTGCCACCGGCAATGGCGATGGCTCGCATCAATTTTCGGCCACCCTGGCGGAACACGATGTCGCGTTGCGCGCCTACCTGCACAAGCTTGGGGTCGCGCCGGATGCGAAACTGGCCGCGCCCGCGGCTGGCGGCAGGACGCCATGAGCGCAGCCGCCAGGTTCATCAGCCTGGAAGGTATCGAGGGCGCGGGAAAATCGACCCTGGCGCGCGCGCTCCAGGCGACGCTGACCGAGCGTGGTCTTGGCGTCAGGCTTACGCGCGAGCCCGGCGGCACGCCGCTGGCCGAACGGCTGCGCACGCTGGTGCTCGAGCGCGGCGCCGAGCGCATCAGTGCCGAGGCCGAGACACTGCTGATGTTCGCCGCCCGCGCGGTGCACGTCGAGAATCTGATACGCCCGGCGCTGGCCCGAGGCGAGTGGGTGATCTGTGACCGTTTCACCGACGCGACACGCGCCTATCAGGGGGCAGGACGCGGCGTCGACGCCGCGCTGATTGAGCGACTGGCGGACACGGTGCATGGGAACCTGTGGCCACATCGGACACTGCTGCTGGACCTACCGGTGGAACTCGGACTTACCCGCGCACGACGGCGCTCCGCAGCCGGCGATCGCTTTGAAGACGAGGATCGGCGATTCTTCGAACGGGTGCGCGCGCGCTATCTGGCGTTGGCCGCGGCCGACCCGGCCAGGGTGCGCGTGCTGGACGCGGCGGCCGCGCCCAACAGCGTGAGCGAGCGGGCGCTTGCGGCCATCGCCGATCTGCTGCCCGGTGCCTCGTGAGCGGCACGCCAATGGCCCTGGATGCCCCGTGGCTCGCGCCGCAGATCGATCAGCTGCGGCGCGCGCGTGCGGCGCACCGATTTCCCACCGGACTGCTGATCCACGACGAGCGCGGAGCCGGTGGCGAGGCGCTGGCGCGCTTTGCCGCGCAACTGGCGTTATGCCGCGAGCCGCAGCCGCCCTGCGGACGCTGCCGCGACTGCCGCATGTTCGCGGCTGCCCAGCATCCGGATTTCATCGAACTGAATCCGATCGAGGACTCGAAATACATTCGCGTGGAACAGGTGCGCGAGCTGAGCGAGCAGCTGGTGCTGACTGCGCACGCCGGCGGGGCGACCGTGGCGCTGATATCGCCGGCCGACAGCATGAATGCCAATGCGGCCAATGCGCTGCTCAAGTCGCTGGAGGAGCCGCGGGTCGGGGTGACGCTGATCCTGGTGAGCGCAACGCCGTCGCGTATGCCCGCGACCATCCTGAGCCGCTGCCTGCGGCTGCGCATCGCTAGTCCGGCGCGAGCGATCAGTGTCGCCTGGCTGGTACGAGTGCGCGGCAGCGGCCCATGGGATACCGTGTTGGAGGTACTCGGGGATGCACCGTTCGAGGCGCTGGAGGCGGACGCGGCCGCATTGGCGCAGCTCAAGGCCGAAACCGACCGCAGCCTGAGCGATGCGCTGGGAGGGCGGATGGACATTCCGGCGACCGCTGAGCGCTGGGCCCGGGCTGAGACACTGGGCCTGCGGCTGGCCTGCCTTGAGACCTGGATCACAGCGCGCATCGATGGCGCCGTGGGCGCGCAGCGTCAATCTTCGGAACTGCGCAGTAGCACGCACTTGCCAGAATCTGCTTCGGACATGAATATTGCAGTATTGCTGCGGCTGCTGGATGGTATCTATGAGCTGCGGCGACTGCGGCTGACATCCATCAACCGCTCGCTGGCGTTGGAGCAGCTGCTGTGGCAGCTGCCGCGCGCCTGGCAGCGCGGCGGCGCCCGCGCCGGTGGGGATCGTTAACAGGTTTAATCGCTGAAAGTTTGAGAAGGAATATTCGGGGATTATGGCCAAGGACCCAAACTCCAGATCGGGTATCAACAAGCCGGGCTTGCTGACGCTGACCATCAAGGATAAGAGCGCCCTGTATCTGGCCTACATGCCGTTCGTGCAGAACGGCGGCCTGTTCATTCCGACCAACAGCAATTATCGCATCGGCGATGAAGTGTTTATGCTGCTCAACCTGATGGGTGAGGACGAGAAACTGCCGGTCGCCGGTCGCGTGATCTGGGTGACGCCCAAGGGCGCACAGGGCAAGCGCACCGCCGGGATCGGCGTCCAGTTCTCCGACCAGGACCGCGGGCAAACTCGCACCAAGATCGAGAACTACCTGGCGGGCGCGATCTCAGGCGATAAGGCGACGCATACCATGTAGCTCCGCGGCACCCTGCCGCCGCCGCCTGAGCTTATGGAGAATTGACTTTAAAATCATATCTTAACGATATGATTTATAAACAAAGTTATCCGTCTTCGTTCCTCAGCCAAGCGGCAGTAGCTTGCTATCGTCGGCGCTGAGCTCGAAGTGCCCGTCGACCAGTGCACGCATCCACTGTGCCGTCTTCAGGACGCCGCCAAAGGCAAAGAAATGCGGTGCCACCAGTTGCCGCGAGTTGCCGGCATCCAGAGCGCGCGCCAGTGCGATCAGGTGCTGATCGGGCGTTGTCCCCAGGTGCCCCACCTGGCCGACGCTACCAAGCGTGTGGGCGGCCGTGCGCAGTGAGGTACCGACGCCGCATCGAAGCGCGAATTGCAACAATTTCACCAGCGCTGTCGGTCCGGCGATGCCGACGCGTACCGGCAAGCGGATGCCGTGGCTGACAAGTTCGCGTTCCCAGGTATGCACTGCGCCGGGATTGAAGCCGAACTGGCTGACGATGTGTACCGCCGTGCCGGTGCGCTCACCGAACGCCTGTTTGTGTGCCAGCGCCTGCCACAGGTCGGCCGCGTCGATCGCCTGATGACCTTCCGGATGACCGGCGACGCCGATGCTGCCGATGCCCGCATCCACGGTGGCGCCGCTGTCCAGGATCTGAAGCGTGCTGGAAAACTCGCCCAGTGGCTGCTGGCGGTCGCCCGCCACCAGCAGGATCTGCTCGACCCCGCCGCGTTTTAGTTCGCCAAGCGCCGCCCGCAGTACCTGCGCGCTGGCGATTCGACGCGCGACGATATGCGGACTGGCGCGCAGCCCGCACTGCTGCACCTGCAACGACAATTGCACCACCTGATCCAGAGTCGCTTTGGGTGTATGCGCGACGTGCACGCAGCTGCCGGGCGGCAGCTGGCGGGCCAGCGCTGGCAGCAACGAGCCGTCGCCGACGGCGATCTCGGTGGACGCGCGGCGCATCAGTGCAACGATGCGTGCCTTGGCGCAGGCGGCGCTGCGCGCGGCCGGCGCCGCTTCGGATTGGTGGCTGCTCACGTGTGCGAAGGTAACGGCAAGGGATCGGTGCCTCGGTGTGCTCGAGCGGCAGTGGGCCATTGTCTGCGCCACGATCAGCGCGCTGCAATGGGTGCGTGCGCCGAGTTCGCCGTTGGTCGAGTCGCTGTGCCCGGGCGCGCTAGAATTGAGCATGGACCGGCGAATGAACGCGGCTGTTTACTACGGGCGCGAAGACCTCAGGCTTGAAACGGTGCCGGAACCTGTGCCGGGGCCTGGCGACGTCAAGCTGCGGGTGAGGTACAACGGCATCTGCGGCAGCGATCTGCATGAATACTACGACGGGCCGATCACCACGCGCTCGACGCCGCATCCGCTGACCGGGGTTGCAAACCCGGTGATACTCGGTCATGAACTGTGCGGCGAAGTAGTCGCGCTCGGCGCGGGTGTCGAGGACCTGGCGGTCGGGGAACTGGTTGCTGTGGAGCCATTCGAGACCTGCGGGCACTGCGTGTACTGCGGCTCGGGCCAGTACAACCATTGTCCGCAGCTGGCGCTGCACGGCTATAACCGAGCTGGCGGCGGTCTCGCAGACTACACGGTAGTCAGGCGCCCGATGGCGCACCGGCTGCTGCCGGGGGTGAGCGCGATGCAGGGAGCACTTATCGAACCGCTCGCTATCGCCTGGCACGCCGCGAATCGTTGTCAGGTGCAGGCCGGACAGACCGTGGCGATCCACGGCGCCGGGCCAATTGGGGTCGGGGTGTTCCTGACGCTGCGACGGCGCGGCATCGAAACCATCATCGTCGAGCCCTCGCCGCTGCGCCGCGCGGTGCTCGCCGGCCTGGGCGCGCGAACGCTGCTCGATCCGACCAGTTGCGATGTGGTCGCGGCGATCCGCGATCTGACCGGTGGTCACGGTGCCCACGCGTCGGTCGACGCCGCCGGCGTGCCGGCGTCGTTCCAGGCGATCCTGCACGGCACGCGTATCGACGGCACCGCGGTGGTGGTCGGGATTCATCATCAGCCGGTTGCGATAGCACCGTTCGATCTGCTGATGCCCGAAATCCGGCTGACCGGCGTCGCGATGTCGGTCAACGCATTCCCGAGCGTGATCGAGGAGGTGGCGCGCGGCAGTTACCCGCTCGACGGCTGGGTGGAGACCATCCCGTTCAGCCAGCTGATCGATCGCGGACTGGAGCGGCTGCGGCGCCAGCAGGGGATGAAAATCCTGGTGCAATTGAATTGAGCCATAGCGTGCGCGGAGCGGGTGTGTGAAGAGCGATCAATTGTTCAGCGTTGAGGGATACGGCGTCATCGTGACCGGCGCATCGAGCGGACTGGGCCTCGCCTTCACCGAAGCGCTGGCAGAGAACGGCGCCCGCGTCACGATGCTCGACATCGATGCCGCGGGGCTGAGGCACGAGAGCCAGCGCCTGCGCGCGCTCGACTACCAGGTGCGAACCGAGGTGCTCGACGTGCGCGACCACGCAGCGCTCGAGCGTGCGTTCGAGGCGGCGCTGGCCGCTCATGGCCGGCTGGATGTCGTGTTTGCCAATGCCGGCGTGGATTCCGGGCCGGGATTTATCGGCGGCTGGACCGGCTCGCAGCGGCAGCGCAACGCCGAGGGCGCGCTTTGCAACTACACCGACGAGCGCTGGCAGCGAGTGATCGACATCAATCTGACCGGGGTATTCGCCACGCTGCGAGCCGCGGCGCGCATCATGAAACCGCAGCGCTCCGGACGGCTGATCCTGACCACCTCGGTGGCCGCCTACCAGTGCGAACCGGCGATAGGCGCAGCGTACATGGCGGCCAAGGCCGGCGCCGCCCACCTGATGCATAACGTGGCATTGGAGCTTGCGGCCCACAACATCACCGTCAACGCGATCGCTCCGGGCTTCTTCGTGACCAACATCGGCGGCGGCCACGCCAAGAATGCGGCGGTGCAGGCGGCCATGGGGAAGAACATACCGATGCACCGCGTCGGCTTTCCCGAGGACATCAAGGGCCTGGCGCTGTTCCTGGCGTCGCCGGCTTCGGCCTACCTTACCGGCCAGCAGATCTCGATCGATGGCGGTTGGACGCTGGGAGTTGCGGACTAAGGCAACGCGACCCGCACGTCGACCAGCATCGGCTGCGTCGCGGCGAATGCCGTGGCGAGCGCCGCATCGAGTTCCTCGCAGCGCTCGACCCGAAGCGCCGCAACGCCCTGGGCACGGGCCAGGCCGCAGTAGTCCAGGTGCGGCAGCTGGGTACCGGGAAGCTCGGTCAGCTTGAAGTGCTGGCCGAATTCGACCAGCGCCTGGTAGCTGCCATTGTTCACGATAATGAACGCCACCGGCACACCGAGCTCCGCGGCGGTCCACAGCGCCTGGATCGAATACATGCTCGAGCCATCACCGATGAGCCCGATGACCTTGCGATCGGGCCGGCCGAGAGCGACGCCGACCGCGGCCGGCAGGCCATGGCCCAGGCCGCCGCTGGCACAGGTTTGGAAGCTATCGGCTTCGAGCATCGGCAGATGATCCTGCATCGCCTGGCGGCTGCTCGGTGCTTCCTCGACGATGATGCTGCCCGCGGGGCGCAGCGCCGCGATCTGCTGCATCAGATAGGCGTCCGTCAGCCGGTCGGGTGCTTGTTTGCCGGCGCGCACGGGTTCCGGCGGCGGCCGCCGCTGCCGCGGCGGCGGCGGGGATTGCAGCAGCGCGGCGATGCCGAGCTTCAGATTGGTGACGATCGACAGGCCCACCGGCGCCCAGGCGGCCGCGGCCGGATCATCAGTCAGCTGCACCAGGGTCGCCCCGGCAGGAATGTGCGGCCCATGACCCTCGACGTGGTAGGTGAATACCGGCGCACCGAGCACCAGGATGAAATCAGCCGCCTGCAGCCGTGCGACGATGGCCGCGCGATCCGGTGGCAGGAAGCCGGCGAACAGCCGGTGGCGTTCGGGGAAACTGTTGCGCGCCGATCGCGGGCTCACCCACACCGGCGCCTGATGGCGTTCCGCCAGCGCAATGGTTTCGGCCCAGGCGCCATCGCGTGCCACCGATGCGCCGACCACGATCAGCGGATGGCGCGCTGCATTGAGTGCCGCGGCCGCGCGCGCCAGCAGCGCAGGGTCGCCGGCGATTGCCGCGCCGGGTTCGCGCGGCGCGAGCGCCGCACAGCGTCGGTCCCAGTCGTCCACCGGAACTGAGACAAACGTCGGGCCGCGTGGCGGCTGCATCGCCGCGTAGTAGGCGCGGGCGATGGCTGCCGGAACGTCCTCGGCCCGGGCGGGTTCACAGCTCCATTTAACGTACGGCCTGGGCAGATTGGCGGCCTGCTCGGAATACAGAAATGGTTCGAATGGCAGGATCGAGCGCGCCTGTTGGCCGGCGGTGATTACCAGCGGCGTCTGGTTTCTGAAGGCGGTAAAGATACTGCCGAGCGCGTGTCCGACGCCGATCGCCGAATGCAGGTTCACCAGGCTAGCGGCGGCGCGCGCCTGCGCAAAACCATCGGCCATCGCCACGACGATTGACTCCTGCAGACCCAGCACGTAGCGGAAATCGCGCGGGAATTCGCGAAACATCGGCAGTTCGGTCGAGCCCGGATTGCCGAACACCGTCGTCAGGCCGAAGGCGCGCAGCAGCGAGAAGGTGGCTTCACGCACCGTTACCGGCGTCGGATCGGGGGCGACGGGGCTCATCTTAAGCGTTCAGATCCGGATCACGACCTTACCAAAATGCGCGCTGTGCTCGAGATGGCGATAGGCAGCGACCGCCTCATCGAACGCGAACACACGATCGATTACCGGCTCGAGCGCGTTGCTGGTAATGGCGGCGTTCATCTTCTCGAACATTGCGCGTGAACCGACGAACACGCCGTGAATACTGGCGTATTTGCTCATCAGGCCGTACGGGTTGGCATCGGCGGCGACGCCGGTCAGCACGCCGATCAGGTAGATCCTGCCGCCGCTGCCGATGGCCTGGATCGAGCGGCCGAGCGTGCCGCTGCCGCCGACCTCGACGATGTGATCCACGCCGCGCCCGTCGGTCAGCCGCAGCACCTCCTGTTGCCACTCCGGTGTGGCGCGATAGTTCACGCCGGCGGCTGCGCCCATCGTGCGCGCGCGCGCCAGCTTGTCGTCGCTGGAAGAGGTCATCAGCACTCGAGCGCCTGCCAGACGTGCGAACTGCAGCGCGAACACCGACACCCCTCCGGTGCCGAGCAGCAGCACCGTCTCACCGGGCTGCAGGTGCCCGATCGTCATCAGCGCATGCCAGGCGGTGAGCGCGGCGCAGGGCAGGGTCGAGGCGGACTCGAACGACAGGTGCGCCGGGATGCTCACGGCGTCCTGTTCGCCGAACAGCGCGTATTCGGCTAGAACGCCGTCGATCGGAGAGGCGCCGAGTGCGACCTGCGGTTGCGGCGGCGGCCCGGCAATCCAGTGGCGAAAGAAGGTGCCGGCGACCCGATCGCCGACGCGAAAGCGCGTCACGCCGGAACCGATCGAGACCACCTCACCGGCGCCGTCGGACAGCGGCACCACGGCCTGCTTCTGACCGCCGGCGGAATATTTGCCGCGCACCATCAGCAAATCGCGGTAGTTCAGCGATGCCGCGCGCACCCGCACCAGGATCTGTCCGGCCCGGACTTCCGGGTCGGGACGATCACAACGCCGCAGGCCCTCGAGTCCCACGCTGCCGGCGATAATCTCATAGGCGCGCATCGCTTAGTCTCCGTTACGGTAGCCCAGGATTTAAGCCCGAGGTGGTTTGCAGCCACTCGACTGTTGGTGAAGCGGGCCTAGTTGGCTAGAGAACTGGGCGCCTGTGCCGTATCCCCGGCGGTATGCTACATCGTTTGGCGCCGGGTACCGCCCTCAGGCGCGGGTCGGTTCGGCGGCAATGTTGAGTTCGATCTTCACACCGTTCGGATCCGCCAGGAACAGCTGGCGCAGGCCCACGCCAGCCACCAGGTTCTCGGTCGCCTCAATGCCGTGTGCCGCCAGACGCGCCTTGACCGCGGCATAGTCCACCGCGTTGAATGCGATGTGGTCAAGCGGACCGGTGCCCGCGGCGCGCGTCGAAATCGCGATACCGGTGGTCCGGGAGTGGGCGCGGTAGCTGTGCCAGTCGGCGATGTGAATACAGGGCACCTCCCCCAGATAGACCCAGTAGCCGGAAAAATCCAGCGGCGGCCTGGGTCCCACGCGCATGCCAAGCGCGTTGCAGTAGAAGTCGCGCGTAGCGTCGATATCGTCGGTGAGTACCAGATAGTGTTCAAGTTGGGTCAACGGCATGCGGTCAGTCTATAGGAGCTGCATTAGCGCGGAAACTGCGCGCGCGTGGTGAGTGGTGTTCGCTCGGTAGCCACGTCAATTTCGCTGTCGGTCGAGTCCCAGGCTTCAGTTCATCGGAAGCTCGCTCGGACGCGACAGGAAATCAGCGTCGCCGCGCCGGCCGAGTGGTCCGAATTTCCGCTTCCACCCATGTATGGAGCCGTCGCAAGGCAAGAGGATAGCTAAGGTCATGAGCCAGCAAAGTTTAGAGAACTTATTACAGGCCGCCGGCAATCCGGTGAGCCTGCTGCGCAATTCGCAGATCGGCGCGTATGTATATCCGGTAGTGCCGAGCGAGTTCAGCAACTGGCGCGACGAGCAACGCGCCTGGCGCGACACCGCCGTGCTGTTCGACCAGTCGCATCACATGGCCGAGATACTGGTCAAGGGTCCCGATGCCCTGAAGATGCTGTCGCACCTGGCAATCAACAGTTTCGCCAACTTCACTCCTAACAAGGCCAAACAGTTCGTGCCATGCAGCTACGACGGCCACGTGATCGGCGACGGCATTCTGTTCTACCTCGCCGACAACGAGCTGCTGTTCGTCGGGCGGGCGCCGACGGTGAACTGGATCGAGTTCCACGGCGAGACGGGTGGCTACCGGGTGGAGCTACGGCGCGATGACCGCTCGCCATCGCACCCGCGCGGCAAGGCGGTGGTGCGCCAGCACTATCGCTACCAGATCCAGGGGCCTCACGCGGCCAAGGTGCTCGAGAAGCTCAACGGCGCGCCGGTGCCGGACATCAAGTTCTTCAACATGGACACGATCAGCATCAAGGGCCGTAAGGTGCGCGCGCTGCGCCACGGCATGGCGGGAGCACCAGGGCTGGAGATCTGGGGTCCCTACGAGCAAGCGGACGAGATCCGCGACGTGATTCTCGAGACCGGCAAGGAATTCGGCCTGGTGCCGGTGGGTTCGCGCGCCTACGCGAGCAACACGCTCGAGTCGGGCTGGATCCCATCACCGCTGCCGGCGGTCTATTCCGGCGAGTCGATGAAGAAGTACCGCCAATGGCTGCCTGCGACCGGCTACGAGGGCACCGGCTCGATCGGGGGCAGCTTCGTCGCCGACGACATCGAGGCCTATTACCTGACTCCGTACGAGCTCGGCTATGGGCCGTTTGTCAAGTTCGACCATGACTTCATCGGGCGCCAGGCGCTGGAGAAGAAAGCCAAGGCCCCGCAGCGCAAGAAGGTGACGTTCGCATGGAACGCCGAGGACATCGGCAAGGTGTACGCCTCGCTGTTCGTGCCGGGCGGCGAACCCTACAAGTTCTTCGATCTGCCGCTCGCCAACTATGCCTCCTCCTCGTACGACCGCGTAACGATGGGCGGCAAGACGGTCGGCTTCTCGATGTTCGCAGGCTACAGCTACAACGAGCGCAGCGCGCTGTCGCTTGGCGTGGTGGATTCCAATATCAGCGTCGGTGACGTGCTGACGCTGGTGTGGGGCGAGGAGGGCGGCGGCACCAGCAAACCTCCGGTCGAGCGCCACAAGCAGCTCGATGTGCGTGTGAAGGTGGCTCCGGTGCCGTACGCCCGGGATGTGCGCGAGGGCTACCACCAGGGCTGGCGTACGCGCCAGGCCTGATCAAGCCCGGCGCGCATGGGCTATTTCAAGCGGTAGTCCTGCTGTTGCCTGGCGTAGGCAACGAAGAAGTCGAACGCGTCCGGATCGCTCATGGCGCTGCGGTTACCGGCCTGCTCCGGTGCGGTGCCCAGCAGCAGGCGGCGCACGGGAACCTCCATCTTCTTGCCGGTGCGCGTGGTGGGAATCGAGGGCACCTGATAGACCTTGTCGGGCACGTGACGCGGCGTGTAGTCGTGCCGCAGGACGTTGCGGATTTTGTCTTCGAGCGCGGCGTCCAGTTTCAAACCCGGGGCGAGCTTGACGAACAGCGGCATGAAGAATCCGCCGTTCGGAAGATCGAGATTAACGATGAGTGAATCCTCGACCTCATTCAGGCGGGCCAATGTGCGATAGATCTCGGCGGTGCCGATGCGCACGCCATAGCGGTTCAGCGTGGCATCTGAGCGCCCCAGCACCTGGCTGCGCCCCTGGGCATCGATGCGGAAGAAATCCCCGTGGCACCACACGCCGGGGAATTGTTCGAAGTAGGTTTCGCGGTAGCGTCGACCGGAATCATCGTTCCAGAAGCGCAGTGGCATCGAAGGCATGGGTTCGGTGATGACCAGTTCTGCGATCGTGTCGACGACACTCTCGCCGCGCTCGTTGAACGCCTTCACCGAAACGCCCAGCGAGGGCGCCTGGATTTCGCCGGCCCGCACCGGCAGCGTCGGTACGCCGCCGACGAATCCGGTACAACAGTCGGTGCCGCCGCTGCCGTTCGCCACCCACAGGTCGCGCTTCACGTTGCGATAGAACCACTGCATGCATTCAGGCGTTGCCGGCGAGCCGGCAAGCACGATGCTGCGCATAGCGGTAAGGTCGTAGCGCGACGCCGGCACGATCGCGGCTTTTGATTGCTGCTCAACGTAGGCCGGGCTGGCACCGAACAATGCCACCCGGGCATCCTGCGCCAGCTGCCAGAGCAGATCGGGTTGCGGGTAGGCGGGATGTCCGTCGTAGAGCACCGGCACGGCCTTCAGCAGCGGCGTGCTGGCAACGAAGTTCCACAGCATCCAACCACTGGTGGTAAAGAACAGCAGTCGATCGCCGGCGTGCAGGTCGAAGTGAAACGCGCCATTCTTCTGAAGCTCAAGCAGAATTCCGCCATGGCCTTGCACGATCGGCTTCGGCAGTCCCGTGGTGCCTGATGAGAACAGTATCCACAGCGGGTGATCGAACGCTACCTCCTCGAAGTTGAAATCCGCCGCGCGGATTGGCGAGCGGTCGAAGATTTCGGTCCAGGCGACCGCCGCTGCGCGCAGCGCCACTGGCGATTCCGGACGCAGGTACTGCAGCAGGATTACCTGCTGCAGATCCGTCAATCCGCCGATGACCTCATCCATCTCGCGGCGACGATCGAATTCCTTGCCGCCGTAGCGATAGCCGTCGATGCAGATCAGCAGTTTCGGGCGTAGCGCCGCCAGCCGGTCGAGTATGCCGCGCACGCCAAAGTCCGGAGAGCACACGGTCCAGATGGCGCCGATTGCCGTCGTGGCCAGCAACGCGATCACGGCTTCCGGAATGTTCGGCAGCACCGCCGCCACGCGGTCGCCGGGCTGGATACCCATGGCGCGCATGCGCGTCGCCAGCATCCGCACGCGGTTGCCGAGCGCCTCCCAGCTGAGTGAGCGCAGCGCTTGCCCCTCGCTGGCATACAGCAGGGCATCGCCGCCGGCGGATTCTCCACGCAGGACGTGGCGCGCATAATTCAGCCGCGCTCCGACAAACCACTGTGCACCGGGCATGGTGCGCGTCGCCAGCACACGCGAGTGCGGGGCGGTCGCTTCGATGCGAAAGTAATCCCACAGCGCCTGCCAGAACGCTTCCAGGTCCTGTACCGACCAGCGCCACAACGCCGCGTAGTCCTCAAATTGCAGTCCACGCTCTCGATGCAGCCACTGCTGGAAGGCGGTGACGTTGGCAGCGGCGATGCGCTCGGCAGAGGGTGTCCAGAGCACGTCGCCGGCCTTCACGGCCGGCTCCGCACCTTGCTGCCGCACTTCCCCCATCAGGCACTCTCCTGCCGCAGCACCAGCGCGCGGCTCAGCACACGGGGCGCCGTCTCACGCAGCCCCAGTGCAAGCAGCGCCGACAGGATCGTGAGACCGAGCATGATCCAAAGCGGCGCCGTCAAACCCATGCGATCCGCGGCCATGCCGGCGATCGACGGGCCGAGAACTCCTCCCAGTACCTCGCCGGTGCCCATGCACAACCCGAGCACCGTGGCCTGGTGTTTTGGATCGACGCTTTCGGACGGGATGGTAGCCATGAACAGCGGGAAAATGCCATTCAGGCCCCAGCCGACGAAGAACATCGCCGCCAGCACCCACACCGAGCCGGCGTAGTACAGCGCGCCGAGGGGCAGTATGACCCCGATCAGCGGCATCACTATCATAAGAGGTCGCCGACCGAGCCGATCCGAAAGTCCCGATATCACAAAAGCGCCGATGGTCGCCGAAACACCCAGCGTGCCCATGAGCCATCCGGCGGTTTGCGGCTCATAGCCCCTGACCTGGGTCAGATACAGGGGCATGAAGGCCCAGCAGATCACCAGGTACGACACCAGCAGCACGCCCATCACCGCGCAAATGAGTACGTTGCGCTCGGCAAACGCCGCGACGAGAGTCAGCTTCTCCTGCGGCTGGGCTGGATCTCGTTCGACCGGCGGCTGCTCGCGTACATAGCGCCACATCAGCAGCGCGCTCACCAGACCCGGCGCGCCGGCGAGGAAGAACGCGTGTCGCCAACCCGCGTGGGTTGCAAATGCGGCCAACAGCACCGGCGCGACGAACGAGCCCAGCAGGTTCGAGCCAAAATTCTGTGTTACGCCCATTGCCAGCCCGCGCCGCTCCGGTTTCACCTCGGCGGCGACCAGCGCCTGGCTGATCGGCATCACGCCACCCTCCGCGGCACCCATGAGCAGCCGCGCCGCCAGCAGCATGGCGAACGAGGTGGCGATGCCGGACAGGAAGGAACAAGCGGAAAAGGCCAGCGTCGCGATGATCAGCAGCGCCTTGCGACTGCCGGTCTTGTCCGAGACCACCCCGATGCCGAACGCAGCGCAGGCCCAGGTCAGCGACAACGCGCTGGCGAGCATGCCGACCTGGGTGTTATTCAGCCCCAGGTCGGGAAGCACGAACGGCATCAGGAACGACAGCGCGTTGCGGTCGAAGAAAACGATTCCGAAGTTGACGCTGAGCAGCGCGACCAGACCGACCTGATAGTGCGGCGACAGCTCGCTGACCGCGTGCGGCCCAGGACTCGAGGTCAAGCGCAAGGCGCTTGACCTCGAGCGAACCACGGCAGCGTCCCGTTGACGCTAGGCTGACGTCCGGGCACCCGCGCTACTTGGCGTCAGAGTTTCAAGCGCAGAGTCACGTACCACTCGCGCGGGTCGTTGTAGTAGCCGCCCACTTCGCCGGCACCGTTATTGGGAGACCCGGCCGTGATGAAGCGATCGTCGGTCAGGTTGGTGCCGCCGAATGCGAGGTCGTACTTGCCGGTCGGCGAGATATAGTGCACGGACGCATCGACCATGTGCGTCGCCGGCCGATACAACTGCGGTGTGTTCAGCGCATCGTTGAACATATTTGAAGTGTAGGTGAATGCCGGAATGAAGCGCAGCATACCCTCGTTCGGCAGATGCAGGTCATAGGTCGGATCGAATGTGAATTTCCACTTCGGTGTCTTCGGCAGCTTCGCATCCAGCTGTGTGACGCCGGGAGCGTGCAGGGGGCAGACTGGCGCTCCAGTGGAGAGGTTAATCGCGGTCGTTGGACATACCGGCGTGCCGTCCGGCAGGAAGTATTGCGGAATATTGGCGTTCGCGTTAACCGAGGTGTAGTACGCGTCGATGTAGGAGCCGGACAAATTCAGGCTCAGGCCGCCGCCGACGTTCGACTGCAGGTCGAGCTCGGCACCCTTAATGTCGGCATTGCCGGCGTTGGTGTACACCGGTGAGATGCCCTGCTGGATGTTGAGCTGAATGCCGTCGTAGTTGGTGAAGTACACGGCCGCGTTGACCTGCAGGCGGTGATCGAGCCACTGCGACTTCAGGCCCAGCTCATAGGTCTTGGAGTATTCCGGGCTAAAGCGCGCCGCCTGGGGAGTCAGGATCGGCGCCGACAGACGCGTGGTCCAGCCGCCCTGCTTGAAGCCCTTGCTCCAGCTCGCGTACGCCATGATGTCGTCGTTGAAGTGGAACTGCGCCCCGACCGTGGGGTCGAAGATGTGCCACGACTGGCTGTCCGGCACCGGCGGGAAGTAGCGGTAGTACGGCTGGCCGAGCGCCCCCTCGACTCCCGTTCCCGGCCCAGGCGGGTAGGGTTGGCTTGGGTCCATGTTGAAGGGAGAAAGGCCCGGAAACTGCGGGCATGCGCTCTGCCAGCACTGAGACCCGTACATGAACGAGTTCAGATCGCCCTGGCCGCCCTTGAAATAGGTCGCGACGTCGGTGTAGCGTCCGCCTGCCGTGAAGCTGATCTGGTTCGTCAGCTTGAAGTCGGCGTGGATGAAGGCCGCGAGGTCCTTGTTCTCGATATCATTGTCGGCGTCATAGACATACAGCAGGCCCTCGAACGGCACATAGTCGTGTACGTAGCCGCCCTCGTTGAAGTAGTACAGGCCGGCGACGTAGTTGAGCCTGTCATCAAAGAGCTTGCCGAGCAGCTGAATCTCCTCGGAGACCTGCCACTGATGCTGCTGGTCGGTGACGCTCTGCATGCCGTCGCCGGGTGATCCCTGCAGCGAGGTGCCGATGTCCCACGAGATCTCGCGATACGCAGTGATCGACTTCAATGTCGTCGTGTCGGTGAGATCATACACAGCCGTGATCGAATCCCCGTACAGATTGTAGCGAGCGAAGTCCGGGCCATCCGCAGCGTAGGTGGTGTTGATGTTGCCGGTATCGACCGTTGCGTTGCTCCACCAGGGATACGGATTTGGGCTGCCGAGGTACGCCGTGCCCGGGTGGTTCAAGTAGTTGTACGGACCGGCCGGTCCGCCGACGTAGCCGGCTCCGAGCAGCGCCGGCGCGCCCCGCGATATTCCGGGTACCTGTGCGCGCGGCTGCGAGCACGTGCCCGCGAAAAATATGTTGGGCGGCGCGCCGGCGGGGAATATGACGTTTGGCGGGTTGGTCCCCGCGGCGATAGCGCCCTGAATCGACGCTGCATTGTTGCTGATGCAGAGGTTGTACAGCGACGAGAAAGTGGACGAGGCCACGTTGCCGGCGAAGGTGTCGAGCACCGTGTAGCCCAGCGCCGTGGTGTCCTCATGCGCCCAGTCGGCCGACATGGTGATCTTGAGCTTGTCAGTGGCGTTCCACAGCAGCTTGCCGCGTATTACCTGCACGCCCTGGCCATCGTAAGTGTCGCTGGTGCCGTAGCCGGCCTGCGCGAAGTCGCTCATTGGAATAACCGTGATCGGGGCCTGCGAAAAGGGCGAGTTCGAAGGATATGGCACGACTTTCATCCAGCCGGTCTGCTCCTGCGAGGAGACGCTGATGCTCGAGAGCAGCACGCCCTTGATGATCGGAATGTCGGCCGTGAATCCGAAATCGCGCCGGTCGTAGCTGCCGCCGGTGGCCTCGGCGATGAAACGCTCCTCGTCGCCCGGCGTGTGGGTGGTGATGCTGATTGCGCCGCCGATGGTGTTGGCGCCGAACAGCGTGCCCTGCGGCCCCTTGAGGATCTCGACCCGATCCACGTCCAGCAGGTTCTGGTTGGCGCCGATGGTGCGCGCCAGATACACGCCATCCACGTAGACGCCGACGCCGGGATTCAGGTTGAACGCAAAGTCATCCTGGCCGATGCCGCGGATCGATGCCGAAAGTACCGAGCGGTCGCCGGAGAACGGCGCGCCGGCGTCCAGGTTGACGCCAGGAGTCAGGTTGCCCAGGGATTTTATGTCGGTGAGATTGCGCTCCTGCATCGTTTCCGCACTGAATGCGGTTACCGTGATCGGCACGGTCTGGATGTTTTCTTCGCGGCGCTCGGCCGTGACGACGACTTCCTCGAGGGCACCGCCGGACACCTCGGCCGACGGCAGCGCGCCGGACGCCTGCTGCGCCTGGGCACTCAACGTGGTGCCCAGGGCGACAAGGCAGGCGCTAGCGACGATGGGAAGTTTCAACCACGCGCTACGACGCGCCACGCGCAGGTTCGATTGCGCATTGATGCCCAGAATCAACGTCATGTTATTCCCCCTGGACCACTCCGTCGTTGGCGGACGGACGTTGTCGCGGCTTGAGCAAGTACACCCGCAGCTTCACGCCAGTGACCGACCCGTACCTTTCGCGCCAAAGTGCCCCACTCGTAGCGCCGGTGCAGAGGAATCGCATGGAAGGCGGCTGATCGCATTTATTGCGTACGATTTCCGCTAAATGGGATCCCAAACGACATAGTGTCTATTCGGCCGCCCATTCGCTCTGTGCACCCAGAGCAATCAATAATCGCTGGTTTGCTGCGACTTTATTGAAGATCCCCCTAACAGAACTGTGCCTGATACTTAGCGCGGTCAACGATAATTGACAGGCGGGATCCCGTCAAGAACAATGCTGCGCAGGTCTGGTGTCTGGGCATGAATACTCAACAAACAAGCGCGTTGGTTCGAATACGGGAAATGATACTGCGCGGCGAGCTTGCGCCCGGGCAACGCGTGGCTGAAGCACCAGTGGCGGAGAAGCTGGGCATGTCGCGCACGCCGGTGCGCCAGGCACTTCCAGTGCTTGCCCGCGAAGGCCTGCTGCAGGAACACGAGACACGCGGCTACATCGTGCGTGGGTTTAGCACCGCCGACATCCACGACGCGCTTGATGTGCGCGGAGTGCTCGAGGGGCTGGCGGCAAAACGCGTGGCAGAAGCAGGAGCGTCGCGCGCCCTGATCAACGCGCTGCGTCAGGTGCTTGAGGACGGTGATCGGATTCTAAGCAAGGGCCATATCGAAGAAAGCGATGAGGGACTGTATGCGGACATGAATGTGCGGCTGCATGGCCTCATCGTTCAGGAAGCGCGCAGCCCGATCATCGGACAGGCCCTGGAGCGCAACTCGCACGTCCCGTTCGCGGCGCCACAGGCGCTGGCATTCGACAAGACCAGCCTCGATTTCATGTACCACCAGCTCACTTACGCACATCGGCAGCATCACTACATCGTCAGCGCGCTCGAGCGGGGCGAAAGCGCGCGGGTCGAGGCGCTCATGCGCGAGCATATCAACCCGGTCAAGGAGAACCTGAACCTGCAGGGCATAAGAGAGACGCACCGCGCCCCGCCGACGCTGCTGTCGTTCGTTCGCTGAAGGGTTTGGAACGCTGCAGTCATGGCCAGACCGGTCATCGATCAGGAGAGGTCACAACACCGTGAGCGCAACCACGCTTGATACGTTGCTGCAGGGCGCGGGCGGTGCGGTAAAGCTGTTGCGCAACTCTCGCACCGGCCCGTATGTCTACCCCGTGGTCGCGAGCGAATACACCAACTGGCGCGACGAGCAGATTGCCTGGCAGCAGACCTGTGTGCTGTTCAATCAGTCCCACCACATGACTGACATGTACATCGAAGGACCGGACGCTCTCAAACTGCTGAGCAGTCTCGGCGTCAACACCTTCGGCAACTTTGCGCGCAATAAGGCCAAGCAGTACGTGGTGTGCAACTACGACGGTTACGTGATCGGGGATGTCATACTGTTTTACCTGGATCACGACTCTTTCAATATCGTGGGTCGGCCGTCGGTGCACAACTGGGTGCAGTACCACAGCGAGCTCGGCCGCTACGACGTCAAGCTCGAGCGCGATGAGCGTGCGGCGGCACGCACCGGGCCGGTAGTGCGCAATGCCTACCGCTTCCAGGTGCAGGGACCCAACGCGCTCAAGCTCATCTCACGGGTGATTGGCACCAAGGCGCCGGATCTGAAGTTCTTCAACATGACGGAGCTGACCATCGCCGGACGTCGCGTGCGCGCATTGCGGCACGGCATGGCGGGGCAGCCGGGCTTTGAGCTGTTTGGTCCATGGCTCGAGGGCGAAGACGTCAGGCTGGCGCTAGTTGAGGCCGGTGCAGAACTCGGACTACGGCAGGTGGGTGCTCGCGCCTACTCTTCGAACACGCTGGAATCGGGATGGATACCGTCCCCGCTGCCTGCGGTTTACACCGGTGAGAAACTGCGTGGCTATCGACAGTGGTTGCCTGCCACCGCCTACGAAGCCATCGGCTCTCTGGGCGGCAGCTATTTATCGCCCAACATCGAGGACTATTATCTGACGCCTTACGACCTCGGTTACGGCCCGTTCGTCAAATTCGATCACGATTTCATCGGCCGCGAGGCGCTAGAACGCATGGATCCGGAGTCCAGCCGGCACAAGGTTACGCTCGCGCTCGACAACGAGGATGTCACGCGTGCGATCGGCACCATGTTCAAAAAACAGGACCGTGCCAAGTATTTTGATTTCCCATCGGCGGTGTACGCCACCTGGCCCTACGACCGGGTGAGCGCGGGCGGCAAGACCATCGGCATCTCGACCTGGTGCGGCTATAGCGCCAATGAAGGACGCATGCTGACGCTCGCGATGCTCGACCGGGCACACAGCGCGCCTGGGACCGAGGTCACCTTCGTGTGGGGCGAGGAAAATGGGGGCACCTCAAAGCCCACCGTCGAGCGCCATGTGCAGACCGAGATTCGGGCCATCGTGAGCCCGGTACCCTACGCGGAGGTGGCTCGAGCCAGCTACGCACCCGGCTGGCGCAGCGCTCAGCATTGAATTCATCGGCAACGCGCCAGCCGCCCTCAAGGGCGAGCCTAAATCGCGCGCGTGCTCATCTGGCGCTCGATGTAATCGGCCTGGCGCAGCGCCAACGCCACGATAGTCAGCGTCGGGTTGGCCGAGGTCGGTGTGCTCATCGCGCTGCCGTCAGAGACGAACAGGTTCGCGACCTCGTGTGCCTGGCCGTGGGCATTGACTACGCCGTCGTTCGGGTCCCGGCTCATGCGCGCCGCGCACATGTTGTGCGTGGCAGGGGTCTGGCGCGACGTCAGTACCTTGACTGCGCCCGCGGCTTCGAACAAGGCCTTGGCCTGCTGCTGACCATGGCGACGCATCGCGGCGTTGTTCGGATGATCGTCGACGTGGATGTTCGCGACTGGCAATCCGAACTGATCCTTGACCTCACGATTGAGCGTGATGCGATTGGTCGAGCGCGGCAGATCCTCGCCGTTGACAAAGATTCCGGCCATGCTGCGGTAATGCTCCATCGCGAAGCCGAGCTCGCGGCCCCACAGCGTCTGCGGAAAACCCGCAATCGCAATACTCGGCAGGTCGAGTGCCGCCATCTCGAGGTGATAGCCGCCGGCGAAGCCGCGCTTCGGATCGTGCCTGGATTCGTCCAGCACGACGCCCGCCAGCGTCGCGCCGCGCCAGAACTCGATCGGCCGCTCGAACACACCCCAGACAAAACAGCCGGTGTGATGGCAGAAATGGCGCCCGACCTGATCGCTGCCATTCGCCAGGCCATTGGGAAACCTCGCGGACGTTGACTGCAGCAGCAGCCGCGCGGTCTCGACTGCGTTACACGCCACGCACACCACGCGCGCCTTCTGGCGTTGCTCGTTGCCGGACGGGTCGCGATAGACGACTTCTGTCACCCGGCTGTCGGCGCCGTGCTCGATGCGCAGCGCGCGGCATTCGGCCCGCAGCTCGAGATTGCCGGTCGCCTCGGCGCGCGGGATTTCGGTATACAGCGTGCTCCACTTGGCGCCGGTCTTGCATCCCTGCACGCAAAAGCCCTGCTGGATGCACATGCCGCGATCGTCGGCGGGTCGCGAGTTGATCGCCATGTAGCCGGTATGCACCTGCCGGTAGCCGAGACGCTTCGCGCCGTAGTGAAATACCTTGAAGTGGTTCGACGCCGGCAGCCCCGGATTGCCATTGCGGCGCGCGACCACCATGCGCTTCTCGGCCATGTGGTAGTACCTCAGCAGCTCCTGGTAGTCCAGCGGCCAGTCAATCAGCGAGGCCCCGTCCACCGCGCCGTAGATGCTGCGCGCGCGCACCTCCCAGGCACCGGCACGCAGGGCCATGCCAGTCCAGTGCACCGTCGTCCCGCCCACCGTCTTGGCGGTCCATGATGGCAAGGTCGGATAGTCCTCCACTACGGTCGTGGTGCCGGACTGAGTGCGCGGTTCGAGCCAGGTGAGCTGCGCAAAGGCCTCGCCGGGAACCTGCGAGAAGCTCGCCAGCGATTGACGCGCTCCCGCCTCCAGCAGTACCACCTTGATGCCGCGCCGCGTCAACTCGTGCGCCAGCGTGCCGCCGCCGGCACCGGAACCGATGATGACCACTGCGTTGCCGTCGTCGTGTGAAATGCTGGCCATGGCTGATGTCAGTGCGAATCCTGGCTGAACACCGGTCCGCTGTCCGTCAGCGGCGCCTCGGGCAGCCAGCGCAGATCGTTAAAGCCCCGCAGCAGATAGCCGCCTTTCGAAAAGGCCTCGCCTTGGTAACCGAAGTAGGCGTACACCAACGGCGACGCATACAGCGTCATCAGGGTTGTCGCACGCACCGACTTGAAGAACAGCGTCGATTCGACGGCTTGCAACGCCGCGACGCGCCCGGTTTCGGCGGCGGACGCGAAGTCGGCGCCGAGTGCCGACACGCCCTGGCGCAGCAGCGCCAGCGTGGTGGCATCTTTCGCTGCATTGTCATCGAGCGCGTGCACCACGAGCGCATACGGTGCGTCATCGAGCCTGTCGTGCGGAGCGATGGTGCGGGCCACAGCCAGCAGCGCGGCGCCTTCTGAGCTGTTCAGCGTGGCGAGATCCAGTGCCCAGGCGCGACTGGGCGCGAGCAGTACCAAGGGGCTACCCGCGGTGAGCAGCCCGGTCAACACACCAGTTGCGCTGAGGAATTGCCGGCGGTCGATCGTTGCATTCGCTCGCATAGCGCGACTTCCCCCTGTCAGCAGGCCGGAACCGAGACACACTGAATACCACGACGGCCGTCGGCGGACCACAGGGTGGTGGCGATGCGATCCATATCAATTCGTTTTGCTTTCCAGGAACTGCTGACGCGCAGCCATCACGACGCGTTGCGTCTTGGCGAAACTTTCAATCGCTGCAGTCTCCAGCGACCATTTCCTTATGTACTCATTCAGCACCTCGACCCCGATCGGTCCGTCGTAGCCAATGGACCATACTGCCTTGAGAAATGCCGCGATATCGAATTCGCCATCGCCCGGGAGGAGACGCTTGTTCACGACCGAATCCTGGAACTTGACCGGTGTCGCAAGGTAGCCGTCGTTAATCTCGACTCCCAGCGGGATGCCGCGGCTGATCTTGCGAACGATGTCCTGCGGGGTGGTAGCCGTGCGCTGCAGGTGGAGATTATCCAGCATGATGCCGCCATTGTTCGCACCGGCGCCGTGGCAGATTGCAAGGACGTCGTCGAGCGAAGGCGCGCGCGAAAATTGTTGCGGCAGCATTTCGAATAGAACCAGCACGCCCCGCTCGGCGGCCTGGCGGCACAAGAGCGCGAATTCGTCCGTCAATTTGGGGATGTCCGCACAATCGTTGCCGAGATCGCCGATCTTAATGTGGCTGGCGCCCAAAGCCTCAGCCGCATCCAGCAGCAGCGCCCGGATCTGGTCCGACGCCTCGCGCCGCGCGCCGCTGCAGAACCAGTCGAGCAGCCACTCGACTTCGATGCGGACGATGCCGTTGTCATTCAGCAGCTGCTTCATCTGCCGAAAGCTGCAGTTGCGCCGGATTTCCAGAATGTCCGCGTGCCAGAAACCCATGCCTTTGAATCCCGAGTTCGCTGCGATCTCCACCCGCTTGCGAAAGTCATGAGGACAGCGTTGATCGCCGAGCGGGTCAGCGCCGACGCCTAAAGTCCAGTAAGAGCCAAGAATCTCGATTGATTGCGCCATATGCCACCCAGGTGCGTGCATTGCTCGCTATGTTCGCGTATCCGCGCCAACGGCGAGGAGGCGATCATCGCCGCAATCGAGGAAAACTTGTATATGGTGACGGGGTGCTGTCATCTGCTCAGGTTCGCCGTGATCGAGCCTGTTCTGGTCATGGTGCGACGTGTGTCGTATGATAGCGCTACCAACAGTGCCTGTCCGGGAAGCGGGATGCGCCGCGCTGCAGGCCCATGCTTTTGTCGCAGAACTACCATCATGTGCAACATGCCTTCTACTGACGTTGAATCAGGCAGTCCCCGGTGCTGAAGGCAGACTCGTCGTCAGAAGGCGTGACGGGCCGCAATCTTTCCGGTACCAACCTCGAACGCGCCGGCGATCACAATCAACGCGTTACCTTGCACGCGATCCGGGTGCGCGGGCCGGTGGCGCGCGCCGAGCTGGCGCTGACCACCGGCCTGACTACGGCCGCGATCGCCAACATCACCAAGCGCCTGCTGAAGTATCGGCTGATTCTTGAAGCCGGCATGACGCGTGGCTCACGCGGGCAGCCGGCCACCAGACTGGTCATCAATCAGGATTGCTGCTATTCGATGGGACTGAACATCGATCGCGACCACATCACCTTGGTGGTGGTGGATTTCAGCGGGCGGGTACGGGCGCGGATATCGCGCGAAATCAAGTTCGCGCTCCCGGATACGGTCCAGGCATTCTTCCGCCGCTCAGCCGCGCCGCTGCTGGCCAAAGCGCGCATCGACCCGGCGAAACTCGTGGGTGTCGGCGTGGCGTTTCCGGACGACATCCAGCGCGCAGCATTGCCGGAGCAACCGGCGGAATATGCGCGGTGGGGCAGGGTCGCGATCGATCAGCTGCTCGCGGCAACGTTGCCGGTGCCGATCATGGTCGAGAACGACGCCGCTGCGGCGGCTATGGGAGAGATGCAGTTTGGTCTTGGGCAGCAGTATCAGAGCTTCTTCTACCTGCTGATCACGATGGCACTGGGCGGCGGCCTGGTGATCGATGGGCACTATTTTCGCGGCGCGGACGGGCGCAGCGGTGAGCTGGGGATGTTACGCCGGCAGCAGGTGGGCGGTGGGACGCGACAACTGCAGAACATCGTGTCGCTGTCCGCGCTCTACGACAGCCTTGCGGCCCATGGCCACCGGGTGTCTTCACCGCGCGGCTTGCTGCAGCTGGATGAACCCGCGCAGCGGCTCGTCCTGGCATGGATCGACACTTCGGTAGACGCGCTCGAGAACGCATTGGTGAGCATCAACTGCCTGATCAACCCCGAGGCCATCCTCATCGGCGGCCGCCTGCCCTCGGGGCTGGTCGATCGTCTCGCCCGACGCCTCAACGAGCGGCTTGCCGCCTACCGGGGGAAAATCCCGTGGGTCGCGCCCGTGGCCCGCGCCGCAATGTCGGACGACGCGCCGGCCGTTGGAGCCGCCATTTTGCCCTTCACCGAGCGATTTCTGCCGAGTCGGTTCGCATTGATGAATAACGCCGGCTCGGATTGAAGCCGCAATGACGCATCGACATCGGCGCCCCGCCGTCCGCGACGCCCGCGATGCCCGCGACGGGATCGGACGCTGTCATTTGCTACAATTGCCGCTTCGGCCAGGGCTGAAGTAAGCGGTGAAAATAAAAAGAACGCCTAGACGGCGCCGCAATGCCGTGACCATGCACGAGGTGGCGAAGCACATCGGCGTTTCGCCGATGACCGTATCGCGTGTGCTGAGCAGCGATGCCAACGTGAAGGCGGAGACGCGCCAGCGCGTCCATGCGGCAATCAAGGAACTGGGGTATTCGCCCAACGTGGCGGCCCGTAATCTCGCACGGGCAGCCACCGTCCATATCGGGCTGCTCTACAGTAATTCCAGCGCGGCCTATCTGAATGAGCTGCTGGTGGGTGTCCTGGAACAGAGCACCCACGTGGGCTGCCAGATCGTTCTGGAGAAATGCGGCGCTCGCAATGAGCGCAGCGCGATCGAGCGGCTACTGCGTGGCGGCGTGGGCGGCATCATCCTGCCGCCGCCGTTGTCCGATTCCAAGGTCGCACTGGAGGCGTTGCGGGCCGCCAAGGTACCGTGCATTGCGGTGGCAACCGGTCGGCACGAGGTCGGGGGCCTGTCGGTTCGGATCGACGATTTCGAAGCGGCTGCCGCCATGACGCGCTATTTGCTGTCGCTCGGCCACCGCGACATTGGCTTCATCGTCGGGGCCCCGAACCAGACCGTCAGCGCCCAACGCCAGGCCGGCTTCGAGATGGCATTGCGCGAGGCCGGGTTGCCGCTGCATCCGGAGTGGGTGAAGCAGGGATCCTTCAGCTACCGCTCGGGGCTGGTAGCGGCTGAGCAGATCCTGAATTCGGGACGTCTTCCGACTGCGATATTCGCCAGCAACGACGACATGGCGGCCGCGGCGATCGCCGTGGCGCATCGGTTACGGCTCGATGTGCCCAAGGACCTGACCATCGTCGGCTTCGATGACACGCCGTTGGCCACCACCATCTGGCCGGCGCTGACGACCGTGTGTCAGCCGGCGGCCGCGATGGCGCGAAAAGCCGTGGAGCTGCTGACGGAGGAAATCCGCCTGCGCCGCTTCGGGGAAACGCTCGAGCCGCTGCAGCATTTCATGAACTTCGTGCTGGTCAAGCGCGAGTCTTCCGCGCCAATCTAGGCAGTTCGGCCGTGCCCGCGCCGGCGTAGCGGTGGGTGTTGTAGCCAGCGCTAGTGCTCGGATCCCGCCGGCGTAAAGGAAAATTTCTGCCCGGCGATGGCGGCCGAGTACATCAGTCCGCCCTTGGCAACGGTAAATACCGCCATGCCCTTGTAATACACGCCGCGTGACTTGGCGTTGTCTTCGGTGCCGCTGGCGCTGGCGCTGGCGCCATCGGTCGCGGCGCTGGCGCTGGCACCCGCGGTAATCGCCACCACGCTCGCATCGGCACCGAACTCAAAGCCGGTCGATTCGAATTCATCCAGGGCACGCTTGTCCTCGAAGAAAATGATCTCGCTATAGGCCTTGCCGCCGGCCTGGAACCCGACACTGATCTGGACCAGCTTGGTCTCTCCGGCATAGTGGCCATGGACGTATACCCGCCCCTTGCTGAACCCACCGCCGACCACCAGCGCGCCTTCTCCCACGGTCGGAAACACGGCGTAGCCGTAGCTCTGACCGAAAAATGTCGGGCTGACACCGGCGTTCTTGAAGATCTCGATGGTTTCCTTGACGGTGGCGGCATGCAGCGCTGCGGCAGGCAGACACAGCAGCAGCGCGAGCGCAGGCAGTTGGCGTGAAAACAATCTCATGTTGAATCTCATTCCCTTTTATCGTTGCAGCTAGCTACAGTAAGCGTTCGATGGTCAACGTCTGTAGGACAGGGTGCGTATTTCATCATGCAACCACGTCAGTTGGGAACACAGGGGCTGCGGGTTTCGGCACTGGGCCTGGGCTGCATGGGAATGAGCCAGTCCTACGGTACGCCGGACGACGCGGAATCCATCGCCACTATCGATCGTGCGTTGGAACTGGGGGTGACGCTGTTCGATACCGCCGAGGTCTATGGGCCGTTTGTGAACGAGGAGCTGCTCGGACGCGCGCTCAAGGGACGGCGCGAGCGCGCGGTGATCGCAACCAAGTTCGGATTCAAGATCGGCGTCGGCGGGGCCGTGGAGGGCGCGGATAGCCGCCCGGAGCATGTGCTGCAGGTCGCCGACGAGTGCCTCAAGCGCCTCGGTACCGACTACATCGATCTGTTCTACCAGCACCGGGTCGACCCGGCAGTGCCGATCGAGGATACCGTGGGCGCGATGGCGCGGCTGGTAGCGGCCGGCAAGGTACGCTTCCTGGGCCTGTCGGAGGCGGGCGTGCGTAATATCCGCCGGGCGCACGCCGTGCATCCGATCTCGGCGCTGCAGAGTGAATATTCGCTCTGGGAGCGAAACCTGGACGCCGAGATCATCCCAACGCTGCGTGAGCTGGGCATCGGGCTGGTGCCGTTCAGCCCACTGGGGCGCGGATTCCTGACCGGCAAAGCGCCACGGCCGGAGGCCACGCCCGATAATGACTACCGGCGCAAGGATCCGCGTTTCGCCGCAGACAACTACGATCGCAACATGCAACTGGTGGACATCGTGACCACAGTTGCCCGCGGCAAGGGTGTGCTGCCGGCGCAGGTGGCGCTGGCGTGGCTGTTGCAGCAGGGCACGGACATCGTCCCCATCCCCGGGACGAAGCGACGCGTCTATCTGGAAGAAAACGTCGCCGCGGCAGCCATTCGGCTGACGCCGGACGAGCTGCACACATTGGAGGCGATCGGCGCACCTGGAAGCGTCGCAGGCCCGCGTTACGGGGAGAGCATGAACCGGCTGGTCGACCGGTAGCAGCCGGCGCGGGCCGCAGATGATTCGAAGCAACTCACACAGCGGCGGTCAAATGAAAAAGCACACGAGCATCGCGATGATCCTGGTGGCCGAGCTCGCAGTCAGCGCATTGAACGGCTGCGGCGGCGGCGGCAGTTCGGTGGCGACTGCGCCGCCGGCGTCGTTCGATCTGCAGGCCGGGATCGCAGGACTGGCCAGCAACGGCCAGACCGCCACTGTCACGCTCAGTGGCACCGCGACTGCCAGCGGCACTGCGGTGCCGTTCACCGGCTCGGGCACGCTCACGCTGGCGCCGGATGCAAGCGCGACGTTCAACGGCGAAGGTGCGCTATCCCAGACCCAGACCATCTCGGGAACGGTGAGCGCGGACGGCCAGTCCGCGCCGTATTCCTCCAGCCTGATCGACTACTACGCCACCGGCGACTACGCCTTTCTCGGTGAAAGCGGCACCAGCCGCTACGACGTCGCGCAGGCCCCATTCGAGTATCCGACTGTGGTCGTGGCCGGGTCCAGTGGCACCCTGGGTACCGTGAGCGATTACAGCGACAGCACCATGAGTGTGTCGCAGGGCACGACGCAGGTCACCTATGCGGTGACGGCGGTCAGCGGCTCGAGCAGCTCGGTCATGGTGGCGATCACCGACCAGGTCGACGATACGCAGAACAACCTGGTGGAAACCGATGTCACCAATTACAACCTGACGAACACCGGCGTGCTGACATTCGTCTCAGGCACAGTGCAGAACGCTTCCGAGTCGCTGCAGGTAGTCGTGCAATAAATCATCGCTACAGGGTTTGGGCCAGGGCGATGATCAGCTCACGCAGCCAGGCATGCGCCGGATCGGGTTCGTGACGTTTGTGCCACAGCAGGATCTCGTACTGTTCCGCGGTCGGGAACGGCAGCGGGAATGTTTTAATCGGCACCAGGGTCGAGAACATCGCGGCGACGCGTTCCGGCACAGTGGCGACATATGAGGTTCCGGCGAGCACCAGCGGCAGGTGCAGCAGGCTCGACACGGTGAGGTGCACCGTCAGATCGATACCGAACAGTCGGCGCACCAGTTCTTCGGCCGACGCCGAGTAGCCGCTCGGTCGGCCGAAGACATGCGGTAGCGCCTGGTACTGCTCGGCCGTGAGCGTATCGCCGACGCTAGGATGGTCGCGGTCGACCGCGCACAGCCAGCGCACCGGGCGCAGACGTACGCTGCGCAGGCTGTCCGGATAGGCCCGCGCCTCGTACAGTCGCAGATTGTCCAGGCTCAGGCACAGGTCAGCCTCGCCGTATTCGAGTCGTGTCAGTGCGGTCTGCGAGATCTGCTCGATCCGGCAGCGGATTTCCGGGGCTTTGGCGGCGACCTGTTGCAGGATTGCGGGCAGGAAACCCGGAACGGCTTCTTCCGAGACGATGATGGTGAATTCGCGCCGCGTGGTACCCGGCTCGAAGCCGGGCTGGGTACCCAGGGCGGTCTGGATGCGCAGCAACGCCTCGCGTACCGGCTCCACCAGCGACAGGCCTCGCGGCGTCAATTCCATCTCCCGGCCGACCCGCACCAGCAGTTGATCGCCAAAATAGTCGCGCATCTTATGCAGCGCGGCGCTCATTGCCGGCTGCGATACGCACAAGCGTTCCGATGCGCGCGTCACGTTCTTCTCGCGCAGTAGCGCGTCGAGCGAGATCAGCAGGTTGAGGTCGAATCGATTGAGCTGCATTCGGTGCGCTTTAGAACGGGTAGTGCCGACGCGAGGTCTGGACCGTAATCCAGCGTAGCTCGGTGAATGCATCGATGCCGGCCTTGCCGCCAAAACGCCCGTATCCCGAAGCCTTGACGCCGCCGAACGGCATCTGTCCCTCGTCGTGCACGGTCGGTCCGTTCACATGACAGATTCCGGATTCGAGCCGCCGTGCGATCTCAAGCCCGGCGGCCAGGTCGCTGGTGAACACCGCCGCTGACAAGCCGTACTCGGTGTCATTCGCCAGCCGCACGGCTTCGTCCACCGAGTCGACGCGCGTGATCGAGACCTGGGGGCCAAACGACTCCTCGCGGAACAATGCCATCGCGGGCGTCACGTCATCGACCACAATGCCGTGCATGATCGTGCCCTCGGCGTCGCCACCGACCAGGACCCTCGCGCCTTGCTTCACCGCGTCGGCCACCAGCCGTTTGATGCGCTCTACCGTGCCCGGGCCGACCACCGAGCCGATGACGAACTCCCCCTCATTGGGATTGCCGACCGCAAGTGCGGCCACGCGCTTGGCCAGCCTTGCGGCGAACGCGTCGGCGACGCTGCGTTCAACGATCACGCGCTCGGTCGACATGCAGATCTGCCCGGCGTTGGCGTAAGCACCGAACACGGTGGCATCGACCGCAGCCTCGATATCGGCATCGGCGAGCACGATGAGGGGCGCCTTGCCGCCGAGCTCGAGCAGGATCGGCTTCAGGTACTTGGCCGCCAGCTGGGCGAGGATGCGGCCGACGCGGGTCGACCCGGTGAAATTGATTCGCTTTACTGCCGGATGCGAGATCAGCGCCTCCGCCACCGACTCGGCATCCTTCACGTCGGTGCTGATGACATTGACCACCCCCGCGCCCAGACCTGCTTCCTCGAGCACGCTGCCGATGAGCGCGTGGGTCGCCGGACACACCTCGGAGGACTTGAGGATGACCGTGTTGCCGCAGGCGAGCGGCATTGCAATCGCGCGCACACCGAGAATGATCGGCGCGTTCCACGGGGCAATTCCGAATACCACGCCGACCGGCGATCGCAATGCCATGGCGAAGTTCCCCGGAACCTCGGATGGAATCACCTCGCCGCCGATCTGGGTCGTCATGGCCGCCGCTTCGCGCAGCAGCGAGGCGGCGAAGTGCACGTTGAAATGACCCCAGCCGACGGTCGAGCCGGTCTCATCGCGCACCGTTACGGCAATCTCCTGTGCCCGAGCCTCGAGCAGGTCCGCCGCCTTGTTCAGCCTGGCACGCCGCACGCCCGGGCCGAGCCCCGACCAGGCGGGGAAGGCCGCGGCCGCGGCATCTGCGGCGGTCCTGGCATCGTCCATCTGGGCCGCAGCTGCGCGGCTGACGATGGCGCCGCTCACGGGGTTACGGCGTTCGAATGTCGCCCCGCCGCGGGCGGCGATCAGGCGGCCGTTGATCAGCAGTTTCACGTCGTGCATGAGTCACCATTTGCAGCGGAGGTAGCGCCCGGCGCCGCATGCCAGCGGCGGGCGTCATCGGCGGCGTTCGCTCCCGGTCGAGTTATATCTCTTTGATAGTCGAGCCGGGCGCCACCCACCCGGCGCCAGATGGCGGCTTGCGACGCCACCATTATAGTCCGTGGAGGGATTGGCATGAGTACCGTAATGAGCGACATAGCAGCGCAGCCAGCGCCCTCGAGCAGCGTGCGTGCGTTCATTGGCAAGAAGCCGCGCCTGCTGATCAACGGCGAGTGGGTCGAGGCGCGCTCCGGCAAAACGCTCGCAGTGTTCGACCCAGCCACCGGTAGCGAGATCGCCCGTGTGGCCGAGGCCGGAGTCGAGGACGTCGAGCGCGCGGTGGCTGCGGCACGCGCGGCGTTCGAGTCGGGGCCGTGGCCCGAGATGCTGCCGGCGGCGCGGGAAGCACTGTTGTGGCGGCTGGCCGACCTGATCGAGCAGCACGCTGCGGAGTTTGCCGAGATCGAGAGCCTCGACAATGGCAAGACGCGATTCATGGCCAGCATCATCGACGTGCCTGGCGCCCGTAACTACTTCCGCTACATGGCGGGCTGGGCGACCAAGATCGAGGGCACGACGATGCAGACCTCGATCGGCGGCCGTATTCCCGGGGCCAAGTTCCACACTTACGTTGCCCGCGAGCCAGTCGGCGTCGTAGCGCAAATCGTGCCGTGGAATTTTCCGCTGGCCATGGCGGCCTGGAAGCTCGCCCCGGCACTGGCCGCGGGCTGCACCTGCATCCTCAAGCCCGCCGAGCAGACGCCGCTCTCGGCACTCAGGCTCGGTGAGCTGATCCGCGATGCCGGCATTCCCCCGGGAGTGGTCAACATCCTGACCGGCCTCGGCGAGACGACCGGTGCCGCGCTGGTCGCGCACCCTGGCGTCGACAAGATCGCGTTCACCGGTTCCACCGAAGTGGGCAAGCTGATCAGCAAAAGCGCTGCCGACACGGTCAAGCGCGTCTCGCTCGAGCTCGGCGGCAAATCGCCGGTCATCGTCCTGCCGGATGCCGACGTCAACGCGGTGGTCGGAGGCGCCGCGAACGCAATCTTCTTCAACTCCGGGCAGGTGTGCACCGCGGGTTCCAGGCTCTACGTTCACCGTTCGATCTTCGATCGCGTGGTCGAGGGTCTGAGCGCTGCCGCCGGCGAGATCCGCCTCGGCCCCGGGCTGGACCAGGCCACCCAGATGGGACCGCTGGTCTCAAAGGAGCAGCAGGAGCGCGTGCTGGGCTACATCGAATCGGGGCGCAAGCAGGGCGCGGCGGTGCTGACCGGCGGCGAGGCACCCTCGCACCCGGGTTATTTCGTCAGGCCCACGATCATGGTCAACGTGCGTCCGGAGATGCGCGTGGTACGCGAGGAGATCTTCGGCCCAGTGCTGGTGGCGCAGCGATTTGACCAACTCGATGAGGTGGTCAAGGCGGCCAATGATTCACCCTACGGACTGGGCGCCAGCATCTGGACCAACAATCTGTCGGCGGCGCATCGGCTGATCCCGCGCATCAAGGCCGGCACCGTCTGGGTCAATTGCCACAACATGGTCGATCCGAACATGCCGTTCGGCGGCTTCAAGCAGTCGGGCGTCGGACGCGAGCACGGCCGTGTCGCAATCGACATGTACACCGAACTGAAGTCGGTGTGCATGCTGATATGAGCGGCGTCAGCCGCCGACTTCGGTCTTCATGCGCCGGTACTCGCGCGGTGTCATGCCGAATCGGGCGCGAAACACGCGGCCGAAGTGAGTCGGGCTGTTAAAGCCGGAGTCGAAAGCGATTTCCGTCACCGTGCGGCCGCGCTGCGCGTCGGATGCCAACGCGCGCGAACAGGCCTCGAGCCGCCGCCGCAGGATGTAGCGGGCGACGGTTTCATCCTGGTCGGAGGACAGGTGATGCAGGTAGCGTGGCGTCATTTTGCAGGCCGCTGCGATCCTGGTGGGCGTCAGATCCGGATCGTGCAGATGCGCTTCGATGTAGTTGATGATCCGGATGCGGTGCGCGGTCGCCAGCGAAGAGCGGCTCGACTGCGAGCGCGGCAGGTCGGCATAGGCGGCGCCGAGCAGATCCAGAATCGCCACCGTAAGTCGGACCGCGACCGCCTCATCGAGCTGTTCGCGGCACTCGGTCCAGTAGTTGCGCATGAAGCGTGAAAACAGCGCTCGTACCCCGGCTGAGGCTTCCATCGGAATGGCAACCAGGCACTCCGGACAGGCGATCTGGCGGCGCAGTTGTGCTTCCGGAATGCCAAGTACCAGCATGCGGTTGGCGCCGGGGAGCGCGATGTCGTAAGGCCGGGTACTGTCGCACAAGGTGAAATCACCGGAGTTCAGATAGGCCTCGCGGCCATCCTGGCGACTGACGCTCTTGCCCTCCATCTGCAGGTGCAGGAAGAACAACGGGCTGCGCGTGCGGGCCACGTGCGCGCGCGAGTGCCGCACCAGCTGCGCTTCGGAGTAGATCTCGGCCAGCGTCAGGTCGCCGATCGTGGTGCGTGCGATTGAACCGTTGAAGCTGCGCAGGTCGGCCGGATCGGACACCAACGGCGAGAAGGTCTCGGAGGCCTGATCATTCCAGCACGCCAGTTTGCGACGCGGATCGAGCCCGGCCGTAGAGAACGACACTATCGCTGCCATGTTGGATCTCCCCCGATGACTCTACGAATGACATCGGCCAGTAATGGCAGACCTCATCCTGTTCTAAGATAGTTATACGATACGATCGGCGGCCGAACTAATACTTTGCGCTTATAGGACATATTTGTCAGGCTGAGGCCTGGGCCTGGGGGAATAATTTTCGCAGTAAAGTCAATCGCCTGGGCAGCTCGCGGCGTTTTTCGCGCACGTAGCGCTGTGCCGCCGCCGGCGCATTTTCATATCGCTGTGCGTCGAGTTATGCGTGACTGGCATCAGCAACATCGCTGCGGCCGATCTGCGCGGCAGCGTAGCCGAATTATCTATTTATCGGTCGCACGGCCTTGCCGCGCGCGACAGGCAGGTCAATGAACCAAGACCCGCGCCAGACCCTGGCAGAAAGCTCGATGACGCGCGCGCAGGTGCGGGTGATCGCGATCACCATCGGCCTGTGCGCACTCGATGGATTCGATGTTCTTGCGATCAGCTTCGCATCCCCGGGGATCGCGCGCGAATGGGGCATCAACCGCGGCGCGCTCGGTGTGGTGCTGTCGATGGAATTGCTCGGCATGGGGATCGGTTCGATTCTGCTGGGCGGAGTGGCCGATCTGTTCGGCCGGCGCTACACGGCGCTCGGCTGTCTGCTGGTGATGACGATCGGCATGACGATGGCGACCACTGCGCACAGCGTCATCGATCTGTCGGCCTGGCGGCTGGTTACCGGTCTTGGGATCGGCGGCATGCTGGCGTCGCTCAATGCGATCGCATCCGAGTTCGCCAGTGCGCGGCGGCGCGACCTGTGCGTGTCACTCATGGCGATCGGCTATCCGCTCGGGGCGATCATCGGCGGTTCGATCGCCGCTGTGCTGCTGAGCCGCAGCAACTGGCGCGCGGTGTTCGGATTCGGCGCACTGGTGTCGGGGCTGATGGTGCCGATCGTGCTGTGGTGGGTGCCGGAGTCGGTGCTGTGGCTGTGTCAGCGGCACCCGGCGCGAGCGCTCGAGCGCGTGAATCGCAGTCTCGCGAAACTGGGCCGCGGGCCGGTAGCGACCCTGCCGCCGCCGCCGCCGCGCCCGCAGCGTCGGGGCAGCGCCGGTATCTTTGGGCCGGAGTTGATCGTCACTACGATGCTGGTGACGCTGGCCTACTCGCTGCATGTGACGACGTTCTATTTCCTCGTGAAGTGGATCCCGAAGATCGTCGTGGATATGGGTTTCTCAGCGCCAATGGCCGCGGGCGTGCTGGTGTGGACCAACGTCGGCGGCGCCAGCGGCGCCGCCGTGCTGGGCCTGCTGACGCAGCGCGTGGATCTCAAGGCGCTGACGATCATCTGGCTGTTGGCCTCTACCGCGATGGTGGCGTTGTTCGGCCATTCCCCGGCCAGCCTGTGGCAGCTGTCGCTGACCTGCGCGCTGGCGGGCTTCTGCACCAATGGCGGCATTGTCGGGCTGTACGTGATACTGGCGCGAGCCTACCCGACCGATGCGCGCGCGGCCGGGACCGGCTTCGCCATTGGCATCGGGCGCGCTGGGTCGGTTCTGGCGCCGATCACCGCCGGCTACCTGTTCCAGGTGGGTTGGGGACTGCCGGCGGTAGCCCTGACGATGGGGCTCGGATCGCTGCTGGCAGCGGCGGCGGTGGCGGTGCTTGATGTCAAGCCCGCGTACGTGGCGGCGCTGCAGTGATCGTCACGCTCGAGGTGAGCGGCGGGGTTGCGCTCGTCAGCGTCAACAACCCGCCGGTCAATACCGTCAGCGCCGCCACACGGCGGGAGCTGTTCCAGGCGCTGGCCGACATTCGCGCGCGGCCCGACATCCGGGCCGTCGCGCTAGTGTGCGAGGGCAAGACATTTTTCTCAGGCGCCGACATCAGCGAATTCGCAGGCCCGCCGATGGAGGAGGAGTTCCGTGCGCTGTACGCGGAATTCGAGGCGCTGCCGGTGCCCGTTGTCGCGGGCATGCACGGCACGGTGCTGGGCGGCGGGCTCGAGCTGGCGCTCGCCTGTCATTATCGGGTCGCGGTGGCCGGGACCCGCTTCGGGCTGCCCGAGGTCACCCTCGGCATCATCCCGGGCGCGGGCGGCACGCAGCGCATGCCGCGCCTCATTGGCGTCGAGAATGCGCTGGAGCTGATCGTGAGCGCGCGGCCGTTGGACGAGGTGCGGGCGCTCGCGCTCGGCTTCCTAGACGCTGTGATCGACCAGCCAGTGCGCGCCGGCACCATCGCGTTTACCGAGTCGCTGCTGAAGGCCGGGCGCGGGCCGCGACGCACTTCGGAGCGCTCGGTCGACCCCGCGAGCGCGACGCCCGCAATCCGCGAGCGCCTGACGGCACAGGCGCGCAGCCAGTACCCAAATCGCATGGCGGCACTGACCGCCATCGAGGCGGTGTTCGCCGCGGCGCGCCTGCCATTCGCACAGGGGCTGGCATTCGAGAACGAGCTCGGCAATCGCGCCAAGGCGACCGTGGAGTCCAAAGCCCTGATCCACGTGTTCTTCGCCGAACGCGAAACCCGCAAGGTGCCCGGCCTTGCGCCCGACGTGCGTGCGCGGCCGATCGCCCGCGCGGCGGTGGTCGGCGCCGGCACGATGGGGGGCGGGATCGCCATCTGCTTCGCCAATGCCGGGCTGCCGGTGACGCTGCTCGACGCCAGTCGCGAGGCGCTCGATCGCGGCCTGGCTTCGATCGCGGGCATCTATCAATCGATGGTCAGCCGCGGCCGCATCAGCCCCGACGAGCGGCAGCAGCGCTTAGGCCTGATCCAGGGCGCGCTCGACTATGCGAGCCTGGCCGATGCCGATGTCATCATCGAGGCGGTGTTCGAAAGCCTCGATCTCAAGCGCAAGGTGTTCGCGCAGCTCGACAGGATCGCAAAGCCGGAGGCTTTGCTGGCCACCAACACCTCCACGCTCGACATCGCGGCGATCGCTTCCGCGACCGGCCGCCCGCAGGACGTTATCGGACTGCATTTCTTTTCCCCCGCCAATGTCATGCCGCTGCTCGAGGTGGTGCGAACCGACGAGACTTCGCCCGCGACCATTCGCAGCGCGCTGGATCTGGCGCGGCCGCTGAAGAAGACCCCGGTGCTGGCGCGCGTCTGCTACGGTTTCATCGGCAATCGGATGATGGAAGGTTACGCGCGCGAGGCCGAGCGCATGGCGCTCGAGGGAGCCAGTCCGCGCCAGGTGGACGGCGCGCTGGAGGACTGGGGCATGTCGATGGGGATCCTGGCGGTGTTCGACATGGCCGGTATCGACGTGAGCGTCAACGTTCACAAAGCGCACGCCGACAGATACCCGCCGGACCCGAGCTATTATCAGGCCGATTTTGCAATGCACGCGGCCGGTCGCCTGGGACAGAAAACTGGCCGGGGCTATTATCGCTACCTGCCAGGGGATCGCACCCGGCACGAGGACCCGGAGGCGATTGCCATCCTTCGGGCCAGTGCCGAGCGACTCGGCATCGTGCCGCGCGCGCACAACGACCAGGAAATCATCGAGCGCTGCCTGCTGCCGATCATCAACGAGGGCCTGCGTGTGCTCGAAGAGGGGGTGGCGATGCGATCCAGCGACATCGACGTCGTGTGGACCTCCGGCTACGGCTTTCCGCGCTACCGCGGCGGGCCGATGTTCTACGCCGACACCATCGGGCTCAAGGCGGTGTACGACGGCATTGTCAAATACCGCGAGCTGTTCGGGCCGATGCACTGGCAGCCGGCCGCACTGCTCGAGCGCCTGGTGCGCGAGGGGCGTACGCTCGCCGACTGGGACCAGACCCGGGACTGACGGCCAGGAGCGCAAGTATGGATCTAGAGCAGCTGGTGGCGATCGACGTTCACACCCATGCCGAGGTGTCCTGCCGCCAGCCGGTCGACGAGGTCTGGAAGCAGTATGAGGACGCGGCTTCGAAGTATTTCAAGGCCGGCAAGCGCCCGACCATTCCCGAGACCATCGCCTACTACCGCGAACGGCGCATCGGCCTGGTGATGTTTACCGTGGATTCGGAGTTCGAGATGGGGGTGCCGCGGATCGCGAACGAAGAAGTCTGCGACGCGGCGCGCGACAATGCCGATATCATGATTGCGTTTGCAAGTATCGATCCGCACAAGGGCAAACTCGGCGTACGCGAAGCGCGCCGTTTGATCCGCGACTACGGTGTCAAGGGCTTCAAGTTCCACCCCACGACGCAAGGCTTCTTTCCGAACGACCGCCTCGCATACCCGCTGTACGAGGTAATTGCGCAGCACAAACTGCCGGCCATCTTTCACAGCGGTCACTCGGGCATCGGCACCGGCATGCCGGGCGGCGGCGGGCTGCGGCTGAAGTATTCCAACCCGATTCACCTGGATGACGTGGCGGCGGATTTTCCCGACATGACCATCATCATCGCCCACCCGTCATGGCCGTGGCAGGACGAGGCGCTTTCGGTGTGCATGCACAAGCCGAACGTCTACATCGACCTGTCGGGCTGGTCGCCCAAGTATTTTCCGCCCCAGCTGGTGCAGTACGCGAACGGGCAGCTCAAACACAAGATGCTGTTCGGCTCCGACTTCCCACTGATCACGCCCGACCGCTGGATCAAGGACTTCAAGGCGGCCGCATTCAAGCCCGAAGTCCACCCGCTGATCCTGAAGGACAACGCGATCGTGGCGCTGGGCCTGGGTTGACCCGCTTTAGCCGGCGGCCAGCTCCTCGGTGTCGACCTCGGCCCGGGTAGCCGCGTTGTAGCGCGCGCCACTGACCGTGGCGCTGTTGATCAGCGCTGCCAGTCGTGCCAGCAGATCGCCATCGAGCCGTACGAACTGCGCGCCCAGGTTCTGTTGCAGATGGCCGATCGAGGTGGTGCCCGGAATCGGAATCACGTGTGGCGCCTGGTGCAGCAGCCACGCCAGCGCCAGCTGCGCCGGGGTGCAGCCGGCTTCTCGCGCCAGCGCGCGCCAGGGAATCAGCAGGCGCGCGTTGGCGGAGAAGTGCGGTTCGGTGAAGCGTGGCATGTCGCGCCTGATGTCCTTCGGCAGCAGTGCAGCCGGATAGGGCGGCTCGCCGCTCAGAAAGCCGCGCGCCAGCGGCGAGAAGGCGACAAAGGCGGCACCCAGCCGCCGGCACTCCTCGAGCACGGCGACTTCCGGGTTTCGCGTCCACAGCGAGTACTCGCTCTGGACCGCGGCTATCGGGTGAATCGCATGGGCGCGGCGCAGGGTCGCGGCTGATACCTCGCACAGGCCGATCGCGCGCACCAGGCCTTGCGCGACCAGTTGGGCGAGCGCGCCGACGCTGTCTTCTATCGGTACGCTTTTGTCCCAGCGATGCAGGTAGTACAGGTCGATGACGTCGGTGCGCAGGCGCGTCAGCGACTCAAGACAGGTGCGCCGCAGCGTCTCGGGCCGCCCGTCGATGACCCGCCGGCCGTCCACGCCGGTCATGCCGCATTTGCTCGCCAGTTGGATATGCCGGCGAAACGGCGCCAGCGTCGCCCCGAGCAGCGTCTCATTGCTGCCGAAGCCATAGAGCGCGGCAGTGTCGAAATGGGTGACGCCGAGTTCGATCGCGCGGCGCAGCAGTTGCGCCGCCTGCGCCGGCGCGGGCGGCGTGCCATAGGCGTGGCTGAGGTTCATGCAGCCGAGGCCCAGCTGCCCCACGGGCAATCCGGCAATCACTCGGGCGCGCGTCCGCCGTTCAGCATCATCTTGGCGTACTGTTCCTGGCTCATGCCGGTCATCAGCGCGGCCGCGTACTGGAAGCTCTTGCCGTCGGTTGCAAAGATCTTGGCGAGAAAGTAGATGTTGCCGCCAAGAGCAATCATGGCGTTGTAGTCGCGGGCAATAACGGCGGCCTTCTGCTCCTCGCTCATCGGCCAGCCGTCGAGGTAGGCGCGCTGGTTGGATTTGAAGCGCTCCCGATTTTCCGATTTCATCAGCGACATGCAGAACATATTGAGGTGATAGCCGATGCGCGCCTGGTCGGCATCGAACACGGTGGTGCCCGGAATATCCTTGTAGGGTTTGTCGAGCGACATCGTCGGGCTGCTAGGCCGTCCAGTAGAGGCGCATCGGATTGTCGACCAGCAGCTTGCGCTGCAGCTGCGCGCTCGGCGCGATGCGTGGGATGAAATCCACCAGCTTGCCATCGTCGGGCATGTGCGACTTGAGATTCGGGTGCGGCCAGTCGGTGCCCCAGAGCACGCGATCCGGGAAGGTCTCCACCACGCGGCGCGAGAACGGCGCCACATCATGGTAATCCGGCGGCCCGGACCTGGACAGGCGCTCGGTGCCGCTGACCTTCGACCAGATCCGGGGGTGCTCACGCATCAGCCGCAGGAACAGTGCGAACTCCGGTCCGTCGACCGGCTGGGTTACATCAGGTCGCCCCATGTGATCCACCACGACGATGGTGGGCAGTGACGTGATGAAGTCGTACAGCTCGGGCAGTTCGACCGCTTCGAAGTAGATGACGGTGTGCCAGCCGAGCGGGGCGATTCGGGTCGCGAGCGTCATCAGCGTCTCGCGCGGGATCGAATCGGCGAGCCGCTTGACGAAATTGAAGCGCAGGCCGCGAACGCCCGCGGCGTGCAGGGCCTGGAGCTCGGCATCGCTGACCGTGGCGCGCACCGTTGCCACGCCGCGGGCCCGTCCGTGCGAGTGCTCTAGGGCGTCGACCAGCGCGCGATTGTCGGCGCCGTGGCAGGTGGCCTGGACGATGACGTTGCGCTCGAAGCCCAGCCAGTCGCGCAGTTCGAACAATTTCGCCGCCGGCGCGTCGCACGGCGTGTATTTGCGCTCCGGGGCGTATGGAAATACGTCGCCGGGTCCGAACACATGGCAGTGAGCGTCGACCGCACCGGGCGGCGGCCGGAACGCGGGCCGGGATGGATTGGGGTAATAGACCAGCCAATCCTTGTCCATCTGAAACGTGCTCACCAGTACTAGGGACCCCGCCGCACGTCACGCTCGGCGCTGTCGAGTCCGCCGCGCAGCACGTAGGCATCGAAACCGCGCTCCACCAGGATGTATGCGGCGGCGGAGCTGCGCCGGCCGGTGTCGCAGTACACGATATATTTGATCGCACGATCCAGGGTCGACACCTTGAGGCGGATGAAATACAGCGGAATGTTGAGCGAACCCTCGATCGCAAGGTTCTGATGCTCCGAGGGCAGGCGCACATCGAGCCAGCGCCCGCCCTGCAGGATCATCGCTTTCGCCTCGGCATACGACACCCATTTCACCAGCGGCTCGTTCATCAGGTCGCGGAAGTCCTGCTTATTGAGCCTCATCAGCACGCCGTCGGTGATCATGCTCACGGTGGCATTGCGCTTGGCCTCGGATATCAGCGCCTCCTCGCCGAAAGTGTCGCCGATCCCGAGCTCGGCCAGCTTCAGGCCGCCGCGATTCATCGGCGTTTCACGCGTGACCAGGCATTTGCCGCTCACGATGGCGTAGAAAAAATCGCCCTCGGCACCCTGCTGGATCACGGTCTCACCGGCGCGGCAATTGACGCGCTGCATGCGCATGAATATCGCCTGGATGTTGGCCGGCGGGATGCGGTGGAAGGCCTGGGTCTGCAGCAGCGTGGTCATCCAGTCGTCGCCGCCGCTGCCGGCGAACTGGGCCTGCAGCTCAGCCACCTCGTAGGTGCCGGTCTGATCCCAGGTGATCATCATGTCGAGCAGCTCGCTATCCACCGTGAGGCACTCGATCGGATCAACGGCGCGGGCACTGACTTTGCGCGGTAGCGCCGGCGCGATCGGATTGCGCGCCTCCGGGCTGCCGGCACGAACCATCGCCACCGTGCTGCTGCCCTCGCGCAGCTCGATCAGGCCCGACAGCAGCCAATAGGTGCGCCGATCCTTGTCGCCTTCCTTGAACAGCACCCGGTTCGCCGGAACCTGCGTGATCGACACTTTGCGCGCCAGGGCGACCAGGTTTTCCTTCTTCATGCCTTCGAATGGCGAGAATTTTCGGAGCAACGCCACGTCGACAGCCCGTTCTTCGCTCATGAGCGCGAGGCCTCAATTCCTCTCGTAAGTAGTTCACACCCTCTCGGTGCAATCGATGGTAGCACAGGCGTTTCCCGGCGCGGTCAGGCCGTGTCACGCAGCGCGCCCCAGCCCGCATCGGGGCGAAAGCGTCCACCGTGGCGCTCGGCGAGCACCGTAAGGCGCGCCACGCAGGCATCGAGTCCGCGGGCGCGGGCGTAGGTGAGCGGGCCGCCTCGAAAGGGCGCGAATCCGGTGCCGAAGATCACTCCGGCGTCGATCAGATCCGCATCTTCGACGATTGCCTCCCGCAGGCAGGCGACGCATTCATTGACCAGCGCCAGGATCAGCCGGTCGGCGAGATCCTCGGGGGCGCTGGTGCGCTCGGGCGGCCGCACGATCTTGCCGTCGCGCCACGAATAGAAGCCCTGGCCGCTCTTGCGCCCCAATTTCCGCTCCTGCACCAGCTGGCGCACCCGTTCCACGTACGCCGGCGCTTGCTTATGCAACTCGCTCGTGACGATCTCCCCGACGTGCAGCAGCACGTCCAGCCCGACCACGTCGGCCAGCTCCATCGGACCCATGGGCATGCCGAACTCGACCGCGGCCCGATCGATGGCATTGAAGGCGATGCCTTCCCCGGCGGCGTGCAGCGCTTCAAACAGGTAAGGGAACAGCACCCGATTGACCAGGAATCCCGGGCTGCTGCGGCACGGAAGCGGCAGCTTGTCGATGCGCCGGGTCAAGGCCATCGCGCTCGCCAGCACTTCTCGGCGGGTGGGCGGGAAATGCACCACTTCCACCAGCGGCATCTGCGGCACCGGGTTGAAGAAATGCAGGCCGACCAGATGGCCCGGGTCGGCCAGGGTCCCGGCCAGCGATTCCAGCGTCAGGCTGGAGGTGTTGGTGGCGAGCACTGCGCCGGCGCGCAGCCGCGGCTCGGCGGCCGCATACAGTGCCTGCTTGGCCTGCAGATCCTCGAAGATCGCCTCGATGACCACATCGGCTGCGGCGACGCCGTCGCCTGCCACATCGGCGCGCAACCGCCCCGCAGCGGCGCTGCGCTCTGCCGGGGTGGACAGCCGCTTGGCATACAGCGAGGTGGCGCGCGCCAGCGCCGGTTCGATCAAGCTCAGCTCCCGGTCCTGGAGCGTGACCTGAAGGCCGCGCAGCGCACACCAGGCGGCGATGTCACCGCCCATGACGCCGGCGCCAATCACGTGCACGCGCTCGATGGCAGCGGTACTTTTGCCCGCCAGCGCCTTGAGTCGATCCTGCAGCAGGAACACGCGGATCAGGTTGCGTGCGCTGTCGCTGCCGAGGAGCCTTGCGAATGAGTGCGCCTCCGCCGTCATGGCCGCAGCGCCGCGTGCGCCGTACTTCGACCACAGGTCGACGATCGCATAGGGCGCCGGGTAGTGCTCCGGTCGGGCCTGCTTCCTGAGCTGTCGCAGCAGCACCGGGCGCAGCAGCGCGCGCAGCCCCGGCCAGCTCAACGCGCGCTCAAAGGCTGCCGCTCGACGCGGCGGCGGTGCGTCACGAATGATCTGGCGCGCGGCCGCATCGAGTTCGCCCCTGGCCGCGACCAGGCGGTCCACCAGCCCAAGCCTGAGCGCCTGATCGGAGCGCACGCTGCGGCCGGCGAGCATCAGCTTCATCGCCGCACGTACCCCGAGCAGCCGCACACTGCGTACGGTGCCGCCAAATCCTGGATGCAGCCCGAGCTGCACTTCGGGCAATCCGAGCGCCAGTTTTGAATCACCGACTGCGACGCGATAGCGGCACGCGAGCGCCAGCTCCAGTCCGCCGCCCAGCGCATAGCCATGGATCGCGGCCACGGTCGGATAGGGCAGCGCCTCCAGGCGTGAGTAGATGCCCTGTCCGAGCACTATCAATTCGACCGCGCCGGCATCGCCCGCGAGCGTCATGATCTCGCGGATGTCGGCGCCGGCGATGAAGCCGGAAGGCTTGGCTGAGCGCAGCACCAGCCCGCGCAGCGCGCGCCCCTCGGCGGCTGCGATCAGTTGCTGCAACTCGAGCAGCACCGCGCGGCCCAGGGTGTTGGCAGAGCTGCCCGGCCGGTCGATCGTGAGCCAGCCGATATCATCGGCATCGACGTCGAGGCTGCAGCCTGAGGCTTCGGTCACGGAAATTCCGGTCCGATGGAGTTGCCATTGAGTTCGAAATCGCACACCAGCGGCCGATGATCGGAAAAGGTAACGGCCGGAATTCGGAACGATGTGACGTCGATGCCGCGGCTCACCAGTATGAAATCCAGTTCCACCCGCGGGTGGCGCGACGGAAATGACGGTAGCCCCTCGATGTTGGCGCTGCGCAGCCCGGCCGCGCGCATGAACAGAAAGATCTCGTGCGTGCCCCAGAAGGTATTGAAATCGCCGGCTACGATGACCGGTTTGGGCGAGCGCACCACCAGATCGTGCAGCGTGCGCAGCTGGTACTGGCGGTGACGAAACTTGAGCGACAAGTGCACCAGGAATACGCACAGCTGGTCGAGTTCAAGTTCGATGATCAGGCGCTTGATGCCGGTATCGAAGTAGTGGAAGCGCTCTCCGGTCACCCGTGGCGCGGCCAGCAACGCATTGGACTGCTTGCGCACGATCGGCACCAGCTGATTGATGGAACCGGTGCCGTACTTGCACTGGTGAGCTGTGTAGTGGCCGAGTGCGTCGGCCACATGGGTGGCCTGATTGACCATGCCGGTACGCACCGAACCGGTATCGACCTCGATCAGGCCGACCAGATCCGGATCCTCGGCGCGGATAAGTTCAGTGATGCGCTCCAGCACCCGCCGGCTGCTGCGCAGATAGCCGGCGCCCGGTACCGGAAAATGAAATGCCGGGCCGGTACCGGTGGCATAGCGGATATTGTAAACAAGCAGTCTCACGGCAAGGGCAGGCGGTCTCTATCCATTCGGCCGGCCGTCACAGTACACTGGGAGCATGTCGCAGCGCGATCCCATTCGGGTATTTGTCACTCACTGTTTCGAGGAGGGCGACGACTACCTGCGGGTATTCGAATACATTGAGAGCGCGCAGAATTTTTATTATAAGAATTGCAGCGCGCCGGAAGTGCGCCCGCCGATGGGTGGCCAGGAAGGCCTGCGCGAGGAACTGCGCCGGCAGATCACGCCGGCTGAAGTGGTGATCGCTTTGTCGAGCCTGTACCCGCAGCAGCAGGATCTGCTGGTGTTCCAGCTCAACTACGCCAAGGCCAGCGACAAGCCGGTGCTGCTGCTGCCGCATTTCGGTCTGGAGCAGCCGCGCGCCAAGGCGCTCAATGGGCTGTTCGATGAAACTGTGTCGTGGGATGAGCGCGCGCTGGTGGATGCGGTAAAACGGCAGGCGCGCCATGAAGACACCACGCGCTGGGACACGATCGAGTTCAAACTCGATTAGGAATTGCTGCTGGCCTCGGAGGCCATGTACATCGCCAACGGCACCACTGGGCGTGCGTTGCGCGCGGCCAGGTGATGGCTTACACCGGCCAACATCCCATACATTCGTATCACCAGCTCGGCATAGCGGCAGGCCTGATCATTGGACAGCTTGCGCACCGAGGCTTTGACGACATCATCGCCCGGCAGCGCCGGCGCGCGATGCAGCGCCTGGATCATGTCGCCGAATTCGGCGGCCAGCTCGACCGGCACCTCGGACTGCTGAATGCCATGCAGATATCTGCAATAAGCATCGAATAATCGATCCTTGATGTGACCAGGACCCGTCAGAGACAGCGCTGCCGCCTCCAGGCGCGCACATAAGTCCGCCATATCTCTAAGCTCCCTTCGGCGCCTGTCGTTCACTTGCCCGCATATGGATGTTGCAGCGCGAAGTTAACGTAACACCTTAATAATTGTGGTTCGAGGAATCCTTGTGTGGTCAAGGCTATGCGGACCGAATATAGCGCGATGCCTGCGAAACTCAAGAGGCGGAAATCGCATCGCTGAAGGCGCGGTCCGCTGCCAGATCAGGGTTTTTTCGCCGCAGTTTTGCCGCCAGATAGATTTAACTTATTAAGACAGCGTGCGAACTCATTGATAACGCGATGAAATAAATCAGTAACAATGACTGGCCAGCGGCGCTTTGTACGCCGCAATCGTCGGCACGCCGCCGGTCACGCCACACGCGCTTCGCGAGTGCGCTGATAATTTACTTGGTGCTCGATGTCCACACCCTATCGTCACGCTACCATGCGCGCCTTCAGGGTCCAGGGCGTAGACGAAGGTGACGCGGTGGCGGCGAAGAAAGCGGATAAACCACGCAGCGCGCGCGCGCGCGGACTGCGCACGCTGCAGCATCAGACGCTGCCGCCGAAGACGCGCTACGCAATCGATACCGAGGTCTGGTTCCGGGGTCTGGTGGTCGAACACCAGCCTGCCGCCCGGCGCCATCAGCGCTGGTCGACCAAGGATCAGGTGCATGACGAGGCGATCGCCTGGTTTCTGGAGCAGTACGCCAATCAGGCATTCGAGTCTTACCCGGCCCGGCGCGCGGCCGACGAGGACCTGACCTTCTGGGTGGACTCGCAACTCATGCAGCGCGCGCGGCGCATGGCCCAGCGTGATGGCGTCAAGGTGGCACGGCTGATCGACGCCGCGCTGAGCTGCTACGTCAGGCAGCATCTACCGGAAGCGCTGCTGCAATATCGCCAGCGCGTGCAACACGAGGCTTACCGGCTCTACCAGGGCGTGAGCCCGCGCGCCCGGGGCGCGCGCCGGGCGCGCAAGGCAAAGGCGTAGACGTGCGCCAATTTAGGCGCATGCTGCACATGACCCGACGGCCGTGCGCGCCACTCCGGAAGAGGTAAACCCATGCAGATTCGGGCCGGTTACGAGCTGATCTATGACTTCCCCAAGCCAACGCCGCTGATACTCACGCTGAACATCCACTACAGCCGCGCTTCCGACCTGATCCGGCCGGATCACCTGATCACGCTGCCATCGGTGCCAATGTCGAGTTACCGCGACGGATTCGGCAACTGGTGCACACGACTGGTCGCGCCCCAGGGCCGGCTGCGGCTGTCTGCAGACGCGCTGGTGTACGACGTCGGCACACCCGAGTCGGCCACGCCCACGGCCAGGCAGCATGAGGTGCAGGATCTGCCGGAGGAGAGCCTGGTGTTCCTGCTGGGGAGCCGCTATTGCGAGACCGACCGGATGTCCGAGCTGGCCTGGAGTTTGTTTGCGAAAACCCCGCCGGGCTGGGCGCGGGTACAGGCGATCTGCGATTTCGTGCACCACTACCTGGTGTTCGGTTACCAGCATGCCAGCAGCACCAAGACCGCACTGCAGGCCTACACCGACCGCAATGGCGTATGCCGCGACTACGCTCATCTGGCGATTACCTTTTGCCGCTGCATGAACATTCCGGCGCGCTACTGCACCGGATACCTGGGCGATATCGGCATGCCGCCGCCCTATGCGACCATGGACTTTGCCGCCTGGTTCGAGGTGTTCCTGGGCGGCGCCTGGCACACCTTCGACGCGCGCAACAACCAGCCGCGCATCGGGCGTATCCTGATTGCGCGTGGCCGCGATGCCGCCGACGTCGCCATCAGCACGGCATTCGGCGCCAATACGCTCGCGAGTTTCCGGGTCTGGACCGATCAGGTCGCCGATGACGAGCGAGCTTCGGAGGGATAAGCTTGCGCGCGGATCGGGGGTGAACCATCAAGGGGGCGCACAATCATGGCTGAGAGTGTCTACAAGATCATCGAGCTTGTCGGAACCAGCACGGAATCATGGGAAAAGGCGGCCACCGCTGCCGTGGTTCGGGCCAGCAAGACGCTGCGCGATCTGCGCGTGGCCGAAGTGGTGCAGCTGGACCTGCAGCTCAAGAACGGCAAAGTCGAGGCATTTCGGGCGAAATTGAAGGTGTCGTTCAAGTACGAGGATGGCCACCAGTGAGCGCCACGGTCTCGCTTCGGGCGCGCCGGTAGACATCGCCTGCCGCACCGAGGCTGAGCGCCAGAATTCCCAGCCCGACCAAAAGGTCCGGCCATGCCGAGTGCCACGCGAGCGTCATGCCCGCGGCCGCAAGTATCGCCAGGTTGGCCCACACATCATTGCGCGCGGACAGGAACGCTGCGCGCGACAGGCTGCCACCCAGGTGACTGACCCGGGCCAGCAGCAGCGCGCAGCCCAGGTTTACCGCCAGCGCACCCGATGCGGTCAGCGACAGCGGCAGCGGCGCCGGGGCGGCCGGCAGCATGAATTTGCGCCACGCGGTCCACACAGTGGCGAGGCCCGGAACCAGCAACAGGCCGGCCAGCACCACACCGAGCCGGGCGCGATGCCGCGGCTTCCATGCCAGCGCCAGCACCAGCAGCACGCTGAGCGCGGTATCCTCGAGAAAGTCGATGGAATCGGCAAACAAAGCGACCGAGCCGATGTGGCGCGCAACGCTGAATTCGACGCCAAAGTAGCCCAGATTCAGCAGCGCGACCCCGATAACGATGCGCCGCACAGCGCTCGAGCCTGGCGGCGCGCGCGATCGCATCAGCGATCAATCGCGGGGCTGACGGCGCCGGCCACAATATTCACGCTTTGCGTCTCCGGATCGAACACGATGCGCGCCTCGTCGCGCTCGAGTTGACGCAGCACCTGCGCAACCTTTTCCTCCAGGGAGAATTCGCGCTCGCCGTAGTCGGTACCTTCGCGCAGCACGAACGATTCCACCACCGCGCGCAGCACCTCGGGCGATAGCGCGCTGGGCCCGATCGGGATCAGGGCTGGCGCCTGCTCAGGCATGAAACCGTAGGATAAATATGTTATGATTCATGGCATTGAAATGCATATCTGCGGTCATTGAAGAGCTTGGCGTCGGGGCCGCTGCTGCGCCAGTTCGCAGATATGCGCCGGGCATGATCGACTAGCTCAGGCGAAGCTGGTAAATAGGTCAATTAACCCAATATAGATCGTATGGGGAGTATTCAGAAGATGGCGCCAACCGCAGCTCGAGCCGAGACTGCCCCGATAAACTGGGCTGCCTCTTTAATGTTCGTGCTCACCTCTGCGGTCGCGGTCACGGTGGTGCCCTGGTACGGCATCACACACGGCTATCACGCCGCTGCATGGATCTGCTTCACGCTGTTCCTGGGCGCCAATGGCATGGCGATCACCTGCGGCTATCACCGCCTGTTTGCCCACTGCACCTATGAGGCCCATCCGCTGCTCAAACTGGCCTACCTGTTTTTTGGTGCCATGGCGCTGCAGAACAGCGCCCTGAACTGGGCCGCCGCCCACCGCGTGCATCACCGTTTCATCGACGATCCGGAGCGCGACCCGTACTGCGCACGCCGCGGGTTCTGGTTTTCGCACATCGGATGGATGCTGCGCAGCTATCCGAGCGGCGAGCCGGATTTCAGCACGGTGCGCGATCTGCAGCGCGACCGGATGGTCATGTGGCAGCACAATCACTACCTGCTGGCCGCCCTGTCCACCAATTTCGGGCTGCCGCTGCTGGTCGGATACCTGACCGGGGATGTCTGGGGAGTGTTCCTGCTGGCCGGCGTGCTGCGGCTGGTTGTCAGTCATCATTTCACGTTTTTTATCAATTCGCTGGCACACATGTGGGGCTCCCAGCCCTACACCGATGAAAACACTGCGCGCGACAATGGCGTGGTCGCGCTGCTGACGTACGGTGAGGGTTACCATAATTTCCATCACATGTTCGCGCACGACTATCGCAATGGCCTGCGCTGGTGGCAATGGGACCCGTCGAAGTGGTTCATCAGTGGCATGAGTCTGGTGGGATTGACCCGCAACCTGAAGCGTGTACCGTGGTTCAGAATTCAGCGAGCCTTGCTCGATAACCAGTTTCAGCGTGCCGAGCGCCGCCTGGCCAGCCTTCCGGGGCGGGCGCACCTGGAGTTGCTGCGCGCGCGCGTGGCCGAAGAATACGACGCATTTTCAAAGGCCGTCGCCGAATGGGCGCATCTGCGTGAGCAGTGGCTGGAGGAGACCAAGCGGGCGATGCTGGAGCGCTGGGAGCAGTCGAATCTGCAGTCGCGCCTGCGGGAACTGGAATACGGATTGCGATTGCAGTATCGTCGAATGCGCGTGCTTCAGGCCCAGCTCGGATAAAACGCACGCGGCCGCGCCGCTCAGCGTCAGCACTCTCGAGAGGTGGCATCAGCGCAATGATCAGATGATCTGCAAGCAGGGTTCCGCATGAACGCCAATCCTAAATCCGAAAGTTTTGCCGACTTTCCCGATGACGCACCGGTGCCCGGCCAGACGCACAGTACCCTCGCAGGGCGAATGCTGCGTCGCTTGCTGACCAGCTTCGGCAATCCACCGGTCGAGTTCATATTGTGGAGCGGTGAGCGGGTCGCGCCCGAGGGCGCCGCCGCCGCTACCATCAAGATCCGAATTCATGACCGCGCTACGCTGTTGCGGGTGCTGCGCGATCCGCAGGTTCAGTTCGGTGAAGCCTACAGCAGCGGCCGGGTCGAGGTCGAAGGCGATCTGATTCAACTGATCGAGCTGATCTATCGCGGCATGCCGGCCCAGCCAGCTGCGAATTCGCTGCGCCACCGGCTCGTCAACTGGATTCGCCGCTCACAGCGCAATACCCTGGCCGGTTCGCGCCGCAATATCCATCACCACTACGACATCGGCAACGACTTCTACGCCCTGTGGCTCGGCGAAACCATGGCCTACACCTGTGCCTACTATCCGACTGCCGATGCCAGCCTGGAGCAGGCGCAAATCGCGAAGATGGACCACGTGTGCCGCAAGCTGCAGCTCAAGCCGGGAGATTCCGTGGTCGAGGCTGGTTGCGGCTGGGGTTCGCTGGCGTTGCATATGGCCAGCCGCTACGGCGCCCGGGTGCGAGCATTCAATATTTCGCGCGAACAGGTCGCTTACGCGCGCGAACAGGCCACACGACAGGGCCTGGATGACCGGGTTGAATTCATCCAGGACGATTACCGCAACATCTCCGGCCACTACGACGTATTTGCATCGGTAGGCATGCTCGAGCATGTCGGGCGCGAGAACTACGCGGAACTCGGTCGCGTGGTTCGACGCTCGCTCGGCGCGTGTGGCCGCGGCCTCATTCATTCCATCGGCCGCAATCACCCAGGCCTCCTGCACCCGTGGATCACGCGGCGCATTTTCCCCGGGGCCTATGCGCCTTCGCTCGGCGAGATGATGCAGATTTTCGAGCCCTCGGGTCTGTCGGTTCTGGACGTGGAAAATATCCGCCTGCACTACGCACTGACGTTGCGCCACTGGCTGGACCGCTACCGGGTCGCCGAGGATCGGGTGCGCAAGATGTTCGATGACACCTTCGTGCGTATGTGGCGGCTGTACCTCGCCGGGTCGGTGGCAGGATTTGAAACCGGCACGCTGCAGCTGTTCCAGGTGCTGTTCACCACGCGTGAAAACAACCACATTCCCTTGACCCGGCGTTACCAGTATTCCGCCTGATTCGGGCCGGCCGCATGCGTAACTGTGAAGTCATCGTGATCGGCGGGGGACCGGCCGGAGCATCGGCTGCGCGGCGACTGAAGCAGGGCGGAGCCGACGTGCTGGTGCTGGACAAGGAAGTATTTCCCAGACCCAAGCTGTGCGCGGGCTGGATCACTCCGGAGGTGGTGCGCGATGTCGATCTGCAACCGGGCGACTATCCGCACCGGTTCCTGAGCTTCCGGCGCCTGCACTGGCATCTCAAGGGCCTGCACCTGCCGATCCCGTGCGTGCAGCACTCGATACGCCGGTTTGAATTCGATGCCTGGCTGCTGCAGCAGTCGGGCGCGGAAGTGGCCGCGCACAGCGTGCGCGATATTGATCGCGACGGCAGCGACTACATCATCGACCGGCAATTTCGCTGCAAGTACCTGATCGGCGCAGCCGGCACCGCCTGCCCGGTGCACCGGAGTTTATTTCGCCAGGCACTTCCCAGAGTGCGCGCCCTGCAGACGGTGACGCTGGAACTCGAGTTTGCCCATGAGTGGAGCGATGCCGATTGCCACCTGTGGTTCTTCGAGCACGGCCTGCCCGGCTATAGCTGGTATGTACCCAAGGCACGCGGCTGGCTCAATGTCGGCATCGGCGGCATGGCGCAGCGCCTGAAACAGCGCGGCGAAGATATCTGGTGGCACTGGCGACGATTCGCCGATCGGCTCGAGCGCCGGTTCGGCATCCGCGTCCCGGCCGAGCCGTCCGGCTACAGCTATTACGTGCGCGGACCCGTCGACGGCGTGCGTCTGGACAATGCCTTCTTGACCGGCGATGCGGCCGGCCTTGCCACGCGCGACCTGTGCGAAGGCATCGGGCCGGCCGTGCGTAGCGGTTTGCGTGCCGCGGAGGCCATCCTGCACGGTGCCCCCTACGATCTGGCGGACGTGACCGGTGCCAGCATGGGCGGCGGCTGGATCAGCCGCATGATCGACTGGGGATTCACCCGCGGCATCGGCCGACCCACGATGCCGGCGCCCGCCGCCGTCTGACGTTCGGCGGCCACTGGCACCGACGCGGCAGCATCGCGGCGCCCGGCTATTGCTGCTGATTGCTAGCCAGGGTGGCGGGCTGCCCCATCAGACGCGCCGCGCGGGCGAGATGCTTGTGGTAGCAGATGATCACGGCCAGTTCAGTCTTATAGACGTGGTCCACCAGGCCGTAGAAAGCGTCCAGGGACATACCGTCGTCGAATCGTTCAGCTACCAACTGGAATCTGGACGCACAACCGTCGCGACTGGGCTGGTCGAGGCGATACTCGATATAGTCGCGCAGCAGCGTTGCGGTGAGTTCGGTATTGAACGCGTCCCTGGCATCCTCCGACAGTGCCTCGTAGGCGCTCACCAGCCGGCTATCGATGCTTCTGTTGGTGAGCACCACGGTGCTGTTGGTTCTGTTCGGGAGCGACAGGGCTTCCATCACGTGACTGCTGGTTGCGGGATAATCGAAACGCAGCGACCAGCGGAAAGCGGGATTTTCCGTCCTCACCGGGTTGCATCCAATGGTGCGCAACCAGGCTTCGATCGGCTCAATTTCCACGTTTACTCCAGCGTCCAGGCGGGCTTAACGGCCGCATCCTACAGCGTCATCGTCGGCGCCGCTAACGCAGGATCTCGACCAGCAGCACCCAGGCGTTGAGCAGCCCCACGGCGATCGACAACACGACCGCGAGTGCAAACCAGGCGAGCCCTCCCGCCAGATAGCCTTGCAGCGACAGCGCGGCCAGCAGCAGCGGTAGTGTCGCCGCCTGGTAGAGCACCAAACGCAATACGTTGTAGAGCAGGTACTGGCGCCGAAGCAGGTCCCTGATCTGCAGCGCCGTCGGCAGGCCCCAGGCGGGCAGCCAAAGCAGCAGCAACATCAGCCCCAGCCGCGCCGGGGGCTGGCCTGGGACCAGGGCGAGCAGCGCGCCCATCAGGGCGGCGGCCAGCAGCACTATGGTCTCGGCTGCGCGCCCGGGAAGACCGGGCAGCTGCAGTATGCGGCCGAGATTGATCGACAGCGCGACAAACACCAGGCCGGCCAGCGCGCCCGCGGTGCCGGAGGTCGCCACCAGGAATTCACCCCAGCCAGCCGTTTCGCTCATGAGCGCTCGCCGCGCGGCTCGACCGCGACCAGGTGTGTGACGGTCGGCGGCTGCCGCAGCAGGCGGTGCATGTGATCCTGCAGTACCCGATCGGCGTGCGTCACGCGTTGGTGCTGACGCAGATGCTCGACCCACGACTCAACCATGAAGGTTTCCATGAAACTGCCTTTCTGCGCCGTGTCCTCGAACAATCCCCAGGCGTATGCGCCATCGCGGCGGCGCTCGTGGGCCAGGCGCTGCGCAGCTGCCAGGAACGCGCTGCGATCGCTGTCGGGGGCAAGCTCGTATTGCACCGTCACCAGCACCGGTCCGCGATCGCTTTCGATCGGGTGCGTCACCACCGGGACCGGCCAGTGCATCGATGGCGTGAGATCCACGCCGGCGCCGGTCTGCAGCTTCCAGCGTCCAGTCAGCGGTATCGCCACCAGTGCGCCAAGCGCTGCGATGAAGTGCGCCAGTGGCAGGCCGGCGATGTCGGCCACTTCGCCCCACACCACGCTACCGAGCGTCATGCTGCCGAAAAATACCGTGACGAATATTGCCAGACCGCGCCCGCGCACCCAATCCGGCAATGCCACCTGGGCGGAGACGTTCAGATTTGCAAGCACGGCGATCCAGGATGCTCCGGCGAGAAAGCTTGCGCCGAGCGCTGCCGCGGGTGCGCGCGCAAGGCCGAACAGTACCAGCGAGAGCGCGGTGCCCGCGGTCGCCGCTGCCACCGTCCGGTCCGCCCCAAGTCTGGATTTCAACCGCGGCAGCGCGAACGCACCGGCGAGCGCCCCGGCACCGATGGCACCGAGCAGAACGCCGTACAGGCTGGGTCCGCCGGCGATCTGGTCGTGCGCCACCAGCGGCAGCAGAGCCCAGTAGGCGCTGGCGAAAATGAAAAACGCCACCGCGCGTATCAGCGTCGCGCGCAGGTGCGGATTGTGACGCGCGTGGCGAAAGCCGGTTTGCATGGCACTGATGAACCGTTCAGCCGGCAGTCGGCTGGTCTCGACACGAGGCGCGCGCCACCACAGCAGCGCTCCGATCACGCCCAGATTGCTCAGCGCATTGACCCAGAACGGCGCGGCGATGCCGGCCAGGCCGATGATGCTTCCGGCCAGAGCCGGGCCGATGGCGCGGCTGATATTGATACCGACGCTGTTGGCCGACACCGCGGGCGCGAGATCCTGCGCCGGCACCAGCTGCGGCACCACCGATTGCCAGGCGGGGGCGGACAGGGCGCCGCCGACGCCGATCAGGAACATGAACAGCAGCAGCGTCGCCGGCTGCACAGCGCCGAATTCAACCAGCGCCGCGAATATTGCGGACAGCAATGTCGTGGCGGCCTCGACCCAGATCAGGAACCGCCGCTTGTCGAAGATGTCGGCCAGGGCGCCGGCCGCGAGTGCGAACATGAACATCGGCAGGCTATTGGCAACCTGGACCAGCGATACCAGCAGCGCGTCGCCGTTCAAACTCACCATCAGCCAGCCGGACGCCGCGTTGTACATCCAGGTGCCGATATTGGAGACCACCGTGGCGATCCATATGACAGTGAAGGCACGGTGCCGGAATGCTGCCCGTGGCGACGAGGAGTGTGCGGGCTCAGGCATATATTCCCGCCTGCCGCCCGCGCTCCTGCGCCAGCGCCAGAAGCACGTCGAGCACCGGTGTCGGCACACGGGTTAGTTGTCCCAACTCGTGCACGGCCGACACCAGCGCGTCGATCTCGATGCCGCGCGCCTGCTCCAGGTCCTGCAGCATCGACATCCTGTGTCCGCTCGCCAGCCCGGCGACGTCCAGGCGGCGCTGGATCATCGCTTCCGGAATTTCCACCTGCAGCGCTGCGGCGACGTTGCGACACTCATGCATGACCGCAGTACACACAGTGCGCAGCCCCGGCTCGCTGGTGATCCGGTCGAGAGTGGCCAGCGTCAGCAGGCTGATCGGGTTGAAGCAGGCGTTGCCCCAAAGTTTCAGCCAGATGTTCCAGCGGATGTTGTCGCGTACCGGGGCATCGAAGCCGGCCTGCAGCAGCACGTGCGACAGCGCCTGCACGCGCTCGGACCGAGTGCCGTCGGGTTCACCCAGTGTGAAGCGTTTGAATTCATGATGTGCGATCACACCGGGAGACACGACGGCGCAGGCCGGATCCACCACGCAGCCGATCGCGCGCTCAGGGCCGAGCGCATTCCACTGGCGCGCGCCGCGATCGACCGACTCCAGGTGGTGGTCCCGCAGCGCGCCGCCGGTCTGGTAGAAGTACCACCATGGGATGCCGTTCATGGCGGTGAGCACGGCGGTTTGCGGCCCCAGTAGCGGCGCAAAGCGCTCGCATTCCAGCCAGGCCTGATGCGCCTTCAGCGCGCAGATGACAACCTGCTGCGGCCCGAAGTCGGCCGGTTGATCGCTCGCGGGCAATTTTGCAATCTTCACCTGCCCGGCGATCTGTAACCGCAGCCCGTCATGCTGGATCGCCCGCAGGTGCGCCCCACGGGCAATGACACATACCTCGTTACCCGCCAGCGCCAGCTCGACGGCAAGATAGCCGCCGATGGCCCCGGCACCAAACACGCATATCTTCATAGCCTGCGGATGGTATACGGCGAGCGGGCGCCGCGGGAACGGGGACAACACCGGCCCGCGGCGGCAGCCGGGGGAAGCTGCCGCCGCGGGTTCGGGCTGAACGATGCTATACGGCTGTCGCCGCCATGGTCCCGTTCAGAACCTGTAGTCCAGACCAGTGGAGAAGCCCATGATGCGGCAACCGCCCCAGGTCGTGGGCCCGGTCGAACTGCCGTCGATGATGATGGTGTTGGTGCCGTCGTGACAGTCGGTTGTCAGGCCGCGGCCGCCGGCGCCAATGTCGTAGTGCGCGTTACCGTGATTGAGGGTCAAGGCGCTGTCGACGTACCAGTACAGCTGCTTGTCGAGCTTGTGCTTCCAGGCAATGGTGTACATGTCGGCCGAGTCGTCGGTGCTGAACGGATCGTAGTTATGCTGACCGCCCGGGTCGCCCGGGGTCCTGCCGGCGTGCGCCCAGCCGATGCTTACGTTGTCCTTGCTACTGAAGTCCTGCGACAGGGCCACCCAGACGCCGTTGCGCTGGCGTTCGTTCTGGAATTCCAGCACCTGGGGTACGTCGCGGTGCAGATCTTCCCAGATGGCGCTAGCGGTGAGGCCGAAGTCGAACGCATATTGCGCGCCAACTTTGAATGCCCATTCGTTGGCGATGTCGGTGAGGTAGGGCGGGCTAGCCACAGTCGCGTAGCCGGGAAACTCTGCCACCAGCGAGTTGAAGGTGTTGAAGTCAATGAGTGGGCTGCCGGTGCTCACCAGATAGCCATAGATCGGGTTGTTGGCGCCGATGCCATCGCTGTTGCGATTCACGCCCTTGTGCAGCTCGTAGGCCACGGTGCCGTAGAAGCCTCCCGTCTCCACCTTCAGGTCGGCGCTGACGGCGTCGCCGAAACCACCGTCGTCGCAGTTGAGCAGCAGATTACCGCTGCCGGGTTCGTTGCCGCCGCTGCAATCGGGCGAGCCGGCGGATTGCACGACGTTGTCGAAGGTGCGATTGGCACCGGGCGAATACAGAAAATCAAAGCTGACCATGTCGGCGAACTTCGGTGACTCGTACCACATCGAATGGTCGAGGCGGGTGCCGAATTCGACGCGGTTGTCGCCGCCGCTATTGCCCATGATGGCCGCATAGTCGCCGAGCATGCCGGAGAACGGGTTCAGCCGATCGGTCGACTTCTTGTAGGGCGCGTAGGTGGTGCCGAACTTCAGCTTGCCCCAGACCGGGTTCTGCAGACCGACGAAAGTGTCGCCCAGGCCGATGGCGCCTTGGACGACATTCGACTGCTGTGTGTATGAGGTCTTCAGTCCCGGAGAAGCCGTGATCGACAGCGCGGTCTCGACCTGGATGATGAAATCCACGTCACTATCGCCGATCTCGTGCGCCATGCGATAGCCGATCTGCGACTTGTTGGTGGACAGCGCGGGCATGTAGCCGAGCCGTCCGACCTGCTGCGTGCCCTTGGGCCCGTTATTGACAAAGCCGCCGTTCGGGTTGGCCGGATTGGCCAGGCTGTAGCTGTCCGCAACCAGGCCGTTGATGCCCTTGGTGGTGTCGTCGAGCGACACGTCGAGCGTGCCGTAGAAGCCCTTGATGAATTTATCGAACTTGGGCTCCGCTGGTGGCGCCTCCTTCGCGACCATGGGCGCGGGTGGCGGGACAACGGGCGCCACCGTGGGCGCAGGCGGCGTCGCCGCCTGGGCGGCCTGCTGCTTGGACAGGCTGTCGACCTGTCTGGTGAGATCGTCGATACGCTGCATCAGGATGCGCATCTGCTCCTTCAGAGCGGCGTTGTCGGCGGCTTCGTCCGCTTGACCGCGGCCGGGATAAGCGGCGATGACCAGGACCGCCGCAAGCGCCGCGAACAGAAATCTTGGCACTTTGGTTACACTCATTCTCGGACCCCCCCTAGGGCTGTTAGTTGATCGCGTCGTGGATCTGTCGTTTGCAACTACTGCTACTTCGAACCCCAATAAATCTGTCGCCGCTACGGTGCGGGAATCAGCCCGGCGCCGCGTGCCCATCGATACTTGGCGCCTAGCACGGCGACCGGAATCTCGGTCGAATAGGCATAGGCAGGAATGCCGTGCTGGTACAGGTACTCCGCGGCCTGTTCGACTTCCACGTCGCCCGCGAGCGAGGCCACAACCGGCTTTTCAATTCCTTTGGCGCGCATCTCACTGACCACTTCGACCATCAGGCGGGCAAACACCATCGGCGGGGTGACGATGGTGTGCCAGTAGCCGAGGATCAGGGCGTGGATGCGCGGATCCTCGAGCCCCAGCCGCACCGTGTTCTGGTAGGTGCTCGGCGGCTCACCACCGGTGATATCCACCGGGTTGCCGGCGGCGCCGAACGGCGGAATGAACTTGCGGAACGCGGCGTCCAGGTCCGCCGGCATTGCCATCAGCGTCAGCGCGTTGTCGACGCAGGCGTCCGACAGCAGCACACCGGAGCCGCCCGCGCCGGTGATGATCACGACGTTGTTACCCTTGGGCGTGGGTAATACCGGGATGCCGCGAGCAAATTCAAGCAGATCGCGCAGCGTGCGGGCACGGATGACGCCCGACTGGCGGAACACGTCTTCGTAAATCCTGTCATTGCCAGCGAGCGCACCGGTGTGCGAGCTGGCGGCACGCGCGCCCATGCTGGTGCGTCCCGCCTTGAGCACTACCACCGGCTTCTTCTTCGACACGCGCTTGGCGACTTCGGCGAATGCGCGGCCGTCCTTCAGATCCTCGCAGTGCTGGGCAATGATTTGGGTGTTGTCGTCCTGCTCGAAGAAGGTCAGCAGGTCATCCTCGTCGATATCCGATTTGTTCCCCAGTCCTACGATCGCCGATACGCCCATCTTGGCCGAGCGCGAGAAGCCGATGATCGCCATGCCGATGCCGCCGGACTGGGAGGACAGGGCGGCTGAGCCCTTGACGTCATAGGCGGTGCAGAATGTGGCGCACAGGTTCTTCGGGGTGTAATAAAAGCCGTAGATATTCGGCCCCATGAGGCGGATGTCGTACCTGCGGGCGATGGCCACCAGCTCGAGCTGTCCGGCAACGTTGCCGGTTTCGGCAAAGCCGGAAGGGATCAGCACGGCGCCGGGGATTTTCTTCTCTCCCACCTCGATCAGCGCCTGGGCCACCAATTTGGCCGGAATAGCGAACACTGCCACGTCGATGACGCCGGCGACGTCCTTGACGCTCTTATAGGCCTTCTTGCCCAGGATCAAATCGGCGCTGGGATGAATCGGATAGATCTCGCCCTGGTAGCCGCCGTTGATGAGATTCTTCATCACCGAATTGCCGATCTTGCCGCTTTCGTTCGACGCGCCGATCACTGCTACCGCATCCGGCTTCATGATGCGGTTCATCTGCCGCACGATGTCCTCCTTCTTCGGCCGATAGCGCGGCGCCGGGGGAGTGAAGTCGAGCACCACGCGTACGTCGGCAGCGGTGGCGCCGGTTTTGGTGGCAAACACCGGGTTGAGATCGAGTTCCGAGATCTCTGGAAAGTCCGCCACCAGCCGCGACACGGCCTCGATCATGCTCGCCAGGGCGTCGCGGTCGACGGGATCGGCGCCGCGAACCCCACGCAGGATCTCCGCCGCCGCAATGCCATCCAGCATCGACAGCGCATCCTCGCGCGTGGCCGGTGCCAGGCGGAAGGTGATGTCCTTCAGTACCTCGACCAGGATGCCGCCCAGACCAAATGCGACCAGTTTGCCAAACGCAGGATCGGTGACCGCGCCGATGATCACTTCCTGGCCGCCGGCCAGCATCTGCTGCACCTGCACGCCGTCGATGCTCGCCTGCGGGTCGTAACGACACGCATTGGCGATGATGCTATCGAAGGCTTGCGCGGCCTGCTCGGCGTTCCTCACATCCACCACGACGCCGCCGGCCTCGGTCTTGTGCAGGATCTGCGGCGATACGATTTTCATGACCACCGGAAAGCCAATCTGGGCGGCGAGTCTGGTCGCCTGGGCCGCATTCGCGGCCACGCCTTCCTTCGGTACCGCGATACCGTAGGCGTCGCAGATGGCCTTCGACTCCGGCGCGGTCAGGGCACTGCGTCCTGCGGCTTTTGCCTGGTCGAGCAGCTTGCGGACCGCTGTCCGGTCAGGCGGCGGTTGCTGCGCGTGGCTGGCGGCTACACGGTCAAGCGCGCTGTCGGGGGACATGTCAAATCACCTGCTCGGCGCGCAGCGCCGCGATTTCATTGGCGCTCAGGCCGATTTCGGCCAGCACCTCATCGGTATGTTCCCCGAGTAGCGGTGAGCGTTTAACCTCGGTGGGGCTATCGGACATCTTGATCGGGTTGCCGACTGACAGGTATTTGCCGCGGGTCGGATGGTCGACCTCCACGATCGTGCCGCTGGCGCGCAATGACGGCTCCGCTGCCAATTCCTCCATCGATAGGATCGGACCGCAGGGAATGTCGTGCTGGTTGAACTCGGCCATGGCCTCAAACTTGGTCTTGGTCATAGTCCAGTGCTCGACCGCGGCGAATATCTCCATCAGACGCGGCAGTCGCGCGTGCGGCGTCGCGTAGTCGGGATCGGTGATCCACTCCGGCTTGCCGATGACGGTGCAGATCTCCTTCCACACCGGCGCCTGGGTGATGAAATAAAGATAGGCGTTAGGGTCGGTCTCCCAGCCCTTGCACTTGATGATCCAGCCGGGTTGGCCGCCGCCCGAGGCGTTGCCGGCGCGCGGCACCGAGGAACCGAACTTGCCCTTGGGGAACTGCGGGTACTCCTTCATCACCTTGGTGCGCGCCAGGCGCTGTTGGTCGCGCAGCTTGACGCGGCACAGGTTCAATACCCCGTCCTGCATGGCCGCCAGGACGCGCTGGCCGCGGCCAGAGGTCTTGCGCTGATAGAGCGCGCAGACGATGCCAAGAGCCAGGTGCAGGCCGGTGCCGCTGTCGCCGATCTGCGCGCCGGTGACCAGTGGCGGACCGTCGTCGAAGCCGGTGGTGGATGCGGAACCGCCCGCGCACTGCGCGACGTTTTCGTACACCTTGCAGTCCTCGTACGGCCCGGGCCCGAATCCCTTGACCGAAGCGACGATCATCTTCGGGTTGAGTTGCTGGATGCGCTCCCAGGTGAAGCCCATGCGATCGAGTGCGCCGGGCGCGAAGTTTTCCACCAGCACGTCGCAGTACCTGATGAGCTTTTCGAGTACCGCCTTGCCGCTCTTGTGCTTGGTGTCGAGCGTGATCGAACGCTTGTTGTGGTTCAGCATCGTGAAGTACAGGCTGTCCACGTGCGGAATATCGCGCAGTTGCTCGCGCGTGATGTCGCCGTGGCCGGCGCGCTCCACTTTGATGACGTCGGCGCCGAACCAGGCCAGCAGCTGCGTGCAGGTTGGACCCGACTGCACGTGCGTGAAGTCGAGTATGCGGACGCCATCCAGTGCTTTCGCCATCTACGGTCTCCGTGCGCGGCTCATTTGTACATGGTCTGGTTCTTGGTTCCCGGCGCGTACTCGCGCGGGTCGACCCAGATGTTGATCACCGCCGAGCGGCGCAGCCGGTGTACCGACTCGCGTGCACGCAGCAGGGCAGGGGCGATCTGTGCCGGATCGCGCACCTCTTCGCCGTAGCCGCCGAGCATCTCGGCGAACTTGCCGAACGGAACGTCGCCCAGCAGGTTGCCGACGTTGCCGCGTTCCTCGCCGTACTTCGCCAGTTGGCCGTAGCGGATCTGATTCATCGCCGAGTTATTGCCGATGACGGCAATGTAGGGCACGCCAAACCGATTGGCGGTCTCCATGTCGAACGCGGTCATGCCGAAGGAGCCGTCGCCGTAGTAACACAGCACTTCCTTGCTCGGGTGGGCGAGGCCGGCGGCGATGGCGAAGCCGGTGCCGACGCCGAGCGAGCCGAGCGCGCCGGGATCCATCCACTGGCCCGGCGCGCGCGGACGCACCGCCTGCGCCGAGATGGTCACCACGTCGCCGCCGTCGCCGATATAGATGGTGTTGTCGGCCAGGAACTCGTTGAGCTCATAGGCGACCCGGTACGGGTGAATCGGCACGGCATTGGATTTGAACAGCGGCATCAGCTTTTCGGTGGCCGCGGCCTCCGCATCGGCCAGCTTTTTCATCCATTGCCGGCGCAGCTGGCGCTTGTCCTGCTTCAGCCGTCCGGATGCGGCCTGCAGCACCGCGCCCAGGATCGCCCCTGGATCGCCCACCAGCCCGAGGTCGATGTCGCGGTTCTTGCCGACGGTGCGGTAGTCCATGTCGATCTGCACCAGCTTGAGCTTGGTGCTGATGCGCCGGCCGTAGCCCATGCGAAAATCGAACGGCGTGCCGACGATGACGATGACGTCGGCATCGGAGAACGCACTGCCGCGAGTGCGATCAAAGTGGTGCGGATCGCCTGGCGGCAACAAGCCGCGGCTGCCGCCATTGAAGTAGCCGGGAATGTCCAGGCCGCGCAGCAACGCGATCGCTTCCTCATGCCCGCGTGCCGACCATACCTGCTGGCCGTAGAGAATAGCGGGACGCTCGGAGTTGACCAGGATATCGGCCAGCTTCTCGATGTCGCGCGGATCACCGACCGACCTGGTCGAGGCGCGATAGTGCCCTGGCTTGGGAATGACCGCCTTCGACAGCTCTACTTCGCGATCGAGCACGTCGCGCGGTATCTCCAGATAGACCGGTCCGGTGGCGCCGTTGAATGCTTCTCGTGCCGCCATCGAGATCATGTCGGCCACGCGCTCGGTGCTGGGCACCGAGGCGGCGAACTTGGTGATCGGCTGCAGCAGCTCGACGTGCGGCAGGTCCTGCAGCGAACCCATCTTGTGCTGTGTGAGCGCGCCCTGGCCGCCGATATGCAACACCGGACTCTCGGAGCGAAATGCGGTGGCGATCCCGGTCATCGCGTTGGTGCAGCCCGGGCCCGCGGTGGTCACCACGCAGCCGAGCCTGCCGGTCTGACGCGCGTAGCCATCGGCGGCATGCGCGGCGACCTGTTCGTGGCGCACGTCGATGATGCGAATACCCTCGTCGATGCAGCCGTCGTAGATGTCGATGATGTGGCCGCCGCACAAGGTGAAGATGGTGTCGACGCCCTCGTTCTTCAGGGCCTTGGCCACCAGATGGCCGCCCGAGACCACGCCGGCGTCGCGGCTCTTGGGCTGCAAGGTGTTGTCGGCGGTGGTGGTCGCTGGTGCCGCTGCGGCTGCAGAATTTGCGGGTGTCATAATTGCTCCAAGGTCGTCGACCAGTTCAAGGAAACGCGCCGGTAAGTGTCCCAGCTCGCGCGCATGAGCGCTGTGCGTCGCTCAGCGGCCCGGCGCATGTTGCATCGGGGTCGCGCTGCCTGCGACTGCCGCGTTGCCGACTTCTGCGCGGATGGCCGCGAAATGCCGGGCGCGCATCGGTTTGAGAACGAACAGGCCGACAGCGGCAGCCACGAGATTGAAACCCATCGCGATCATGAACACCACATGCCAGCCCATGGACGCCGCCATGGCGGCGGCGTATGGCACCAGCAGGGCGCCCATGCCTTTGGCGGTGTAGAGCATGCCGGCGTTGGCGGCGGCGTACTTGGCACCGAAGGTGTCGCCCTGGGTGGAAGGAAACAGGCTGTAGATTTCGCCGAACACGCCGAAGTACAGCGCCGTGACCAGCACGAACACCAACGGATTTCCGCCGGCCTGGCTGAGCGTAAACAGGGCCCCGGCGCCGATCACGAACGCGATCGCCATGGTGTTCTCGCGTCCGATCTGGTCCGACACCCAGCCAAAGAATGGCCGGCCTACGCCGTCGAATATCCGATTGAGGAAAATCGCGAAGGTCAGCGCCGGCATCGCCATCCCGAGCAGTGCCACCGGGATTTTATCGATCTTGAGATCTTTGGCGATCGGCGCCATCGACGCCGCCATCATCAGCCCGCCGGAGGCCACCAGCACGAACATCACGTACATGACGTAGAACACGGGAGTGCGCAGCACCTGGCTCGGGGTAAAGCTGCGTGCGGACTGGTTGCGACGTGGAGCGGCGGCTACCAGCGCCGGTGGTGCGGCCAGCAGGCCCCAGGCCATGACGAACACGATGGCACCCTGTAGGATCCCAAAGAACAGGAACGCGTGCTGATAGCCGTCGGTGGCTATCATTTTCGAGATCGGGACGATGGTGAGCGCCGCGCCGGCGCCAAAGCCGGCGGCGGTGATCCCGGCCGCGAGCCCGCGGCGGCCGGGGAACCACTTGAGCGCGTTGCCGACGCAGGTGCCATACACCGAACCGGTGCCGATACCGCTGATTGCGGCGGCGAGGTACAGCAGCGAGAGTGAATCGGCAACTGAATTGAGCATCCAGGCGAGCCCCACCAGGATGCCGCCGCCGATCACGACCGGGCGTGGCCCGAAGCGGTCCACCAGGTAACCTTCAATGGGAACCAGCCAGGTCTCGATCAGCACGAAGATCGTGAAGGCGACCTGGATCGCGGCCCGTCCCCAATGATGCTGGGCATCGATCGGGTTGACGAACAAGGTCCAGCCGTATTGAAGGTTCGCCACGGACGCCATGCAGATGACGCCGAGCGCCAACTGAACCCAGGGATTGGCGAAAACTGAAGCGGATGGTGATTTCGAATTGGCAGCCATGGGTGCTTCTCCTTATGTGGCGTGGGCCAGGAGGCCTTCGGCCGGGCGGCACGAACTTCCTTGATCGGCGGCGATGTCGTGCGACCTGTTCCCCCATGCGATCGCCCGACCCCCCCAAAAGCGTGAATTTAGACCCACATATTTTGGTTGCTGCAGACCATATGTGATATATCTCCAACTTGTCAACTGCGGTGGCGGGCGGTTGACACCGATGATATGCAGTGCCTGATATATCTTGACACTGGAATTCAACGCATAATAGATTTCCTCGCATCCCGCTCGATAAAAACAAGGTATTCAGGATGCTGACGTTTTTGCTGTCATCGGCGCTGGCATGAGTACTGTGGCCACAGTCCGGCAGGTGCGCAGCATGGCCGGTCCGCTGGCGCTGGCGCCGCTGAATTCTGTCAGCCTGCGCGACCAGGCCTATGCGCTGCTCAAGGACGCCATTTCCGATACCGACATTTACAGTGAGCGGCGGCCGCTGCGACTCGACGAACGGCAATTGACGCAGGCGCTGGGCGTGAGCCGCACACCGGTGCGCGAAGCGCTGTCGATCCTGGAGCAGGAGGGCTTCGTGCGCACCATTCCGCGCCGCGGAATCTTCATCGTGCGCAAATCCAAGCGCGAAATCATCGAGATGATCCAGGTGTGGGCGGCGCTCGAAGGCATGTCGGCACGACTGGCCACCCTGCATGCGCCCGATTCCGAGATCAGCAAGCTGCGCCACCTGTTCGACGAGTTCGAAAACTCGCCGCCGTCGGAGCACATCGGCGAGTACTCGGACGCCAACATCGCGTTTCATCAGCTGATCATCCGCCTCGGTGGCTCACGGCTGATTGCCGAGGCGACCAAGAACCTGTTCATCCACGTGCGTGCGATCCGCAAGGTTACGATATCGCAGGACAACCGCGCGGCGCGCTCGATCATCGATCATCTGAAGATCATCGAAGCGCTGGAGCGCCGGGAAACCGAACTGGCCGAGCAACTGACCCGGCAGCACACGCTCGACCTCGCCGCGCACGTCGAACGCTATTGCGACTTTCTCGACTAGCGGACAACTTCAATAATAGTTCGCGCGTCCGGAGTTAAGGCTAGCCAGGCCCGAAGGGGGAAACGGTGAAGATCGCGGTTGTTGGCGCGGGCGCCATCGGCGGTTATGTCGGCGCCAAGCTCGCCCTGTCCGGCGAGGACGTCACCTGCATGGTGCGCGGCGCGAATCTGCAGGCGATTCGCAGCAACGGCATAAAGCTGATGATGAACGACGGCAGCGTACAGCTGGCGTCGAAGGTCAGGGCAACCGACGACTACGATGCTGCCGGGCCGCAGGACCTGGTGATCCTGGCGGTCAAGGCCAACCAGCTCGAGGCAGTGGCGAACCAGGTACCGAAGCTGTTTGGGGCCGATACCGTCGTGGTGACGATGCAAAACGGAATACCGTACTGGTATTTCCATCGCCATGGCGGTGAGCTGGCCGGCAGCGTGGTGCGCAGCGTGGATCCGACCGGACTGATCAGCCAGAGGATTCCTGCCGAGCGGGTCGTGGGCTGCGTGGTCTATCCGGCGTCCGAGCTAGTCGCCCCCGGAGTCATCAAGCACATCGAGGGCGAGCGCTTTCCGGTCGGGGAACTCGATGGCTCGCACAGCCCGCGGGCGACGCGGGTTGCGGAATGTTTCATTCGCGCCGGATTCAAGGCGCCGGTGCTGGACGATATCCGCGCCGAGATCTGGCTCAAGGTCTGGGGCAACCTGACGTTCAACCCGATCAGTGCGCTGACGCGTTCCACGCTGGTCGATATCTGCCAGTTTCCACCCACGCGAGCGGTTGCAGCGGCGATGATGACCGAGGCGCAGGCGGTGGCCGGCAAGCTCGGTATCACCTTTCGCGTCGGGCTGGAGAAACGCATCGCCGGCGCGGAGAAAGTCGGTAAGCACAAGACCTCGATGCTGCAGGATGTGGAGGCCGGGCGGCCGCTGGAGCTCGAGGCTTTGGTCGGCTCGGTGGTGGAACTCGGCCGCCTCACTCACACCCCTACGCCCCACATCGACGCGGTATACGCGCTTACCGATCTGCTGGCGCGGACCATCGCCGCCGATCGCGCCGGGGCGTGAACAAATGACGCGCTGGGCGCGCTTCCGGGCCGCGGACGGTAGTGTCGGCTTCGGCGTGCTCGACACCGGCGGCATCACGCACTATCACGGCCACATGTTCGATCGCCCGACGCCGACTGGTGTCAGGCTGACCGACGGTGCGTTCACGTTGCTGGCTCCGTGCACGCCGTCGAAAATCATCGCGCTGTGGAACAACTTTCATGCTCTGGGCGCAAAGCTCGGCATGCAGGCGCCTTCGCATCCGATGTACCTGATCAAGCCGGCCAGCTGCCTCGCCGGTCCGGGTGAGGCGATAAAACGGCCGCGCGCGTACCAGGGCAAGATCGCATTTGAAGGCGAGCTCGGCATCGTGATCGGTCGGCACTGCAAGGACGTTGCGGCCAGCAGTGCCGCTGACTATGTTTTTGGATACACCTGCGTTAACGATGTCACCGCTGCCGAGGTGCTGAACGAGAACCCGGACTTCGCGCAATGGTGCCGGTCCAAAGGCTACGACGGCTTCGGCTGCTTAGGTCCCGTGATCGCCTCCGAACTCGACTGCTCGCGCGCACGGGTGATCACCCGGCTGGACGGCGTGGAGCGACAGAATTACCCGCTGTCAGACATGATTTTCCCACCGCTGGAGCTGGTAAGCCGGATATCGCACGACATGTCGCTGCTACCGGGCGACGTCATCGCCTGCGGCACCTCACTGGGCGTCGGGTCGATCAAGGATGGCTCGAGCATCGAGGTGGGCATCGACGGTATAGGCTCGCTGCTCAATACACTCGGATGACTTAGCGCCGGTGCCGAAGTTCAACGCCAATCTGACGATGCTGTTCAACGAAGTCGATTTCCTGGACCGCTTTCGCGCCGCCAGGGATGCCGGCTTCAAGGGGGTCGAATACCTGTTCCCCTATGCGCATCGCAAGCAGGACCTGGTCGAGCGCCTGCAAGCCAACGGGCTCACCCAGGTACTGCACAATCTTCCCGCCGGCGACTGGGCCAAGGGCGAGCGCGGCATCGCCTGCCTGCCCGATCGCGTGGCTGAATTTCAGGACGGAGTGGGACAGGCGATCGAGTACGCGCTGGCCCTGCAATGCCCGCAGCTCAACTGCCTGGCCGGCATCGCGCCGAACGGCGTCGATCCGCAGCGGGCACGCGACACGCTGATCGGCAATCTGCGCTTTGCCGCCGCCCAGCTCAAGGCGGCCGGTATCACGCTGCTGGTGGAGGCCTGCAATACGCGAGACATTCCCGGCTTCTTTCTCAATCGCTCGCGCCAGGCGCTCGACATCATCGATGCCGTGGGCTCGGATAATCTGTTCCTGCAATACGACATCTATCACATGCAGGTCATGGAGGGCGACCTGGCAGCGACCATCAGGGGCAATATTGATCGGATCCGCCACATACAGCTGGCGGACAACCCCGGGCGTAACGAGCCGGGCAGTGGTGAGATCAACTATCCTTTCCTGTTCGGATTCATCGACCGGCTGGGTTATCCCGGCTGGATCGGTTGCGAATACAAACCTGCCAAGAGTACCGTGGAAGGCCTGGGATGGATCAAGCCTTACCTGTGATGCTGGAACGAGAATGAGCAAAGTCGGTTTCGTCGGTCTGGGCATCATGGGGAGACCGATGGCGGCGCATCTGCGCGCGGCCGGCCATGAGCTCTATGTTCATGACCATAAGCCCGCCCCGCAAACGCTGATCGCGCAGGGAGCGATCCAGTGCGCATCGGGCAAGGCGGTGGCCGAACGCGCGGACATCATCATCACCATGGTTCCCGACACCCCGCACGTAGCGGCCGCCCTGTTCGATGCCGACGGCATCGCGGCGGGCCTGTCGCCGGGCAAGATCGTGGTCGACATGAGTTCCATTTCCCCGGTCGAGACCAAGGAGTTTGCAAGCAGGATCGATGCTGTGGGCTGCCAGTACCTGGACGCGCCGGTATCGGGCGGGGAGGTCGGCGCCCACGCAGCGAGCCTGACGATCATGGTCGGCGGGCCCGAAAGCGCCTTCGCCAAGGTCAAGCCACTGTTTGAACTCATGGGCAAGAACATCACGCTGGTGGGCGGCAACGGCGACGGTCAGACCTGCAAGGTGGCGAACCAGATCATCGTTGCGCTGACGATCGAAGCGGTGGGCGAAGCGTTGCTGTTTGCTTCCAAGATGGGCGCCGACCCGGGCAAGGTGCGCCAGGCACTCATGGGCGGCTTCGCATCGTCGCGCATCCTGGAAGTGCACGGCGAGCGGATGATCAAGCGCAATTTCGACCCGGGGTTTCGCATCGAATTGCACCAGAAGGATCTGAATCTGGCGTTGAGTGCCGCGCGACAGATCGGACTTTCCCTGCCCAACACCGCCACGGCACAGGAACTGTTCAATGCCTGCGGCGCGCGCGGCGGCAAGGCCTGGGACCATTCGGCCATGGTGCGCGTGCTGGAGCTGCTGGCGAACCATGAGATCGGGCAGTAGGTGCCCATGAGCGCAGGCGATGCGCCGCGATTGCGCGCCCTGTTACGGCGTATGTTCGACGCCGCCATCGGCGCGGCGCAACCGGCGCTGTGCGTGCCGCGACATCTGCCCCAACCGCCGCGTGGCCGGCTGGTGGTGATCGGCGCCGGCAAGGCCTCGGCGGCGATGGCGCGGGCGGTGGAGGACAATTGGGCTGGTGACCTGTCCGGTCTGGTTGTCACGCGCTATGGGTACGACGTGCCTTGTCGTCGCATCGAAATTGTAGAGGCGGCGCATCCGGTACCCGATGCGGCGGGACTTGCCGCAGCGGAGCGGATCCTGCAGCTGGTGCAGGATCTGGGCCCGCAAGATCTGGTGCTGTGCCTGATCTCCGGCGGTGCGTCCGCGCTGCTGGTGCTGCCGCTGCCTGGTCTGAGCCTTGCGGACAAGCAAGCGGTCAATCGGGCGCTGCTGAAGTCGGGGGCCTCGATCCGGGAGATGAACTGTGTGCGACGGCATCTGTCTGCGGTCAAGGGCGGACGGCTCGGGGCTGCCTGTCACCCGGCGAAGCTGATCACGCTGTTGATCTCCGACGTACCCGGTGACGATCCGGTCGATATTGGCTCGGGTCCAACGGTCGCCGATCCGAGCACCTGCGCGGACGCACTGGCGATACTCAGGCGCTACGCCATTACCGTGCCGCCGAACGTGCTGCAACTGCTGGAGAGCGGACGCGGCGAGAGTCTGAAGCCCGGCGATGCGCGGCTGGCGGCAGCCGAAACCCGCATGATTGCCACGCCGCAAATGGCGCTCGAGGCCGCCGCCGCAGTGGCACGCGAGGCGGGTATTGCGCCGATGATTCTCGGCGACAGTATCGAGGGTGAGGCACGCGAGGTTGGCAAAGTCATGGCGGGCATCGCACGCCAGGTGAGCATCCACGGCCAGCCGTGCGCGGCTCCGTGCGTGTTGCTATCGGGGGGCGAGACCACGGTGACCGTGCGCGGCGCCGGTCGCGGCGGCCGCAATGTCGAGTTCCTGCTGGCGCTGGGTATCGCGCTCGATGGCCAGTCGGATGTGTACGCGATTGCGGGCGACACCGATGGCGTAGATGGTACCGAAGACGTCGCGGGCGCAATTCTCACGCCCGACAGTCTGACGCGCGCGCACGGCTTAGGGCTCAATCCCAAGACCAGCCTCGCCAATAACGACGGACATGGATTTTTCGAAAGCCTCGGTGATGCGATCGTCACCGGTCCGACGCTGACCAACGTGAACGATTTCAGGGCCATCCTGGTCGCATAGCGGCCGCTCGCGCGAAGTCGCTCAGCTAGCAACGGCTGTCAGCTGGCAGGCCCGGCGTGTCATCATAGTGTCATCCGTGATGATCACCCGGCACCTTCAATATCTGACCGCCTTAGCCAGGGAGCGGCATTTCGCGCGCGCGGCCGCCGCCTGCAACGTCTCCCAACCCACGCTGTCCGCCGGCATCAAGCATCTCGAGGAGAGCCTCGGCGTGCTGCTGGTCGAGCGCGGACAGCGCTACGTCGGACTGACGCCCGAAGGAGAGCGCGCCCTGGCCATGGCGCAGCGCGTGCTTGCCGATTACGACGGGCTGAAGCAGGAACTGAGCGAGATGCGCGAGGGCCTGGTCGGCCGGCTGCGCATCGGCGCCATTCCGGTGACACTGCCGATCGTATCGCTGCTTACCACGCCGTTCATTGAACGCCACGGCCGTACCACCATCGTCGTCAGATCGCAGACATCGATCGATATACAACGCGGTCTGGACGATTTCAGCCTCGACGTCGGCCTCACCTATCTCGACAACGAACCACTGTCGCGGGTACAGACGTTGCCGCTGTATCTGGAACGCTATGTGCTGCTCACGCGCCGCGACTCCGCGCTGGGCGGGCATGAGCGCGTCAGCTGGGCCCAGGCCGCCAGTCAGCCGATGTGCCTGTTGACCCCGGACATGCAGAACCGGCGCATCCTGGACATGCACTTTCATGAGGCGGCGGCGGAGGTGCATGCGGTAGTCGAAACCAATTCGCTGATCACGCTGTGGTCGCACCTCAGATTCGGGGCTCTGTCGACCGTGGTACCGGAGAGTTTCCTGTTGCTGCTTGGAAAAATGGACGGCCTGGCGGCGCTGGCGCTGACCGAACCGTGCGCCGCACACCTGATCGGCATCGTGGCGTCGGACCACGAGCCGTTGCCGTCGGTGGCCAGGGCACTGCTGCAAGAGGCGCGAACGCTCGACTTGCAGGCCACGATCGAGAAAAAGATCCAGACTGCCCTGACGGCGCGCTAGCCGTGAAGCCGCAGCCCAAAGCGCTGCCGTTTCCGGCTTGATCGACACCGTCTATCGACTGATATGCAACTTTGATTTGCCGCTCCTGGCAGCCTGGCTAAAACTGCCGCACCTGGCCATGACAGCGAGCGTACAGTCGCGTTCGGCCGCCCGCCGGTGAACCGGCGTCAAAGGAGAATCACGTGGCAAAAATACTTTGCGTGCTCTACGACGATCCCGTCACCGGATATCCGAAATCCTACGCGCGCGACTCGGTGCCCAAAATCGATGGCTATCCCGGCGGACAAACCGCCCCGACGCCCAAGGCCATCGACTTCAAGCCCGGTGAGCTGCTCGGCAGCGTGACTGGGGCGCTGGGGCTGCGCAAATTCCTGGCGGATGGCGGCCACAAGCTGGTCGTCACCTCCGACAAGGAGGGCGCGAACTCGGTATTCGACAAAGAACTACCCGATGCCGATATCGTGATCTCGCAGCCGTTCTGGCCGGCGTACCTCACCGCGGAACGGATCGACAAGGCGAAGAAACTGAAGCTGGCGATCACTGCCGGCATCGGTTCCGATCATGTCGACCTTCAGGCAGCGATCAAACGCGGCATCACCGTCGCCGAAGTTACCTACAGCAACAGCATCAGCGTGTCCGAACACGTGGTAATGATGATCCTGGGGCTGGTCAGGAACTACATCCCATCCTACCAGTGGGTAATCAAGGGCGGCTGGAACATCGCTGATTGCGTCGAGCGTTCCTACGACCTGGAAGGCATGCACGTGGGTACGGTGGCGGCCGGCCGCATCGGCCTGGCGGTACTGCGGCGTCTCAAACCGTTCGACGTCAAGCTGCACTACACCGATCGCCACCGGCTGTCACCGGCGATTGAAAAAGAGCTCGGCCTGAGCTGGCATGCGGATGCCGAATCCATGGTCAAGGTGTGCGACGTGGTGACCATCAACGCGCCACTGCATCCTGAGACCGAGCACATGTTCAACGACAAGCTCCTCGGCAAGATGAAGCGCGGCGCCTACCTGATCAATACCGCGCGTGGAAAGATCTGCGATCGCGATGCCATCGTCCGGGCCCTGGAAAGCGGTCAACTGGCCGGCTATGCCGGCGATGTGTGGTTTCCGCAACCGCCGCCGAAGGACCATCCATGGAGGAGCATGCCGCATCACGGTATGACGCCGCACATTTCCGGCACCTCGCTGTCGGCGCAGGCGCGCTACGCGGCAGGTACGCGCGAAATCCTGGAGTGCTGGTTTGAGGGCCGGCCGATCCGTGAAGAGTATCTGATTGTGGATGGCGGACATCTTGCCGGGGCGGGAGCGCACTCCTACAGCGTCGCCAAGCCAGCCAGCGCCTGACGACGGGCACTGGCGATCGCTGCCGACGGCCCACTAGAATGCGCGATGAGCGCGCAAGCTTCATGGGCACAGGGCAGAGTGGCCTTCGTCACCGGTGCTACCTCTGGTATTGGCCGCGGCCTGGCGCTGGGCCTGCTCGATGCGGGCGCACACGTGATCGCCGCCGGGCGGCGCTCCGAACGCCTGTCTGAGCTGCAACAGCAGGTCAACTGCGAGCGCTTGCTGACCTGTGTGCTCGATGTCCAATCGGCGCCATCGCTGCAGGCCTGCCTGGCAGCTCTGCCCACGGCCTTCGCCGCCATCGATATCCTGGTCAACAACGCCGGGCTGGCGCTGGGACTGAATAAAGCCCACGAGGCAAACCTCGCCGACTGGGAAACCATGATCCAGACCAATGTCCTAGGCCTGACGCGCGTCACCCGGGCGATCCTGCCAGGCATGGTGGCGCGCAATCGCGGCGACATCATCAATATGTCATCGGTGGCGGCGACCTATCCCTACCCAGGTGGCAACGTGTACGGTGCCACCAAGGCCTATGTGCGGCAGCTGTCTCTGAATCTGCGGGCCGATCTGCTGGGAACGGCGATCCGTGTGACCTCGGTCGAGCTGGGTATGTGCGATACCGAATTCTCGCTGGTGCGATTCAAGGGCGATGAAACAGCCGCCCAGGCTCCCTATGCAGGCATGCGCCCGCTGCAGGCGCAGGACGTGGTGCAGGTCATCGAGTCGATATTGCGGCTACCGTCGCATGTGAACGTCAACGCGATCGAAGTCATGCCGGTGCAGCAGGCGTTCGCGCCGCTGGCGGTGGATCGATCATCGCGTGATCAGTGAGCGCTGCGAGCCTTCGTCAGGATGAAGTTTGCGCCACGGCCCGCAGTCGCCGCCCTTCCATCCACTGCCAGGACAGCAGTGACGGCAAGCCGCACAGCACTTCGCGCATGCGCTTGGCCATCGAGACCGACAACGCCAGCTCGCCGCTGATGCCGAGCGCATGGCCGAACAGCACCAGACCGGCTTCCTGTACCCCCAGGCCGGCCGGAACCATGAACGCGAGCAGACGCACTGCCTGGATCAGGCTTTCCAGCATCATGGCGGCGCCGGGACCCACCGGGTGTCCAAACAGGCGCAAGGCGAACCAGATTTCGAATGATCCGGACACTAACGCCGCGAACTGCAGGCCGCCTGCGGCCAGCAATCTCCACCCGCGGCGAAGGCTGGCACGCAGTTCATGATCCAGCGACGCTGCCCCTTCGGCGATGGCGCCTTCGCCCACGAACGGGCGCAACAGGCCGTGCAGGCGCTTGAACACCGAGCCGTAACGTAACAGCAACGCGGTCACCGTCGGCACCAGCAGGCTGCACAGGAATGGGATCAGCAATCGACGATATTCCGGTCCGCTGGCGTGCAGGTCGATCAACAGCACCAGACCGACCGCGGCAAACAGGTACGACACGATCAGCGTCAGCAGTATCTCTACGATGATGCTGGCACTCACCGGGACTGCCGCCAGCCCGCGCCAGCGCACCAGACGCACTCCCGCGACGCTGCCGCCGACGCTGGCCACGGGCAGCAGGCGATCGATGGCGTCGCGCACGAAGGCGACCCAGAGCAGGTAGCCCAGCCCGGCGCGTCCCTCGGGATCGTAAGGTCGCAGCAGAACCAGCCAGCCGATGGCATACAGCAGCAGCGGCACGGCGCGATAGGGCGCCAGCCAGAGCAGTCGAACGCCTGCCAGTTCGAAGGTCTGGAGCATGGCGGACAGGTCCGCACGAACGACCAGCGTGATCAGCAGTGCCAGGCCCAGCAGACCGCCGATAAATGCCGCGATTCTCAGATTCTGGCTCCGCCGGTAGCGTCAGCTAGGCGCGAACAACACACCGGGGCGGGGCTCTCATGAGCGCCGATGCAGGATGCCGTCGTTGTCGACCGCGAACTGATTGCCGCGCCAGATAACCCGGGAGCCGAGGAGGCTTCGAAACCAGACCCACAGGATCAGCAGATCGCGCGCCGGCAGCAGCCAGCAGTCCGACAGTAACGGCCGGGCATCCTGCCGCCGATGCACCACGTGCAGCGCAAGCCGGGCCACCAGCGTCGTGACGAACAATGCCCAGGCCGTCGGCGGAATTGCATCGTCGACCGCGATCAGCGCGAGACCGAGGGCTGCCGGGGGCAGGCTGAGGCTAAGGAACATCCAGGGAAAGCTCTTGGGTCGCAGCACGCGTATGGTGCGCATCCAGCGCAGCTCATGGCCGATGAGCGAGCTCAGGTTCGGCTCGTCGTGTTCGGCCGTGAGCCAATAGGGCGACAGCACGGTGCGCAGCCCAAGGGCGCGCAACAGTTCCCCCAATCGATGGTCGTCGGCAAGATGACTGGCCACCTGCCGCAGGCCACCGATAGCCTGCAGCGTATCGCGCCGCAGGCAGATGGTCTGGCCCGACACGTAGCCCTGGTAACCGAACAGCCACGCCAGCAGCACCGATGGCGCATACCAGTCGTTGATGTACATAGCGCCCAGGCGCGACCAGATCTGTCGCGTAGGCACACCGCGGTACAGGCAGGTGACGAGGCCGACATTGCGATTCTGCAGCGGCGCCGTCACCGCGGCGAGATAGTCGGGTGCGACACCGGTGTCGCTGTCGGCCATCACCAGTAGGTCATGCCGCGCCTGCGCGATCATGTTGATCAGGTTACTGACTTTGGCATTGCTGCCGTGCTGCTGCGGATCGACCACCACGTCGATGGGCTGCGCGGGGAATTCCGCCACCAGGCGTCGTACTACCGCGAGCGCCGGATCAAGCGGATCGCGCACGCCGAAGACGATCTGGAACTGTGGAAAATCCTGGCGAAAAAAGGAGCGCAGATGCTCGTACAGACCCGGCTCCGCGCCGCACAGCGGCTTGAGCACCGTCACCGACGGCAATCCGCGCGCGCTGCCTGTCGTTGCAGTGGTGCGCCACACCAGCATCGCGATCAGGGTTAGAAGCGCGTAGACCGCTGCCACCGCCAGGCTGGTGTATCCAATGAACTCCATGACTGGAATCAGGGCGGGCATCGCCAGCTCACGGGCCGCGGTGGTCGGGCTTCAATCTCGGGCAGAAGCGTCATTGCTGCAATGCACAAATTCTGTCTGGCGTTTGCACGAATACTAACTCCGATTGGCGGTAAATCCGCCGCCATAGCGCCAGGCCAGCAGGCTCGGCAGCAGCACCAGCGCGCACAGCAGCGTCATCGCCAGGCCGACCGTGAGCAGGATACCCATGCTGACCGTACCCGGGTGCTTGGCCAGCATGAGATTGCCGAAACTCGCGGTGGTGATCAGCGCGCCGAACAACACCGCGCGCGCCGTGCCGGTGCGCAGGATGTTTACCCGCGTCGCGGCAGCCAGCCGGCCGCGCTGCACCAGGTAAACCCCGTAGTCCACGCCCACGCCCAGTACCAATGGCAGTGCAATGACATTAGCAAAATTAAACGGCACGTTCAGCAGCACCGAGCCGGCTACGGTGAGCAGCCCGGCAAGCGTCAACGGTATCAGCACCAGCAGCATGCCCACCACGCTACGTAGCAGTAGCAACAGCAATATAGTGATCGCGATGAACGAGCAGAGGAAGGCCTGGCGGAATGCCGCCACCACGGAATGTCCCGATTCGATGAAGCCGATCGGCGCGCCAACGGCGTTCGGCGTCGCGCTGCGCACCTGGCTCACGAAGCGTTCCATCGCCGCCGGACCGTTCAGCACCTCTTTGGGCCACACCTCGACGCGATAGTGCCCGTCCGCGCTCCTCCATTTTGCCACCAGCGCCGCGGGCAGATCCTGCTCGGTGACCGGGCCGGCCTGCAGAGCGAGCTGCAGGCTCCTGATCTGCGCCGGCAGCGCACCCAGCAGGCCATCGCGCAGCCGCGCATACAGCGCGGCGCGCGCGTTCGCGTCGGCCTGGTCCGCGGTTACCTGCAGCGCGTCCAGCGATTTAAGCAGTAGGCGCGCGGCCGCGATGCCATTGGTCGCCCCCGCGTGGGCGCCAAGGCGGGCGATGTAGGCGGGCAGGTCGGAGTGAAAAGTGGCGATGGTGGCAGCATCGTCCGGACGCTGCACCGGCTTGGCCACGGCGTCGGCCAGGGACGGTCCGAGCGACAGGTTCAGATCCTGCAGGATGCCCAATTTTGCGTCCTGGTCCTGCGGCACGAAGTCCGCGAGCGTCAGTGTATGAGCCACCAGTGGCAGCGCTGCGAGTTTCTTTGCCATGGCGCGCGCAGCATCGGCGTCGTTGGTCACCACCGACAGCGTCAGTGGCGGTAGGTTGGCGTCGCGCAGCAGATCGCGGAACGTCGCCACCGACTCGCTTTTGGGGTCGCGCAGATCGAGCGGGTCGTAATCGAAGTGCGCGCGCGGGACCACGGCGATTGCACCAACGGCCAATACGATCGCACCGATCCAGATGGCGCGCGCATGCGTATACGGCAGGTCGAGCAGGCGTCCCAGCCTACCTGCGCCCGGTGGTTGTAGCTTCACGCGCGCCGGGTCGGGCGGCATGAGTCTGATCAGGGCCGGCAGCAGGCTCAGGCTCGCGCCAAGGCTGATGAACATGCCGGTACCGGCGATCAGGCCGAGTTCGGCGATGCCGGTGAACGAGGTCGGGATGAAGGCGAAGAAGCCCAGCGATGTGGTGGCAGCGCACACTGCCATGAAGCCGGCGATGTCGCGCGCCGCGCGCGGCAGCGCCTCCTGCGGTGTCACGCCTGCCGCCAGCAATTCACGGTACTGCATGCATAGGTACAACGAATAGTCGATCCCGAGGCCGACATAGAGCACGCTGAACGCAATGGAAATCAGGTTGAGGTGGCCGACCGCGACGGTGGCAAAGGCGCCGGTAACGATCAGACCGAACAGCAGCGTGAGCACGGCCGCAGCGACCAGTCGCAACGAACGCAGTGCCAGAAAGAGCAACACCGCCACCACCACCATGCCGCCCGAAAATGCGCGCAAGCCGCCGGAGAAAGCGCTCTGCAATTCCTCGTGTTCCAGCGCCACCGACCCGGTCAGGCGCACGCTCACATGGTGGGCCCGGTCCAGCTGCAATTGCTGCTCCAGAGTGCGGATTGCCGACATTGCCGTTGCGGCCGGGAACAGCTGCGTGTAATCGAGCACCGGTGTGATTTGCACGAAGCGCCGCAGCGGTTCCGGCTGCACCGCGGAGCCGGCTCCGATCAGCGATTCCCACGACATCGGATCGTCGATACCGGCCACGGCGGCATCCACCGCGTGGGCAAAGCCGTTGAAAGCCGGCGCAAGGTCGAAGCCGGCGGCCGCGTCCGCGTTGGTTACCGCCCGGTCGAGCAGCGTGAACAGGCCGTGCAGGCTCAGGTCGCGATCCAGCGCACCGAGAAACGGCTGCGCCTGGTTCAAGCGGTCGGCCACGGTCTGTAATGCGTCGGTGTCCAGCAGCAGCAGCCCGTTGCGGCGGAAATAGTTTTCGGTTTCAAAGGCGAACACTTGCGGGAACAAATGCGGCTGGCCGCGCAGCGCCGCTACCAGCCGCTGCTGGGCGCTGTCGGCTTCTTCCGGGGTGTCGCCGTCGATCACCGCGACGATGCCAGGATCGAGATGCGGGAACAGGCGGTCCATTTGCAGCTCCGCCTGGCGCCACGGCAGGCGTGCCGACAGCATGTGCTCGGTGTTGGTATCGACGCTCAGGTGGCCGACGATGTAGCGCGCAAGAACCAGCGCCAGCACTAGCGCGGCCAGCGCCACCCATGCGGCGCGCCGCTGAACGGCGTCGATCCACCAGCGCAATACCCGGCCGGTACCGATCGGAGCGGGTTGAGTTTGCGGATCATTGTTGTGCATGATTTTGTAGTTTGTTCACAGGGCGTCGAGCGTGTTGGCGGCGCGTTTCGCCAACACCATGTTAGCTTTTGTTTATACTATTGAAGTGGCTGCCGCATTGATCGTCAGTGTGCGCTTCCAGAATTCGCCAGTTTAAGAGATTTTACCGGTCCGATGCCAAATTCAGGGGACCGGCGTCCACGGAGAATGCCGTTGTCGCGTTATTCGAGAGTGTTTTTTTGTGCGGCCGTTGTGGTCGTGATTGCATCGGGTAGCGCCCGGGCCGATTCCGCAGGAGGACCTGCCGACGTGGTCACGGCGTTTCACGCGACGCTGCTCGACAACATGAAGCATGGCAGGCAATACGGCTGTGACGGGCGCGCGCAGCGCCTGTCGGCGGCAGTCGATGCGACTTACGACATCCCGTTCATCGCCGAGCGGGCGCTGCGACGTGACTGGTCGAAGCTGACACCCGAACAGCGAACCCAGTTCGTTGCCGCCTACAAGGACATGGTCACCACCACCTATGCCACGGAATTTCGCAGCTACGATGGCGATGCATTCAGCACGTTGGATTCGAAGGACATGCCGAACGGCTTCGAGGTGGTGCATGCGCGACTCAAACCAGGCCACGGGGATGCCCATACGTTCGACTACGTACTGCACCCCGCGGCCGGCGGCTGGCGCGTCGCCAATGTCATATCCGACGGCGTGAGTACCCTGTCACTGCAATCCGAGCAATATGCCAGCGTGTTCGAACAAAAGGGCGGTTTCGACGGCCTGATCGCCTGGCTGCAGGCGCAGACCGGCGACAAACGCAAAGAGTGCAGTGCCAAATCCGCGGGCTGACCCCGGATCATACGAGCCGGGTGCTCATACGTAGCTCGCCGCCGCGCCGATAAGGGTTTTCATGTCGGCAAACCCGCGGCGCTGGACCAGCAGATCCCGTCCCAGACGCAGCGCGTTGCCTTCGCACCTGGCGCGCAGATCCGGGTCGGCTATCGCCTCGAAGTCCTCCACATGCGCCAGGCCAACGATGCGGCGAATGATTTTGCTGCCGGCAAATCCAAGCGCCTGGTCCCAGATCGCCGTCAGACGGGCGTCAATTGCCCGCTGCAGCAGATCCGGGGCATCGACGTTGAGCCGCGGCTGGTAGATGCCGCCGGCGGTCATATCGGTCAGGTGTTCGCGCCACAGTTGCGAGAAGCTGTGCTGAAATGTCTCCCACAGCGACTGCGTCTGGGCCAATAAGTGCGCCTGATAGGCTCGCCTCTCGCCGGCTGCGATCTCGTGGCCGGGCTGCGACAGGTACGCGATGAGCATGTTGCCGATGATCGCCCCGATGTCGAAGCCCATGGGGCCGTAGAAAGCGAATTCCGGGTCGATGACACGTGTGTCCAGATCGGTAACCATGACCGAGCCGGTGTGCAGATCGCCGTGAACCAGAGATTCGGTGCAGTTCTGAAAGCACCACTTCATCTCCTGCACGGCCAGCTTCAAGGCCACGTCGCGTCGTAGGGCCGCGGCGATCGTATCGAGTTGCGGGCTGGTGTGGCGATTCATCGGCGCGGCAAAGTACGGTTCATCGAAAATCAGATCTTCACTGATCCTGCACATGGCGGTGTTGCCGAGAAACTGCGCCACGCGCTGTTTCTTGACCGGTGCACTGAGGTGAAGGTCCGACGTGAAGTACAGCGTGCGCGCCAGAAACGTACCCAGGTGTTTTCCAACCTGTGGGTATCGAACGCCGCGAACCAGACCCTTGCGCAGGACGATGTGCGCAGCCAGGTACTCCATGACGATCAGAGCCATCTCACGATCAGCGTGGTAGAGAGCCGGTACGAACGGCCTGGCCCATCTGGCCTGCTCGATCAGAGCGAGGTATTCGAAATGCGACCGCGACAGTGGCAATGGCCAGCCCTCACCGACCAGGCGCACGTAGGGCAGCGCCTGCTTGACCACCACCGAGCCAGACGGCCCCTGGACAATGAAAACCAGGTTCAGATTGCCGTCCCCGACCTCGCGCGTGCTCCACTGCGTCGCTGTGCCACCCAATCTTGCGGCAATCTCGCGATGACCGGCCAGGTACTGCCGCATCGTGTCCGGGCTGAGCGCAATGTAAGCGGCAGTCGCGCTCGCAGGTGTTCGCCGTGGCGGGTCTGAAAACGCAAGCTCATCAAAGCTTGTGATGACAGGGGCACTGGTGGCCACAGGCGCAGCGGCGTCCCGCTGCACCAAAACAGCCTGCATGCCTGCGGCGGCAGCCGCCACAACCTCGCCCGGATGATCGGAGAGAAACAGGATGGCGCCGGCCGGCACTCCAATGGTTGCGGTAATTGCCCGGTAGGAGTCGGCGTCGAGCTTTGATCCTGTGGTGGTGTCGAAGTGGCCGGAAAAAAGGGCCGACAAATCGCCCTGCCCGGTGTGGGCAAACAGCAGCTTCTGCGACGCCACGGATCCGGACGAGTAGATGTACAGAGCCAGTCCGTTCGCGTGCCAGCGTCGCAACGCACTCGCGGCGTCATCGTAAACGTGCGCGCGCAGCTGGCCGCTATCAAAGCCCTGCTTCCAGACGATGCCCTGCAGCGCCTTGAGGGGTGTGATCTTGCGATCCTCATCCATCCATCGCAACAGCAGCTGGATGATCTGCACAGAACTCAGTGGCGCATTGCCTTCGACCCGGCATACTTCGTCGAGGATGTCGCGAATTTCTGCCGCATGGTCACGCACGTAGGCCGGAATGTGCTTGCGCGCGAACGGAAATAATTCTTCCTTGACGAACGCGATGCTGCTGGTCGTGCCCTCAATGTCGAGGACTATGGCGCGTACGTCCTCGGCACTCATTACGCGGCTTGATTGTCGAATGCCGGGAAGCGGGCGGCTACAGTATCACCGGTGAAATTGGCAACCCATCCCCTGGGCGTGGTGAACAGTCGGATGGCGGTGAAGCGAGGAGCCGGACCCATGTCGAACCAGTGACGGGTACCGGCCGGCACGCTGATCAGATCATTGCGCTCGCACCGGGTCATATAAATTCTCGCGTCAACGCGCAGATAGAACACCGCCGCGCCCTCGACAAAAAAGCGTACCTCGTCCTCATCGTGGGTATGTTCGTTGAGGAATTTGGCGCGCAGCTCATTCCTGTTCGGATTGTCGGGTAGACAGCGCACCACATCGACCGATTGATAGGCGCCTTCGCGCTTGAGGCGCTCGATGTCCGCCTGGTAAAGCGCCATCACCGACTTGTCATCGTCCGTCTGCGATAGTTGACCTGCTGCGTGCCAGCGTTCGAATCGGACACCGATGTTGCGCAACGCGCTGGCGATTTCCCGCGCGTCTCTGGTGTCGAGTTGCGCCACCAGCTGGCCGGTATCCGGGTAGATCGTCAAGCGACTCATGCGCTAAGCTCCTCGGCGCAACTGCCGAGTTTGCAGCTCGCACGTCAACAGATGTTCGAATGCCTCGAAGACACGCTCGGCCTCATCCATGCTCGCCCCCCAGGTGTTAATGCCGTGACCCCGGATCAGATAAGCCGCTGGTGACGGCTGCTGTTGCAGGCGCGTGGTGATCATCCGGCCCAATGCGGTGGTGTCCTGTGAATTATCGAACAGGGGAACGGTGATGCGGGTTTCGTGCGTGGTAACACCCGGGAGCGCCTTGAGCATCTCATAGCCGTGCAGTACCAGATGTGCACTTTCCGCTAGAGATCTGGTCAGAGTCACCGCCGGGATCGAGTGAACGTGCAACACGGCGTTGACCGATGGATAGAGCCGATATAGTCCGATGTGCAGCGCGGTCTCGGCCGAAGGGGTCCTGCCATCCAGCGGGCGGCCTTCGTCGTCCACCAGCATTACATCGGCGGCGCTCAAGCGTCCCTTGTGCGACCCAGATACCGTGATTGCAATTCCATCCGCGGCTCGAATGGAATAATTACCCGATGTCGCCGGCGCAAGCCCGCGGGCGTCCAGACGCCGGCCGACGGCGAGGATCTGCTGGATGGCGACTTCGAGCGCTGCTGGCACGGATTTCGGACTGCCCTTAAGTCTAGCGGGTGCTTTGGGCCGTCTGTCCGAACAGGATCTTGCGGCTCTCCTCCGTGACCACCGGCGTGGTGCGGAACTCCTGCGCACGCGCGTACGCGCGGACCGTCGCGGGACTTGCGGCGATGCCATCGAACCAGCGCTTGAGCGCGGGGAACTGCGCCAGATCCTGGGATTGCATTTGCCAGGGAACGATCCACGGATAGGCGGCGATGTCGGCAATCGAGTAGTCATTGCCGGCCAGGTACGCCTGCGTGGCGAGCCGGCGGTCCATGACGCCGTACAGCCGGTTGGTCTCGTTGACGTAGCGCTCGATGGCGTACGGGATTTTGTCCGGCGCGTAGCGATTGAAATGATGGTTCTGACCGGCCATCGGGCCGAGGCCCCCGACCTGCCAGAACAACCATTCGAGCACGGCCTTGCGCCCGCGTACGTCCTGCGGCAGCAGGCGTGCGGCTTTCTCCGCGAGGTACACCAGAATCGCACCCGATTCGAATACCGGGATCGCGGCGCCACCGTCGGCGGGAGCCGAATCGATGATCGCCGGCATACGGTTGTTGGGACTGAACGCCAGGAACTGCGGCTTGAACTGGTCGCCGCGAGAGATATCCACCGGCACGATCCGGTATGCCAGCCCGGTTTCCTCGAGAAACATCGTGATCTTGTGGCCGTTAGGCGTCGGCCAGTAGTACAGGTCGATCATTGCAGCTGCTCCTCAGCTGTTATGCGGGTGCGGCATGGACCTTGTCGCCCGGGTAGGCGAGGAGGATGGCAAACTCAGTCGCGCTGCGCAATGCCGCGCCTGCCGCCCCTCGGCGCCCAGCGAATTCGTTGTAAAAATGCCCAACCAACAGGTGCAGTGCGCCAATGTGAGAGCGAGTTAAGAAATTCAGGAATAAAGCTGTGTCATGATAGGACAGCGCCTATGTCGGTGGCTCGTGGGCCGGTACGCCGGTGAGAGAAGGATGCACGGTCGTCCCCTGAGAACAACTATCGTTTGCCGTTGGTTTGCTTATCTGGCATTGATGCTGTGCGCGTGGCTGCCGCGGATGGTCTGGGCGCAAACGCCATCGCCGCTGCAGGAATGGCAGTATCCGGGCGGTACCATTCTCGAGAAGCTATACGAGCCGAACACCAAGGATTGGCGCGTGGTGCTCGGCGCAGCCGTGATAGCAGAACCGCGCTACGACGGCGGCCTGGCATACCACGTCACACCTGGTCCGGTAATCGTGATTCTCTATAAGGATATTGCCTTCGCCTCAGTCGGGGAGGGCATCGGCGTGAACCTGCTTCACGGCGACAAATATAGAGCCGGGGTGTCGGTCGGCTATGACCTCGGCCGCAAGATGTCGGACGACTGGGATCACTTGCATGGGCTGGGCAACATCGATCCCGCGCCGGTGGTCAAGGCGTTCGCTTCCTACGTGGTGTCAAGGTCGTTTCCACTGGTGTTCCGTGCCGACGTGCGGCGGATCGTGGGCGGCTCGGACGGATTGCTGGGCGATTTCTCGGCTTTCATGCCGCTTCCCGGAAGTTCGCAGAAGTTCGTGATGTTTGCCGGTCCGTCAGTCACGTTTTCCGATCGCCAGTACGATCGGAAGGTATTTGGTGTGTCCGCCGCCCAGGCGGCCGATTCCGTATATCCGATCTACAACGCGCACGGCGGTCTGACAGCGGTCGGTGTGGGTTTCAGTGCCAGCCGCTTCATCACCGATCACTGGCTGGTGAATGCGGATCTAGCGTGGAATCGGCTGCAAGGCAGTGCCAGTGCCAGCCCGATTACGCAGTCGAACGAACAGGGCGTGATCGAGTTTTCGACCGAGTATCGGTGGTAGCATTAGGGCCTGGCGTTCATTTGGCCACGGCGGTGGTAGCCGCCGGCGCGTATTGCGCCTCGCCATTGCCGAATGACCAGTTTTCCTTCTTTACCTCGACCAGGTTGATGACGACATCTTCGCGGCGCAGCCCCAGGCGCTGGTGAAGGCCGTCTGCGACCGCCTTGTAGAACGCCCGCTTCATTTCCACGGTCCGACCCTCGTTCAGGGTGACCTGAATCACGATCGCATCCGAGGATCTGTGGATGCCCAGATAGTCGGGATCAATAACCAGGTCGGCGACCGAATGTTCGGCAATAATCTGGAAGCGATCGTCCTGCGGCACATTCAGTACCCTGATCATCGCGTCGTAGACGGTGTCGCCAACGGCGCTGTGGTACTCGCCGGTTTTACCCCTTGGAAGATCGATGCGTGCGAGCGGCATTGGAAATCCTCGCGTGGGATCACGCTGATTGTGAAGGCCGATCGATATGCGCGACCTTCGACTGTATTGTACTGCATCCGCCAACGGCGACCCAGCGGTCGCATTCGGCGATCGCTGTTGACAACACATGTATCTACATGTATCGTCGGATCAAGGTCATCGCCATGAAACTACAATCGCTTCCATGCTACTGCGCGACGCTGCGGCAAGCGGCCAGAGCTGTGACGACGCTGTATGAAGGGGTGCTCGCCGACAGCGGTCTTCACGCCACGCAGTACACGGTGCTGCAGGTGCTGACCCGGGTCTCCAACCTCACCACTACGCAGATCGCCGATGCGATCGGCATCGACCAGACCACGGCGACGCGGACTCTTGCTCTGGTCAGGAAAAGTGGTCTCGTCATGGATGCCCCCGGTAGTGATCGTAGAGAGCGGCGCTGGGTGTTGACCGCCGCGGGTGAGGGCGTGGTGCGCAAACTCAACCCTGCGTGGGAAGCGGCGCAGCGGGCATTTGAGAAGCGAATAGGGCGGCTTGAGGCCGCAGCGCTCAAGAAGGCCTGTCATTCGGCCGCGGCCAAGCTGGTGGCCAGTTGAACCCCTGGCCGATCGTCTACCTGACTGCATCACGAGCGCCAATGAATCATCTGTTGTGTCACTTTTCGCCCATATACATGTATATACATCTATATATCCGCTAGCGTTCCCACTCATAACTGGAGACTCATCATGTCTACAACCATTCCTCGAAAGATTTCCGCTTCCCGGCTCGTGCTCATATCTTCCGGGCTACTGGCACTTGCGCACGGCGCGCTCGCGACGCAACCCGTGTTCGACGCCCAGGTGCAGGTCCGCAAGATTATTCTGGGCGAGCCCAGCCTCGCATCCGCCTTCGACTTGAAGTCGAGTCTCGCGCCCGGGGCGGCAACGCACGAAGTTCGGCGCCCTGACCCTCAGGTACAGGCACGAGCGTTCATCCTCGCCGGGTCGGCGCTGCGGCCGACGACTGATTCCAGGGACAAAGCGCTGGAGTCGGCAGCTGTGCGAGGCATCGTTCGCATCGACCCTCAGGAACAGGCGCGTCAGTTTATCGTGGCGAAGCCGGCGTTCCGCGGAATCTCAAGCCGAGTAGTGCTGCCGGTCTCGAACTCGGCGGCTACATCGGCGCTGTCTGCGCGCACCAATCATGTGGTTCACAGTGAATCTCCGTGATCAGCGCGACGCCAGATTCCATTTACCCATCAAAGGCAATGTTGATGCCGAGGAGGCATTGTGATCTTCCCAAGCTATCTGTCGTGGTTCGTTGTGGCTGGTTGCATTAGCACCATCGCCGTCGTGATCCTAGGATTGAATGAAGCTGTCAGGCGAGCCGGTTGGGGACGGGGTGAGCGCCGACTGACGGTCTCCACGGCCGCGACGCTGCTGGTCGGCTGGTTTGCACTGGCGGTGGCGCTCGGTTTTTCGGGTGTCTACCGCGGCACGTCCGCTCGATTGCCCACCATCGAGATCGGCATACTTATCCCGATACTGATCGGGTGCGTGGCCATATGGCGTTCCGCGGCGCTGTCACGCCTGATCGACGCAACACCGCGGCACTGGATCATCGCGGTCCAGGCTTATCGCGTAGAAGGGGTGATCTTCCTGATCCTTTATGCGACAAATCTGCTACCGGGTGTGTTCGCGTTGCCAGCCGGAGCAGGTGACATCGCGACCGGATTGATGGGGCTTGCGATCGGAATTAGCGCGGCTCGCGGCCAGCAGCTTCGCCCACGCACAGTATTGATGTGGAATCTGTTCGGAATCGCTGATTTGATCGTAGCGATCACTACGGGATTCCTCACCTCACCGTCGCCGCTGCAGAGATTTGCCTTCGATCATCCCAACCAGCTGATTTCAATGTTCCCTCTGGTGCTGATTCCAACGTTCCTGGTGCCGCTGGCGATTCTGCTGCATATAATCTCACTGGTTCAGTTCGGGCGAGCTACTGCGCGTGGCCATACCGGCCCGGTGCATGCCGATGATCCGGTGCGAGCCTGAATCACAAGGGGTGGATATTGTGGAGCAGGGGAACAAGATAGCCGCGCACGACGCCGTCGGCAGCACACGCGTGTCGCTGGCGCGGCGCCTGCTGCCACTGGTGGATCTGACCAGCCTCAACGAGTCGGATGACGCGGCGACCATCGTCAAGCTCTCGGGCCTGGCGCATACCCCGGCCGGTCGGGTCGCGGCGCTGTGTACCTGGGGGCGCCTGGTTGCCGTGGCGCGTGCCGCATTGCGCGACAGCGATATTGCAGTGGCCGCGGTCGCCAATTTTCCCGTCGGTGCGGCCGACATCGAAGCGGCGGCCGCCGAAACCGGGGCGGCGATAGCCGCCGGCGCGGATGAGGTGGATGTGGTATTTCCGTATCGCGAATTCCTGGCGGGACGGCCCGATACTGGCCTGCAACTGGTGCGCGCCTGTCGCACCGCCTGCGGTGATCGCGCGCTGCTCAAGGTGATTCTGGAGACCGGCCAGATCGCGGAGCCAGAGCGCATCCGTCGCGCCGCCGAGATTGCAATCGAGGGCGGCGCGCAGTTCCTGAAGACTTCCACCGGCAAGACCGAGCCAGGCGCCACTCCCAACGGGGCGGCCGCGCTGCTCGCAGCCATCGGCGATGCCGCCAGCCGCGGCCTGCAGATTGGGTTCAAGGCCTCGGGCGGCATTCGTAGCATCGAGCAGGCGCAATTGTACCTGCGGCTGTATGAGGATCGCTTCGGCGCCAATAGCGCACGGCCTGAGACCTTCAGGATCGGGGCCTCGGCGCTGATTCACGAGCTACTCGCGCAGCTGCAGTAGGTATCGTCGATGCCTACCTGACCGGCGGCGCCCGGCGACATCCCTCACGGCTGCGGAGCCGGCCGGGTATAAGCCTGCGCTTTTTGCTCGAGACTGCGAAACTTACCGGACAACTGATCGAGTCGCGCGACCCAGTCCTGGCGGATCGGTTGTCCCTCGATCGCGGTGTGAAATCGCACCAGGATCATGATAAGGAACAGCGGTTTGATGAACGCGCCACGCGCTGCGAGGGCAAACAGCACCGCACCGAACACCGACAGCGCGCCCACTCCACGCACCGACGCTGGCAACATCACGGTGATCGCGGCAGTCGGCGCGAGCAGTAGCAGCCACAGGAGAACAGTGAGCGCGAATTCGGCGATGACGATCCAGGCCGCAGTCTTGAGTATCGGCCTCGCGTTCTGGCAGTAATAGACCAGGCCGTCGCGCGCGCTAGTCCAAGGGTTGTCCTCGTTGCAGGCCAGATTGTAGGACAGGATCGCTTTGTCCATGTAGCGCGTTGCCGCGCGCACCACTGCCGTCAGCAGGTTGGCGATGGCGCCCAGGCCGGGGATCGGCAGCGCCTCCGCGATCCAGTCGAGCGTGCGATGAAACGCGTTGAGCACGCCGCGTACCAGCAGATTCATGACGAACAACAGATTGACCTGCCCGAAATGTTCGGTCACAACGCGGCGCCCATAGCCGAACATGGATTCGCTGCCATTGCCGATCTGCCCGTATACGATCAGCTGCGTCAGAACGGCCACATGACCGCATCCAACCAGATGCAGGAAGTAGCGCAGCGATACCATCCAGTACCAGCCGGCCAGGACGAGGCCAAGCAGGAACCAGATCCAGCCAAAAGCCGGCGCCACGTGCGCGCTGAACCAGACCAGGCCGCCCAGGGTCAGGACCAGCCAGATGATCGTCGCGAGCGAGAACGCCAGCAGAATCGCGAATCGAATCAAGGCATACGGCAAAGTCCGCAGCAGCAGGCCAAATGCGGCGAGCAGGCCGTAATTGCGCACGGCCAGCGGATACTTATGAACCACGACGGGGCTCGACACGGTAGTGAGCAGGCAAAGGCCATCGCCGCATGCAGATAATGCCGCGGAAACTTAGCATGCCGGGGATAGCTACGGAAGTTGCCGGATCATCCGCTCGCCGGCGCATCGAATTGATACTGCGTCTGCAGCGCCGACGGGCGCGCGCCAAATGCCTCGCGGAAAGCGAGCAGCGCGGGGTAGGGCGCCAGCGGTAGCGTCGGGCGAAACATCAGGTGCTCGACCAGGCAGAACAGCGACACCTCGAGCAGGCTGATGTCACGCGCCGGCAGCGAGCTCATGATCTGTATCGCGTGCCGGTCGAGCCAGCGAAGCGAGTTGTCCAATCCGGCGCGACCCTTAGCGAAATAGACATTGTCCGCCGGCAGCTTTGCCACCACGGTACCGAACACCAGTTGCACCTGCGCGCCCATGGCATGCCACACGAGCTCGTGCGCATTGCGTGACAGGTCGTCGCGCAGCTGCTCGGGCCACACGATGCGCCGCGGCGCCGCCGACATCTCCGCCAGGGCCAGGCAGATGTTGTGAGCGCCGAACAGCAACGACTCCCCGCGTCTGAGACTGGGCAGCTTGAGCGCCGGGTTGCCACCGTAGGCGGCCGGATCGGTAGCCGTCATGTCGTAGATCGGCTCCAGTACGTACCGAATCCCGAGCTCTTCCGCGAATATGCGTGGCACCCGCGTAAACAGCGAGCTGCTACGTCCGAGTATCCGCACTACGTCCACTGAACCCGTTCCTGAATCTGCGTAGCTCATTCTTCCTCCTTCGGCATGCGGCCACGGCATCCGTGAGCGACATTATGTCCTTCGTGTGTTGCCGTACAGACCGCGCAGCGCCCGCGTGCGATGTTTCACCCTGACCTGATCGCAACCAACGTCGTGTGACCCAAGCCGAGGTGCATGTATGCGCGGATTTAGAGTTTTAATGTTGGCTACGGCGGCGGCAAGCTGTCTCGCGGCAATCCCATCCAAAGCAGTGGCGGGGGTCGGCATCGATATCGGTATTGCCCCTGTATGCCCCTACGGTTACTACGACGCCGCTCCCTACAGCTGCGCGCCCTCGGGGTATTACGGCCCGGAATGGTTCAGTGGCGACGTATTCGTGGGCGCCGGCCCGTGGTTTCACGGGCCCAGCAATTTCCGTGGCAATGTGAACCGATCCTTCCACCCTGACCACGGCTACAAAGGCCCCATGCCGAGCCGCGGCGAGAAATTCGACCCGGCGAAGCGGGTGGATAAAGACCACTTCACGGGTAACGAAGAGCGCGACGGCCGTGGTCACGCCAGCGAACCCAGACACTAGAACTCATTCCATGGCGTCAGCCCCGGATATTGTAAGAATCCTGCACCCATAAGTCGTCGCCATTGGAGGACGGCTGGTTGCAGGGGACTTGGGCTACGCTGCCCGTATTGGAAGATCGGAGACGTCGATGATTACTACGCTACGGATTGCAAAATTCAGTTTCCTGCTGGGACTAATCGCATTCACGTCGGCTTGCGTTGTCGAGCCGCGCGAAGGCTATTGGGATCATGACCATAATCGGTACTACCACGAACATGGCTGGCATGACTGCGGGCCTGGCGACAATTTCTGCCGTTGAGGCATGCGTTGGTGGGCACTGGCGCATAACCAGGCGAGCGGTTCGCCTGGTCAACGCGGTGAAATGCCTTTCCCGCCCTGGTCCAGCGATGCGAATTCGGCGTCGCTGAGCTCGATGCCTGCGGCCGCCACGTTCTCTTCCAGGTGGGAGCGCTTTGAGGTTCCGGGAATCGGCAGCATGACGGGACTGCGCTTGAGCACCCATGCCAGAGCCACCTGACCCGGGGTCGCGCGGTGTCGCTTGGCGACGCTGTCCAGTGGCGATCCGGGCCGGTTCAGGCTGCCCGCGGCCAGCGGAAACCAGGGAATGAACCCGATGCCTTGCGAGCTGCAATATTCCAGGACGTCTTCGCTGCCGCGATCGGCCAGGTTATAGCGATTCTGAACACTCGCCACCTTGAACACCTTCTGCGCCGCCTTGATCTCCGGCACCGAGACCTGGCTCAAGCCTGCGTGTCGAATGATGCCGCTGTCGATCAACGACTTCACTGCGCCGAACTGCTCGCCGCGTGGCACCTTGGGATCGATGCGGTGCAATTGCCACAGGCCAATCTGCTCCACACCGAGCCGGTGACAGCTGGTGTGCGCCTGCTGGATCAGGTATTCAGGCCTGCCCAGGGGAGTCCATAGATCCGGCCCTGTGCGGGCGAGCCCGGCTTTGGTGGCGATCAGTATATCGCCGTAGGGATGCAGCGCCTCGCGGATCAGCTCCTCGGCAACGTCCGGCCCGTAGGAGTCGGCGGTGTCGACAAAGTTAATACCCAAATCGGGCAAGCGTTTTAAAGTTCGCAGCACCTCGGCTCGATCCGCAGGCGGACCCCAGGTTCCTGCACCGGTGGTTCGCATGCTGCCGAAGCCCAACCGGTGGATGGCGGTGGTGCCGCCGATCTTGAAGCTGCCTGATTGTGCCGCCGTCACTTGCCGCTCATGATCGCTCCAATGAAGGCACCGTCGCGCAAGTACAGGCGCTCACTGCCGCCGGATCATGAACGCTCACCGTAGCTGACTGTCTTTGCTGCCGCGCCGGTTGTAGCCACTGAAGGTGCCCGCGTCTCGGTCTTGTGCGTCCTGACATGACAGACAAAAACGAGCGCTGGGGACCGCTTGTCTGCGCGACTGGGGAATTTCGGCGCCGCACTCGGCGCAATGGGTCAATCCCGGCCCCTGCGACAAGCGGCTCTGCGCACGGCGGATGGCGTCCTTAACCGTGGCGTCTATCTGATCCTGAACCGCGCCTTCCTTCGCCCAGCCCGTCGCCATACGTTACTGCCTCTATTCGTACCTGTGTTTACTGTATCACTACGAGCGACGACCGCCCAAGCGCATCGCGCCCGAGCGTATCGCGCCCAGGCACCCTGCCCATCATCTCGGTCGCGGGCGCCGAGACATTTGGCGGGAGCTCAGATCCTCGGCCGTTGCGACGGATGAGACCAGTTTGGTGTGACACAACTATAAATCATGCCACAAGTGTGACCGTTCCTTGATCGTGCCCCGACAGTTGCTATGGTTCCGGCGGTCAGGAGATCACGCGTTATGAGCACCATCCATCCCAAGCACTATCTGCTCGCCTCGGATTTCGATCAGACGCTGAGTTTCAATGACTCAGGACTGGTACTGTGCGAGCTGCTCGGCATATCCGGCTTTCAGGAGCGCGTGGCGGGGCTGGCGCGCACCAACCTGGTACAGCAGGGCGGCGAGCTGGCGTATCTGATCCGTCACGATCCGGAGTTCCGCGGCGTTCGTGTCGAGCACCTGATCGAGGCCGGGCGTCGCGTGCGCCTCAAGAGCGCGATTCCGGCGCTGGTCGAATTCCTGGATCGCGGAGTGGATGGTTACCGTTTTTCCTTCTGCGTGATCTCGGCGGCGCCGCGTGAAATCGTGGTGTCGGCGCTGGCAGGTATAGTGGCCGCAGAGAATATCTACGGCACCGAACTGGACTTCGACGCTCGATCGGGCGAGGTGCGCTCCGTCAGGCGCGTGCCCGCCGGCTACGGCAAGGTGGCGGTCATCGAGGAGCTCGAACACCGGCTCGGCATCACTCCAGATCGCATGATCTACGTCGGCGACGGCAGTTCTGACGTACATGTCATGCTGCACGTGAACAATCGAGACGGATTCACGATTGCCGTCTCGGAGAACAAGCAGCTGGCACGAATCGCTCAGAGCACAGTCCTCAGTGACAACGCCTTCAGCATCATGGTGCCAATTCTGGACCAACTCCTGGACTGGCGGACCGGACAGATCAGGGCACTATTTGAATCTAACGGTTTGACACTCTACGAGTGGGAGAAGGAGCGAACCGATCGCGTGAAGATCAGTGCCATGCTCCTGGGCCACGAACACGGGCAGGTTGAAGCGTTATGAGCCAGACAGGCGGCGAATATCTGGGCTGGTGCGCAACTACGGTGTTTGTCAGCTCGTACTTTTGCCCGCGGCCGTCATTGCTTCGCGGCGTTCAGATGTTTGGCGCGGCGTTGTGGGCGCTGTACGGGGTATTGATCAGCGCATGGCCTGTCATTGTTGCAAACGTGCTGGTATTTTCCGCCGCTGCCTGGACGATGTTTCGCGACGCCCCGGCTAAGTGAGCTGACCATTGCGCCGACCGGCGCAAGGCGCCCGGCTCGGGTTTCGTGCCTTTCATGGGGTTCATCGAATGTGCGCAATCGCGTGGCACGTCAGGACCAGCGACAACAAGGTGAGCATCAGTCCTGCCAGTGCGCGCCGGCCTTCGGTACGCGCCAGTTGCCCGGCCGACTGCGCGGCAATCAGGAACGGCTGATGCCCTCGGGGCCTGGCAAGCACACAGACCCGTGCTTCCGGCGCTTTTTGTAGTCTATCACGCTGAGCCTCCGCGAGCGCTGCGCTTCGGGCGGCCTCCCACTCGGCAGCATCGATAACCCCGTCGTGATTGGTATCGAATCGTGCAACGAGCGCCGGCTGGTTCTGCTTCCAGCGGCTGAGTAACGCTGCGGCCTCATCGGCGATGGTGCTGGTAACCATGCGCGTGTCGGCGCGGAACTCGCCCAGTACCGACAACTCCGAATCCTCAGTAAGGATCGCCTCGACGTAGCGATAGGAGTGCCCGAATCCCATGGCGATTCCGCTCCACCGCGGGGGCGGAATATCGTCGGGAGAATTGCCGTACCACACCGTGCGATCGCTGGGTTCAATCTCGGCACCATCCGGATCAACCAGGCAATGATCGCCCTGTTCGGTCAGCACGAACGGCTGATCACTGGTCCCGCGGTTGATGTTGAGCAAGCGATTTGCGGCTCGGACATAGCTACCGCGCTCCTCGACGCAATAGGTCCACCACACGCAGCTGCGTCCGGTCAGCGGCGCGCGCAGCGACTTGCCATCCACCGATTGTGCGCGCCCACTGAGCTTGACGTAGCCCTGGGCAGCGGAACGGATGTGGGCCGCCGGAGTGTCCTCAAGCAGCCGTCGTTGCCGCCAGCGGCGAAAAAACATGTGCACGCCAGCCGCAATCCCGGCGCTGCCGAATACGGCCAGCACCAGGTAGAAGTGGTTTACCACCCAGTACATGGCGAAAGTGCGTTGCAGCGGCGCCTAACGGGCAAATGCAGCCTTCATGTCGACGTCGTTTTTCTGCGCGGTGTCGAACCTGAGCAGGTGCACGGGCTCAAACTCATACCGGGTCGCGACCAGTACGTCCGGAAACGCCGCGATGCGCACGTTGTTGATATTGACCGCGTCGTTGTAGATCTCACGCCGATCTGAGATCGCCTGTTCCAGCCCGGTGATGCGTTGCTGCAGGTGCTGGAAGGCCACGTTGGCTTTCAGGTCCGGGTACTTTTCGGCCACGGCGAACAGGCCCGCCAGTCCGCTACGCATTCCGGATTCGGCCGCACCGAGGGCTACGACGCTTCCGCTGCTACGTGCCGCCGCAACCGCCGAGCGTGCCTGCATGACTCGCTCCAGGGTCTGCTGCTCGTACTGCAGGTACTGCTTGCAAGTTTCGACCAGCTTTGGCAGCTCGTCGTGCCGCTGCACCAGCAGCACGTCGATGTTCGACCAGGCAAGCTTGACGTCTGCGCGGACTCTGACCAGTCCGTTATAGATGCCGATCAGGTACCCGATGACGAGCACCAGCAGCACTACCAACACCAATATGGCAACCATGCGATCGGCCTCCGTTCCTGTCGCAATCCGTCCGGCCAGTGCGAACGCTACCAGCATGCCAGGCCCCGCACGTGACGCGGATCACGGCTTCGTGCCTTTGGATGGTGCGCCGTTCTGCAGAAATCACCCTGGCCCGAGCAGACCGGGCCACTTGGCGCCGGAGGATCAATGCTGCATATCGTGATGGCTCAGCGTTTCGGGCTCCAGATCAACCACCAGCGTATGGGTTGCGGCCGAATTCGCATCGATGTGGATCGGGTCGTCGGCTGCCTCCTCAGTCATCGGTTCGCGCCAGGCCCGCAGCGTGTAGTCACCGGCGTTGAGATTCTTCAGAGTGGAAATGCCGCCGGCATCGGCGCTATTGGGAAAGGAAACCGCGGTCCCGGTCTGTATGACACTGACGCGCGGTACGAACTGACGGTCGATCTGATCGATGGTCGCCTTCCCGTTAACCGCCGTCAGAGCTTCAACCTCGGCGCGACGGTTCCCGGCCAGAACATCGATCAGACTGTAGTGGGCGCCAAGTGGCGTTTATTCGGCGACGCCGTCATCGACCAGGATCGCTGGTGGCCGCAGATGGCGGCCGGCGTGCAGTGGAAGCACAATGATAATTTCGAGCTGGTACCTCGTGCGCTCGGTGCCAAGCACGCTCAAGGCGCGGATTTCTATGTCGCCGCGACGAAAGTGTGGTTGGCCGGTCCCTTCGGGCGCAGCTGGATCGCTGATCTGACGCTGCGCGAGACTGAGGCCAATCAGTTTGGGATCCTCGGTTTCGGGGGCGATCTGGGCGGCTATCACCTCATGACCGAGGGCAGCCTGGGAGCATTTCTGCTCGACAATCTGCTGCTGGGCGCCGAATACCGCCAGAAGCCGGATAATCTTTCGGCCTTCCGCGAAAACTCGGCCGACGACCTTTTCCTCGTCATTTTCCCGTGGAAATATCTGTCGCTGACCGCCGCCTACGTCAACCTCGGGAACATTGCCAACAGGCCGGGCCAGCACGCGTTGTATATATCACTGCAGGCCAGCTGGTAAATGACAAGCCAGCGAAGTGGGGCGGATTCAACGAGGCGTTCTAGACGCGCCGCCGACTGCGCCGGTCTTTGGCGAGCACCATGGTTTCGTACAGCTGGTAATCGGGCGTAGGCACCCGGTCGGCCCCGGCGGCGTGATAGTAGCGAATAGTCATCGACGTTTTGCCGCCAGAAACTCCCGGGTCAAGATCAAACACGGCAATGCCATACCCGGTCTCGGTGTCGCGGCGGGCGGACCAAATGGCGTCTTCCAGCGCGTCGGCGCCGGGTTTGACGAAGGTCCCTGCAGTGGCACCGGCAACCGGGCGGTTCGCTCTTGTAATGACTTTGGCCTGTGGGAGACCGCTCGACGGATTCACTCCGTAGGCATCGAGTGGGGCGTTGGTACCACCGCCTCCCAAGATCAGATGAATCGTACCGCGGTTGGTATCGAACCTGCCGTCGGCGGGTTCGGCCGTGATTACCGGCTTCGGCTGACAAGTATCCACGCGCGTTCCAGTGGCCGCGTCCCTGCCCACATCATGGATACAGCCCCGCACCGGCCAGCTTCGCTCGTAGTCGTGATCATGGCCGCAGAGAACGAGATCCACTCCATAGCGATCGAACAGCGGCAGCCAGCTCTCACGAATCCCCTTATCAGAACCGTTACCGTTCCTGGAAGAGCTGAGCGCGTCCTGGTGCATTTGCACGATGATCCAATCGATGCCGGCGTTTGCTGAGGCTGAGGACAGCGTCCTCTCCAGCCACCGCGTCTGCTCGCCGCCGCTGTAGCCACGAATGTAGAACGAAGTACCGGGCGCGATCGGTACGTTGCCGGTGCTGGGGGCGGGCTGCAGGGAGTCCGGGCCTGCGACAAAGGCGCCGCTGTCCTGATAGACGACGTCATCGGCGGACAGGGATATGAACAGGACCGAGCCAACCGTGAAGTGATACCACAGGCCGGCGAAAGCGGTGCCATTGTGCGGCAGCGTGTATCGCGTGAGGTAAGAGTTGAATCCCTGCAAGCCGTTATTGAATTCGATTTCATGATTGCCTGGACAAGGCATCCAGGGCCGAAATGCGGCCGAAACCTGCACGTTGTTGCCAAAATCGGCCCACACCGCCGGCTGCGCCGCGGGATTTTGATTGGCGTAACAAAGATCGCCGTTAAGCAGGTGGAACAGGGGCTTGAAGCGTTCTACCGCTTCCACGGCGTAGCGGCTCTGCGGCCAGGATAGCGCCCAGGACATATTCGGGGTGGCAAGATCGCCGTAGCTGGTCCAGCGAAAGGGCGCGCGGCCCGTAGGCGCTGTCTGGAAAACCGCCGTGAACGGCCGCGCTCGGTTGCGATCATTATCGGCGGTGACCGAATAGTCGTAGGTTGAAGCCGGTCGGAGACGGTCGATTTTCGCGTGATAGGTGAAAACCGTGTGGCCGTCGAGTCCGTCAGTATAGGAGCGCTGTACAGCGTGGACCACGCGCTCGGCACGATGTGACTCCCGGTCGTTTGATTCCCGAATCTGCACGCGCGGGTTCACGGACTGGGCGGGCGATGCCCAGGAAACAACTACGATGCTGGACGGATCCTCGCCCCAGGTGAGGTGAATCTGCTCCGGCGTGCCATCAGCGCCTCCGGCCTGCGCATCGGCACTGAACGACGGCAGCGGCGATGCGGCGGCCGCCAATCCCGTGGCCCCAGCTTCCTTGAAGAATTTACGCCTGGATAGCGATACCGAGGCCGCGTCGGATTCTTGCGCGGCAGACACAGCAGCGGGCCGCTCGAGTCGACGGTGGTCTGTCACAGAATACTGCCTCGGTGCTTGATGCCCCGAAGCGTAACGCAGTTGACACGGCTTCCGCGAATCGCGGGCGCGGTCCTCGCCACCGTGGGGTAACATGTCTGCGAGACCCGCTTCGCGGACCGCTCGACTGCGAATGAGGAATGAGTGATGGGGTCCAGCGATTATTCTGATAAGGCTACGCCAGAATCTGAGGCCGACGCCCAAGCAACGGACTACTCCGTTCAGCTAGCGCGGCTCGCGGCCATCGTCGCCTCTTCGGACGATGCGATCATCAGCAAAACGCTTCAAGGAATCATCCAGTCGTGGAATGCCGGTGCGACGCGCATCTTCGGATATCAGGAGAGCGAGGTAATTGGTAAGCCGATCACAATCATCATTCCGCCGGAGCTTCACGATGAAGAGCGACGCATTCTAAATATGGTGAGACAGGGTGAACGTGTAGATCACTTCGATACCATTCGTGTGGCCAAAGATGGCCGTCGCATTGCAATTTCCCTCACCGTATCTCCTGTGCGCGACTCGAGCGGGATCATTGTTGGGGCGTCCAAAGTCGCGCGGGACGTTTCTGAGCGCAAGGTGAGCGAACAGGCATTGCGCGAGAGCGAACAGCGTTTGCGCGCGAGCGAAGAGGCACTTCGGGATGCCGATCGCCGCAAAGACGAATTCCTGGCGCTGCTCGCGCACGAACTGCGAAATCCGCTGGCCCCTATCCGCTATGCATTAGCCGCAAACAAGAAGGAGGGCAGAACGCCGGAACAGCAGAGACGCGCTGAAGAGGTGATTGAACGACAGGTCACCCATATGAGCCGCTTGTTGGATGATCTGCTCGATGTGTCACGCATTACCCGCGGGACGCTTGAGCTCAAGAAGAGCCCTACTGAACTGACCCTGTTGGTCGGGAGTGCGATCGAAACCGCCCGGCCAATTTTGGACTCGAAACGCCACACGCTCGCGCTCGACCTGCCGAAGCAAGCGGTGCGACTCGACGCTGACCCGGTGCGATTAGCACAGGTGTTCTCCAACCTTTTAATCAATGCCGCAAAATACACCGATCCGGGCGGGCGCATCCAGCTGCGAGCAACGCAACAGGGAAGCGAGGTGCTGGTCGCCATAAGCGATAACGGCATAGGTATCTCTGACGACATGATGCCTCGCCTATTCACGCTTTTCTCACAGGCTCAATCGGCGGTTGGACGCTCGGAGGGCGGATTGGGCGTTGGTTTGTCGCTGGTGCGCGGGCTCGTCTCGCTGCACGGGGGAAGTGTGGAAGCACTCAGCGACGGGCCTGGTAAAGGCAGCGAGTTTATTGTGCGAATTCCTCTAGGGACGGCCTCGGAGCGCCCTGAAAGTGACGCAGGTACGGATGTACCGGTACCCGGCGCCGGCCTGAAGATACTCGTTGTCGACGATAGTCGAGATGCGGCTGACACTTGCGCCATACTCCTGGAACTCTCCGGCCATCACGTGCAGACGGCCTATACTGGCCAGCGAGCGCTTGAACTCGCCGAGACATTCCGTCCTCATGTGCTTTTGCTGGATATCGGTCTGCCGGATCTTGATGGTTACCAGTTGGCCAAGAAGGTCCGGGGAACCCCCTGGGGCGGGGCGGCGTTCCTGATCGCAGTGACGGGCTGGGGCCAGGAGGCGGATCGGCGCCGCGCTTTTGATGCCGGCTTCGATCACCACCTCACAAAACCAATTGCCGCAGAGACGGTGGAATCGCTGATACATTCGTTGAGCACATTGCGCGACCCTGCAAAAGCAACACAGGGCGGGCGCTAAGCTGGCAGGACCTTCGTCCAGACGAGGTGTGGCGACGCTATTCCAGTCGCTGCACTTTCCGCAGTGTTGAGAATAACTTCATCCACAACAGAGCTACCGTAATTGTTCCGAGGCCGCCCAGCACGACCGCCGGCATAGCGCCGAACATGGCCGCGGTCAGGCCGCTCTCAAATTCACCCAGCTGGTAGGAGGCATTGACGAACAGGAAATTCACGGCGCCCACACGGCCGCGCATCTCATCTGGCGTCGCTAGCTGTACCAGGGAGATTCGAATCACCATGCTCACCGTGTCGGCCGCACCCAAAATGGCCAGCGCCAGTATCGAGAGCCAGATGAGATGCGACAACCCGAACACCGGAGTTGCCAGCCCAAAGACGATCACGGCCTGGAGCAAGCGCATTCCGACCCGAGGCTCGAGCGCGTGGCGCGCGAGGGCAGCGGTCATCAGTAACGCGCCGATGAGTAAAGCAGGAAAGGCCGATGACCGGGCAGCGAGTTTGATCCGGTAGCGAGGGAATTCGACACCGTCTTACATTGAGTGGGAGCTACCGACGACGCAGCCGGGCATTGCAGTTCCCGGCTCATGGATTGTCGGTCGTTCCACGAGTTCCAGGACCTCGGGGCCTCCGAAGCGGGAGATTCGGATATGTTGCCAGGGCATTCGGCGAGCATAGTCAGTAGGGCGGCCGCGCTCGAGCTTGCGGGAGTCTGACCAGATCGCTTGGGCCGCGGGGCTTAGAATGGGCGCAAAGACCGAGGTATTCTCGAATGAGCACTTTCCCGATCGAGCTGGTGCGCAGCCAGTTTCCCGCGTTGGCCGGCGCCGCCGTTTTCGTGGACAACCCTGCAGGTACTCAGGTACCACGGCAGGTCATTAACGCCGTCGCTGAGGCAATGACTGGCGCCGCGAGCAACATTGGCGGTTTCTTTGCGGCCTCGAAGTGCGCCAAGGACATTTGGACCCGTGCCCACGATGCGACAGCGGAGCTTCTGGGCGGCCATTCCGGACGAGAGGTGATCCTGGGTCAATCGATGACCATGCTGACGTTTCATATCTCCCGGTCCCTCGGGCATGCTTGGGCACCCGGAGATGAAATCATAGTCACACGTATGGATCACGACGCAAACGTAGCACCGTGGCTGCGTCTGGCCGAGGATCGGGGCCTGATCGTGCGCTGGCTGCCGTTTAATCGCGACACCTGGCGCATTGAGCCGGAAGACCTGAAGCCGCTGCTGGGCGCCAGGACCCGGCTGCTCGCTCTCAACTATGCAAGTAACCTGACTGGATCGATTAATCCGGTGACCGAATTGACGAGCTTGGCGAGAGATGCCGGTGCGCTGGTGTATGTGGATGGTGTGCAACTCGTGCCGCACGTGAAAGCCGACGTTAAGGCCATCGGTTGTGACTTTCTGGTGTGTTCGTCATACAAGTTTTTCGGACCGCATCTGGGTGTGCTGTGGGGTCGGGAAGCGCTCCTCAGCAAGCTCAATCCGTATGCCGTGCGCTGCGCGCCGTCGAATCTGCCCGGGCGTCATGAGTTGGGCACCCCTCAGACTGAGCTGTTTGCGGGTCTGGCCGCAACCGCCGACTACTTCGTCTGGCTTGGCGCGCAAGTCGGCTGTTCTGGTAGCCGCGAGAGCAAGATAAAAGCTGCGTACAGCGCCGCCAGCGCGTACGAGATGGCAATTGCGCAACACCTTATCGACGGGCTAAAACAGATCGAAGGCGTGCAGCTTCAGGGCATCTCCGATGCACGGCAGCTGTCGCATCGAGTACCGACCGTCTCATTCACGCATCCCCGGCAGCGAACTTCTGCTCTTGCAAAGGCGCTCGCGGAGCAGGGGATCAACGCGTGGTCAGGTCATAACTACGCCTATGAGCTCGTTCGTCAGCTGGGTCTGGACGAACAGGACGGTGTACTCCGAATTGGCCTGGCTCACTACAACACGATTGAAGAGGTTGACCGAATCATTGGGTCGCTGAACGCGCTGCTGGCATGATGGCGGTTCGCCGGCGAGGGCGGCGGCATCGTAGCCGTCGATTCAGGACATGCCGTCCCAGAATTGTTCCATCTTCAAGCGGGTCGCCGCATCGGGCAAGCGGCCGCGGGCGGCTGCCTGGTTATCCTCCAGATGTGCCACTTTGGTAGATCCCGGTATCGCACAGGTCACCGCCGGATGCGAGATTACGTACTTCAGCAAGAACTGACTCCAGCTCGAAACATCGATGTCGGCTGCCCAGTCTGGCAAAGTGCGCTCCCCGGCTTTCCCGATCAGTGTGGCGCGCGCCAACGGCAGATTCGCCAGCACCGCCACGTGACGCTCGAGCGCGATCGGCAACACGCTGGCGGCCGCATCGCGGTTCGCGATCGAATAATCCACTTGGATGAAGTCGAGCGGATACTTGCGCATCGCCTCGACAATATCGCCATGCTGCGAAACACGCGATGTGGTGACGCCGAGGTAGCGGATTTGTCCAGCCTTCTTCCACTGCTGCAGCAACGGCATGAGGGTGTCGACCCCATTCAGGTTATGCACCTGCAGCAGGTCGATTCGTTGCGTTTTCAAACGCTCGAGCGAGCGATGAAAACTCGACTCACCGCCGCCGCCCGCGCCGCCGAAGAACCCATCCGCCGTGAGCTTAGTCGCCAGGAACATCCGATTTCGGATGCCCAAAGTCCCGAGCGCATCACCGATGAGCGCCTCGCTGTCGCCATAGGCCGCTGCGGTGTCGACGACAGAGCCGCCGAGTTCGCTCATGCGCTTGATCTCGTCTCGAATGGCGTCGCTCTCCGAGGCCCGAAACGAATCGGTACCCAGTCCAATCGCCGGGATCTTCTCGCCGCTCGAGGGTACCGTTTTGGTGATCAGCGGTTTTACGCCGGGGGAATCGGCCGCCTGCGACTGTCGCAGATAGCCCGCGCCAAAGCAGGCGACCAGGGCGCCGCACACTGCCTCGCGGCGCGATAGAATCGCAGGCGTCCTGGATTTCACCCTAGCCCTCTTCCGGTTTGCGACACGCACGATGTTACACTCGATTGTGACCGTGATGGGACCGAAAAAGTTCGTTACAACCAGCGAGCCGCCGCTGTTGTCGGCGTACGTTGCGGCGCATTACAAGGTGACTGGCACTACAATCCCGTTTGTATTGCGCATCGGGCAGCGCTGCCCAGAGCTAGCATCGGTGCATCTCGCAAACGGCGTCAGTCGTTCAGCGTTCATTACGGCCTGGAATCCTCGGAGCGTTGCAACATCAGAGCGCATTAATCGCGCTTCACAGAAGCGCCTTGAGACGCAGCTGACCGGGATGGGTCTTAGGCTTCTAGCTGGCATCGGTGAAGACCCTTCTGGGGCGTGGCCTGGTGAGCCTGGCGTTCTGGTACTTGGGATCTCACGAGGCGAGGCGGAGCGAATCGGCCAAACGTTCGGCCAGCTGGCCATCGTGTGGAGTGGCGAGTCTGCAGTTCCTGAGCTGGTAGTGATGCCGGCGTCGCCCCAGGGTCCCGGTCGGTAGCCGATGGTAGATTAAGGGTCCGAGGATGCGCATTTCGTCACGCTGGCCTGCGTTTGGCGTCATCATCGCCGCAGCGCTTTGTCGACCCGCCGGCGCCGCGGCGCCTGACGACGGCCCGCGCTATGGGCCCGAGCTTCAAGGATTTGAGTACCCCTGGCCGGTGCGGCATTTCCACTTCGTTTCGCAAGGCGTTGCTCTCGACATGGCGTACATGGATGTCGCGCCGGCAACACCGAACGGTCAAACGGCGGTACTGCTGCACGGCAAGAATTTCTGCGCTGCCACTTGGCAGAGCACTATCGTCATATTGAGCGCGGCCGGCTATCGCGTGGTCGCCCCAGACCAGATCGGATTCTGCAAATCAAGCAAGCCTTTGCACTATCAATTCAGCTTCCAACAACTGGCGGCAAATACACGCGCTCTGCTGGCCTCGATCGGAATAGATCGAGCTGTGTTCGTCGGGCATTCGACCGGCGGGATGCTCGCGGTGCGCTACGGGCTGATGTATCCCGAGTCGGTTAACCAACTCGTGCTGGTCGATCCGATTGGGCTTGAGGACTGGAAAGCCAAGGGCGTCCCATGGCAAAGCGTGGATGCCTGGTACCAACAGGAGCTGCGTTCGACCGCCGCCAGCATCCGTGAATATGAGCGCGCGACCTACTATGCCGGAACATGGAAGCCGGATTACGAAGTCTGGGTGCAGATGCTGGCGGGCATGTATCGCGGGTCGGGGCGCGACCGTGTTGCCTGGAACTCGGCGCTTCTCTACGACATGATCTACACGCAGCCGGTCTACTACGAGCTAGGGCAGCTGGCAATGCCGGTGTTGCTGATGATCGGTGACAAGGACACGACAGCCATCGGCAAGAACCTTGCGCCGCCGTCCATCCGCGCAACCTTGGGCAACTATCCGGTGCTTGGAAAGGCGGCGGCGGCGCAGATCCCACACCCCAATTTGGTCGAATTTCCTGATCTCGGCCACGCACCGCAGATCCAGGCGCCCGATGTTTTTAATAAGGCGCTGCTGGATGGCATGCGCTCGGCGACGGGCGGAAATTGATCTGCGGTCGTCCTAGTACGGCAACTTTCGCGAGATAAAGAGACCGGGTTGGCCCCGATGACTGACCCCCAGAGCGACCAGCGTCTGCGTCTGCTGCGACTGCCATAAATGCACCACAGGCACAGGAGCGCGGCGGCGACGACTGTCCTTTATTTCCTGCAGCCACTCCGGCGGACTTCGGATCCAGTTGTTCGAGTCAGCCCATGGCAGTTCACTCAGCGATCGTGCCACCAGGGATTCCCGCTCGGTCGCACCCTGAGCAGCGACGCTGGCGGCACCGAGCACTCGCGCTGTCTCCCATCGATTATCAACGCGCTGGGAGTCGGTGGACGATCGAAGTTCGCTAATGGGGCGATTTACATGGAAGGGCTGTGGGGACAAGTCGCGAAAGCAGGAGGATCTAGCGGTATTTGCGACAGTGCTGAGCGCGCATTCGGCATTGGCACCAGCAGCGCACGTCATCAGCATCAGCGCTAACACAAATCTCGTGGTGGGCAAAGGCATCTCGACTCTTCCCTACGGTCCTACAGTCCTTCAGCGTTGGACGGTAGTGTGTGCAAGGGCGAGTTGCGGCGACAGAAGACTATAGGTCGCCTTGGGGTAAGCCCACACTGACGTTGTGCGGGAGAATGCCGATGGCGTTCAGTTATTGTTCAGTTTACGGTCAGTTATGGTCAACAAATGGGGTCCAAAGGTACCCGAGCATTCCCTTTCCTACATCGATGCTGGAGTTCGACCGACAGGCGGCGCAGAGCGCCTGGGGGATCGTTGAACCTCGGCAGTATTGGGGGCCGTGTGGAAGAGGCAGGGACGATCGTGACAACATTCAAGCTCAGGCACAAAACCCGGTCGCTTTATTACCGGGTGCGCGGACAAGGAGAGAACCTGCTTCTGATCCACGGACTGGGATCGAGCGGAGCAGATTGGGAATTCCAGGTACGTGCGCTCGAGCGTCATTTTTGTGTCATCGTGCCGGATCTGCCGGGCAGCGGTTGCAGCCCGCCCTTTGAAGGGGACTTCAGCATTAGCGATTGCGCCGACGCGCTGTGGGCGCTGTTGGATCACTTGCAAGTCCCGCTGGCGAACATCGCTGGGTTTTCACTTGGAGGCGCGGTCGCCCTGGAGATGGCGTTACAGCGTCCGCACCAGGTGGCTCGGCTGGCGCTGATCAACACATTGCTGTCTTACCGAATCGATCATTGGCGCAAATGGCTTGAGGCCAGAGTGCCGGCCGTTCTCATCCGATTGATGGGCATGCGATGCGCTGCCCGGCTGGCGGCGACACGACTCTTTCCAATGCCCTGGCAGCGAGTATTGCGCGACCGAGCTGCCGAGGTGATAAGCCGAGTGACCTCGAAAGTCTACCTTGGCATGGCTAAGGCGTTGGAGCGCTGGACAGCGGTCGAACGGTTGGATCGGCTTCAAGCCAAGACTCTGATGATTGCGGCAGAGCACGACTTCACGCCGCTGGCGGAGAAAATGTCCATGGCAAAAGTGGTACGCGCCGACATCGCCATTGTGCATGGCTCGAGACATGGCACTCCTTTCGACTCAATCAAAGCCACCAATGCCTGTCTGTTGGCGTGGTTCGCTGATCGGTCTATTCGTGCATCGCGACGCTGGGTGTGCGACCAGGCGCCAGCCTCGGGGCGACTGTCTCGCGTGACGCGATTCGTCGAGGAGCAGACGACATTGAATCGGTTGGAATTCGGCGCGTAGTCGGTCTATCGCGCCTGCCTGTCTGAAGCAATATCTGGTGAAACCGATTTGGTGCCCCAGCAGCCCAAAAAGATGCTGCCGTTGAAATCCTCGATCGTTGAGCGGTACTGCCCTGGACAAGCCGGCGGCGGGCTACTGGCGCGCGGAAACATCTCACCGGGCGGCCGGCTTGGCAAATAGGGAGGGGCGTGCTCACAACCGATGAGCAGCATTGCGACACCGAGGCACAATGGGCGAGCGATGATGAGCGCCATGTTCATAGGCTACTGATGCCGATCGCCGTGTTCATAGGCTGATGTCACAAGATCGCTGGAAGCGGATATACCTGCCCAATCGCCGCGCAGTTTGACCCTTTACAGAATCCACCCCAGGTCGACAGCCACATCACGCTCGAATTTCTGAGCGGAACCGTCCAAGTGCGGATCGGGACAAATTCCTGAATTCACGGGGATAATATCCGGATCCAATTTGGCTGGCAATACGGCCGCGGGCTGGGGCAACTTGCGTGCAGACTGGTTCTGGTGAAGGATCAGGAACCACTATGACGGCTAAATCTCGACTTCGGATCTGGCGCGAGCTCGCGCTTTGCACCCTCGCCGACGCCATGACTCTGGGGGCAATGGCGGCTGACCCGCCGACCAACGGCGTTTGGAAGTACCAGGTGCCACCGACCCCAGTGAGCGGGGAATTCAACAATGAGGATCCTGTCGGACTCGCCGCCGGCGCACACCTCGCGACCGACTGCTCAATAAATCTGCACGCTGACGACGGCAAGGTGTATTGCTTCACGATCAGGACCTCCATGCAGTTCTTTGAGGACTCTCCGCAGACCTACCTTGGCGCCGCGCGAAAGTTCTTCGATCGCGACAAGACATCAGCTCGATAGCGACCTCAGGTGAGGATGTTACGTCAACCGTGAGTGGCGGCTGTTGCTAATCTGAGAGGACGGGGTGGCGGCATCCATGCCGCCGGTTTTAGACTGAGCGCCGAGGCCCAGGCCTGATACATCAAATGGTCAACAACGTGCAACAGCGGGTGGTCATCGTCACCGGGGCATTCGGCGCGCTCGGAAGGGCTGTCGCCCGCAAGTTTGCGGCATCGGGCGCCGCGGTCGGGCTGCTCGATCGGGGCGCTGTACCGGCGGAGTTGGCTGTTGAATTCGAAGGCCCACACTTACTCATTCCCGGGGTCGACCTGGCCGATTCGGATTCCACAGCGAAGGCCATTGGCTCAACCGTGGATCGCACCTCGAGGATCGATGTCCTGGTCAATGTGGCCGGCGGGTTTCGCTGGGAGACGCTCGAGAGCGGGGACATCGTGACTTGGGAACTCATGTTTGCCATGAATCTCAAGACCGCGGTAAACGCTTCGAAGGCGGTATTGCCGCACTTGCTGTTACGTGGCGGTAGTATTGTCAATATCGGCGCGGGAGCGGCGGGGCGTGCGCAAGCGGGCATGGGTGCATACACGGCATCGAAAGCCGGCGTACAGCGGCTCACCGAAGCGCTGGCCGAGGAACTCAAGGATCGCAACATCACAGTGAACTGCGTGCTGCCGGGTGTTATCGATACGCCGCAGAATCGGGCAACGATGGCTGGCACCGACTTCTCACGCTGGGTGGCGCCGGCCGCGATCGCCGACGTCATTTACTTTCTGGCATCGGACGCGGCCCGGGCGGTAAACGGAGCATCGATACGGGTATTTGGCCGCGGCTGAAGGGTGTTCCGACCGCGTCACCATTGTGAGACGTAGGTCTCGCGCCGGCCGATACCGCCGATTTGACGTCATCCGACGCAAGATTGAGCCGTTCTATGCATTAACTTGAGATGCATAGGAGCCTCACGATGAGTCGCCTACCGCGGACCGGTTGGTGTGCCGCCTGGATATTGACTGCAGGCTTCGCAATGACTTCTGGCGTGCACGCTGATGCGCTCTCGGCGGTGCAGGTACTCCGGGAGGGCGGTTGCGGGGGCCTGATGCCGGCCGCACCGCCGTTGCGTCACAGTGCTGTGCTGGATCATGCCGCCGAGCAGTGGGCACACGGACTGGCATTGTCGGCGGCGATGCAAAACGGCGATTATCCGGCAGATGTAAGCACCGGGCTGCGAGTAGGCGGTTCGGACAGCGATATGATCCGCGTGCTCCGACGGTCGAGCTGCCGCATCGTATCGAGCCGTGATCTTCAGGACATTGGCGTCTACCGCCGCGGGTCGGATAACTGGCTCGTGTTGTCTTCGCACTATACGTTGCCGGATCGCTCCCATGCGCCGGCGCTGGCGGCGCGCGCGCTGGAGCTGATCAACCAAGTGCGCGCCAGTGGTACCCGCTGCGGGCAGCGATCATTCGCGCCGACCTCGCCCGTCACGTTATCCCCGACCTTGGCAACGGTCGCATTCGGACATGCCGCCGACATGGCCGAGCACGATTATTTCGAGCACGAGGATTTGACCGGCCGCTCACCGGCACAACGGGTGCGTGCCGCGGGATATGAGGACAAACTGGTCGGCGAAAACATCGCTTACGGACCCAAGTCGATCGATGAGGTGGTCCAAGGGTGGCTCGACAGTCCGGATCACTGCGAAAACATCATGGACCCGAGATTTGCCGAGATGGGCATCGCCTATGCCCCGGGACAGCTATCGCGGCGCGGCCTGTATTGGGTTCAATTGCTGGCGGTTCCGCGCAGGGTCGCCGGCTCTGCGTCCGGAATTGCTCAAACTTACGCGCGCTGACAGGATCGTCGGTATAGCGCGATACTCGAACGCACTGGCTACGTGACCAACGCTGTCATTGCGTCCTTCAAAAACAGGCGAACGTACTCTTCAGACATAAGGGATCTTATACGAGCTACATTATTGTTTATAAATAATAATATGCCAGGTCGATACGCGGCGCCGCCAAATAGTGCGCTAGCTGCGACGTACCGCGGTATTCAGTCGCTGTAGGCTACACGCTACTAGCTCCGGTGGGTTTGAGATAAAGAGCCGGCCATGACATTGGGGGACTCAAGAGTGAAGGCATCTTTGTTGGCTTTGTCGACGGCGGTGGGTGTGACAGCGTTGGGAACCGTGTCCTGGGTCAAGGCGGTGCAGGCTGAAACTCCCTATGAGAGAGACCAGAGAGAACAGCTGGAGACATATCAACAACAGCACGCCTTATCGCCGCAGGTGCTGCAAGCCCAACGGTGGCAGCAAGAATGGCGGCAGCAACATCCGAATGAGCCGATGCCGACCCTAGGTGCCTTGGAAAAGCTCCATCGTCAGGAAATCCTGCAAAACATGAACCAGGATTTTGCGAAAATGCGTCAAGAACGACAGGCGCAACTGCAACGCGAGTACCTGCTCAGTAAGCAACATCAGCAGCAAATCCTGGCATCGCAGCACGTCACATGGACACCGCAGCAATGGAAAGAATGGGACCGGCAGTACGATCTGGCGCAGCAGCAGAAGGCTCAAGACTATCTCAATGCCGTGAGGGAAGCGGGACAAATGAGTAGAACGGAGATGGCCCAAGAGGAACAGGATAGAATTCGCAGGAGCGGCAATTGAGCGATAGAAGTTGAACGGCCAAGAACGCGCCGGTCTCAACCGCCCTCAACAGTCTTTGGCTCACTGAAGCGGATCGGTGTCGCTGCAGTGAAACCCGCACCGATTACCGTCAGGGCCGTCGACAAACTGCAGCGCTTCAACGCTATACGTTCTCTCTGTCTCATCTGTTCCCGCTCGCTGCAAACTCTGACAGAGTCTCATATAACCCGGTCTCACCTATTCGTTTCAATATGCCGGCACGACGCAGCTTCTCAAGCACATTGGAACGTACTTCGCACAGCACCACACGGGTACCCATGCGCTGAAAGTCCGCGACGATCTCGTCGAGGGCCGATAACCCCGTAGTATCCATGAAAGGCACGCGCGCCATTCGAATCACGACAGTGCGCACCCGGTTCTGACTGCGCCGAAGTGTCTGTTCCAGATATTCAGCTGCGCCAAAGAAGAACGGACCATCAATGCTGTACACCGCCGTATCCTTCGGTAGCACGAAATCCGCTCCGCGACCCGCATCTGCTGCCACTCGCTCCTGAGAGTTTTCCTCGATACTCACGGACCTCGACATGCGGCGCATAAACAACAGGCTTGCAAGTACGACGCCCACGTTGACCGCCACGACCAAGTCACTGAACACCGTCAGTACGAAAGTCAGCACCATGATCCAGACATCGGGGCGCGGCGCTGTCTTCAGCACATGGGCGAATCGGCGCACATCGCTCATATTCCAGGCCACGTAAAACAGAATCGCCGCCAGCGCTGTAAGCGGAATATGAGCTGCCCAGGGTGCCAGTAACACGATAACAAGCAGTAGGAAGCCACAATGCACCACGCCTGCGATTGGGCTATTCGCCCCGTTGCGGATGCTCGTAGCCGTGCGTGCGATTGCGCCAGTGGCTGCGAATCCCCCAAATAGGGGCGATAAGATATTGCCGATACCTTGGCCGATAAGTTCCTGATTCGGATCGTGCTGCGTATTGGCCATGCCGTCGGCCACCGTCGCCGACAACAACGATTCAATTGCGCACAGCAGTGCGATCGTAAAGGCCGGTCCGATTAGTTGCACAACAATGGTGAAATCGAATACCGGAAACTGCAAGTGCGGGAGTGACGTTGGAATCCCACCGAATGCGGTGCCCAGCGTCGCGACGCCCTTAAAATCGAACCCCCACTGCAAGGCGGTGGTTAAGAGCATGGCCACCAGCGGTGCCGGCACCCGTTTTAGGAACCGCGTTCCCACGATGAGCGTTAACAGTGAAGTAACGCCTAAAAGGGTGGTGGCCAGCTGCAGGGTGGGCCATGCTTGCAGCAACGCGATGAGCTTGGCATGAAACTGCACTCCGGAAGTCGCCGGATGCAGCCCGAAGAAATCCTTCCACTGGCCAACAAAGATGATAACGCCGATCCCGGAGGTAAAGCCGACGATGACTGGGATCGGGATGTACCTGATCACCGATCCCAGGCGCGCCGCGCCCAGACCCACCAAGATGAGCCCCGCCATCAGTGTTGCAAGCTGCAGGCCGGCTATGCCGTGTTGAGCTGTGATGACGGCAAGCACCGCAATGAAAGCACCAGTCGGTCCGGAGATTTGTAACCGTGTTCCGCCGAACAGACTGGTGCACAGGCCCGCAACGATTGCGGTGTACAGTCCCTGTTCCGGCCGCGCCCCTGAAGCGATCGCAAATGCCATAGCAAGCGGCAAGGCGACGACGCCCACCAAGATACCGGCCATCACGTTGGGCCACCAATTCGCTCGGACTAGCAACCCTGTGCGGTAGCTTTCAAGAATAGCAATCATGATCGCGGCCGCCATCGGCGGAGCGTCCCGCGGAGACTTTCGCATCGCCGCGATCGGCAACGAATGCGGTCTGACGGACGGCCCTCACCCGGCCTCTGGCTGGCGCGTCGATAGACTTCTATATCCTGATCGATCATGGTTAATAGCATTGTTGGCGCGACGGTGGTCGCGCTCTATGGTGCCGCTGTCATCAATTTAATGGAGGAGAGACATGATCGCCCATGCAACGCTGGCAGTCAGCAACTATCGCACATCGAAAACGTTCTACGCTGAGGTACTCAGCACGTTGGGATATAAAAACAATATGGAGTCAGGCAAATCCGCGGGTTTCAATGATGGCAAGAACACCGATTTCTGGATCACCCAGGAGAAAGCCGTAGTGCCAACACACCTAGCTTTTAGAGCGCGCGGCCGCAAGCAGGTGGATGCCTTTTACAAGGCGGCCTTGGCGGCGGGGGCCAAGGACAACGGCGGCCCTGGCTATCGCGATTATTCGCCTGGGTACTATGCGGCTTTCGTGCTGGATCCGGACGGCAATAATATTGAGGCAGTTTGGTACGACCCCAGCAAGGAGAAGTAGGGCAGGGCTGTCGCTGTCGAACGTGGTCCTCGCCAGCGAAAACAGCGCGCTGCGCGCGTGTGAGGCATTACTTCGCATAATATTGAATGTGAGAAAAGGCCCCGCGCGTGGGCCAGATCCGCGCAGATGGATTTCAGCGTCGGGAAAAGCACAAGTCCGCACCAAACTGTGCCGACGCGGCAAGCTGGCGTGTCAGGCCGCGCTGTTTTCAGGACGCTTTAGCGCTTAAGCTCACAGCCTGATTTCCGGAATGGTAGGTCTAATGACTGCGCGGCGGGCTCTGGGGTGGTTAGCGGTCGCCGCAGCGGCGTCAATCGTATGGCTTACGCGACCCTTTGTGTCCGCGCTGCTGTTGGGCGCCCTGATGGCGTTCACGCTGGAGCCGGTCTACGCGGCACTGGCGCGGTACACGCGAACACCGTTTCTGGCATCCCTGACGACTGTGTTGGTGTCGGGCGCGGTGGTCGGCGGCGCACTGGCCGGGTTCGTCTCGGTGTTCGTCATGCGCGCGGTGGGAGTGGCCTCATCCGTGCGCGAGGGGTTGCGCCCCGGAGGGGTCCTGAGCGGGCGCGTGGATGCAGTCAGCGGCTGGCTGGCGCATCTGGGGATCTCGACGTCGAGTCTTAGCGAGCGGCTGGAGGCCGGCGCTGGTGAGATCGCCTCGCAGTCCGCGCGCCTTGCCACGGCCCTGGCATCGGGCACGTTCGCCGCTCTGCTGGGCCTTTTCTTTGCCGTTCTCGCCATGCATCTAGTGCTGCTCCACTGGTCGCGCATCGTGACCGCGATGGTCAGGGTCTCCCCGCTGCAACCCGAGCATACCCGCGCCCTGTTGAACGAGTTTCGGCGGGTAGGGCGCCAGACCGTGGCTGGCACCGTAGCCACGGGATTGGCGCAGGGCTTGCTGGCAGCCATCGGCTATTGGATCGGCGGCGTGCCGCTGCCAATATATTTCGGTATTGCGACCGCACTGGCATCGCTGATTCCGGCCGTAGGGACCCTGCTAATCTGGATCCCCGCGGGCGTGTACCTGATCGCCATTGATCACCCCGCCCGCGCCGTCATCGAACTTAGCTGGGGTGCTTTGATGGTCGTGGGATTTAGCGACTATGTGATCCGTCCACGCATGGTCGGCGATGCAGCCATGCCGACGCTGCTGGTGTTCATCGCGCTGTTCGGCGGTCTAGAAGCGTTTGGCTTGTCGGGCTTAATCCTGGGACCGGTACTGATGGCGGTCGCGGTCGCGGTGCTCCGCCTCTATGCGCATGACAATCAGCGCGATCGTGCCGGCGGATCGCCCTCAGCCGAGTGAGGCAAGCAAAGCGGCTGTAGCGCCGGGGATTGCGCGCGCACACGAGATTGTCGATAAGCGCACGCCGTTGAGGCGATCTCCAAATCGGGGTCACCTCAGCAGTTTAATTAATTCATTCGCATCATATTGAGTGAGCTAACTGGCAGCTTGAGAGGCGCCTCGCTTAGGAGGAACCTCGGTTAAAATCACAGAGTCAGCGGCTGCCAGCCGCTTGCCGGCCTGGAGCATTGCGGCCATCTCGCCGGCAGGCACCGGCTTGCTGAAGTAGTAACCCTGAATCTCGTCGCAGTCATGCAGCCGCAGAAACTCGTATTGCCCGGCCGTTTCGACGCCTTCGGCGAGCACCCGCATTCTGAGGCTGTGCGCCAATGAGATCACGGCCAATGCGATGCTCGCATCGTCCGCATCGGTGAGAACGTTGCGAACGAACGATTGATCGATCTTCAGCGTATCAACCCGAAAACGCTTCAGATTACCGAGATTGGAATAGCCGGTGCCGAAGTCATCGATGGAGAGCTTTACGCCGGCGGACTTTAGCTGATTGGTGGCATGGATCGCCTGCTCCACATCCTGCGCGATCAAGCTCTCAGTTAATTCAAGTTCCAGACGGTCGGGCGCGAGCCCCGTTTCCCGCAGAGTACCCAAAACCCACGCGGCAACGTCCTGCTGCTGGAATTGGCGCGCCGAAATGTTCACAGAGACGACGATGGGCGGCAGGCCGGCATCCAGCCACATCTTGTTCTGAGCGGCAGCAGTGCGTAGCACCCAATCGCCAATTGGCACGATCTGACCGGATTCTTCGGCGATTGGAATGAACTGAGCCGGAGAAATGCCTCCGATCTCGGGATGGGTCCAACGCAGTAGTGCCTCACAGCCGATGATGAGGCCGCTCGCTATTTCCACCTTGGGCTGATAGGCAAGGTGCAATTGGTCACGCGCGATGGCCAGACGCAGCTGAGTCTCCAGATCGACCCGACGTTTGGTTTCATCGCTCATTTCGCGCGTAAAGAACTGATAGCTGTTTCCACCAAGCTTTTTGGCCCGATACATCGCCGCGTCCGCATTTTCGATCAGCGCGTCCGCGCTTTGGCCGTCCTGCGGATAGACGCTGATGCCAATGCTGGCGGCTACGTGGACCTCCCGGCCCTGTACGGAGAGTGGCATCGCGAACGCATCCAGTGCCTTCTGCGCGACGACGTAAACATCGGCCACTTTTCGCACGTCGTTGAGCAGAACCAGGAACTCGTCCCCGCTCTGGCGTGCGACTGTATCGCCGTCCCTTACCGCAGTTTTCAGCCTTTCTCCGACTGCCCGAATGACGGCGTCGCCGAACGGGTGACCGAAACCGTCGTTGATCACCTTGAACCGGTCCATGTCCAGGTAGAGAACCGCCAGTAACCTGCCCGTGCGTCGGACGTGCACCATGGCCTGAGTCAGGCGGTCGTGAGTCAGATTGTGGTTCGGCAGGCCGGTCAACGCGTCATGCGTGGCGAGGTATTCGATGTGCGCCTCAGCGCGCTTGCGCTCCGTGATATCTTCAATCATGCCTATGCTGTACTGTGGCGCGTCGCCCTCCTTTGGCACGTGAGACGCCGTGAGGCGCCCCCACATTAGGCTGCCGTCCTTGCGCCGGTAACGCAGATCTGCCTGGAAGTGGCCAATTTCATCCACCGCCAGGGATCGATAGAGCCGCAGCCTTTCCGCACGGTCGTCCGGGTGCAAGACATCGGCAACTTTCCGTCCGCGTAATTCGGTATCTGTGTAACCGAGCATCGTCGCGAACGCTCGATTGCTACGCACCAGCTTCTGGTCGGTATTTGAGAGTGTCATTCCGATGGCGGCGTTTTCGAATACCATGCGGAACATCAACTCCCGGCTACGAAGCGCGGCCTGGGCGCGTACCCGCTCCCGTTCTGCTCTGTCCTTGGCGATGGCAATGGCGGCAGTGTGGACTGCCATTTCAATCAGTTGATTGTGGCGCTCCGACGGGTGCCCGGGATGTCGCAAGTAAATTGCGAAAGTTCCCACCAATCGATGCTGAGGATCCAGTATCGGCGTGGACCAACAGGCACGCAGCCCATGCGCATTCGCGATGGCGCGGTGATCCGACCACAGCGCGTCAGTCTCGATATCCTCGACAATCACCTGAGCGCCGCGATAGGCGGCAGTCCCGCAGGAGCCCGCGCGCGGCCCCGTGGCTTGACCATCAATTGCCCGTACGTAGTCCGCCGGCAAGCTGGGTGCGGCGCCGCGGCGCAGGTGCAGGCCATCATCATCCGCCAGCAGGATCGAACCCATTAGTTCCGGCGACTGTGCTTCGATAAGTCGCACAATTTCATCCAGCGTCTCCTGCAACGGCGCGTCGGCGGCAATCAATTCCATGACGCGGCGTTGGCCCGCATCCGATTTCTCGCCGCGTTTTCGCTCGGTGATGTCGACGAAAAAGATCGCGATTCCGTCCTCAGTCGGGTAGATACGCTGATTGAACCAGCGGTCCCAGGGCGCGTAATACGCCTCGATTTGGACCAGAACCCGCTCAGTCATCGCCTTTCGGTACGCGCTCTCAAATGAGGTTCCGACTGCATCCGGGTAAATCTCAAACAAATTGCGACCGAGGAGCAATTCCGGGGCGCGACCTTGAATCTCAGCGCCGCGCGTATTCACATAGATGACGCGCCACTCGTGATCGATCGCGACGAATCCGTCGCTCATGCTGTCGAGCACCGCGGCAGCGCTCAGTGCCCCCGGGGTTCGTTCACCCACGCTGCGCGCTCCTATCGCCCGAAATAGGTGCTCGGAACATCAAGTCGACGGCTTTCGCATATGCCAGCTGAAGCTGGTATTCGGGACATCCGTCTTCGAGCGCTGGCCGACGCATCAATGTCACCCTGGCTATATCACTAACTGCGCGCGCGAGCCGAACAACGTGATGCCGGTATCCTGTGCCTGCAACAGCTCGGTAAATTGATCCGCCGACATGGGTTTGTTGAAATAAAAGCCCTGGAATTCATCGCAGGCATGTTGGCGCAGGAAATCCGCCTGCTCCTTTGTTTCCACACCCTGCGCCACGACGGTAAGGCTCAAGCTCTTTCCCATCGCAATGATGGCCTCCGTCAGGTTGCTGTCATCGCCCCGGGTAGCTATATCTCGAATGTACGAGCGATCGATCTTTATGGTGTCGAGCGGAAAGCGTTGCAGCGTGGCAAGCGAGGAATAGCCCGTTCCAAAATCGTCGATTGCGATCTTTACTCCCATGGACTTAAGATCGGTCAGTATCCGTAGCGCCTTCTCGATATCCTGCATCAGAAGGCTCTCGTGGATCTCGAGCTCCAGCAGGCCTGCTTGCATGCCCGTTGATTTCAAGACGACGGCAATATCGCGCAAGAGATGTTCGTCGGAAAACTGTCGGGCC
>Ga0302326_10000337_pt1 | contig 132687 bp, 95 predicted proteins | sample Palsa_T0_3_FD_202264 | JGI IMG/M metagenome (GOLD analysis project Ga0302326, IMG submission 202264) | Peat permafrost microbial communities from Stordalen Mire near Abisko, Sweden - Palsa_T0_3 | ecosystem: Environmental > Terrestrial > Soil > Palsa > Peat permafrost | place: Sweden: Abisko... | reverse complement strand
CGTGCACATCCTCATCTTCAACGAATATTACCCGCCGGACACGTCGGCCACAGCCAAGATGGCAAGCCTCGTCGCCGAAGAATTGGCCAAGAGCCATAAGGTCACCGTGATTGCGGGCCGGCCCTCATACGATCCCGACGAAAGATATCCGTGGTCCTTGCTTCGCCGCGATGTGCGCAACGGCGTCACGGTCGAACGCGTCGGCTCGACCACGTACTCGCGGCACGATATGCGCGGGCGCGTTTCGAATTATCTGAGCTATCTGGCGCTGGCCGCGCCACGCGCTCTATTCAAACGAGCCGATATCATCCTCGCCATGACGGACCCGCCGGTCGCAGGAATCGCGGGTGCATTCATCGCGTGGCTATCCGGACGCGCATTCGTCTATAACATTCGCGATCTCTATCCCGACATGGCCATCGGCGGCGAAATTGTTCCAGTGAATGCCTGGGCTCGACGATGGGAAAGTTTGCATCGAAGCGCGCTGCGCCACGCCACGCGCGTGATTGTTCTCGGCGATGATATGCGCGAACGCATTCTCCAGAAAGGCGTCGCGCCCGATCGCGTTGCAGTAATCCGCGATGGCGCGCACTTACCGGAATCGCTCGCCGCGCGATCGCATCCCATTGCACAAGAAATTCGCAGCGGTTTTCCTTTCGTCGCGATCCATGCCGGCAATCTTGGATTTTACGGCGCTTGGGATACGCTTCTTCGCGCGATGAAACTTCTCGAAGGCGACGACATCGGTCTCGTGTTCGTCGGCGAAGGTGCAAACCGCGATCGTCTCCAGAAATCGGCCCACGAATCCGCAAACGTCCGCTTTCTTCCATTTCGTCCGGCATCGGAAATTCCATACGTGATGGCTGCCGGTGACGTTCACATCGTTACGGTGAAGCGCGGCCTCGAAGGCGTCGTGGTTCCAAGCAAACTATTTTCGATTCTGGCCGCCGGACGCCCCGTCCTCGTGGTCGCCCGCGAACAATGCGACGCCGTGCGCATCGTTCGCGCGAGCCAATGCGGCCTTGCCGCCGATCCCGACGATCCCTCCGCGGTCGCGGCTGCCCTGCGCGAGTTGCGGGCTGACCCTGCACGTTTAGACGACATGGGCCGGCGCGCTCGGGAAACCGCAAAAAAATATGCTAGAGTAAATGAGCTAAAGCGATTCGTTGGGGTCGTTGAAGAGGCAGCTCGGAACGGGAGTCCGCGACCTCGGTGATTGCAGGGTCATCCCCGTCTCGGGCCGCAGATTCGATTTTGAAAATTGTGCCCCTCCATAACTTGAACGCTGGATGTTACGCATGCCGAAGGATCTACTCGCGTTTCTGATCGCGTTTTTCGCCTCGGTCGGGCTCACGGCGCCGGTTCGCCAGCTCGCTCTTCGCGTAGGGCTTGTCGACAAGCCCGGGCCGCGCAAAGTTCATCTCAAGCCGATTCCCCTTCTCGGCGGCGTTGCCATCTACTGCGGTTTTGTCCTCGCTGTCCTGGTTACCATGCACGCTCCGACTTCCGGCCAAATCATCAGCATACTTTCAGGCGCAACGCTGCTCGCGCTCATTGGCTTTCTTGATGATGGCGGCTTGCTGCACCACCAGGTGAAGCTGTTTGTTGCCATGCCCGTGGCCGCGGCGCTGCTCCTCGCATCTGGAATTCGCGCGCATCTGGTGTCGGCATTCGTGCCGGGCCTGGCCGGTGTGATTCTAGATGGCTGCCTCACCGTCGTCTGGGTCGTCGGGATCACCGCTTCGTTCAGCATTCTCGATCACATGGACGGCTTGTGTTCAGGCATAGCGGCGGTCGGCGCACTATTCTTCACGCTCGCGGCGAATCAGGGTGGCCAGGTGATGGTCCGCACTCTCGGCGCCGCAACTCTCGGCGCCGCGCTCGGATTTCTCGGATGGAATTTTAATCCGGCCAAAATATTCATGGGGGATGGCGGCGCGATGTTTTTAGGCTACCTGATGGCGGTACTCAGCCTGAAATTGCGGCCCGAAGGCTCGGACTCGCAAATCGGTTGGCTCGTTCCGCTGCTGATTCTGGGTGTGCCGATATTTGACACAACGCTAGTCTCCATATCGCGCTCGCGCCGTGGCCTTATCCCGTTCACCTCTCCCGGAAAGGACCATACGGCACACCGCCTTGCCAACTTGGGCCTCGGGCAGCGGGGTGCCGTTTTGGCACTTTTCGCCCTCGCATGCCTTTTCGGGGTTTTAGCTCTACTAGTTCCGTCACTGTCCCTCCGGCAGGCGCTCACAATGGTCGCCGTGGTGGTGCTTTGCTGCCTGGTAGCCATCTACTTCCTCGAGGGAGCTCCCTACGAGCGTCAGGGCAAGATTCCGAAGTCTTCTCCCATATCCTGACGCCGAGCCCTTGTAGGGTCTGCAATCCGTTGATGGACGTACCTCGCTAAGGTATACTCACCCTCCTGACGAATGGGTGTTGTGACCGAAAATGACTATTTTCGGCGTTCCGTAGGTACTAGTGTCTTGGTCGGCCGCCGGGCGAGCGCCAAACATTCTCAGACCATTTCTTAGAAATGACAGGCTCTCAGACATCGCACTCTTGTAACAAATGGTGAACTCGTTGGCTGGGCTGAACCCGCGGACACAATCCGAAGCTCCTAACAAGCAGCTGAAAAAACCTATCGCAATTGTCGGAGGATCTGCCGCCGGACTTTTTACGGCTGCGCTGCTCGCGCGCCGTGGCGCGCCGGTGCAAGTTTTCGAATGCGCGGAGTCCCTCGATCCGGTTTCCCGCACGCTGATTGTCACTCATAAGCTCCGCTCGTTGCTCGGCCCGGCAGCATCGGGCTCGATCGTGAACGAGATTCGCCGCTTCGAACTTTTCACCGACGGGCGCTCGGCCACGGTCGGATTGAAAGATCCCGATCTCATCATCGAGCGCTCGGCGCTGATTCGCGGCTTGGCCGACGAGGCGCAAGGCGCCGGCGCGGAATTGAAATTCGGCCGGCGGTTCAGTGGATTGCACAGTGATGGTGCGGGGCTTGTCGTCGAAGTCGAACGCGCATCCGATGGATCGCGCGAAGAGGTGAATACGCAAACGGTGGTAGGCAGCGACGGCGCGGCAAGCCGCGTGGCGCAAGCCGCAGGTTGGCCGCAGCAGGAAACGGTTCCTCTGGTCCAGGCGATCGTTCCGTTGCCGAAAGACATGTCGCCGGATACGGTGCGCGTCTGGTTCGTTCCCGACGACACGCCATATTTCTACTGGCTTATTCCAGAATCGCCAACACGCGGCGCGCTCGGCCTCATCGGCGAGTCGCCTCAGGAAATGCGGAAACATTTGGAGCGGTTTCTCGAGAAGCGAAAACTCAATCCTGTCAGTTTCCAGGGCGCAAAAATTCCCGTGTACAGAGGCTGGGTGCCTGTCGAACGGCGCGTCGGCAACGGCAAAGTTTTTTTGGTCGGCGATGCGGCCGCGCAAGTGAAAGTGACTACCGTCGGCGGAATCGTCACGGGATTTCGCGGCGCAATCGGCGTTGCGGAAGCGATTTTGAACGGGGGCGACAGCGCGGAATTGCGACGGCTGCGGCGCGAACTCGATATGCATTTGATGTTGCGCCGCTCCCTGCATCATTTCCAGCAAAACGATTACAGCCGACTGGTGGATTTGCTGAACGCTTCCGCGCTGCAAAAACTCGGCGAATATTCGCGCGACGACGCTTTCAAAGTTCTTTTCCAGATTTGTGCGAGCCAGCCGCGATTAATTCTGATGGGACTGCGCGGACTTTTGACCGGCGGGCGGCTGTTCGGCGCGCAGCGGCCGTAGGCTCCAGCTTGCAGTTTTTCTTTCCGGCACGCCTCCGCGACGCGTATTCTTTCTTCCGCAATGGCTTCTGACGGATACATCCTCGGGCTCTCGGCGCTCGCGCACGATTCCTCCGCGGCGCTTCTCGACCCAAATGGAAATTTCACGGCGATCGAGGAAGCGAAACTCATCAGGTCGCGCGCAGCTTCAGGGATTCCGCGCGAGGCGATTCGTTTCTGCTTTGAAAACGCGGGGATTTCCTGGCGCGACGTTGCGTCCGTAGCCGTCGCGAGCAATCCAAGACGCGCCTGGCGCCGCGCAGTCGGATTTCGTTTACGCCAGACGCTCGTGGCTTCCATCTCGAGCGCATATTACATCGACAAAGCGTTCGGCGAGTTGGGCCGCGAGCTGAACAACCGTCGAATTTTGAATGACCTCGCTGGAGAACCTGGCGGACGTGTGTCTATGCTCGATCATCAACTTTGCCACGCGGCCAGCGCATTATTTGGTTCGCCGTTTGATCGCGCGCTGATCGTGTCGCTCGACGAGCATGGCGACGGCGAATGCGGCATCGTCGCGATAGGCGAAGGCACAAATTTGCGCGCGGACGAGACGATTCCCTTTCCTCATTCGCTCGCGTGGGTTTATTCGCAGGTGGTGGAGCTGCTTGGATTCCGGCCGCATAAAGACGAACACAAACTTCAGTGGTTGAGTGTGTCCGGCACGCCAGAGTCCGAAAGCGTATTCCTGGACATGCTCCGCCAGAAGGCCGGCGCGGCGCCTCACTTGAATCGCCGTTACTTCACGCGCGGTTTCTCAGGCCGCTTCGCGTTCTCGAACGAACTTCGCAAGCGCTTGGGCCTCACTCCTGATAATCCGCCGGCTGATCCCCAACGCGCGAACATCGCTGCGAGCGTGCAGCAGGCCATCGAAAAAGTTGTGAGCGAATATTTGGAATCTCTGCGGAAGCGGCACGGCGCGCGCAAACTTTGCCTCGCTGGCGGACTTTTTCTTAATTCACTGATCGTCGCAGCAATCGAAAGAAATACGGGCTTCGAAGAAGTTTTCGTGCAGCCGGCCGCCGGGAACGAAGGCACATCTCTCGGCGCCGCGTGGACCATCTGGCACCACAACTTTGGGCGCAAACGCGTCGCGCCGATGTCCGATGTCTATTGGGGGCCGAGCTACTCGAACGACGACGTCAAGCAAGTCCTCGACAATTGCAAAGCGACGTATCGCTGGCTCAATGGCGACGGGCCGAAGATCGAAGAAGCTCTGCGGCTGTTGCGCGCCGGGAAAATCGTAGCGTGGCATCAAGGCAGAGCGGAATTTGGTCCGCGGGCGCTCGGAAATCGCAGCCTGCTTGCTTCACCGTGGGCGCCTTACGTGAAAGAAAATCTGAACGACTACGTGAAACACCGCGAGTCATTTCGTCCGTTCGCGCTCGCTGTGCCGGAAGAAGATTGCGCGCGGTATTTCGATGCGACGCCAGCGGCCCGCTTTATGGCATCCATGGGCATTGCAAAGCCGGAAGTGCGGGAAGCGCTGAAGGATTTTCTGCTGCCGGGATTTCAGGTGCGGCTGCAAGTGGTCAGTCGCGAGGCGAATCCACTTTTCTGGGAGCTGCTCAGGCGCTCGGGCGAAGGCGCGCCGGGCCCGTTGCTTGTGAATACTTCGTTCAATCTCTTCGGCGAGCCGCTAGTCGTCACGCCGCGCGATGCCGTGCGCAGCTATTTCTGCTCCGGCACCGACGCGCTCGTTCTGGGCAATTTCCTTCTTTCGAAATCGTAATTCGCGGCACGCTTCTTACTGCGCCCCATACTTTTCGAGCCATTTTAGCTCTTCGCGCACCTTGATTTTTCCGTGCCACGGATTTTTGTCGAGCGAATGGCCTTCTCCCGGAAAAATCAGCAGCGATGCGGGAATTTCGCGGGCGTGCAGCGCGCGCTCGAGCAAATAATCTTCGCCAACGTACACGCGAACGTCGTCAGCGCCTCCGACGACGTGCGTCGGAGTGGTCACTTTGTCGAATTGCCAGATCGCGGCTTCGGCGTTGTAATTCGCTTCCGCTTCCCAGGGCTTCCCGCCGAGAAAATAAGCGTCATCCATCGTGACATCGTCGTTGCCCCAGTTCGCGACATGCTCCACCGCTCCCGCGCCCGTTACCGCGGCTTTGAAGCGAGTGGTTTGGGTGATGAGCCAGTTGGTCATGTAGCCGCCGTAACTGTATCCGCCGATGGTGAGGTGATTCGGATCGGCGATGCCGTCCTTCACGAGCGCGTCCACGCCTTCGAGAATATCTTTTCCGGGGCGCGAAACGATGTGCGGAATAATTGCGAGCGCGAACGCATCGCCGTATCCGACCGAGCCGCGATAGTTCGGCTCGAACACGAGCCAGCCTTGCGTCGCCGCGAGCGTTGCCCACTGATACCAATCCGCTTCGAAATGGTCGCCGTCAGCATCCTCAGGCCCGCCGTGAATCAGCGTAAGCATTTTCAGATTTTTCGCGCCCATTTTTCCGGGCGGATAAATCAGCATGCCTTCGACGCTTGTGCCGTCGTCCGCGGTCCAACGGTAGGGCTTGCCTGACGGCATCGCGCGCTCGGTGAAGACGCGATTGAACGCAGTGATCGCGTGCGCGTTGGTGACATCTCCGACGCTGTCTGCGACGTAGACTTCAGACGGCTTTTCGAGCGTCGAATGCACAAACGCGACACGCGGAGAATGCGCGGAAGCGGAGATTTCTTCATACGTTCCTGCCCAACCTTTTTGCTTCACCAATTGGGCGCTTGGCTCGATTTGCGTATACGGTTGCACCTCTGTTCCGAGCCGCCCGGCCACCAGGAGTTCGCCGCCTGGAAGAACGCTGAAGCCATCGACGGCTCCGTCAAACTTTGCAGCCCAGCGCGCGGTGACTGGCGCGGCGCTTTCTTGCTTGGCACCCGGCTCGCCTGCGTCAACCCAGTACAGGCGCGGCTGTGCGTCCTGGTAGCCTCCCTCGAGTGTGCCGTTCTCAAATGTAAAGAAGAGATGCCGACTGTCTTTCGCCCAGCGAATGGCGTCGTAGACGGCCTGTGAGCGGCTGATGGCGCGTGGTTCTGATGGCGCGTTCTTGCCCGAGAGATTAATTACATAGATGGTGTATTCATCGAGCGATTCCTGGCGCTCTGAGCGCGGCTCGGTGAAAAATGCCAGGCGCTCGCCGTTCGGAGAAACACTCAATCCCTTCGCGCGACTCGCAATCCTGGCGATTTCCTTCGTCTGGTCGCCGTATTCCGTCAATATTTTTCCGCTCGCGCGTTCGGCTTGCACAGCGGCGATATCCACGCGGCGAATAAAATCGCCGCGTTCTGATTCGCGATAACGCAGAACGTCCTTCCAGTCGTTCTTCTGATCTTTCTTTTGCTTCGGCGTGAGTTCTATCTGCGCAGCAAAGTAAATGGACCGAGAGTCGCTCGACCACGCGAAACTGTGGACGGCTTCATCTCCGTCGGTGACGGGAAACGCCTCGCCGCCCGCCGTTGAAATGACGTAGAGCTGGTCCACGGATTCTTCTTTTGTGTCTTCGCTTTCTGCGCCGGCTTCCTCTTTTTCTGATTTTGTCTTCGGCACGACGACAGTCCGGTCGGAAATGAAAGCGATCCAGCGCCCGTCCGGAGACCATTGCGGCGCGTGGTCGTGCCCGGATTGAGTGAGCGGCGCAAGCTCGCCCGCGCGATAGAGCCAAAGGTCGCTGCGGAAACGATTTTCGTCCCAGTCCGCGCGATCCGCCTGGATAACCACGGAAGCGCCGTCCGGCGAAATCCTGACGGCGCCAAAAGAGACGGAATCGAAGAACTCATCGAAGGTGATGGGAGGTTTGTCGCTCGCGGTGCCGGCGGTACCGATCGTGGCGAGAAGGCAAACGACGAAGATGAGTGCGTACGTAATGAGCGGATGTATTCGCATAGTTTCCTCGGAGGAGCGAAGAGATATACTCTTCGGCGCTCCGCGCGTCAAGATTTCAACGCTCGCGACAAGAAGATTTGAGCGAAATATTGTGAACGATTCGACGATTCATCAGACGCAGAAACGTTCGAAAAGTGCGCGGCGCGCTTTTCTGATCATTCTCGCGGTCTTGCTCATCGCGGGTGTGATCGCTGCGCGTGGTCTTGGGCGATGGCTCGTCGTGCAAGATCCCCTCGACCATGCGGGAGCGATCGTGGTGCTCAGCGGCGGCATGCCGTACCGCGCCGTCGAAGCGGCAAAACTATATCGCGCTGGCGTGGCGCCTGAAGTTTGGTTGACGCGGCCGTGGCATCCGCCGGCGATTGATCAATTAGGTGTTAATTTCCAGAGTGAAGAAATATACAGCCGGGAAGTTCTGATGCACGAAGGCGTGCCCGCATCCGCCGTGAAGATATTCGGGCCAATCATTTCAAACACGGAAGATGAAGTCCGAGCGGTGTGCGACGAGATGCGCCGCGCTGGAGTGTCTCGCGTAATTATCGTCACTTCACCGCCCCACACGCGCCGCGTGCGCGCTCTTTGGCGCGAGCTTGCGCCCAACGGCCTCTACGCGTTCGTGAGAGCTGCTTCAACGGATCCTTACGATGCGAATCATTGGTGGGGAAATACGAGGGATGCGCTGGATGTGACGCGGGAAGTTCTCGGACTTCTCAATGCGTGGGCGGGTCTTCCGGTGAAACCTCCTCAGCGGCCGGCGACCTGACGATTTCTTCAGCTGGCGTTGGTCATGGGCACGGGCTCGAAGACCTTCCAGCGCTTCCAATCGGATTGGCGCATGAGATCGCGCAGCGAAAGATTCCATTCGATTCCGAGACTCTCGTCTTCGCGCGCGAACATGGCTATCCAGGAATTTTCCGGCGCGGCCGGCATTTCGCCGGTCACTCGCTGTAGAAGTTTATCGATCTCGCTGCTCTCGTTTCCATTGCCATCCGCGGCGCGGTATTGCGCCAGGCGCTCGGCGTCGAGCGGCACGGCGAACAGTATTTGTTCGTGGGGAGTCAGCGTGATGGTGTTGTCTTCGGCGGTCATGAAGCCGTCGGAACGAGAGCAAAGTTCGAGGTCGCCTTCTCTCCAGCGCAATTCGAGCGTGGGAACGCGGCCGGACGGCACTCCCGCTTTTTCATTGGCCAACGACATTTCCCAGAGCGTGATGGGGCGCCCCGCGTTAGCGAGATCATCGGGAAATACATCGAAGGAACGCGTCTGCCACGTTGCCGACTTGGCTTGCGGAAGCACCTCGGTCACTGTGACGACGTTATGGCTGCGCCATTGCTCGATTTTTACCGAGCCGAGAAAATTCCCGTGTTCGCGAATGTACCGCAGTTGCCGCGGAGTGGCCTTGAGGGTCTTGCGCCAAAAGTCGTCGTTCACGCGGAAGCTGAAAGTGTAGACGCGCTCGAGCGGCGATGGCGCGGATTCGTCAAGCCTGCGGCGAAAATTCGGGTCGGCGATCTCTTCCAGAGCAGCCACGCGGTCGGTGAGCCGGCGAATCGTCCACGATTGATGTACGAGAAGACGCTGCCAGTGCCGCGCCAGAACAACAAAGACAAATCCGACGATGACGCAAACTCCGAGCGCCATCCAAAGAATATCCATCTGCTAACCACCCAGTCCTTCGACTGCCCCCGTGCGTGCGTCAAGCAGAATCGCTGGATTGTACTATAAAATCATGCGCTTACTAACTTCGTAGCGGTAAAGCGGCGCAATGTGGGAAAGCGACGGTAAAGTTTCGCTTGGACGCCCCTGCTGGTTGAGTCAAGATGATGAGCGGCCCCGGAAGTACGCTCCGCATACTAACCCTTCGGAGGATCAGCACTTGAAGATTTCGGTTGTTGGCTCGGGATACGTCGGTCTGGTCACGGGCGGGTGTCTCGCGGAAATCGGTCACGATGTGGTTTGCACGGATAGCGATCTTGCTAAGATCCACACGCTCGAGCAGGGCAAGCTTCCGATTTTCGAGCCTGGATTGGACAAAGTGATCGCGAAGAACCGGCGCGAATCGCGCTTGCGTTTCGAATCGGAACCGACGAAGGCAGTCGCAGCCGCGGAAGCCATTTTCATTTGTGTCGGAACGCCGCCTTTACCGAATGGCGACGCCGATTTGAGCGCGATCGACAGTGTGGCACGAGTGATCGCCGCGGAAGCTCGCGGCACGAAGCTCGTCGTCGAGAAGAGCACGGTACCCGCGCAGACCGGTCAGCAATTGAAGCGCGCGCTCGGAATCTACGGGCGCGGGAGCGGTGCGGAATTTCGCGTGGCATCGAATCCGGAGTTCCTGCGCGAGGGAACGGCTGTCAGCGATTTTCTTCATCCGGATCGAATCGTCGTAGGCGTGGACGACCCGGAAGCCGAAAAGCAGCTTCACGAAATCTATCGGCCGGTCCTCGAGCAGAAATTCAACTGCCCGGTGCACGCGACGGCCTGCCCACCCGCCGAACCTCCGTTGTGGATGGTAACCACGATCAATAGCGCGGAGCTGATCAAGCACGCGTCGAACTCTTTCCTGGCCTTGAAGATTTCCTACGCAAACATGGTTGCCGATCTCGCGGAGCGCCTGGGCGCGGATGTGGAAGAAGTGCTGCGCGCCGTCGGCAAAGACGCGCGGATCGGCACGAGCTTTTTCCGTGCCGGACTCGGCTTCGGCGGATTCTGCCTGCCGAAAGATTTGCAGGCTTTCGTGCGGCTCGCCGAGCGCTGCGGCGTGGACTTCGGGTTGCTAAAAGAGGCCGAGAAGATCAATCACAAGCGCATTGACCACATCATCGAAAAGATTCGCCGCGCTTTGTGGGTGGTTCGCGGCAAAAAAGTGGGAGTTCTCGGGCTGGCGTTCAAGGCCAATACGGACGACATTCGCTTTGCCCCGGCAATTGACCTCGTCGAGCGCCTGGCTGCTGAAGGCGCGCACGTCCGCGCGTACGATCCTGAAGCGATGGAGAAGGCGCGCGAGGGTTACCCGAAACTCAATCTCGGAAAATCAGCTTATGAGGTGGCGGAAGACGCCGATGTTCTGGTGGTGGCGACGGAATGGCCGGAATTCCGCAAGCTGGATTGGGTGCGCGTGCGCGATTCGATGGCGCGGCCGCTCATCGTGGATGCGCGGAACCTGCTGGTTCCCGCTGAAATGAAGGCGCTGGGCTTTGAATACCACTCCGTCGGCAGGCCCGACGACGAAACGCACCACACTCGTCACTAGCGCGCGCGGCGAACTACGCATGGCGCTTTAGCGCTTGGTTTCGGTTTCGGCGATTTTCTTCTGGAAGTATTCGAGCGTGAAGCGAAGTCCCTCGGCGAGTCCCACCTTCGGCTCCCAGTTGAGCACGCGGCGCGCCTTGGTGATGTCAGGGCAGCGCTGCTTTGGGTCATCCTGCGGCAGCGGCTTGAAGATGATTTCCGCTTTCGTGTGTGTCAGCTCGCGGATTCTTTCCGCAAATTCCAAGATTGTGATTTCCTGCGGGTTGCCGATGTTGGTTGGCTCGTGCTCGTTTGAATCGAGAAGCTTCATGAGGCCTTCGACGAGATCGGCAACGTAGCAGAAACTGCGCGTTTGTTTTCCGCTGCCGTAGACGGTGATTGGTTTTCCCGTCAGCGCCTGATAGAGAAAATTCGGAAGGGCGCGGCCATCGTTCAATCGCATTCGCGGACCATAGGTGTTGAAGATCCGCACGATGCGCGTGTCCACTTTGTGGTAGCGATGGTAGGCCATGGTCATCGCCTCGGCGAAGCGCTTGGCTTCGTCATAGACGCCGCGCGGCCCGATCGGATTCACGTTGCCCCAGTAGGTCTCCGGCTGCGGACTCACTTCCGGATCGCCGTAGCATTCCGACGTTGATGCCAGGAGATATTTAGCTTTTTTGGCGAGCGCGAGTCCGAGCGTGTTGTGAGTGCCGAGCGCGCCGACTTTTAGCGTGGGGATGGGCAGCTTGAGGTAATCGTCGGGACTGGCGGGGGACGCGAAGTGCAGGACGGCATCGAGGGGATCGTCGATGTTGATATAGCGCGTCACGTCATGCTGGACGAACCGGAAATGCGGATGCGAGACCAGGTGGGCGATATTGGGCGCGGCTCCTGTCACGAGATTGTCCATGCAGATGACGTCCCATCCGCGCTCGATGAGTTTGTCGCTGAGATGCGAGCCCAGAAAACCCGCGCCGCCGGTAATCAATGCGCGCAATGGAAATCCTCCTCGACTATCAATTTATCAAATTTGAATTTACGGGTGCTGCGATTCCGCCGGGTATGCTGTGGTGTGATCGTGAACGATCCGCCAGCCTTCGGGAAACTTCCGCACGATCAGTGTGAAGACTCCCGCCGGATTGTCTTTCTTGCGCTGCAAGTGAAACTCGCCGAGAACATACGCGGAATCTTTGGACAGCATCTCAATCTGCAAATTCGCGAAGCTGAGCTGGCCCATGGCAGTCGCGTCGGGATAGCTTTTGCGATAGCGCTCAAGGACGTTTGAATATCCTCGCAAAATTCCTCCGGCACCGACGAACTCCGTCTTGTCGGAGTTCCAATAGCCTGTCATGAACGTCGGAATGTCGCCGCGATTCCAAGCCGCGGTTTGATCGTCAAGCACCTTACGAATTGCTTGCTGATCTTGTTCCTGGGAATGGCGCGATTCCGCCATTGCGGCCGTTAAGAAGAACGTCGAAATCAAAAGCATCGCGGCAAAGGCCGCCAGGTTCCGCTTCAGCATGTAACCTCCAACTTGCGCAGACCCTTCATCTTGAGTCACTTACGGCGTATTTGTCGGCGCCCGGCCGGCCTGAAACAGTGGAACTGCCGGTACGAAAGTTTGGGCACCGAAGGATACACCAGAAACAGTACCAACCACCCATTGTTCGGAACACGAGCAAACAGCACAATGGTCGTGTCAATGATAGCCGCACTCATATTCGTGATCTCACTAGCGGCCCTCGGCCAGTTCGCACTTCTCTCCTGCCGGGCCGCGTTCCTCACCGTGGCTGCCAAGCCCGTGTCCGAGGAAATCCGCGCGGCGCTCGGAGCTTACACGCCGTCGTCAGAGGCTGAGAATTTCAAGTCCGCTGCCGAATGGCTGAAGCTGAGCCCGAACCTTGGCGGCGAAGATCGCAGAATTTGGCCGGTGCGAATATATTTTGTCGCGCTCCGAGGAATTAGCGCGGCGGCTAAATTTGTAGCTCCCTCGATGGCAGGCTGGTCGCAGCGCGAGATGAGTGCCTGCTCGCGCTACGTCGCCGTCGTCGCCGGCGAGCGTCTACAGCGCAATCGTCTCTGCATGGCCCAGATGCAATCGTTCTAATTCCCGCGTCTAGGTTTCCAAAACGCCTCAAATCAAATGAGAAATGAATCGTCGACTGTTCCCAGAGGCAGGGGCCTCCAGGCCTTGAATTTTATTTGATATGCGTCGTAGATCAGTAGGCCCAGCGAAGAAGAATGGCGCCTGAGGTGTAGCCTGCGCCGACCGCCACAAGAAGCACCAGATCGCCTTTGCGGAGGCGCTTCTGTTCGAGTGCATCCATCAATCCGAGGGGAATTGTGCCTGCCGTGGTGTTGCCGTAGCGATCGATATTGACCATGACCTTCGAATCGTCCACACCGAGGCGCTCCTGCATGGCGCGAATGATGCGCAAGTTCGCCTGGTGAGGAACAACGAGCGCGAGATCGTTGCTTGTGTATCCGTTGCGCTCGAGCAGTTGCGTGGCAAGCTCGCACATCCGGCGCACGGCGTACTTGAAGACGTGCTGGCCTTCTTGATGAACGTAGTGCATGCGCCTTTCGACCGTTTCATGCGTCGGCGGGTGCAGCGAGCCGCCGCCGGGCATATACAAATTGCAGCCGCCCGAGCCATCCACGTCGTGCGAAAAATCGATTATGCCTTCGGTGTTGGGGTCGCTAGGCTCGAGCAGGACAGCGCCCGCTCCATCGCCGAATAAAACGCATGTGGCGCGATCCTGGAAATCGAGAATCGAAGTCATGACGTCGGTGCCGATGACCAGGACTTTCTTGTGCGCACTCGAATGCACGAATTGCGCGCCGATCGTCAGTGCGTATGCGAAACCGGAGCATGCGGCCGAAAGATCAAATCCCCACGCATTCTTCGCGCCGAGGCGATCTTGAATCAGGCACGCCGTGGCGGGAAACAACATGTCGGGCGTGACGGTGGCAACGATAATGAGCTCGATGTCCTCCGGATTGATGTCGTTCGCTTCCAGGAGCTTTCGGGCAGCTTCCGTGCCGAGATGAGATGAGGCCACGCCGGGATCGGCATAATGGCGCTCGCGAATCCCGGTCCGCGTGCGGATCCATTCGTCGTTCGTGTCCACGCGCTTTTCGAGATCGAAATTCGTGACTACGCCTGGGGGAACATATCCCGCGACGCCCGTAATTTTCGCTGCCATGCGCTTGCTCATTCACACCCCGTTGAAAATCAATCCGCGATTGTACGCAATCGCGCTCCATTGCCGCAAGAAAAACGGGTTTTCTCTGCCTAATCGCTCTCCGAATTCGAATCGATTGCTAAGCTTTTGCGGGCAGGATTTCGTAGCGGAACGAGATCAGCGCGGTCTTGAGCAGCATCGCCGCCACCGAGCAGTACTTTGTTTCGCTCAATTCGATCGTATCGCGAACCGCCTTTTCATCGAGCGATCCGTACAGCCGATAGACGAGATCGAGCTTTGTCCAAACCGCTGGAATCTCATTCGCGCGTTCGCCCGTGATGACGATCTCCAGCCGCTCAAGTTTCTGCCGCTTTTTGGCGAGAATTGCGACCACGTCCGTCGCCGTGCAGGAGCCGAGAGCCGCGAGCAACAACTCCATCGGCCCCGGCGCGGCGTTGTGCGTGCGGTCCGCATCAATCGGAATCGTGTGCCCGGAAGGCAACGTCGCCAGAAACTGCTCTTTCTCCACCCACACTACTGTCGCCGTTTGCATGAGATGCTCCCTCGTCGAATCAAATATACACGGAAGGTTTACACGGGGGCTAAAGCCAATGGTTCACGGAACGCGCGCAGAAAGGCGGGCGCAGCAAGCAGCGCCCCTAACGACCCGAGTGGCGTTTCTCGGGCGACTGCAGAAACGAGTTATAGCCCAAGTGGCGTTTCTCGAGGGGCAGCAGAAACGAATTAGAGCGCCGCGGTTTTTGGCTGCTCTTCGTTGAAATTCAATTCAGGCTCGGTTTGTGGCTGGGGCTGGGACGGTTTTCGAATGATATCCACGAACGCCTGAACAAATTTGGGATCGAACTGGCTCGCGGCGCAACGCTCGATCTCGGCGAGGGCGTCCTCGATGGGGCGCGGCTTCTTGTACGCCCGCTCGGACGTGATCGTATCGAAGGCATCGGCAATCGCGATGACCCGCGCGCCGAGCGGAATCTGTTCGCCCACGAGGCGATTCGGATAGCCTGAGCCGTCGTAGTATTCGTGATGATGTCTGACCATCAGCTGAATTCGCGCCATCGCACGCAGCGGTTCGAGCAGCCGCGCGCCAAGCTCCGTATGAGATTTCATGACTTCCCATTCGGAAGCGTCGAGCGGCCCGGATTTATTGATGATCGTTTCGGGTATGCCGACTTTGCCGACGTCATGCAGAAGCGCCGCGAGCCGGATTTCTTCCACGTCCGAGGGGTCGATTTGCAGCGATGCAGCCAGCAGAGCCGCGTACTCGGACACTTTTTGCGAATGCCCGTGGGTGTATTGATCCTTGGCGTCCACAGCAAGCGCAAGCGACGTCACCGTCTCGACCACTGTAGGAGGCAAAAGATGAACCGACTCATTGCCGCCTTCTTCGGCGAGCGATCGCGTGAACTGCTCGATGCGCCGGCGAATTTCGTCGAACGCTTCGGGGCCGGTTGAGAATTGACGCTTGAGAGCAACGCCCAAGTAGGCTTCGAGAACGTCCTGCTTCCAAAGCTTCGTCTTTCCGGGACCGAAAGGCTCCGGCGTCGAAACCGCATTGCCGCCCCGATGTTTCGAGAGATACATCGAAGAATCCGCCACTTGAATCAGCTCTTGCGGCGTCGAACCGTGAACCGGAAAGCCGGCGATGCCGAAACTCGCGGTGATGTTCTTATCGCGAAGTAGCGGATCTGATGCCACCCACCCGCGTAACTTGGAAGCAAGTTGCCGCGCCTGCTCGACGCTCGTCTCCGGCATCAGTATGACAAACTCGTCGCCGCCGTAGCGCGCCACAACGTCCGAGCGCCGACAGTTCTGCTCGAGAATGTGCGCGACGCGCTGCAGCACGACGTCGCCCTCGAGATGTCCGTAAAAATCGTTCACAAACTTGAATCGGTCGAGATCCATCAGCACCAGCGCAAATTGCCGGGTCGCGCGCGTCGAGCGCTTCCATTCGGCTGACAGCGCTTCCATGAGGAATCGGTGCGTCTTAACGCCGGTGAGGCCGTCCGTGATGGCCTGTTCCTGTGCCTTCTGGAACGTGAACGCATTGTGCAGTGCGCCCGCAAACAGGTCGGCAAGCGTCCTGAGAAGCTGCATCTCTTCCTTGGTGAACTCGCTGAACGCCGCAGATTCCACGTAAAGTACGCCGAGCATCTGATCGGCATAAAGGACCGGCAGCGCGGCGGCGCATACTGTGCCCTGCAGAACCGTTTGAAGAGTGCCTTGGCGGACCTCGCGCACGATCTCGGCCTGGCCAGAGCGCGCTACGTGGCCGACCAGCCCATCTCCAATGGGGATCCGCCGGCCCAGGGCATCGCGCCGCGTGCCCGCTTCCGCCTGCACCACCACTTCTTTCGTCGAATAGTCGAGGATCGCGATTCCAATGTGATCGTACGTCAGGCCTTTCTCCATCTCCGACGCGATCTTCCAAAGCATTTCTTCGGGGTTCAGAGTGGTAATGGCATGGCTCGAGATGGCATTCAAAAGCGAAAGGTGCCGCGCCTTGCGCTGCTCCTCGCCGAAGAGGCGTGCATTTTCAATGGCGATGGAGGCCTGGCTCGCCAGCACGCGCAGCATCTCAAGATGACCCTCGTCGAAGACTCTCTCGCGCCCGCTGTGCACTGCCATGACGCCGATGGCGTGGTCATGGAGCACGAGAGGCACGCCGCAGAAGCAACCAAGGTTGTGAATCGGCTCGATGCCCAGGCGCTGCAGCTGTTCGCGCACATTGTCGCGAATCAAAATCGGCTGGCGATTCCGCACGATGTATTCGCTCAGATGGTTCCCTGCGGGGCGTTCACCCTGCGGCATGCGATCGTTCTCGTCAATCTCGAGTTGGAAGCGCACCATGACGTCGCCCGGCTCGTAAAACGCGATGTAGAAACTGCTGACGTCGAGCAGGCGGCTCATTTCCGTGTAGATTCTCTCGAAGAGCGCATCCGTTTCGAGCGTCGAACTAAGCACGCGGCCGATTTCGTTCAAGATGTGCAATTCCTCGCTGCGCCGCGAAGTCTGCTGGATGAGGTAGCTATTTTCGACCGCCATTCCGATCTGATGACCAAGCGCGAGGAGCAGCCGCAGTTCTGCCGCTGTGAACTGGCGCCTGTCCGGAGTTCCGAGAAGCAGCACGCCGAACACACGTTCCTTGGATTGCAGGCTGATTCCAACGACGGTATTGAGTCCCTGCGCGAGAAGTTCCTGGCGAATCTTCTTGAAGCCGGCTTCGCGCTCCAGTGCTTCCCAGTTTGCGCTGCGATCCAGATCATGTAGCACCATCAGACCGCCGAGCCGCGACACCATCTCGACGACAAAGTGATCCAGCCTGTCGCTCTGCAGCGCTGCGCAAAATGTGTCGTTCAGCCCAGTGGCGACGACTGACGTGGGACCTTCCTTCTCGCCATAGTGGAGGCAGAGCGCGCCGGCGGGAATTCGCACGACGTTCAGCACGCGATCGAGCGCCTGCGCCAGCATTTTGGGAATCTCGCTTCCGGTAAAGCTGGAGGTGGCGAGGTTCAAACTCGATAGCGCCAGCATGTTTCGCTCGACGCGCCGCCGTTGTTCTTCGTAAACGCCCATCACCATCACGACGCCGGCGAAGAATTGCGGCACGATTACGAACGATTGCAGATGGATTCCAGTGAGCGAAGGTGTTGCCGGCTGAATCGCGGCAAGCAGAACCAAGAAACCCCACGCTGCAAACGCCAGCGCCAGCAGAAAATCTGAACGCGAATCCTGTTTCTGGCCGCCGTGAAGAAACGTTCGCGCGGTGAGGAGCAGCATTAGGCCTGCTCCGATTGTTACCGGTAGAATCACCCAGCCCTTGCTATAGGCCACTGCCCAGACGACCGACCCAGCTCCGATCAAAGACAGAGTCAGTTTCCATGGCGACTGGCTCGCATAGAGCCGCGCTGCCGCGACAAATGCCAGCGACGCGACCAACAGAAACCAATCGCGCATCGCCAGCACGTTTAGGGCAGCGCTGCCAGGCTCCGGCAAAGGTGCTGTGGGCGAAAAAGAAATAAGGCCAATCAGCGGCAGGACGAACGAGACAGAAATCAGGATCCACGCGAAGGACCACGCCCACAGGTAGGCCTGGCGCTTCTCGCGGTAAAGTGACCCGAAGAAAAGCGCGAGCAGCAACGAACTCGCAAGTAGAACACTTCCACTCATGTCAAACGAGCAAAACAGCCCGTAACACCGTTCAGTTCGGAACACCCTTTCACGCCGAGATTAGCAAGAAATAGGCAATTCGCTATGGCGTCTAGGCCCTTGCGTTTCCATGAGGTTAACTGCCGCGCGCTGCTGGGAACGGTGTGCTACCTGAAGACCCGGGTCAGAAAGCCACTGAATACACATTAGGCGCGGTTCTTGCAACTCACAACACTACTTTCGTACTCTGAGACCGCAATATTGGGATGCGCTGTTCCGTACGCGGCTCGATTTTGCGGGCGCGTTCCGATAAGATGCAAGCTTCTCCACACGGAAGGAAACTGCCTTTGTCGATGTCTGCTTCGTCGAAACCTCGCGTTCGTTTCGCGCCCTCGCCCACCGGCTATCTGCATGTCGGGGGTGCGCGCACGGCCCTGTTTAATTGGCTTTTCGCCAGGCACGAAGGCGGCACGCTGCTTTTGCGCGTGGAAGATACCGACGTAGAGCGCAATCGCCCGGAGCTCGTTGAGGGAATCCTCGATAGTCTGCGCTGGCTCGGAATCGAGTGGGATGAAGGGCCGTACTTTCAATCGCAGCGGCTGGGGTTGTATCGCGCTGCGGCTGAAAGCCTGCTCGCGAGCGGCGCCGCGTATGCGTGCTACTGCCAGGCCTCGCAATACGCGGGGGCGGATGCCGCGCCTCCCGTCGACGAGATTGAAGATGACGGCGATCTCGAGAAAGGCGCTGACGCGAAGAAAAGTTTTCGCCGGAGCGCGTGCCCGTGCGCGAATCTGACGCCCGAGGAGCGCGCGCAAAAGGCCAGCGCGGGCGAGCCATACGCGATTCGATGCCGCGTTCCCAAGTCTGGTGTGACTAAATTCGAAGACGCCGTGTTTGGGCCGCGCGAAGTGCGGAACGAGGAGATCGAAGACTTCGTGCTGCTGCGCTCGAATGGCTTGCCGACGTATCAATTGAGCGTCGTTGTGGACGACATTGACATGCGCATCAGCCACATCATCCGCGGCGCGGACCATCTCTCGAACACGCCGAAACAGGTGCTTATCTATCAGGGCCTCGGCGAGAAGCCACCAATCTTCGCGCACGTTCCGTTGATTCTCGGCCCGGATCGAACGCGGCTTTCGAAGCGGCACGGCGCGACCAGCGTGACTTCATACGTCGAGGAAGGGTTTCTGCCGGAAGCGTTTCGAAATTTTCTGGCGCTGCTGGGATGGTCGCCCGGCGAGGATCTCGAGTACTTGCCGACGCCAGAGCTTGTCGCGCGTTTTTCGCTAGGCGGCGTCAGCCGCACGAACGCTGTGTTCGATCGCGCGAAGCTCGAGTGGTACAACGGCCAATACCTTCAGAAGATGCCGATTGATGAGCTTTTGCCACACGTCGAGGCACAGCTTCGCATGGCGAAAATTTGGCGCGATGAATGGGGCGGCGAGCGGCGTGAATGGTTCGCGCGCACCGTGGATCTGGTTCGCCCGCGAACACGGCTCCTGCCTGATTTCACCACTTGGGCGCGCGCATTTTTCACAGATGAATTTGATTACGAAGCGGAAGCGCGCGAGAAATTCTGGAAAGACGAGAAAGTGCCCGGCCTGCTCGAGAAGTTGGCGGACTCGCTTACAGCGTTGCCCGATTGGAATCACGACGCGTGCGATCAGGCGCTGCGCCAGTTGGCCGCCGCCAAGGGCGTTAAAGCCGGCTTGTTGATCAATGCTACGCGCGTTGCGATTGTCGGCCGCGCGGTGGCCCCGCCGCTTTTCGATACGATGCTGGCGCTGGGGCGCGATCGAGTGGTCGCGCGGATTCGCCGCGCGCTGCCCGCTCTTAAGAAATAATTCGGAAGAACGCCGGCGTAAGTTGGACTAGCTCTTGAAGATTTCGGGATGGGCTGGGTGCGGTTTGGTGTCGGCTGCCGCCACCTTCACTTTCACGGGCACCGAAACTTTCGCTGGCGGCAAGCAAGCTGACATATTGCACGCTTGAAATCGCAAAGTGAAAGGTAACGTGGCCTCACCTGGAGCCGCGCTCGCGTCCGCCGCAAGCTTCACGCGAATCGTTACGCTTCCCGAATACACCGATAGCTTTTCCTTCGAGAAATCGAACTGCAGCATTTGACCGTCGGGATATGTCGTGCCCGTCTCGCGAAAACCTGGCGTCGGCGTGAGCGTCACGCCGGTCGGAATTAGATATTCTTCCGATGGAGTATGGGAATTCATGTGATAGCCGGTGAGAATATCCACAACGATGGCGACCTCGAAGGGATGTCCGGCGGGAACTTCATCGAGTGAAACGTACGCGTGCGGTTTTGCGACGGATGCGCCGCTTGGCAGCGAAGTGCTGGATTGAGCCGCGATCTGCGGCGCGCCGACGAATGAAAAAATAAGAAAAGCAATGAAGCTCGCCGCGATTACCGCGCTCAGACGGCGCCGGGCGCACATCACACGCTTACCGTCTCGCCGAGTTGCTGCGTGAGAATGCGGCTCATCACTTGATTCAGAGTCTCGCCGGTTTTTTCGAGCACGAATGTCTTCGCTGTGTCCGACCATACCAGCTTGAAACTCGTGGCCAGCGCGGAAATCCATACTTGCCGCACCGGCGTATTTGGGCTGATGACGAAACGCGTTTCGTCCTTATCCTCGAATTCCACTTGTAGCTTCCCGCTGCCGCCTTCGACCTGAAAATCGTGCTCGTCGCCGATTTCCATCAGGCGGTGGCGCAGCGATTCGAATGCCTCATCGCATCGCTTTTGAAACTCTTGTTCGTCCATCATTGGAATTCCACCATGGCAATTTGAGATTAGGCCAGCCCGCGAGTGATTTGCAATAGCGCGCCCGGATTTATAAGGAGTGTTCTATCGCTTTTTCCAAATGGTTGTGGCTGACCACGCCAACCACGCGCGTCGCAATTTTTCCGTCGCGCGTGATGATAAAGCTTGTCGGCAGCCCCATGATGCCGCCAAACTTCGTCCCGAGGTCGTCGTTGCCAAGCACAACAGGATACGGAATCGGCAGCGATTGGCCGTCTACGTCGAATTTTTCCTTGGCCACGAACGGGCCGACCACCGACGCACCTTCGTCGTCCATGGCCACGCCCAGAATCGTGAAGCCTTTATCGGCGTATTTTTTCTGGAACTCGATCATCCACGGCGTTTCGATTTTGCATGGCTCGCACCATGTGGCCCAAAAATTGACGAGCACGACTTTGCCGCGCAAGCTCTCGAGCGAAATTTCGCTGCCGTCGAGCGATTTGAACGTCACGTTGGGCGCGGGCCCGAGCGGCCCTGAGATTGGCTCGTCATCATCCTCCACGGATGAACTCTTGTGAGCGAATTTCCCGCAGTTCGAAAATGCGCCTGTCACCGTCCCTAGAATTAGTGCGAGCAATAAGAAAGGAAAATACTTCTTCATCCGGCCAACTCCCGTCACAACGAAAACCGATTCAGAAAATTCAGCTTACCGGAGAGCCACGTCAGGCGATTCATGAACACAAGCCCGCCGATCGCAAGCAATAAGACTCCGCTGCATACTTCCACCACGTGCATGTGGCGCCGAAAGCGTTTGTAGAATTTCAGAAATCTGCCGATTCCGATCGCGGTGAGAAGGAACGGAATCGCGAGGCCGGCGGAATAAACTGCCAGGAGAAAGACCCCCTGCCAGATCGTCTGGTTCGTCGCGGCCATCGCGAGCACCGCAGCGAGAATCGGCCCGATACAGGGCGTCCATCCGAAGGCGAACGCAAATCCAAGGAGAAAGCCGCTGAAAGCGCCGGGCTTGCCACCGAGCGTCCTGAAGTGAATGTCGCGATTCAACCAGCGCGTCAAAAACGGGCCAAGAAAGAAAATCACGGACACCGCAAAAAAATGCACGGGGCGAATTCGCTCGCCGAGGACGCCCGGCTTCATCGCGACGAGAATTCCTCCTGCGACAAAAACAGCGCCGATCACGGCTCCGAGGACGATTGAGATTTTCGCGAGGACGCCTGTCAGGTGCAGCCCAAAAAGCAAAATGAAAGAGCCGGCAACTGGCGCGAGCAGCGTGCGGTTCTTAAGCAGAAATTCGCCGACTGCGCTCGCCGACGCCCCAAACGTGATGAAGACGATCGAGAATCCCAGCACAAAAGCAAAAGCAGAGCCGAGCACGCTCGCTCGGTTCCCCTCGCCCTCGCTCAGTTGCTCAACGCCGATCCCCGAGAGCATTGAAACGTACCCGGGGACCAACGGCAACACGCATGGCGAGAGAAACGAGACAAGCCCCGCGAGAAACGCCGCGAAGATAGATACGTCACCCAATTTTTCTCTTCACCCAATTTTCTTTATTAATGATATGCGCTCGATTGGATTCGCTTGCCGCTGTGAAGTTCCCGCTTAAATCATATTTTCTCATAACAACGCGACACGCGCCGACTCTTTCTCGACTTCTCCAGCTCGAAAGCTCCTCATACAATTAGACGCACGCGGGCCGATTACTGGTAACGCAAAACGCTCCAAGTGTCAGGCGAATCTTTCGTGTTTGCGCGATTGAGCCTAGGAGCGATATTCGCAACCCACTCCACGGCAACGATTTACATGCGGGGCAATCGGTTGCCAGGATCTATGGGGGTATCACGATGTGGCAGATTTTATGACCGGAATGCTTACGGGCGCGGTCGGCTCTGCAATCGGCAGTAGGCTGCTCATCAATCGACCGAGCGCGCTGCCGCAGATTTCCTGGACCCGGCCACGATGTCGCTCAATTCGTCAGAGGCTACGTCCGCAATCTGCAGAAGTGTCCGCTCGTCCCAGCGCTTTCCGATGAGTTGCAGACCGATCGGAAGTCCGTTCTTCGTCCATCCGCACGGAATCGAGAGCGCGGGATTTCCTGAGAGATTCGCCGGGCGGCTGAACCTGACCATCGCGGAACGTATCGTCTCTTCTTCGCCGCGAATTTTAACGATACTTTCGCCGATTCGCGTCGCCGCAACGGGCGTCGCTGGCGCGATGATTACGTCCGCACACGCGAATGCTGCATCGAATTCGGATGCGGCGCGATCGCGTGTTTCCATCGCTTGCAGATAATCAATCGCCCGGACTGTCGCGCCTTGCTTGAGCCGCTTTCGGACGTCATCTCCATATTCCTCGGCGCGCGCCGGGTAGTAGCCCTGCGATTCGTGGTAACGCCGTGCTTCGGCCAGCGCAATCTGCGTTCCTGCTTCTCCCGAATTTGCGGCGTCCGGCAATGAAATCTCCACGACTTCCGCACCAGCTTTTTCAAAACGATTCATTGCGGTCTCAATCGCTGATTGAACTTCCTCATCCAGGCGATCGAAGAAAAATTTGCTCGGCCGTCCGAACATTATCTTTCTTAACTCCGCACGCCGCGGTGTCCGCGTCGACGATTTGCGCATTGAGAAAGGCGAACGAAACGAGTGCCGCGCTTCCGATAAAAGTTCGAGTAGCAGCGCTGCGTCAGCCGCGCTTCGAGCGAGTGGACCTACATGATCTAAGCTCCGCGAAAGCGGAATTACGCCCCGGCAGCTCACTCTTCCATATGTCGGTTTCAGCCCAACGATTCCGCAAAGCGACGCCGGAATTCGAATCGACCCCCCAGTGTCGGTTCCGAGCGCCGCAAATGCCATTCCAGTCGCCACGGCAACGGCCGAACCGCCGCTCGAACCACCCGCGACGCGTTCAAGGTCCCACGGATTGCGCGTGGGGCCGTAGTGAGGATTCTCAGTCGTGATGCCGTATGCAAATTCGTGCAGATTCGTCTTGCCGACGATGATCGCGCCGGCACGTCGCAACTCCCGCACGACATCGGCATCCGCATCCGGCACGAAATCCGTCAGGATTTTCGATCCCGCCGTTGTACGCAGGCCCTTCGTTTCAATGTTGTCCTTGAGCGCAATCGGAATTCCGTGCAATGGGCCGCGATATCGCTTGCGCAGAATCTCGCGCTCAGCTATCCGCGCAGCATCTCGCGCCTGCTCGCCCGCTATGGTAATGAATGCATTCAGTTTTGGATTGAGCGCTTCGATTCGCTGGAGCGCAGCCTCAAGTAATTCGACGGGAGATATTTTCCGCGCGCGAATCAGCGAAGCAACGTGGTGAATGTCGAACGAAAGCAACTCGTTGATTTTCGCGCCCGGCACAGATTCCAAATCCTCAGAAAATCTTTTCCTGCCGCCGCAAATTCCCCGCCGAACCGAGATTGGCGATGAGCAGCACGATCCTGTACTGATTCTCGCTGCGCACCGTTCCGAGAGAGAGTTTGCGGTATTCGAACCCGATGCCGCAGCACGAGCCATTGTAGGTAATCTGCGCGACTTGGTTCTGGAAGTCGTGCTGCGTCAGATCGTAGCTGATCCCGATCGAAGTATTCCATCCGCGGCGATTCATCTCGCCGTATCCGACCAGCGCTTGTACCTGGTCCGAGCGCGGCTGGTAAATGAAATTCGGCGCCGGCTCAGCCGGCCGAAGGTTGATCGTCGAGAAATCCGCCACGGTGACGAAGGATTCGCGATACGGCTTCAATTTCAGCAGCCCGCCGATAGCCGTGAGTTCGTTGCGCACCGGATCGTAATCCACACGCAACTGCGCGTCGTAGTGGCTGCCAGGACTCACGCGAAAATCGCTGATGATCGGCGAAAAACGGCGCGGCTCATCTGCAAACGCGAACGGCGTTAGCGCATCGAGCGTTTCAAACACGTTGCGCACGCCGGGCACCAGCGCGCCGCCGAACGTCGGATCGAGAAAGTATTTTTGCTTGATATCCCAGCTCAGAAATTCCACGGCGTCGCCATCGTCATTCACCTTGCGGAAAAGCCGCTGCCGGATGCCATATTCGACTTCGTTCGTGTCCGTGAGCGTCTCGTCCTCGTCGAAGCGAATTAAGCGGCCGAAATCATTCACGCCGTCCACGTAGTGGTAAACGATGTCGGGCTCAATCGTGTGCTTCCATTTGGCGTTCGCGCTCTGCCAGACGCGCTCGAGGACCGGCGGACGAATATCTATGGTCACTTCTTCCGTCGTGCGAACGAGCGGGATATTAAGAAGCTCGCCGAAATTCCCTAACTGTTCGCCGTATCGCGTCGAGCGAAGCGTGAAAGTTGATGTCACACCGATCCACGGGCCCCAGCGCAGCGGCACCGTCACGCTCGGCGCAATTTCGCTACGCGAAACGAAACTGCCGCTGTCGAATCCCGTGACCGTGTCGGAGCGATGAACCGCGCCGGTGAAAGCGTCGAAAGAAAAATAAAGCGGCAGGTGCTCGAAAGGCGCGCGCTCCACCGAGTCAAAACGCACTTCGGGTGCGCTTCGAAGCGTTACCGAAGTGTCCGGTGAATCGCTGAGAAAATCTTTGTAGCTGATCGCCGCGATGTTCAGGCTGTAGCCCGAAAAATTATTGGTCGCAAATGCCGTGTTCCGCACTTCGGAGTTCACCGCTTGCGAAAAGGTCTCGGCGAACGCGAGCCGGAACGTAAGCGAAGTCAATTGATCCAAGTCGGTAACTGTGCGCCAACCGTAAGGCAGCAGGGCGTCGAAGGAGAAGTGAGCTTCGTGCCCGCCTTCTTTCAGCGGCGGGCCAGTCGGCTCCGGCAAACCGCGGTCAATCACGCCGTAATAGCTCGCCTCCAGCTTCGCGTTCGTCCATGGCCGCATCCGCAGCACGCCGTTCTGGCTCCAGCCTCGCAAGCTCAAATAGGTTGCGCCAATCGAGAGATCCGACCAGTCATTCGGCGCCCAGTAGTAAGAATCGCCGAAGAAGTAGCCTTTTACGGAAGAGTTGCCGAGATCGGGAATCATAAAGCCGGATTCGCGCTGGCGGCTCGCGGGAAATGTGGCGTACGGCAAGTAGACGATTGGAAAGTAGAGCAATTGAAAGTGTGAGTTTACCAACTGCACGTTTTTCTCGAGCCGGACTGTTGCTTGCGGCGCGAAGAACTTCCATGTCGGCCTGTCAGGGCGGCACACCGTAATCCACGCGTGGTGCACTTTGTACGTGGACTCGTCGATACGCTCGGCGTCGCGTGCTTCGAAATAGATGGGATTCGGAGTGATCAGCAGCGTGGGAATCGGCCGGCGCTGCATTTGCATCGTCGCGCGCACGTGATGGAAGGTGCCGCGCTCAGTCTGCAAATTGTATGTCGCGTCGTCTGCTTCCAAGTGCTGGGCCAAATGATCGATCACCACGTGCCCGTGCGCGGTCGCCTGTTTTGTTGTGTCATCGTACTCGACGTGATCCGCGCGCAGCCGGAAATTCTCGTAGAGGATTTCGACGCAGCCGTCGGCGTAAGTAATGTTGCCGGTGCGGTGCTGCGTCTCGGCTTCGAGCGTCGCGAGGGTTGGTTCGCGCTTTTCAGTTGAATACTGGCAGCCGGGCGATGCGGGCGAGGCTTTCTCTAGAGATGATGTTTTCTGCGCGGGCGGTGTTGCGGGTGATGCCGTCTGCGCGTTTGCTAATTGCGCAAACGCGGATGATAGGGCGAGGAGTGCAATTAGAGTGTGCGCGATTCGGCGAATGGTGGAAGCCGCTGCGAAGTCTCGCATGTCGCGGAAAAGAGTCCCGAGCGTAGCACGTCGTCCAAACCCCAGGCAACGAGCGATCTCGCTCACAGCCGCAGGGACCTCAGTATCGGCGACGGTATCGCCTTTGCGATCCATTCGAGCTTCGCAACCTGGCGGTTGTTGAGGCGCTTCACTCCGCCCTACTTGTGCTACGATGTTTTCGCTCCCCGTCACCGGGAACGTCCGCAGCGCAAAACGGACTGGTGATACACGAATGCTCGAAGTGTGGCGCTCTTCTGTTCGAAGACGCCGTCAAATGCTCTTTCTGTGACGCATCCCTTCACGCGGCTCCCGAAGAAGAAGAATACGCGACCGTCCCTGCAAACGAAGTAGAACCGGACTGGCGTGCTGAGGTTGCCCGCCGCATGGAGATCTATCGCGCCCGCCGCCGGCGCTACCTGCCGGACGAATCTCAGCCGCCGCTGCCTTTCCAGGGCGATTCGCACGACGATCCCGATGTGCGCGGCGAACCGGCCGAGCCAGCGGAAGCTCTCGCACGCCCAGCACGGAAATTGAGTCCGCCGAGGGCGCCGGATCGCGTCGAAATCTCCATCCTTCAGCCCGAACTCGATTTCTCGGCCGCATCCGACGACCGCTCCCATCCGCAAACAGCGCTCGTACCCGTCGCGAGCTTGCGAGAACGCCGCGAAGCGGGCCTGCTCGATGCGGCGTTTCTGGCCGTTTCCTACGTCGGCTTCGGCGCCTTGTTCCACTCTCTCGGAGGGCGCCTGTCGTTTACAAAAGTGGACGCGGTCGTTTTCGCCGCGACGTTCTTTCTTCTTTACACCATCTATTTCTCAATCTTCACGTTCTTCGGCGGCGCTACCCCAGGCATGCTCTTGCGCGGCCTCTACGTCGTACGTCTCGACGGCCGCCTCGCCGATACGCGCCAGCTTCTCTGGCGGTCTTTTGGCTACCTATTCTCCGGCGGTGCGCTGATGATGGGCTTTCTGTGGGCGCTCTGGGACGACGACCGATTCACCTGGCATGACCGGATGTCCCATACCTATGTTACCGAAGCGCTGCCCCTCGACATGTCCGATTCGATCGAGGTGGGCGAGGCGCAGCAAACCTTCGCGCACAAATAGCATCGGAACTAAGGCGGTCCGAGCCAGCGGGAATGGTATAATGCTGGTTTGGCGGAAGGTGAATAGGGGCCTCTTTCGCGATCGCGAAAGCATCTCATTATTGCAGCCAGCCGGGGCAGGCCGAAGGATAAGACATGAGCCGTCTGACAAGACAAATCGCACTAGCGCTGTCCATCCTGGTGATGGCCTATGTGGCCGCGGGATACGTCCTCGGGCGCTCGACCGACGACAAGGTTTATCGCTCGCTCACCGTTTATAGCGAAGTCCTCGAGCACGTTCAGAAGGACTATGTGGAAGACCCCGACATGCGCCAGGTCACCATCGGCGCGCTTCACGGACTGCTCGATGCGCTCAATCCCGATTCCAGCTACCTGAGCCCTCTCGAATATCAGGACTACAAAGAGAAAACCCAGAACAAGGCGGAGGCCGGCGCTGGTGTCGCGCTCTCAAAGCACAACGGCTACATCATCGTGATCTCGGTTCTTCCCGATAGCCCGGCACAAAAAGCGAATCTGCACACGGGAGACTACCTCGAATCCATTGCCGGTTTTACGACGAGCCAGATGGCTATTGGACAGGCGCAGGTGCTACTGACCGGCCCGGCCGGCTCGACGGTGAAGCTCGCGGTAATTCGCCGCACGAAAGTTGAGCCGGAAGACGTCGATATCGTGCTCGGGAAGACTCCCGATCCGAAAATCGTCGAAGATCGCATCAACGGAGACATCGCCTACTTGCGCCTTCCATTGCTTGATACGGCAGCGGTAAGTCGCCTGCGCGAGAAGTTGGTACAAGAGGAATCGAAGGGCGCTCACAAGCTGGTTCTTGATCTGCGGGATTGTGCCATTGGCACGCCGGCCGACGGCGTTGCTGCGGCGCAGCTATTCGTGCCGTCCGGAACGATCACGTCGCTGAAGGGCCAAACTGTAGCCGAGCAAATATTCACAGCCGATGCTTCAAAAGTCGTCTGGAAAGAGCCCGTGACGCTCCTGATTTCCGGCGGGACCGCAGGTGCCGCGGAAGTTCTCGCGGGCGCGATTGGCGATAATCACCGCGGCGAAACTATCGGCGACCGGACGTTCGGAACAGCCTCCTCGCAAAAGATTATTCAGCTCGAAGACGGCGCGGCCCTGATTCTTACCGTCGCCGACTATTACACTCCGGCCGGAAAGTCCATCGCCACCGATGGCGTTGCGCCGACGATGCAGGAAACGGCGGACGATATGGCTGCGTTGAATGATTTGCAGCAAACGAACGCGCCCCCGCCGGGCCAAGCTGCTTCGCCCGACGATCCGCTCCTCAAGAAAGCGATCGACGTCCTCGAAGGCAGGGCGGTAAAGAAGGCTGCGTAGCGGGTACGTGTTCGACGAACACCTTCGCGATTTCCTTGCGGATCCGCCTAATTCTTCCGATCGGTTCTCGCGCTCGCATTCCTTCGCGCGTGAATCTACCCGAATAAATCCGGCCCAAACAATTCCGCGAATATTTCCTGCCGGCCGGCTACTTCTCGTTATCGTTGCAGTTCTCGCGATATTCGCCGCTGGTTGCCGCAAGAAGCAGCTCACAAGCGCTGAAATCCATGGAATAACCGAAGAACTTGTTGCCGCGGCGCAGAATGCCGCCGGCCGCCAGACTCAAATCACAATTCGGCCCGAAACGCAGCCCGGAAGTTGGTGGCGCAGAGGCTTCAGCGCAGATCAACTCAACATAACGCTCAGCGATTCCAGTCGCGAGCCTGCGCTCGTTGAAGCGCTCGTCGCCGTCGCTCGTAAGCACGATCTTACTCGCGGGCCGATCTCTTCGAGCGGCGACCGATTCGATCTTTTCCGCGATTCGCAGCGCACCCACACGATTCGCATCGTCGAATCCGTCGCCGCCATGCCGCATCCTCGGCAAAAACTGCCTCCGAACGCCGTGCGGCTCGCCATCATCGTGGATGATCTTGGCAAAGATATTGCGCCCGCGCGCGAGCTGCTCAAGCTGCCATATCCCCTCACGGTGTCCATCATTCCGAATCTTTCCGGCTCGACGGAAATTGCGGAAGAGGCTTTCCGCCGCGGCGATGAAATCCTGCTTCATTTCCCGATGCAAGCTTCGGAACCAGGCGCAAAGTCCGAAGCCGTCGAGTTGCGGGTGGGTATGCAGCCGCGGCAGGTGAGCGACATGCTTGCGTCAATCCTTGCTTCCGTTCCGCATGCTTCCGGCGTCAACAATCACCAGGGCTCGCGCGCCACATCCGATCCTGCGCTGATGAACGCGCTCATGCCGGCGTTGCGGCAGCGCGGATTATTTTTCGTGGATAGCCGCACCACTGTCGAAACTGTCGCCTACACTTCCGCCGAACGCGACGGTGTTCCCGCAACGTTTCGCAGCGCGCAATTCCTCGACGATGTCGAGATGCGCGCCGCCATTCTTTCGCAGCTCGATCGGGCGGGGTCAGACGCGAAGCGCAAAGGCTGGGCCGTCACCATCGGCCATCCTCACGCCGCCACGATCGCGGCGTTGCGTGAAGGCCTGCCGCGTCTCGAAGCACGCGGTATTCATCTTGTTTTTGTGTCCGACGTTCTTAAGTAAATTGCTGCACGGATTAAGTCGACGTGGGGCTTCGAAGCAAAACTCTTAATCGAGAATTTCTTGCGCCAGGCCAAGCACATGCTCAGCAATCGCGGGCGCCGACGTCAACCCCGGCGAATCAATACCAATCAACTGAATAACATTCGAAAGTTCAGGATCGCGAGTGATGATGAAATCAGCAATGCCATGCTCGTTCGGCGGCGTAAGCTTCGCGCGGATGCCTGAATACGCCGGGACCAAATCTGCAACCTCGAGTTCGGGCAGCAGGCATTTCGCATTTTTTGCGAAATCTTCCACCGGCTCGCGGTCGCGCTCGTAATCATTCTTATCGTCTACGTAGCGCGCCGTCGGCCCAACCAGCACGGTGCCCCATAGCGTCTTGGTCAGGTGAACGCCGAGGCTCAATCCATCCGCGTGCGGCAAGGGATAAACTAACCCGCGAATCAAGTCCGATCTCGCTCGCACGACCTCGCAGTATTCTCCGCGCACCGGCCAGATGCGATGTCGCGCGAGGCTCGAGCCCATCATCACCGCCACTTCATCGGCAAAAAGCCCCGCGGAATTTACCAGGCATAGCGCTTCAATTTCGCCTGCTTCGCTCACCACGCGCACTCCATCTTTATGCGCCTCGACTCGTTCCACCTTGGCGTGCGTCACGATGTGCGTGTCCTGTTCCGTCGCAATCCGCGCGTACGCTTTCACCAGCTCCTCGCTCGAGACGATTCCGCTCGACGGCACCTCAATCGCCTGCATCGCCTCGATGTGCGGCTCGCGCGCGCGTATGGCTGCGCTATCGATGATTCGCATGTCCTCAACGCCGTTCTTCCGCCCGTTTTCCATCAGCGCTGAAAGTTGCCGTTCCTGCGACTCATTCACCGCAACGACGAGCTTGCTCGTATTGCGGTACGGCACTCCGTGCGCCGCGCAGAATTCATATGTGAGCCTATTGCCGCGAAGGCAATGTCGCGCCTTGAGCGATCCCGGCGGGTAGTAAATTCCTGCATGGATGACGCCGCTGTTTCGTGTGCTTGCTCCCATTCCGACGCGCGGCATCGCTTCGAGCACGAACACATCGTCCCATCGCGCAGAAAGCGCCCGCGCAATCGCGCAGCCGACTACTCCGCCGCCGATGATGACGACGTTGGCCTTGTCCATTTGATGATTATCGCGGAAAGGTTTGCAATCGCGCGGAATTTTGCGGCTGCCGATTGCGCGCAGAGAACATTTCCAACTGCGTAGTGACTGCGCACGAATAAATTCGCCGGCGAAAAGGTGAAGCGGAGAAACTTGCCGTGCTACGGCTGGAATCCGACGCTGCGCCACAGCTCCGCACAATCGTAAACCGTTCCGCCGGTAATCACGGTTTTCACTTTGCGGATGTCGTGAATATTCTCGAGAGGATTTCCATCAACAAGAATCAAGTCCGCGCGCTTCCCTGCTTCGACCGTTCCCAGTTCGTTGTCAACTTTCATCACGCGCGCAGGAACGATTGTCGCGGCCTGAATCGCCTCCATCGGTGTAAAGCCCGCTTCGACGTACAATTCCATTTCGCGGTAGAGGCTATAGCCCGGCACGGTCTGGTCCGTTCCCGCGACGATGGGAATACCGGCGCGATGCAACGCGCCGACGATGGCGACATCCTTCGCAAACGCTTTTCGAAACGGGCCCAACATCTGATCCGGCATTCCGCCTTCTTCGAGCTGCGTTCTCAATTCCGGTGCGACTTTGGCAACGCCGGGTTCAAAGCTGTCAATCGGTTTGTCCGGCCCGGCTGTAAACGATTCGAACACCACAAGCGTCGGATCGAGCACCGTGCCATGCGATTTGAGGAATTCGATCGCCTTTTGCGCTTCGGGCGACGCGAGATCAATGTCGGCCACGGCGCGAAGCCGCTCCTCTCTCTTCGCATCGGCTGGAAGCGGCTTGATCATGACGTCCGCGATGTAGGTAATGTGATTGATCTGATCCATTCCTGCATTCACGCCATCGTACGCCGTCATGCCGAACGGGATGTGGCCCGTCACGGTCATGCCCAGCCGGTGCGCTTCGGCAGCCACAGCCGCGACGTTGTCGCGTTTCACCGAACTGTAAATTTTCATCTGTTGGAATCCCAGGCTGTGATACCGGTCCACCCAATATTTCGATTGCTCCGCATTGTTCACGCGCTCGACGCCGATTGCGTAGGGACTGTCACCATCCACGATGCCCGCTGCGAGAATGCGCGGGCCAAGCCCGCGCCCCGCCGCCACCGCATCGCGAACCGCCGTGATGAATTCAAGTTCGTTGCCGCAATCGCGAACCGTTGTCGCGCCTGCGGCAAGATAGATCGGTCCCCATTCGACTTGTTCGAAATGAGCGTGCATGTCCCAAAGGCCGGGCAAAATCGTCTTGCCCGTCGCGTCAATCACCTTCGTGCCCTTGGGCACATTCACTTCTGCGCGCGAGCCCGCGGCGATGATCTTTCCGTCCTCTATTAATACTGCGGAATCGTTCACCGGAGTTTTGCCGGTCCCATCAATTAGCATGCCGCCGAGGATTGCGAACTTGTCGCTGCGCGTGCCGGAGATACTTTTCCCGAGATCCGCGAGCGCGGCCATGCCGTCTTCGCCCGCGCGCGTGACAAAAGTGCCGAGTGCCGGCTCGTAGCCCTCGCGAATCGCTTCGAAGTGATCGAATTCCGCGTCCACCGACACTTCGGCGATGAGCTGCATATCGGAATTGAACCAGAGCGTCTCGCGTCCCCAAATCAAGCCTTCGATCGTGTAGCGATCGAGTTGCTCCGTGCGGCCTTCTATGGTTATTGCATCTTGCCCGCGCGGATGGATTCGGACTTCACCAGCCGGAAAAGTCTTCAGCGATTCCGGCGATCCGTGCTTCTTCCAATATTCAACGAGAAGCATTTGCATCGTCGCGGGCGCATAACCGGCAATGGTGAAGAATTTTTCGGGGCGCGGCGTTTCGGTCCAGTTCTTGTCAATCCGGCTGCGGATTTTGTCGCGCTGGACTTCGACCTCTTCGTCAATCGCCGCCGTCCGCGCATTTCTGCCGGAGATTACAAAATTTTCGGGATTGAGATCGTCGTCTCCGGTGAAGGTCGCCTTCAGCGGCACCGCTGTGCCGCGATCCGTGAATTTAAACTCGATCGAACAGGAGCGGATACTCGCGCCACCTGAACTGGTCACATTTTCGGAGAAGGTTTCTTCCCCGATGGGCTGCTCGAATTTGTGCAGCCGGAATTTTGGCGGCAATTGCTTCGATGCTGCGCCTTGCGCTCGATGGCGCGATGGCGTCGCATTAGAGAATCGCGCGGCGCCTGCGAGAACAAAAACTATAGCAAGGACGACGGCAAAACTTCGGCGATTAATTGCTTTCAAATCTGCCCTCACATAACTTCTGTTTATTTCCGGTTAAGCATTATCCACGCCCGGCACGAATTGCGCGATGCAAGATTTCTCTTGAACACGCTGCTCGCCATTGTCAGACCGAAAGCCTTGATTTCGGCTGCGCCGCGGTTCAGTATCTCGTGCGCGTCACGCAAGAGAACGAAAGGGAGTCGCACGCCACATGTTTGGAAATATCCTGACTCAATATAAATTTGCTCGAAATAAATTCCTTCGAAACGCATTCATTTGCGCTTCGCTCCTGGCAATTTCCGCTACGCTGACTGCGCGGCCACAGGAGCAGCCGCCGGAACAGGCGCCCGCTGAGCCCGCGCCTCCCGCTGCACGCGCGACTCACGCCAAACCTGCGCAGGCCACTCGCCAAAAACCAGCCGCATCCGCGACGCCGCAAATTTTGCCCGGCACTCCCGAAGCAAAAGCCGTTGCCGCGATGTTCGCGGTGCACACTTTTTCGCAAGCCGAAATTTCGCCGGACGGCAAGCAAGTCGCCTGGGTCGAAAATCTCCCGGAAGCCAACGGCGCGGCCTCCGCCAACTCCGCCATCTTCGTCGCCGAAGTGGAGAATCCTGCAGCCCCGCGCCGAATTACCGCGGGAATCGGCGGCGCGACGCACTCCGAGGGCGATGTGGCGTGGTCGCCTGACAGCAAGCGGCTCGCGTTTCTCTCCGACGCCGCGAAGCCCGGGCAGCAGCAACTTTACATCGCCAACGCCACGGGCGGCGCCGCGCGAAAACTCACGCAGCTCAAAGGCTTTCTCGCGACCCCCGGCTGGTCGTCCGACGGAAAAACGATTGCGCTGCTCTTCACTGAGAACGCCACGCGCGCGGCCGGACCGCTCGTCGCCGAAACGCCGGACCTCGGCGTGATTTCCGAAGAAGTCCACGAGCAGCGTCTCACTCTCGTGGACGCGGCAAAAGGAACCGCGCGCCAAATTTCTCCGCCGGATATGTACGTCTACGAATACGAATGGTCGCCGGACGGCACGCGTTTCATCGCCACCGCAGCGAACGGCAACGGCGATGACAACTGGTACATCGCCGCGCTCTATACCATCGAAGCCGCAGACGGCGCGGTGCAACTCGTCTACAAACCTGATTTTCAAATTGCCGAGCCCCACTGGTCTCCCGCTGGCGGAGAAATCGCGTTCATCGGCGGACTGATGAGCGATGAAGGTTCCGTGGGGGGAGACATTTACGTTCTCTCGATCGACGGCGGCGCGCCGCACAACATCACCGAGAAAATCAACGCTTCACCGAGCTGGCTTACTTGGATCAATGGCGGCCGCGAAATTCTTTTCGCCGCTGCGGTAGATGGCAGAAGCGGAATCGCGTCCGTCCAAGTGGCTTCCGCTCAGACGCACGTCGTGTGGTCGGGCGTAGAAACGGTTTCGGCTGGTGGATACGGAATCGGCCTCTCGATGGCGCGCGACGGCGAGACGACGGCGATCATTCGACAATCGTTCGTGCATCCGCCGGAAGTCTGGACCGGCGCGATCGGCGACTGGAGCGTGATTACGAAAGCGAATGCCGCGCTCGAACCGGTTTGGGGCCCGGCGCAAAGCCTGCATTGGACGAGCGACGGCCAGCAAGTTCAGGGCTGGCTGCTCTATCCGCCTGATGTTGATCCGTCGCTGAAATATCCGCTGGTCGTCGCGGTGCACGGCGGGCCGGCGGCGATGGCTTCGCCACGGTGGCCGACGCAGTGGAGTTACACCGCGGCGTTGGTGGCCGCTGGATTTTTCGTGCTCGAGCCGAATCCGCGCGGCAGCTACGGCTCGGGCGAAGCGTTCACCCGCGCGAACGTGAAAGATTTCGGCTACGGCGATTTTCGCGACATCATGGCTGGAGTGGATCAATCGCTTACGATGGCGCCGATTGATGCGAATCGCATCGGAATCACAGGCTGGAGCTACGGCGGCTATATGACGATGTGGGCCGTCACGCAGACCGATCGTTTCCACGCAGCGATGGCGGGCGCGGGCCTTTCAAATTTTCAGAGCTACTACGGCGAAAATAAAATCGATCAGTGGATGATTCCGTATTTTGGCGCGTCGGTGTACGACGATCCCGCCGTCTACGCCAAGAGTTCGCCGATCACGTTCATCAAGAAAGCCAAGACGCCGACGCTGATTGTGGTCGGCGAGCGCGACGGCGAATGCCCTGCGCCGCAATCGTTCGAGTTCTGGCACGCGCTCAAAGCGAATGGAACACCCACCGAGTTTGTGATCTACCCGAACGAGGGCCACAGGTTCGCGAACCCGGAGCATACGCGCGACGTCATCGCGCGCTCTCTAGCGTGGTTCCGGCATTATTTATAGCCGGAACTGTCGCGCCGCCGAGCTGTCGCGCCGCCGGACCCGGAAATTACAACGGCAATGGAATTCGTGCTGTCTGCGATCGGCGAGCGCTAATCGACCCAGGCAAGATAGCCGGGCACGATTAAGTTCACGATAGGAACGATGATCAGAATTCCCCACCAGCTCGGCTTGTTGCGCGCCTCGGCAACGCCCATCCAGACTGAGGATGATCATCACGATGTTGACGAGTGGAATCAGGAAGAGAACGATCCACCAAATCGGCTTCTTGGCGATGTTCAACATCAGGATGATGTTGGCGATGGGTATCCAGGCCAGCCAGCCGTCTTTCGTGTTGGTCTTCGTGGCGATAGTCATGAGCGCCAGGGCCGTGTAGACGTAGAAAACGGCAAAGAACAGCAGAAACGTTGTCCCGAACATGCCTGCGAAAAGCATGTTTCTCGAGTCCATCAGGTACCTTCCTCTCGGCGGAAAATACTTTTGGTTTTGCAGTAACGGATTCGTGCTCCCGGTGAGATCAGGCGAAAGATAAAGTCAAGAACCGCACCCTTGCACAACAAAGGGTGCGGCACCCCCTCACCGAGCCCATCAAATCTCGCCCTGGATCCCCAAGTTGCCGGGAGCATACTCTCGCCAAGCTCGGGTTGCAATATTTCCCATTCGCGCGGATTGGACTGGCAGGAGGGACAGGTAGCGTGCGGTGGTCAAAAACTGTCCCGTTGTTCCGTAGCGCGAGTGTTCGCGGCACGTTACGCTTCCTTTACTGAGCGCGCGCGTCCCGCGGCTTTACAAGGAGGCCCATGTCACATTGGATAGGCACTACGACGCCAGCCGACGCCGGCATGGTTGAATTCAAAGAATGTTTGAGGAGATTGCGCGACGGCAACACGTCTGACGCCCTGACGCACGCGCGGCGCGCACTGGGAGTCGCACCGAAGAATCCATTTTATCTTTCCTATACGGGCTTGTTAGCGGCAATGGAGGAGCGGCGGTTTGCCGACGGCGAATCGCTGTGCCGGGAAGCGATCGGCGTGAAATGCAATCATGCGCAACTCTATCTGAATCTGGCCGAGGTGTATCACCAGGCCGGGCGGACGTCGGACGCGATTGACACGCTCGAAAAGGGGCTCGTTTCCGCGGGACGCGATTTCCGGATACGCCGCGCGCTCGAAAAGATCGGTTTGCGGCGCGGGCCAGTTCTGCCGTTTCTGCATCGCAGCCATCCGCTGAACCGTTCACTCGGAAAATGGCGGCACCGCCTGTCGGGTCCAACGCAAGCGGAATAGCACCTAAAAAATCTTCCAGTGGAGCATCCCTGGCAGTGAGAAGGAGCGGGTGGATGGAAGGTTCACCCGCTCTTTTCTCGTGGCGAACTAAGGAAAGTCAGGCCGGGCCGAGAGGCAGAAAGTATTGCGTGCCTTTCACCGGCTGGCGCAGGTGGCGAAGGAGTTCCTGCAAATCGTCGCTGCGCTCTACGAAATCAATCTCCGAAGTATCCACAACGAGCAAATTCGAAGCTGAATAGCGAAAGAAAAAGTGCTCGTAGGCCTGCGATACAGCCTCGACGTATTCCGGTGATATTTGCTTCTCGGCGGGATCGCCGCGCTTCGACACCCGCTTGCGCAGAACCTCCGGCTTGGCCTGAAGATAAATTACGAGATCGGGGACAGGAATCGAGCGCGCGAGCATGTCGAAATAACGTTCGTAGAGTTTCAGCTCTTCATTATTGAGATTGATGTAAGCGAAAATCTTGTCCTTCTCGAAGAGGAAATCGCAGACGACCATGGAGGGATCATCGTCGAGGCGCAACTCGGAAAGCTGGCGATAGCGTTCCATTAGGAAATGCATTTGCGCGCGAAAAGCTGAGCCGGGTTTCTCGGCGTAAAATTCGGCGAGGAAGGGATTGTCCTCGGAATCGAGGATGCGGCGGGCGTGGAGGCGGTCAGCGAGAACTTTGGCGAGAGAGGATTTGCCCACGCGGATGGGCCCTTCGATGGCGATCCAGCGGGGCGGCTTGAATGCGGGCTCGGTCACGAAGCGGCGATTATAGCAGACGAGATTGGGCGGTAAATGCAGTGCAAAAGGAAGCCGGGCTGGTCGAGAGATTGCTTCGCGTCACGTTTGAAGCGAAAGGCTGCCCGGCTTCCCGACCGAGACGGGACGCACAAACCACGGAAGCCGGCCGGTACAATTGCGTTGATTGACGCGCAGCTTTGTTGGCCGCGTATTGCAGCAGGCACGATTTGAGTTTTACCAGGAGCGGGCGATGGCCGTGATGATGTGGGTCAGGGAGTCGAAGTCGCGCGTGTCGATCACTTCTGCGGGCGAATGGGCGTAGCGCAGGGGCCAGCCGAGGGGGATATCCACGGAGCCGTAGCGTGTGAAGGCTGCTCCATCGTTTCCGCCACCCGTGACGCCGTATTGGATGGGGATTTTGTTCTGCTTGGCGAGCGAGATGAGGCGCTCGACGAGATCGCGTGGGACAATATTCGAGTTGTCCACCGCGCGGATGACGAAGCCTTTGCCGAGTGGAGCGTCAGCGAAGCGCTGGGATTCAAGCGGCGAATCGGAACTTACGAAGGTGTCCACGGCGAAGACGTAATCGGGAGTGCAATGCTCCGCCGCGAGACGCTTGGCGACTGCTGCGGCGCCGACGAGACCGAGTTCTTCGCGCGTGGACCAGACGAACGTGACGTCGCGATCTTTCAGATTCGGCCCGAGCGCCCAGACGGCGCCGATCAACGCGGCGTCTCCGACGCGATCGTCGAAGCTGCGGCCGATCGCGCGCGAGCCGATGAGAGGGCGATAGTCTTTCGGGATAGTCACCCAATCGCCGGCGCGAATGCCCATTTTCGCGGCATCCGCAGCACCGTGCGCGCCGACGTCCACGCGAATCGCGGCCGCATTTGTTGCGTCATTGCTTTTCGTCCAGGAAAAATCCGGCTGCTCCCAACCGCTCGGCAATTCGACGATGGCGTCGTGCACCGCGCCATCGGATGAATGAACGAGGGCAGGATGCCCGGCGAAGAAACTCAGGTCGCCTCCGCCGAGCCATTTCACCTGGAGGCGTCCGTCGCTCCCGATGGATTCGACCTCGAAGCCGATTTCGTCCATGTGGGCAACAACGAGAATGCGCGGAGTTTTCGAGTCTTTTTCATCTTTTGCATCCGGAGACGAGGCGACATGGAGAATCAGATTTCCGGCGTCGTCGGTCTCTGTCTTCGCCCAATCGGGAAGATGGCGCTTAATTTCGTTGCGCACGGCTTCTTCGTGGCCGCTGGCGCCGTAGGTGCGGATCAAGTCAGCGAGCGCGTCCTGTGGATTTGCTTTTGAGCTTGGGGCGCGTTCACTTGCAGCGTGGGGCGCGGGAAAAGCGACTGGAGCGGATTGCGGCGAACCTTCGGCGTAGGCGTGGAGGAGTTGGGCGAGCTTCGCGAGATCAGCGGTGTCAATCATCTCGGCCGGCGTTGACGGCCACGCCGTCGCGATGCCGAGATGCACCGACCTGCCCGGCAATTGCGGCGCGAGAATATAGCTCAGCGAAATCAGGGGCGCGGAATAATCGGGAACGACAGGGATCTTGCTGAGCTCGCCAAGCTGTTCGAGTTCGGCGGGAAAACCGGTGAGCGTCTCGCCTTTTTCGGTGAGCCCGAGAACAACGCCGCTGCCCAATTCACGGCGCGGTGCACGGCGTACCGTCTGCATTCCGGCAATCGTGCCGCCGGAAATCAACCTGCCGACGTAGAGCAATTCATCGGGATGAAGTTGATCGAGGATGCGCTGAAGGCCGCGTGCGCCAGTCCATTGTTGAACGACGAACGCTACGGTTAGCGTGCCCTTCAATTTTGCGGGATCTAGCTCGCGCAGCATTTCGACAAGCGCGACATCGCCGAAGCGATCGCCGATTCCAGCCGCAGCGGCGGAGTGGCTGCCGAGTTCGCCGAGACGGCGCGCAATGGCGAGCGGGCTGAGAACGTCTGCGCCAGCGTGGCGTGCTTCGTCGCGCGAGTTTGCGCCAATGTCCACGTAAAAATTCTCAATGTCGCTGGCCTTGGGGGAATCTTCGCGGCCGGGCTGCAAGTGAACGGAAAGTCCCGCGACGACGCCTGAAATCCATTTGCCTTCCGCTGTTTCGAGGCGCACGGGCTGAGCGGCGTAGAGTTCGTTGAACAGCGGCAAATCGCGCGACTGCGGTAGGCGCTGCACGCGCAAGTAACCGTCGTCGGTGATACCGCTGACCACGTATCCGGGCTCGTCCATTGGCGCGACCAGCAAGCGGCGCGGATTGCCGCTGCCGATTGTGACGATCACGTCGCCGATGTCATCGGTTTGCGGCGAATACGATTTCAGGCGCTCGCGGATTTTTGCGGCGAGATCTTTTTCGTAACCGGGCAGGGCGGGCGTTTCGACGAAATCGGCCAAGTCCTGGCGCATATCTCCGGGAACGCGGCTTGCCGGCGCGGATTGCGCGGAGAGCGGAGCGGAAACTATGGCCCAGGCAATCGCAAATGCGGTGAATAAAATAATTTGTGAAGCTCGATTCATTTCATGACCCCGCATGGAAATTGATTCCGTGATTCGATAATTCCGTTCTTTGGTGCACCCGCTACGTGCGGCAAATTTCGGCGATTAGGATTTCGCGGCGCTCAAGGACCCGGCGCGCCGCGAGATTGAGGACGATCCAATAGACAGCGAGAGCAATCGCCGCTAGCGGAAGGAAGATGATACCCGCGAGCCACACGCGTTCAAGATAACGTGTAAGGAAGAAGACGGCTGCGGCGATTCCGACGACGACCGCCTCGACCCCCATGCTGACAAAGGCCGTCGCGCCGGTGGAGCGCTGGCGATTGAACGCGCCGAAATCGTATTTCTTCGGCGAATAAATGGACATCATGTTGCCGGCGGCGAGATTCAACGGCAGCGCAAAAAGGAGCGCCATCACGGTACCGAAAGTGACGGCGAAACTCGGCGGGCGATAGAGCACGATCGTGGTGATTAGAACGCCGGACGTGGCCAGGACGAGCACCGTGGAATGGGCGAGATTTTTCGCCAGCAGGACATCGCGAAGCCGCACCGGAGCCGTCAAGTACAATTGCAGACCGGCGCCATCCGACCCGAAGCTGTTGTAAACAATGTTGGCCAGGATGAGGAGCGCGTAACCGGCGCCGATGGGGAACGCCCAGTCTGGAGCCTTGACGAGAAAACTCGACTCGTGGCCTCCGTGCGAGGGCACGAAACGAAACATAGCGAGCACGAACAGCGGCATCACAAATGTGAAGATGATCGGCGCACTGCGGAATAGATAGCGTATTTCCTTCTCGAAGATCGCCGCCACGGGGGCGGGAAGCAAGCGTATGTCCCACGCCGCGCGAACTTTTTCCTGATGACCCGCCGGTACGGGCGCAAGAGCTTCGCTCAGATTCTCGCCGATAAACTGCGCCTGGAGGCGCATTCCGAGAAGCGCTGCGATTCCAAGCGCGTAAGCGGCAATCGCGGCGATGGAAAAGAGCGCAAACATTTGATCGCCGCGATGCGCATCGATCAAAGCTGCCTCGGCCAGGCCCGGCGGCAGAAAATTCGCGATATGAAACAGATATGCGTACTGGCCGAGCGCAGGAGCCTGATGCCGTTGCCATCGCGAGGCAAGCGGCCCGACGAATTGAACGCAGATCATCATGAACACGAACAGCAAACCCAAGGCCTCGCGCGTCCGCCGCCTGGCAAGCCAACGCTCCAGCCAAACGTAGACGGTTCGCGAAAGCAGCACGTTCGTGGCTCCGAAAACAAACAGCGCCAGGAACGTCCACGGGAGAAGAGTCACGTCCGCGATTCCAACGCCAACAAATACGCCGAACAACCACAGGATGCACACCAGCGAGACGGGATCAAGCAGGCCGAAGGCGAGGTTGAGAAGATAAAAGGACGAGAAGCGCATTGGAAATCGCAAAAGGCTTCCAAACTCGAATGGGGCGGAGAATGCGGAACCAAGCACCGGATACATCTGCCAAAAAATGAAAATGCCCCAAAAAATGAGGGCGAGATATGAGAAACGGTGGTCGGCGACGGTCAAGTAACTGGCGATCGCGAGGCCGATCGCGCCGCCGATCGAGAGCATCGTCATCGTCACGGTGGCGAAGCCGCGAGAGATGACTTCGAGGCGGCCGCGAATCGTTCTCAGCGAGTTGCGAAGGAGGTGCCAACGCAGCTCGGCGATGATGATGAACATCCGGGCATTGCTGAGCCCACGCAGTTCGGCCGCCGATCCCGGAGGCGCCGCGCTCAACCCAGCCATGACAACTCCTGATCGCGAAGCGCCGTGCCGCCGACGATATTCAGAAAAATTTGCTCGAGCGTAAGTCTTTCGTGCGGGGCGGCAGAATCGGCCGAACCAGGCGCGGCGCTGAGGCGCGCTTCGACTCCGCTGCGCAGCTCGTCGAGCGAGCCCTGAGCGACGAGACGCCCTTTGTGAATGATGGCCACGTGGCTGCAGAGGCGCTCGACGATTTCGAGCACATGCGACGTCAAGAAGATCGTCGCGCCGTGGCCGATCATCCGCTGCAGCATGGCCTTGAGCGTTCCGGATGCGACGGCATCCACGCCTTCGAACGGCTCGTCAAGAAAAAGTACTCGCGGGCCGTGAATGACGGCGGCTGCCATCGCGAGCTTCTTCTGCATGCCGTGCGAATAATCGGTGATGAGCGACTTCGGCCGATCGCTGAGTTGCATGAAGTCGAGAAGCTCGGTGGCGCGCTGAGCTGTAGTCTTGCGATCGAGCCCGTACATGCGCCCAACGAAATTGAGGTATTCGGAGCCGGTGAGCCGTCCAAAGAGCGCCAGGCCTTCGGGGACAACGCCGATTTGCCGCTTTACCGCGACGGGATCCTCTTCGAGATCGATTCCCAAGATTCGAATCCGGCCTTCGGTAGGAGCCAGCAGGCCGGTGAGCATTTTGATTGTGGTGGATTTGCCGGCGCCGTTCGGTCCGAGGAAACCAAAAAACTGGCCGGCGGCGACATTCATCTGAATGTGGTCCACCGCGGTTAGCGGGCCAAAGCGTCGGGTGAGGTTTTCGGCCGAGACGGCAGGAGCGACCATGGACTCCCGACTCTAGCACAACGCGCGAGAACGCCGGAAGAAGGGTGAGCGTTCAACGCTCGCCGGCAGCGGCAGCTACCGCGGCCGAGCGCGGGAAGAACGCGAGCACGGCGGGAATCTCGATGCGGAATGTCGCACCGCCCTCGCTACGGTTGGACGCCGTGATTCTGCCGCCGTGTTCCTGGAGGATGCCGTAGCAAATGCTGAGGCCGAGCCCCGAGCCTTTGCCGACCGACTTCGTGGTATAGAAAGGATCGAAGACGCGCTCAGGTTCGACGAGGCCAGGACCTGTATCCGAGAATTCGATAACGACGTCGCCGCGTTCGCGCATGGTCTTGATCGTGAGAACACCCCCAGCGCTCGGCTCCATCGCGTCCACGGCATTGCTGATGAGCTGGAAAAATACTTGCAGCAATTGATTGGGATCGCCGCGGACGGCGGGGAGAACGCCGCGATGCTGCGTCTCGATTTTGATATTTTTGTCGCGGAGATCAAGTGTGCGCAGTTGAATTGCTCCCGCGACGACGGTGGTGAGATCGAGCAACTGCTTCTCGGCCGGCTTCTGGCGCGCAAAGCTCAGGAGATTATTCACAAGCTCGCGGGTGCGGCGAGCCTGATCGCGAATTTTTTCGGCGATATTGCGTGCGCGTGGACCGGCGGAAGGTTCGTCCGCGAGCAATTCGGAATAGCCGAGGATTGCAGCCAGCGGATTATTGATTTCGTGAGCCGCCCCGGCAGCTAACTGGCCGAGAGAAGCTAATTTCTCGGATTGTACAAATTGACTCTGAAGGCGTCTCAGATTTTCGAGTGAATCCTGCAGGCTCGAGACGAGCCGCAGCCGCTCTTGATCGACCAAGTGCTGCCGAAGAAAGACCATCCCTGTGCCGGCAACAAGCGCACCCAGCGTAAGAACGAGCCTAAATTCGCGCACCGCAGCGGGAGCATTGCTGACGAACTGGTTCCACGCCGCAAGCAGCGGAACGAAAAGCACGCCCGCAATCGCGAGCCACTGCGGCCATTGCGCGCCGCCGTGATGCGTTCGCTGCTGAGGATCCGGCGAGAGCGGGATGCGCTGCGCCATTACGCCCAGCGTGGCGAGCCACAAGAACATCAGCACGTAAGGCAAGTAGTAGATGCTGCCGGAAGAGAACACGCCCTGAAGCGTCGCCGCAGCGATCACCAGGAATCCGATTGTATGAATCGCAGCGATGCCCATGAGCTGGGCGTATATTCGCCGCCAAGCGACGCTCGACCGTAAGTAAACGTACGCGAGACCTGAGAGATAAACGACGTTTTCGCCGGCATAGGCTTGCCAGCGCCGAATCGTGAAAAGCTGCGGATTCGCGGATATCGCAATCCAGGGCAGAGCTACAAAAGCGTAGACGTAAAGCCATGTCGCCGCGAGAAGCAGGAGATCGAGCAGGCCGTAGCGCAACGTCTCGCGCATTCCTCGCGCGTGCGGCTGGATGGCAATTGCGGCCATGAACGGAACGGGATGCAGAAAAAACGCGATGCTGCCGAGATAGGAAAAGCGCGACGGCGCATGGAGAACGAGCTCGCGGTACGTACCCGAAAGCGATCCGATCAGCCACAATCCGCAGCCAGCAGCCATCAAAATCCAGAATGTGTTTGTGCGGCGGTAAGGTGTGTTTGCATTCGCAAGGAGACACGCATTGGCCCCGAGCGGCAGCAGGCACATGAGAATGTTGCCGAGCGTCGCTTGCACTGCGCCATGCGGGAGCAGTAGCGCCATGCTGACAAACCCGCCTACGATCACGAGCCAGGCGGTGAGAAGATACGAATTCCCTGAAGATTTGGCCGCGGGTCCCATTCACGGCAAGCTTACCGCAGTCGCGCAGGGATGCCGGTTTCGATTGTCGGAGAGATGCGCTGAATAATTACGGGCCTACAAGTACTTTCGTCCTAGAACTCGCGCCCGAATCAGACTCTTCGCGGAATTTTCGGGCTGCTAAGCAATCGCGCCCTGCCCCCTAGTGAAATCCGCGAACGTCCTGCCCTGCTCGGCCAAGTATTTGAGCAATGGCGCGGGCTCCCAAATTTCACCGTGCTGTTCTTGAAATTGGCGGATGCGGTCGTAAACTCTTTTTAGCCCGACGGTGTCGGAGTACCACATTGGACCACCGCGATAAGCGGGAAAACCGTAGCCATTGATGTAGATGATGTCGATGTCAACCGCACGCAAAGCGAATCCCTCTTCCATGATGCGGGCGCCTTCGTTGACAAGCGCGTAGACGCAGCGATCAACGATCTCGTCAGCGGAAATTTTTCGCTGCGAGATTTTCTCCTCGGCACTCCACTTGCGCACGAGTTGCTCGACTTCCGGATCCGGCGTCGCGTGGCGCTGCTCGTCATACTTGTACCAGCCCGCGCCAGTTTTTTGGCCGAAGCGTCCCATTTCGCAAAGGCGATCGCCCGCGAACGCCTGGCGAATTCCGGGCTTTTCGAGGTGACGATGTTCCTTTCGGATGCGCCAGCCCACGTCGAGGCCCGCGAGATCACCAACGGCGAGCGGACCCATGGCCATGCCGAAATCATAGAGCGCGTTGTCCACCGCTTCGACTGTCGAACCTTCCTCGACGAGGAAAACGGATTCGCGCACGTAAGGATGAAACATGCGGTTGCCCACGAAGCCGCGGCAATTGCCCACCAGCACGCCGATTTTCCCAAGCTTTTTCGAGAGCTGCATGGCCGTGGCGATCACTTGTTTGCTGGTTTGCTTCCCGCGAACAATTTCGAGCAGGCGCATCACGTTTGCGGGACTGAAGAAATGAGTGCCGATGACGAATTCGGGGCGGGAAGTGGCTGCTGCGATTTCGTCGATGTTCAGCGTGGAGGTGTTGCTGGCAAGAATCGCGTCCGGCTTGCATACGCGATCGAGTTCGGTGAAAACCTGCTTCTTCAATCCCATGCCTTCGAAGACGGCTTCGATGACCATGTCCGCATCCGCGAAACCGTCGTAGGAAATGGCCGGCTGGATCAGCTTCAGTCTTTCGTCAACAAATTGCTGAGTGAAGCGCCCGCGCGCCACAGAACCCGCGTAGTTCTTTCGGATGTTGGCCATTCCGCGGTCGAGCGCGGCTTGGTCGGCTTCTTTGAGAAACACCGGAATTCCGGCGTTCGCAAACACCATCGCAATGCCGCCGCCCATCGTTCCCGCGCCAACAACCGCTGCGCGATTCACGGGAATTGTTGGCGTGTCTTTCGGCACGTCCGGAATTTTCGCGACCTCGCGCTCGCCGAAGAAAACGTGAATGAGCGCTTTCGATTGATCCGAAAGCAGGCAGTCCATGAATAGTTTCCGTTCGAGCTGACAGCCTTCGTCGAACGGCAGCTTCGTGGCGGCTTCGACGGCATCGATGGCGGCTAGCGGAGCCATCATGCCGCGCTGTTTCTTCCGTACCGTTTCGCGCGCCGCAGCAAAAATCGCTGCGTTTTCCTCGGGCGTGCCGAGCTTTTCAGTTCGATCGCGTGTTTTCGGAATCGGCTTGGCGGCAATCTCGCGCGCGAAGGATATAGCGCCCGAGAGGAGATCGCCCTCGATTAAGCGATCAACGATTTCGAAGTTCAACGCTTCCGGTGCCAAGATGGGTTTGCCTTCCACGCACATCGCAAGAGCCTTAGCAACTCCGGCCAGGCGAGGGAGGCGCTGCGTTCCGTGGGCGCCGGGAATAATTCCCAGCTTCACCTCCGGCTGGCCCACCTGCGCGCCCGGCACGGCCACGCGATAGTGGCCGGCCATGGCAAGCTCCAGGCCGCCGCCGAGCGCGTTTCCATGAATCGCCATCACAACAGGTTTTTTGCAATTTTCGATTCGCATCAGTAAATCCGGAAAGCTCATCGTGCCGCTCGCTTCGCCGGATCTCATTTTGTCGAATTCTTTGATGTCGGCGCCGGAGACGAATGTGCGCCCCGCGCCGATGAGCACGGCGGCTTTCACCACGGCGTCGTCGTTTATCTGCTCGATTGCCACCGCGATGCCCTCAGGCACTCCAGGACTGAGCGCATTGACGGGCGGATTGTTGATGGTGATGACGGCGATGCCGCCGAAGTTAGTGAGTTGAACCAGTTCGCTCATAGCTGATCTCTTTGTACTGATGTGGCAAGCTCGCGAAAACGGCACAACGCGTTCGCCAGCTGCATTTGCCTCGGAGTTCGACACTCCGGCTCGAATAATCTCGGGCTTCCGACCACAATCATATTGGCCATCGCTCGCGACGTCGCGACATTCAAGCGGTTCAGACTGTATAGAAACTCCATTCCGCGCGGCGCCTCCTCCGGCGACGACGTGGTCAGTGAATAGATGACCACAGCGGCCTGCTGCCCTTGAAACTTGTCCACGGTTCCGATCCGCATTCCTGGCAGGCGCGCCGACAAATCTGCTACCTGCGCGTTATACGGCGCCACAATCAAGATCTCTTCCCGCTTCAGCGGCCAGCTATTGCCCGCACTGTAAAACCAATTAATCCCGGGCTTGAGCAATCCTTCCACAATTCGGGCCACGACTTCCACTTCCTCGGCGGAGGAATTCCCGTTGCCGTCGTGCTCCACTGGAACAAACCACAAGCCCGCCCCTTTCAGCCAGGGATGGCCCTCCAAAACTCTGCTCCGTGCAATCGGATGAGAAGCCAGCTTGTCCTCGTAAAAAACCTCCGAGGTAAATTTGCAGATTTCGGGGTGTAATCTAAAACTTTCAGGCAGGAGAAATCCCATTTCTTCGGAAATGGTCTTCCGGCCGTTCAACAGGTGCTCAAGCGCCGACTTTTCTGTTCCTTCGGGGTGGCTGCCTTTTACAGGCCGTTCCAGTTGTTGGGGATCGCCGAGCAGAACCAAATTTGTCGCCGCTTGCGATACCGCGAGAACATCGGTGAGCGACATCTGCCCCGCTTCGTCAATAAACAAAACGTCTACGGCTTGAAACGAAAGTTCAGGCGACCATAGAAAGGATGTTCCTCCTATAACAGTGGCTTTGCCAGTGCGCAGCGCGTCTAACGCCTCTTCGTTCTTTTTCGCGACCGCGACACCATCGCTTTCCTCTCCACGATCTTCCCGATGCATACAGCGGACCGCCGGCACCTTCATTTCGCGAGCCGCCTCTACCACGGCATGGAGCAGGATGCGGATTGCTTTGTGGCTCAGCGCCGTCACACCGATCTTTCTGCCGTGCTTCACCAACTCACAGATCATCCGCGCGCCTGTGTACGTCTTCCCTGAGCCCGGCGGTCCTTGGATGGCAAAAATGGAATTCTTTAGTGAGAGCGAAATTCGACTGGCTGTATTTACGGGGGTTTCCGATGCTAACTGAGCGAGCGTTTCGTTCTTCGAGAGACGTGGGGGCCTTCGCATCAGCAAATCTCTGCCCGCGCGATATTCTCCGATGGAATCTATTCCATTCTTTGCGACCCAGTTTCCAAGGCGATATAGGGACTCCGCCTGTTCCTTGGTCCTATATGGCCATTCCCATACGTACACAGCAGCAGGATGACTGTCGGCCGTCTTTCCCGTTTTCTTAATATCAATTATGCGTTTCACCGGATCAATCGCGACGATGCTTCCGAACTTCTCGCCCTTGCAGTAAAGTTCGCTCTTTTCACGCGCGTCGGTTTCCTGCTTCTCGAAAGCATAGCGATCCACAGGAATTTTTCTTTCGACTAGCACTCGCTTCATGAACTTCAGACCCGACAACCCCGCTCTCTCATCAAGCAGCTCCGTGTCGTCAAGTTCCTTCAAACGAAAACCCTCCCAATGCGCGGCCTTGTTCTCTCGTCTATACCAATCCAGTAGGCTCGCCAACAGCCACCGCGATTTCTGCTCTGCTGTGCGCTCTGCAATATTTGCGGGGATGTCTGCCGTAAGCTGTGCTGCAAGCGCTTCGATGCGCTGCTGCCACTCAGTCAGGTCTTCTTGAAGAGGACGCTCCGTCTTCGCCAGCCGCGCTACGGTGGCACCGGATGTCAGGAGTTCTTGACGTCTCGTCTCAAGCCAATCCCGCAACTTCGCCGTAGAAAAGCAATCTTCGCTGTTATAGCCTTCTATCGCATCGCGAACATCTCCGGGCAACTTCTCATCTCCCCAACCTAATTCCAGTTGGTGCTGCACAAAACGCATCGCCAAGCCCGCTAAATCGAGCGGCGTCGTCCGCTCAAAACCATATAACCCTTCAATTTTCTTTAGCGAATATTCTTCGACGCTCGCCCTCGCGCTTTGCTTCAAGATCTGATGCAAGTCTACAAATGTTCCCTCCCAAAGCATGTCGTCGATCTCGTCTTGGCGCGTCGCATAAATTCCCATCAAGCGCTTGAGTACACTGGGCTCATAAGCACCGAAGTGATACACGTGGGTCTGAAGATTTGCCTTCCTGCGTCGCACGATTTCGTCCACTACCCACTCGAAGCCGTTCTTCTCTTCCTCGCGGTCCAATGCCCACTTCTTCTTGTAACGCAGTTCGCCATTCGCATTCTGAAATGCGAAGCCGAACAAATATTGCAATCCCGATTCGCCTACGAATGGATCGCCTTCGAGATCCAAAAACATATCGTCCGCTGAAGGCTCCGGCAGGCGGCAGAGTCCCATTCCTTCCGCGACTGGCAGGAGCAATTCGTACTTCAGCTTCTTGTCCGCGCGACCCTCCACTTGCACGCGCGCCTGTTCCCGCACGCGTTCGATGCCCTCTCGCGAACCGCGCTTCGGCCGTTCTTTCAGCGGTATCGGGAGCACCGAAAGACTTGCCATCGTAACGGTGTTCCACTCTTCGAGCTGATTTCTTTGTTGCTTTCGAATTCCGGCCACGAGCGAGAGATGATCATCGCCGCGCCGCCGCGTCTCACATTCAAGAAACCACTGACACACATCGCAATGCGGAACTGGCTCGGGATAAGTTGCACCCGCTGCGCCTTCCGACACTACGCTCGACAACTGTTTCCGGACGTGCCGGTAGTACGCCGCATATTCGGCAACACGATAGCTTTCACCGAGAAAGTCCTTTCTGGGCGGAATCACCCACATGAGCTCCGGCTGGCTGCCCTGAATTGTTTTCAGCAAGTCCGAATACAGTGACAATTGGAGGATCGTCGTTGCCTTTGTTTCCTTCGCCAGCTTCGTATCTTGGACCTCATACGACCACGCCCATAGCCCGCTCGGCTTCGCCACGCGCAATAGAACATCCGGCCGCCCGAACCATTGCTCATCGCCTAACGCCCCTTGAGCAATCACATCGGCGCCTTCGGCCATGAGCCGGAATGTCTCCGCCAGCAATATCTTTTCATCCTGATTACCGAAGTGTGAGAGGTTCGTGACGGACAGCTCCTTCTTTTCTTCGAGGAATGTCAGGTAGCGCTTTTCGTGGCGCAAACCGAGTTCGCGAATCACCTGCAAATCAGGCGCTGCCCACTGCGGCTTGGGCGCTTCTCCCTTAGCAACCCGCAGCTCAAGCGTTGTCAAGTGGCGACATGCGAGGTGATTGCTCAAATCCGTCGCCGACAGTCGAAGCCGCTGAGACGCCACGAGATCCTGGGCGTCCACTGCAGACGAATTGGGCGGCCGTGAAATGAGTTTCATCTTAATCCTTCGGTTATTCCGAAGACTAATATCCTGCGGCGTAATGGGCAATGTGGATTCAGCGATTCCAAGTAATCGACCCGAAAAATCGAGGTTTCCGCCTTCATGATCGAAAAATCGCTTCGCGATGTCATGGGCGAGCGGCGCGGGCGTACAATGATGCCGCTTTTTAGATCAGGAAGGAAATTCTGGTTCATGTCGAAAATAGCTCAATGTTTCATTGCAGGCGTTCTTGCCTTGGTGTGCGCGGCCATACCGGAAAATATGGCGCAGTCGCCCAGTCATTCGGACGGATCGGGCGGCGATTGGCCCTTCTACGGTCACGACGCCGGCGGCATGCGGTATTCGCCGCTGACGCAGATCAATCGCGACAACGTCGCGACACTAAAAGTCGCGTGGACATTTCACGTCGGCGATATTTCCGACGGCACCGGCGGCAAGAAGCGCAGCGGCCTCGAAACCACGCCGATCCTGGTGGACGGCACACTCTACCTCACCTCCGCGTTCAATCGCGTCTTTGCGCTCGACCCGGAAACGGGAAAGCAGCGTTGGGTCTACGATCCGATGATCGAAATCGCCGGCGAATACGGCGACGGCCTGATCAATCGCGGCGTTGCAACGTGGCTTGATCCAGCGCGAGCGAAAACAAAACCCTGCCGCCGCCGAATTTTCGAGGCCACTCTCGATGCGCGGCTCATTGCCCTCGACGGCGCCACTGGCGAGCCCTGCATGGACTTCGGCAATCGCGGGCAAATCAGTCTCCGCGACGTCCCCCGTTACATTCCGGGGGAATATCACATGACTTCGCCTCCTGCAGTGATCGACGACGTCGTTGTGGTCGGCTCGTCCATCGACGATAACGCGCGCGTCGATATGCCAAGCGGCGTGGTTCGCGCCTTTGACGCTCGCTCCGGCGCACTCCGCTGGAAATGGGACCCGCTTCCGCCGAATGACCCGACAAGTAATGCGCCGAATAGCGCCGCAAATAATTCCGCATCCTCCACGCCAGGCGGAGCAAAAAAATGGCGCACCGGCGCCGGCAACGCATGGTCCGTAATGGCGACGGATCCGGAGCGCGACCTCGTGTTCATTCCCACAGGCAGCGCGAGCCCTGACTATTACGGCGGCCTGCGTCCCGGCGACAACAAATGGGCAAACTCCGTGGTGGCGTTGCGTGGCAAGACCGGAGAATTCGTCTGGGGATTCCAGTTGGTGCATCACGACCTCTGGGATTACGACTCGGCCGCACCGCCGCTGCTGGCGACCGTGCAGCACGATGGCAAAGCCGTCCCCGTCGTGATTCAGGGCAATAAGTCAGGTTTCCTCTACGTTTTGAATCGCGACACCGGCGCTCCCGTGTTCCCCGTGGAAGAGCGCCCGGTCCCGCAGACGGATGTGCCGGGAGAAGTCACATCCCCGACGCAGCCCTTTCCTTCGGCGCCTCCAGCTGTCTCGCCGCAAAAACTTTCCGCGGACGACGCATGGGGCATCACTCCAGAGGATCGCGAAGTGTGCCGCGCTCGTCTCAAGAGCCTCCGAAATGACGGCCTGTTCACTCCTCCAAGTTTGAAGGGCACGCTCTCCATCCCCGGAAATGTCGGCGGCATGAATTGGAGCGGCTATGCATACGACCCGCAAAACAGTTTGCTCGTGGTCAACACCAACAATGTGCCGGCAAGGATGGGCGTAATTCCCTCGGACAAATACTGGGACACGGTCGATGCGAACACGCAAGACGCGGAGTACACGCAGCAAGCCGGTGGACCGTACGGCTTGTTTCGCACTTTGATGTTTGCCACGGCGCACCGTCTGCCTTGCGCGCCGCCGCCCTGGGGAACTTTGACGGCCGTCGATATGGCGGCAGGCACGATTCGCTGGCAGATTCCGCTCGGTTCTCTCGCGCCCAGTATACCAATCGTCCCCGTGGGCGCGCCCAGCCTCGGCGGTCCGATTGTCACAGCCGGCGGATTGATATTCATCGCTGGAACGATGATTGATCCTTCATTTCGCGCGTTTGACGTGGAGACCGGCAACGAAATATGGAAGTTTCAACTTCCCGCCAGCGGCGGCGCGACTCCGATGACCTACCAGTCGCGGAAAAGCGGCAAGCAATATGTCGTGATTGCAGCGGGAGGCCATCGCAGTGTTACGGAAGAGCGGCAGAATGACTCGATCATCGCGTTCACTCTGCCCTAAGCTCGCCGCAATTCACTTTCTGAATTCATTTTCTAGACTCTGAGTCGCGGCCTTCTTGCGGCTCAGCACTAGCTCAACAACATCGAACTTTAACGGAATGCCGAGCATGGCAAACGCGTCGCGCAGGTATTCCGGCGTATTTTCCCTGAGATCCTTTATAAACTTTTCCGCTTGTTCGCGCGTGTCAAACAATCGCGATTCAGTCGTGGCAGGGTCTGTGATTAGACAGTCGTGACGTTCGCCTTCTTGTTTGAGACCTTTAACCGCCACTCCGAATTTGGATTTTTCCATTTCAATCTCCCACGTGGACCATGATCTCACCAATCGGCATGACGCACGGCAGCCGGGATAGAAAACGAAACATCCAGCTGAACATCAAGGCAGGCGCGGAGGCTATCGAGCAGTGCTGCGCGAATGCCGGCCGCTATATGATGGTACACCAAGGGTTGGTCAGGCTTTCGATGTTCGAGGCCGGGCGGCTTCTCGTGCCGTCTTCATTACGGTTTTCTTCATGCGGTTTGCCCCCGCCCAGTACAAGCTGATCTCATGTCCATCAGGGTCATTCAAGTAAGCGTGCCGCCAGCCCCAGGGCATCATGCAGGGCATTTTCGTGATGTAGAAACCCTTTTGCTGAAGCTTTCGGCAGAAATCGTCGAGATCGGGGACTTCAAAGTATAGGCGCACGCCATCGCTCGAAACGGAAGCATCTGAACCCGCCTGATGCAGAGCGATCGTCCCATCGCCACCGGGAGCGCGCAGGCGCGCATACACCGCCGTGGCCTCATGGCGGAAGTCTTCAATGAGCTTGAATCCAAGCAAATCGCGGTAGAAGCGGGTTCCGCGCTCGACATCCTTAACGTAGATCATGGCGTGGTTGAAAGTAAGTTTCCCGTCGGCATCGGGTGCGCCGGAAGACTTGCCCCTTGGCGGCTTGGCTTGGCGGGAAGCGGCCCGCTTCGCAGAGCGCGAATGTCCGCTCTTTTTTACAGAGGATTTTCGTGATGCCGGTTTCTTCATTGGATCGTTACTTCAGACCGCGCAGTCAAACGGCGCAAGTATTGACGGAGCGGCTGCAACTGTCAATAACCGCCGAGGAAAGAACCGAAAATGATGGCAGCTTTCTTCGGTAACAGTCCTCCAAGTTCGGCGAAATACAACCATAGCTCGGCCCAGCCGTTGAGTCAGTTAGCAGAAGCTGTTGGTCTCATCCAGAGTAATCCAGAGTATGACTGTGTGCCTACATGCCATGCTGGTGGCGCTTTTGAGAAGAAACCCGGGACGTGGGCTATAACCGTCAGTGCCGCGAGCCCAAAGCCACTAGACATTCGATATTTTTTCGCTTGACATGAAATGGCACTCTAGCGCTAAATCCTGAGTATCGGGGTGGTATCGAAAAAATCGATGTATCGAATTAATGGCGCAGTTTAAGCGCGACGGTTCGAGAGGGCCGTGGCCTTTTTTTGTGCGCAGCTGTTGTGATGTACAGCACGCACTGACTTCTTGAGCAAAATCTGGAAATCGGGTCCTGGGGTATTGGGCCTAACACGTTATCTTTTGGGGGAGAAGACTGATGATTAAGACGTCTGTCCGGTTCGTACTCGCGCTTACTGTTGGGCTTTGTTTGTGTATTAGCGCCATGATTTTGGGCTCGCCGGTCAGGGCGCAGTCCACCTTCGGTTCGATTTCGGGTGTTGTGACGGACGCTACGGGCGCCGCGGTGCCCGACGCGCAGGTCACGCTGACCAGCGTAGCCACCGGTGCGAAGCAGACCGTCACGACAGGACCAGACGGTCTCTATTCCTTCGTGAACCTGCACCCGGGTCAATATACGATTGAGGCCGAGAAGACCAGCTTTAAGCACTTCAGACGCGGGGCCATTGACGTTGATGTGGAACAGAGTGTCCGCATCGACGTCGGCATGCAGGTCGGCGCGGTCAGCCAGATCGTAGAGGTAACGGGCGAGACGCCCCTGCTTCAGCCCACGCAGACTTCGCTTGGCCAAGTCATTGACGAGCAGCAAGTGGATCAGACGCCGCTTAATGGGCGCAACGTCTTCAATCTGATTAGCCTGGCACCGTCGGTAATCGCGCAAGGTGGTTCTGGCGGCACGCCTGTGGGCCAAAATCCATTCAGCTGGGGCAACTATCAAGTAGGCGGCTCATTTGCGAACGAGAGCGCCGAGTACCTTGATGGACAACCCCTAAATATCGGTTACATCAATTTGCCAATTCTAATTCCCGACCAGGATTCGATTTCCGAATTCAAAGTGCAGTACAACAACCTGGGCCCCGAGTGGGGCAAGTTCTCCGGTGGCGTCGTCAACCTCAGCACGAAGGGCGGCTCGAACGACTACCACGGAGAAGCCTACGAGTACCTCCGAAATAAGGATTTGAATTCGAGAGGTTATTTCGCGCCCGTTAATCCTCCCTACGTTCAGAATCAGTTTGGGGGAACTTTCGGCGGGCCGGTAATCAAGAACAAAACGTTCTTCTTCTTCGCCTATGACGCCTACCGCCAACGGACCGCGTCGACGACCACGACGACCGTCCCGACCGCGGACGAACGCACCGGTGTGTTTCCATCGGATATTCCTATCTTCGATCCGTTGAGCGTCAGCGCCACTTGCGTAATGGCTCCCACTTCCGGGGCCTGCGGCCGTACACAATTCCCCAGCAACACAATTCCCATGGGCGAGATTAATCCAGCGGCAGCGATAGAGTTAAAGTTCATTCCGCCTCCGACAAACTCGGCGGAAATCAACAATTTCACCGTTAACTCCAGCACGGGCGGCAACATCAATCAATATGTGGGTCGCGTCGATCAGAATCTGACGCCCAACCAACACATTTTTGCTCGCTATAACTTTTTCAGCCTACTGGATTTGCCAACGGATCCATTCGGTACCGGCCTCTGCGCCGATCGTTGCTCGGAGACTTACCAGAGCAACACCTCGGCCCTGGATTACACCAATACGATTCGGCCCAACGTCATTCTGGACTTGAATTTTAGCGCGTCGCGATTCCACTATCTGCGGTCGCCGAAGAACTCAGGTTTTGACCTGACGCTGTATGGCTGGCCGGCGGCTTATAACAACGAAGTTCCAACGGCAGCCCGCTCGCCGTTCACTCCCTGTTTCAACGGCTTGGACCCCACGGTTACTTGTTCTCAGGGCCAGAGCTTCATCACCGACCACAACACGCAGTTCAATTTCTCTCCGAACCTGACGTGGATTAAGGGACGTCACACGTGGAAGTTCGGCGGACAGCTCGAAGAAGGCTACGACAACTACGCGCAAACAAACATCGCCAGCGGCGCATTCTCATTCAACGGCGGCTGGACACAGGACAACGCTGTAAGCCCAACGGCGGGCACAGGCTCACCGTTTGCCGATTTTCTGTTGGGATACGGACAAAACCAAACGAGCGTTTACAACCACAACTTCGGTGAGGCGCAAATTCCGGCCCTCGTTGCTGGCAAACAGACGTATCGAGGATTCTACTTCGGCGACACATGGAGAATTTCACAGCACCTGACTATCAACTACGGTCTCCGCTACGAACTCCCTGGAACGTGGTCGGAGCGCCACAACTGGATGACCTACTGGGATCCGAGCGCGGTCAACCAAACGGTGGGCGGATGCCCCAACGGAAACGGCAATTGCCCGGGGGATGTTTACCTCGTTGGCAACGGAGTTAATCCGACCCGGAACAACCTCCCGCTGCGGAAGACCGATTTTTCGCCCCGGTTGGGGATCGCTTATAGCCCCGATCAAAAGACTGTCGTTCGTGCCGGATACGGTGTCTTTTATGTGCCGAACTACGTTTCGTTTGGCCTGAACCCGAACAACGATTCCATCAATGACGCCACAACACTTTGGGTGGCCACCGCGAATGGCGGAATTACGCCGTTTAGCACGCTGACCGCAACAGGCTGCATGTACGCCCCTGGCACGCTTACCTGCCCGACGAACGGTCCATTCGGACCCAACCTCACCACCCCACTCGGACGGGGTAACGCCTCCGCGTTCGACGCCGGTACGAATATCACCGAGGCGCCCTACACAAATCAAAAGACTGCTTACGTTCAGCAGTGGAATCTCGACGTTCAACGCGAACTGCCGATGGGAATTTTCTTGGATGTTGCCTACGCAGGGTCGAAGGGCACCCATTTGGAGCAGTACGACACGAACGTTGACCAAATTCCGGACTCTGCGTTGTCTCAACAGAACGCCCTGATCGCACCAATTAACAACCCATTCAGCGGTATCACAACTGTAAGCCCTTTGAATCCAACGACCAATCCAACAATCAATGCGGGACAACTGCTCCGCCCCTATCCCGAGTATGCCGGTGTGAGCCTTGCAGGATACGGCTGCTGCGAGAGTATCTACCATTCGGCGCAAGTCACGTTGACCAAGCGCTTCCACGAAGGTGGTACGATCCTTGCGGCGTATACCAACGCTAAACTCATCAGCAACACGGATACACTGACGAGTTGGCTGGAGACGGGCGTCGGCGCGGTGCAGGACTGGGACAATCTGAGAGGCGAGCGCTCGCTCTCGTCTCAGGATGTTTCCCAGCGCCTCGTTGTAAGTTACGTTTACGATCTGCCCTTTGGCCACGGAAAGAGGTATCTTGGGGACAGCTCAGGCGTGATGGGGAAGGTAGTTTCAGGCTGGGGCGTCAACGGCGTCACCACGTTCCAGAAGGGCTTCCCACTGCCGCTTACGTACGGTGGCTCGACCCCGCTATCATCCGCGGGGTTTGGTATCGGTACGTTGCGACCGAACGTGACACCGGGATGCGATAAGGGTACTTCGCATGTTGCAGTACCAGGCGGCATCGCTTGGTTCAACGCGTCTTGCTTCTCAGCTCCTGCGGACTGGGGATTTGGTGACGAACCACGCGTTGATCCAACTCTCCGCGGTGAAGGCATCAACAACTGGGATATGGCGGTCTTCAAGGACACGAACTTCGGTCCGGACAACAGGTATGGCGTGGAGTTCCGGACGGAGTTCTTCAACACATTTAATCGCGTCCAATTTGGCCCTCCCAACACCAGTTGCTGTTCGGCTCCGTTTGGAATCACAAGCAGCCAATTGAACAACCCGCGGTTGATTCAGTTTGGTCTGAAGTTCCTGTTCTAACGTTTGATAGAAAAGGGTGGATGCCTGTTACGGCATCCACCCTTTTTTCATTTCAGGAGCTCTCAGGGAGACGCCCGCAGCGAACCGGTAGCGCATCGCCGCCCCCTTAGTTCTCCGCCGTCGGGTGACTTCTGATAATCTTGCCATCGCCCTACCGAAGCCCGCAGAGCTGAATGAGCCGCCGGATTACACGACGAAATTTCATCGAGACGCTTGCCGCGATGGGTCTGGTGCTTCCCGAATTTGATGTGAAACATCCGCGCGGTCTGGATTTCAAGCACGTCAATTCACCCACGCCGCAGAAGTACCTCATCGAGACAATGGGTGGCGGAGTCGCGCTTTTTGACTACAACAATGACGGCTTGCTCGACATTTTCCTCGTCAATAGCGGCCAACTCGCGAATCCGATGCGCACGCCTGAAACGTTCGATCGCAACGAACCGCGCAATTGGAACCGTCTTTATCGTCAGAATGCGGACGGGAATTTTACCGACGTCACGAAGGATGCAGGTCTCGCGAATGCCGGAGATAGTAATTATGGGATGGGCGTGGCAGTCGGTGACTATGACAACGACGGTTTTCCCGATCTGTACGTGACGAACTACGGGAAAAATATCCTCTATCACAACAATGGCGACGGCACATTCACGGACGTCACCGCAAGGGCGGGCGTCGCAGCGGGAGGGTGGAGCTGCTCGGCGGGGTTCTTCGATTACGACAACGATGGCCATCTCGATCTTTTCGTCACGCGGTATATGGAATGGGATACGCAGCACAGCAAGATCTGCGGCAACGAATGGCACACTTACTGCCCGCCCGCAACATTCCCGGCAACCACCAGCATTCTCTATCGCAATCGCGGCGATGGCACATTCGAAGACGTCAGCCAGCATTCCGGCATAGCCTCAAGCAAGGGGCGCGCGCTCGGGGTGTCTTTCGCTGACTACGATGACGATGGACTCACCGATATTTTCGTCTCCAACGACGGGATGCGGCAGTTTCTCTTCCACAATAATGGCAATGGGACATTTACTGAGCGCGGGCTGGAGGCAGGCGCCGCGCTAACGGCCGACGGCAAGCCTCTATCCGGTATGGGAACTGTCTTTCAGGACTACGATAACGACGGACGGCCCGACATTCTCGTCACGGTGCTGCCGCGCGAGGTTTACGCGCTTTTTCACAACGAGGGCGACGGATCATTTAGTTACCGAAGCCTGGAAGCCGGCCTGGGAACGCTGACGGCTGCGAGTTCGGGTTGGGGGGTAGGTCTCGAGGATTTCGACAACGACGGGTGGAAAGATCTGTTCGTCGCGCAGAGCCATGTGCTGGACAACGTGGAGCAAATTGATGCCATGCTTCACTACAAAGAAACGCCGCTGTTCGCGCTGAACCACCAAGGGCGCTTTGAACGTGCGGATTCAGGAGTAGCGACGCCACTCGCCGGACGCGGCGCTGCATTCGGCGATTTGAATAACGACGGCTGGATGGACGCGGTCGTCACTTCACTCGGAGGCGAGCCGCTGGTGCTGATGAATCACGGGGGCACCGAGAACTGGCTGACGATTTCATTGCGTGGGACACACAGCAATCGCGACGGCCTGGGCGCTCGCGTGAAGGTGAACGGCCAGGTGCGATTCGCGACAACCGCCGGAAGCTACATTTCCGCGAGCGACAAACGGCTGCATTTTGGTCTCGGCGACGCCAAATTGTCGACCGTCGAAATTCGCTGGCCCTCCGGCGTGAATCAGGTACTCGAAAACGTGAAAGCAAATCAATTTCTCGAAGTTCGCGAGCCGGAAAAGCGATGATGGGCGCAGTGATGCTTGGATGGATTGCGTTGCAGGCTTCGACGTCGCCGGCCCTCCAGCATTTGCGCACCGGCCTGGATGCCGAGAAAAGCGGCCAACCCGACGCTGCGATCGTCGAATTTCAAAAAGCAGGCGAACTCGATCCCAAACTCGCCGCCGCGTTCGTCGATTTGGGCGCCGTGTTGATCGAGAAGCGCGATTACGCGGCAGCGATTCCGCCGCTCAAACATGCGCTTGAACTCGACCCGAATCTCGAAGCCACCCATCGCCTGATCGGTTACGCGCTCCTCGCGCAGGGATACGCGACAGAAGCGATTCCGCACCTCGAGAAAGCACATGAAGACGACGTGCTCGGAATCGCCCTATATGAAGCTGGGAGATTGCAGGAAGCTTCAAACGTTCTTCAGAAGGCCGTGGCAAGAAATCCGAACGATCCCGAATTGCTGTATTACTATGGCCGAGTTTCTGGCCTGCTCTCCAAGCAGGTTTTCGACGAACTGGAAGCTCGCTTCCCGGATTCAGCGCGCGCTCACGAAATGATGGCGCAGGATTACGCGGCGTTGCGCGACGTTCCCGCTGCGGAGCACGAATTTCTTGAAGGGTTGCGGCTGCGCCCGCAAACAGCGGGGCTGCATCTGGAACTCGGCGAACTCTATGCCCGTGCGCAGGATTGGAACAAAGCCGAAGAACAATTCCGTCTCGAAACCGAACTGCAACCGGGCAGCGCAGAAGCCTATTACCGGTTAGGTGAAGCGCTTCTGCAACTTGGGAAATTCGGCGAAGCGCGTGTGGCGCTCGTCCATTCCGACCAGTTGAAACAGGACATGCCTGAAACGTTGTACATGTTAGGCAAGGCAGCGGCGTCGGACGGGGACAGTGCGTTGGCGCAGAAATGTTGGACGCATGTGTTGAAACTCGAAAACGATACCCCGCTGGCCGCTCAGGCGCATTTTGGCCTGGCGGCGATTTATCGCAAGCAGGGTAAAACCGCGGACGCGGACCGCGAGATGGAACAATTCCGCAAATTACAGCGCAATGCGGGCCAGGAAGATCAATCGCCGAAATGAGAATTCTCGAAAGGAGTACTTCATGTCAACGCCGGGAGTAAATGCGTCTCGTCTGCTGCGAGGACGTTCGCCGCGAGGAGTTGTCGCGGCGTTCGCCATACTGTTTCTCGCGGTTGGCAGCGCAGTCGTTCTGTTCGCAAATCAGGCGCCGACGGGCCCGGACCAGCGCGTCGAAGCGATTCTCGGCCGCATGACGCTCGAAGAGAAAATCGACATGATAGGCGGCGTCGACGATCTCAATATCCGCGCCTTCCCGGATGTCGGCATACCCCGGCTGAAAATGGCGGACGGCCCCCTGGGAGTCCGCCACTACGGACCCGCAACCGCCATGGCCGGCGGAATTTCAATGGCCGCTTCGTGGGACCCGTCGCTCGCGGAAAAAATAGGCAAGGAAATAGCGAGAGATGCCCGCGCGAAAGGCGTGAACTTCATGCTCGGGCCCGGTGTGAATATTTATCGCGCGCCGATGAATGGCCGCAACTTCGAATACATGGGCGAAGATCCCTATTTGGCCGGACGAATCGCGGTCGGCTATATCCGAGGAATGCAGGGGCAAGGCGTTAGCGCCACAGTCAAACATTTCATCGGAAATAATTCCGAATTCGATCGCCACAACACCGATTCGATCATTGATGAGCGCACCATGCGCGAAATCTATCTCCCCGCCTTTGAAGCCGCGGTGAAACAAGCCCATGTGGGTGCAGTGATGGATTCTTACAACCTGACAAACGGCAGCCACATGACCCAGAACGCGTATTTAAATATCGACATACTCAAGAAAGAATGGGGCTTCAACGGTATCTTGATGTCCGATTGGACTTCGACGTACGACGCTGTCGCGGCGGCCAACGGCGGACTCGATCTTGAGATGCCCTCCGGCCTGCACATGAATCGCGAGCAGCTACTTCCAGCCATTCATCAGGGTCTCGTTTCCGTCGCCACGATTGACGACAAAGTTCGCCGCATCCTTCGGACCGCCATCCAATTCGGATGGCTCGACCGCGACCAGACCGATTTGTCGATTCCGCGCTACAACCGCGAAGTCGACCGCGTCGCGCTGGAAGCCGCGCAAGAAGGCGCGGTTCTGCTGAAGAACGATGGCAATTTGCTGCCGCTCAGCAAAGACCGCATCAAGTCGGTGCTCGTCGTCGGTCCTGATGCTTATCCTGCGGTGCCGGTAGGCGGCGGCAGCGCTCAAGTCGTCCCGTTCGAGGCAGTCAGCTTCCTGCAAGGCGTTAGCGACTATCTCGCAAACAGCGCGCAGGTTTTCTACAGCCCCGGCTTGCCGACCGCGAACGAGATCGCTGGTGCGACATCGTTCTCGACCGCTCCGTCGGCGGGAACGCCGGGACTTATCGCCGAGCATTTCGCCAACGAAGATTTGCAGGGTACGCCCTTCCTCACGCGTACCGAGCCCCACGTTGATTTCGGCCCGCCGGCCAGGACACACATCCCGGATCAAGCGCTCTCATCGCGGTGGGCCGGCTACTATTCCCCTACGGCACCAGGGAAATACGATGTAATTGTGTCAACCACTGGAGAGGATGGTGGCCATTACCGCCTGTATGTTGACGACAAACTCATCTTCGACGATTGGACAGACTCGCGAGAGATATTGGGCTCCGCGACGCTATCGTTCGATGCGAGTCCCCACAAAGTCGTTCTCGAGCGGCATGGCCATTCGATATGGCGCGGCGGTTATTTCCGCATGGGGATCGTTGCCGAGGGCTCTTATGTCCTTCCAAACGCGAAGAAGTTGGCGGCCAGCGCAGACGTTGTTGTGGTCGCGGCGGGTTTCGATCCAGCGTCCGAAAGCGAAGGCGGCGATCGCACGTTCCGTCTGCCACCGGGACAGGATGAGTTGATTCGTGAAATGGCGGCCGCTAACAAGAACACCATCGTCCTGCTCACGTCCGGCGGCCTCGTAGATATGAACGAATGGATTGATCGGATTCCTGCGCTATTGGAGCAGTGGTACCCCGGACAGGAAGGCGGCAAAGCTGCGGCCGAAATTCTATTCGGCGAAGTGAATCCGTCCGGCCGACTGCCGGCAACGTTTGAGCGCCGCTGGGAAGATAATCCGGTTCACGATAATTACTATCCAGCCGCGGGAACCAATCGCGTCGTCTACAAAGAAGGCGTTTTCGTCGGCTACCGCGGTTACGAGCACAATGGCACCAAGCCGCTTTATCCCTTCGGTTATGGGCTTTCGTACACCACGTTCCGGTACGGCAATTTGATCATCAAGCCGGCGGATCGCCAAATGCGCGGCGACTTGCTCTCAGCCCCGCTATTCCAAGTTTCGTTCGACGTAACCAATACAGGCACGCGCGCAGGCGCCGACGTGGGTCAGGTTTACGTTGGGGATACGCACTCGAAGGTGCCGCGTCCAGCAAAGGAATTGAAAGGATTCGCGCGGGTCGATCTGAAACCGGGCGAAACAAAAACTACAACCGTCACGCTCGACGCCCGCGCCTTTTCTTATTACGACGCAGACGCGAAACAATGGCGTGCCGATGCCGGGGAATTTCAGATTCTCGTGGGACGCTCGAGCCAGGAGATCGCCCTGCGCGGAAGCCTCACGCTGTCGGCGGCGGATTCGGCTCTGGCGAACAAATAGCTGAGGTCGCGTGTGCTGCGAACGCGTTGAATTTCAGTGCATTGTTGGCGCCGCCGGAAACGCGTCCGTGAGAGTCACGACCTGCATCGCGCCCTTCAGTTGATCGCTCGAGAACTGCGCTGAAGTCTTGAGTGTTATCTTGAGCGGCTCTCCCGGCAGCAGATCGAAATAGTTGTCCGAAGCCTGAACGTCCAAATCGCCGAACGATAGATACACGCTGCGCGCCAACGCGGGCGAACGCAGCGTGACGGTGTATCCTCCATTCAAGCTCTCGAGCGAAGCATCGACATGCACGGATTCCGGCAGATCGAGATTGTGCATAGTGTCGAAGAAAATCAGATTCCGCGATACATTTTGTCCGCCAACCGCCAGATCGAACACCAGAAATGTTTTCTTGGGATCGGCGCTTGCCAGCAACTCTTTTTCATCCAGCGTGAAATATACCGCGCTTGACTGTGCTGCTACCTGTACGTCCTGAGTTTTATCCACTAGCGACTTCCCGGAAAAATCGAGCAGCCGTGTTCTGATCTGTCCGCTCACAGGCTGCAGCTTGTCTGACACGACGTAAACATCCACCTTTCCATCGTGCGTGTACGGCGAAACCAGCATGTCATCGTAGAACCGGCGCGCGTAGTATTGCAGCGCCTTCCAGCGCCCGTAGTAATCAATGCTGGCCCACGAAGCTACGGGCCAGCAATCATTCAACTGCCAGTAGAGCGACCCCATCGTATTCGGCATCTGCCTCCGCAAGTGCTCCGCTCCTACTTTGATGGCCTCGGCCTGCAGCACTTGGCTCAGATACACGAAGGACGGAAAATCCTTCGGCTCCGGATACCAGCGCAGCATATAGCTCAAAATCCGCTCGTTGCCGCCGTGGTTTTTCTGATGGTCTTGCATGGTAGCCGAGCGAATGTCCATATCCTCAGGCTTGGCAAACGAACGAATCGTGCGCATTTCCGGAAATGATTGGAATCCATACTCGGACATGAAGCGCGGGAATTGATGGGTGTATTCCTCGATTGGCGCGAGTGCGTGCCAGACCTGCCAATAGTGCATGTCACCGTTTGTTTGGCTGTCCGGCGGATCCTCGAAATTCGCGCTCGGAGAACTCGGCCAGTACGGCACCGGATAGCCGTAGCGATTCACGACGCCGGGGAGAATTCCGTGGAAAAGGTTGACGTAGTTCTGCCACACTTCGTCGCGGACAGTCGGTGAAACGGATTCTTTGAAATTTTTCCGGTCGTCCCAGTGCACCCAACCCGTCTCAGTTTCGTTATTGCCGCACCAGAGGACAATGCTCGGGTGATCGCGCAGCCGTTCAACTTGGTCAATGGCCTCCTGCTTCACATTGTCTTGAAACGCGGCGCCGCCCGGACCCATGTCGCCGCCGAACATGAATTCCTGCCACACCATAATCCCCAACTCGTCGCAAATATCGTAAAAATTATCCGTCTCGTAGATGCCGCCGCCCCACTCGCGCACCATGTTCATGTGCGCATCGCGCGCCGACTGCAGAATTTGGCGGTGAATTTCCGGCGTGGCACGGTTCGGAAAACTGTCGAACGGAATCACGTCCGCGCCTTTGGCGAAGATAGGAATGCCGTTCACGACGAACGCGAAGCTCTTCCCCGTTTTCGTAATTTCGCGGCGAAGCTCGATGGATCGAAGTCCCGTGTTTAACGACGCCTGGGCTGTGATGTCGCGTCCGGTACGAACGGTGTATGAGAAGCGATAGCGATCCTGCGCTCCGTATCCAGCCGGGTACCACAGCTTGGGATTCGCGATATGAACCGGCACGCTGACGTGATTGACGCCGGGATCCAGTTGCACAGCCTGCCGGATGGGCGCGACCGGCGCGCCCGAAAGTTCGGCATAAGTAATCTCGACTGTCGCCGCCGTGCTTCGGCTCGCCTGAATTTCGAGTTCGGCGCTAAGGGCGGCGGCATCCTTATCCACTCGCTGCTGCTGAACATGAAAATTTCCGACGCGCAACGCGTCCCATGTTTCTATGCGGATCGGCTGCCAGATTCCTTCGGTCACGTAACGCGGGCCCCAGTCCCAGCCGAATTGATAGTCAGCCTTCCGGGTGTAAGGCGCGGTGGCGACGTTTTCTTCGTTTCCGGTGTTGTGCGATGTAACGGACGGCAACTGATATGGGAGGGCTTTCACCTTCGGGATCATTAATTCGACGGGCGAATGAAACACCACGCGCAGCGTATTCGGCCCAGCTTTCAGCAAGCCTTTCGCCGGCACTCGCCAGCGCCGGAACATATTGTCACTCTGAAGGACAGCCTGATCGTTCACATATACGTCGGCGAATGTGTCGAGCCCCTCAAAAACCAAATCGACGTGCTCGTGCGAAATCATCGCCGCATCGGCATCAAAAGTCGTCCGATATTCCCAATCCGTGAGGCCAATCCACTGCAGGCGAGTGTCGTTATCCTGGTAGAACGGATCGGGGATGAGATTGTTGTGCAGTAAATCGGTTTGGACTACCCCAGGCACTTGCGCGGGATGCCATTCTTTGAGCTCGGCGCGATCAGTGGTGCTGGCGGCACGGAACTCCCACTTCGCGTCGAGCACGCGGGATGTTGATTGTCCAAATGCTGCGGCAGGAATTGCGAGAATTCCGGCAGGAATTGCCATCGTGACGACTGCGAATCCGAGCGAGCAAAATGACCGTTGGAATACGCGCAAGGTTTCTGTCACCTCGATGTAGAATGTGTGCCTAAAATCGATGATTCAGCGCGGTTAGACAATAGATAACGTTCGTGTACGGCGCAAGGATTTTCAGTTCTGAGCAAGCTGTCAACGCGTGGAGAGTGGCGTTTTGGAAGCCCGGTCAAACTTGAAAGCAGTCCTCAATGTTGCCCTGCTCGGCTACGGATTTGCCGGCAAGACATTTCATGCCCCCCTGCTGTCCCATGTGCAGGGATTGCGCCTGTCTCATATCGTCTCGAGCGATAGCGCTAAAGTCCGGAAGGATTGGGATGTCACTGTTCTGCCGAAGCCGGAGGACGCCTTCGGTCTCCCGGAAATTGACGTCATCGTAGTTGCCACGCCGAACCCCACGCACTTCGATCTCGCTCGCAAGGCGCTGCTCAGCGATAAGCACGTCGTTGTCGACAAGCCATTCACGAACACCATCGCCGAGGCGCAAGAGTTAATTGCCCTGGCCAAGAGCCGCAGCCGATTGCTCTCCGTTTTTCAGAACCGCCGCTGGGACGCCGACTTTCTCACGCTGCGCCAATTAATCTCAGAAAAGCCGCTGGGCGAAATCGTTAATTTCGAATCGCACTACGACCGCTATCGCCCCGAACCGCGCCAGCGATGGCGTGAACAGGATGTTCCGGGTGGCGGGCTCTGGTTCGATCTCGGCCCACATTTAATTGATCAGGCACTGCAACTTTTCGGCGCGCCCGAAGGGATCTACGCGGATTTGGAAATACAGCGCCCCGCCGGCCTGGCCAACGACTATTTTCATGTCGTGCTCTGCTATGGCAAGCGCCGCGTTATCCTTCATGGCGGATCGCTGGTCGTTGCAGAGTCCCCGCGATTCACGGTGCACGGCACGCGCGGAAGCTACATCAAATTCGGCATGGATACGCAGGAAGAGTCGCTCAAACGCGGTGACGTTCCGGGAAGTCCGAGCTGGGGCGCCGATCCGCGCACCGGTACGCTCGTCACCGCGCGGAGCGATGGCAGCTTTGAAACTCGCCAAGTTCCGAACATTCCAGGCAATTACCTCGCATACTATGAGGCGATACAGCGCGCGATCGCAGCCGGCGCGCCGAATCCAGTGCCCGCGGAAGATGGGTTGGCCATCATCAGTATCATAGAAACTGCGATCAAGAGCGCCGCGGCTCGCGCCGAACTTCCGTTCAACGAAATTAAATTGTGAACCCGAAGCTCGGCTTTCCAACGGAGATCACATGAGCATTGACCGCGATCTCGAAAAAATTGCGCTTCAGGAACAGCGACTTCAGTTCAAGCAATTTGATTCTGAGGTTGCATGGGCTATCGGGACGAGCCTGAAAGCAGCCGCGGAAAAGCGTGGCGTTGCTGTGGCTATTGATATTCAGCTCAACGGGCATTCCTTATTTGCGTACGCGATGCCCGGAACCACGCCGGACAATCAGGATTGGATCCGACGAAAGCGCAACGTCGTCACGCGCTATCACCGAAGCTCTTATGCCGTCGGATTGAAACTCCAGCGCGATCAGACGACGCTGCAGGCCAAAATAGGCGTCGAATTGAAAGATTACGCGCCGCATGGAGGCTGTTTCCCGATTCTATTGCAGGGAACGGGATGCGTGGGAACGATCACCGTATCGGGCCTGCCGCAGCGCGACGACCATGCGCTCGTCGTCGCCGTGCTTCAGGACTACCTCCAATTGACAGACGAGGATCTTGCCCTGGATTCGGGCACCGCATCTTGAACGTGAATTCTCTGCTTATAATCTTCACCGTGCTGTACGCACAGTTCCAATTGCTGCGGCAGTTTGCGGTGAGTCGGGCTCGTTTGACGCCGCTCCCGAAATGATTCCCGAATCTTCGAAATCTGGTTTGTCATCTCAACAGACTGAATAGCGGCTGGCTGCTGACGAAGGCCCACCTGCGGCCGGGGATAGATCGGAAGGTTATTGGTGCCCATCGAGACTCTCAGTCCAACGGCCAAACCGCCGCAGATCCGCGCGGTGATCATGGACTACGGCGAAGTCCTTTGCCTTCTTCCTTCACCGCAAGACATCAATCGCATCGCCACAATCTTTCGTATGAATCCTCAGTCGTTTCTCCCCATTTATATGCAGAGCCGCGCACCCTATGACCGTGGCGACGTGTCTCCTGCCAAATACTGGGATAATTTTGCAGCGCAGGCAGGCGTGAATATCGACGCGCACGCCCTCGAAGATATTCGGCGTTTAGATATCGACATGTGGTGCCGGCACAACGAGTCGATGATCCGCTGGGTCGAACAAATTCATTCCGCGGGATACAGGACTGCCATTTTGTCCAATATGCATTTGGATCTGGCCTCGCACCTGCGCAACAATTTTCCCTGGCTTGGCCATTTCGACCATCACATTTTTTCCGCGGAAGCGCGCAGCGTGAAGCCGGAACCGGCGATCTATCAACGAACCATCAAGGCTCTCGGTGTGAAGCCCGCCGAAGCATTGTTCATTGACGATCGAGAGGAAAATCTGCATCAGGCGCGCGTTGCCGGTATTCGCACCGTCCGCTTCCAATCCATCCCGCAACTTCGCGAAGACTTACGATCTCTTGGTTTCACGATTTTGCCTGGATAACTTGGCCTTTTGCGCGTTTCCCTTCGGCCGTCCGCTCTATTTAGTTTGTCAGATTAAGTGCCCAGTAGATTGATTTGCAGTTTGTCGTACCCGTGCTGGCGTGCCCACAGGTCCAGAGGTATTGTCGCCAGCTCATCCACAACGGGGACTGCCAGTCCCGTCTTCGTCAAATCGATGCTCTTCAAGTAGGTATGGCATGTGTCGCAGACGTCCACGCGCACGTGCGCGATTTCCGGCGCCGAGTAAAACGCCATCTGTGGCTCTCTCTCTTCACCGCACGCCGGACAATAAATTCTTCGAAAATTCCACTCGTGGGCGCACAGCATGCAAATCAGAGATTTCTTCGCTCCGTCGCCTTCGCTCCGCAAGACGCCTACGATCGGCTTGCTTCCGCACAGGGGGCAAGTTGAAGGAGTTCCATCCAGGATTGTGTTCTCGCGGCAACCGGCAAGATACTCGGCGTACGGCTGGAGATAAATCCACGCGAGCAATCGATCGCAAGTACCGGCCTCGCGCGAATCGCCGGCTCTCGCTTCTTCCGTGTCGTCACCGTCCCCGGCCAATTCCGGATCCGCGTGCCAGAAATCCTCGATCGCCCGTTGCCATCCTGCGGGCCCCTGCTGCGCCAGCGCCGTGGCGGCCTGCGCGAGCGGCGCCGGCGCAATCCGCTGTATCACTGATAGAAATCCCGGAAAGTTTGGCAGGAGGAGGAAAAGATCCAATTCATCTCGCAGAGGCCGCGCGGATGAAATCTTCGGCGATTCCGCGAGCGCCTTTTGGATTTCCGCGTAGAGGCTTCGTTGAAATGTTGCGACGCGTCCGTAAAAGCGCAGTCCTTCTGCGGCGAACGGGAAAGAAGAAGTTAGTTCCGTGGCGCGGCCGATGCGGCGATCCCAGTTCGCGTGAATCATTGTTTGAGTGGGGGTTTGGGCCGGGATCTGCCGTCGACTTCGTAATACCATGTGCGATGGAACGTCCACGCCCATGCGCGCGTGACGTATCCATGAATCATGGATCCAAAACTCCCCTCTTCCAGGATCGCGCTCATGTACACGTGAATCAGGAACAGTCCGATCGTGATCAGCGCCACGCTCGCGTGGAGGAGAATCGCCGCGTAGCGCACATACCGCAGGCTCCACGGCAGCGTTTCCGTGTACCACAACACCACCCCAGAGAGCAGCAGCAGGATTACGCTGTAGAAGATCCCCCAAAAGAAAAGCTTCTGTCCGTAGTTGAACCGTCCCACTGGAGGCAACTTGTCGTCTTCGTTTTCGATGTAATAGGGGATCGCCTTAGCCCACGCGCGATCGCTTGAGTCCATCTGCATGTCTCGGCGCCACTCTTTAAACGTCCAGAAGAGCGACACCGCAAAAACCAGCCCAAGCCACGGATGCCAGAATCGCGCCGCTGGCCCGCCGCCCACGATCGCGGCCAGCCAATAGAGATAGGGCGACCAGAACGCCAGTCCGGTAGCCAGCAGATACGTGTAAGCGAGCGCGCCCACCCAGTGATTCACGCGCTCGCCAAGCGTATAGCGCGTGATCAGGTCCTCGTCGTGGCTGGAACGGGATACCGCGTCGGTCGTCATGGGTGCCTCCCGTTATCCGGCTTGATCTCTTCTTCCTTCTTCGGCCCAAATCGCATGTAATGCAATGCCATCCCGGCCAATCCGGCGACAATCGCCACATTCCCCAGCCACTTCAGCGGTCCTTTCCACAGCCGCACCGACCATGGAATGGTCGGATTTCTCGGAAGCCCGCCATACAATTCCGGATTCTTCGCATCGTGCAGGACGTAGATCACGTGCGTTCCGCCCACTCCCGCCGGATCGTAAACTCCCGCATCGGCGAATCCGGAAACATCGCGAAGTTGATCCGCCCGCGTTTGCGCCAGTTCCTTCATTTCCGCCTTCGTACCAAAATGTAGGCAGCCTGTCGGGCAAGCCTTAATGCAAGCCGGCTCCAGACCCACCGACACGCGGTCGTTGCAGAGCGTGCATTTGAAAACTTTGCGAGCCGCCGGGCTGAACTTCGGAATGTTGAACGGGCAGCCCGTCATGCAATAGCCGCAGCCGATGCAATTCGCTTCCTGGAAATCCACAATTCCGTTGGCGTACTGCACGATGGCTGCGTCCGCAGGACAGGCCGCCAGGCAGCCCGGATCTTCGCAGTGCATGCACTGGTCTTTGCGCATCAACAGCATCATGCTACCGTCTTCGCGCTCGTGTTCGTCGAACTTGATCAGGTTCCAGTAATTCCATGCCGTTTCGGGCATGGTCTGGTAGGTGTTGTTAAAGGAAGTCTCGCTGAACGGGTAACCGTTCCACTCCAGGCACGCCACTTCGCACGCTTTGCACCCAATGCACGTAGTCGTATCCACCAGCTTGCAGACTTGGAACTCCCGATTCAATCCGGCGCCCGGAACGGTCCCGGCATGTCCCGAAATCCGGATTAATTCTGTTGATGCCTGGCTCATTGTCCGTTGCCTACGCCTTCTCGATTTTCACTAGGAAGCCCTTGGATTCGGGAGTGTGAGCATTCGGATCGGTCACCGCCGGGGTCAGCAAATTCGCTGGCGTCCGGGCATCCCGGTCCGCATCCTCCTGGATTCCGCGAAAACCTTGGTGAATTGGCAAGCCGATCTGATAAACCTTTTTGCCGTCGATCATCATCGGCTTCAGACGGCGAGTGACGAATGCCTTCGCGATGTAAGTTCCGCGCGCGCTGATCACCTTGATCTTGTCCGTTCCGCGAATTCCCTTCTCGTCCGCCAGTTCGACCGGAATTTCCACGAACGGTTCCGGGATTAACTGGACGTTCATCGGATTATTTTTTGTCCAGTAATGATACTGCTCGGTCAGCCGGTAAGTCGTGCAGACGATGCTGTATTCCTCCGGGGACCCAAATTTATCGAACGGCGATTTAAACTTCTTCACCAGCGGATTATTCGACTGATCGGGGTGAAACGGATTCTTAATCGGACTTTCGATCGGTTCGTAATGCTCCGGGAATGGGCCGTCCGCGATCACTCCGATAGGAGCAAAGAGCCGGCCGATACCTTCCGGATTCATGATGAACGGGCCCATGTGATCTTTTGGATGCGAGGCGGGATTGAAATCTGGGACGTCATTACCGACCCATTTCCCGGCTGCTTCGTTCCACCAAATTTGTTTTCGATCGGAATCCCAGGGTTTCCCGGCGGTGTCGCAAGAAGCCCGATTATAAAGAACGCGCCGGTTGGCAGGCCATGACCACGCCCAGTTCGGAAACACGCCCATTCCGGAGGGATCTTCCGTGCCGCGACGCTGGATCTGCGCGCCCGCCTCAGTCCACATACCGGAGTAAATCCAGTTGCCGCACATCGTGGTGCCGTCGTCCTTCAACCAGGCGAACCCAGGCAATTGCTGACCGGCCTTAACCACTTGCTTCGTCACAGGGTCTGTCAAATCCGCGAGCGCTCTGCCATTCAATTCCATGGCCACTTGGGTGAGTGGCGGATGAGCTGCATCCGCATAGGCCCAGTTCAAATTCAAAATCGGGTCGGGAAATTTTCCGCCATCCTTCTTGTAGAGGTCCCGTACGCGCAGGAAAATCTGCGCGATGATGTCCTGGTCGAGCCGCGCGTCCCCCGGAGGCGGAACCGCGGCATATTTCCAGGTGACCCAGCGCGCGGAGTTAGTCATGCTGCCGTCTTTTTCCGCGAAGCCCGCGCACGGCAACCGATAGACCGTCGTGTTTATATTTTTTTGTTCCTCGGCCGTGATTCCCGGCGCTCTCCAGAACTCGCTGGTCTCGTCCTGATAAATCTCGCCCACAACCAGCCAGTCGGCTTTTTTCAGCGCGTTGATGTTTTTGTTCGTGTCTGGGCCGATCATCACGCCGTTCATCCCGAAGGCCATCATGCCCTTGACCTTGCCGTTGTACATGTCCTCCCAGATGTGGGTCCACGAATAATCGCGGTCAACTTTCGGCAGGTAATCGAAGGCAAATCCATTCTCTTTCGTCGCTGAGTCGCCGTAGAACGACTTCAGCAACGACACGAAGAACTTCGGCGTGTTCTGGTAGTAGTTCATCGAATCCCACGGCGTTGGTTTCGAAGACGTCGGGGTCACTCTCTTCAGATAGGTAGCCAGGTCTGTGTCTTTGGGAACGGGGGCTTTCAAGTATCCGGGCATGGAGTCGTAAAGCCCGGCCATGTCTGTGGCGCCCTGAATATTCGAGTGGCCGCGCAGCGCGTTCACGCCGCCGCCCGCTCTCCCGACGTTTCCCAGTAGAAGTTGAATCATCGCGGCAGTGCGGATGATTTGCGTTCCGAACGTGTGCTGTGTCCAGCCCACCGCGTAGATGATCGTCGCCACCTTCTTCGTGTCGCCGTCCTTGCGGACGGAGGTGAACAAGTCGATGGCCTTGATGTACTGCTCTTTCGGAATGCCCGTGATCCGCTCGACGGCTTCCGGCGTGTAGCGCGAATATTGCTGTTTCATCAATTGGAAGACGCAGCGCGGATTCTCAAGCGTCAGATCGTACTCGACGTTTAGCGGCAGACCGGGAGGCGGTGCCGCTCCCCCAACTTTCCCCGGCGTCGGTTCGGGCGCGTGACCTATCGACCCAGCGGCGCCTTGGCCGCCTCCCGTTCCTTCATAATTCCATGTGGATAGATCGTACTTACCCGCCGCGGAATCAAATCCCGAGTAAAGCCCATCCTCCGGCAACTTAAAGCCTTCCTTAACGATGAACGAGGCGTTCGTGTAGTTGACGAGATACTCTTTAGCGATCCGATTGTTCTCGATGGCGTAGCGGATCAGCCCGCCCAGAAATGCAATGTCGGTTCCGGCGCGAATTTGGAGAAAGAGGTCTGCGGTAGCGGACGTGCGCGTGAACCGCGGGTCAACGGAAATTAGCTTGGCGTTGCGGTTGCGCTTGGCCTCCATCGCCCACTTGAATCCGCAGGGATGGCATTCGGCGGGATTTCCGCCCATGATCAACATCATGTCGGTGTTCTTGATGTCGATCCAGCCATTGGTCATCGCCCCGCGTCCGAATGTTGGTCCCAAACTTGAGACCGTGGGGCCGTGTCAAACACGGGCTTGGTTTTCTAAATACACCAAGCCCAGACTCCTCATGGTCTTTACGACCAGATAATTGAATTCATTTGTATCCGTACAGCCGCCGATGAACGAGATTCCTTCGCATCGGTTTACGGTATGGCCATCCGCATCCTTTTCCACGAACGAATCGTCGCGGGTTTTCTTGGTCCACGTCGCGATCTCATTCAGGGCGTCGTCCCAGGAAATGTCCTGCCAGTCGGTCGCGCCGGGCCGGCGTACTTGCGGCTTGGTAAGCCGCCGCGGGTTGAGCATGTCCTGCTCAAGCGAAGACCCCTTGGGACACAGTGTCCCGCGGTTGGTCGGATGATCGGGGTCGCCTTCCACGTGGATCACTTGTGGTGTCACGTTCTTGGCCCGGTCGCCGATGGTATAGATGAGCACGCCGCAACCGACCGCACAATACGGACACGTTGACCGCGTCTCGGCTGCACGCGCAATCTTCAATTCTTTCAGCTGTGCGTAGGCAGGCTTGAGGTCGAATCCGAAGACGGTGGCGGCAACGCCGCCGACTGCGGCGACTCTGAAGAAGTCTCGGCGGGACGTCTGCATCGAGAGGACCCCTCATCCGCTAGAATCAGGACGCTAACCTATTAGACTTCGGCGACATGTTTGTCAAGAGTTTACGATTGGAATGCCAAAGGAACGACGGACAGCATTCACACAACTGTAACAATTGCAATAATTCAGGACGGCTCCACTAGCCTTTGCGATTCCCCTCCTAGATAGGACGGCGCGGGCGCCGCCACTGCATCGATGGCATACATGAAATCCAAATTCCTGTGAACGGCGGCCTCATCCCCGGTCGCTGTATTGATCGGGGCATGGTATCCGGCACGGTCCGTCCATTCGACGTGGAAATACTTCTGGATGAAATCGTGGCGCTCGCGGTTAACCGCATCCACGAGTTGATGGGCCTAAGTCTCACTCTTGCCGCGAGCAAGGAGGCGGCGCACTTTATTTTCTCTCGGCGCGTAAAGAAACACTTCGACAAAGCATCCCTATTGCGTGGCGTTCCAAATTGCTACATCACGTCTAGGTTCGGTGGAACACTGTCCCAAGTTGTCGCTTGCAAATATCAAACAGCTGTTTGAAACTGGTGTTTGGAGGCTAACACCATGCAGGCAGGTCGTCGATCGTCCGAACTGGTGGAGTCGCCGGCCGCCGGCGATCCCACGCGAGCCAAACTCCTCAAAGCGGCGGGGCGCGCCTTTGCGGAACGCGGTTTTTACGCGACCACCATTCGTGAAATTTGCATGCGCGCTGGCACAAACGTCGCGGCGGTCAACTACCATTTCCACGACAAGATCGGCCTCTATACGGAAGTCCTGCAACAGTCGGTACGCGCTAAGAACTTCGAATCCATCCGCGATGCGTTCGATCGCAGCGCGCCGCCGGAAGAAACACTGCGCGCCGTTATCCGGATGCGGCTTCAGGGCATGCGCAGCGGCACTGTACCTGACTATCAATTTCGCATCATGGCTCACGAGTTGGCGCAGCCAACACCGGTGATGTCGCGCATGATCAATAAAGTTTCGCGGCCGATCTACGAACGCTTCTTGGAATTGGTCGGGAAAATCATCGGCTTACCTACCGGTCATGAAAAGACGCGAATGTGCGTTCACAGCATCATGGGACAAATCTTCCTCTACGTGCTGGCGGCTCCGGTATTGGTTCGGCTTTGGCCCGAGCTGGATATGACGCCCCCGCAACTGAACCGCATCGCCGATCACATTTCGGACTTTTCGCTGGCCTACCTCCGGGAAGTCCGTTCAGCGCACCAGCGCATGCCGCGCGCAGTCCGCGGAAGGAGACGCTAATGGCGGAACAGCAACTCATCACGAGAACTCCAGAACGTGGCGCGCAGCAAAGCCCGCCGGAAGCAGCGTCGCTTTCAGCTCCCGTGGCCCCTCCCCGGTCGCGTCGTACTTTGGTGCTGCTGATCGTACTCGCTGTGGTCGTGGTGGCCGTTTTCGTGTGGCGAGCATTCTTTGCGGTTCCGAGTATCCCTGACAGCATCGTCGCCTTGAGCGGCCGGATCGAGGGTGACGATTCGGCGGTAGCGCCCAAAATCGCGGGACGCATTCTGGAAGTTCGCGTGCGCGAAGGAGACACCGTCAAGGCCGGCGACATCATCGCCATCCTCGATGACGAGCAGGTTCGATCGCGGGAGCAAGCCGCTCGCGAAGCCCTGGCAGAGGCCGCGGCCAACGCTCGATCAGCGGGCGACCAAATCGCAATCTTGAAAGAACAATTGCAGCAGAATCGGCTGCTGACCGGCCAAGCCAAACTCGACGCCGACGGGCGCGTCAGCGAGGCCGAGGCGAATCTGGCAGCCGCTCAATCCGATCTTGCACAGGAGAAGGCCGCATACGAACTCGCGCTCTTCGATAAAGATGCCTATACCCGCCTCGCAAAATCAGGCGCCGTCTCCGAGCGCCAGGGCAAGCAGGCCGAAGCGACCGCCGATCAAGACGCCGCTATCGTTGCTGCCACACAACGCCGCGTGGAAGCGGCGCAAGGCGCTCTGACTATCGCCCAAGCCAATCTGGCGAATCCTGGCATTCGCGGTTCTCAGGTGTCTGCGGTGGAGCAGCAGATTGTGCAGCAAGAAGCGCAGATCGCCAGTATCAACGCGAGTGCGGCACGCGCGCGCGATCAACTATCGGAAGCGGAGGAGGACCGGCAAGATCTCACGGTCAAGGCACCATTCGACGGAACGGTGATGACGCGCGCGGCGGAACCCGGAGAAGTCGTGCAAGCCGGTACGGCGATCGTCACTCTCCTGGACTTGAGCCAAGTCTATCTGCGCGGTTTCATTCCCGAAGGAGAGATCGGCAAGGTCGCCATCGGCCAGCCCGCGCACATCTTTCTCGATTCCAATCCCAAACAGCCGCTCAACGCCTATGTATTGAGAATCGATCCGCAAGCCACATTCACGCCGGAGAACACCTATTTCAGAAACGATCGCGTGAAACAGGTCGTCGGCGTCAAGCTGCAGCTCAAAGAAGGTATTGGCTTCGCGAAGCCGGGCATGCCGGCCGACGGAGAGATTTTGGTCCACGGCGATACGTGGCCCAAAGGCAGATAAGAGTCGAGATGTCGACAGCCAATTTCGACATTCGGGATCTCGGCACGGCGGACACGCAATCGGGAAACATGTCCGCGGCGGCCATCCGCGTCCACGACCTGTGGAAACGCTATGGCCTGATCGAAGCCGTTCGTGGCGCCAATTTGGAAGTCGGCCATGGAGAAATTTTTGGATTGATCGGCCCTGACGGCGCGGGCAAGACTTCGACGTTCCAAATCTTAGCGGGCGTGATGGAGCCCACCAGCGGCACGGCGGAAGTCTTTGGGCGCCCCGCTCGCGAAACGCGGTCGCAGACCGGTTATCTAACGCAGGCGTTCAGCCTCTATCTAGACTTGAGCGTCAGCGAAAACATTCGCTACATCGGAGATCTGCGCCGCGTACCGGTCGAAGAGATTCTAGATCGCGGGCACCGCTATCTGAAGATGTTCGATATGGACCGCTTCGCGGACCGGCTGGCCGGACGGCTGAGCGGCGGCATGAAACAGAAATTATCGCTGGTCTGTGCTCTGGTGCCCCAGCCGCGCGTGCTCCTGCTCGACGAACCCACCACCGGCGTTGACCCAGTCTCGCGCCGCGAATTCTGGGACGTTCTCGCCCACCTTGCAGCGGACGGCCTGACGATCTTGGTGGCTACCCCTTACCTCGACGAAGCAGAACGTTGCAACCGCGTGGCCTTGATGTATCTGGGCGAGTTGCAGCAGATCGGCACGCCGGCCGAGCTGCGTTCGCGATTGCACGCCAAGCGCCTCGAACTGCGCACCGCGAAACTCAGCGAAGCAGAAACAATTCTCTGCGCTGTCAGCGGCCCGGAAAAAGAAATCATGGACGTCCAGCGATTCGGCGACCGCCTCGACGTCCTCGCTCACGATCCGCAAGCCGCTCAACGCATTCTCAAAGAGCAAATGGACGCCGCTGGCCTCGCAATCGACGACATCCACATTGACAATCCAACACTAGAAAACACCTTCGTCTCCACATTGCGCAGCCTCGGGCACGAGATGCACGACACCCCGTTTCCGGGGCATCACAGCCACCAGGACCTCCGCGGCCAGATCGCCATCGGCGGCAAGAATCTCACCATGCAGTTCGGCGCGTTCACTGCCGTCAAAAACATCAACATCCAAGTTCATTACGGAGAAATCTACGGCCTTCTCGGCGCCAATGGAGCCGGAAAGACCACCGCCATCAGGATGCTCTGCGGTCTGCTCGATCCCACGCGGGGAGAAATTCTGCTAGCCGGCGCACAAGGCAGCGCAGGCGTGCGCTCCCAAAGCGTGCGTCAGCAAATCGGCTACATGTCGCAGAAATTCTCACTCTACGACGACCTGACCATCCGCGAAAATCTGGAATTTTTTGCTGGAGTCTACGGCGTGCCGGAAGACGAGCGCGAGGAAAAGTGGCGCTGGGTGCTTTCTTTTTCCGGGCTCGAAGGCAAGCAAGATCAAATCACCGGCAGCTTGCCCGGCGGATGGAAGCAGCGCGTGGCTTTTGGCGCTGCGATTATGCACGAACCGAGCGTCCTGTTCCTCGACGAGCCGACCTCCGGCGTGGACCCGCTAGCGCGCCGCGCATTCTGGACCATGATCAACCGCCTCGCGGACGCTGGCACCGCCGTCCTCGTCACCACTCACTATCTCGAAGAAGCCGAACAATGCAACCGCCTGGGCTTGATGGCTGCCGGCGAATTTGTGGCCGAGGGCAGCCCGAGTGAAATCAAGAACCGGCAGCCGGGGCATTTGCTCGAATTTCTCGTCGATCAGCCCCAGCACGCGGCCGATCTCTTGAAGGTCGAGGGCGAGCGCTGGCGCGTTTCGCTCTTCGGCGACCGCTTACATATCGTCACCGATGACGACGCTCAAAAGGCCATGGCATCCACAACAGCGCGGCTCGAAGCGAATGGCATTCGCGTGCTCGATGCACAGGTTGGCCGCTTCACGCTCGAGGACGCCTTCATCAGCGTCGTGGAGAAGGCGCGACAGCAAGGCAAGTTCTCGACCGAGGATTGAAGGAGCAGAGGAATGAGACGCATTCTGGCTCAAGCACGCAAAGAGCTGACGCAGATCGTACGCGATCGCCGTACGTTGGCGCTCGCGCTGTTGTTGCCACTGTTCCTACTCATGCTGCTTGGCTCGGCGATTTCTTTGACGGTGAATGACCTCCCGATTGTCGTGCAGGACCTCGATCATTCGCCCGCCTCGGACGCCTACATTGACGCTTTCCGTGCATCCGTCACGCTTCACGTTGTCGCCTGGCCCGAAGAGAAAAGGCCGGAAGACGCGCTCACATCCAACATCGCGCGCGGCGTTCTGATCATCCCGCCAAACTTCGGCCGAGACATCGCCCGCGGCGTCAGCACGCCCGTGCAAATCCTGGTCGATGGCTCCGACTCCAATACCGCTCTGCTGATTTCGGGTGACGCCCAGCAGATTACGCAGGCCTATAACGAGGGCATCGCCGGCGCGATGCAGCCCCAGTTGGTGGAGGCATCGATCCGGCTGTGGTACAACCCCGGCCGATCCTCCAAGAAATTTTATGGCCCGGGAATTTTTGTTCTGGGCCTTTCGATGTTCCCGCCGCTGCTCGCTTCGCTGGCGATGGCCAAAGAGGGCGAGCAGAAAACAATTCTGCAGGTATACGTCTCCAGCATCTCGGCTCATGAATTTCTATTGGGAAAGATATTCGCATTCATGGCGGTCGCAATCGGTGAATGCCTGCTGATGTTGGTGCTGCTGTTCACGTATTTCGGCTTGAACCTCGCGGGAGATCCAACTCCATTTCTCGTAGCAACGATCTTGTATGCCTTTTGTGTAGCGTCATTTGGAATCATGGTGGGCGCGGCAATCCCCAGCCAGGCGGCAGCGATGCAAACGGTGGCGCTCGGCGGTTTTCTACTGGTCTTTCTACTCTCCGGCTTGATCTACCCCATCAGCAACATTCCCGTCGGATTGCGTTGGCTCTCAAATCTGATCTGGGGCCGCTACTACATTGAGATCGTGCGTGACGCTCTGTTGCAGGGCGGCGGCTGGCCCGCAACCTGGTACAAGGTCCTCGAAATCGGAGCCACAGGAGCGATTTTCTACGGTATGGCATGGCGCACGATGCGCCGTATGCAGGTCAAGTCATAAGCCATGCGAAAGCTCCTGCAAAAAGTTTTCAACTACCGCGTGCGCGCCCTGATGTTCAAGGAGTTCAGGCAGATTCGGCGCGATCGTCGCCTGGCTATCTCGCTGATTCTTCCGCCCACGCTGCAATTGCTGCTATTCGGTTTCGCGCTCAGTGCCACGGTGTCTGATATCCGGCTAGGCATCGTCGACGATAGCGCGACTCCCGAGAGTCGCGAACTGATAGCCACGCTGACCGAGAGCAAGAGCTTCCGATACGCGGGTTACTACTTCTCCGTGGATCAACTGGGCACCGCGCTCAGCCGCAACAACCTCGATGCCGGCCTGGTAATCCCGTACGACTACACCCGCAACCTCGAGCGCGGCCGCACCACTAACGTGCAGTTTCTGTTGAACGCGATGAACGCCAACACCGCCGCAATTGCGCAAGCCTACGCGGAAGGCGTGATCCAAACCTACAATCGCGGGCTGCCCGACGAGGGCATTCACCCGAACTTCCAGCAGATAGCTGGCGGTGAGGTGAGCCGCCGAGGCGTCGTCCTCTTGCATCCGGCGTATCTTTTCAATCCCGGCCTCGTAGCATCGTGGTTCATCGTTACCGGAGTTTTTGGCCTGCTGCTGATCTTGAACGGTTCGATCGTCGCCTCCGCTGCAATGGTGAAAGAGCGCGAGCGCGGAACGATCGAGCAGTTGCTCATGTCGCCGGCTGGCACTTACGAAATCATCATCGCCAAGATGGCGCCGCTTTTCATCCTGTTGTGCGGGATGGCGGTCTTCGCGATTATCGTGATGGTAGTAGCCTTCAATGTTCCGATTCACGGCAGCTTGCTGCTTTTGCTTTTGGGCTCGGCGCTGTGCATCCTGTGCGGCATCAGCATTGGCACCGTCATCGCCACGTTCAGCAAGTCCGCAGAACAGGCGCAATTGACAGCCTTTTTCGTGAATCCTCCATTGTCCACGTTGTCCGGCGCTTTCTATCCCATCGAAGGGATGCCGCACCTTCTCCAGCGCCTAACGATATTCAATCCGATCTACCACTACGTGATCATCTCGCGCGCGACTCTGCTGAAGGGCAGCGGATTCTGGCAGCTTTGGACCCATTTCCTGGCTCTCTTCATCTTCACAGCGGTCTTGCTGGTGTTGAGCGTATGGCGATTCCGAAAACAGCTCAGCTAAAGCGGCCAAAAAGATTCTACGAGAATGAGGCAATTGAAAATGACAACGTCAATCGCAGTAGCGCGCTACGTCAGCAGATCCTTCGTTGTGTGCACGGCCGCAATCCTCGTGTTCGCCAGTTCTACTCGAGCCCAATTCGGAGGAACTCCTTCCTCCTCGCAGAGCACGCCGGTCAATCCGCTTCCCCTCTCTGGCAGAACGTCGCAAAACGGCTCGGTGGTCCCGGTACAGACCCCGGTTCCCGGAACCACCACGAGCGTTGATACCGTGAACCCCACCGTGCAGGTGCAAGGTCCCTACAGCGGAAGCGCCAACAGCACCGCCCGCATGCCGTTTTCAGGGAAGTTGGGATTCCGCGAAGCAATCAATCGCGGACTGGCGTTCAACTTGGGGGCAATTGGGCTGACGCAGAGTGCGCGTCAAGCACAAGGAATGAGTCACAGTGTTCGAAGCGAGTTGCTGCCGAACCTGAACGGCTCGGTAACGGAATCAGTTCAGACCGAAAATTTGAAGGCACTGGGATTGCGCTTTAATTTTTCGATTCCAGGCTTCACATTCCCCACCATCGTCGGGCCCTACAATTATATTGACGCGCGCGTTCAGTTGACGCAGTCCGTCGTGGACCTCACTGCCATCAATAATTACCGCTCATCCAGAGAGCAGCTAAAGTCGAGTCAACTGGAAGCGCTCAATGCCAGAGACTTGGTCGTTCTCGCCGTGGGCGGCACCTATTTGCAGGTGCTCGCGGCGCAAGCTCGCGTGGCTTCCGCTCGAGCGCAGGTAGATTCCGCCAATGCCGTATATCAACAGGCTCTGCAGCAGAGCGGTGTGGGATTAGTAGCGCGCGTAGACGTGGATCGCAGCCAGGTGCAAGCATTGACGCAGCAGCAACGATTGGTCTCTCTACAAAACGATCTCGCGAAACAGAAAATCAATCTTGCGCGGCTTACTGGCTTACCACCCACGGATCAATACGAACTGTCCGACGATATTCCGTTCGCGAGTGCCCCTCCGATCACTTTTGATGAAGCTCTTAAGCAGGCACTCGATCAGCGGCCTGACCTGAGGTCTGCACAAGCACAAGTACGCGCCGGCGAAATGACTCGCTCTGCAGCCCGCGCCGAAAGGCTTCCCTCGTTTTCGATTGATGCAAATTACGGCGCCATCGGAACTACGCCAAGCCAGGCAAAGGCTACGTACACGGTGGCGGGGACGGTTCGTGTGCCTCTCTGGCAAGGTGGCCGCGCAGGAGGAGACATCGAACAGACCGATGCCGAATTAGCCCAGCGAAAAGCGGAAGCCGAAGATCTCAAGAGCGAGATCGAAAGCGAAGTGCGCAACGCTTATCTCGATTTGCAGACGGCCACAAGCCAGGTGGATTTGTCGCAACGAAATCTTCAGGTCAGCCGCGAAACGCTGACTCTGACCAAGCAGCGATTCGAAGCCGGCGTCACGGACTCGGTCGAAGTTGTCCAAGCCGAACAGACGGTAGCCAGCGCCGAGCTCGATTACATCAACAGCGTGTTTGCACACAACGTAGCCAAACTAAGTTTGGCGCGCGCCATCGGCGGTGCCGCGGACAGCCTTCCGCAATTTTTGCCGCTTCGATAACGCCGCCTGGACGCACTCGCATTCTGCAAGAGGCGCGTAGGAGAGTCGATTTGCCGTTAATGATTCGTTACCGTCCGGCCGTGGCAGTATGTACTTTGCCGTCGACTTCGTCCGTAAGAACGGAGCGGAACTCGGGGCGTTGCTTCAGTTCTTCACGCGTAAACTCTCGGTCGCTACAGAATCCGCGCTTACGGACTACGCCACCGATGGTGCATTCAAAGCTATATTCCAACCGGTTGCCCTCGCGCCGTTCTGAGCAGTCCACGATCACACCGTCCACATTTTCCTTCCAGGTCTTTGGTTGCTCCGGTTCGCATCCAATTTTCTCGTCGCCCATGGTATCTTCTCCTTCTGTCCAAATCCTCGTTGTTTCGCCTAACCCATTCGGATTGCAATCATTATCCTCGCAATGATACCGTTTAGCCCCACAATAGAGCAGATGCGCGTTGGACGACAATTAGTGTCTGCGATGCATTACCGAAGCCAGTACCATAACCCGAGTACCAGATGAAATGTAGCTTCCATGCGAGATGGGCTCAACTTTACTATGTCAAGACGGTGTTGGGCCACGTTGCGGGGCCGGCTTCAAGAGAAGCCGGGAGGCATCTGACCCACGGTAGGCCGGCCTGAACGGTGCGCCCGAGCCCGAAAAGGAGTCTTAGTCAATGGTCACGGAACGCAGGCAATTTCCCCGAGCTACGCCCTACGAGCCGGTCTATGTGAGCTTCCCCAATCAAAATCGCGGAGTCGTCGTTGATGCTTCCGAGAACGGGTTGCAGTTCCGAGCTGATGGTCCGATCCAGCATGATGTGGGCGCAGTTCTTGTGCGATTTACGTTCAGTCCCTTTGCTGAAATGGGAACGATTGGCGAGATCATATGGATGGACGAAGAGAACAAGATCGGTGGCCTGCAATTTAGGGATCTGCCAGAGCTGGACCGAGCGAACATCCGTAGGTGGCTAGAGCAGAATGCGCTACCGCTGCCGCCGCGAGCAGACCTCGCAGGCGTGGACAAAGTTTCAACCGGAGCAGGAGCGGCCAATGAATTTCCAAGCGGGCCGGTACTCGTAGGGGAGAATGGGGCGGCGGGCGCAACGATTGCAACAACTGCGCGAGACGAAGCCTCTCGTACAGGAGCTTTTGCACCAACTTCGGAGTTCATGGAGCCTTGGCGTCCTCCGGCCGGCGCGCGAGCTTACCAACCGGAAACTCCGCCCAACCGGATTCGCACGGTTGTACTCACGATAGTGGGACTTGTGTTTGTAGCTATAGTCAGCCTTGGGGTTTTCCTGTATTGGCAAACCGGCGGGGGCACACAGTCGCTCGGTCAGGTTTTATCCAATTTGCACTTGGTCGCTTCTGAGTCTGATGCGCAAAGCTCCCCGCCAGACTCCGAGGTCAGTCCGCTTCTGCGGCCTCCGTCGAAGCCTCATCGAGTACGGCCGGCTGGTGGGGGGGATGATACGGTCGTGTCGCTGCGCTCCAGTGCCGGCGGAACCGAACTCGCCAACGCGTTGCAATATCTGAGTGGAGATGAGGGGCGGTCGGAACCGGCGGTCGCGGTGAAGTGGCTATGGGCTGCAGAAAAAAAGGGAAATCCGCAGGCCACGTTGCTTCTTGCCAATCTCTACGCCTGGGGACGCGGGGTGCCGCAGAATTGCGAGCAAGCACGGGTGCTGCTGATTGCGGCTTCGAATCGCGGGAGTATGGAAGCGGCGCAACAGCTGCAAGACATGGAGTCGGACGGTTGCGGCAGCGTGACAGCTTCCTCAAAGTAAAATCCGATCGCTAGTGGTGAAGTGAAAGTGCTATTATTCCTTCTCCCGCGCCGTCGAGTAGTCTGACGGAGGAGTCTCACCCTCCGCGCTAACTTTGCAAGCCAGGAGTTCAGCAATGAATACTCCAGACACTCATCTCAAAACGAAGCACGAGAAAGAACTCCGCAGACCATGGGAGCCCTGCTCGTCGCCTGTCGCTCGGCCCTCACACAAGTCTCTCTTCAACCAAGTTCAGAGTTGCGTCCTTTTCATAGTCGCGTTAATCGCAATTTATGCCGGTATGTGCGGCACTCTCATGGCTCAAAGTAATTTAGCGTCGAAATCTCCAACACGGGCCTGCGTGGATAAGACCACTAAGTGGGGCTACGTGGACAGCTCGGGCAAGCTCGTGATCGTCCCGCGGTTTGACGCGACGAATTCGTTCTCGGAGAAGTTGGCTGCAGTCCAGGTTGATGGCAAATGGGGATATATAGATACGACCGGAAACGTCGTGATCCCTTTCCAATTCAATAAAGCCACTTCATTTTCCGAGCAGTTGGCGGCGGTTCAGATCGGCGAAAAATGGGGTTATATCGACAGAACAGGAAACCCCGTCATTCCCCCGCGGTTTGATTCTGTTCAGCGCTTCTCCGAACAGTTTGCAGCGGTACAGACCGATCACAAATGGGGGTACATCGATAGAACCGGCAAGGTTGTGATTGCTCCGCAGTTCGACAACGCCAAGCGATTCTCTGAGGGGCTAGCGGCGGTGCAAATCGATCACAAATGGGGTTACATCGACGCGACAGGCACGATTCTAGTCACTCCGCGCTTTGATGATGCCGCTTCGTTCTCCGAACAATTGGCTCTGGTTCAATCTGCCGGCACGTTTGGCTACATCGATAAGACGGGGCGCGTCGTCAGTACTCCACGTCTCACGTCGGCCGGTGCTCTTTTTCCCCAACACTTCGCGGACCAACGGGATCCAGTCGAAATCGGCGGCAGGTTTGATTACATCGATAAGGCTGGAAATGTGGTCATTCCCCTGCAACTCGAAGGAGTTTGCAGCCTTTAGCGCCACCGCCGTAGCGGGGGATTACTCTGTGGCATCTCTGCCTCGGAGACAGCGATGCAGGCAACTCCGCGAAAGCTGACTACCCACCAGAAGGCAATAATGATTCAGGTACTCTTGGTGTATCCCGTTCAGCAGGTCGGCGTCTGCTACTCGCCGGCGGCGGCCGACGCGCTCGCTTACGCACAAGATTTCCTGACTATTTTCAAAACGGTCGGGTGGACGGTGAATCACGATGGGTCGGCGGAGATCGTTACAGATCGATCCGCGGGCTTGGCGCTCCTGGTGAGCCGAGGTAACAACCTGCCTCCTGGTGCGCAGGCGCTTCGAGACGCACTGCGGATTTACGAAATTGAAGTCGAAACTTTCTGCGATTCCGATCGCGAAATCGCATCCGGCAGCTTCGTTCTCTCCATTGGCTCACGGACGTAGCCCTGGCCAGCGTCCAAGCCACCTCTTACTAAATCAAGGATTTTGTCTGGTTGCATAAACCTTGATCCAGTGGTTCCGTATCCGCGCCCTGACCTGTATCCCCTTCAAGTCGGCGACGATCAAGTTGGAATCCTGCACCGGCATGTGACAATCAACGCAGTTCTCCCGAATCTTCGCACCCAACTTCACAAATTCGCCGCAGTCCTGATCCTTATGACACTGCAAGCATTTTATTGAGTATGACGCCGCAGCATGTTCCGATTCGTGAACCTCATGACACGTCGTACACGTCAGCTGCGAGTTTTGGTAGCACCGGCTTCTTTGCATGAGTGCCACCTGATTGCCGTGAACGTCAACGCGCGCATCCGCGTCGGGGCGCGGAAGCTTGATGTAGTTCGCCAATTGCTGCCCCGGAACGTAAGAAAACGCTGGCGCAATCGGCTGCCCGATCCCACCATGACATTGCGCGCACACTTCGATTTGGCGATCCCGAGCCAAACTCGACGGATTCACGATGGAATGCGTGCCCGAAGAAGCCGGAGCAGATTTCGATCGCTCGTTCTCCGCATGCTGGCGGCCCGGCCCGTGGCATCTCTCGCACGAGATGCCCAGAACAAAACCCGTTTTTTTATAGTAGTTTTCGGCTTGCTCTGATGCAATTGACTCGAAATACGTCGCGTGACACTCCAGGCAGGTAGGCGGAATCGGCCTGTCGAAGTTCGCGACTCCTTCAGTAAATCCGGGGCTGTTGATCCACCCTTTCAGCTCCGTCCAGTAAGACACTGGCAATTGAAAAAGCTGATTCCCTTTCCAATACAAATAGGTCTGACCTTTTTCTCCCGACCCCGTGACGATATCGATTCGCTCCGTTCGCATCTTCTCGTCCGGCGGCTGCCAGAAGACCGCCGTTTCGTAAAACCCGCTTTCTCTCGCTTCCATTCGGAAATGCAGATCCGCATCGCTGGTCCGCAGAATATTTCCGCCCGCTGTAAATTTACCCAGGATGGAATCCTTATTGGGTAGTTGTGATGTTAGGTGGTGCCCGGTGTGCGCATACGTTCGAGCGATCTCTTGGTGGCATTCCTGGCAAGCCGCGTCTCCCAAATAGTCGGAGCGTGCAGCCGGTCTTTTTTCGTCGACAGATGTATTAGCCTCGCTTGGGTGGGAAGTTCCAGTCTGCTGTGGTGAAGCTGCCCAGCTGGCAAAGCTGAGAGTAGCTACGCAAGCGAACGTCATCACGAAGCCGATAAACTTTTCTCTTGCCACCGAGTTTCTCCGCTCCATACGTTAGCTGATATCGCATTCGCTCTCAATCGAACTCGTGGCGCGGGCATCTTGCCCGCGTCCACCGCCCCGTGATGCGCATTTGATTTTGTAGGGCTGGTCATAAGACCAGCCGATTTTAGATTTTCGTCCATCGGTACCGAAACGATTCGGTATTTCTCGCCACTCGCCTTTCTCCGCTCCGGCAACTTTGCTATCATTCGCTCCATGGCGCCTTCCGCCTCCACTCCAAACGAGCGCCGCCAAACACGCCCTGTTCACAGAGGCTTGGTGGTCTTTGGTGAATTCTTCCGTGATCTTGTGTTTTACAACCTGCCCAGTGTTCCCCGAATGGGCGAAGAAGTTAAAACCGCAAGCATCGCGCGGTTTCCAGGCGGCGGCCTCGCAACAACTGCATTGGTCGCGGCCAGTTTAGGCACGCCGACCAAAGCGATCACGCGTGTGGGCCGCGACGCACTGACAAGCCCGGAATGGCAAACGCTCGTCCGAAGCGGCATTTCCACCGTGGGCTGTGAAATCGACGCACACTTGGCAACAGCGATCACAGTCTCCGCTGCATTTGACGGTGATCGCATGATGATTACCCACGATGCCGTAAACGCAAAACTCGAGAAACTTTTTCAGCGGAGCAATGTGCAGAAACAACTTCGCACCGCGCGCCATGTGCATTTGGCCTGCGCAATGTCTCCTCCTCAAGTGTGGACGCGATCGATACAGAGACTGCGCAAAAGGGGATTGACGTTTTCCGTAGACCTGGGATGGAATCCTCAGGTGCTTGACTCTCCGCGGTTGCCGTCGTTGCTTAGGGAATTTGAGTTTGTATTTCCGAATGAACTGGAAGCGCGTGCCATGACTGGCGAAAAGACAGTCGAGCGAGCGGCGAAGAAATTGGCTCGGTGGGTGCGAGTCCCCGTGGTGAAGCTTGGTGCGGATGGTTCGCTGGCCGTTCGTAACGGCAAGATATTGCGAGAGCTATCCATTCGCGTGCGCAGTGTGGACGCAACGGGAGCCGGCGATGCGTTTAACGGCGGCTTTCTTCACGGTTATCTCGCAGGCTGGACACTTGAAGAATGTTTGCGAGCAGGCAACATTTGCGGAGCGCTGGCGACAACTGGCGCGGGAGGATCTTGTGCGCTGCCGACGCAAAAAAGCCTCCGCAAGTTGATGATTCAGCATTACCGTCCGTAGCTCGGTCTGGCAGCGAGAATTTGTTCTGGAGGATATGACGCCGTCATGAAGATCACTCTCATCGGAGCCGCGGGGGTCAGGACCCCGCTCCTCGTCCATGGTCTAGCGGGGCTGGAAGGCCCGGCTGGCAGTGGCGGCAACGTACAGCTGGACGAGTTGGCGTTTTTTGACACGGATCAGGAGCGGCTGAAAACGATAAAGAGAATTGCGGAAGCAATGGGCAAGCGGAGCGGGATTCGCGCGCGGCTCAAAGCATATTCCGATCCCGAGCATGCCCTTGAAGGCGCGGACTACGTCATCACCAGCATTCGCGTGGGCGGAAACGACGCGCGAATTAAAGACGAGACGATCGCTCTGGCGCACGGTCTCGTCGGCCAGGAAACTTTGGGCGCGGGTGGCTTCGCTTCGGCGATGCGAAATCTTGGAATGATGCTGGAATACGCGCGCGTGATCGAACGCGTCGCTCCGCGCGCGACGATCATCAACTTCACCAATCCCGTCGGAATTATTTCACAAGGACTTCTGAATCATTCCGCAGTCAATGTGATCGGCGTTTGTGATACGCCGCTCGAAACATTCGAATCGATCGCCCATGCGCTCGACCGAAATCCATTCGAATTGAAATTCGACTATCTGGGACTGAATCATTTGGGCTGGGTGCGGTCCATCCGCGATGAGCGAGGCGCGGAATTGCTGCCTAAAGTCTTGGCTTCTCCGGAGATTATCCAGAAATGCTACCGGCACGGGCTTTTCCCGCCGGAGTTCATTCAGAAGTTGGGACTGCTGCCCACGGAATATCTCTACTTCTATTATTTTCCGCAAGCAGCATACAAGAATACGAAACAGAGCGGCCAATCGCGCGCCCAAGCCATCGCAGGAATGAACACGCGACTATTTCAAAAGCTGGCACAGGCTTCCGATTCAGAATTAATCGAAATCTACGAGAACTACCTGCGCGAACGAAACGCCTCCTACTTCAGCATCGAGGCAACCGCAGGCGAACGCCGCAAGGAAAATCAGGAACTCTACTCAGAGTTTTCCGGTTACGAGAAAATCGCCCTGCTCGTGTTGGAGGCGCTGAATGCGGAGACGCCCTCGCTAATTCCTCTCACGGTTCGCAACGGCAAAGCTCTCGAAGATCTCGCTCCCGATGACGCCGTCGAGCTCCCCTGCCAAGTCTCTTCGCACGGCGTCGAAGTGCCTCCGGTAGGACGCGCACCGGAAGCCGTTCGCTCCTTGCTGCTGCAAGTAAAAGAGTACGAGCGCCTCACAGTGCGCGCTTCGGTAGAACACTCCCGCGAGTTAGCACTCGCCGCCCTCGAGAAAAACCCTCTAGTCGCCGATCCAAAAGTAGCCCGCGAAGTCTTGGCAGAATACGTTCACGAATTCGGACAGCAGATGAAGCTCCAGGCAGCGTAGTTCAGTCTATTTCGTGCTGTGTACGTATGTGGAAACGCTTGAGGCGGATCCCGGCTGACGCTCGTAGAACTTCGAGCCCCCTTCAGTATCTCTTCTGTGTATGTGACCCCATAGCATCCCACTCGAAGGCTGTGACCCAAATCGTGTCTAGCAGGCTTATAATAATCGGAGTTCCCCGAGAGGGTGCGATGACGATCGAAGAACAGGTTGTCGAAAAACTCCGCGCGCTGCCCCCTGAGAAGCAGAAGGAAGTCCTGGACTTTGTGGACTTCCTGAAAGAAAAGAACGGCGGCCCGAAAAAGCCGCTCCGCAGCCTGCTGGGCTTGTGGTCCGACCTCAACTTCCACATCACAGAAGAAGACATCGCCGAGGCCCGCCGCGAAATGTGGGGTAACTTCCCGCGTGACATCGAATTATGAGTGTGGTGCTGGATACCCACACCGTTCTTTGGTATTTGGAAAACTCTAAGGAATTGTCAGCGGTTGCCCGTACCGTGGTTGAAGACGCTGTCCGCAACGCTCGGCATGTACGCGTATCGGCGATTTCGCTTGTGGAAACGGTTTACTTGGTTGAAAGACGAAGGCTTCCGCTTACCGCCCTAGAGCGTCTCCGTTCGGCCCTGACTGATCCGAGTTCGGGAATGCTCATCGCCCCTGTGGATGCAGGGGTGGCCGACGCGCTCCCGAACATTCCCCGCGACGTTGTTCCCGACATGCCCGACCGCATCATCGCCGCAACTGCTCTCCACCTCGGCCTTCCGCTCGTCACCCGCGACCGCCGCCTCCAAGCCGCCGGAATCCAAACGATCTGGTAATCCTCTTAGGTGCCATCGATTAAATGATGTTGACCGCTGGTGCCGCAGCCCTTTGACGTCCAAGGGTGCGGTTCTTGACTTGTCTTTCGTTTGGCCTAAATCGTCCGAGTTTTCACCTGCGGATGCCCTTGGCCGTAAATCCAAACCAGTATATTGCGCATTCCCACGCGAGAGGAACCGCACCTTTCCAGCTTTCAGCTCGGTGGGAGCCCCCTTAGTCCAGCGGAAAAAAACTTGCTCGTAATATGGGCTTTCAGCCCCGGGGCTTTTCGATCCCACCGCTAAAGTGCTACGAAGTACTGGCGTGGAATTATGCGAAACGTTCAGATCAAATCAATGTAGCTCACCTCTTCAGAGGTGAGGCTTTCGCAAAGAACACAAATGCAACGCGGGGCGCTGCGAAAAAGAATCCAGATTCCTCAGGGCGTCCTCGCAACCAAATCTTACATCACCCCTCATTTGATTTTCCGCCAACATCCTGCTAGGGTGGTTGCGGAGCTATGACCGAAAGGTACATGTACGGTGCGATTAACGGTGCGGCCCGGAACGGGAATGATCTCAATTCTAACCGGGACACCAAAACAATTAGAAATCGCCGTAAACCATAGAAAACAAAACATGGGGGTCGTTTCTAACCGGGACACGAAAAGGGGGTGTTTTCGGCATTTTTCTCGTGGCGCGGGCATCCTGCCCGCGGCCTTGGCCTTGCGGTTTCCGACCCCGGGAGACGGAGCGATTTTGTAGCGCCGAACCGGGGGATTTATTTTACGAGTGCAGCCAAGTGGACGCGCTTCCCTTCCCTGGCGCTGCGATAGCAGGTTTCGATTAATTCGACGACGTTATAGCCGTCGTCGGCGGTTACGGGCGCGGGTGATTTTCCGTCGAGGGCGTCCACGAAGAGGCGGTCTTCTTCGATGTAACCCCATTTCTCGTGCATGGTGGCGAGGGCAAAATCGTGAGTCGTGGTGCGGGTTTCGAGGCCATTGGTGAAGGAGATTCTTTCCATTTCGAAAGTTTCATATGTCGAGTGCATTCCGTAAACTTCAAAGCGTTCGAATGGAAAGTGCCAACTGGCGTGAGCATAGGTTTTCATGGTGGCCTGCAGGCCGGATTGAAAACTGAGCAGGATGGAAAAATCGTCGAGCTCGCCATGCTCGTGAGCTCGGGCCGCCACTTCCACCCAATCGACTTTGCCGAAGAAAAATGTCATCAAATCGAACATGTGCACGGGCGTTTCGTAGAGGAAGCCGCCGGTTAGCTTGGCGTTCCAGACCCAGGGCGGATTAACCAGCTCGCCGCGGTTCATTTTGGCGTGAACAGAAAGCGGGCGGAGTTCATTGCGGTCAATCGCGGCTTTGAGAGTTTTGTAGACGGGCGCGAAACGGCGGTTGTGGCCCACTTGATAGACGCGGCCGGAGCGGACGGCGCGATCGCGCAACTTGGCGGCGGACTCGAGATTCAGCGCGAAGGGTTTCTCGCAGAAAACGTGCTTGCCAGCTTCCAAAACTTGCATGGCAACTTCTTCATGAGTCGTATTGGGAGTACAGACGAAAACGGCGTCACATACTTTGAAAAGTTCCTCGAGCGAGCGGACGTGACGACAACCAAACTTGGCGGCCATGGCTTGGGCGCGGGCGGTTTCCACGTCGAAAATACTTTGGAGGGTTACGCGAGAATCCTTGGCCAGGATCGCGGCATGTATGTTTCCGATGCCTCCCGCTCCGATGATTCCGATTTTATGCGGCATTCCGACGTCTCCTTCGTGGACGCCGAACAAACTCCCTGAGGCCTTTGATCCAAGCCGGTGCCGGAATCAGAGATGCTAAAGAAAAAGAAGATGCGGGGAGCGGCCCATACCGCTCCCGCGCCGGACGCTAGAAGTACGGCTTCATCATTAGAAGTACAACTTTAGTGCGAACTGGATTTCACGAGGATCGCCGGGACCGCCCGAATCGGTTCCCAAAACCGGCGCGATCGTGTCGGTGACTTTGCCAAACGAACCCAGGCTGCCAGCGGAATAGTTCGCATTGGGACTTGCGAAGTTGGGATGATTGAAGGCATTGAAAAATTCAGTTCTGAATTCTAGATAATATCGTTCCGTAAACTTAAATTGTTTGAACAGGCTCAGGTCCCACATCTGGATTCCGGGACCGTGATACGGATAGGGAGTGCAGGTCCCGAACTGTCCGGGACCGGGCTGCGCAAACGCCGCCGGGTTGATAAAAAAGCCCGTGGTTGTATACAGTTTGTGATTGGTCGTCGCGCCCGCGAAGGCATCCCCTATACAATCCGCGTAAAGTGCATTGTGACCGTCCACCACGCCATCGTTGCTGGCAGTGACTTGAAAGGGATTTCCGGTCTGTTCCGTTACGATCCCGTTGAATTGCCAACCTCCCAACCAGCGACTGGCGAAATTATCGCCATTCATATAGGCCTTGCCTTGACCAATCGGCAATTCCCACAGGAAACTCCCCACGAAACGGCTGCGAATGTCGAGAATTGAATTGCCCATCTCCGCAGCGTAATCATACGAGTTTTGAGGATACGTTCCGGCCGTCAAGTGGTCGGTGAAATTGGCGAGACCGTGCGCGTAGGTGTATCCCAAGTTGAAACTCAAGCCATGGGACATCCTGTGCCGCAGCGCAAGCTCAAGCGAGTTGTAGTCCGTATTCCCATCATTGGTCGCAGTTTCAAGGTTTCCATCTATCGTAGGATTTGAGCAACCTTTGGCAGTGAATGTATCGACTGGGCCCGTTGCCGTGGTCAAGTTGGGATAGGGATACTGCAAAATCGGACAGCCCGTGTCGAAGCCCGTGATCATCGGCTGGTTATAGTCACGCAGCCTGCCCTCTTTGCGGCCCCAATTGCCAACGTATGTGGCCGCCAGCACGGTGTCGCGGGCAACCTGGTATTCGAGTCCGAAGCTCGTCTGCTCGACGTACGGAGTACGTTGATTCGGATCCTGAGCGCGTATTTGCAGCGTAGTCAAATCGACTGCCGTCGACTGAGTAAGGGACGCGGGTATCCCATTCTTTAGCTGGAAAACAGTGCTGGATGGGTTGAAGTCCTGGATATTGGTATCAATAAAGAACGGCGGGTTGAGCTGGAGCAGCGATTCCGAGCCTATCCGGCTCACGTGCTGATAGAAAACTCCGTATCCGCCTCGCCAGACGAGGCGCGGCAGCATCTGGTAAGCAAAGCCAAGACGCGGCGCGAAATTGAGCAGGTCTGGATGAATCAGCGCGCGATTGTACCAGCCGGTCGCGTTGCTCGCCGCAGTGACGATTTCACCGCCGTTCGCCGGCGAGAAGTTCGAGGTCTGGTTATTCCTATCTATGAGCGGAGCGAAAAGTTCATAGCGAAGACCGTAAGTAAGGGTGAGTTTGGAAGTCGTTCTCCAGGTGTCCATGGCATAGAACGAGTGTCCCGGTTGGAAATAATGGACCACGTGAGGAGTTGTGTAAAACGCATCGTCTATGTCTCCGAGCACCAAATCAGGCAGGCCAAATCCGAAACCGGCGGCGACAGATCCGCCTTCATAAAAAAGAGCTTGAGGTGCTTCTATGTCGAAGAAGTTGTCGGTCCGCCGAAGGTATTGATATCCGAACTTGAAACTGTGACTGCCTTTCAGCCAATTCAAGTTCTCAACGGCGTTCCACGCTTGCGAAATCTGGTACTGAGGCCGCCACCCAGCTGACCCCATGTTCACCAGGCCGTTGAACTGGAAAGCAGGAAGGCCAGCGTCGTTCGGACCGGGCGGGACTCCTGACAAACCGATAGCGGATTGGGCCTGAGAAGTGCCAAGAGTTAATCCCAGAGGATCGCTATGCGCATAGTCACGGCTGAAGCCGAAACGCAGGTCATTGACTAGCGAACTCGAGAGTGTGTGCGTCCAGCCCAGCGCGAGTGATTGCTGGTGCCAGCGATACTGTGTTGCGAATTGACCGTTGCCGATCAAGGGATCGCTGGTCCACAAAGGGTCCTGGCGGTCCACATGGCGATAGCTGTAACTTCCGAAGATTTGATCCTTCGAACTCATGTTGTAGTCGATACGCGCGTCCAGGGAATTTTGGTCATTGGGAACCGACGTCGGATATGCGTAGTTCGGCGCTCCCGTCCAACTCCCCGGTTGTCCTTCCGCGGCCACTGCGGCAGGGAGATTCGGAACCGCTGTGCCAGCGACCAAGGCCAAAAACTTCTGAGCGACGGGATCGAAGCATCCGGGCTGAATAATGTTTCCGACATAGCAATTGGCCTGGCTGGGGATCTTTATTGGATTGGTCAAAGGAAAATTCAATTCCGTAAAATTGCCCTGGTCCATCAGCGGTGTGGGAACCGTGCTTAGTTCGGTAGCGCCATCCCGGCTGGTGAAGCGTGCGAAATCGCCAAAGAAAAACAGTTTGTCCTTCTTGATCGGGCCGCCGATCGTGCCCCCGAATTGATTCTGGCTGAAGCCGCCGCGCGGCAACCCGGCCACATTGTTGATCCACTGATTTGCATCGAGATCTTTATTCCGGAAAAACTCGTACAGATCTCCGTGATAGCCATTGGTGCCGGACTTGATGGTGGCATTGACCACAGCGCCGGCGGAATTGCCGAATTCAGCGGAGTAAGTGCGGGTCTGAATCTTGAACTCTTGCAGCGCATCGGGAGGAGGCTGCACTACCTGCACCGAAGCTTCCTGCAGGTTTTCCGAGAACGAGTTATTGTCGATACCGTTCAGCAGGAAATTATTTTGGAGTTGAGAGTTCCCGTTTGCGCTGAACAAGTCTGTCGCATCGTTACCCGACGGTGGCGACCAAAGCCTAATTACCCCGGGTTCCAATAGCGCCAAATCAGCATAGCGCCGACCGTTCAAAGGAAGGTCGTTGATGTGCTGAGAATTCACCACGCTTCCCACATCGGCAGTCTGAGTTTCGAGGATTGGCTCGCCACCTCCGACAAGCACTTCCTGCTTAACCGTGCCAACGTCCAAGGTGAAATCGAGGGAAAGGTGGTCCTGCACGTGTAGCTCGACACCATCGCGCAAAGCCGGTGCAAATCCATCAGCACTTGCTTGCACGGAGTACGTGCCGGGGATCAATGTGAGGACCTGATATTCGCCTGCGCTATCAACAGGGGTGGTCGCCACGACGCCGGTGTTCTTATTCGTGATGGTGACCATGGCCTTTGCTATTACGGCACCGGAGGGATCCACAATCTTTCCGGCAATGGCGCCACGATCGATTTGTCCAAAGGCAGGCAGAGCAGAAACCGCGAGCAACGCTGCGAGCATCATCGCCCACTGAAGCAGTCTGCGAGTTCCGATCACTCGATTCATGGCAGCCTCCACTTTTCGGATTCGACGAACAATTCTCGAACTTTTGACGCGGCGCGAATCAAAACGTCTCTGTACACCGATTCAACTAGAGGGCCAGAAAGAAACGCAAAGGTTTCCCCGCATCGCCAAGTCTCCGAAATCCGATATGCCGACGATCCCAATCACGCTGAATGGCCGGCAACCCAGCGATTCCCCCAGCATGCGCAAATTGCCGCACGTGTATTCCAAACCGAGCGGTCACAAAAAAGGAGGGTAAAAACGAAGGGCACAGCCGCCGCAACCCCCGTCCCCTAAAGACTCACCCCTAAGCGTGCCGAAACGATTCGGTTTCGAATATTTGGACATGTAACATTCGGAAAAATAGTTGTCAAGCCAATTTTTCGGAAACCAATCTTCTGCTGCCGAGTTTGGCATATTTGAGAGTGTGCACGTGCCGCGAATCGGCAAGCGCAGCCGATGCCAAAACGTTTTGGTATTTTCGTTGACAACATTCCTCGTGGACGTACAATGCCGTACTCCGACCGAAAAACGGAGGCTCGATGCCGAGCGCCGCAATACTTGGACGAACTCAAAATATTTCGCACCTCGCAGACCGAACCTCCACAGGATCATTCGCAGCACTAGCATCAACTCTAGCGATAAGCGTGTCCCGCGTCGACGAATGGTATCTCGTGAGTTTGCGCAACCAAACCGGAGCTAACTAGATCTTTCGCGACAGGCAAGGGGGGAAGAATGGCATCACGATCCAGCAAAATCCTTCTGGTTATAGCGGCATTATGCTGTGCACTGCCTTCCTTATTTCGATCGACTCCGCTGGCAGCTCAATCTCCTGTCTCCGTCAGTTCGAAGCCGATTCAGGCTGCAGAGCCGCTGGATATTGACCGAGGAGCGGCCGCGCTCTGGCAGAGTCTTCTAAAACTTCACACTCGCACGAGCTTGCTGATGGTGACCGCGCACCCGGACGACGAAAACGGAGGAATGCTGACCTATGAATCGCGCGGGCAAGGAGCGCGAGTCACGTTGTTGACACTCAACCGCGGGGAAGGCGGCGCGAACGTCATGTCATCGGATTACTTCGATGCGCTCGGACTGGTGCGCACAGAAGAACTTCTGGCGGCCGATCGTTACTACGGAGTCCAACAATTCTGGACGCGAATGATTGATTTCGGTTTTTCAAAGACGAAAGAAGAATCACTCGATAAGTGGGGACACGATCAAACTCTTTCGGATGTAGTGCGTGTCGTACGAATGACCCGTCCTCTGGTGATTACTTCGGTGTTCGTCGGAGGCCGCACCGACGGGCATAGCAATCACCAAGTATCCGGGCAGATGGCGCAGGAGGCTTTCAAAGCGGCAGGAGATCCGGCCATGTTTCCCGAGCAGCTCAAAGAGGGGCTGCACGTTTGGAAGCCAATAAAGGATTACGCTCTGGTGCCGTTTTCTCCTGCCACCGACAAGGGAATTCTTGATTACGCAGACGGAAAATTCTATCCCGCGGAATTTCACAACTACACGGACGACACCGTCATAAAGGGCGCGCTTTCCGCTTCCGTTGAAATCCCAGAAGGCGAATACGATCCGGTCATCGGACTAACATACTTGCAGATTTCTCGACTGGGTCTCGGCCGCCAGAAGTCGCAGAGCGGCGGCAGGAGCTTGCCGCCGGCCGAAGCCGAGATGACGCCGTATCACCGGTTTGCGTCGCGCATCTCTGCGCAGGATAAAGAATCTTCATTCTTCGATGGCATCGACGTTTCACTCGCGGGTATAGCGACTCTGGCGCAAGGCGGCGATTCCGCTTTCTTGAAGGATGACTTAGCTCAGATTAATTCGCTGGTTGAAAAGGCCATGAGTGATTTTTCGGCGCAACATCCGGAAGGGATTGCTTCGACGCTGGCGGCTGGCCTCAAGAAGACGAACGAGCTGGTCGAAAAAGTTGGGAGCAGCAATCTTTCGGAGGATTCGAAGTACGACGTGATGCACGAATTAAACGTGAAGCAGGCGCAGTTCGAAAATGCGCTGGCGGAATCGCTGGGCATTTCGGTGCTTGCGACGCTGGCTCCTGAGAAAGACCCAACCGGGCCTTTTGCGCGCTTTTTCAGAAATCAGCCGACCTTTCAAGTGGCGATCCCCGGACAAGAATTCTGGGTAAAGATTCATACGACGAGCCCAACCAATCTTCCCGTGGAATTGCAGAGCGCCGTGCTAGAAAGTCCCATGAAGGATGAATTCACCTTCGATCCGGCGACGCAGACGGGAAGCACACTGAAGGGCAATCAGTCTGCGGACCTGCGGTTTACAGTTCACGCTGCAACCAACGCCAGCTACACACGACCTTATTTCACGCGTCCAAATATCGAGCACCCCTACTACGACATCCAAGACCCAAAATATCTCAATCTGCCGTTAGCTCCGTATCCCCTCTCTGCCAGAGTGCATTTAGCATTCGACGGGGTGCCATTCGAAATAGCACAGGTAGTGCAATCCGTGAAGCGGGTAACCGGCCCGGGCACAGTTCTCGAGCCGCTGATTGTGGGTCCGGCTATATCAGTTTCGATTTCGCCGCAGGCGGGTATTGTTCCGCTCGACGCAAAATCCTTCGACGTGACGGTGAGTATTCACAGCAACGTAAAAGGTCCTGCGAAGGGAACGGTGCGACTTGATTTGCCGGAAGGCTGGAAGGCGCCGCAGGAGGAATTTTCAACGTCGAAAGACGGGGACGACCAGTCACTCGCGTTCCACGTGACGCCGACAAAGTTGGCGGAAAAGCCTTACGCCATCACTGCTGTGGCGACTTATGACGGCCACGATTACAAAGAGGGCTACCACACGATCGGATATCCGGGTTTGCGTCCTTACAATCTCTATCACGCTTCCACATATCGGGCTTCCGGAGTTGACGTGAAGGTCGCACCGGGTCTGAACGTGGGATACATCGTGGGCGCCGGCGACGATGTCCCTCAATCGCTTGAGAATTTGGGGCTCAACGTTCATTTCCTGAGTCCGGAAGACTTGGCCAGCGGGAATCTCTCAAAATTTGACGCCATCATTCTCGGCGTGCGCACTTATGCCGCGCGAGAGGATCTCAAAATTAATAATGGCCGCATCCTCGACTATGTGAAGAACGGCGGCGTGGCGATCGTTCAATACAACACACCGGAGTACGACCATAACTACGGCCCATATCCCTACAAAATGGGTTCCAATCCGGAAGAAGTAACTGACGAGAATTCCAAGGTGGAAATCCTGGCACCGGCAAATCCCGTTTTCAACTGGCCAAACAAAATCACCAGTAAAGATTTTGAGAATTGGGTGGAAGAGCGCGGCTCGAAATTTCTTGAGAGCTGGGACTCAGCGTATGAGCCGTTGCTGGAAACGCACGATCCCGGCCAGGCTCCCCAAAAAGGCGGCCTCCTTTTTGCGAAATACGGGAAGGGCGTTTACATCTACAACGCCTACGCCTTCTACCGCCAGATGCCTGAAGGCGTACCCGGCGCGTATCGCTTATTCGCCAACATGGTTAGCCTAGGGAAAAATCCTCACTGATCAGTACTCAGCTCAGCACGCGAGCACCGCGAAGAAGGAAAAGTCCGCGCTGATCCAGCTGAGAAGAGAGTGAACGTATTTGACGCCGGACCTTACTCACTTCTCGTCCGGTTGCGGTTGCTCCTGCTGGATGTTGTAGAGAAACGTTTTCATTGTTGCTTGGCGGCGGGCGTTCTCGTCCGCGACGCGCGTTGAGGCGGCTTCGTAGAGCTTTATTTCTTTTCGTTTCTGCTCCGGTTGTCCCACGTGCTCATAGATTTGGGCCAGACGATAGTGCGCGTCCGCGGAGTCCGGGTCCATGCGTGCGCAGATTTGGGATTCGGCGAGAGCGTCTTGCCATTGTCCCAACCATCGATATGCTTTCCCCAGTTGGCAATGCGGAGAGGCGTCTTTTGGGAGGAGACCAGATGCGGTGTGAAGGCGGCGTAGAATTTCGCCGGAGTGAGTTTTGTCACCGGAAACGGAGTCCCGGCGAAAAAGCGAAGCGCCGCAATAGAACTGCATCTGGCCTTCCTTAGGTTGGCTGTCTGAGTATTCACAGAGTCTTGCAACCGCGCCGGGATCGGGGGGAGAGGAGCGGTCGACCTGAATGTCCCCCAAATACTTCATCGCAAGTTCGGGCTCGGGAGCCAAGTCGGCCGCGCGCAGGAGATAGCGGGTGGCTTCTTCATCCGTGCCCGCGAAATACTCGATCATGCCGAGCGCTACTTGGATTCGCCAAGAGTCCGGCTGTAGGTCTTCGGCTTCTTTAAGAACGACCTTGGCAGCGTCGAAATTTTGATGGCGGATCAATTCGATCGCGAGCGAGACACGATACTTCTCCTCGTTTGGAGCCAGCGCCACGGCGGCCTGATAGCTTTTCACGGCTTCCAGGTTATCACCGCGCGCCTCTTGGATGTCGCCGAGCAGATCTTCGAGCTCGGCGCTGTCGCCAAGCTCCTTGCACTTTTCCGAGCTCGCCAAGGCATGGTCCAAACGACCCGCGCGGAACTGCGCGAGAGCGAGATTGAATTGCGACTCGGGACGACCCGGGTCGAGATCCGCCACCGCCTGAAATTCGTCAATGGATTCGGAAAATTTCCCGTGAGAGATCAGGAGCTCTGCCAGACGCTGCCGAAAAACCAACTCGTCTTTGGGAGCCAGTTGCGTCGCGTGAAGCAACTCCAGCGTTTGATGGAAATCGGCATGCATTCCCATTTGCGCTTCCAGGTAAACGAGGCCGGGTTGAGGATCGTGCGTGCGGGAAAATAGGGGCTCTGCCAAACTTGCCGCGCGTTGCCAATTTTTCGATTGCAGTTCCGCAACGGAGGTGGCCATGACAAGCCGAGCGTCCGCCGGATTCAGGGCCAGAGCTTTTTCCATTTCCGCGGCGGCTTCCGAAGTATTTCCCAGGCCGAGAGCCACGGAAGCTTTCAGCCTAAAGAATGCGATTCGTTGTTCAGTGCCGCTGGGCGGTGAAAGGCCTGCCAATGCGCTTTGGGCTTCCTTATATTTGTGGAGGCGCGCGAGAACGACACCCCACTCCATTCGAATCTGCGGGGCGCCGTGGCTAACTCTTGCCGCATGCGCGAGCACTGGCTCAGCCTTTTCCAACTGGCCTCCGCGTTCATAGATCTCGCCGAGTGTTGCAAGCGCGGTGGTGTCGTCAGGCGCAGATTGTAGGGCGTTCTGGAGCTCTTCTTCGGCGCGGTCGTTCTGCCCGGCGATCGAGTACGCCTGGCCCAGCAAAATCCGCGCGGCAGAGTCTTTCGGCCGAGTTTGAAGATAGCTGGAGAGAATTTGTATTGCGTCTTCTGTATCTCCGCGGGAGAGAGAGGATCGTGCCTCAGCGAGCGGCCCGGATAATTGAAGCGGATGCGCTTGCGGTGTGGATTGATTCTGCTGTGCGCCGGGAGCGAGCGCGAAACAAAAAAGCAAGGAAGCGCACTCACACAGGGCGAATCGCCAGAAAATCCCGCACGTCTTCACGGTTATCGCTTTTCCCCGATCCGTCGCCCAGCGTAGCGGATCTCTGCATATCGCAACAGCAGTTCTAAATTCCGGCCCGCCTGCCTCCCCGAGACTTTGCCGCGACGCAGGTTAATGCCGAAACGTTTCAGTATACTCGCACTTCTTTCCTTGTCCGTGCCCGATCACGCTGCTATAGTGCGCGCTCGATATTCGATTGAGTTTTGACCCCAATCGGCAGAACCCTTGCCGTCACTGAGCCAGGACGCGTAACGTGGCCGAAAACCAAGCGCCACAACTTCCCTCCGAGATCGCTGTAGCCTCCCAAAAACTTGTTCGCGGCATGGGCTTGGTTCAATCCACAGCCGTAAACATGGTGGACATGATTGGCATCGGCCCCTTCATCACCATCGGCGTGATCCTTTCCGCCATGGGCGGGCCGCAGGCTGTGCTTGGCTGGTTTCTCGGCGCATTGTTTTCCGTCTGCGATGGAATGGTCTACGCTGAACTGGGCGCGGCGATGCCGGGAGCCGGCGGAGCATATATTTATTTTCGCGAGGCTTTCAATCCGCGCACTTGGGGGCACCTATTCTCATTCCTCTTTTTGTGGGAAACAATTTTCGTGGCTCCGCTGGGCATCTCGGCCGCCAGCGTCGGCTTTGCCGAATATACTCATTATTTCTTTCCGGGATTAAGCCACGCCGGCGTCGGCTTCCTTGCAGCAGGCGATTGTGTGCTCATCACTTTCCTGTTGTACCGCCCCATTAAAGAAGTAGGGCGTTATTCAGTGGTGATGTTGGGTGTGGTGTTGTTTGCGATGTTTTGGGTAATCGTTGCCGGCCTCATACACATAAACACGAAAATGGCATTTGATTTTCCGCCGGGAGCATTTCATCTCTCGAAGCCGTTTTTCTACGGGTTGGCGGCGGCTACCTTAATCGCGATGTATAACTACGGCGGCTACAACAACATCACCTACCTCGGAGGCGAAGTCCAAAATCCCGCGAAGAATATCCCCAGGGCCATTGTGTTTTCGGTTTTGATCGTCGCGGTCCTCTACCTATTAATGAGTGTGGTGATCATCGGTACGATTCCGTGGCGCGAAGCCGCGGTCTCGCACGCTGTGGTGTCAGAGTTTATCGGCAAGTTGTATGGCGCACGCGCGGCGTCTGTGATGACGTGCCTGATCCTGATTGCGACACTCGCGGGGATTTTCACCATGAGCCTGGGCTATTCGCGGGTCCTCTACGCCGCGGGCGCGGAGGGAAACTTTTTCAAGGTGTTCGGCCGCGTTCATCCCACAGGCCGCTTCCCGACTTTTGCAGTTGTGGCCACCAACGCGATGGCCATTCCACTCTGCTGGTTTTCGCTGGAGCGGCTGATTTCGGCGATGATGATCATTCAGATTGCTTTTCAGTTCATCCCTCAGATATTCGCGGTGTTCGCCATTCGCAAATATCGGAAGGAAATCAAGCGTCCGTTCGGTATGTGGCTTTACCCCGTCCCGGCGCTTATTGCGCTCGCAGGGTGGATCTATGTGGCGTCCACGCCGGAACAGAGGCAATACCTTGGCACCGCTGTGATTCTTTTGTTGTTGGGTTTGGGTGCGTACTTTCTCAGGGCGAGGGCTGTCAAATCATGGCCGCTAGGATAAGCGCGGTCACCTAGGCTTGAGGACTTCGCACTGCGCTTAGGCTTTCCTAGGGGGACAGCAGGAGTCGCGCACGATGAGCTGTGTCTTTAGCACGGCTGGCGTCGGTACGCTCACCCGTCCTTCGATGTGATCGATCAAGAGTCTCGCGGCAATCATTCCTATTTCTCTCGCGGGCTGGCGCACCACGGTGAGCCTTGGCCGAAGCAGAGTCGCCCAATAAAAATCGTCGAAGCCAAGCAGGCTGACCTCGTCGGGGCAGGCGAGGCCGATCTCCTGAATGGCAGCCAGCGCGCCCAATGCCATCATGTTGTTGGTGCAGAAAATTGCCGTGGGGCGTTGCCCCCGCGTTAAAAGCTGCATCGCGTGAAAATGGCCGCTTTCCATGTCGTTGTGCCCGGCATGAATCATCGACCGGTCCTGGCGGATTTTCGCGCTACGAATCGCGCTCATAAATCCCTGCAGGCGATCCACCGACGTTCCGCTGGAAGCATCGCCTGCAATGATTCCGATATCACGGTGCCCCAGACTCAGTAAGTAGCGTGTGGCGCTTTCGGCCGCACCGGTATTGTCCACGCCCACTCTTCCGATGTATGGATCACGCGCGAGCGGGTAGCGGTCCGCGTAGACCACCGGAAGATTTCCCAGGACAGATCTGGTTTTCCCGCCGACTGAATTTATGGCCGGGACGCGCACAATACCATCGACGCGGCGCCGGTGAAACGACTCGAGGTAATTGCGCTCTTCTTCCCAACTTTCTCTGGAGTCTCCGATCAGGACGGTGAAATTCGCCGAGGCTGAATAGTCTTTCGCGCCTCGCACCAGCTCGATGTAAAAGTTGTTCGAGAGATCGGGGACGACGATGGCAATCGAGTGTGTTTTCTGAAGGCGAAGACCTCGGGCGAGATCGTTCGGGAAATATCGCAGCGTCTTGATCGCTTCGTCAATCCGGCTGCGCATGTCTGCGCTCACGTAGTCTGAATTGTTCAGCGCCGCGGAGATTGTGGAGACGGAAGCCCCTGCCGCCTTCGCGACTTCGCGAATCGTGACGTGGCGCTTTACACGCTTCGCTTTTGACTTCAATCCAATTCTTCCCGCCGCGCTCTTCAGAGATGGATTCATTGAGTTTTGCAAGCAGGAGCTTACTAGAAACCGTCATAAAGCCAAAACCAAAACGTTTCGGGAAATCATTGTCATGCAAAGTGCCGGATGTATACTTTCCGTGGCCCGCGCGAGCGGGTAGCAGGTTGACGATCCGATGAAGCAACTTGGGGCTCACGTTCTATCCCGGCGGGGATTCCGTCGTGGGCGGCATTGTGGGCGACATCAAAGTGAACGTCATCGACTCGAATCGGCCGGTCGAATCCGTTTACGCCGCGATTTTACGATACCGATGGTTTCTTCGCCCGAATGAACGCACTGACGAATTTGCCTTCCACCTGGGACGCAATTGCATCCGCGTCGACGCCCTGCGCGCTCAGAAATTGTCGAGCATCTTCCACTTTGTAAACTCGCGTCGGTTCAATCGTTACATCTTCAAATCCGGCTGCCGTCAACTTCGACATGTATTCCGAATCCTTTAGCGCGCCGGCCACGCAGCCAACCCACAGCTCGATATTTCTCCTGATTTCCGGAGGTACGTCACCGCGCACGACAACGTCAGACACGGCGAATCTTCCGCCGGGCCGGAGCACGCGATAAGCTTCCGCAAGCACCCGGTCTTTGTCCGCCGAAAGATTGATTACGCAGTTTGAAATCACAACGTCAACGCCATTCTCAGGCAGCGGAATATTCTCAATCTGACCCTTAAGAAATTCGACGTTTTGAATTCCCGCTTTTTTCTGATTTTCACGCGCAAGCGCCAGCATTTGATCTGTCATGTCCAGCCCATACGCCTTCCCTCCCGGACTGACGCGCTTTGCCGACAACAGCACATCGATCCCGCCCCCAGAACCGAGGTCCAGCACGATTTCGCCCGGCTGCAATTGCGCAAGGGCGGCGGGGTTTCCGCATCCCAGCGAAGCAAGCAGAGCCTGCTCGGGAATCCCAGATGTCTCGCCCGATTCGTAGAGATTAGCCGTGATCGGGTCGCCGCCGCAGCACTTCGACGAAGGAGAAGTGCCGCACGAAGCCGCACCGCCCGATGCAACCCGGCTCGCAGCCTCTCCATACTTCTCTTTTACTGCCTGCGTGATCTCATTCGAATCAGCCATCGGCTTCTCCTTGATTTCGTCGTTCACGAATACTATATTCGCTTAGGCGAATATAAGCAATGAGCAAACCAACTGTCGATCTCATGTTCCGCGCTTTTTCGGATCGCACGCGGCTCCGCATTCTGCATTTGCTGCTGCGCGGTGAAATGTGCGTCTGCGATATCGTGAACATCACCCGAGTGCCGCAACCCACGGCCTCGCGCCACCTCGCTTACCTGCGCAGGGCGGGACTCATAAAGAAGAGGCGCCAGGGTCTCTGGGCCTATTACAAACTCACGCCTGCAACTTCCGCGTTTCATCGCAGCCTCATTGGCTGCCTCAAAAAGTGCTTTCGTGATGTTCCGGAACTGGCAGGTGATGCGAAGCGAGCGTCGAGTTCATGTTGTGGACCCGCGTCCCGGCAGAACTGCAAGTGAGCGCTATGCCGAATCATTACAACGTACTGTTTCTGTGCACTGGCAATTCAGCCCGGTCCATCATGGCGGAAGCGATTTTGAATCGCAAAGGCCCGCCTACGTTCACCGCATACAGCGCCGGAAGTTATCCAGCCGGAATTGTTCGACCGGAAGCTCTGAAGCAGCTCGAACTCGCGAATCTATCCGCAGCGGGTCTGCGCAGCAAGAGTTGGGATGAATTCGTGAAACCGGACGCGCCACAAATGAATTTTGTGTTCACGGTCTGCGACAACGCCGCGAAAGAGGTCTGCCCCGTCTGGCCAGGTCAGCCAATCACCGCGCATTGGGGCGTTCCTGATCCGGCGGCGGTGCAAGGAACACCTGAATCGATCGCGCGCGCTTTCCGCGACGCATTCACGATCCTCGACCGCAGAATAAATCTAATTTTGTCGCTTCCACTCGCGAGCCTCGATTCGCTTGCCGTAAAAAAACAACTCAAACGCATCGGCGAACAATGAGGCTCTGGTAACCGCTGCGATCAGGGCCTTGACAAAGAAATGGAAACCACGGGGTGGTCAGCCGCCGGCGATGGCGCCGACGATGAGGAGGGGTTCCGCACCCGACGCGACCGAGTCGGGCAGCGGCGCGTCCGGCAGCTCATGTGAGAGATCCTCGCCGCAGGCGAAGAACCGCAAGAACGGCCGGCGCTTTTGCGTGATGTGATCGCGGATCGCGCCGCGCAGCATCGGGTAGCGGGCTTCGAGCGCATCGACGACCGAACGCTGCGTAGCCACACCTTGAACGTCGAGCTCCACTTCGCCGCTGATGTGCGCAAGTCCGCGAAGGTGCGGCGGGAGCTCAACTCGGATCATGGCAGCGTCTGGACCTCGACGGAAAGGACGGCCGGGAAGTCTCGAACTATGGGCGCCCATGTGTCTCCGGCATCGGCCGACGCGTACACCTGTCCGCCCGTCGTGCCGAAATATACGCCGCATTTATCGAGCGAGTCCACGGCCATCGCATCGCGCAGCACGTTGACGTAGCAGTCGGCTTGCGGCAAGCCTTTGGTGAGTGCTTCCCATTCGTTTCCGCCCGTACGGCTGCGGAACACGCGCAGCTTTCCATCCGGCACGAAATGTTCCGAGTCACTTTTGATTGGCGCGACGTAGATCGTCTCCGGCTCGTGCGCGTGAACATCAATCGCAAATCCGAAATCAGTCGGCAAATTTCCGCTGATCTCCTGCCACGAATCGCCGGCATTATCGGTGCGCATGACATCCCAATGCTTCTGCATGAAAAGCACATTCGGGCGCGAACTGTGCATCGCGATATGGTGAACGCAATGGCCGACCTCGGCCGTCGGGTCCGGAATGAACTGGGAGCGCAGCCCACGATTAATCGGCCGCCACGTCTTTCCGGCGTCGTCGGTACGGAATGCGCCCGCAGCCGAGATGGCGATGAACATCCGGTCGGGATTGCTCGGGTCCTGAATGATGGAATGCAGGCACATTCCGCCGGCGCCAGGCTGCCAGTGTGGTCCCGAGCCGTGCTGGCGCAATCCGGAGAACTCCTGCCAAGTATGTGCGCCGTCGTTTGAGAGGAATAACGCCGCGTCTTCAACTCCGGCGTAAACCTTGTCTGGATCGGTCAGCGACGGTTCGAGATGCCACACGCGTTTGAATTCCCACGGGTGGGGCGTACCGTCGTACCATTGGTGTGTTCCGGGAACTCCTTCATACACGAACTTGTTGCCGACCGTCTCCCAACTCTTGCCGCCGTCGTTCGAGCGCTGCATGATTTGTCCGGACCAACTGCTCGACTGCGACGCATAAATCCGGTTCGGATCGACTGGGGATCCCTTGAGGTGGTACATCTCCCAGCCAGCAAAGTGAGGGCCGCTAACATCCCAGTTTTCGCGTTTGCCATCTGCCGACAGGATGAACGCACCCTTCCGTGTGCCGACTAGAACTCGTACGCTGCTCATCGCTCCCTCCTGCTTGAATTTCCAGAGGCGCTCCCACTTCAACTTCGAGGTGCTGTAGCATTATTTTCCCATACTCGCAGCGCGCGGCAGAATCTCACAATTCTGAACGAGAGGTCGCGTAAATTTTGCAGCAAAAGCCGGCCAGCCGTGAAACATCTTGACAAAGAGTAGGGGCTACACTATAAGCCTTCCCATTCGAAATAAGCGGTTAGACGATTTTGACACTTTCGCCCGGCACGCCAAAGTAGCAACCGCAATGCAATGAGCCGAAGATTCGTTGGCTCGCGTGGTCTGATTCGAACGGATGGTCAGAGTTGGGGGGGGTGGGAATGCAAATCACAAGACTCGGCAAATATCTGGGATTTTTGGCTTTCGCATTGGCTTTGTTTGCATGCGAACAGTTGCTCGCTGGCGTGACCGCCAGCATTTCCGGGACAGTCACCGACCCGAGCGGCGCAGTCGTTGCCGGCGCCACCGTGACCGCCGCCAACGTGGATACGGGTGTGAACACTACCCAGTCCACCAACGGGCAGGGGTTTTATTCATTCCAATCTCTTCCTTTGGGAAACTACACGATCAGTGTGCAGCAAACCGGATTCAAGGCTTACGCCCAAACAGGGCTAGTTCTCGATGTGAACTCGGCGCTGGTGGTCGATGTGAAATTGCAGGTCGGTGCGGCGACAGAAAAGGTTGAGGTATCCAGCACCGCGCTGCACGTCGATACCGAGAGCACTCAGATGGGCGAGGTGATTACCGGGAAGGAGATGACCGACGTCCCCCTGGTTACCCGAAGCTATACCGATTTGCTGGCATTGCAGCCCGGGGTCATTTCGACGGCGTCACAGGCGACCGGAGCCTACGCGGGCCCGTTCATATCCGCAGGCTTTCCCGCGCCACAAGTATCGGGCGATTTGAATTCCGGCGCGCTCTCCGTGAATGGCATGCGCGAAGCAGCGAATGGCTTCATTCTGAACGGAATTCTCGTGCAGGAGACAGGATTTTCCGGCGCCGGGGCAATTCCCAACCTCGACTCGATCGCAGAATTTCGCATTCTGACGAATAATTACGACGCTGAGTATGGGAACTACGCCGGAGGGCAGATCAACGTCGTCACCAAATCGGGCACGAACCAATACCACGGAAACGTGTTTGAGTTCCTGCGCAATACGGATTTCGACGCGGCGAATTACTTTGCCGGCGGACAACGATCCGCCTATCACCAGAACCAATTTGGCGGCACTTTCGGCGGGCCCGTCAAGCGCGACAAGATCTTTTTCTTTGCGGATTATCAGGGCAATCGAGTAATCCAGGGCGTGACGGAAATCATCAACGGAGCGCCGAGCGCGGCTACGGAGTCGGGGGACTTCACAGGAATAGCCAGCAGCTTGCTCAAAACCACTGTGAACGGCGCGGCGTGGGCATCGCAGCTCTCTACCCAGTTGGGGCAAACCGTGACAGCCGGTGAGGCATACTACACGACAACTTGCACGACTGCGGCCCAATGTGTTTTTCCAAACGCGCAATTGTCGCCCAGCGCCTTCAACCCAATTTCAGCGAAGCTTCTACCTTACATTTTGCCGGCAGGTAGCGGGACGATTGGGTCAAACGGAACCGGCACGTATTCAAATAGCTCCGAGGCCACAAATCTGAGCGACAACAAATTCAGCGGACGGGCGGATGGCAACTCGAAATTCGGGCTTCTCACCGCTTACTACTATTTCGACAAGTACAACCGCATCGACCCCTATTGGTCAGGGAACGCGCCCCTGTACCCCGGATTCTCCGTAGATGGTAGAGGAATGACCGATAATATCAACCTCGGGGATACCAAAACGTTCAGTTCGGCCGCGGTGAATGAATTTCGTCTTGGGTATTTCCGATTGGATACGCATTTCAATCAACCAATTGGCGGAACAAACACAACCCTCGCCGATCTGGGATTTGACTCCGGTGCGAACAAGGGGTTGGGCATCTTTCCGGTGGCGCCCAAGTTAGAAGGCGTTCCGGAAATTGATTTCAATAATTTCGTAATCGGAGTTCCGAGCCGTCCCAACGGCCTCATCGAAAATATCTACCAGGCCGTGGACAACTACAGCAAGATCATCGGCACCCACAGCATCAAATTCGGAGGCCAGTATCACTACGACCAACTCGAAGAGGACCTCATTGATAACGTTTCAAACGGCAACTTCTTTTTTGGAACGAATTTCAATGGCGGAGTGAGCGAAACGGGCAGTGATTTTGTCGATTTTCTCCTGGGCGCTCCGAGTTCGTATGTTCAAGGCCAGTCTTATCCCTCCTACGGCATCAATTACTATTTGGGCCTATATGCGCAAGATAGCTGGCGCGTGAAATCGAATCTGACGTTTAACTATGGACTGCGGTACGACGTCAGCGCACCGTGGAGGGAAAAGTACAACCAAATTCAAACTTTGATTCCGGGGGAGCAGTCCGTGGTTTTCCCAGGTGCACCACTCGGATGGTTGTTCCCCGGAGATCCAGGGGTTCCCAGCACACTCGCTCCCACTCGTTGGGACAACTTTTCTCCTCGACTAGGACTCGCCTACTCGTTCGGAGATTACGATGGCATGCTCGGCAAAATCCTAGGCAAGCCCGGGAGCACGAGCATCCGCGCCGGTTTTGGCATGTTCTATACCGGCTTTGAAGGCGCCACGGACTTTAATGAAATCGGCGACGCTCCATTCGGAAACTATACGGGCCAGTACGCTTCGACTTTTGCCTCGCCGTTTATGGTCCGTGCTACGGGCCAAGCCGCCCCAGGCGGTCAACTGTTCCCGGCACCCCAGCCGCCGGCGCATCCTTCCGCGTCTGACCCCGCCACTGGATTCCCCTATGACAATTTGACGGATTTTTTTGGCGCCTTTTCAACTATCGGGAGCTCGCCAGCTTTCTACCACAAGAACCGGCTACCCTATGCCGAAACCTATGAGCTTTCCATTGAACACCAGATAACAGGAAAAGATTTGCTCACTCTGAGCTACGTCGGCACTCAGGGGCACCGGCTGCTCTCTTCCGAATCTGCGAATCCTGGAAGTCCGGCTCTGTGCCTGAGCGTGAGTCAGCCAAGTGAGGTTCTTCCTAAAACGGCCACTTGCGGGCCCGGCGGCGAGAACGATATATACACTCGCGCAGATGGGTCGCTGGTAATCGGGACGCGGCCAACGTTCCCCGGAGTCGTGCTTCCGAACGGCACGCCGATCGTTCCGTTCGGCAACGATTCTTATTTCATCACCGCGGGAGCATCCAATTACAACTCGGCGCAGATCAACTACCGGCATACGAGTGGCCGACTGCAGACGCTCGTCGGCTACACGTTCAGCAAGTCACTTGACGATTCTTCTGGTTATGGCGAGCAGTTTAATCCGATCAACCCGCGACTCAGCCGCGGCCTTTCCGCGTTTGATTCAACGCACAATTTTGTCGCGAGCTACAGCTACCGGCTTCCTGTGGACCTACTCGGAGGGCCAAAGCGCCTCACGAATGGTTGGGCCATCAGCGGTATCACCCGCTTCTCCACGGGCCTCCCCGTCACGATGGTAGAGACGGACGATCAATCGCTGCTCGGAACTTCATTCGGCGGACCCATCACGCTTTCCGTAGACACTCCCAACGTGATAGGGCCGCTCGACATCACGAATCCAAGAAATAACGGCGGCCAGTACTTCAGTCCGGCGGCATTCGGGCCTTCTGCACTGGGCACCGAAGGCGATTCGAGCCGGCGGTTTTTCCATGGGCCAGGGATTAACAACTGGGATTTCGCTCTGCTAAAGGACACACTGATCACGGAACGTTTCAATCTGCAATTTCGCGCCGAGTTCTTTAACATCTTCAATCACGCTCAATTCCTGACGCCGATCGGAATTACCGGCTTTAACGCATCGGGTGTGGCAACATCCGGTTCCTTCGGCATTGTTCCCGGCGCCTTGTCACCGCGCATCGGCCAGCTGTCTCTTAAGTTGAACTTCTAATGAGGGGAGCAGAGCCGGCGTAAAGCGCACGCGAGGAGCATTATCCTGCGGGAGACCGGATCGTCACGGATCCCCGCATTTTTCTTCGCGAGAGAGCCCTGTTGGCGCTATCGAAGCGTAGTACGACGATGGGTGCACATCTATGCCGGCCCCAGGTGTTCTCGCCGCGACATTGGTCAGACCCGGACAGTATGAGATACGCGAATATCCTCTGCCGGATCCCGCTCCCGGCTGTGTTCTGGTCCGAATGGAGATGTCTGGCATCTGTGGGACCGACAAACACACCTTTCAGGGTTACACCACGCAATACGGTGATCGAAGGCTGGAATTTCCGATCATCCAGGGACATGAAAACGTCGGAACGATTGCGGCGATAGGTGGAAACGGAAAATTCGCTGACTTCGAAGGAATCCCGCTGAGGGTTGGCGATCGCGTGGTTGTGGGCGCCAACGTATCTTGCGGCCAGTGCTACTACTGCACGCACAATTTTCCATACTACTGCTGCGAGAACACGACGGATTACGGCAACAACTTGAGCGCCAAGAATCCGCCGCACCTTTTCGGCGGATGGTCTCAGTACATTTATGTCGTTCCTGGAAGTTTTCTGGTGAAAGTGCCGGATGATCTGCCGCCGGAAATCGCGGTCTTGACGGAGATTTTCGCGGTGTCCGTTGGACTGGACCGCGCGAAACAGATGTCCGCTTTTCCGAGCGAGCCATTTTGCTTCGACGACACCGTGGTTGTTCTCGGCGTAGGCCCGTTGGGCATGTGCTTTCTTATGAAGGCGCGCATGCTTGGCGCGGGGACGATCATTGCCGTTGATAAATCAGAGTACCGCTTGAATTTTGCGATGCGGATGGGCGGCGACTTTAAAGTTAACGCGGAGACGACTTCGAAGGCAGACCGCCTGCAGTTGATAAGGGACTTGACCCATGGCCGAGGCGCTGACGTCGCCATTGAATGCGCCGGAGTGCCGGAAGCGGTGCCAGAAGCACTGGAGATGCTGCGGGTCGGTGGATTGCTGGTGGAAGCGGGAAATTTTTCAGATTTGGGCGAGATCTCACTGAGCCCGCATCGCCATATCTGCGCGAAGAATGCGCGCATACTTGGCGTGGGTGGCGAAGAGCCTGCAGCCTACGGGCCAGGCATGAGGCAGATGGCACGCTACATGAAGAACTATCCGCTGCGGGAATTCGTCACACACCGATTCGGGTTGAGGAATGTGGAAGCTGCGATGCAGAGATCCATGGAAGCGGAAGCGATGAAAGTCGTTCTGGAACCCTGGCAGTAGCCGTGTGGGGTATTGAAGGGGATTCCAACGCACTTTGGAGAGAGGAAGCATGAGCGCAATCGGCCAGCGATTTCAATTTGCTTCGGCACCTGATAGCTGGGGAGTTCTCGATTATCCCGGACCTTCCTGGCAGCAATCCTACGAAAAGATGTTGGATGAAATGGTGGAAGCCGGGTACACGGGATCGGAACTTGGGCCTTACGGCTTTTTCCCCACCGATCCCAAGGTTCTTCAGCCACAGCTCGAAAAACGAAAGCTAAAATTGCTGGCTTCCTTTGTCCCGGTGAAAATGACTGATCCTTCGGCGGGTCAGGCTGTCATGGAGCGAATTCGAAAAGTCGGGAACTTGCTCGCAACTTTGAAGGCGCCGTTCCTGGTGATGGCGGATGACCAATCCCCCGAGCGTGGCGCGTTTTCCGGGCGCGCGTACGACAAAGGCTGTCCCACGCTGAGCGCGGAGCAATGGAAGCACATCGGGAAGATTGTCGCCGACGCAGAAAAGGTGGCGAATGAGTTTGGGTTGGATTTGGTGTTTCATCCGCACGTGGCGACGTATGTGGAAACGCCCGAGGAATGCGAGCTTTTTTACGACGCATCATCTCACACGAACGTTGGCTTGTGTCTGGATACAGGACACTGCGTTTACGGACATGGGGACTCGGTGAAAGAGGCGGTGAAATATAAGGACAAGCTGCGGTACGTGCACATCAAGGATTGCGACGTAAAAGTCTTGGACGAAGCCCGGCGCAACAAGTGGACCTTTGAAGAGGCTATCGAACACAAGGTCTTTACCGTAATCGGACAGGGCAATATTGACTTCCCCGCCTTTTTCCAAACGCTGGTTAAGAATGGCTATTCCGGATGGTCGGTAGTGGAGCAGGACGTGAAATTTGGCGACGCAACACCGATCCCTCCGGCGCAGAGCATTGCGGCGAGCCTAAAGTACTTGAGGGGAGTTGTGAAAGACCTCGGAATCGCAGCGGGAGCGGATTAGACACTTAGCTGGCAGTGTATTTTTGCAGCGTTGTGTTGTTTGTCAAACCAGCCGGGGTTTCTTAAGAGGAGATGGGATGCGTAAGCTGGGAGTCGGCGTGCTGGGTGTCGGGGAGATGGGCAAACGTCACGCCGAAAATCTCCGGCGGCTGGTTCCGGAAGCTCGGCTGGTAGCCATCGCCGACGCCTCGGCCGAACGTGCGCGCCAAGTCGCCGCCGAGCTCGAGATCGAGAATTGGCACGATAGCTTGGAGTCGATGCTGGAGCGCAAGGATATCGACGCAGTGCTGATCGCCACTCCGGATAAGTTTCACGCACAGGCTGTGGAGACTGCCGTTCGAGCGGGGAAAGACGTGTTGTGCGAGAAGCCGCTAGCCTTGAATCTCGCCGACGCATACGCGGCGCTGGACGCGGTTTCCAAATCAGGGCGTCGATTGCAGGTTGGTTTCATGCGCAGATATGACCCTGCGTACGCGGCGGCCATGAAACGAATTGAGGCCGGCGAGATCGGAGTTCCCGTCATCTTCAAGTCTCTTGGGCGGGATCAGATTGCGCCGCCGCTCGCGGCTTATCACTCAAACGTCAACGGAATGCTTTTCTATGCGAACACGATTCACGATTTCGACCTGGCGCGCTGGCTGATGCAGGATGAAGTCGCCATCGTGAATGCTTACGCGACCACCTCGATCCGGCCGGAGGTCGCGAAATACGGTGACATCGTTGCCGGTGTCGTCAACCTGCAGTACCGGCAAGGTGCGATTGGGAATATCGAATCCTACGCGCAGGCGGTTTACGGATATGACGTGCGCACGGAGATTGTCGGATCGAAGGGCACGATCCTTGTTGGCAGCCTGCAGCAGACTTCCGCGGTGTTTCTATCGGCCAGCGGCGGCGCGAGGAGCCTCACCGACCACTTTCTTACCCGATTTGCGGATGCCTACCTGGCAGAAGTTCGCGATTTCGTTCACAACATTCTGAACGATCGCGCACCGCGGGTGACCGGCGAAGACGGCTTGAAATCGCTGGCCATTGCGGTGGCTGCCGAAAAATCTTATCTGCAAGGGAAATCAATTGAGGTCGCGCTTGTAGATGTGAAGGCGGTTCCGTGAGATAAGCATTTGCAGCCGCAACTTCTCGATTGTAGTTTGCTTATTTACCGCGGCCACCTTCGAGTGCCGGCCGATGCAAAGAATAGATAGAAGGGATACATGGCTCGCGCAATTGGAACTACATTTAAAAGCCCACTCTACAAGATGACGCAAACGACGCCTACCTGCCTGTGGAATGACTCAGCGTCCATCGAAGAGTTGGCGTATTCGATCGAGCACGGCGCGGTGGGCGCAACCTGCAATCCTGTTATTGTGCTCGGCGTTCTGAAAAAGGAAATGAATATCTGGAAGGGCCGCGTTCAAAGGCTGATCCAAGAGCTTCCCACAGCCACCGAAGATCAGATCGCGTGGCAAATGGTTCGCGAAATCTCCATCCGAGCGGCCAGTCTGCTCGAGCCGATTTTCCAAGCGCAAGGCGGCAAGAACGGGCGACTTTCGATTCAGACGGACCCGCGGTTGTTTCGTGATACGCGGGCAATTGTGGAGCAAGCGATGGAGTTCAGCCGCCTTGCGCCCAACATGATCGTGAAAATCCCCGTCACTCGCGCCGGGATTCCGGCGATCGAAGAGGCCACCTACCGCGGCGTCAGCATTAACGCGACCGTTTCCTTCACATTGCCGCAGTGCATCGCCGTGGCCGAAGCGGTCGAGCGGGGTCTGCAGCGGCGAGAGAAGGAAGGCAAGGAAATCGCGAGCATGGGGCCGGTGTGTACGCTCATGGTTGGCCGTCTGGACGATTGGCTGAAGGTTTTGATGGAGAAAGAAAATATCTCGATCGATCCGGGATATTTGGAATGGGCTGGAGTGGCGGTGCTGAAGAAGGCGTACCGGATATTTCGGGAAAGAGGCTATCGAATCCGGCTGCTATCGGCGGCGTTTCGGAACCATATGCACTGGAGCGAATTCATTGGCGCTGACATGGTCATCTCGCCGCCATACGCGTGGCAGGTGCGATTCAACGCCAGCGACATCGACGTTCGTTCGCGAATTGATGAGCCGGTGCGTGCGGAGGTTGTGGACGAACTCTCCAGAAAATTCGCGGACTTCCGGCGTGCGAATACCGAAGGTGGGCTCTCGATCGAAGAATTTGACTCCTTTGGCCCAACTCGGCGGACGCTGCGCCAGTTCATTAGCGCGTGCCACGATCTGGATGGAGTCGTCCGCGATGTTCTGATTCCCAATCCGGACGTGGCCTGACCGACTTTGACCGCGGCAGTTTGTGGCGGCTTCGTGAGCCACAGCCGCGAAGGGCGCAATCCTCGACTCGCATTTGCAGGCGTACAAATCATAATCTGAATTTGGCTTAGGAGGCTCGCGCGTGGGAAAACTGGCGATTACAGGCGGCGAACCCGTACGAAAGACACCTTTCACACCTTGGCCAATCGCGACGAATGAGGAAGCTCTTGCGATCGAGGATGTCCTGACCAGTTTGAAATGGGGAGGCCAGCCGTTTCCTGGCAAGTACGCCGACGCTTTCGCGAAAAAATTCGCCGAGTTCCAAACTGCGAAATATGGCCAATGCGTCAGCACCGGAACAGTGGCCATCGAGGCGTGTCTGAAAGCGATTCAGATCCGCCCCGGAGATGAAGTGATCGTTCCCGCCTACACCTGGGAGGGAACAGTCGGGCCGGTGCTTCTCCTCAATGCCGTTCCCGTGTTCGTTGACGTGGATCCGGAAACATACTGTTTGGACGCCAAACTAATCGAACAGGCCATTACTCCGAAGACAAAGGCGATTCTTCCCGTTCATCTGGGCATGCGCTTCGCTGACATGGACGAAATCTTGCGCATCGCCAAGAAGCACAATTTGAAAGTCATCGAAGATTGCGCGCACGCGCACGGCGCGATGTGGAAAGGTCACGGCGCCGGTTCGATGGGAGATTTGGGCGCATTCAGCTTTCAGTCCAGTAAGCTGATTACATCGGGAGAAGGCGGAGCGGTCATCACGAATACCCTCGAATACATGGAACTGGTCCAAAGCTACATCAACGCGGGGCGCGCCAGTCTTACGGACAAATATCACCACCGCATCATCGGATTCAATCATCGCCTGAGTGAACTTCAGGCCGCCGTACTGGGTCCGCAACTCGAACGGCTGCCACAACAAGCGGCGATCCGCGAAAAGAATGTGAAACATTTCGAATCGAGAATGCAAAACACTGGAGCCATCGGACTTCTGAAGCCCGATCCCCGGATTACACGGCTCGCGCCGTACGGTTTTGTTTTCAAATATTATTCGGTAAAGAACAAAGACATTCCGCGGGCGGCATTTGTGGCGGCGCTGCAACTGGAAGGCATTCCCTGCGACGGTCTTTTCTACGAGCCCGTGTATAAGAGCTCGCTCTTCCCGTTGGATCCAACGGATTTCCCCGCCTTGAGCTGGGGGCGCGAGAAACCGCTCGATCTTCGAAACATGTATTCGTGTCCTGAGGCAGACCGCGCCGCCTATCACGAAGCCGTGTGGTTTCCTCATCACCTCTTCGTGGGCAGCACCGCTGACGTGGAGGCGATCGCCGACGCAATTCACAAAGTCCTGGCTGCCAGTGAAGAACTGCGAGGCCTGGATCACAAGGCAATCCGAAATCAGAAGCTGGGCCGCGCGGACCGCGAAAGCTGAGCGGACGCAGCGACTCTCGAACTCATAAGTGCTTGGTGAACGTGCCCTCGACGAAATCGGACGGGGCCGCTGCACGGCGCCTTGGGAGGCGTCCCATTCATGGTTGCGCGGAATAGGGTCGGGTTTGCCGTCGTGGGCCTTGGCAACATCGCGCGAGGCGCCGTTTTGCCGGGCTTCGCAAATTGCAAGAGAGCGAAGCTTGCGGCGGTTGTCAGCCGGGATGGCAAAAAAGCCGCCGCTGTGGCGCGCGAGTTTGGCGCCAGCGCCCACTACAGCAGCGACGAGTACTCGGAGTGTCTGGCGAACCCTGAAGTCTCCGCAATTTATATTGCAACCCCGCCAGGCGAACATGCGGCGTTGACCGTCCAAGCGGCGTCCGCAGGCAAACATGTCTTGTGCGAGAAGCCCCTCGCGGCCACCGTCGAGCAATCCGCGCGGATGGTGGAGGCTTGCCGCCGAAACCGCGTGTTGTTGATGACGGCGTATCGGAAGTATTTCGAGCCAAGTAGTCTTTACTTAAAGCGATTGATCCAGGATGGGGATCTCGGACGAATTGACGTGATGCACACCGCATTCAGCGAACTCTATTCGCCGGGTGTCTCGCAGCCCTGGCTCGTGGATTCGAAACTGGCAGGTGGCGGCCCGCTAATGGATTTGGGCGTGTATTGTGTGAACACCACGCGCTGGCTGGTGGACGAGGATCCTATCGAGGTCAGTGCCCAGACGTGGACCCGCGACAAGGTGACATTCCGCGATGTAGAGGAAGGCGTATCTTTCCGCATGCAGTTCCCGAGCGGCTTGGTCGTGCAAGGCAGTTCGTCGTACGGCGCAGCCATGTCGTCTTTTATAAACGTTCAGGGCGAGAAGGGATGGGTTTCCCTGGCGCCTGCTTTTACGTTCGATGAAGTGCGGCGAGTGACGGGAAAAATCGGGAAACGCCAGATCGAGCGAAGGTTTGCAACCATTGACGAATTTGCCTTGGAACTGGACGCCTTGGCCGCAGCGATCCAGAACAATGCCGCGGTGGAAAGCGACGGCGCGCAAGGCCATCGGGACATGATCATTCTTGACGCGATCTATAAGTCGGCGAGACAACGGCAACCGCATGCCATAGTCTATTGACAGGCGCGGCGTTCGAAGTTGATTTGCGGCCGAAAGAGTGGCGGGCGATTTTCTTCCTAACATAAGGCTGATACGGAATATCCTCTTTGAGAACTATGGGGCGCAAGAAGCCGGCCAAAACCGCGAGCATCTATGACGTTGCTCGAGAGTCACGCGTATCCGTCTTCACCGTCTCCGCAGTGGTCAATCACAAAAGCCATGTAAGTGAGAGGCTTCGCAAGCGGGTCGAAGCCGCGATCCGCAAACTGAATTACCGGCCCAACCTTATTGCTCGCAGCCTTGCCAACCGGCGCACTCACACCATCGGAATGATCGTGCCTGATATCGCCAATCCCTTTTTCCCAATGGTGGTCCGCGGCGCGGAGGATGCCGCGCAGCGCCACGGGTACAACTTGCTGCTGTGCAACAGCGATGACAGTCTCGCCAAAGAAGAGACGTCGGTGGAACTACTGCTCGCCAAGCGTGTGGATGGAATCTTACTGACGAAGGCGGCCGAGGATTTCCGGCCATCCCTCAGGCAGATGATCAGAGAGGTCAACATCCCATTCGTTCTCGTTATGCGCACGTATCCGAAGCTTACCAAGGATGCCGTCATCACCGACGATTATCAGGGCGCTTACGACGCTGTGTGTCACCTGGCGCGATCGAAGAGGCGTCGCATCGGTCTGATCGGCGGGCCCCGAAAAGTGAGCAACGCCATCGCACGCTGGGAAGGTTTTCGCGACGCGCTGAAAGCCGAGGGTCTCCCGTACGAACCGAAATTAATCGTTGAAGGAGATTACCGCATCGAATCCGGATACCGCGCCGGACATGCTTTGCTCTCACACAGGCCCGACGGCGTCTACGTAGCGAATCATCTGATGACTGTTGGTTTGCTGAAAGCGGCCGAAGAAATGGGCTTGAGCTGCCCCGAAAATTTCGGGTTGATCAGTTTTGACGATTATCCCTGGCTGGGCGTTTTTCGGCCGAGGTTGACGACTGTGGAATTACCAAAGCACCAGTTGGGGATTGAGGCAGCCGAACTGCTCATTCGCCGCATTTCGGGAGACCGCAGCAAGCCAGTGGTGAAGAAGCTGCAGCCTGAACTTCGCATTCGGGAGTCTTGCGGCTTTGCGCGTCACATATCGCGAGAAAAATCTCAGGAACCCGGCTCAACAAACTCGAGAGCATCTCTCATCCGGGATCTGCGGTAGCGCTTCCTCGTTATTTTTCGAGGTGCCTCTTACGTTTCGCCAAATTTGATTAATTTTGGCCGCCGCGTGAATCCGCGAGTTTTGTATACCATGTAAAGAAATCCTGCTCCCAGCCACGCCAAACCTGCATATTTCGTCCAGGTCTGCAGGCTGAACAACAAGAGAAAACAAAATACAAAACCAAACCCGGGAACGAAGGCATCCAGAAAGAAGTTTCGGCGCCCGGCTGCTTCCGGCGAAAACCAGAACTGGCGCAGCGCAGAGACATTGACGCCCATAAATGCCAGGAGCGCCCCAAACGTAACGATTTCCGCGGCGCGCTCCCACGGAATAACCAGCACCCCGATGTAGGCGAGAACTCCCACGATCCAGATGTTGTAATTCGGATTGCCTTTCTTGACGCTGAGATGACCGAAGATTTTCTTGGGGAGCACGTCGTCGCGTCCCATGCTGTAGAGCAACCGCGCTGCGCCGACGTGACCGGCAAGGCCGCAAGCGATGCTTGAGACGAGTAGCATCACACCGTAAACGGCAAACAATAGCTGTCCGCCGGCCACCCGCGCCACATCCATGAACGCTGTCTCGGGATTCTGGAGCGTCAAGTAATTCGGCCAGACCCGTTGTGCCAGGTAGACTTGCAGGCCGCTGAAAAGTCCGGTGAAGACGCAAACGAGCACGGAAGCGAGCAAAACATTCCGTTTGGGATTGCGGACTTCTTCCGCAAGAATCGAAACACCATCAAATCCGATGAACACCAGTGCGGCGAGCGACGTTCCCGACGCCACTGCCCGCAGGCTGAATGTCTCCGGGTTGTAGACCGGCTGCATCGAGAAAAGCCCTGCAAAATGATCGTGCAGCACAATGTAGCGGAAAGCTTCCACTAGAAACACGGCCGTCACCAGCACCATGAACCCGAGTAGCGCCTCGTCTGTCCGCGCCGTGAACTTGATGCCCTGAACCGTGATTATGGTGATGAATCCCACGGCTACCACCGCCAGGGCCGCGAAGGGAAAGTGCGGCATCATGCGCTGAACCGCGAGTACGGCATAAAGCGCATTCTGAATCGGCTGGAACAGGTACTCGAGAAACATCGCCCACCCGATAATAAATCCCAGGTGGGGATTCAAGCCGCGGCTGATGTAGGTGTAAACGGAGCCGGAAGACGGATAGACGGCTGCCATGCGGCCGAAGCTCACCGCCGTGACCGACATCGCCACCATGGCCAAAAGGAGTGTTGTCACAGCGTGCCCGTGAGAGAGCACCTGCGCTTCGCCGAAGAGCGGGACGGCGGCGATGGGAGAAGTCAGGATGATGCCGTAATAAATGAGATCCCAGAGATTTAGGACACGCTTGAGGTGCGGTTGCTTGGGCGCACCTGCCTGCCCACTCCCCGCGGTCGTTTCCACTGTGCCTCTTTCTTGAAGGCGTTTATAACAAAGAAGGACTTCGCACTAAGGCGATTCGCAAGAATGTCCGCGCTAAAAGAACTGCCGTTCCTTCTTTCGTGCTTCCTCGTACTTCTGGCGCGCGGCCATGACGGAGTCGCGCTCGGAAACTTCTGCGATGGCGACGTCCCACCAGGATTCGTAGCCCGGAACTCGATCATCGTAAGAAGTTTCGACAACAACCACTGATGTTCGAGGCTGTTTCTGCGCTGAAACGAGCGCGGCCTTTAGCTCCTCCGCCGTGTGCGCTCGCACAGCCCACGCTCCTAGGCTCGCCGCGTTTGCGGCGAAATCAACGGGCAAAATCTCCCCGTCGTACTTTTCGCCGCGGCGGTAACGGTAGTTTGTACCCATCCCTTCGTTGCCACAGGCCCGGCTGAGTCCGCCAATGCTCGAAAAGCCGTGGTTGTCCAGGAGCACGATATTGAGTTTGAAGTCTTCTTGGAGAGAGGTCACGATTTCCTGAGCCATCAGCAGGTAAGAGCCGTCACCAACGAGGATGTACACTTCCCGCGAAGGGTCGGCCATCTTCGCGCCCAGTCCGCCGGCAATCTCGTAGCCCATGCAGGAAAAGCCGTATTCCATGTGGTAGCCGCCCGGCTGACGCGTTCGCCAAAGCTTGTGCAGGTCTCCCGGCAAACTCCCGGCTGCGCATACCACGATGTCCGAAGCCTTCGTAAAATTGTTGACCACTCCGATGACTTCTCCTTGTGTGATGGGCGGCGCCTGCCGAGTACCATAAATGCGGTCCACTTCATTTTCCCAACGAGTGCGGAAATCCTGAATCTTGCCGCGGTAGCTTTCTTCAACAGAGTAGTCGCCCAAAACGCTTTGCAATTCAGCAATCGTCGTACGTGCATCGCCCGTTAGCGGCAGGGCCGCGTGTTTGTAGGCGTCGAATTCCGCGACATTTATGTTGATGAAGCGTACAGATGGATTCTGGAACGCAGTCTTCGAAGCGCTCGTGAAGTCGCTGTAGCGCGTACCGATGCCCAGGATCAGGTCCGCCTCTCGCGCCACGATGTTCGCGCCGGGCGTGCCCGTCACTCCCACGGCGCCGAGCTGCTGGGGATGGTCGTAAGGCAGCGTACCTTTGCCTGCCTGCGTCTCGCATACCGGAATTCCCGTCGCCTGCGCCAACTTCGCGAGAGCTTCCGAAGCTTCCGAATAAAGAACGCCTCCGCCGGCCACAATCAACGGTTTCTTCGCACTTCGAACCCATCGAACGGCGTGCTTCAACAATTCTTGATCACAGCGATTGCGCGGAATCACCCAAACCCTTTTCTCGAAAAACTCTTCGGGGAAATCGAATGCTTCCGTTTGCACATCCTGAGGGAAAGCGATCGTAACAGCTCCCGTATCCGCCGGAGAGGTCAGCACGCGCATCGCTTCGGGAAGAGAAGTCAGCAATTGTTCCGGGCGTTGAATGCGGTCCCAATAGCGCGAAACGGGCTTGAAACAATCGTTTACGGAAATGTCCTGGGTCGTCGCGGATTCAAGCTGTTGCAGCACCGGAGCAACGTTGCGACGCGCAAAAATATCGCCGGGCAGTAACAACACGGGCAATCGGTTTACGGTGGCGGTCGCCGCCCCGGTCACCATATTCGTTGCTCCCGGTCCGATCGAGGATGTGCAGACCAGTGCGCGCATCCGAAAACTTGATTTCGCAAAAGCCGTAGCCGCATGGACCATGCCTTGTTCGTTGCGAAACAGGTAGTACCGCAATCCAGTGTCTTGCTCGAGCGCCTGTCCTATGCCCGCAACGTTTCCGTGCCCGAAAATTCCCAGGCATCCCCCGAAGAATCGGAACTGTTTTCCGTCTCTTTCGGAAAATTGATTCTTCAGGAAAGCAATAGTGGCTTGAGCCGCGGTCAGACGTACCGTCATAAAGCGATGCCCCTTCTAAATCGTGTGACGCCCCAGACTTGCTTATTACAGGATTTTCCCCCACGCATCAGTAAAAGGTAAGCCGGGGAGGCGAGGGATTTTCCGCGCACCAGACTATCATCAGAGCCATTCTTCTTGGCTGCCGCATGGGTACTTTGAAGAAGGAGCGTTGGCGCGCGGAAGACGCGATTCAGAAGCCGGAAATCTAAGCGATTATAATAGGTAGCCCTTGTCAGGAACTTGTTAATGGTTTCGTTCCACTCCGGAATCTTTTCCGATCGATTTCTCGGTTCGGTATCGCCCGGGACAAAAAGCACCCGCATGGGCCTTCCTTTTCCGGCGCGACTATTCCCTCACAAGAGGCAGGCGAGGGTCCGTGGTTTTCCATGTCGAACGAATCCAGACGTGCTGCACGTCTTCCGTCACTGCCAAGGCTCGCGCGGAACCCGCAAGAAAATTCAGGTAGTACACGTCGTATCCCGGCCCCGCCACTACCGGGTGATATCCGCTATGCACCAGGACGCTATCGCCGTCTCTGGCTTTCAACGTCTGCTCACCCGCGTGTTGGCCAGAATAGAGATGCTGCAGTGCAAATCCTTCCGGCTGACGGATTCGGTAATAGTAGATTTCATCCAGATCAACTTCAGCGGGCGGATTGTGCACGTCGTGTTTGTGCGGAGGGTAACTCGACCAATTGCCGCCAGGCGTATAAACCTCGATCACCATGAGCTTATCTGCCGGGAAGGCGGGGGTGATCACATCAACGATCTGGCGCGAGGCGTTCCCGCCGCCGCGGAGACTGCTCGCCGTATCACTCGGCGTGATTAATTTAGGCTGCAAGCGGGCTTCCGACGGCGCGCGGCATTCCGCAATTTCACAGGTTGTCTCCGCAGTGAAAACAGCCTCGTGTCCCGCAGGCAAATAGAGCGCATACGGAAAGCCGTCAAAAACGTTCTTCCGCTTTCCTATTCGGTTAGCGCCTTCCCCCCAATCGACCCGGCAGATTCCTCCCAGAAGTACGTATGCCGCTTCCTCTTGATCGGTTCGGGTTCGATAGACGTCGCCCGGCTGCAAGCGGCGGACAAAGAAACTCATCCAGTCCCATCCCGCCCGCTGGCGAGGCAGAGAAAGAAGCTCGCCTGATTGTTGCTCCGGCAAATTCACGGAATGAATGAGAAAGTTACTCTCGCTCAAGAACTCTCCCTCACCATAAGCAGCATCCGCACAACTTTTTCGATGTATACGTCTAAGCGCTTTGAGACTATCGCAAAGGAGAATTCGATTGTCAATTCAGGGGCTGCGCCTCTGACCGGCCGGTTTCGTCTGAGATCAGCAAGAATGGAGTGGTTTCTTTCGCGGACGGAGGTCGTCACCAGGGCAAGCACGAGTCATCGAGACCTTGCGCGTCTTGGTGAGTTCTGCTCGACGTCAAATTCGTTGTGTCGGGGGCGAGGGAAGCGTACGATGCGCGAGCGAGAATTCCAAATCGGAAATCCCAATTAAGCTCTTTTTAATTCAGTATTTGCGATTACGAACAGTCAAGTTGCGCGTCTAATAGTTTCGGACATTTAAGTTAACGAGGAGATTCGCGATTATGCCAACACGATTCCGCGCGTCCATAGTTGGGCTGGTCATGGCGATTGCTTTTGGGGCGCTGCTCTTCCTGCCTGTGGAGCAGCATGTAATCGCGCAATCGAGCAATCAATACCCGCTGTTGCGCAAGCCGACCGTGAGCAAAACGCAGATTGCATTCAGCTACGGCGGCGACCTGTGGATCGTGGACCGCAGCGGCGGCGATGCGCGCCGCCTCACGAGTGACATTGGCATCGAGATCGATCCGGTGTTTTCGCCCGATGGCACGCAGATTGCCTTCACCGGGGAATACAACGGCAATGAAGATGTTTACGTGATTCCTGCGGCTGGTGGAATTCCGAAACGGCTCACCTCGCACCCCGGCGCAGATCAAGTGTTGGGTTGGACACGCGATGGCTCGCGCATTCTGTTCCGCTCGAGCCGCGATAGCTATGCGCGCGTAACACAGCTCTACGCAATCGGCCTCTCCGGCGGACTGCCGGAAGTGCTGCCGCTGCCGAAGGCAGTTGAAGGTTCTTACTCGCCGGATAGTTCCCATCTGGCTTATGTCCCGTTCACAAATTTCTCGGAATCTTCGCTGAACTACCGCGGCCTGAAGCACTATCGGGGCGGGACAGCTTCGCCGATCTGGATCGCCAATCTTGCCGATTCGACAGTGATAAAAGTTCCGCGCAAGGATTCGAACGACTCGACGCCGATGTGGATGGCCGACAACGTGTACTTCCTTTCCGACCGCGATGGTCCGGTGAATCTCTACGTCTACGACACAAAGACGAAGGAAGTGAGCGCGGCGCTTCGGAGCAACGGCGTGGACATCAAATCGGCTTCCGCAGGCCCGGACGCAATCGTGTACGAGCAGTTCGGCTCGATTCATCTCTTGGACATCGCGACAGGAAAGCAGAACGCTGTAAATATCCGCGTGACAGGCGATTTCCCGGCGGTGCGGCCTCACTTCGTGAATGTCGGTGACAAGATCGAAAACGCGAACATTTCGCCGACAGGCGCGCGCGCCGTCTTCGAGGCGCACGGCGAAATTTTGACAGTGCCCGTTGAGCACGGCGACATCCGCAACTTAACCAACACCACCGGCGCGGAAGAGCGCGATCCCGCGTGGTCGCCCGATGGGAAATGGGTCGCTTTCTTTTCGGATGAGTCGGGGGAATACGAACTGCACCTGCGCCAGCAGGATGGCATGGGAGAAGTAAAGAAATTCAATCTCGGGAATCCGCCGTCTTTCTATTACTCGCCGACTTGGTCGCCGGATAGCAAGAAGATCGCCTACCACGATAAGAGATTGAATCTCTGGTATTTGAACATTGATACTGGAAAACCCGTCCTTGTCGACACGAATCCTTTTGACCACGCGGCATTTAATCCTGCCTGGTCACCGGACAGCCGCTGGATTGCTTACACTCGCCAACTCGACAGCGAATTGAGTGCAGTGTTTGTCTATGGCATCGAAGACAAAACTCAACATCAACTGACGGATGGATTGAGCGATGCGGATTCACCCGCATTCGACAAAAACGGGAAGTATCTTTATTTCTACGCCAGCACGGACGACGGGCCGGCCATTGCGAGCAGCATGGGCGCATATCAAGTTCCGGTGACGAGCAGCGCGTACGTGATCGTGCTCCCAAAAGACTTGAAGTCGCCGCTGGCGCCTCAGAGTGACGAGGAGAAGATCGCGGCCGATAAATCAGCCGGCGCGGCTCCGGCCGAAGCTTCCGCTCAGAAGGACGAGTGCGCACCCGAAGCCGAGGCCAAGGCACATGCCGAGCAAGCTGCCGAGAAATCGGGCAAGAGCGACTCCGGCGACAAAAAAGACGAAAAGAAAGATGAGAAGAGCGCGAAAGAAACGCCCGAAGTAAAAATCGACTTTGAGAATATCAGCCAGCGCATTCTCGCGCTGCCGATTCCCGCACGAAACTACAACCAGCTTCTCGCGGGCAAAACGCATGTGCTCTTCCTGCTCGAAGGTTCGATCGTAAATGGCGATGGGCAGACGGGCCGGGTCGTGCACAAATTTGACGTGTGCACGCGCAAGACCGACAAGGTGATGGAAAACATCGGGACGTTCGTCGTATCAGCCAACGGAGAAAAGGCGCTGTACGAGCAATTACCGCCGCGGAGTCCAATGGCGGGCGGAGGCGGTCCACCACCCCACGGCACATGGATGATCAAGCCCGTGGACGCTCTCGGCAAGCCCGGAGAGCCTGGCAAGCCCGATGGCACGCTTCATCTCGACGGGATGCAGGTGTACGTGGACCCGCGCGCCGAGTGGGAGCAGATGTTCCACGAGGTTTGGCGGATCGAGCGCGACTTCTTCTACGATCCCAATCTGCACGGCTTGGATATAAAGGCGCAGATGGCGGCGTATCAGCCGTACGTGGAGAACGTGATGAGCCGCGCCGACCTGAATTACATTTTTTCCGACATGCTCGGCGATATCACCGCACAGCACGTCTACATCTTTGGCGGTGACCGGCCGCAGCCCAAATCAGTGAACGTGGGCTTGCTGGGAGCGGACTACACGATCGATCATGACCGCTACCGCTTCGCCAAGGTGTACTTCGGCGAGAACTGGAACCCGAGTTTGCGCGCGCCGCTGACGGAGCCCGGCGTAAACGTCCGCGAAGGTGAATATCTGCTCGCAGTGGACGGCCGCGAACTTCACGGCAGCGATGAAATCTACAGTTTCTTCCTTGAGCGCGCAGGCAAGTCCGTGCTGTTGAAAGTGGGACCGGACGCGAGCGGAAAAGACGCGCGCACCGTAACCGTGGTTCCGATCCCGGACGAACACGCACTGCGGCAGCGCGAATGGATGGAGAGCAATCGGAAAAAGGTGGACGATCTAAGTGGAGGCAAGCTCGCCTACGTTTATCTGCCGGACACGGCCGTGAACGGTTACACCAATTTCAATCGCTACTACTTCGCGCAGAATGCGAAGCAGGGCGCGGTGATTGACGAGCGGTTCAACGGCGGCGGCTGGATCGCGGACTACATCGTGGACTGGCTGAAGCGGCCGTTGCTGGCCGCGGCAATGACGCGCGAGGGCGGCGACAGCCTGATTCCACGCGTGGTCCGAGGGCCGAAAGTGATGCTGATAAACGAAATGGCCGGCTCGGGCGGCGACGCTCTGCCCTGGATGTTCAGGCGGCTCGGTACGGGACCGCTGATCGGCACGCGCACTTGGGGCGGGCTCATCGGCATTGGCGGCTATCCGCCACTGATGGACGGCGGGTTGATCACGGCGCCGCGATGGGGATTGTTCAACCCCGACACCGGCGAGTTCGATGTGGAGAACAAGGGAATCAAGCCAGATATTGAGGTGGATCTCGACCCTGCGCTCTGGCGGCAGGGCCGCGACTCGCAGTTGGAAAAAGGGATTTCCGTGGCGCTCGAAGAATTGAAGGAGCACCCCGCGCCGCCAATCAAGCGGCCGAAGTATCCCGTCTACAATTGGCCGAAGGTGCGCGCGGACGCGGCGAAGGGCGAAACGCCGTCAAATTAGCTCCTAAGATCACGACGTATCTCACTATTAGGTCCTAGCCCGGGCATAGAATCAGAGTTATTTTGATTCGAAGTATCCGTGCGGCAAATTATTCCATTCGAAGCCTCTTACAATGGGGTATCGCGACGCGCAGGATGTGTGATATGTCCTCGTGAGCGCCCGTGCGAATCCTACTTCACAAAGGACCCGCCGACCCGGATAAAAAGAAGAGAGCTACATTCGCGTGGCTTGTCATTGCCATCATGTTATGTTTCGCCTCTCCAGGATCAGCCCGCGCCCATGATGTACCGCGAAGTGAATCGCGCATCGAAGTTCACGGCCACGAAGTCCGTGTCGAATTCAGGCTGGACCTTCTTGAGCTGGGTTACGTCGACACCAAAGGGACCGGATTTATATCGACGGACGAGCTGGACAACTCGATCGGCCGAATTTATGCGGACTTCAAACAGCATTTTGTCGTGAGCGCTCCCGACCCTCCCATCCAGGTAACTCTCGAACGGTACAGAGTGGTTGAGGATCACGTGGCTGACATGGAATTGGTGTACGAATTCTCGCATGACGTCACGGCGCTCACCCTGACTTCCACTCTTTCTCAAATAACGCGGCCGGTCCATCAGCATCTCGCCAATGTGAATATGAACGGAACGCTCGAGGAAGCGGTGCTGAATATCTCGAATCCGACTGCGACGTTTACCTCGGGTGAACCGAACGCACTTCGAACATTCGGGAGCTTTCTCCGTCTGGGAATCATGCACATCTTCACCGGATACGACCACCTGGCATTTCTGGTCGGCTTGCTGATTGTCACAACGAACCTTAAGTCGCTCATCAAGATCATCACAGCGTTCACAGTGGCGCATAGCATAACTCTGGCTCTCGCCACTCTCGATATCGTTGAGCTTCCGACCCGGCTCACCGAGAGCGTGATTGCCCTGAGCATTGCCTACGTAGCGGTCGAGAACTTGCTGGGAATGCGCGTCATCGCGCGCTACCGTATTGCCTTTCTTTTCGGTCTCGTGCACGGATTTGGCTTCTCGAGTGTTCTGCGGGAGATGGGACTCTCTCGGGGGCATCTGGCTCTGTCGTTGTTTTCCTTTAATCTCGGAGTAGAAATCGGACAGGTCGCTTTTGTCCTCGTGCTGTTCCCGTTGGTCATTTACATGACGGCTTCCAGCTCGCAGCGGCGGTTTCAAATGAGCGTTTCTCTGATCGTGTTGTGCCTCGCAACATACTGGTTCGTTCAGCGCGCGTTTCTCGCCTAGATAAGGAGAGGGTCATCCGCAAAAGAATTGCTCCGCTGGCTGCTTGCCTTCTTTTGATTGCAGTACTCCTCTGGCGAATCGCTGGATCTGATCGGCCGAAATCTCCTTTGCAGCTTCGAGGAACGGGAGAAACTTTAGTAATCGCGGCCACGGGCGACTGGTTCACCCAGGCGCCAATGCCATCCGGCACGACAGACCGGGGATTTGCGGGTGTCGTTGATGCCTTAAGAAGCGTCAGTATTGGGCTGACAACTCTCGAAGAGAATCTTCTCGACGGGAAGAATATTCCGCACGCGGACACGCCGGGGACCATCCGCTGGCCGTATGGAACTAGGCGTCAGGCGGAAGACTTGAGACGCGTTGGCATAACCGTGGTCTCCCTCGCAAACAATCATGCTACCGATTACGGTATTGAAGGCATGAAACAGACGCAGGAGATACTCGATGACCAAGGTCTGCGTCACGCCGGCTCCGGCGCTGACCTCGCCGTGGCTCAAGCGCCGGTCAGTCTGGGCGCGGCGCCTCGCCGCGTCGCCGTGTTTGCTATCACAACATCCGCTTCGCCCGAATCGCGAGCGACGCACTCGCGCGGCGAGATTCTAGGCCGGCCCGGCGCAAACGTGCTCAGATACTCCCCGGACGTGACCGTTGATCCAGAAACGTTCGCAACTCTGCAACACTCTCCGATTGCCACAAAATCTGCCGAACGCGGCCAGTTGATACTCTCTGGCACGATTATCAAGAAAGGGCCAAAAACATCCGTCCAGTTGGTGCCGAACGAGCAAGACGTGCACGACATTCTCGATCAGGTCAAGCTTGCACGCTCCCAACCCGGCGTCGTAGTCGTCATGCTTCACAGCCACGAGCCGCGAAACCAAAGCGACGCACCAGCTGAGTCCGTCCAATCTTTCGCTCACGCGTTGATTGATGCCGGAGCGAGCCTCGTAGTGGGAAGCGGTCCGCACCAACTCCGCGGTATCGAGGTATACAAATCGGGCGCGATCTTCTATGGCCTGGGCAATTTCGCGTTCGATTACGCCGCTGTCGATCCGCGCGGCGCTGATGTGTACGAGGCGGGGATGGATTTATATCAGTTGGCGATAGGCGCTCTAGGGAGTATGGGCAGTTTCCGAGTCCCGCAAACTGACGAACCGATCTGGTGGCAGAGTGTGATCGCGGTCACGACTTTCGAACGAGGAGCGCTCAAGTCAATTCGGCTTCAGCCGATTGATTTGGGAGTCGATTTGCCGATCGCCCGGCGCGGAATTCCCCGAATCGCCTCGTCTGAACGCGCCGGCGAAATTCTGCGAACGCTTGCTAGACTATCGCAGAATTTCGGCACACAAATTTCCGTGAAAGACGGATCGGGCGACGTCCAGTTGAGCAAACACACCCCCTGATCCGCCCTCAAGCCTTCGTATCAGGGTGTCTGTGCATGTCAAGTACACGAGAAGGCCGGAGGAATGCCGTTTATGGACGCGTCGCAGCTTTCCCGCGTTCTCATTCCTGGCGATTGCAAGGTCGTCATCAGGATACCATCGCGTTCGCCCCTTTCTTATTACACTGAATTATGTTGACACGCAATTTCTGCAATGCTAGGCTGCGCCCCCGGAATTCGGAAGACTGGAGTTCCGGGTCCTATCGCACCAGTTCACTCCTGAATCGTCATTGGCAACGCAGCGGGTCGAGGTTCCGAGTTCCGATTGTGCATCATTGTGGGAAAGAGTGAGTGCGGTAGAGAGTCACGGCCGAGCTGCGGCTTGGAGCCTGAGAAAGCTCATAGAGGGCGGAAGATGAAAATGAATAGTTCTCGAATTTTGGTCCGGTTTTTCGTGGCGGCTGGTCTGGTTGGAGTCTGCGTGGGCCTTGCTTTCTTTCTCCAGCGCGGGGCCGTGGTTGCCGCGCAGGATCAAGCCCGAGATCCTTTGGCCACGAACGTCCCGGATGGATTTACGGTCGCCGCGGTGGGCGACATTATTGAGGCCCACCCTGCAACGCCAAATTCGGAAAATAAGCCTATCGCCGCGATATTTCATTCTGCAGACGTCACCGTAGGCAATTACGAGGGCGCCATTGTGGATTACCGGCAATACAAAATTCCGCAAAATATTATCAGCCACTATTGGGCGCTCAATGCAGAGCCGGGAGTAGCAAAAGATCTGAAGACAATGGGATTGGACATGGTGGGACGTGCTAACAACCACCAGAGCGATTGGGGTATCGATGGTGCGCGCGAGACTGACCGCTGGCTGGATGATGCGGGCATCGTGCACGCCGGCGACGGAGAGACGCGAGATCTAGCTCGCGAGGCGCAATATTATGATACGCCAAAAGGCCGCGTCGGATTGATTTCGATCAATTCCTCGACTTCCGATCCGCAGCAAATCCCAATTAATGCGAATGGGAAGATGCCCCCGCGGCCAGGAGCCAATCCTCTCCGTCTGATTCGCTACACCATCGTTACTGCGGATCAAATGGAAGCGCTGCGTAAGATCCGCGATGCTTATCC